>OGGG01000017.1_pt1 | contig 192009 bp, 162 predicted proteins | sample 1571201 | NCBI WGS metagenome assembly OGGG01 (sample SAMEA2581946, study PRJEB24529) | metagenome | biome: Human gut stool | place: China | collected 2011 | reverse complement strand
GTGACACTCACACTTCTATCTTCGATGCTAAAGCTGGTATCGCTTTGACTGATACATTTGTTAAAGTGGTTTCTTGGTATGACAACGAAATCGGTTACTCTAACAAAGTATTGGATCTGATCGCTCACATGGCTTCTGTAAACTGCTAATCAGTTAATTGACCATATAGCGAAGGCCGTCCGTTTTTCGGACGGCCTTTTTTTGTATGTTTCCGGCGGAACTGGGGCGGAGGACTGCGTACCGGTCGGTGGTACGAGGGTGTATAAGGGAATATTCTTTTCAAGTATCCGGAGAATAAGTTTCCGTAACCTCGTCGTATTTTTCAGGCAACAGGGAGTATAACTGGCTTGCCGTCGTGGTTTTATCAGTTAACGGCGCGGATTAATAAAACCACGGTGCTGAGCAATGAAATCGGGCAGTGGATGGATTTTTCTTTCTGCGGATGCTTTCTTTTTTCTGCGGGCAGGTGAGGGTATCTGCCGCCTCCGGAGAATAAATGTTTCGTCTTTATGGGACACTTTATCAGCGGTATCGGCAGGGATTCATTTATTTACAATTCTTAAACTTTTAGGGAAAATCTTGTGCTTCCGGATATAATCTGTTAATTTTGCACCCTGTATTTATCTTTATAATCTAACAATAGGAAAATCCCGGACGGGAATATTGGTTTTTTTTGAATATGGAATTAAATAAACTGACCCCTATAGTGAATAAGCCCAATGGGTGGGCATTGATGCCTCTGGTCGTTTTCTTTTTGCTTTATTTTGTTGTCTCTCTGATTATTAATGATTTCTACAAGATTCCTATAGCAATTGCCTTTCTGATATCTTCTATCTTTGCGGTAATTACGACCAAAGGACTGTCGCTGAACGACCGTATCCTGCAGTATTCGCTGGGAGCGGCCAACAAGAATATCATGCTGATGGTCTGGATCTTTATTCTGGCGGGGGCCTTTGCGGCATCGGCCAAGGCCATGGGAGCCATTGATGCTACCGTGGGACTGGCGATGATGTGTTTGCCCAGTCAACTGTTGCTTGCCGGAATCTTCTTTGCCTCTTGCTTCATTTCGTTGTCCATCGGAACCTCGGTCGGTACGATCGTGGCCCTGGTGCCCATTGCTACGGGAGTGGCCGAGCGGGCCGGGATAGACGGGGCGTTTATGGCGGCCCTTGTGGTCGGAGGTGCCTTCTTCGGTGATAATCTGTCGTTTATCTCGGATACTACCATCGCTGCTACCCGGACCCAGGGGTGTGTGATGCGCGACAAGTTCCGGGCGAATTTCATGATAGCGGTACCTGCTGCCCTGCTGGTACTGGGATATTACGTGTTTTACGGAATGGATGTGCAGGTGGCTCATCCGGTTACCTCCGTGGACATTGAAAAGATCATTCCTTATATTATCGTCTTGGGAGCTGCCATTGCAGGAATAAACGTGACGCTGGTCTTGCTGCTGGGAATCCTGTCAACCGGAATCTTCGGCATTATGGACGGATGCTTTGATTTCTTCGGCTGGTTCAGTGCCATGAATGGTGGTATATTGGGAATGGGTGAACTGATCATTATCACGCTGATGGCGGGCGGACTCCTGGAACTGATCCGCTTCAACGGGGGAGTCGACTATATACTGTACCGGCTGACCAATCATGTGAAGAGCAAGAGGGGGGCGGAACTGAGCATCGCCCTGCTGGTGAGTATGGCCAACTTCTGTACGGCCAACAATACGATTGCCATCATTACCGTCGGTCCGCTGGCTTCGAACATTGCCGAGCGCTTCCGGGTCGACAAGCGCAAGAGTGCCAGTCTGCTGGACACCTTCTCGTGTGTGGTGCAGGGAATCATTCCTTACGGGGCGCAGATGCTGATTGCGGCAGAGCTGACCGGACTTTCTCCGCTCAACATTGTCGGATACCTGTATTATCCGATGGTGCTTGGTGGGGTGGCCTTGCTGAGTATCCTCTTCCGCTACCCGCGGCAGTTCTCGTAAGAGAGGAAGGGGGAGAGGGCCCGGATGACGGGATGCGGCCTGTGCATGTATCGGAAAAGTGGGGGAAGGACTGTGATACCCGAATATAAATAGTGTGAAAAAAGCGGTGTAAACCATTGGCTGTATCGGGAATTATATCACAAAAGTTTTCTGTATATCCATTTTTCTTATAATTTTGCAACTTGATTTCTTGGATGAGAATCATAGAGATAAAATGATATAAGATAAAAACAACATAGCTATGAGTAAGAAATTTACTGAATATTCGCAGCTCAACCTTTCTGATGTAAACAAGGAAGTGCTGAAAAAATGGGACGAAAACGATGTTTTCTCTCGTAGTATGACGGAACGGGAAGGATGTCCTTCGTTTGTGTTTTATGAAGGTCCTCCTTCAGCAAATGGTATGCCGGGAATTCACCATGTGATGGCTCGTACCATTAAGGATACGTTCTGCCGTTTTAAAACCATGAAAGGTTATCAGGTGAAGCGTAAGGCTGGATGGGATACTCACGGACTGCCTGTGGAACTGGGTGTGGAAAAGGCCCTGGGTATTACCAAAGAGGATATCGGTAAGACGATTTCGGTAGCGGAATACAACAAGCATTGCCGTACCGACGTGATGAAGTTTACTAAGGAGTGGACGGACCTTACTCATAAGATGGGTTACTGGGTGGACCTGGAAAATCCGTACATCACTTATGACAACCGTTACATCGAGACTTTGTGGTGGCTGCTGCAGCAGTTGTACCAGAAGGGACTGTTGTACAAGGGATATACTATCCAGCCGTATTCTCCGGCAGCAGGTACCGGATTGAGTTCTCACGAGTTGAACCAGCCGGGCTGTTACCGTGACGTGAAGGATACAACGGTGGTAGGACAGTTCAAGATGAAGAACCCGAAACCGGAAATGGCACAGTGGGGTACGCCTTACTTTATCGCATGGACCACTACTCCGTGGACATTGCCTTCGAATACGGCACTGTGTGTCGGTCCGAAGATTGACTATGTGGCCGTACAGACTTATAACGGTTATACAGGAGAGAAAATCACTGTGGTACTGGCCAAGCCGTTGCTGTATGCACACTTCAACAAGAAGGCGGAAGAACTGGCACTGGAAGACTACAAGCCGGGCGACAAACTGATTCCGTTCAAGGTGGTAGGTGAGTATAAGGGTACTGACCTGGTAGGAATGGAATACGAACAGCTGATTCCTTGGGTGAAACCGGTGGAAGTAGCGGAAGACGGAAGCTGGAAGGAAGCTTCTCAGAAGGCTTTCCGGGTAATCCCTGGCGACTATGTAACTACGGAAGACGGTACGGGTATCGTACACATCGCTCCGACTTTTGGTGCGGATGACGCGAATGTGGCACGTGCAGCCGGCATCCCTTCTCTTTTCATGATCAACAAGAAGGGTGAGACTCGTCCGATGGTTGACCTGACCGGTAAATTCTATTTGCTGGAGGAACTGGATGAGGCTTTTGTAAAGGAATGTGTCAATGTAGAGGCTTACAAGGAATACGAAGGTGCCTGGGTGAAGAATGCGTACGATCCGCAGTTTACGGTAGACGGCAAGTATGACGAGAAGGCTGCACAGGCGGCTGAGTCACTGGATATCGTGATCTGTATGATGCTGAAGCAGGGCAACCAGGCATTCAAGATAGAAAAGCATACGCACAACTATCCTCATTGCTGGCGTACGGATAAGCCGGTGCTTTATTATCCGCTGGACAGCTGGTTCATCCGTTCTACGGCTGCCAAGGAGCGTATGATTGAACTGAACAAGACCATCAACTGGAAACCGGAATCTACCGGTAGCGGACGTTTCGGCAAGTGGCTCGAAAACCTGAACGACTGGAACTTGAGCCGTTCGCGCTACTGGGGTACTCCGCTGCCTATCTGGCGCAGTGAGGACGGTGAGGAAATCTGTATCGGTTCCGTACAGGAATTGTATGATGAAATCGAAAAGGCCGTTGCTGCCGGATTTATGTCGGAGAATCCTTATAAGAAACTGGGATTTGTTCCGGGTGAATATACGAAGGAAAATTATGAGAAGATCGACCTGCATCGTCCGTACGTAGACGATATCGTACTGGTATCGGAAAGCGGTAAGCCGATGAAGCGTGAAACCGACCTGATTGACGTATGGTTTGACTCGGGTGCGATGCCTTATGCACAGTTGCATTATCCGTTCGAGAACAAGGAAATCGTAGACAACCGCTCTTATTATCCGGCCGATTTCATTGCCGAAGGAGTGGACCAGACTCGTGGATGGTTCTTTACCCTGCATGCAATCGCTACCATGGTATTCGACAGTGTGGCTTACAAGAACGTAATCTCTAACGGTCTGGTGCTTGACAAGAACGGCAACAAGATGTCCAAGCGTCTGGGTAATGCGGTTGATCCGTTCGAAACCATTGAGAAATTCGGTTCTGACCCGTTGCGCTGGTACATGATTACCAACTCATCTCCGTGGGACAACCTGAAGTTCGACAAGGAAGGTGTGGATGAAGTACGCCGTAAGTTCTTCGGAACGCTGTATAACACGTATTCATTCTTTGCACTGTATGCCAATGTGGACGGATTCTGCTATGCGGAAGAAGACGTGCCGATGGATCAGCGTCCGGAAATCGACCGTTGGATTCTGTCGCTGCTGAATACGCTGATCAAGGACGTGGATGCATGCTACAACGATTACGAACCGACTAAGGCTGCCCGTATGATTACGGACTTTGTCAACGATAACCTGAGTAACTGGTACGTGCGTCTGAACCGTAAGCGTTTCTGGGGAAGTGCCATGTCAACCGACAAACTGTCGGCTTATCAGACACTGTATACCTGTCTGGAAACCGTGGCCAAACTGATGGCTCCTGTGGCTCCGTTCTATGCCGACCGTCTGTATACTGACCTTATCGCGGTTACCGGCCGTGACTCAGTGGTATCGGTACATCTTGCCAAGTTCCCGGTTGCCGACGAAAGCATGATCAACAAGGAACTGGAAGCACGCATGCAGATGGCACAGGATGTGACTTCTATGGTGCTTGCATTGCGCCGCAAGGTGAACATCAAGGTACGCCAGCCGCTGCAGTGTATCATGATACCGGTGGTAGATGCAGAACAGAAGCGTCATATCGAAGCGGTGAAGGATCTGATCATGAGCGAGGTGAACGTGAAGGAGGTTAAGTTCGAAGAAGGTGCATCCGGCATTCTGGTGAAGAAGGTGAAATGTGACTTCAAGAAACTGGGCCCGAAATTCGGAAAGCAGATGAAGGCAGTGGCTGCTGCAGTGGCAGAAATGTCACAGGAGGCAATTGCCGAACTGGAAAAGACCGGCAAATATGCCTTTACTCTTGACGGAGGTGAGGCAGTGGTTGAGGCGGCCGATGTGGAAATCTTCAGCGAGGATATCCCGGGATGGCTGGTTGCCAATGAAGGTACGCTGACCGTAGCTCTTGAGGTAACCGTGACTGAGGAACTCAAGCGCGAAGGTATCGCCCGTGAGCTGGTCAACCGTATTCAGAATATCCGAAAGAGCAGCGGTTTTGAAATTACCGATAAGATAAATATCACCTTGTCGAAAAATTCGAATACAGATGATGCTGTAAATGAATATAATAATTATATTTGCAACCAGGTTCTGGCAAACTCTCTGGTATTGGTGGACAATGTAGAGGGCGGCACAGAACTGGAATTCGATGATTTCAAATTGAATATTAATGTGACAAAACTGTGATATGAACTCACCCATCCGGGCTATGGGGCCGGATGGGTACTATTATTAACTTTAAAACTTTATATCTTATGGCTGAAAAAACAAGATACTCGGATGCTGAACTCGAGGAGTTCCGTGCCATTATCATGGAAAAACTTCAGCTCGCAGAACGCGACTATGAGAAATTGAAAAGCAGTATAATGAACACTGATGGCAACGATACCGACGATACATCACCTACATACAAGGTGCTGGAAGAAGGTGCCAATACGCTTTCGAAAGAAGAAACGACTCGTCTGGCTGCCCGTCAGCTGAAGTTTATTCAGAATTTGCGTGCGGCATTGGTGCGCATTGAGAACAAGACTTATGGAATCTGCCGCGAAACCGGTAAACTGATTCCTGCGGAAAGACTCCGTGCGGTACCTCATGCTACATTGAGCATTGAGGCCAAACAAGGCGGAAAGAAATAATTTTGGTGCAATTGTCATTCAGAGCGGAGTGAAGGAATACTGTGAGGCCGTGCGTAAGCGTGGTTTCCGCAGCAATTCTTCTGCCTGAGTGACAATTGTGTTTTTTAGGTTAGTTTGATTTATGAAGAAATTTTTGACACAAGGTTGGCTGGCGGCATGGATTGTCATGGCGGTACTGATCATTGACCAGATTATTAAAATCAGTGTGAAGACTCATATGCTGTTGCATGAGAGTATCCACATTACCGACTGGTTTTATATTTTATTTACGGAGAATAACGGCATGGCATTCGGCATGGAGGTCCTGCCCAAGTTTTTCCTTACGGTGTTCCGTATCATCGCGGTAATTGCCATTACGGTATATCTGTACCGCCTTACACACCGGAAGGAGAAAGTGGCTACCGGTTTTATCGTGTGCCTGGCGTTTATCCTGGCCGGTGCCATCGGCAATATCATCGACTGTGTCTTCTATGGTGAGATTTTCAGTGCCAGTACCCGCGATCAGGTCGCTTCCTGGGTTCCGCTGGGACAGGGATATGCCGACTGGCTGCACGGAAGGGTAGTGGATATGTTTTATTTTCCCATCATCGACACTTACTGGCCCGACTGGATGCCTGTATGGGGCGGAGAACGGTTTATCTTCTTCAGTCCGATTTTCAATTTTGCCGATGCGGCAATCAGTTGCGGCATGATTGCCCTGCTGATTTTCTACAGCCGTTACTTGAGTGGAGAAACACATACCGATAAAGTGAAAGGAGAAAAGAAATGAGAAGCGCCCGAAAATATGCGTCTGCGGTGGTACTGGGGATGGTGCTGATGTGTGCTTGCGGAAAGCAGATTCCGGAGGATATCATCCAGCCCGATGCCATGGAGAATTTATTGTATGATTATCATCTGGCGGGAACCATGGGAAATTCCCTGCCTTATAATGAAACGTACAAGAAAGAAGCATATTATGAATATGTCTTCCGCAAGCATCACGTCACTCAGGCGGAGTTCGACTCTTCCATGGTCTGGTATACCCGTCACAGTGAAGTGCTGTCGGATATCTACAATCGTCTGAAAGAGCGTTATATGAAGGTGGAGGACCAGCTGAAACTGCAGGCTGAGAAGCGTGAGGGAGGACTGAATGTCTTTCTGTCGGGCGACAGCATGGATGTGTGGCAGGGCAGGTCGCTGGTCTGGCTGACTACTGCCGGACTGGGTAACAAGGTGGCGTTTGACTTGAAGGTGGATACGACTTTCCATCCGATGGACAGGCTGGTCTTGTCGGCCGATTTTACCTGGCTGCCTGAAAAGGCGGTTGCGGGCCGTTCGGCTGTCATGGCTTTGAAATTTACGTTCCAGAACGACAGCGTGGTGGGAAAGAGTTACCGTATTACGGCTTCCGGACATTATGAACTGGAACTGCAGCCTGATTCGGCGTATGAGTTTACGGATGTCAGCGGATTTATCCATTATAACGGTTTGCCGGGAGATACTTCGGACTTGCTGGTCAACCGGATTACCCTGAAGCGTTATCATATGGACGGGAATGTGCCGGTAGCCGGTGCTTCAGCTGCACCGAAATTGTCGGAAGAACGGAAGGTTCCCGTAGAAACCAAATTGAATGAGCCGAAGCTTTCTTTTGGGAAATAATTGTCAGCATGATGAAATTAGCAAGTCATAGAATATATGATGCAAGATTGTCCCGTCTTTATTCCTTCCAGGTATTGGAAAGGGGGAAGGACGGGACCTTCCGTATATATCCTTTCCGGGAGGAGATATCCGGGACGGAATGGTTGCCGGGGATGTTGATTCTCGCTCCGTTTGCCGTGACCCGTGTGCCGGGAGAGGGGTTCCGGGATTTTCTGACTCGCCTGAAGGTTGCGGCCGGGGAGGAGGCTGCCGGTCCGGTGGAAGAGGAACCTGCCATGAATGCAGGAAATGGGGAAGAAGGATGGCAGGCAGGAAAGGAAACCCGGGTATATTGGATTACGCCTTTTAATGTGACAGACATGGAGTTTCTGCCGGATTCACAGATCCGTGAACTCCGTTGAAACGAAAAATGATATGGAAGATATGGAAAGTGAAAAACAAAGGGAGGTGCAGCATTCTTGTACGGATTGCGGCACTCAGAACTGTAAGTTCCAGAACCGGACTTACCCGGATTTCTGCTTGACGACGCATTTGCAGGAGGAAGACGCGCAGTGGGCTCTGGAGCGTTACGGGGAGGACAGGAATCATGAGATTATGGTGGCAAGTGCTGAAGTGGAGTACGAAGGGTATTGCCAGTGGACGCGGGTACAGGAGATTATGGAATTTGCCCGGAAGATCGGGGCCCGGAAAATCGGTATTGCCAATTGTATCGGACTGATCCGTGAAGCGCGTATGTTTGCCCGTATTCTCCGTGCCAACGGTTTTGAACCGTATGCGGTGATCTGCAAGGTATCCGGTACCCCTAAATCATCGGTAGGCATTCCTAAGGAGTGTGAGCGTATCGGGGCGGCTATGTGTAACCCGATTCTGCAGGCCCGGCTGTTGAATTGGGAGCATACGGACTTGAATGTGGTCATCGGTCTCTGTGTGGGACACGACAGTCTGTTTTACCGGTATTCGGAGGCGTATGTGACTACCCTGGTGACCAAGGACCGTGTGACGGGTAATAATCCGGCGGCTTCTCTTTATACTGCGGAATCTTATTACAAGAAAAAATATCATCTGGACTGAAATCAGTGTGCGGTGGATGTACTGCGATAGTCTGATTGGATGGATATTGTTGAAGTAAGGGAATAGAAAGCCCCCTTCCATGCGTTGCCCGATGAGGGTGGCAATGAGTGGAAGGGGGCTTTTTTATGAGGATGTTATTCCGGAGCAATTCCGCAACAGACAGTGTGCTTCCTACCGCTTACAGAGCGGGAGGAAGGAGGATGCGTTTTCCGAAATTGGCTTTTTGCGGAGTCGGCAGTTCTTCCATTATCGTCTTTCCGCTGCGGCTTGCAGGAGCATCCGGATATTTCTTGCCTGCACGTGTCAGGGCGACTTTCAGCATGGCTTCGTTTTCATCTCCCAACTGATAGGGCTGCATGGGATCGTCTTCTGCCTTGACGTTCGGCACCATTCCGTCGGGCATGCACGGAGTCTGGTCGGCTGCGTTTTTATAGACACTTACCATTACGTACATTCCCCACTCCTGGATGGCGGGCGGCACTTTATCGTAGGCGTCTTTGGCCGAAAGCATCCATCCGGTGCAGTACTTGCCATGCGATTGTTCACCGATGAGTTCCACATCCATGTAAGGCATAAGACCTCCCAGAAGGGCTTCTGAAGCCGATGCGGAATTCTTGGTAATGATTCCGTAAATTTTCTTCAGGCCGATGTTCGCGTCTTTGGTACTGATGTTCAGTCCTTCCTGCGGGTAGCTGTACTCTGTCTGGAAGCGGGTGATGTTGTCTTTTCCATGCTGCTTGAAATAGGCGGTCATCTCTTCGTTGAAGTCTTCTTTCTCAAAGATTTCGTGGCTGCTGACTGCGGCTTGCGGGGCGTACATGGAGCCCATGGCGTTTTCTGTGATGACGTATCCTCCACCGTTGTAACGGAGGTCCAGGATGAGTTCCTGCACGCCTTCCGACTTGAATTTCTTGCTGATTTCCACCAGTTCGGGGATGGATTTCAGGTCGAAACTGCTGTATGCCAGGTAGCCTACCTTCTTTCCGTTGAACTCGAAGGTGCAATGATGAAGGACGGGGTTCTCGTACATTTTTACGGCCGTAAGCTGGACCGGCTTGCCTTTCGGCTTGAGCGATTTCGTACTTGGGTCGATGGTGGCCAGGGAGAGTGTGATGGATGCGGAGTTGAACAGTTCCTGATAGTTGTCGGTACTCAGTTCTTTTCCGTTGATCTGGTAGATGAGGTCACCTCTCTTCAGTCCGGCCTTTGCCGCAGGGCTGTCCTTGTAGACGAAGGCAACGGGAGCAATGCACTGGTTGCTGCTGTCACTTACCCGGTAGACGACTGGCTGGTAGCCGAAGGTGGTGGATACTCCTCCCACGTTTTCGGTAAACTGCTTCATGTCGTCGGTCAGCATGGTCCATTTGTCAATCAGGGTGTTTTCTTTGTGATACCGGATTTCCGATACGGTCTTTATCGGATCCGTATTGGTGTTCGGGTCCAGTCGTGCAAGGTCACCCGCCACTTCTTTGTTCCAGTAATAATAGTTCTGCAGGATTTCACCGGCAAACAGGTTGGCGTAATACATCTCATCGGTTGTGCTTCTTTCAGTTTGTGGTGCAGGAGGATCCTGGTCTGAACAACCGGAGAAAAGGCTGCCTGCCAATACCAGACAGGCCAGCTTCCATGTGAAGTTGATCTTTTTCATAATGATAAATAGTTAGTTAAGTGTTACGCTGCAAATATATGAATTCTTATGTAAAATCCATGCAAATGAATGCATATTTTTTGCATATAACGAAAAATTATATCATTATGACAACTGTTGGCGGCAGTTTATTTGATTTTTTCCAGGATTTTGGGAAACTGCCAGACAAAAATGAGGGTGCAGCAGATGGCCGCCGTGGCGTCGGAGATTCCTTCTGCGGCATATATTCCCGTAACTTCCATGAAATGTGGCAGGATGAGCGCCAGGGGAACCAGCAGAATGACCTTTCGCAGCAGGGCGATGAATACGGATACTTTGGCTTGTCCCAGGGCGACAAACATGTTCTGACAGGCACGCTGGAGACCGAAGATGGTCATTCCTCCCAAAAATATGGGCATCGCACGACTGACGGTTTCAATGAGTTGAGGGTCGCTGGTAAAGATGGAGGCAACCAGGGACGGGAACAGAATCATGAAGGTGACCAGCAGGAAGTTGAAGAGGAACATGACGGTAAGTACAATCTTGAAGCATTCCTTGACGCGAGAGACACTGCCGTGTCCGTAGTTGTAGCTGACAACGGGGACAAAGCCTTGGGCAAAACCGGTGAGGGGAACACTGACGATGAGCATGGCGCTTTGCATGATGGCCAGGGCACTGACGTGGATGTCTCCGAATGTCTTCAGGCTGCTGTTGAGGACGAAGCCTACCAGGCTTTCTGTGCTGGCCATGATGAAGGGAGAGATGCCCAGTGCCAGTACGGAGAGAATGATTCCTTTATGGGGTTTCATGTATTTGCGTTCCAGGGGCAGTGAGGCACGTGGTGAGGTGAGAAAGCGGAGCACCCAGATGGCACTGCAGGCTTGTGACAGGATGGTTGCCAGTGCGGCGCCTTTTACTCCCATGCCGAAAGTGAAGATGAACAGCGGGTCGAGCAGGATGTTCAGTATGGCACCGATGAGTACCGAATACATGGCAATGGCTGGTCGGCCCTGGGTGTTGATGAAGGGGTTCAGTCCGACGGACAACTCTACGAACAGGGTACCTGCCAGGTAAATGGAGAGGTAGTCGGTGGCATATCCGATGGTACGCTCGGAGGCACCGATGGCATACAGGATCGGCTCCATGAACGTATAGACGGTCAATGAGGTCAGAAGGGTGAAGCAGACCAGCATGAGGAAGCCGTTGCCCAATATCTCACCGGCCCGGCGGCGGTTGTCCTGCCCGAGTGCGATGGCTGCCAGTGGGGCACCTCCTCCGCCTACGATGGCCGAGAAAGACGAGATCAGGATGATGACCGAACCGGTGACTCCGATACCGGCGAGGGCATCGGTTCCGATGTCTGGAATGTGACCGATGTAGATGCGGTCTACCAGGTTGTAAAGCAGGTTTACCAGTTGTGCCATGACGGCGGGCAGTGCCATCCGGAATACCAGCGGTAGCATCCAGTCGGTACCTAATCGGGCTTCGTAGGAATTGTTCATCGTTTGTTGCTGTTTTAAAAGGTCGTGCAAAGGTAATCATTTATCGGTATTGTCGGTCGGTTCTGCAGGGAGTGTTTTATCCCGGACAAATAAAAACAGGTATAGTTTATAGGGATGTGTCTAAAAAAACATATCTTTGTAAACAGAACTTATGGATGAGTGAAGACGTAAAATGATGAACTATGAACTGATTACGATACTGGGTCCTACGGCTTCAGGAAAGACGCCGCTGGCTGCAGCCCTTGCGGCTCGTCTGCAGACGGAGATTATCAGTGGTGACAGCCGGCAGATTTACCGTCGCATGGACTTGGGTACCGGTAAGGACTTGGCCGATTATACGGTGGGCGGTTATCGGGTGCCTTATCACCTGATTGACATCGCCGAACCGGGATATAAATATAATGTGTTTGAATTTCAGCGGGATTTTCTGGAGGCTTTCCGGCAGATACGTGAGAAGGGCAAACTTTCCATCCTTTGCGGGGGAACCGGCATGTATCTGGAGTCGGTGCTCAAAGGGTATCGGCTGATGCCGGTGCCGGAGAATCCGGAACTGAGGGCAGAACTGGAGGAGAAGAGCCTGCCGGAACTGACCGAAATGCTGAAACAATATAAGAAACTGCATAATTCGACCGATGTGGATACGGTGAAGCGGGCCATCCGTGCCATCGAGATTGAGGAGTATTATCTCCAGCATCCGGTGGCCGAACGGGAGTTCCCCGAAATCCATAGTCTGGTCATCGGAGTGGACATCGACAGGGAGCTTCGCCGGGAAAAGATTTCCAGACGACTGAAGCAGCGCCTGGAGGAAGGTATGGTGGAGGAGGTGCGTGCCTTGCTGGCAGAGGGTATCGCTCCCGAAGACCTGATTTACTACGGTCTGGAATACAAATACCTGACGCTGTATGTGACCGGTGAACTGACCTTCGATGAGATGTACCGTCAGCTGGAGATTGCGATTCATCAGTTTGCGAAGCGCCAGATGACCTGGTTCCGCGGAATGGAACGCCGCGGTATTCCGATTCACTGGATTGAAGCGGCTGCACCGGTGGATGAAAAGGTGGAGCAGATCCTGAGCCTGCTGAATGCGGAGGAGAAATGAGAGAGTATAGGTGCTTGCGAAGGCATGCGGTATTTGCCGGAGGTCCTCGGAGCCTGATAATAATAATTCAAAAATAACTGGAGTATGGCAGTAGAACCAACCCGTTGGGGAGTGATTTATAATCCGAAAGCCGGAAGCCGGAAGGCGCAGAAGCGCTGGAAGGAGATACGTGACTATATGGAGGAACGTAAGGTCCAGTTCGATTATGTCCAGTCGGAGGGATTCGGATCCATAGAGCGTCTGGCAAGGACAATGGCGAATAACGGCTATCGTACGATTGTGGTGGTAGGCGGTGATGGCGCGATCAATGAAGCGGTGAACGGCATCATGCATTCGGAAGTGGAGGATAAGCGGGACATTGCATTGGGGATTATTCCTAATGGAATCGGAAACGATTTTGCCCGGTACTGGGGACTGGATTCGGATGACTACAAAGGGGCGGTGGATGTGCTGATCAATCGCAGGCTGCGTAGAATTGATGTGGGAAACTTCTGTTATACGGAGGAGAACCGTACGATTTGCCGGCACTTTGTCAATGCGGTTTACATTGGACTGGGGGCGAGGATTGTGCGGATTACCGACGGTACGCGCCGTTTCTGGGGAATTCCGCTGCTGTCGTATCTTTCCTCCTTGATTCTGGTGGCCTTTGAGCGGAAGCTGCACCGGATGCACCTGAAGGTGAACGATGAACACATCCGGGGAAACCTGATTGCGGTGGCCATCGGCAGTTGCCGGGGTTATGGACTGACTCCCAGTGCGGTGCCTTATAACGGGTGGCTGGATGTGTCATTGATCTACCGGCCGGAATTGAAACAGTTGATTTCGGGTCTGTGGATGCTGCAGCAGGGAAGGTTGCTGAACCATAAGATTGTGAAGCCTTACCGGACGCGTAAGGTGAAGATCATGCGTGCGCAGAATGCGGAAATCAGCCTCGACGGACGTATATGGGGCGACAAGCATTTCCCGATAGAGGTGACCATCGACCTGGAAGCATTGACGCTGATCATTCCTAATTGAAAATACAAATTTGAATATACAGATAATAAACAGTTATGATACAAACAATTGCGGATTTAACGAAAACAGATAATTTTTTCCTGCTGGCCGGCCCTTGTGTCATTGAGGGCGAAGACATGGCGCTGCGGATTGCGGAACGAATCGTGAAAATTACCGACCGGCTGAATATTCCTTATGTATTCAAGGGGTCATACCGTAAGGCCAACCGTTCTCGTCTGGATTCCTTTACCGGAATCGGAGATGAGAAGGCACTGAAGGTGCTTGCGAAGGTGCGCCGGGAGTTCGATGTGCCGGTGGTGACTGATATTCATGCGGCTGATGAGGCGGCAATGGCTGCTCAGTATGTGGATGTGCTGCAGATTCCTGCTTTTCTCTGCCGTCAGACCGACTTGCTGGTTGCTGCTGCCCGTACCGGAAAAATCGTGAACATCAAGAAAGGACAGTTCTTGTCTCCGGGGGCCATGCGTTTTGCGGCGGACAAGGTGGTGGAAGCCGGTAATGACCAGGTGATGCTTACCGAACGGGGAACTACCTTCGGATATCAGGACCTGATTGTGGACTATCGGGGAATCCCTGAAATGCGCAGTTTCGGACATCCGGTGATTCTGGACGTGACTCATTCGCTGCAGCAGCCCAACCAGACATCCGGAGTGACCGGAGGCATGCCGCAACTGATTGAGACGGTTGCCAAGGCGGGAGTGGCTGTCGGTGTGGACGGACTCTTCCTGGAAACCCATGAAGATCCTTCGGTAGCGAAAAGTGACGGGGCAAACATGCTGAAACTGGATTTGCTGGAAGACCTCCTCGTAAAACTGGTGCGCATCCGTCAGAGTATAATCGGCTGAACGGAGCAGGAGCATAGAATCTGAGAAAGACCATCAGATTCTTTGGATATTCTTTTTGTTTGTGTGGATAAAAGAATATCTTTGCACACCGAAATAAATAAAGGGATACAAAAATAACAAGATATGCTTACTATAAAACAAATTACAGAAAATACCGAAAAGGTTATCAGTGGATTGGAAAAGAAGCACTTCGCCAATGCTAAGGAAGCCATTGCACAGGTGCTCGAGTTGAACGACAAACGTCGTAACGCACAGAATCAGTTGGATAAGAACCTGGCTGAAATCAATGCTACTTCGAAGACCATCGGTATGCTGATGAAGGAAGGCAAGAAGGAAGAGGCAGAGGCTGCCAAGGCTCGCGTGGCTGAAATCAAGGAAGTGAGCAAGACTTTGCAGGCCGAAATGGACCAGGCTGCCGAAGACATGCAGAACGTACTCTATACCATTCCTAACGTACCTTATGATGAAGTACCGGAAGGCAGCTGTGCCGAAGACAATCTGGTAGTGAAGATGGGAGGTATGGAAACCGAACTGCCGAAGGATGCGCTTCCACATTGGGAATTGGCAAAAAAATACGATTTGATAGATTTCGACCTGGGTGTGAAGATCACAGGTGCCGGTTTCCCGGTATATAAAGGCAAGGGTGCCCGTCTGCAGCGTGCACTGATTAATTTCTTCCTGGACGAAGCACGTGCTGCGGGTTACGAAGAAATCATGCCTCCTACAGTGGTGAATGCCGCTTCCGGATACGGTACAGGTCAGTTGCCTGACAAGGAAGGTCAGATGTATCACTGCAATCTGGATGATTTGTATCTGATTCCTACTGCTGAAGTTCCTGTAACTAACATCTACCGTGATGTGATTCTGGATGAAAAGCAGTTGCCGATCAAGAATTGTGCCTATACACAGTGCTTCCGTCGTGAAGCCGGTTCTTACGGTAAGGATGTGCGCGGTCTGAACCGTCTGCATGAATTCTCTAAAGTGGAACTGGTACGTATCGACAAACCGGAACATTCCAAACAGTCTCACCAGGAAATGCTGGATCACGTAGAAGGCTTGTTGCAGAAACTGGAATTGCCTTACCGCATCCTGCGTCTGTGTGGAGGTGATATGAGTTTCACTGCCGCTATCTGCTATGACTTCGAAGTATATTCTGAAGCACAGAAGCGCTGGTTGGAAGTAAGTTCTGTATCTAACTTCGATACTTACCAGGCTAACCGTCTGAAATGCCGCTACCGTAACGCAGACAAGAAGACTGAACTGTGTCACACACTGAACGGTTCGGCTTTGGCTCTTCCGAGAATCGTAGCTGCATTGCTGGAAAACAACCAGACTCCGGAAGGTATCCGTATTCCGAAGGCATTGGTTCCGTATTGCGGATTCGATATCATTGACTGATAGTAAATTACTCTTAGATGATAAAAATCAGGGCCTGCCACTGTGGCAGGCCCTGTCTGTATAGAAATCACAGTCGCCCACGCGGGCCACTGTGATTTTTTCTTATGCTTTGGTCTTCAGCAAGTCTTCCAGACGCAGCAACTCATCGCGGTATTGTGCCGCTTCGATGAATTCCAGTTTCTTGGCAGCTTCCTGCATCAGCTTCCGGGTACGCTCGATGCTCTTCTGCAACTGCTCCTTGCTCATGTAGCTGATAACCGGATCGGCAGCCACCACGGTCGGTTCCGTATATGCCTGGTAAGCCTTTGCATCGGTCTTTTCCGCAGGTCCGGTTTCCGTAGCCAGCAGGCTGTTCCGGTTTTTCTTGACCTGTCGGGGCGTAATGCCATGCTGCAGGTTGTAATTCATCTGCTTCTCCCTTCGGCGGTTGGTCTCGTCAATGGTCTGCTGCATGCTGTCGGTAATCTTGTCTGCATACATGATTACCTTTCCATTTACGTTTCGTGCCGCTCGTCCTGCAGTCTGTGTCAGTGAACGGTGCGAACGGAGGAAGCCTTCCTTGTCCGCATCCAGGATGGCCACGAGGGAAACCTCCGGCAAATCCAGTCCTTCACGCAGCAGGTTGACCCCAACCAATACGTCAAAGACGCCTTCGCGCAGTTCCTCCATGATCTTGACACGCTCCAGAGTCTCTACGTCACTGTGAATGTAGGTGGTACGGATGTTGTGCCGCAGCAGGTACTCCGTCAGTTCTTCGGCCATACGCTTGGTAAGTGTAGTAACCAGCGTACGTTCTTCCGCTTCGATGCGCTGCTGGATTTCCTCCATCAGGTCGTCAATCTGGTTGAGGCTGGGACGTACTTCAATCACCGGATCCAGCAGACCGGTTGGACGGATTACCTGTTCCACAATGACTCCTTCACTCTGAATCAGTTCGTAATCGGCCGGTGTCGCACTGACATAGATGACCTGCTTGGCCAGTTCCTCAAACTCCTCGAACTTGAGCGGACGGTTGTCCATGGCTGCAGGCAGACGGAACCCGTATTCCACCAGATTCTCCTTTCGGGCACGGTCGCCTCCGTACATGGCACGGATCTGCGGCACACTGACATGACTCTCGTCGATGACAATCAGGAAATCCTCCGGGAAGAAATCCAGCAGACAGTAGGGGCGTGTACCCGCTTCTCTGCCGTCGAAATACCGGGAATAGTTCTCGATACCCGAACAATGTCCCAGTTCGCGCAGCATCTCCATATCGTAAGTCACCCGTTCGTACAGTCGCTTGGCCTCATACGACTTACCGATTTCCTCAAAATGAGCCACCTGCTTGGTCAGGTCATCCTCAATCTGATGAATCGCCCGGAGCGTACTCTCCTTGGTTGTCATGAACAGGTTGGCCGGGTAAATCTTGTACTCTTCAAAACTGCCTACCCGGGTGCCCGATACCGGATCGATTTCCTCGATGGCATCGATTTCATCGTCCCAGAACATGACACGCAGGATGTGGTCCGTATAGGCCAGGTAAATGTCAACCGTATCTCCCTTCACCCGGAAGTTTCCCCGGTTCAGTTCGATGTCATTTCTCACGTACAGACTGTCGACCAGGTGTCGCAGGAACACATTTCGGTCCAGCAGTTTCCCTTTCTTGATGTCAATTACGTTGTTGTAAAAATCTGCGGGATTTCCCATACCGTAGATGCATGAAACCGAAGACACCACAATGACGTCTTTTCTTCCTGAGAGCAGGGCAGAAGTCGCGGCCAGACGCAGCTTGTCTATCTCGTCATTGATGGAAAGGTCCTTTTCGATATACGTATCAGTCGACGGAAGATAGGCTTCCGGCTGATAATAATCGTAGTAGGAAACATAATACTCGACTGCATTATTGGGAAAGAAATTCTTGAATTCACTGTACAACTGTGCGGCCAGGGTTTTGTTATGGCTCAGGATCAGCGTCGGCTTGTTGACATTCTTGATGACATTGGCAATGGTGAAAGTCTTTCCGGAACCGGTTACCCCCAGCAATGTCTGTGCCGGCGCTCCCGAGAGCACGCCCTGGGTGAGCTGTGCAATCGCTTCCGGCTGGTCGCCCGTCGGCTGGTAGTCTGAGATAAGTTCAAATTTCATAAAATCGGTTGCATGGTTGGTTTTGTTCCGGTAAAATTACACAATATTTTCATGGCGCCGCCTCCCGTGAAACGCTATTTTAAAGGAGTAAGTGATTTTTAAATTAAAAAGTGTTCACTTATTGCATTATTCATTGGAAAAGAGTAATTTTGCGCAACTATATCGATTAATATGAAAAGAACTATCATTATAGCGCTTTTCTCTGCCGGAATATTATCTTCATGCGGAGAATACAATAAGGTGCTGAAAAGTACAGACTACGAATATAAATACGAGGCTGCCAAAGGATATTTTGCCAAAGGTCAGAGCAACAAGGCCGCTGTCATTCTGGAGGAACTGATACCGATTATGAAGGGTACTTCCAATGCAGAGGAATCACTGTATATGCTGGCCATGACTTATTATAATCAGGGGGATTATGTGACTGCTTCGCATTATTTCAATACTTATTATACCACTTATCCGAGAGGTGTATATACCGAACTGGCCCGTTTCCACAGCGGAAAGGCCCTGTATCTGGATACTCCGGAACCGAGACTGGACCAGAGCAGTACGTTCAAGGCCATCCAGGAACTTCAGATGTTCATGGAATATTTCCCGGGAAGCAACCGGAGAGACCTGGCTCAGGAGATGATTTTCACCCTGCAGGACAAGCTGGTAGAAAAGGAATACCTGTCGGCCAAACTGTATTACGATCTGGGTTCGTACACCGGAAACAGTTCTTACAGCAGTACCGGAAACAATTACCAGGCAGCAGTGATTACGGCTCAGAATGTATTGAGGGAGTACCCTTATACCAAGATGCGTGAGGAACTGTCTATCCTGATTCTCCGTGCCAAGTACGACATGGCCAAGGAAAGTGTGGCTGAGAAGAAAGAGGAACGTATGCGGGAAGCCATCGATGAATATTATGCATTCAAGAATGAGTTCCCTGACAGCAAGTATACCAAAGAGGTGGAAGCCATCTTTAAGGCTGCCAACCGCTTCGTGAACGATGAATATTAATCATAACTGTTTATAATTAAATAATAAATTATGGATTACAAAAAAACAAATGCTCCTACCAACACTGTTACCCGTAACTTGATGGAAATGTGTGAGGATACTGGCAATATTTATGAAACCGTAGCCATTATCGGTAAAAGAGCCAACCAGATTGCGGTTGAAATGAAGAACGATCTGTCAAAGAAACTGCAGGAGTTTGCTTCTTACAACGACAACTTGGAAGAAGTGTTTGAGAACAGAGAACAGATTGAAATCTCACGTTATTATGAAAAGTTGCCGAAACCTACTCTGATTGCTGCGCAGGAATATATCGAGGGTAAGGTTTACCACAGAAATCCTGCCAAGGAAAAAGAAAAATTGCAGTAATTGTCAATATAGGGAAGAACGCAAAATCGCCAGCATGCAAATGACGGGATTCCGGGAATGTTTTGCATCACGCGCTTTTGTGTTCTTTTCATTTAAAAACAGAGGAATTTATTATGATACAACGAATTCAGACGGTTTATTTGCTGATTGTCGCTATTCTGATGGTGCTGATGATGTCTTTCCCTATCGGATTTTTTTATACGGAAGCGGCTGTAGCCGAGATGTCTAACCTTTCAGTGGCATTGCCTGACGGTGCTTTGGATTATACTCCCTGGGCATTGTTTGTACTGCTGATGCTGGTGGCTGTGCTGTCTCTGGCAACCATCTTCCTGTACAAGAAGCGGATGCTGCAGATTCGCCTGACATTGTTCAGCTCGATTGTACTGATCGGATATTACGCTACTCTGGCTTTCTTTGTATACAGCACACTGAAGGGATACGGAAGCTTCACTTATTCGTGGACCGTTTCCTTGCCGGTAGTATCTATCATCCTGAACTGGCTGGCTATCCGTGCCATCGGAAAGGATGAGATGCTGGTCAAAGCTTACGAGCGTTTGCGATAAGAAGAATCTTATACCCGGTATATGAAGCCGGCGGAAGTGACAGGAGGGAATCCCCCGACACTTCCGCCGGTTTTTTTATGCGAGATTTTTACCGAACCGGTAATACCCGAGCCACCAGTTGCCTGCCGTAAGCAGCCCCAGCATTCCGCTTGCTACTCCCAATATTACCTGTGGGGTGAGGCCCTCCGGTCTGTTTGACGGACCGAGGAAACGAAGGTCAACTGCAGACAAGGCGATTCCGAGCACCACTAAAATCCCCAGCAGAGATCCCGCTGTCTTAAAGAAAGCCCTTTTATGGAAAAAGGTGCCTCCCAAGATAAACAGCGAATGCACCCACACATATCCCATTGCGACGGTAAACAAGTACAACGCATGCGGGTAACCCTCCGGATCCGTTACCGGTTGCTGATGCTGGTCGATGAACATTCTCAACAGATTGGGCAGACAGTACTGCTTGATTTCTGTGGGTGTATCTAGCAAGTAGGCTACCGTTATCCGTGTGACTTCTGCCAGTGGCAGGCAGATAGCGAAGGCTACCGGTACGCTGAGTACCACGTACAAGGCACGGCTTACAAATTTTTCACCCAGCGTTGCAGGAAGCCTCTGATAGGCTATCTTTTTCTCCTGAGTATTCATGCTTTCTGCAATCAGCGAAGCCGAGTATCCGGACAGGATGAGCCACAGCAAACCGACAACGGCCAATATGCCCTGACAGTATTTCTGATAATGTGCTTCGGCTCCCAGTCCGGCAGGAGTGTCGGCGTGAGCCAGAGTGTCGAGAATGAAAAACAGGCACAAGGTGAGATAACACCCAAGCAGGCGGTATATATTTTTCCTTTTGTTTTCCATCAGGTCTTTCTGAAATACGGAGAGCATTCTCCGGAAACTGAAGTGGATGTAGTTGGTACGATTCATCATGTAATAATAAAAAGTAAAAATCTTAATCACAAAGTATTCCTTTATTTATGATTTAGGGACATTGTGCAACATCCCTTTGTCTAGTCTGTTAGTTTTTTGCAAATATATTCATTTTTCTGAGCCGACAAAAAAAGCGGAATATTTTTTAAGAAATCAGGGATAGTCGGCAAAACAGAACTCCCCATCATACAGTGATGCTTTGCTGTACAATGGGGAGCCTTATCCTTTGTCGGAGAATATACTTCTATTTTTTAATTTTCTGCGCGGAATACCGGATGAGCATCCTGTGTCTCCGTATCAAAGCCAAACCAGTAGTTGGTTGCCTGTTCCTCCCTTCCCGGGAGCAGACAGAGCTTCATGGATTCCCGATACAGGCCGTAGATAACGTTCCACTGCTCGGGAGGAGTGACATGTTTCGTACGGATGCGCACAGCCGGCTGTTTCTTCAATGACATTCCAGCCTCAATCCACGCCAGTTCCGCCTCTGTTTCATACTCCGGATAGTGTGTCCGGCAGAATTCATACAATAGGATTCCCCTTTTCTCCAGTCCCATCGGTTGGTCGGCCACCCCTTTCTCTATCAGGTATGCCAGCATCCGGGGGAGAAAGTCACCCTGCTCCACAATCAGTTTCCGGGTAAGCGGCTGCCAGACCGGTGTATTGTAAAACGCATCCAGCAAACGCGAGAGCAGTCTTGCCGTCTGCAGTTCGTCGGGAGTAATCTCACGGGTTCGCAACACTTCATAAGGTGGGAAAGGAGCATATTGAATTCCCAGTTCACCGGCCCTTCTTCTCATCTCAGTTCCCGGCAGCAGTTTGAGGGATTCCAGCTGAATCTCTCCCGCACGGAACGAGGCAAGGGTACGGATGTCTTCGAATATCTCTTCCAAGTGATACAGCGGAAGTCCGGCTATCAGGTCCGCATGCGTCTCCATATTGTCCAGGGAACATAAAAAGCGCAAGCCTTCCAGCGCATCCGACAGTTTTCCCATCCGTCGGGCAGTAACCAGCACTTCCTCGCGCAGGCTCTGGATACCGGCTTCCAGATGCAGGAGTCCGGCAGGCATGGCTTTCAGTTCCTGCTTCAGTTCTTCAGTAAGCAGCGCCGGATGCATTTCGAGGTGAAAGCAGATGTCAGGAAATTCCCTGAACAGGCCGAGCAGCGCCTTGGCATGCCGGTTGTTGTAGTTGAAGGTACGGTCGAGCACGCGGATGTTCCGTATGCCATGCTGATGGATCGTTGCTATCCGTTCCCTGATCTTCTCGATTGGGAGGGAGCGCACCGGTTTTTCCCCTCCACTGACACAGAATGCACAAGTATTGAAGCATCCCCGCGTTGTCTCAAGTTGCACGAAAGGCTTTCCCCAGTTGAAGAACGGACTCGTCTCCGGCGCAGCCAGCCGGTCGAATGCAATGACTCGGGCCAGTCCGTTGTCCTGATAAATACTCTCTTCCCCTTTCAGGTAACAGAGTCCGGTAATTCCTTCCCACATCTCTTTCCGGTTCCAGTATTTCAGCCAGAGAGGGAACATTTCTTCTCCTTCTCCACGGAATACACAGTCCACAAAGCGGTTGCGCCGCAGAAACTCCTCATTGTCTCCCAGAAACTCCGGTCCCCCCAGGATGATGCGGCAGTCGGGCAGCAGGGCCTTGGCCCGCGCAAGCACATGAAGCAGGACTTCATGATTGAAGAGCCAGCAGGTAGCCGCAATGATATCGGGTTGTTTACGGAAGATTTCGCCGGCAGTCATGCCGCTGTTTTCATTGATGGTAGCCGAAACGATGTCCCATTCATAGGAGGGTTCGTCGATCTGCGCATGTAAGGCGGGAAGGGCCAGGGAAGAATGTGCGTACGAACAGTTGAGGTCCAGCCAAAGTATTTTCATGTCTGTGATAGCAAGAAGAAAAAGAAGGGTTCTACATAAAAAGCATTTGCCAAAGCCGGTCCGCTGTCTCACCCGAAGGGAAAAGCAGCAAAACGACTTTGACAAATGAATGAATCTCCACATCCGGACGGGATGCGGTTATGCGTATTAAATCAGGTACTGTGAGCTGATAGATTCGTTTGTCATCACGCGGCGGATGGTTTCAGCAAACATGTCAGCGATAGACAACTGCTTAACCTTTGCGCAGCGGTTTGAATAAGGAATACTGTCAGTAAATACCATTTCTTCCAGCTGTGAGTTCTGAACGCGTTCTGAAGCAGGACCAGACATCACGCAGTGTGATGCGATGGCGCGTACTGAACGTGCTCCGGCTTCTTTCATGATATCAGCAGCCTTAGTGATTGTACCGGCTGTATCTACCATATCGTCAATCAGAATTACGTTTTTGTCTTTTACGTCACCGATAATCTGCATAGAAGCAACCACGTTTGCTTTTTCACGAGTCTTGTGGCAAAGTACCAGAGGAACATCCAGGAATTTAGCATAAGTGCTGGCACGCTTTGAGCCACCTACGTCAGGAGTAGCGATTGCCAGGTTTTCCAGGTTCAGTGACTGGATATACGGAGCAAAGATAGTAGACGCATACAGGTGGTCAACCGGGATGTCAAAGAAGCCCTGGATCTGGTCTGCATGCAAGTCCATAGTAATCAGACGGTCGATTCCAGCAACGCTCAACAGGTTGGCAACCAGCTTAGCACCGATAGAAACACGCGGTTTATCCTTGCGGTCCTGACGTGCCCATCCGAAGTAAGGGATTACTGCGATGATGCTCTTTGCAGAAGCGCGCTTGGCAGCGTCAATCATCAGCAGAAGTTCCATCAGGTTGTCTGAGTTCGGGAAAGTAGACTGTACGAGGAATACGTGCTGTCCGCGGATAGACTCTTCGTATGACACTGCAAATTCGCCGTCAGCGAAGTGGGTGATGTTCATGTTACCCAGTGGGCATCCTAAACTGTTACAGATCTTTTCTGCGAGGTATCTCGAGTTTGTACCCGAAAATACTTTAAAAGGTGATGTTTCGCTCATTGTAAAAAAATGATAATATTGCCGTTAATTTAGAAAACAAATTTACTTTAATTCTTTAATCCTGACAAATGAAATACGGAATATTTAATCCGCCAGTTGCTTCAGCTTGCGGAAATGATCCAGCAGCTTCCGGTAATTCTGGTCGTAGGCCGGGTCAAACTTGTTCCACAGCCCTCCCATGATGGCGGCTCCCCCAAATCCGTAGTCTTTTACCGACAGGATGTTGTCTTCATCAATGCCTCCCAGGGCTACGACGTGCTTGTCGATGATTCCCTCTTTGGCCGCCTGTCTGATTTCTTCGGGGGTATATGCCGAATAATAATTCTGTTTGGATATACTGTCGAATACCGGACTCAGGAATACGTAGTCGTATTTGTCCTTGCAGTTCTTGACTTCCTGCAGTGAGTGGCACGAAGTACTCAGGTGTCCGGAATAATTGGGGGGAGCTACCGGATTCCGGTGGTTCAGATGAATCCCCTTTAATTTATATTCCTCCTTCAGATAAAAATGCCCATGTACCACGATATGCTTTCTGTATTTCTCGGGAATGAGAGTCAGAAGCCGCTCCGCATAGGTAGGAGTGGTGTTGGGCTTGCGCAAATGGAGGATGTCCAGCCCTTCCTCAAATAATTTGGTTATTATTTTATCTTCTTCCACGAAATACGTGGGGGTGGTAATCAATATCAGTTTCATGCTGAAAATGTATAATTGCGCGACAAAGTTAGTAACATGTTTGTAATATTCCTAGTGGAAGCCGTGATTTATTTTGTGGAAGGGGGCTTCAGACGGGTATTCCTGCCACTTGAGAGAGGAAGAGTAAAGGGCAAAGAAAGAAAAAGAAGCAGATGAAGAAAAGTGTTCCGACTTCCGGGGTGGGGTTGTATAACCTCCGGTGCAAAGTTGTCCGACCTCCGTATGCAGGTGCTATAACCCGCGTACGGAGGTCGGAGAATCTGTATGCTTGCAGCTAAGATACAACAGTGTTATTTCTTGATCAGTTTAACTGCGGCCCAGCGATTCTTTTCCCGGTAACCGACAAACTCCAGTCCCAGGTTTTCACCGCACTGACGGATGGCATCAATATCTTCTACGTAGAAGCCGCTCATATAGATTTCTGAACCGCTGTGCATGCAGTCTACGTAAGCATGCATGTCATTGAGCAGGATGTTCCGGTTGATGTTGGCAATGACGACATCAAACGGTTCGCGGCCCTTGAGCAGCGAAGCGTCTCCCAGCTCCACGGTAATGTTGCTCAGGTGATTCAGGGCGATGTTGTCGCGAGAATTGTTGACACACCAGTCGTCGATATCGATGGCGGTTACCCGGTCTGCACCCCGCATGCTGGCCAGGATAGCCAAAATGGAAGTACCGCATCCCATATCCAGTACCGATTTACCCTTCAGGTCGGCTTCCAGCAATGCCCCGAGTATCGAACTGGTGGTTTCGTGGTGTCCGGTACCGAAAGCCATCTGCGGATTGATTACGATATCGTACTCTGCTTTCGGATAATCCTTGTGGAAGGTACTGTGGATGACACAGCGTCCTTCGATGACGATGGGCTGGAAGAAATTCTTTTCCCATTCTTCGTTCCAGTTCTTGTCTTCCGGCTCGGTGATGGTATAAGTAATCTGGGTATCGGGCATCGGGAAGTCGGAAAGAATGGCCTTTAAGGCCGCTTCATCAAACAAACTCTGCTGCACATAGGCCTGCATGCCTCCTTCACATTCCACGAAACTTTCAAATCCGATTTCTGCCGTCAGTGCAGAGAGGACATCAGACGCTGTTTCGGAATAGGGGAGTATGGTAAAGGTTACTTCAAAATATTTCATAGGGTTATTTAAATTATGAGATAATACATTATTAATATATAGTAAATAGATCCCGATTGTCACACGGTATCTCGGATATATTCTCTATACATGGACAAATGTACTAAAAAACTTTGGAATCGGCAGAGGTAAAAAAAGAAAGAAAGGTAATTTTTATTTTCTCTCTAAAGTAGAAAAATAATTTTTTTTGAAAAAAATACGTATTTCCGAAAACATTTTAGCGATTTCGTTGTTTTAATAGTAAAAGCATTTATTTAAGTTATGGCAGTTTAAGGTTGTTACTTTATATTATATAATAATACTATGTGTTTAATTTAATTTTTGGCTTGTTAATCTTTAAAAGACAGCCTTGTGTAATCATTTAAATCTTTAATTTATGAAAGTGAGCAAGTTCTCGCATTTATTCTTGTTGCTGATGGCTTCAGGAGGTGCAGCTTTTGCGCTTCCGGGAGGATATCCGAACATGGATATCTCATCAGTTTCTGCCCAGGCAGATAAAGTTACGGTTAAAGGAGTTGTAGTTGATGTTAACGGTGAGCCTTTAATTGGGGTAAGTATTCTTGAAAAGGGGACAACGAACGGTACGATTACAGACATCGACGGTAATTTTACATTGACAACTTCCCGTTCGGCATCTTTGGAAGTCTCTTATGTGGGTTATAAAACATTGTCTTTGGCGGTAAAACCGGACATGGGCCGTATTGTAATGCGCGAAGACACTGAAGTGCTTGATGAGGTAGTGGTGACTGCATTGGGTATCAAGCGCTCGGAAAAAGCATTGAGCTATAACGTGCAGAAAGTGGACAATGAGGCTATTACCGCAGTAAAGGATGCAAACTTTGTAAACAGTCTGAACGGTAAGGTGGCTGGTGTGAACATCCAGCGTAGTGCTTCCGGTGTCGGAGGTGGTACACGCGTAGTAATGCGTGGTAACAAATCCATCCAGGGTGACAACAACGTATTGTATGTGATTGACGGTATTCCGATGGGTAACCAGGCCGACCGTAAGGGAGATGGTACAGGATTTGGTTCGGGTACAACTTCCGGTGAAGGTATCGCCAACTTTAACCCGGAGGATATTGAAAGCCTTTCTGTACTGACCGGACCTTCGGCTGCCGCTCTGTACGGTGCGAGTGCTGCGAACGGAGTCATCCTGATCAATACAAAGAAAGGTGCTGAAGGAAAGACACGCGTGAATGTATCTTCATCTGCAGAGTTCTCCAAGCCGTTTGTGATGCCGGAATTCCAGAATACATATGGAAATGTAGCGGGAGAGGCTTCTTCATGGGGAGCCAGACTGGATACTCCTTCTTCATTCAACCCGGTTGATTTCTTTAATACGGGTACTACATTTACCAATTCGTTCAACCTTTCTACAGGTAATGCCAAGAACCAGACTTATCTTTCTGGAGCGGCAGTTAACTCGAAGGGAATTGTGCCGAACAACAAGTATCACCGTTACAATGCGATGGTCCGCAATACTTCGAAACTGTTCAAGGATAAGTTGACAGTGGACGTATCATTCAGTTATGTACGTGAATATGCCAACAACATGCTGTCTTACGGTACTTATTTCAACCCGATCGTGGGATTGTACCTGTATCCGAGAGGCGAGAACTTTGAAAAGGAAAAGTATTTCGAACGCTACGATGCTGAACTGGGCTACAACGTACAGTCTTGGGGACCGGGTGATTTTGGTATCGCTGCACAGAACCCTTACTGGATTGCATACCGCAACATTCGTCCGGAGGTAAAAGACCGTTATATGATGTATGCATCTTTGAAGTATGATATTACCAGTTTCCTGAATGTAACGGCACGCGGACGACTGGACAATACTTATACTGAGAAAGAAGACAAGCGTTATGCTTCGACTAACGGTACGTTTGCCAAACCTAAGGGAAGATATTCATACTCAAATCAGAGTTTCAAGCAGAAATATGCGGATATCATGGTGAACTTCGACAAACAGTTTGCAGAACTGTATCATGCAACGGTCAATGCGGGTGCTTCGTTCGAAGAGTATGATACCAAGGGAAGAGGTTACGGCGGACAGTTGCTGCTGATTCCGAATAAGTTTACTTATGACAACATTGACCCGACTACCGGTGCTCCTTACCAGGATGGAGGTGACAGCCGTAAGATGAATGCAGCCGTATTTGCTTCTGCAGAACTCTCCTGGAGATCGGCTCTGTTCCTGACACTGACCGGACGTGCGGACAAACCGTCACAGTTGGTAAATACTCAGCATCCGTGGATTTTCTATCCGTCAGTCGGTGTGTCTGCACTGGTTACCGAACTGCTTCCGGAAAATATCAAGGAGGCTATCTCGCCGACATTGAGTTTCCTGAAGGTGCGTGCTTCTTATACGGAAGTAGGTTCTCCGATTCCATATACCGGATTGACACCGGGTACGATTACCAGAGAACAGGAAGGTGGAGTCATTAAGCCGTATAAGTATTATCCGTTGTCGGATCTGAAGCCGGAAAGAACACGTTCTTATGAATTGGGTATTGACAGCAAGTGGTTTAATAATACAGTTTCAGTAGGTGTAACATTATATAAATCAAATACATATGACCAGTTGCTTGAAGCAAAACTTCCGGAATCTGCAGGATATGACTTCTTGTTTGTTCAGGCAGGTAATGTAGAGAACCGGGGTATTGAGCTTTCATTGGGATATGACCAGACTTTTGGAAACGGATTTAATTACTGTACTTCGTTTACGGCTACTGCCAACCGCAACAAGATTATCAGCCTGGCTTCGAATGTGCTGAATCCGGTAACGGGAGAATACATCGACCTGAGTGATATCCGGGTAGGACGTTTCCGCCTGCGTGAAGGAGGTGAAATCGGTACTATCTATGCGGAAGAGCGTCTGAAACGTGACCAGGACGGATATATCATTTACAATGAAGGACAGCCGCTGACTACCGAATCAACCGAACCTTATAAACTGGGTAGTGTGAACCCGAAGTGGAACCTGGGATGGAGAAACGGATTCTCTTATAAAGGATTTAACTTCAACTTCCTGTTGACAGCCCGTCTGGGTGGTATCGTGATTTCAAAGACACAGGCGATGCTTGACCAGTATGGTGTTTCCAAGGCTTCTGCCGATGCACGTGATGCCGGAGGCGTGATGGTAGGAAATGTACTGGTACAGCCAAAGGATTATTATGAATCAGTAGTAAACCTGGATGCTTATAATACCTATTCAGCTACCAATGTGAGACTGCAGGAAGCAAGTCTGGGATATACATTCCCGAACAGATGGTTCAAGGGTACTTCTTTCAATAATGTGAACCTGTCGGTTTATGGAACCAACTTGTGGATGATTTACAACAAGGCTCCATTCGATCCGGAACTGACGGCTTCTACAGGTACATTTGGCCAGGGATACGATTACTTTATGTTGCCTAGTCAGAGAACCATTGGTGTAAGTTTGAAATTTGGATTTTAATTGACGATTAACTGTTTAATAATATGAAAATCAAGAAATATATATTCCCGGTGGTTTCATTGTTGGCATTGGCTTCATGCAATTATCCGGAAGTCAACACAAATGTGTATGGAATCACTGAAGAAGAAATGAAGCAGGGAGGCTTGCTTTACGGTGCTCCGTTCATGGATATGCAAAAACTGGTTATCCCAATCGGTTCACCTACCGAGACCACAGGACCCGGAAATGACCTTGCCAATACGGATATCATGTCGGGAGGTAACTATATCGGTTACTGGGGTATGAACAATAACTGGAACTTTAATACGGAGGCGAGCTGGAACTTTACGGAACCTCGTATGAATTATGCTTATCAGAACCTGTATTCAAAATTGTTCAGATCGTGGAACAGTATTTATAAATATACTAAGGATTCGGAAGACCCGGCTGACAAGCAGGTGGAAGCATTGGTAAATGTAGTAAAGGTAGCCGGATGGTTGCGTGCTACTGACGTGTTCGGACCGATTGTATATACCAAAGCGGGAGATGGAGACATTGCTCCGAAACTGGATAAGCAGGAAGTGGTATATAAGACAATGATGGCAGATTTGCACAATTCTGCAAAAACATTGAGCCAGGTTACTTCAAAGGTGCTTTCTGCATATGATGTCATTTATGATGGAAATGCGCAGAACTGGGCGCGTCTGGCAAACTCGTTGTTGCTTCGTATGGCTGTGCGGGTACATTTCAAGGATGAGGCTTTGGCAAGAGAATATATCGCAAAGGCTTTGGATCCGCAATATGGTGGAGTAATCGAGAATGAATCTCAGGAAGCTAAGATTCAGAGTACGGAAAAGATGCCGCTGATGAACTCCATGCTGCCTATGGTAGTAGATTATAAGGAGGCTCGTCTGGGAGCTACTATCTGGGCGTATTTGTCTGGTTATGGTGATCCACGTCTGAATGCGTACTTTACAGAAGGTGTGTATTGGGGATCAGCCGATTTCTATGCAATCGCTCCAACCAGTGATAAAGCAAAGAGGGAGGGAGCAAATTCGGCTGAATATGCAGCTCGTCCGAAAGTGGATGCCAATTCACCGTTGTTCTGGTTCCGTGCTTCGGAAACCTATTTCCTTAAAGCTGAGGCTGCTTTGTATGGCTTTATTTCAGAAGATGTACAGTCTCTGTATGAGGCAGGAGTAACTCAGTCGTTCAAGGAAAATGGGGTAAGTCTTGGCAGTTACCTGAGTAATGAGAAACTTCCTAAAGATGCTACAAGAGATGTGCTGAAATTCAACTATGGTTACACTTGCGTAATCAGTACAGGAAATGTGGCTCCTAAATGGAATGCAGGTGCAGGAAAGGAAAAGCAGTTGCAGCAAATCATTACACAGAAATACCTGGCACTGTATCCGAATGCGGTAGAAGCTTGGACAGAATATCGTCGTACTGGTTATCCGTATTTGATGAAGCCGGCGGACAAGAGTGCCTACTCTCGTATCAATGGAGAAGCGAGCATGATTACACCCGAGCGTTTCCGCTTCTCTCCGCAGGAATATGGTACAAACCCGAACATGTCTGAGGTACCAAGCTTGTTGGAAGGAGAAGACCAGGGAGCTACTCGTTTGTGGTGGGTACGCAGTGACAGACCTAAACAACCTTAAATGAATAATTAAGTCGATAAATAGTAATATTATGAAATTAATGAAATATTTCGGCGCACTGCTTATTGCGTCAAGTTTTGTAGGATGTTCTGACTGGAACACTCCGGAAAGAGAGGTTTTCGAAAACCAGGAAGGCCTTGAAAAATATATACCGTTGTTGGAGGCAAAAACTGAAGCAGACCTGACTCCAACCATGAGAGAGTATTTTGCCAAAATCCGTGAATACCGTAAGACACCTCATGTGAAGGGATTCGGATGGTTTGGTAACTGGACAGGAAAGGGTAGCAATGCTCAGAACTATCTGAAGATGTTGCCGGATAGTGTAGACTTTGTTTCACTGTGGGGTACTCGCGGTAATCTTTCTGAAGACCAGAAGACTGACTTGAAGTTCTTCCAGGAAGTAAAGGGATGTAAGGCTTTGCTTTGCTGGATTGTGCAAGACTTAGGGGACCAGATGACACCTCCGGGAAAAGACCCTCGTACTTATTGGATTACAGAACAGGGTCAGGGTGATTTCAGCAAAGGTGTAGTGGCTTATGCCAATGCAATCTGTGATACGATTGAGAAGTATAATCTGGATGGCTTTGATTTGGACTATGAACCGAATTATGGTCATAGTGGAACTTTGGCAAATGGAAGTATTATCGGCCCGAACTCTGGACAGAATCAGAACATGCATCTTTTCATTAAGACTATGTCTGACCGTCTGCGCCCGGCCGGAAGAATGTTTGTGATGGATGGACAGCCTGATTTGCTTTCTACGGAGACTTCAAAAATGGTAGATCATTACATTTATCAGGCATACTGGGAAAGAAGCACAGGTTCTGTAATCCGAAAAATCCAAAAAGGTTCTCATTTGGAGGACTGGGAACGCAAGACCATTCTGACTGTGGAATTTGAACGTGGTTGGCGTACCGGTGGTGTTTCGGGATATACAAGTGTGCGTTCCGAAATCAATGCACTGCCGGAAGGTCGTCAGATTCTGGACTATGCAACAATGGACTTACCGAGCGGACGCAGAATCGGAGGTGTCGGAACTTATCATATGGAGTACGACTTTGCCAATGACCCTCCTTATAAATGGCTGAAGATGGCACTTAATTATGGAAATCAATTATTCCCAGGAAATTTTGACTAATTAAAGAAGAATAGATTATATTATGAAAAGAAATATTTACTTAGGCATCCTTCTCGGGGGGCTGATGCTGACTGGATGCCAGAATGAATTATATAAAGATCCGGTAGCTGACTATCAGTCGGGACAAGGAGCATATATTGCAAGTGATGAGATGACTCAGATTTTTGTGGAAGAGGGCAAGGAAATATTGGTGAAGAATATTATTCTGAACCTGACACAGAAAGAGGATGCTGAAAATACGATTCAGGTAGAGGTAGGCAGCCAGGCACAGCTGGATGCGTATAATAAAAAGCATGCTACAGAATATCTGATGCTTCCTCCAGAAATGTATGAGGTATCTAAGGAAGTGAAATTCGGTGCTTTGATGGCTTCGCAGATTCTTCCGCTGAAACTGAAAAATGTGAAATTCTCCTTACAGGGTAATTATGCATTGCCTGTGAAACTGGGAGGGGGAAGTATCAGTGCAATTCCCGGACAGGATGAGGCTTTGCTGGTATTGGAACAGCGTATTAATACGAAGTGCTTGAAAATGAGTGGTAGCGGAAGCGAGAAGGCTGATATGTTCCCGAATGATTTCAAGGTAGATCAGTGGACAATGGAAATGATGATAAACCGTTCTCAATATCGCTTAAACAACCGTGCTCTTGGAGGAACTAAACTGGTTCCCGGTTCAAGTACATTGGATGAAATTTATACTCGGTTTGGAGATGTAACCATTGATCCGAACCAGTTGCAGATGAAGACCGGTAGTTCTCAGATTGATGTGCCGAAAGACAAGTTTGCCGCACAGCCTAATGAATGGTATATGTTGGCTTTCGTATACGACGGTAAGAAAAATTCTATTTATGTAAATGGTGAACTGGTGGCCGACCGTGAAATCCGTACCGGCCCTTATGGCATGATCGGTTTCTGGATCAGTGGAGCGAATGAACTGATTCGTGAAGTTCGTTTCTGGAAAACGGCACGTACACCGCAGCAGTTGAAAGCCTATGCTTGGAAGATGGTTGACGGAAATGATGACAATCTGTTGTTGTATTATCCGCTGAACGGTAAGAAGAGAAATGTAGAGACCGGTGAAATTACGGAGGATGAATCACAACTTTGGGACTGGAGTAAGAATGGCAAGCATTTGCCTAAACCGTCAGGCGCTATTTTTGACGATAACAATGGTGACGGCTTTACTTTCCCGTTGGATAAATAATAACTGAATTCGTTAGATAATATTGAGTGGCAGGAGATATCTGAAAGGATGTTTCCTGCCATTTGTTTATAATCATTAAAGGGCAAAAACGCTGTGCAGTAAAATGAAAAATCTGCCATTTCATTATAAAGAAGAGGCAGGTTTTAGCGGCTTTTGTTCCCTGTTTTAGGGAAACCCCTATACTGAAATAGGGAATTTCTGCATGCGGATCTGTAGATTCTTCTTATCTTTGTATTGGATAAAAAGGAAGTGATAACAATTAAAAACAGATGCATATGAAAGGAAGAATATTGGCTTCGTTGGTAATGGCCTGCTTGCCGTGGCTGGCTATGGCACAGAGTAATGACGACCTCTATTTCGTTCCGAAGAAGGAGAAGAAAACGGAAAAGAAGGTAGAGAAGGCACCTGTGACGAAGCAGAATACTACAACGGTGTATGCAGCTCCCGGTTCTACGGTCGTAGTGAAAGATGCGGCGGGAAATACGCGTGACATTGATGAATACAACCGGAGGTTTACGGCAAGGGACAATAAGTTCTCGGTGCAGAATGATACACTTTATATTGAAGAAAAGCCCTACGGTGAACGCGGCGAATGGGTGAATGGATTTGAAGGTACACAGGACGACTATGAGTATGCCATGCGTATCGTACGTTTCCGCAGTCCCCGTTATGCGATTCCGGTAAGCAGCCCGTTGTACTGGGACGTGGTGTACGGTGCTTATCCGTCGTGGTACTGGAACGTGTACGACGATGGAATGTATGCGTATATGTTCCCGACTTCCAGCAACCCGTTGTGGTGGGACTGGAGATGGAACTGGGGTATTTCAGGACCGCATTGGAGCATCGGATTCAACTGGGGACCGTCATGGTATAGCAGCTGGTATTCTCCGTCGTGGTATGGAGGTTATTGGGGCGGAAGCTATTGGGCCGGTTACTGGAGCGGATACTGGAATCATTATTGGGGCTATTGGGGTCCGGGATGGCATCATCATCCTCCTTATTACGGATGGGCCGGAAGTGGCTGGAGCCGTCCGGGATATACGGACAACCGTCCTTCGAGATATACCAATTATACCTCTTCCCGCAGAAGTGGGGTTTCTGATGGCAGATACATTGTGCCTTCGGGCAGTTCTTCTTCCCGCAGGGGAGCTTCTATCGGAAGGGTAGTCACTCCGGGAAACAATAACGTTTCCGTATCTGTACGTCCGTCGGGACCGTCTACCCGTCCGTCCGGAGGAGTGGGCAACATGGATCGTGTGGGAGTCAGCTCAGACCGTTTGAGACCGTCGTCAGGAACCGTTACCCGTCCGTCGAGAGGTGGCAATTCCAGTTACGTACGTCCGAGCAGTACGGTAGACCGGACCGGATCAATCTATAACCGTCCGAGCAGCACCCGCCGCAGTTCCGACTATAACCGTTCGAACAGCAGGGTAGGTAATACCAACTCGTACAGTCCTAGAACTTCAGGCAGTTCGTTCTCACGAGGAAGCAGCAGTACCCGCAGTTCAATGGGTGGAGGAAGTGTCCGTTCAAGTTCAAGAGGAGGCGGATCAAGTAGAAGATAAGCAGGATTGACTGATAAAAAATGACCAAAATGAAATCGAAAATAATATTAGGAATGCTGGCAGGGGTCTGTGCTTCTGCCGTATCGGCCCAGAATCAGTACGGGGCTTTGAACTTTTTGGGAAATGATATCAACGGAACGGCACGTTTTGTCGGTATGGGAGGAGCCATGAGTGCGCTGGGAGCGGATTTGTCGACCATCTCTACGAACCCTGCAGGTATCGCTCTGTTCCGTGGAAATGATTTTGCTGCTACTTTCGGATATAACAGTAATGTAGCAAAGAGTGACTGGGGAAACAGCGTAATGAAGGAAACCCGAAATAAGGCTTCTTTCGACCAGATTGGTGTAGTATGGAGTACGAAAGTAGGTAACAAGACGGATGTGCGTTATGTGAATTTTGGATTCAATTATCATAAACGGGCCAATTTCAACCGGCAGTTTGCGGCAAAGGGCAACTTGAACGGGAATTCCTTGTCCGGCCAGATGGCTTCCATGATGGCTAATTCCGGAATGTATAATGTATATGGTGACTTTAAGAAGCTGCTGGACAGTGATAATCCGTATACCGACAGCTATTATTTCGGAACTCCGTACCTGGTGGCTATGGGAGCCAGAACCGGATTGCTGGATGTGGCATATAATAAGACTCCTGGAGGAAAAGAGGAGATTACGCAGTTTGTAGGATGGAACGGAAAGGATGGTGAATACTTCAGCCGTGAATCGGGATCCATCAGTGAATATGATTTCAACCTGTCTTACAATGTCCGTGACAGATTTTATTTCGGATTGACACTGGGCCTGTATGACATCGATTATAAGCGGACTTCTTCTTATGGAGAGCATCTGACAAGCGGAGGCTATGTGGGAAGCATGACGCTGAACAATACTACATCGACGGAAGGTATGGGAGTGGACTTGAAGTTCGGGGCAATTATCCGTCCGTTCGAATATTCTCCGTTCCGCTTTGGTATTGCCATACATACGCCTACATGGTATAACATGTCCGACCGATATATGGCGGTATTGGCTACCGATTTGTCATCAGCATCCCAGCCGTATACAGAGAACCTGATGGATTATTTGCCCGGAGGACAGTATGCGTTTGATTATCGTTTCGTAACGCCGTGGCGTTTCAATCTGAGTATGGGTACTGTAGTAGGTGGAGTCATGGCTCTGGATGCGGAGTATGAATTTGAAAAATATTCGGCTGCAAAGTTGCTGAATACGGAAGGATACGACCTGAACGGAACCAATGCCATCAGTGAAACATTGAAGGGAGTGCATACCTTCAGGGTAGGTATGGAGACAAAGGTTACATCGGCTTTCAGTGTACGTGCCGGATATAACTTCCGTTCGGCCCCCATTACTGATGATGCCTTCAAGAATATTATGGTTACCGATGAAACAAGAACGGATCCTGAATACATGAACCTGAAGTCGCGGCAGGCCGTTTCTGTCGGACTGGGTTACAGGGGCAGAGTGATTTATGCGGATATCGCTTACAAATACGATTTTTATAAGGCTGATTTTTATCCTTTCGATGGTGGAATTGACCAGAGTGGAAATCTGTTTGTTCCGGCTACCAAGGTAACCAATGAGCGTCATCAGGTATTGTTTACTTTAGGGGCACATTTCTGATTGTGTATCGCTTTCATTGTGAAACGTCAAAATATGGATTAATAGGGGATATGGATTTATTTCATATCCCTTTTTTATTTTCCTCGGTATTCGCGGCGTTTCCAGAAATTGAATCCGGCATAGACGCGCAGGCTGCCGAATGAATTGGTCATTGATATCCGGTCTTTCCGGTAGTCGTAGGTGTTGATTACCAGTGATGCTCCGACGTAGTATTTCTGGTTGTTCCATACAATTCCTGCACGGGTAATCAGGTCGAAGTTGATGTCTTTGATCCAATCCATCCATTCAGTGTCCAGCGGATTCTCTTTTCCGTTGATTTTGGCTTTCTTATAAGCGATGGCAGGCATCAGGGAAAGGTTCAGCAGGCAGTTCTTCGCAAATACCCAGTTGTAGCCGTATCCGAAACTTAAATTGTAATCGTGATACTGCAGGTCGTTGAACTTCAGTGAGGGACGGAGCTGGGCTGCCATATCATCGGGCAGTTTGGTATAATCGAACGAAATGTGATGCCGTGAATAAGAGAAGCCTGCCATGAACGAACCGCAGCTCTTCCGCTGGTTCGTACTCTGGCTGTAGGCGGCAGGATAAGAAAAGTGCTTGCTGTTGAAAATCCAGTACGTGTTCAGTCCGATAATCTTGCTCTGGAAGCCTTCGAATTTCTGACCGATGTACGTATCCGGAAGGTTGAAATTGGAGTAAGACGTAATCCGGAAATCATTGCCGGTCTTGCGGTAGTACAAATCGAGTCCGATACGGGCACTGTACAGGTTGAACACATATTCTTCCTTGTTTGTTTCGCCCGTGCTTTTCCCTATCAGGTCCGGAATACTGAAAGACATTCCCAGAAAAATCCATCTCCAGCCGAAGTAGGCTCCGATTTTCGGTGTGACCGAAGGAGCCAGACTGATACTCTGTGTCTGATTGTCAAGGTGAGCCTTCAACCGGTAGCGTTCGTACCAGAAACTTTGCTCGGCCATGACCGTCAGGTTATAACGGTTGGGGGAGATATACGTAGTATCCGTCTCGCTGAAAAGTTTTACCACTTGTTGCATGAAAGTCCCTTTGCTTTTCTCCGTCTGTGCCTGAGCGGGCATGCAGACAAAGAAAAGCAACAGCAGGCAATTCTGTAACAAAGGTTTTTTCATGAGACGTACCGTTTAAAGCTTGTTCAGAATACGGTCCATTACCCAGTTGGTCGGGGTCGCACTGATACCGTCACAGGTACAGATGGCCTTTCCCTGCAGGTGCTCGATGACCGCCTTGATCAGTGGCAACTGTACGTGTGGAGGATTCGGAGGCAATATCTCTTCCCGTCCGCGTTCGGTATGGAGGGCTATCGGAGCATATGTGAAGACTGAAAAACAGATCATCCCTTTGTCGCCGATGATTTCGATACGGTCTTCCTTGGCCGATTCGTGAGCCACGAAACACCATGAACCTGACCCCGGCAGTCCTGAGGCGAACTTGAAGCAGGCACTGATGGTATCCTCTGCCTGATACAGTTTTCCGCGGTTGCTCTTGTATCCTTCGGCTTCAAGAATACAACCGAACATGTCTTGAAGCAAATCCAGCTGATGAGGTGCCAGGTCGTAGAAATAACCTCCGCCTGCAATATCCGGCTGTACACGCCAGGGAAGATTGGTACTGTTGTAATCCAGGTCTCTCGGAGGCTGGGCAAAACGTATCTGAATGTTGATGACATTACCGATTTCACCGTCATCCACCAGTTGTCTTACTTTCTGGAAGTAGGGGAGGTACCTGCGGTAATATGCCACAAAGCACGGAACTCCCGTTTCCTGAGAGATACGGTTGATGCGTGCGCAGTCCTCATAGCTGGCCGCCATCGGCTTTTCGATGTATACCGGCTTGCCGGCCTTCATTGCCATAATGGCAAAGGTAGCATGCGAAGACGGAGGTGTTGCAATATAAATCGCATTTACATCTTCATCTCCTATCAGTTCCTGTGCATCGGTATACCATCGGGGAATGTTATGACGCTTTGCATATGACTTTACTTTTTCTTCGTCACGGCTCATGACGGCCACTACTTTTGATCCGTCTACCATATTAAAGGCAGGTCCGCTTTTTTTCTCGGTAACCTCACCGCAGCCGATGAAGCCCCATCGTACATTCTCCAGCTTGTCCATATCAGCTTATGTTTTAATTGAAGTATTTTTTATAAAGTTTCTTGTAGTCGTTCGTCTTTGTATATTTGTCCAGCCAGGCATTCAGGCTGTCGGCCAGTTCGGTAGAGGTTTTGCTCACGCCCCATGCATACAGTTGCGTGAAACCGATACCGGTCTGTATGTCCAGTTCCGGGAAATCGCCAATCGAAGCCTGTGCAATGCTTTCGTCGCATACCGTATAGGGAATGTCTCCTCCGGCTACCATGGCCATCAGTTGCTCAGGACCGTAGTCCTTTATTTCCTTAATGTATATGGTATCGGCGATTTCGTTCATCAGATTATGAATGCGAAGCAGGGCAGGAGAGTTTTCCGTAATATACAGTGTCTTGTGTGCCAGTTCCAGCGGATTCTTGATATAGGTACTGTCATTTTCGTCCTTGGGCTTGCGCTGTATCAGCACCTGCTTCCCCAAAGCCAAGGTATGCGTGAAGAGCAAGGAGTCTTTCGAACGTGTGGTTACCAAGGTACCTGTGGCCAGTACGTCGTACTGTCCTTGCAGAATCCCTTTCAGACGTTCTTCGTAACTCATCTCCGGAGTAATCTCCAGCCGCAGGCCTTGCGCTTCAGCAAACTCATGCAGCAGCTCATAGTCGAATCCCTGTACGGTATCTCCCGCCACATGGTAGCTGATGGCATTATACTCCGTCACGGCCCGCAAGACCCCCGAGGCTTTGATTCCTTCATAGCTGCGCGGCTCTCCCGAAAGAGGGGCTTTCTCCCGATGGCTTCCTGTCCATACGATTCCGACTGCAATCGCAACAGCCAGCAGCGTGTATTTTATGGCTTTGTGTGTCTTTCTCATAAGCGGTTTCTCGTTAGTCAAAGAAATACCAAGATATACCAAACTTCAGCAGACGCGGGTTCAACGGGTACTTCGGAATCTGGAAGTAACTTCTTTCGCCTTCTCCCTGCACCAGGTTGTACATCTCGATAAAGAAACGGGTACGCTTCAGATGGATATTGATGTATCCGTTGACCAGCGGATAGCCACCGAGTTTATACCGTGTCTCCTTGTTCTGCAGGTAGAACTGTCCGAGGGCCGGCATATAGTCGGGGGCATAATATTCCGTATAGTAGCGTATGTCTCCACCAAATTCGATGCGGAGTACCTTGGCCAGTTTGAACTTCAGGTAGAGGTTGTGGTAAAGTACCAGATCGGGAAGCGGCAGCACCTCCTGGTTGCTCGACTTCTGGAAGGTCACTTCGTTGTCGAGGTGCAGGATGCCCCATTTGAAATCCTGGCGCAAGGTAGCACTGAAAATCTGTATGTTGCCGGAATGCTGTCTCACTGCGGCTTCATTCAGATAAGTCACGGTTTCCGTGCCGCCGGCATCTGTCTGTGTCTTCTTTACGGCAACATTGTCCAGATACGTATAGTTGGTGATGTTTTCCACTCCCGCTTTCAGTTGTGTGCGCCACCGGTCTATGCTCAGTTTTCCCTCAATGCGGGTACGCATGGTCTTTGAGAGATCCTGGTCCCACCAATGATGCTTGGAGTGGAAATGCCGGTAGTAGAACGGCTGGTTCAGGTTCTTGATATAGGCATTTGCTTCCAGACGGACCGTATCCTTGAACAGGCGGAAATTCAGGTCCCCTTTACCTTCAATGGTAAACTGTCCGATGTCTTCTCCCAGCAAGGCAATCTCTCCGGTGACGTTGTAGTGGAGGAGTTTTCCCTGTTCCTTAATCAACTGTCCACCCACAGAAACCACGTTTTCCTTATAGTCCGTCATGAACCGCTGTCCCGGCTGTCCGGTGATGGTATCAGTCATGGTAAAGCGGCGGTATTCATGTGTGACAAATGCTGTCAGACCGGCTTTGGCCCATTTGTTGAACCCTTCACGGAGCGACAGTCCGAACATATTCCGGACAATCAGCTGGTCGGTTTCGTCCCGGTCCTGGTCGGTGAGGAAGTTGTTGTGGAAGTATTTCGCATTCTGGTCCTCATCGTATGAAATGTACCGGCGCTTGTTTATGTCTACCTGTACGGTATGTATGAAACTGGTTACCGGAACGAAAATCTCCGTATGCACTGTATCGTTTACATCCGGATTGTCCTTGTAGAATCCCAGGTTGTACCGGTGGGTAAGGAATCCGTGGTATCCGGTGTTATGATTCCAGATATTCTGCAGATTCACCGGAATTTCACCACTGCTGTATGTTTTTCCTCCTTCTGCCATTTCCAGCGGATAGCGGATGTAGCGCTCGTCGGTAATACCTCCGTTTTCAGCCATTTTCATGTTGTTGTTGATGAAGCTGAAATGCATGTTGTATTTATCTCCGTGATAATACGCAAAGAGATCACCGTTGAACAAGGCGGTTGACTGATTGGAGTATTTTCCTCGTCCGTAAGTATAGTCGATATTGAATCCGAAGCCCATGCGCTTGTTGGCATTCATGGCAAAATAAGCCTTGAAGCGTTCCTCACCGTCGCGGCTGCTTCCCTGCTTGTAGTAAGTCAGGTTGGTGAAAGGCGACTTGGTGTTGGTGAAGACCACATTGTCGGGCCGGATGAAGTTCTGGCTGTAGGGGTCGGTAAAGAACAGTTGTGAAGGGTCTTCACGTTCGAAAAAGACATGGGAGATGCGCGGAGCTCCCAGGTTACCCAGCGCACTGTAATGTCCCGTCATTCCTCCTACGTCATTGGAGTTCTGGAATCCGGTCTGCAGGGTATCTATCGGAATTGTTGTCATGTTACCGAACCGCTTGTCGATAGTCCACGAAAACAGACCGATAGGAATGGTACTGGCATCGATTACCGAGGTCGTGTCTATCGGATTTCCGTTACGGTCGTATAGATTAGAGCCAGTACCGGAGGCCGAACCTCCAAACTGGTTTCCGAATTGATTCTGTAGTGTATTTTGAGCCGACAGCGTTTCACTGACTATCAGTGCAACGGCGATGAGTAAAAATATCTTCTTCATAACGGAAGCAAAGATACAATTTAAAACTGAAAGAAATTGTGGGCGGGTCGAAAAATGATATCCTTACATTTGAAAATGGGGTAAAAAATTGATGCTCCCACTATTCGCTAATAGCAGGAGCATCACAACACAAAAACTAAACTAGACTTAACTAAACTATTTATTAACATTTAGAAGTTTCACAACTTCTGACTTTTTATTATGTACACCGCAAATATATGGCATAAATTTAAAACCACCAAGGAAAAGGTAAAAAAATATTTTAATTTAAAAGAAATATTTGCTTTTTCACCCATTTTTAAAATTTCATGTCCTGATACAGGAAACGCTTGATGCTTTTCTTGGCTGTTTTTTCAAATTCTTCCGGGTAAAGTTTTACCTTCGTAATCTGACAGTATGCCGGTAATTGTCGGTTTAATTCTATCCGGTTGGCTTCAATCGCTGTTTCCAGCTGGCTTTTGTTCAATCCCTGTGCGAAGGCTTCTTCGTTGTCGGGGTAAACGAGTGCGATGAGCTTGTCTCCCGAAAGCAGAATCAGTGATTCGTTGACGAAAGGCATGTTGTTCAGTCGTGCTTCGATTTCTTCCGGGTAAATGTTCTGTCCGGAAGCCGTCAGCAGCATGTTCTTGCACCGTCCCTTGATGTAGATATTCCCTTCGCTGTCCTTGATGGCCATGTCTCCGGTATGCAGCCAGCCGTTTACGTCGATGGCCTGTGCGGTTGCTTCTTCGTTCTTGTAATAACCCAGCATCACATTCATACCCTTGCAGATCAGCTCGCCCGGAATGCGTTCCGGATCGTCCGACAAGATGCGGGTTTCCATATTGGCCACCGTTTTTCCGCAGGAGGTATAAGTGATTTCATCCCACCGGCTGTGACAGATCAGCGGGGCAGCTTCGGTCATACCGTATGCGATGGTGTAAGGAAAATTGATTTGCCGCAGGAAGGCTTCCACTTCCGGGTTGAACGGAGCACCTCCGACTACGATTTCTATAAAATTCCCTCCGAAAACCTCCATGGCCTGGAGACGTATCTGCTCTTTGATCTTGTCGCTGATAATCGGCAGGTGTAACAACAATTTACCCAGTTTGTTGTCAATCTTGGGCAGGATGTTCTTCTTGAATATTTTCTCGACAATCAGCGGTACACAGGCAATCACTCTCGGTTTGATTTCCGAGAACGATTCGGCGATAATCTTCGGAGAAGGCATGCGGGTAAGGAACCACAGATGTGCTCCTACGGTGATGCCGTACAGAAAATCGAATACCAGTCCGAAGATGTGTCCCAGCGGCAGCATGGATACGATCCGGTCGCCTGCCTGCAGTCCTACCTTGTCATGGATGTGCATGATGTTGGAAAGAATGCTCCGGTAAGGCAGCATTACTCCCTTCGAATAACCCGTAGTGCCGGATGTATAATTGATGACCGCCAGTTCTTCCGGTTCCTCTCTGCGGTAGGAAACATCTTCTGCGCGGAAGCGGCACGGATAGCGCTTTCCGAATTCCTCATTCAGGTGCTCACGGGCATAGGTCAGCTGTGCCGAACGCGATACCACCAGGTCAAAGTTCTTCAGTTCGATGATTCCTTCCAGGTTAGGCATGGCAGCCTCATTGAAGTTCTCCCAGACCTGGTCGCCTACGAACAGCATTCTGGCTTCGGAGTGATTGACAATATTATGTACATTATCGGCCTTGAATTCATGCAGAATCGGAACGGCTACGGCTCCGTAAGTCACTACCCCCAGGAACGTAGCGGTCCAGTTGGCGCTGTTTCGTCCGCACAATGCGATTTTATCCCCTTGTTGAATTCCGGCATGGCGGAACAGAATATGCATTTTTTCGATTTTTCTTGCTACATCCTTATATTGCAGGGTAGCTCCCTTGTAGTCTGTCAGTGCATCCCGGTTCCAGTTGCTACGGATGCTCTCCTCTATCAATTGTATAAAACTTTTCTCTATTTCCATTTTTTTTGCACAAAACGGTAACAATGGCACAAAAGTAATAAAACTAGACTGAATACTCATTGTTTTGAGGAAATTATTTTCCGCCCGGGTTCTTCTCATAATTTTCAGGAATTGTTATCTTTGCAGAAAACTGAATGTTTCTATACATTAAAATTTATGCTGATATATAATACAACTTATCATGTGGCGCTGGACGATGCGCGCAATTTTGTAATCTGGTTGAACGAGTGTTATATTCCGGAAGCAGAGAAGTCCGGAGAGTTGAAAGAACCGCGTATCCTGCGCATCCTCAGTCATAAGGAACAGGACAGCGAATGCTTCTCCCTGCAGTGGGAGGTAGCCGACAGTGCCGTTCTGCACCGCTGGCATACGCATACCGGAATGCGTCTGAACGAAGAGATGATGAAAGTCTTCAAGGATAAGGTAATCGGGTTTCCTACACTGATGGAGGTAATCAAGTGATACAGCCGGTTAAAGAGAAAATCATTCTGGGCATTGACCCAGGTACCAATATTATGGGATACGGTGTGCTGAAGGTAACCGGTACCCGGCCTCAGGTGCTCACCCTGGGGGTAATCGACCTTCGGCGCTGTACCGACCCCTACCTCAAGCTGAAACATATTTACGAACGGGTGCAGGGAGTCATCGCTTCCTATTTGCCGGACGAGCTGGCCATCGAAGCGCCGTTTTTCGGGAAGAACGTACAGTCGATGCTGAAACTGGGACGTGCTCAGGGGGTAGCCATTGTCGCTGCCTTGTGCCGTGACATCCCGGTAACGGAATACGCTCCGCTGAAAATCAAGATGGCTATTACCGGCAACGGCCAGGCCAGCAAGGAGCAGGTGGCCGATATGCTGAAGCGCATGCTGCACATTCCCGATTCCGAGATGGGCCCGTTCATGGATGCCACCGATGCCTTAGGGGCAGCCTATTGCCATTACCTGCAGATGGGGCGTCCGGTTATTGAGAAATCCTATTCCGGCTGGAAAGATTTTATAGCGAAAAATCCCGACCGGGTTAAAAAGTAAAACGAAACTATGAAAGTAAAGTATTTTTTGGCAATGTCGACAATGGCTGCTGCATTGGGATGCAGCCCGTCGCAGAAAGATTCTTATGATTCATTCGATGAATATCCTGTCTATCAGGGTAAGTGGGAAGAAATGGAGTACGATCCTTCTTCCACTCGTTTTGCACTTTGGGCACCTACCGCACAGGAGGTGCGTGTCATGCTTTACAAAGAGGCGCAGGGAGGCTCTGCCTGGCAGATGGTGCCTATGGAGTATGGGGAGAACGGCATGTGGCACGCAGCTGTCGACGGAGACTTGAAAGGATTCTTCTATACATTTAATGTGAAGGTGAATGATGTGTGGCTGGGAGATACTCCGGGTGTGATGGCCAAGGCGGTAGGCGTGAACGGCGACCGTGCGGCAGTCATCGACCTGAAGGCTACCGATCCGGAAGGATGGGAGAAGGATGTCCGTCCCGAACTGAAGAGTTTTTCCGATATCGTGATTTATGAGATGCACCATCGCGACTTTTCCATCGATACGATTGCGGGAATCCAGCATCGGGGCAAATTCGTGGCGCTGACGGAAAAGGGTACACATACTTATCTGGGAGAAAGTACGGGGGTGGATCACCTGAAGGAACTGGGAGTGACTCACGTGCATCTGCTTCCTTCGTACGACTATTCTTCGGTGGACGAGACCCGCCTCGACAAGCCTCAGTACAACTGGGGATATGACCCGAAAAACTATAACGTGCCCGACGGCTCCTATGCGACCGATCCTTACCAGCCCGAAGTCCGTATCCGGGAATTCAAGGAGATGGTGATGGCCTTGCACAAGGCAGGTATCCGTGTGATCATGGACGTGGTCTACAATCATACTGCCCTGACCGAAGGAGGCAACTTCGAACGTACGGTACCGGGATATTTCTACCGTCAGGACAAGGAAGGCAAGTTTGCCAACGCTTCTGCCTGCGGCAATGAGACAGCCAGTGAGCGCGCCATGATGCGCAAGTACATGATTGAGTCGGTATGTTACTGGGCGAAGGAATACCATGTCGACGGTTTCCGTTTCGACCTGATGGGCATTCACGACATCGAAACCATGAATGCCATCCGTAAGGCACTCGATAAGATTGATCCTACCATTTACATGTATGGAGAAGGATGGGCAGCCGGTGCTCCGCAACTGCCTGCCGAGAAATTGGCAATGAAGAACAACGTGCATCTGATGCCCCGTGTGGCAGCCTTCAGCGACGAGTTCCGTGACAGTCTGCGCGGACCGTTCGGCAACGATGCACAGGGAGCCTTCCTGATTGGCCGTCACGGTCACGAAGCCGGCATCAAGTTTGGTATTGTGGGAGGTATCGAGCATCCTCAGTTGCAGCTCGACAAGGTACACCGCGTGCCGAAGGTATGGGCCGACCAGCCTTATCAGATGATCAGTTACGTAAGTTGCCACGACGACATGTGTCTGGCCGACCGCCTCAAGGCTACGCTGCCGAAGGCTTCGGTTCAGGAACTGCGCGCGTTACAGAAACTGGCGGAGACAGCCGTACTTACCTCACAGGGAGTGCCCTTTATCTTTGCCGGCGACGAAGTGCTGCGCGACAAGCAGGGAGTACATAATTCGTACAACAGTCCGGATGAGATCAATGCCATCGACTGGAGCAACAAGACTACCCATCGTGAGGTGTTCGATTATGTCAAGGGACTGATTGCCATGCGCAGGGCGCATCCTGCCTTCCGTCTGGGTGATGCCGACCTGGTCCGCAAGCACCTGGAATTCCTGGAAGTTCCGAAAGGAGGCGTCGTAGCCTTCCGTCTGAACGGCAAACCGGGAGGAGACAAGTGGGAAAACATTACTGTGGTACTCAACAGCAATACCGAAGCGGTGAAGGTCGATGTTCCAGAAGGCAAGTACCGCATTGTCTGTGCCGACGGAAAGATCGATCCGGTGGCCGGACTGGGCAATGTGTCGGGAGCACAGCTCACGGTGGCACCGCGTTCGGCAATGATTGTACATCAGTAATCCGTTCATAATTGAAATCAGTAATCTGCTATTGTTACAATAATAAGATGATGCATCCGGTAATATGGGTAAAGCAGGGGGTGACTCGCCATCCTCAGTACCGGCTCGCGGAGCCGGTCGATTTCTCCCTTGAAGAGGGAGAGCAGTTGGCCATTGTAGGCCCCAATGCCTCAGGAAAAAGTCTTCTGGTGGGAATCCTCACCGGAAGATATCCGCTGTTGATGAATGAAGTGTCGTATGATTTTGGAGAAGAGGAGACGCGCATGGTTTCCGAATGCGTGCGCTACATTACCTTCCGCGATTCGTATGGGGAGGCCGACGGCGGATATTATTACCAGCAGCGCTGGAATTCGCAGGATCTGGATGACATTCCTGTGGTGCGCGACTTGCTTCCTCCGGCTGCGGATGAGGAGCTCCGGAGACTGCTGCTGGAGATTTTTGACATGGAATCGCTGCTCGACAAGCCGGTCATCCTGCTGTCGAGCGGGGAACTCCGCAAGTTTCAGATGGCCAAAGCCCTGCTGTCGGCTCCGAGGGTGGTGATTCTCGACAATCCGTTTATCGGACTGGATGCGCCTACCCGTCAGTCTTTCCGTCAGTTGCTGGAGGATTTGATAAGGAAGACCCGCCTGCAGGTGATGCTGGTACTGTCCAGGGCCGATGAAATTCCGGATTTCATCACCCACGTGGTTCCGGTAGAGGAAAAGGTCTGCCTGCCGAAACGCACGCTTGCCGATTACCGTTCTTCCATACGGCCGGTGAGTCTTCCTGTACTCTCGGACGACCGGAAACGCCGTATCCTGGACTTGCCGTATGCGGACAACCTATATGAGGCTGCCCAGGTGGTACAGCTCGACGGGGTGAGTATCCGTTACGGGAACAGGGTGATACTGGATGCCCTCGACTGGACAGTGAACGGTGGAGAGCGGTGGGCGCTGAGCGGAACCAACGGTTCGGGCAAATCGACCTTGCTCAGTCTGGTCTGTGCCGATAATCCGCAGAGCTATGCCTGCCGGATTGCCCTCTTCGGACGCAAGCGGGGGAGTGGCGAGAGCATCTGGGACATCAAGAAACACATCGGCTATGTCAGTCCGGAGATGCACCGGGCTTACTTGAAACAACTTCCGGCAGTGGATATCGTGGCCAGCGGATTGTATGATTCGGTCGGTCTGTACCGCAAGGTGCAGGAGAAAGACCGTGCCGTCTGTGAATGGTGGATGGATATCTTTGGCATCGCGGAACTGAAGGACCGTAATTTCCTCCAGTTGTCCAGCGGGGAGCAGCGTCTGGTGCTGCTGGCCCGTGCCTTTGTGAAAGACCCGGAACTGCTGGTGCTCGATGAGCCTTTGCACGGACTGGATGCGCACAACCGCCAGCTGGTGAGGGAGGTCATTGATACCTTCTGTCAGCGCAGGGGGAAAACCCTTATCATGGTGACGCATTACGAGGAGGAATTGCCGAAGTGTATCGACCATTCTCTCCGGCTGGTCCGTCACGCAACCTACTGACAGCTGAAAAAACGGTGATTTTGCATCTTTTTTTGCAGAAAACCTGCATTTTCCCAAATCTTTTCAGAATTGGGCACTTACTTTGTCGTAGAATAATAAATGAAACAAGTCGTTAAACTTAAAAAATGTAGGATATGAAGAAGTTATTATTTTTACTGGTATGTGTGTGTACAATGCAGTTTGTATGGGCTAGCGATGATAAGCCAATCCGTTTCGAACAGTTGCCTCAGACAGCGCAGACGTTTGTCAAAAAGCATTTCCCGGGCCTGAAGGTAGCGTTTACCAAGGCCGACAAGGGCTGGTTTGATACTTCGTACGATGTGGTGTTCGTAGACGGAAGTAAACTGGAGTTCGATAAGAACGGAGCCTGGAAGGAAGTGAAGTGCAAAGGTACTTTTGTTCCCGATGCAGTGGTTCCTGCTCCTGTCATGAAATACATCAAGGCCAACTATCCCGATGCGAAAGTGCTTCAGCTGGAAAGAGACCGCAATGAATTTGAGGTGCTGCTGTCCAACTTCTGGAAAATCAAGTTCGATACTGACTTCAATGTAATCGACCTCGATCACGATAAGGATTGATGAGGAGGGCAGCCGGTGGCTGCAGTCTTCCTGTTCCGATAAAAAAGCGGGGCAACCGGAAATCTTCGGTAAAGGACTTCCCCCATCGGGGATATCAGATTAAATTTGATTATTCTATTTTCTATAGTGGTGAGCCCGGTATTGTACCGGGCTCATTTCTTTTTACCTGAGTTTCATTCTTTTGGTATGATACCTGGCAATATATTTCTTTGGTTTAGGCAAAGTTTATCAAGGCTTTCGAAGTCGTTTACATATACTAATTACAACCCGAAGAAGTTTTCCATTATAAAGTCCTTCAGGTAGCTTCCTTTGCGCGGAATATTTTGTGTATCGCGATTACTTTCAGTATCTATAGTGATTGCAAGGTGTTAAAAAATGTGCTCTATAACTGTGATATTGCTTATATTTCTTTATTATACAAGTAATTAATATTAATTATAAAAATAGATATTGTTGATTTTTTTAAGAACTTGTAAAATATTTCATAAGTTTACTAGGGTTAGCTCTAAGGTATGGGCTATATTTTGTATTTTGTTTTATATGCTAATCTAACTGCAAAGGCGTAATTAATTAACCTTTTAACATATAATACTTAAACAATCTAATTGTGAAAAGAACATGCTATTTATTCATGGTCAAAAAGCAACGCTATTGACGAAAACTTGTTTTTAAATTCCGGAGACTTCGTTCCTTTATTAGATGCAGTGATACCATCGGTTATGAATGACCCGGCTTGTTATGATTGGTTACATAACTTTGGTAGTGGCATCTGCAAGTTAATTAACAATTAATATTTATGGTTTATGAGAAAATTATTATTGTTTTTATTTGTTTTATGTGCCTGTGTTAGTATTAATGCACAGATTTCCGTTGATGATTACATAGGGACATGGAGAGGTGAGAAAGGTGATACCACCTTTGCTATAAAATTAGTCAAAGGGGAAACTTTACATAAAGGAAGAACTGTAAAAATATTGAGTGGTTATTCAGTCAGTGTAAAAGGGCAATATTCTGATGACTATCTTAAGATAAACACTCATCGTGTTGACGGCATAAAATGTCCTGAACAGAATATTTATATTACTGCCTCTTACTTTTCTTACCACTCTAAATCTATAGGTGTTACTTTTTATGACCAGCGTAAGAAACATTTTGATGGTAATGGAATACCTGGTGTAAGGATAGAATACATATCAAAAGGCAAGATAAAATGGATTATGGATGAAAATTTGGGTATATGGATTAGAATTGAAGGTGATGAGGATGCGGAGGAAGTTCATCTCATTGGTTTTTCCGTACCTACTGATATAATAATGACTAGAGTTGAATAGCTCTTTTCATAAAAAATCTGTTTCTTAAGTAATAAAAAGGACTACAATGCTAATTATTCGCATTCAAGATATCTTACTGGGCATACTTGTTGTTATGATTTTCGTACATAGGTACGTTCCGGTTGATATGTCATCCTTATGGCAATACTTGCTGGTAGGGTTGGTATACTTCCTTACCCGCTCCTCTTCTGTATATGTAAGGAAGTATGCTTCTTTCTCTATATTATGCTGGGGGGTATGCGAAGTAATAATAGTTTTTCTGCAAAAATTGCACTGGACTTCCAGCAATCATGGTTGGTTTGATATCACTGGTACTTTTGGAAATCCGGGACCATTAGGCGGTTTTCTTGGAATATTATGTGCCGGAGTAGTCAATGTGATTTACAGGAGAAAAAGAAAAAATGATATTCGTACACTTGTATTGCTTTTAATTGGCGTATTATTTATGTATGGCGTTATTGTGTCAGGCTCGCGTTCAGGTCTGTTGGCGGCTTTCACAGGGATTATGGTCATTTTCATCAGAAAGATAGTATCTCTTATTCAAGAGAACCGCGTGAAAACGGTAGTGATTGGGTGCCTTTCGGCTTTAACGATTTTAAGTTCTATCGGTGTCATCCTTTATTGTCTGAAACCGGGTTCTGCCGACGGACGTCTGTTAGTGTGGCTGAATACTCTCCGACTTATATCCGATAACCCTATCTTGGGATGGGGAGCTGGTGGATGGACTGCTAATTATATGCTTTACCAGGCAGATTTTTTTGCCACTCATCCACAATCTTCTTTTATCATGCTTGCGGACAATGTGGCTTATCCGTATAATGAGATTCTGCATATCGGAGCAGAACACGGTTTGCCTGGAATGGCTTTGTTTATATGGATTATAATAGAGAGTTTTAGGGTACGTCCGTCAGACTGCCAATCGGAAAGTCTGCTTGTATCCTTTTGGGCATTTATTGTATTCTCATTGTTCTCATATCCGTTTGATATAGTTTTGATGCTGGCTTTGTTTGCCTTTCTGGCTGGCTCTTTGGAATTTCGGCCTGTTTTCTTTATCAGAATACCGCAACTAATACATAAAATATCCTTTTTCATCATGTTGACTATTCTTTCCTCTTTGTCCGTCCATTTTTATGGATTGTATAAGAAAGCATGGTATGATCCGGAACTTTTTCTCTATTTCCAATACAATCCTGAAATAATGTATATGTATTCACAAATGGAAACGGTTCCGGATTCCATGAGAAGTGATATATTGTACAGAACGTCATTCTTGTGTCCGGACAGTGAAATATATTGTCTGTTAGGGGATGAGAATATGGAGAAAGGAAATCTTGATAAATCGGAGTGGTTTTACCGTAAGGCTGTTGATATGATACCTTCGAGGATTGCCCCTAGATACAGGTTGTTTAAGTTGTATCTATCAAAGGGGGATACTATATCGGCCGTTTCTCTAGGACGTGATATATTGTCCTTTAAACCGAAAGTTGAAAGTATCAGGACCCTGAAAATGAAAGGTGAAATCAAGTCTTTTTTACATGATTATAATAACAAATAGAATGGATTTGAGCCTCTAAAGATTCATATATAGTTTGATTATTTTGATAAATCCAAAGAATAGAATTATAATAATTTGTCATTTCCATTTTATAACTTAAACCAATATCAGAAAATAAAAAGTTGGCTTATTTTTTAATAATAAAAAAGTTACTAAATCTATGCGCGTATTAGAAAGATTTATACAATAATCTGTCTGTATTGGCACAATTAACAAACCTTTTAAATTTAATACTTAAAAATCTAATCATGAAAAGAAACTATTATTTACTTTTCACAGTATTTGCTTTTCTGGTCTTTTTTTCTTATTCTTGCGTAGATGAAGACTTCTTTTCTACGACATGCCGGCATGAGTTTAATGATTTTTCATTGGAGGAGGCGAAGGCTTACTTTCGTGAAAGGAGCGAGAATCAAATGTCAAGAAGTGACGGAAGCGACGAAAATCTTCCTTTAAGTCCCGGAGATTTCGTACCTCTATGGAATGGTGCTGTACCATCTGTTATGAACGGTCTGGCTTGTTATGATATCCCTATTAGTGAGACATCTTCTTATCATGCCATCATTTCTGAGGAGCATAATGGGACAATAACCGCCAGGCAGGTCAAAGTATATCAGAAGTTGGTAATACTGAAAAACCTGAATGATGGCATGATGTCGCAATATATATTGTCCCTTATCCCGTCCAAGTCCTATGAATTGCAGAAAGGAAAACAAATACTTGAGCTGTTCACTACTCGTGGTGATAAAGGAGGGTTCTCCGGTATAGCCATATATTCATGTCTTTTCACGGGTGTGACAGCAAGGGTTGATACATATAATAAGGGAAGAAAGGTAAATGGTGTATTCCTGCTTGACACAAAGAACCATGAAGAATTAAACAGTAAGATTGAGACTGCAAAAGAACAGCTCTGTATGCTTTCTTTGCAGAAGAAAAAAAGGGTACTTAGCCGAGGGGAATATGATTATGGCTATGATATTGATGGTGGTTGGCTTGATGAAGTTATAATCACACCGGATGAGCCTTGGGACGGTACAGGTGCCGACGGCATGACCAATGAAGAATGGGCAGAGAGCACTCGTCCTGATGGAAATGTTGACCCACAGCCTGAGCCGGAACCGGAATTGCCTGAAGGGGATTATTCTCAAGCGGAAGAAAAGAAAGAAGAAAAAAATGAACCTGCAATATCTGGTTTTAATCCTGAAGAAGAGGCTAAAGTTAAGGCTGCTATAGACAATTTACATGTCAGGTTGCCTAATATTGATTTAAAGGAGATTAAAATTTTAAAAGGGGTAGGTAGCTCTGGTAATGCGTCTATAGATGATAATGGATTTATTTTATTATATAATAACTATTTTAAAAAAACTGATTCTAATGACCGTGCAGCTATTTTATATCATGAAATTTGTCATGTTCAAAATGAAGATTATAAAGTTAATAAAGAAACATTTAAGATAGAAGACAGGATGAATGAACCTCAAGAAGAAATTAAACAAATAATTTTACAAATCTTAAAAAATGATTTCCCTGATTCTTCAGATGAAGAAATACAATTTTATTATGATGATTTTCTCAACATTTATAATATTAGAAATGAAGATTTTTATATAAATGAATTAAATGCATATGAGAAAGAAATGAAAATATTTCCTAATGATGTTGTATCAGATTCTTATAAAAATGAACGACAACTAGCAACATGGGAATATGAAGAAAAATTGAATATAATTAGAAATAACAAAAAATAATTTTGATTATGAAAAGACTATTTTTTACAATACTTATCATGATTACATGCGAGTTTGTTTATGCACAAGATTATAAAGTAGAGTTTTCAATTAATAATGATAATACTATAGTTACTTATAAAATAGAAAATCATACAAATTACAAATTAGCCTTGATGAAAGGTTCTACAATTGATGATTTAATGAGAAGTTATTGTGAACTTTATTATAAAACAAAGGATGGAAGAATTACATCTAAAATTATAGATGTAATTCCATCAAAAAAAATGGGCATCAGTATTGAATCGAGTAAAAGTTATATTTATCAAATAGATCTGGCTCCTTATAAAAATTATAATATAATAAAACTGGAAGGATATTTTCGTATAATCTACAAAAATGCAAATAATGAATCTGTATCAAAGAATATAATAAAAAGTATAAATATGTAGTAAAGATGCTTATTGTTCGCATTCAAGATATCTCACTGTGCATGCTTGTCGTTATAATTCTCTTACACTGGCATGTCCCAGTTGATGTGTCATCATTATTACAATACTTATTTGTAGGGCTGGTTTATTCCCTCGTACGTTTCGCTTCTTCATATGAGGGGAGATTAAGAATTTTTTATTGGTTTATATAAAAATCAAATAATTTGTTTCAAGATGAAAAACATATTAATTTCAATTATTGCAGTTTTTATGACCTTGGGCTGTTCTTCTAATGAGTATGAGGAGGCGGCATGGAATGTTGTCAAAAAATTCAACAATAACACAACAGAGTTAACCAGCTTTTTAGAATACTATAAAACAAATGGAGACAGAGAAAAATATGAAGCCGCATGTTTTATAATAGCAAATATGCCAGGTAAATATTCATTAATAGGAGAAAATCAGATTTGCGATTTAAATGTTGTGAAATCAGATTCTCTTATATATTCACTTGAAACATCTTTTGACATAAGAAATTCAAGTCCTTTTCTGAAACAATACAGTTTTAGTCAGTTCCTTGAGTATATATTACCCTATAGGATTTTCAATGAACCGTTAGAGTATTATTGGAAATCTGATTGTTTGCGTCATTTCCATTCTGACGAGAAATCTGATATCATAAAAGCGGCAAAAGAAATAAACTCACAAGTTAAAATTAAGCTCTCAATAGAGAATTATGGTGATGATATCCAATCATATTCCGAAATTATGTCTAGTAAATATGGCAAATGTGATGACAGAACTTCTTTGCTTGTAATGGCTTTGAGAGCGAACGGAATCCCTGCTGCATATGAGTTTGTTCCTTGCTGGGGCAGTAGTAACAACGGACATTCTTTTGTTTCAATAGTTCTTCCCGATGATAGCATCTGTCCGTTGCAGAACCAGGATGAAATATCAAGTGAAAATTATGTGCATAGGAAAACGCCGAAAATATATAGGCATATGTATTCCGGTAAAAGGCCGCTAAAAGAAAAATATTTCTCACCTGATATGTTCTGCCATAATGATATAATGGATGTTACTTGTATGCATAATATAGGCAAAAGAGAGGTCAAGGCAAATATTATCGGCCATAATAATGGATATAACTATCTTTCGGTATTTTCACCTTCCGGATGGATTCCTGTAGCAAGGGCTAAATCGGAAAAATTTGAAAATATCGGTACTGGAACTCTGACATTTGCTAATGAAAATTCAATTGAAGCTATAGGACTAGGTGATGGAATCTTGTATCTACCTATATCATATCTTAATGACGGAAGTGTCATACCGGTTGGCAATCCCATGATAGTTTCTGATTGCTTCGTTTGTGAAATAGAACCTGACACGACCAACAAGGAGAGTGTCATCTTGACAAGGAAATATCCTCTTAGTTTACGTATTGTTGATTTTGCACGTCTGATGCGTTTTGGAACTTTTGAAGCTGCCAATGAAAAGGACTTTTCAGATGCTGTAGAAATTTATAAAATTAAAGAAATACCTGAAAGTAGATTGCAAACTATAGAGGTAAAGCTAGATAAGCCATACCGTTATGTCAGATACAAACGACCGAAAGGGACATTTAGCATAGCGGAACTAAGACTGCTTGATGCTGACAAAAACAAGTTACCATATGTTCCTATGGAATGTGATATCCTTATGGCAGACAAAGATATAATTAAAGTTTTTGATAATGATCCTCTTACTTATTATGAACTGAAAGCTAGCAATTTAGATATATGGGTAGGAATGGATTTGAAAAGAGCGACAGATTTTACTTTTATAGAATTCGCTCCACGGAACGATGATAATTCTGTTTACCCAGGAGATGTGTATGAACTTTTTTATTGGAATCATAAATGGATAAGTTTGGGAATACAAAAAGCTAAAGACTTTAATATTAAATACGACAATGTTCCTAAAAATGCTTTATTATGGTTAAGAAATCTTACAAGGGGACATGAGGAGCGCCCTTTTACCTATGATGGCGGCAATCAGGTTTGGTGGTAATCTGTTAAATGATAACTTTAATCAAATATTTATATTTATGAAAAATCTTTTTTTATTCTTAATTCCCTTTTTGATGATTTCTGTGAATGGAAATTCACAGAATGTGATAGATGTTGATGTAGCTAAAAGGAAAGAGTACATGATTGAGACTTATAAGATAAACGCTAAAAAAGCGGATGCTTACGAGAAATTACGTATTGGACTTTTACGGGAGAATGACAAACTTAAAGAACAAAAAATGACTTCATCACAGTTTAAAAACAAACAGAAAAAGTTATATAAAAAATATGGAGATGAGATAAGTCAGGTATTTTCAAAAGGAAGATACAGGTCATGGAGTATAATGACACAGGAACTGGAGTATTATCACATGCTGTGTGATATTAAACTTGTTCCACGGGATAAAATACGTTCTTTACAAAAGCTGGAATCTGACACTGAGGAAAATCGCATGTCAATCAATAAAAGCAGTAGTGCGGAATCCGGTAAATTTGAAAAGAGGTACAAAATGATGGAAGATCAAAAAAGGAGGATCCGTCAAATTCTCGGAACGGCTAATGGTGACTGGTATATCAATTATAAACAGATGTATTTTATTTCATTAAATAACATGGATAAATACAGAACATCTTTTAAAAATGCATATGCGATTGCTGAGATTGAAAAGAAATACAGTGCTAAAAGATCCTTGATTCTCAAAACGAAGAAAAAATATGCTGTTAGGGAAGAGGATATTCTTCTGAATGAGGAAAATAAGATTAAAGAAATATATGCGGCAGTACCATCTGATGTGGCAGCAAGATGGAAAAAAGTTAATGATAACCCAATAGACTTTGTAATGGCTTACAAATATGGTCTAGATAAGACAAAGATATCAGAATTTAAAGCTGCATATAATAACTATGCAATAAAAGAATTCAAGATACTGTCGAATAAAAAATTGTCCAATGGCGATAAGTACTCACAATTGAAACAATTGAATGATGAATTCGTAGGGCAAGTTTCGTCATTGTTTACACAGGAAAATTATACTAAATGGGAAGGATGGTGGAAATACGATTTCCAACGCAAGATGAAAAGAAAAGGATTTGCCCAGTAGATGTATTTTGAGGGAATACTTGGAGATACAAATCAGCCAACTAATTCACATACTTTTTTGTGTGTGAATTAGTTGGCTGATTTTATATTGTTTGCTAAATATCCTTGTGAAAATGGGAACTGCGTGATTCATCTTATTTTTCTGCCGGGGGCAAGATGAACCGGAATTATTTGTACAGATCTTCCGAATAATCGAAAAGCCAGTCCGCTTCGGCCAGCACTGGATGATGCTTGTCTTTTTCCGAAAGTACGGCCTTTTCAGCCGGAATCCTCCAGTCAATGCCCAGTGCCGGGTCGTCCCAGGCGATGGCACCTTCGTGCTGGGGAGCGTAGAAATTATCGCATTTGTACTGGAAAATCACTTCCTCCGTCAGTACGCTGAAACCGTGTGCGAATCCGCGCGGAATAAAGAACTGCCGGTGATTCTCTTCGCTCAGTTCCACTGCCACGTGCTGTCCGAAGGTCGGCGATCCCTTGCGTATGTCGACTGCCACGTCCAGTACCGCTCCCTTGATGACCCGCACCAGCTTGCTCTGTGCAAACGGCGGTTTCTGAAAATGCAGTCCGCGTATCACTCCATAACTTGATTTGCTCTCGTTGTCCTGTACGAAACGCACCTGGCGCACCTGCCGGTTAAAGTCCCTTTCCGAATAGGACTCAAAAAAATACCCTCTGTCGTCTTTGAATAAACGGGGCTCTATGATTACAACTCCTTCCAGAGCCGTCTTGATGATTTCCATGGTTTTCCTTAGTGTTGTTTCAGTTCTTCTATCACTTTCAGCAGATACTGTCCGTATTGGTTTTTCAGCATCGGCTGTGCCAGTTGTCGCATTTTCTCTTCGCTGATCCATCCTTTGCGGTAGGCAATGCCTTCCAGACAGGCCACTTTCAGACCCTGCCGCTTCTCGATGACTTCAATGTAGGTGGAAGCCTCTGCCAGGGAGTCGTGCGTACCCGTATCCAGCCAGGCAAAACCTCTTCCCAGGGTCTGCACCTTGAGCTGTTGTGCAGCCAGGAAATGCTGGTTGACCGTTGTAATCTCCAGTTCCCCGCGTGCAGACGGCTTGATATTCTTCGCAATCTCCACTACCTCATTCGGGTAGAAATACAGTCCCGTAACCGCATAGTTCGATTTCGGATGCTCCGGTTTTTCCTCGATGGAGAGGCAGTTGCCCTCCGGGTCAAACTCGGCCACACCGTAACGCTCCGGATCACTTACCCAATATCCGAAAACGGTCGCCTTGCCTTCTTCCTCGGCCGTACGTACCGCTTCCTTCAGCAGTGCCGTGAAGCCGTTTCCCTGGAAAATGTTGTCGCCCAGCACCAGGCAGGCGCAGTCGTTGCCGATAAATTTTTCTCCGATAATGAAAGCCTGAGCCAGTCCGTCGGGAGAAGGCTGTTCGGCATATTCAAAACGGACGCCGAAGTCGCTTCCGTCACCCAGCAGACGCTGGAAACCCGGAAGGTCATAAGGGGTGGAGATTATAAGGATTTCCCGGATGCCGGCCAGCATGAGTACCGAGATGGGATAGTAAATCATCGGTTTGTCGAAAACAGGGAGCAGTTGCTTGGAAACTCCCTTGGTAATCGGGTAGAGACGTGTGCCTGAACCTCCGGCTAAAACGATACCTTTCATAGTCAGTAAATTTCAATTTAAAATACGGGTGCAAGTTAGCGGTTTTTTGCCGAATTGGCAAAGTTTTGCCGGATAAACTTCCGGCATCAAGGATTTCTCGCTATTTTTGTAAAATTGAAACCTTATTTATTCCAATTCTAACCTAACTGAATCTATCTGAATTATGAATAGAAAACGATATTTGCTGGCAGCCGTGTGCCTGATGACGCTGGTGGGTTGCACCCAGAAGACCGAATTGCCGGAAAATCCGAAAGACCAGGAAGAGTACACGGACAGCCACGGGAACAGCTGGATATACAATGCCATGCTGATGCGCTGGGCGCTGATGCCTTCGCTGGCCAACGGCCTTTCTACCACCCATTATTATTATCCGAAGTCCGGTTCGTGGACCGATGTGAACGGCTCGCGTGTGGATCCTCCTTCGGGAGTGAAGGTGAGCAAGCCTTCGGCCGGAACAACCAAGTCGAGCGGACGGGTATTCGGTTCCAGCCGCAGTTCGTTTCATGGCGTTCATGCCTGAGTGTAATTGTCTGTTTGTTGTTTTTACTCGATTTGTATGAAAAGACACCTTATCAAGCCGCGTGCGGATTATCAGAAGAAAATAGAAGAACTGGGATTTGATTTTCATGGAGATTACTGGCGGGAAGAGGCCTATTACAGTTTCTCGGCCTCGGAGATTGATTCGCTGGAAGTAGCTACGGCTGAGGCCTACCGGATGTATTGTGACACGGCGGCTTACCTGATTGAGGAAAAGCCCGAACTGCTGGAACGTTACCTGCAGCTTCCTCCGGAAGTGGTGGAGCGTATCCGCGACTCGTGGGACCGTGACGAACTGAGTCTGTACGGACGGTTCGACTTCCTGATCGACCGTGAAGGGGTTCCCCGTATCCTGGAGTTCAATGCCGATACGCCAACTTCGCTGCTGGAGGCATCGGTCATACAGTGGCAGTGGAAGGAGGAGATGTTTCCGAAGGCCGATCAGTTCAACGGTATTCACGAGGGACTGGTGGCTTCGTGGCGCGATATTTTCCCGGAAGGGGGAGCGGTACATTTTGCCGGTTCGCTCGAAGACCATGAAGATACCGGAACGTTGCAATATCTGGCCAGTACGGCCATGGAGGCCGGATGCTCTACAAGGGTACTGGATGTCAACGACCTGATACTGAACGACGGACGCTTTACCGACCCGTCGGGAGAGGCGGTGGAACGGTGCTTCAAGCTTTATCCCTTGGAGTGGATGGTGGACGAGAGTCCGGACGGATGCCTGGCCGAGGTGCAGTGGATTGAGCCTATCTGGAAACTGGTCATGTCGAACAAGGCGATTCTGAGTACGCTCTTCGAACTCTTCCCCGATTCTCCTTATGTGTTGCCGTGCTACATGTCGCGCCCGCGTCAGGGACGGTTCTGTAAGAAGCCGGTCTTCTCACGCGAGGGACATAACGTGAGCGTGGTCGACCTCCGTGAGTGGGAGGAGGTGGTGCGGCTGGCCGAGACGCCGGGCGACTATAACCGCGGGGCTTATGTGTACCAGCAGTATGTGGAACCGGTTTCGTACGAGGACCGTTATCCGGTAATCGGTTCCTGGATAGTGGGGGGTGAGCCTGCCGGAATGGGTATCCGTGAAAACCGGACGGAGATTACGGACAACCTCTCGGAGTTTGTGCCGCACATCATCCTGTGATGAGGAAAAGCGCTGTGTTCCCGGGCCGGGAAATGCGCCGGTGAGAATAATTCCGGGAAATTCCGTTCCGGATTGCCAAAAATGTGTATATTTGCTGCATAAAGATAATATTTGCTATGAAACAGACGCTATATGCATGGACTAGCATCGTAGTAGGATGCACCATTTTGGCTGCCGGATTTGTGTTTTTCATCAATCCGTATAATATCGTGCCCGGAGGAGTGTACGGGGCCAGTATCGTACTCCATAACCTGTTCCCTTCCATTCAGGTGGGAACGTTCGGATACATGTTTGATATCCCGCTGCTGATTCTTTCGGTGGTGCTGCTCGGGTCGAAACTGGGTATCCGTACCATCGTGGCGGCCATGCTGACTCCGCTGATCATGAATGTCATGTCCCGTCTGGTATATCCTACGCAGGAAGCATTGGAGAAACTGGACCCTACGCAGCTGCTGGGGGGAACCATGGACATGACCGATCATCTGATGCTGACCTGTATCATCGGGGCGGCCGTTATCGGGGTGGGTACCGGCATCGTAATCCGCAGTCAGGCGACGACAGGCGGAAGTGATATCGTAGGCATGTTGCTGCAGAAGTACTGTCACATCCGTTTTTCACGGGCCATTCTGCTGGTCGACGGTACCGTAGTCTGTTTCGGACTGCTGGTCATCGGTTTCGGTCTGGGTACTGCCGAGGACATGTCGCAGCCTTCCTGGCACTTGTCGTTTTATTCGCTCATCTCTATTTTCATCATCTCGCGGGTCATTGCCTATATGATAAACGGGGCGCGGAACGACAAACTGATTTTTGTCATCAGTGACCGTAAGATGGACGAGCTTCACCAGTATATCCTGAAGGACCTCGACCGTACGGCTACCTGCATTAAGAGTTCGGGACTGTATACCGGACGCGACAAGGAGATGATTTTCCTGGTGGTCAGCTATCAGGAGGTGCAGGGAGTGAAACTGAAAATCAAGGAGGCCGACCCCCGTGCCTTTGTGGTGGTTACCGATGCGTACGATACGTTCGGTGAGCGCTGGAAGGAACTTCCTTCGCCCAATGAGGTTTATCCAGAATAAAAGAGGCTGCCTGAACAGTGGATATGAACTCTTTGCTTTTGTCTTGGATAACGTTTCTTTATTGGTTTTTGAACCTATAATTATGCGTTGCCGAAAAGGTGGCGACGTTTTCTGAAAAGCTCGCGGTGTTTTGGGAAAAACATCGCGAGCTTTTTGTTGTCGCATAATGGTGTGGGAACAAATGCGTCATTATAGATTGGAAAATATTTGCCTGCATGATGCTGATTTTCTGCTTTTCATAGAAAAGTGCACTTCCTTTTTTATCCTTTTTCTTCAAAAATAAATAACTGAAAATCAGAATAAAAAAACTTGACTAAACGTTTTTTTTTTTTTTTTATATATTTTTATAGTACCGGGAGGGCTTTTCCCACACTCATATATCGAATGATGGTATTATATCCGTTTTCAATTTGCATCTACCACTTAGTATGTTCATCCTTGAGATGTCGTGTACTACGGTTCATGATGGTTTCTTCGCGATTCGGGATTTATGGCAAATATTGAAAAAATAAATTTGTAGTTATAGATAAAAAATGAAAAAGTGTTCTCTGTTGTTTATGACCTTATTGGCTGTTTCCGGACTTTCCGCACAAAGACTGGCAGTGAAAACCAATTTGCTGTATGATGTTACAGGTACTTTCAATGCAGGTCTTGAATTCCGGACTGCTCCAAGATGGACTCTAGATTTGTCCGCTAATTATAACCCCCTACAGTATGGAAATAACCGGAAAATGAAGCACTGGTTGTTTCAGCCCGAAGTGCGATACTGGCTTTGTGAAGCTTATAACGGACATTTTCTGGCTCTGCATGCACTCGGCGGAGAATTTAATGTGGGAAATATGGATTTGTACGTGTATCCCTCGTTTAAAGGGTACCGCTACCAGGGATATTTATATGGAGCCGGGTTGGGCTATGGCTATCAGTTTGTATTGGGAAGTCGCTGGAATCTGGGACTTCAAATAGGACTGGGCTGGTTACGGGCAAATTATGACAGGTACGACTGTGTGACTTGTGGTACATGGCTCGGTAGAGGAAAAAAGGATTTGCTTGGAATTACGAAAGCTTCGGTTTCACTGGTTTATTTGATAAAATAAAAAATAATAGTTTATGAATAAAATCATTCTAGCGGTCGCTTTGCTGCTGACTGTATCCGGACACGTGGCAGGACAAACATCTTATCTTTCAGAAATAGGTATTGAGAAAAAACTGTTGTATAAGACCAGTGATAAAATGGCGGCATTGAGCTTTTATTTCGATATCACAAACCTGAAGTTGCATGCGCAGCATTCGCTTATGCTGTATCCGGTACTGGTATCGGACGATGGGAGCGGTGAACAGGCATTTCCGCCTGTATTGATCAACGGAAGTACGCGAAACAAGGTGGCTGAACGCGAAAAACGCCTGGACAAGAAAAGGAAAGGAGAGGACTGCAAGGCGTATCCTGTATATGTAGCCGGGAAAAAAAACGGAAAACTGATAGCTTATACAGCGAGTGTTCCTTTCAGAAAATGGATGATAGGTAGCGAATTGCAGCTGAGGGCGCGGGTAAAGGGCTGTGCCGGATGTGAGGAAGGTGATGAAGTTCGCTACGAGGGAATGGTGTTTCCTCCGAAAAAGACTGATTTTGTGCTTTCACTGTATGTCGAACCCGAAAAGGAAATTGTAAAGCGAAGGTCGGAGAACAGAGAGGCCAGATTGCAGTTCAGGCAAGGAAGCTATGTGATATATCCCGAAATGGCCAATAATGCGGAAGAATTAAATAAGGTAAAAGAATCACTCATGATGGTAAATGGGAATGCTGATCTTACTGTCAGAGGGATTTATGTGACGGGCTTTGCTTCGCCCGAAGGATCTGTTTCTTCCAATATGCTGCTTTCGGAGAACAGGGCAAAGGCATTGATGGCGTATATCAGAAAAGAATTTCCCGGTGTAGACAGAAGTCTGTGTCATATTGAGTGGCAGGGAGAAGACTGGGTACTGTTCCGAAAAAAAATAGCGGAGTCGCAACAACTCACAGAAAGTGAAAGAGAGAAAATACTGGAGATAACGGACAATTGTACGACAGATAGGGATGTGTGTGAAATGAGACTCCGTGCAACAATCTCTCCGAAAACATATCATTATGTACTGAATGAACTGTATCCGCAGATCAGACGAAATGAGTATAGAGTGGAGTATGACGTAAGGCATTTTGATATCAGCGAGGGGCGGAAAATTATTCGGGAAAGACCGGACCTGATGAGCGTATATGAAATCCATCAAGTAGCAGAAAGCTATGAGAAAGATACAGATGGTTATATTGAGTGTATGCTGATGGGGGCAAAAGCCTATCCCGATGATGTGATTATGCTGCAAAATACGGCTTTGGCATTGATCAGAACTGGAGCTTATGCAAAGGCTGTAGACATTTTGGATAAGGCTCCGGAAAATCCCGAACTGCTGAACCTGCTGGGGGTGGCGTATGCCAGAACCGCAAAACAGGAAAAGGCACTAGAGGTATTAAGAAAAGCGATGGAAAAAGGATGTACTAATGGAAAGAGAAATTATGAAATGCTGAAGGAGTATATGGAATATATTTCTGAGTGATAATATAGTGTAGTGTTTATTTATTAATTAACAATTTAAAAGAAAGAAAAGTATGAAAATTTTGAGAGGTTTAACCCTTGCTATTGCTAGTGTAGGATTGTTTGCTTGTAACAACAACGAAGCACCCGAAGGTAATAATCTTGGAGGAAACGGGGTAGTAGAAGTGAAAATCGTTTCACCCAGTGTGTCTTCGCGTGCATTGGTAAATGCAACGGAAGGAAGTAATAATGATAAGATTACAGTAACGGGAACCATTACTGTAAAATTGACGTATGATAATGGAAGTACAAAACAGGAAACTATTTCAGCAGATGGACGTTCGCATACTGTAAAGTTTTGGGATGTGAAAAACCCGACAAAGGTTGAGGCTTATGTAAATGGTGGAGAACAAGTATCAAGTTCGACTGCAATACATGAATCTAATCCTAATATGCAGGCTATGCCGGCAAGCATTCCGGCTTATGGTTCAACAACTGAGATAACTTTGGCCGGAAGAACAGAAACGAATACTGGAAAAACATATGAAATGTATCAGGCTGCTGTAAACATGAAGATTCCGGTTGCACGTCTGGAAGTTTCCGGTATCAAGCATGTAGAAACAGTTGCTTCTGGTTCTCGGCAGGGAACTTCCAAATTCAGCGCATTGACAATTGATGGTATCTATCTGGACAAACTTTACGCTACTAAAGGAGCAAAGGATGTTACTGATTATAAATATCCTCAAGTTTCTGAAGGAAGTGGAACATCGATTCCAGCTCCGGTCCTTTGGGATGCAATTACATCTCCTAATGACTTCTTGGCTTCAGGTGCTGTTTGGCCGGTAAATCCTTCATCTGATGGAGCTAAGAAAGCCTATGCCTTTAACTTCTATCCGGGAGATAAAATGCCGATTCTGAAGATTTATTTTGCTACTGCAACAGCCTCTGACGACTCTAATCCGGTATCACAGCCCCGTTATGCAGTGATTAAATCATATAATAGTCAGGAAAATTTCTCTTTTGAAGCAGGAAAAATATACCGAATTACGGATGTGAGCCTTAAGGATTCCAATATTATTGGTGATGAAGAAGGTAATGCACTGTATGGTGTAGACGTGACGGTTACTGAAGCCCAATGGACAGTGGTAGACATGACTGCAGAGTGGGTGGAGTAAAACTGTGGCAGAGGTGAAATTCCTTTGCGAATATTAAACTATCAATGTGAATCGCCCTTTTTGACTGGTCGGAAATACCAGTGCCTATCATGCGTTCAGGATCAGTTGAATCGGGCGATTTTTATAAGTGCATTTTATTTTGCTATTTTAAAGTAAAATCATGATTATTCGTAATATTAAAGAGTCTCTCCTGTTTTTCCTTTCTCTGTTTGCGATAACGGGTTGTATTAGGGAGAGGCTGGATGACTGTAACAATATTTCCCTTTGCTTCACGTACTTTGCCGATGGTAATGAAAATGTATTCGGTAAATACATAGACAAGGTGAATCTTTATGTATTTGATGAAGGCGAGACTTTAATAAGAGACTTTGTATATTTCCGGACCAATCCCGATGATTTTCATCTGTTCCCTTCGTTCAGACTCTCTCCCGGTACGTATGAGGTAGTGGCGCTAGGCAATGCTTTCGAGCATACAGGGGTGGCGATGGGAGTGCATAGGAGCAGATCAAAGGATGCTTTTATCTATAGCCCCAATTGGAAAAAATCAGTTCCGGTAGAAAATTATGACCGTAATTATTTAGGCAGGAAAACGGTGGTGATTCCATCGGGAAATCATGTTATAACGAATGATACAGTAGTTTTTTACAGTTCTCATATTAATGTGGAAATTGAAATTACAGGACTTCCTGTTTCCGAAACCGGAAGAGGAGGGATAAGTTCTCCCATTTCAATCAGGCTGGAAAATGTAAATGTACAGACGACCTTGGATAATAAGGTAGTTGAAGGCAACAGAGGCATGTTGTTTCCGAAGCTGAAGTATGACACCGATGAAAGAAAGTACAAGACACATAATTTGGCCTGTTTCAGAATGGACAGGGACGGAGTGCTTATGCCTGAGTTGTGCCGGCACGAACTGGTTGTTTCCGATGGAGATGGTGAGGAGCTGGAAAGAGTCAATATATACGAGTTTATACTTGCCCATTCTGACTATATAGATGTTACCAGGCAGGAGGCGTTATTGCCTATTGAAGTAAAGTTTTGGGAAACAGACATTGAAGTGCGCCTGCCAGCTTGGTATATAGAAGATTTAAATCCGGATTGGGAATAATGCAGACTGAAGATGAAAAAAAGAAACTATCTATTTATAATATTGTTTCAACTGTACCTGTTTGTCCTTTTTCATTCTTGTGTAGCTGAAAAGGAAGATGCCTTGGATAAGGCCAATGTGGCAATGACATTTTCCGCAAGATCACTGGCGGGTGGAAGTGGATTGGTAGAAACTGCGTTGAAGAATGAGCGGCTCCATACATTAAGAGTTATTGTAGCCAGGACGGATGGGAAAATTGTGTACAATCAGTTTTACGACAATGTATCCGGAGACAGTAAGACTATTCTGTTCAGGGAACTTTCTGTCAGTCCCCTGGGAGAGGATTTCGAATTTTATGCAATTGGAAATGAGAATGCTTTTTTGCGGGATAGCGGTCAGAGTCTTGATGGCAAGTCGATTAATCTACGGGAACTGAAGCGGCGAATGTTGCAGCAGGATTTCAATTCTCCTGCATTATCGTTGTTGCCTCAGAGCGGATACACGAAAATACGGGTTGTTCCTGGAGAGAACCGGACTGAGACAATGCACTTGGGATTTCCTGTTGGAAAATTTGTAGTAAGGCTGAACAACGAAACTGTTTCCGATGTGACTCTGGAGGACCTGAAGATTGTTTCGGCAGCTCCTGCAGAGGGTTTTCTGTTTCCGGATCCGGACCACAGGAAAGCCGGTATGGCAAAATTCCCCGATAAAGACATTCTTTTTGGCAATGCCGGAAACCTGGTTGTCCCTTTAGGTGCTCGCGTGGATGCTGCCCGGACAGTCCGTTATGTATATCCCGGAAAAAAGAGCCAGGGAAGCTATAAATTGTCTGCCAGGTGGAACGGAAAGCTGTATGAAACACTTCTTACCTCACCGGAATCTCCATTGGGTATTTCCTCCGTAAACGGAGGATATCAGTATAATATAGGCATTACGCTCACCAATACCTTCAGTGTGTCGATGGAGGTAGAACCCTGGAGACTGGATGAAACGGTCGTAGACTATACTTCCGGATTTAACGGAGTGCTTTCCCCGGGGCTGAGTGTAAACAGTGTGAAGGTGGTAGGGAAGGATACGGATTCTCCGGCTGTAGCCGTTGCTACTTCCAGAGACGGAAAAGAGAGGGCGGCTATATTTTCATTCAAAATGCTTGCTCCGTTAGGGGCAAGATGGAGTGTACACCTGGAGAATACTGCAGATTTTGCGCTTAAAGGGGTGACCGATGGTCTCGGGGCAAAAAACGCTATCCCCGTGGAGTTTAAAGTGGTACCTAAAAGAGGGTATAATGCGGCTTCACCTCAGCATATTAAATTATTTATAGCAGTTGAAGAAGCCTGGGGAGGCGGACCTCCAACTCCTCAAGTTATTAATCCCCGGACTGCAGGAGAAGGTATGTTCCCCGGAACGGAAACGGAGATATTCATACGACAGGTTAGCGAGACTATATATGATCAGTTGTCGGATGTCATTGAACCTTAATAATATAAGCTACATGGTGAAATACAATAGATACTTGAATATGTTGCTTCTATTGACAGAAGTGATGTTTGTTTCCTGCTCATCGGAGTTGACATCGGAAAGGCCCGAAAATGTATCTCAGGTGCTTTCTGTTGAGGTCAACGTATCTCGGGCAGACGGAATGTCGGATGAGGCGGATGGAGTCGGACAGAGTGAGACAAGGATAAAGAACATACAGATACTGATATTCAACCCAGAGGGTAATAGAACTCCTTCCGGTTACTTCCATTATGATGAAATGGAAGGAAACCGGAAAGTACGGTTGGCTGCCGGCGACTGGAAACGTAACAGAGAGCTCTTTGATAGAGGACCTGATGCGGCTTATTCGGTTTATGCAATAGCTAATCACCATCAGGGTAGCAGGACGCTGGAGAATGTTCGTACGGTAGATGAACTGAGACAGGCTGTAGATACAGATCTGGAAATTTGGAAGAGTGAAGGAGCACTTGTGGAGCGTGAAACCTATTCCGGAAAGATTTTCTGTATGTCGGGAGTGAAGAACGGTTTCGTTCCTTCGATAAATGCGGCAACGGCAGAACTGAAAATATCGATGCGTAGAGTGGCAGCAAAGGTAGAAGTGAATGTATCTTTTGACAATCGTTTTGGAGATGGCTTTCAACCCGAGGGATTCTTTTTCGGCTTAAGAAACTATGCTTCCAAAGGTTTGCTTTGTGAGGAAGACGGCACTGAGCATCTGGACAGGGGAATATCCGGCAATGGAGGTGAATACAGAATGGCAAACGCTTTGTCACAGAACCTTAATGCCCGGACGGCACGGATGATATTATATACTTATCCGGCCGACTGGACGGATGATATAACGAATGAGACCTACGTACTGCTGAATATTCCGGGAAGGTATAAGGAGGAACCGAACTCTTTGAACAGTGTCTATAAGGCAGGAAACTATTATAAAATACCGATAAGGGCAGGAGGAAATGTGGCTTTCAGCCTGACGCGGAATACAGCTTACCGCATCAATGTGACGATTGACCGATTCGGGCAGGTCCAGCCGGAAATACCTGTTGAACTGAGTGGAAAGATAGTGGCTGTACCCTGGCAGGAAACAATGGTGACGGTGGACAGTGAGCCGGTGACATATCTGGAAATTCTGAAGAATGAAATCATAATGAAAGGAGTGGCAGAATCGGACAAGCAGTATTTTACTTCTTCCACTCCGGTGACTGCTCGGATTGAGGAAGTCTATTTTTTTGATAAGTTCGGTATCAGACATCTCATTCCACAACGTGAATATGCATCGTATGGCATCCGGGTGGTTCCTCAGGGACAGGAGACAGGGTATGTGCATATACATTCGGATATTCCGCTCAACAACGGGATCAGATACATTAAAGTGCGTCTGGAAAACGGACAGGGAAAGAGCAAGGGATTTCTAGTAAAACAATATCCGCTTGAATACATCGTAACGGTCCCTGGATGGTATTCTTTCCGGACAGACTTTGTCCATAACGGGAGTTATCTCAACTGGGAATCTCCCAATTTAATTTCATCGTGGGAAGTGCTGAAGACGAATAATGCTATTTTTTTCTCCAAGGTATATACACAGAATAAAATTGTAAAATATAGTTATTATAACGATTCTTATTATTGGAGGAAATACATCATGGAGCCGGAAAGAGGACAGAATCATAATATGTATTTTGTACGGATTACTAAAACTTCCAATAAATATGAACTGGCAGTTCCGGCTATAGATAGTGAAGGGTATACAGATAATTCTGAAGAAAACAACCGTCTGGTTTCTCCTGCCTTCATGATAGCCTCCCAACTTGGAACAGTTTCTCCAACAGACTTTTATACGGCAAGAAAGCACTGTGAAGAATATGCCGAAAAATCGTTGGCAGGAGAACTTTATACAGACTGGCGGCTGCCTACCGAGGCGGAACTGGCTATCATTGACAAATATCAGAATACTCCGGGTTCAGTAATAGACATTGTGCTGGGAGGAAAACAGTACTGGGCGGCTTCCGGCAATCGTTTTGTAACGGAAAATGGAGATTATCCGCAGGTTTATAATGCATATATCCGCTGTATACGTACAGTAAAGCCAAATGAAGTGATTACGAATGAAAATGATTAGGTAATAATATGATACGTTGTTGTTTATATATACTGGTAATGTCGTTTACGGTGTTCTCTTGCACTGTTGACAAGGAATGGAAGGACTCGGCTGTACATAATGAAATGTTTGACAAAGATGGAAATGTAATGCTTCATTTTATGATGCATACCTCTGATATTCCGGAGGTTAATACCCGTGCAGTTGATCCTGACGGGTATGGAATTGGTTCGCTGTGGCTGTTTTGCTTTGATGAAGGCAGGCATTATGTGGGGCGTGTCCGGGCTTCAGTGAATATGACGGAACAGACTGAAAACGCTTTACGAGGCAGCTTTAGGGCGAAAGTTTCCGGCAGTGTGCGGTACCTTCATTTTATAGCCAATGCAAATGTGGCGGATTTTGATGATGCCCGTAATTTGGGAAGACTGGATACTGAAATTATACCCGAACTGACGTCCACATCCGGATTGCTTGTGTATTGGGGATTCAGGAAGTTTGCTGACCGTAATGAACTTGCTGCTTTTGCTTCGGGAAAGGGAACTGAAGTTTCTTTGTTACGGAATCAGGCAAGGATAAGGTATAGAAGGACTTCCGCTGCCGGGAACCTGAGTATCAAAGGAATGGCAATACTGAATCAGTATGCTGTCGGTACTGTGGCTCCTTTAAGGAGAAACCGGGATGAACTTTTTGAGTTTGGGAGTGCTTCGGAGATAGAGAGGCCTACTCTTTGTGCGGATGAAGACAAAGTAGCGGCTGTTCCTCCTTCTGACGTAATGCGGTGGGGAAGCGAACGTACGGGATTTTTTGTCTTTGAACATGAAAATACTTTTGATAATCAGATGTTTCTGATATTCAGAATAAGTACTTCCGGGGGCGAAAGGCAGGATGGTGAATGGACTGCAAAAGACAGATACTATAAAATTGCAATTATTGACCGTCAGGGAAACCATATGCCTATATTGAGGAATCACGATTATGTCATACAATTTAACGGACTTCCGGAAATGGGAGGATATGCTACGTTTAAAGAGGCTGTGAACGGTACGGCTTCCAATAATGTGTGGGTGTCTATCGAACAGTCAGTACCGTTTATTTCTGATGGGAGGAGTACATTGTCTGTAATAGGAGAAACCACTCAGATTATTACAGAGAAATCTCTCGGTTCCGACGGTACTTACCAGATAGGGTATACATGGTATGATGCCACCTCTTCAAGACAGATTTCACCGGAGGTTACCTGGATACAGAATACCGGGATAGCCGATACGGAAATTGTCAACCGTTTTGAACCGGGAACTTCCGGACAGCACGGTAGAGGAAGGATAATTATCAGACCGAGGGGAATCGGGGCTCCCCAGCAGGGGCTGTTGCAGATAAAAGCCGGAAAATTCATACGGACCGTGAAACTGATTTCATTGGCAAATTTCTCTTTTGTGCCGGTATGGACTTCTTCCGGAATGCCTGAACGAGCAGGAGAGACTGTTACTCTCTTTTTTACGGTTCCGGATGACTATCCGAAAGAACTTTTGCCTCTGGACGTAAAGATTGCCTGTAACTTGTTTAGTGACAACGGAACTAACGTAGATATGAAAGGGGAGAATGCTTTTTTGGATGTGCTGGTGGAGGAGTGCAATTTTGAGGTGAACGAAGGTAGCAGGAAAGTGACATATAAGAGGGACTGGCCTCATAAATATGTGTATAGTGTGAACCGGACGGGTTTGCACAAAGTGAACTTCAAGACCTTGGTCAATGATTATACGCCAAGAAGCGGGGAAGAATCGCGTATTGAGTTCTTTCTTGAGGCAGAGGCTTTTGCTACTGTCCGCAGTCTGGTCCGAATGAACAGTGATGATACAGGTTATAGGCTGGAGTTGGGAGTCGGAGAAAAAAGTGGAATCCGATGGGTGTTGCCGGAGGATGATGGTATAGTGGAATTGTCGCCTGTAGCAGATAGAAATTATCATTTTCATTTCAGGTTACGGGATGGGAACAGACTGATACGGCCTAACCCCGGAGAGGTGTTCAGGGTGTATATGGATGTTTCCCGAATTTGTCCGCTTCCTGGAGTTTCGGCATTGGGCTCTGAGCCGTTATTTGATAGGGATAAAGGGTATTATTATCTTTATACGGTACCTGCCGCACTGCCTCGTGATTATGAGCAGCGCGGTATCGCAATACCCGTAAAAACCTTACGCCCTGATTATAATACGTACTTAAGGGTGGCTTCGATGTTGGAGGAAAATGGAACGCCTTCTGGCAATTCCCGGGCCTACCGTTCTGCTGTAATGTATGTGAAATCACATCTGCCTTATCATCTAGGCTTTTCTATGGAAGGGAATTCTGGGAGTACATCGGTCATGGATATCGGTTACGGTCCACAGGTTCCTGTACGATTGAATGTGGAAATTCCACAGGAGGTGCTGGATGAGAGCCCGGAGGGAGTTGACTGTTTGATACGGACGAGCCACCTGGTACCGTCCGGAAATGAGACGAAACTGAATAAAACGGATGGCGGATATTGGTTCAGGACAAGGAAACGGCGGGAAACGTTCCGTATGGAAACCAATGCGGTGGCTTCATCGGAAATACTTGTATTATCGGGATACGGACAGAAAATATTGTTCGATGAGGCAAGGGTGGAAATCAGAAACCGGAGGATATCGGGTAGACTCCGTTTGCCTGGTGGGGAGAGCTTTGACCGTATGACTCCGTTTATATCACTGGAGAGAAATGACGGTACACGGATCGGAGTATTGGAGGTGATGGTGGAATCCGGAGGTAATGAAGCGGCTTTTACAGTTGATTTGAGGACTGAATATAAGTTGAATATGAATGAGCAGATATATATCAGATACGTCCCTTTGACGGCGGGCGACCGTAGGGTATTCAGAAAAGATACGAGTCTGAAATTGTTGCAGGATTTTCCTCTGACGGTTATCGAACTGGAAAAAGTAAAGTGAATTTAGATATGTTTCGTTTTTTTTATGTCATAGTGATTACGGCACTTATGCCTTCGTGCACGTATGTGCCCAAAGAGAACCAGAAAAAAGGAATAGAGGATGCGGCAAGCACTCCGGACAGAATGGTTGCTGTATTTCCCTATCCTGAAATCCCTTCGGTGATGGAGACCCCGGAGGAAAGATCGGATTTTTTATTGTCTCATTATTGGGATAAGTTTGATTTTTCTAATGAGGCCATAGTGGATGGAAGAGGAGCTGAACAGGGATTTGTGGATTTTGTATACCTCATCGGATATACGGAGAGAGGTAAAGAACGTATACGGGGGTATATGAAGCATTTTTGCTTACTGATGCGCAGAAACAGTCATGCGGTATACAGGTTTTATCAACTTGCCGAGGATTATCTTTATAATCCAAATTCGGGATATGCAGATGAAAAAATATATGGGATATATTTAGAGGAACTGTATAAAGTGCTTTCGGGAAATCCGGATATGAGGGTACGGATTGATGAACGTTTGAACCTTATAAATCGGAATACCTGCGGAACCAAAGCTTACGATTTTTTCTTTCTGACATTTGAAGGAGAAAAAAAATCGCTATATAACTACGTACCGCGAGAAAAACGGATCTTGCTTTTGTTTTATGATCCCGATTGCCGGGGATGCAAAGAGTTAATCGGAAGGATGAGTGAAAATGATTGCCTGGAACAATCGGTAAAAAAAGGAGAGTTAGAGGTTTTGGCTGTCTGTACCGGTGAGGATGAAGGGAGATGGAAAGAGTCTGTATCGGAAATGCCAATCTGGTGGAAGGTGGTATGGGATATAACTGGGGTGGGAGCAAACGGAATCTATGATCTAAAAGCGTTGCCTGCCTTGTATTTGCTTGCAGAAGACAAGATTGTTCTGATGAAGGATGTGTCATTTGATAAATTGATGACTAATGTGGATTGATGATGTGTGCAGACCGGTAAATTTAATATTCGATAATTTGTTGTAGTTTGACCGGATTACTGGTTGTCAAAAATGGTATTTCAAAAATTCATTAAGATGAATGCTAAGGATGTAAAAGTAATAAGTCGCAATAAAATCAGGTGTATTTATTTTATATTGTAATTAAAATGTTTATTATTGTGATAGAATAACAGATTCTGCATTTGAGTTTTTTAAAAGGTCATCTGTTTTGATTCTATGTCTTCTAATTGATATATATTTGCAGCGAAGAAAAGAAAAAAGAAATATAATAACGTAAATATATATCAATATGTCATGTATTAGATTTTCAAAGATGCATGGTTTAGGTAATGATTATATCTATGTGAACACCATGCTTTATCCTATAGACAACCCGGAGCAGCGTTCGGTGGAATGGAGCCGTTCCCATATCGGAATCGGCAGTGACGGTCTGGTACTGATCGGAAAATCGGATGTGGCGGATTTCAGCATGAGGATATTCAATGCGGACGGTTCGGAGGCCATGATGTGTGGCAATGCTTCCCGGTGCATTGGAAAATATTTGTATGAAGAGGGACTGACGGACAAGACGGTGATTGCGCTGGAAACGTTGTCCGGAATCAAAAAGCTTTATCTGCACCTGGCGGAGGACGGAACCGTAGCCTCGGTGACCGTAGATATGGGAATTCCCGGAAGGGTCGGTGAAGTGATCCTGGGCGAGGGCTATGGATTTGGCAGTGGAGTGGAAGTATCGATGGGCAACCCGCATCTGGTGATTTTTGTCGATGAGGTGATGAAAGTGGATGTGGCAGCCTGGGGAGCCAGACTGGAGCATCATCCGTTGTTTCCCGACCGGGTAAATGTGGAGTTTGCTCAGGTATTGCCCGACGGAAACCTGCGGATGAGGGTGTGGGAAAGAGGTTCCGGACTGACGGAAGCCTGTGGCACCGGAGCCTGCGCGACGGCTGTGGCAGCCCGGTTTACGGGGCGGACCGCAGACAAGGTGGCGGTGGTGATGGATGGAGGTACGCTGTGTGTGGAATGCAACCCGGACAACCGGCATGTGTACATGACGGGAACGGCTACCCGGGTGTTTGAGGGAGAAATCAGAGTTTCCTGAGCGAGTCAGGATAACGGTTAGGATTAGTTAACAGGTAAATAAACAAAAAGGTATATGGCACTGGTAAATGAACATTTCTTGAAACTTCCCGGAAGTTATCTGTTTTCGGATATTGCAAAAAAAGTCAATTCGTTTAAGGTTACGCACCCTAAGGACGATGTGATTCGTTTGGGAATCGGCGACGTGACACGTCCCTTGCCTCAGGCATGCATCGAGGCCATGCATCGGGCGGTGCAGGAGATGGCAGATGAGGCAACGTTTCACGGTTATGGACCGGAACAGGGGTATGATTTTCTCATCGATGCCATTCTGAAAAATGACTATGAACCCCGGGGCGTACATCTTTCCCGTTCGGAAATATTCATCAGTGACGGGGCCAAGAGCGATACGGGGAATATCGGAGAGCTTCTGAGATGGGATAATAGCATGGGAATCACTGATCCGGTGTATCCGGTATATGCGGACAGCAATATCATGTGTGGACGTGCGGGTGTGCTGGAGGAGAACGGAAGGTGGAGCAACATCACGTATCTGCCCTGCAACGAGCAGAACGGGTTTATTCCTTCGGTTCCGGAATCGCGCATCGACTTGCTTTATCTGTGTTACCCCAACAATCCGACGGGGGTGACGCTTACTCATGAGCAGCTGAAGGCGTGGGTGGACTATGCGCTGGACAACGATACACTGATTGTGTTCGATGCGGCTTATGAGGCTTTTATCACTGAAGAGAACGTGCCTCATTCCATCTATGAAATCAAAGGAGCCAAGAAGTGTGCCATCGAGATACGGAGCTATTCCAAGACAGCGGGATTTACGGGACTCCGCTGCGGCTATACGGTGGTTCCCAAGGAACTGACGGCGGCTACGTTCAGTGGTGACAGGGTAGCGCTGAACAAGTTGTGGCACCGCAGGCAGTGCACCAAGTTCAATGGCACGAGCTACATTACCCAGCGGGCTGCCGAGGCTATCTATACGCCGGAAGGGAAAAAACAGGTAAGGGAGAATATTGATTATTACATGCGGAATGCGGCCCTGATCCGGGAGGGACTGCAGCAGGCGGGACTGAAGGTGTATGGAGGGGTGAATGCTCCGTATATCTGGCTCAAGACGCCGGAAGGAATGGGTTCATGGCATTTCTTCGAACAGATGCTGTACGAGGCGCATGTGGTAGGTACTCCGGGCGTCGGCTTCGGGCCCAGCGGAGAGGGGTACATGCGGCTTACCGCCTTTGGAACGTATGAGGATTGTGTGGAGGCGGTGGCACGCATCCGGAAATGGCTGGAATAACCGGCCTTTTGAAAGACAAATTGCTGCATTAGATAATTGGATAACAGGTATTGGTTTTTTTAAGGTAAACAAGAATTAAATAGATTTAATTATGTCAGAACTGAGATTTAGAGTGGTGGAAACGGCTTTCAGAAAACGGCCGGCCCACGTGGAGATTCCCTCCGAACGTCCTTCTGAATATTTTGCAAGGTATGTGTTCAATAAGGAAAAGATGTTTAAGTATCTTCCGGGGGGAGTTTATGCCAAACTGGTGGATGTCATTGAAAACAATGTTCCCTTGGATTCCGGTATTGCCGACGAGGTGGCTGCCGGCATGAAGCGGTGGGCCGTGGAGATGGGAGCTACCCATTATACTCACTGGTTTCATCCGCTGACGGAAGGAACGGCGGAAAAGCACGATGCGTTTGTGGAGCCCGACGGCAAAGGGGGAATGATTGAGGAATTTACCGGAAAGCTGCTGGTACAGCAGGAGCCGGATGCGTCCAGTTTCCCGAACGGGGGTATCCGCAACACGTTCGAAGCCCGCGGATATTCGGCATGGGACCCTTCTTCTCCGGCCTTTATCGTGGATGACACTCTGTGTATTCCGACAGTGTTCATTGCGTATACGGGGGAGTCGCTCGACTACAAGGCGCCTTTGCTGAAAGCGCTCCGGGCTGTCAACAAGGCGGCTACGGATGTGTGTCATTATTTTTATCCGGAGGTGAAGAAGGTTGTGGCTTATCTGGGATGGGAACAGGAGTATTTTCTGGTCGATGAGGGATTGTATGCGGCGCGGCCGGACTTGCTGATGACGGGCAGGACGCTGACCGGACACGACTCCGCAAAGAACCAGCAGCTGGAAGATCATTATTTTGGAGCGATTCCTCCCCGGGTAGGGGCCTTCATGAAGGACCTGGAAATCGAGGCGCTGAAGTTGGGTATTCCCGTCAAGACGCGCCATAATGAAGTGGCTCCCAATCAGTTCGAACTGGCGCCGGTATTCGAGGAGTGTAATCTGGCGGTGGATCATAATATGCTGATCATGGCGCTGATGCGGAAGATTGCGCGCAATCACGGATTCCGGGTACCGCTGCACGAAAAGCCGTTCAAGGGAATCAACGGAAGCGGCAAGCACAACAACTGGTCGCTGGGAACGGATACCGGGGTATTGCTGATGGCTCCTGGAAAGACGTCGGAAGAGAATCTTTGTTTCATTGTCTTTATCGTCAATACGCTGATGGCCGTCTATCGCCACAACGGATTGCTGAAGGCCAGTATCTCCAGTGCCACGAATGCGCATCGTCTGGGAGCCAATGAGGCACCTCCTGCCATTATTTCTTCTTTCCTGGGAACACAGGTGTCGCAGATGCTTAACCTGATTGAGGAGAGTGAGAAGGATGAACTGGTGAGCATGGACGGCAAGCATGGAATGAAGCTGGATATTCCTCAGATACCGGAACTGCTGATTGACAATACCGACCGCAACCGTACGAGTCCGTTTGCCTTTACGGGCAATCGGTTTGAGTTCCGTGCGGTGGGCTCGGAGGCCAACTGTGCCAGTGCGATGATTGCCCTTAATGCGGCGGTGGCCGAACAGCTGGCTGAGTTTAAGGTGGAGGTAGATGCGCTGATGGAAAAAGGGGAGGAGCGGGTTTCTGCCCTTCTGGAAGTGGTACGGCGCTATCTGAAGATCTGTAAGCCGATCCGTTTCGACGGTAACGGTTACAGTGAGGAATGGAAGGCGGAGGCTGCACGTCGCGGACTGGATTGTGAGACGAGTGTGCCGCTGATTTTCGACAATTACCTGAGCAAGGCCAGCGTGGAGATGTTCGAGAGAATGGCGGTCATGACGCGTAAGGAACTGGAGGCGCGCAATGAGGTGAAATGGGAGACTTACACCAAGAAGATTCAGATTGAGTCGAGGGTGCTGGGCGACCTGGTGATGAATCACATTATCCCGGTAGCGACTGAATATCAGTCTAAACTGCTGGATAATGTATATAAGATGAAAGCGCTCTTCACGGCCGGAAAGGCTTCCGAACTCTCTGCCAAGGACCTGGAACTGATTGAGGAGATTGCCCATCATACGGCCTTTGTCAAGGAACATGTGGATAAGATGGTAGAGGTACGGAAAGAGGCGAACCGGGTGGCTTGCGAGCGTGAGAAGGCCATTGCTTATCACGACCGGATTGTACCCATGATGGAAGAGATCAGGTATCATATTGATAAACTGGAACTGGTGGTGGACGATCAGATGTGGACGTTGCCCAAATATCGTGAACTGTTGTTTATCAGATAATATTCAGCTGGGTTTGCTGATGGGGAAGGCGGTGAGGGAAAGCGGTTGTTGAATCGTAGGGGACGGAGGGAGGGATTTTGAAAAGATTTTTCTATTTTTGCGGGCGGGAAGGTTTCCTGCCCGCATTTCGTATGATGGGCAGGGAACCGGAAACTAAAATTCGGTTGAATACAAAAATGGAAAAAAGAATGAACGAACAGGCGTATTTGGAGCGTTTCGAAAATAAGATGCAGCAGGACTTGCTGCGTTTGTGTACCACTTATCATATGCTGGACGGGGTATGGTTGTCGAGCGAGGACATCAACGAGCATTGGTTGAAACTGGCACCGGAGTATCTGGCCGATGCCGTGGGACAGGTCAGTGAATATCCGACCGTATCAGTGGCATGGGCGGCTTATCTGGGACTGGCGATGGCATATGGATGGGACATGAACTGGGAGGTGTTCTCACGGGCGGAATACCGTTTCTTCTATGGCAGCCGGGGATTCGACGATATGGATGAGCACATTGTGCGGGATATCCTGGGTATTTCGCTCGACAGTGAAGAGGCGGCTGCCCTGGAGGAGATGATCCGTCGTTGTGCACAGACGGCAGTCGACCTGATCCGCCGTGAACAGATTGAGCCTCAGAGTCCGATGGCGTATTATGCGTTTTCCAGAGCTTGCTGGGTGATGTACGGGGTAGGAGCTGCCCTCGGTCTCAAAAAGTTGGGATACAAACTGGAAAAACTCGACCTGTCGGACAGCAATACGGGAAACAAGACGTTGCTCAACTGAGCCATGGAATGAATGTGGAATGATGGAATGAAGTGGCTATGGATATTCTGCTGATTGTATTGGGGGCTGTCTGTATGTTGTTCGGACTGTTGGGATGTGTGCTTCCGGCCCTTCCCGGTCCCCCGGTTTCGTATGTAGGACTCTTGTTGTTGCACTGTACCGACCGTATCCAGTTTTCGCTGACGGAAATGCTGGTCCTGCTGCTACTGGTGATTGTGGCCCAGGTTCTGGATTATTTTATTCCCATATTGGGGAGTAAGTACAGCGGCGGTACCCGATGGGGCAGCTGGGGAGCCTTTGTGGGCTCGGTTGTCGGACTCTTCTTCCTGCCGGCCGGGTTGTTCCTCGGACCTTTTCTGGGGGCTGTAGCAGGAGAACTGCTGGGAGCGGCCGACCTGTCGAGGGCACTGAAGTCGGGCATCGGGGCACTGGCCGGTTTCCTGCTGGGAACCGTTCTGAAACTTTCCCTGTGCATGTATTTTGTGATACTGTGGTTCCGGGAGGTATGCTGACCTGCCGGAACCGGAAGCTGTCATTTCTCTGACAGCCTTTCCTTGAGGCGGGTGTTCCGCTTGTCGACTGTCTGGTTCCGTACGGCATAGGCCAGTGCCTTGCCGGTACCGATCAGGATACAGACTTTCTTGGCACGGGTGATGCCGGTATAAATCAGGTTGCGCTGCAGCATGACATAGTGTGTCATCAGTACGGGCATGATGACAATGGGGTATTCGGAACCCTGTGACTTGTGGATGGTAGTGGCATAGGCCAGTACAATCTCGTCGAGTTCCGAGGCTTCGTATTCCACCCGTTTCCCGTCGTAATCCACCCATAACGTACGGTTTTCTACTTCCACGCTTTCAATAAAACCGATATCTCCGTTGAATACTTCTTTATCGTAATTGTTCTTGACCTGCATTACACGGTCGCCTTTGCGGAATACGTATCCGCTGCGGCTGAGGCTTTCGCCTCCGGGATTCAGTGCCTGCTGCAATGCCAGGTTCAGGCTGTTGGCGCCTACCGTTCCGCGCTGCATGGGGGTAAGGACTTGGATGTGGCTGACTTTCTCTTTGTATGCCTGGGGGAGCCGTTTCTGTACCAGCGTAACGATGGTGCTTACGGTCTTTTCCGGGTCTTCTTCCTGCATGAAAAAGAAATCTGTCTCTTTTCCGTTGGAGATGTCCGGAAAGATACCCTGATTGATCCGGTGGGCATTCATGACGATGCGTGAACTCTGTGCCTGGCGGAAGATGCGTGTCAGGCGGGTGACGGGGACTTCTCCGCTGTCGATGATGTCACGCAGGACGTTGCCGGCTCCTACGCTCGGCAACTGGTCGATGTCTCCTACGAGAATCAGCCGCATGTGTACCGGCAGGGCCTTCATGAGGGAGTACATCAGCAGGATGTCAATCATGGACGATTCGTCGACAATCAGCACGTCGCCCTCCAGCGGGTTGTCTTCGTTGCGCTGGTATCCCTGGTCGGGCTTGAATTCCAGCAGGCGGTGGATGGTCTTGGCTTCCATGCCCGTCGCTTCGCTCATCCGCTTGGCGGCACGGCCGGTGGGGGCAGCCAGCAGAATGCGCAGGCCACAGGCTTTCAGGGCGGCAATGATGCCCTGCGTCGTAGTGGTCTTTCCGGTTCCGGGCCCTCCGGTGAGCACCATGACCTTGGAGGCTACAGCCTGCTGGATGGCTGCTGCCTGAATGGAGTCGTATTCCACGCCGGTCTGGAAGGAAATACGGGCAATGTCGACAGAAGTCTGCTTCAGTGCATCACTGCCATGCAACAGTTGCCGCAGCCGTTGGGCGGTTCCGCTTTCCGCATAATAGAACGGAGGCAGGTAAATGGCCTCTTCTTCCTGGATGATGTCTTTGTCGGCAATCATCTGGCTCAGTACACTCCGGATGGCTTCTTCCTGCGTATCGAGGAGCTGGACAGCCGTAGCCAGGAGCTGTTCGAGTACCGCATATACATGTCCGCTGTCGGCCAGTTGCCCCAGGGTATAGAGCACACCGCTGCGGCACCTGCGGCTGTCTTCGTTGGTATAGCCCATCTTCCGGGCAATGGAATCGGCCGTCTTGAATCCGATTCCCCAGATGTCATCGGCCAGGCAGTAGGGATTCTCACGGACCTTTTCGATGCTTTCATTGCCGTAGGTACGGTAAATCTTGGCCGCATAGGACGTGCTGACCCCATAGCTTTGGAGAAAGAGCATGACATTCCGGATTTCCTTCTGTTTTTCCCAGCTCTCCCGGATGAGGCGGATGCGCTTCTCGCCGATGCCTCCTACTTCCTGCAGGCGCTCCGTCTCTTTTTCGATGATGTGTATCGTGTCCAGACCGAACTGCGCCACAATCCGTTTGGCAAATACCGGTCCGATGCCCTTGATGAGTCCGCTTCCCAGGTATTTTTCCATGCCGTATGCGGTTGCGGGGAGGGTTTCTTCCCAACTATCGGCAACAAACTGGCTGCCATAGCGCTTGTCTACCTTCCAGTTGCCGGTGACCTGCAGGATACTTCCGGCACATACATCCAGCAGATTGCCTACCAGAGTGACCAGTTCGCTGTATCCTTTGACCTTTACTTTCAGGATGGAGTATCCGTTCTCGGGATTCTGATACGTGATGCGTTCTACGATGCAGTTGATTTTAATCATGGCGGTTCGGTGTGTAAGAATTCCAAATTGCAAAATTATATATTCTTCGTGAATTTTAGTCTCCTGGGCCCTTTTTCTGCCATCCGGCTGTAGGCTCTGGAGTGATGAAAGGAGGACCGGAAGCTTTTTTGGGCGGATAATGCCCCTAAAAATCGCCCTTAATGATTAATAAAAGTTAAAACCAATCAAATTTCTGGTTGTTTTATATGTTACATAACATAAAAGCATTACCTTTGCACTGTGTTTTTCATGGTATTAGATTTAAGGTTAATGAAGATTGGGAGTCTGGGAAGATTCCCTTTTTTTATTTTATCTGTTTACCTCCCGTTTTTCTTCTCGTTTTTTCTCGTTTCTACTCTTTTTTTTGACTTTATTTTGACTTTGTTGCTTTCTCCGGGAGTTGATTGAACCCGATGGGGGCTTCCGTTTTTCTTCTCCAGAGAAACCGGCCGGCCTGGAAAAACCGGATTTCCTTCTTCGTTTCTGAAAAAAAGAACTTGTCCGTTATTTTGAATTTCAGAATATTCATTATATTTGTTTTTCAAATTTTATCACAAAAATGAAAAACTATGAATATTAAACACCGACTGATTGTCATGAATTTCCTCCAGTTTGCAGTATGGGGGGCTTATTTAACTTCAATGGGAACCTATCTGGCTGGAATTGGTTTGGGAAGCCATATCGGTTTGTTTTATGCGATGCAGGGAATTGTCTCGCTGTTTATGCCAGCCATTATGGGTATTATAGCCGACCGGTGGATTCCGGCGCAGCGATTATTGGGATTAAGTCATTTGCTGGCGGCCGTGTTCATGCTGGGAGTGGGTTTCCATGGAATGCAAGGAGGGGATCAGGTGTCGTATCCGGTATTGTTCACACTGTATTCACTCAGCGTGGCTTTTTATATGCCGACACTGGCCTTGTCCAACTCTGTAGCCTATACGGCTCTCGATCAGTCGGGACTGGATACCATCAAGGCTTTTCCGCCGATACGTACTTTTGGAACCATCGGATTTATCTGTTCCATGTGGCTGGTGGATTTGTTGGGCTTCCAGCATAATTACATGCAGTTCTTTGCCTGTGCGGCATGGGGAATCCTGCTGGCACTGTATGCGAATACCTTGCCGAAATGTCCGACCAGCAGGGGGGCGGAAGGCAAGAAATCGCTGGTGGAGGCTTTGGGACTCCGGGCTTTCTTGCTGTTTAAGCAGAAGAAGATGGCGCTTTTCTTCATCTTTTCCATGTTGCTGGGAGTTTCTCTTCAGATTACCAACGGCTTTGCCAATCCTTTCATTACCAGTTTCGGGGCGATTCCGGAATATGCGGATACCTTCGGTGTGCAGCATGCCAATCTGCTGATTTCTCTTTCTCAGATCAGTGAGACCTGCTGTATTCTGCTGATTCCTTATTTCCTGGGCCGTTTCGGTATCAAGCGGGTAATGCTGATTGCCATGGGAGCCTGGGTGCTCCGTTTCGGCCTGTTCGGACTGGGAAATCCGGGTAGCGGGGTATGGATGTTCATCCTTTCGATGCTGGTGTATGGAGTGGCGTTCGATTTCTTCAATGTGTCAGGGTCTCTGTTTGTCGACAAGGAAACCGACTTGAGTATCCGTTCGAGTGCGCAGGGATTGTTCATCATCATGACGAACGGTATCGGAGCTACGGTGGGTACTTTGTGTGCACAGGCGGTGGTCAACCGTTTTGTGGATTTCAGCAGTACCGAGCCTCAGGTGGAAGGATGGAGTTCTGCCTGGTTTGTGTTCGCCGGTTATGCATTGATCGTGGCTATCGTCTTTGCCATGGTCTTCAGATACAAGCATGTTCGCTCGTAATTACGGACGGACCGCGACCTTTGTAGGAAGAGCCCGATGCGGGGCTCTTTTTTATTAATACGGATTAACGTATGTTTTTTCTAAAATAATGCTTATGAAAACAAAATTTTTAAATGCAATGGTATGGGTCACTGCATTGTTCTTTGCAGCGTGCTCCAGTAAGGGTGATTACACTTGTGCGATACCTTCGGATGCGGCTTTGGTTGCTTCTGCAGACGTACAGCAACTGGTGGAGAAGAGTGGAATTACGGGAGAGGAAGGCAAGGTGCTGACCGACCAGCTTATGAAATCGGTAAGAAGTGACGTGAGTGAACAGGAGGCGGCAATGATTGAGAAGATCCTTGCTGATCCGGCTGAAAGCGGACTTGATCTCCGTGAGAAAGTGTATGCCTTCATGGTATCGGACATGGAGTATGCGGCAGTGCTGGCTGCGGTAGACAACCGTGACAAGGTAACGGAAATGGTGAATATGCTGGCCGGACACGAGGTCTGTGAGCCGGTTGCGGAAGAGGCTGACTATAGTTATACGACGGTAGACCGCAAGTCGCTGCTGGCGTACAATGAGACTGCCTTTCTGCTGCTGAACGGAGGTAGCAAATTCGATACTGAAGAACTGAAGGCTAAGGCTGCTGCCTTGCTGGCCAATGAGAAGGCCAACAGCTTTATCAGTACTGACAAGTTTGATAAGATGCAGAAGGCCAAAGGGGATATTGCACTGAGTTTTTCATTGGACTGCCTGCCCAGGGAAGAATTGAAACTGCTGCAGATGAATATGCCGCAGGGAGTAGACCCCAAGGATGTGACTGCGGTTTCAGCCTTGCACTTCGAAAAGGGAAAGGTGCTGCTGGATGTGGAAACCTTGTACAATCCGGAAATCAAAGACATGATTGCCCAGCAGGAAAAAGTCTATGGAGACAAGTTGAAGGGTAAATTCCTGGAAAAATTCCCGAAAGAATCGATGACTTACCTTGCCTGCAGTGTGAACGGGGAGGAAGCCTATAAGGTAATCATGCAGAATGAAATGGTCAAGAGAGAACTGCGTAATGCCAGACTGCCGTTCGACCTGGAGAAAGTACTGAAATCTTTGAATGGAGAAATGGCTTTCGCCATGGCTGCCGGCAAGTCGATGATTCCGCAGTTCGGAATTTATGCCGAAGTTGCCAATGATGACATCTTGAAGGAAATGAATCCGTTCAAGCAGATGCTGGCTGCTGCCGGTATGGAATATGGAGTGAAAGACGATGTCTTTTATGTTTCCAATATCAAGGAAGGTTCACTGGAATCGACTTTGGACGACTGTGACTGGGCCGGTGATTCAAAGGGTAAGCTGACTTACTTTGTGTCAGATTTCCAGGCAGTTGCCGACTTTGTGCGTCTGGGTATGAATCCTTCTCAGGCTGCTTCACTGAATATGGTGGCCAATACGCTGAAGGTATTTACCGGATACAGTGAAGACGTAACTCATTTCCATGCCGCACTGACGATGGTGGATACGAAGACCAATTCACTGAAACAGTTTGTGGACATTGCAAAGAAAATGAATGCGGCGAACTAAGTGGTTTTGCTGAAAAAACAGTACCTTTGTGCATATTGTGTTGAATCATTTTAATAAAAAAGAAGAATATGCATGTATTTTATACCCCGGATATTGCGGTGTCACCCGAACTTCCGGAAGAGGAGGCCGGTCACTGCCTGCGTGTGTTGCGTTTGGGAATCGGCGATGAAGTGATGCTGACAGACGGGAAAGGTTATTTTTACAAGGCGGTCATCAGTGCCGCAACAGGGAAGCGTTGCCAGGTGAAGGTGGTAGAGACCATCCGGCAGGAAGCGTTCTGGAACGGACATCTTCATCTGGCAATGGCTCCTACTAAAAATATGGACCGTATCGAATGGTTTGCGGAAAAGGCAACGGAAATCGGTTTTGACGAACTGACGTTCCTGAACTGCCGTTTTTCGGAACGGAAGGTCATCAAGACCGAAAGGGTCGAGAAAATCGTGGTTTCGGCGGTGAAACAGTCGCTGAAGGCTTCCAAACCGATTGTAAATGAAATGATTGACTTCAACAAGTTCGTGCAGAAGGAGTTCGGCGGACAGAAGTTCATCGCTCATTGTTACGAAGGCGAGAAGCCGTTGCTGAAGGACGTGCTGGTGCCTGGAGAGGATGCGCTGGTGCTGATCGGTCCGGAAGGTGATTTCAGTCCGGAAGAGGTGAAAAAAGCCGAAGAGGCCGGATTCCGTGCCATCAGCCTGGGCAAGTCACGCTTGCGCACGGAAACAGCAGCACTGGTGGCGGTACACATCATGAACTTATTTAATCAGAAATAATAGAATGAAGATCATACGGAAAAAAATGACTGCCTGGACAATGGGGCTCATGCTTTTGCTGGCTGCCTGTTCAGACGGTTCGCGTTATGTGGAGGCGCTTCCGGCAGATGCAGCTCTGGTTGCTGCCGTGGATGTGAACGGCATGGCCCGGAAAGCGGGGTTGCTGGATGTCGAGGGAGGAACGGTCCGTACCTGGCTGAAGCGCACGCTGGGAGAGAGTCTGGGAGAGTCGGAAGCCATGCTCGACCGGCTGATGGAAGATCCGTCGGGATGCGGCCTGCAGTTTACGGATAAGGTATTTGTATTTGTGGCTTCCGGATCGGAATATGCGGGGGCTTTGTTCCGTGTAAAGGATGTGGACGACCTGGAGCAGTTCGTGGAACTCCTCCGACAGCAGCAGTTGTGTGACGAGGTGCGCGAAAGTGACGGCTCGTCGTGGACCCTGATGGGCGGTATGCTGGCTGCCTGGTCGGACAGGGCTTTCCTGATCATGGCTTCTCCGAAGGGGGAAGATCCTGCACGTCTGCAGCGACAGGCCGACCGCCTGCTTCGTCAGCAGGAAGGTGAGGGCTTTACGGCGACTGCCGACTATGCCCGCATGTGTGAGACGAAGGGGGAGGTAGTGACACTTGCTTCTCTTGATTTGTTTCCTTATCAGACGGTGCTTCCTCTGACCATGGGACTTTCGGGCGATTTGAAGCTGAAGGATGTGAAGGCACTTGCCGCACTGGAGTTCGGTGAGGGAAAGGCCGTGATGCAGATTCAGACACAGGTAGCCGACAAGGTGGTGCAGTCGGTGCTCGAGAAGCAGTTGCAGGTCACTGGGCCGCTGGAAGGAACGTACCTGGAGGCATTTCCGAAGAAAATGGGGGCCTGGGCTTCTTTCAATGCGGACGGAAAGCAATTGTATGACTTCTTGAATGAGAATCCGTATGTGCGCCGTCTTTTTGAGCACTCCATGATTCCGATTGATTTTGCTGCCGTTTTTGGGGCAATACATGGAGATGTGGCTCTGGCGATGCCGGATCCGCTGCACAGTAATGCGTTTATGGCGTATGCCCGTGTGACCGGCAGTGGTTTCCTGCAGACATTTGAGGACTTGAAACCGTTGCTGGCAATGACCGGCGGACAGGCGCGTCTGATCAATCAGGGCGAGAAGGCGTATGAGTTCCGGACGACGGATGCTTCCCTGATCGGACTGCCGGCAGGACCGCTTGCACTTTGGTTCGGGGTGAGAGGTGATCATCTGTACCTGACGAACGACAAGCGTCTGCTGGATGAAAAGGTACTGGGACTTTCTCTTGCCAATACGGCCTGGGGCAACCGGGTGAAGGGGCAGCGCTTCTTTGTGGCTGCCGATGCGGCTGGGGTATGGCCGGATGCGGAGACCTTGACCGTGGAAAGTGCGGATGGAAGCAATATCCGCGTGGAGTGGGTGATGAAAGACAATAAGACAAATGTATTGGAGCAGCTTATCCGCAGGATAGGGCTCCGTTAATGGTATAAGAAGATGAAAACGATAGAATTGCAGCATACGCTTCCGGAGGTCTTTGCCGGACGTGACCGTGTGGAGTCGGACGTATGGCATAAGCAACTGGAATTCCGGCGGGGAGAAGTGTATCTGATAGAGGCGGCTTCCGGAACCGGTAAATCTTCGCTGTGCAGTTATGTTTATGGATACCGTAAAGATTATCAGGGAATTATCTGTTTCGATGGTGTCAATATCCGTTCGTACTCCGTGGCACAGTGGGTGGACTGCCGGAAGAATTCGCTGAGTATGTTGTTTCAGGAACTGCGTTTGTTCCCGGAACTTACGGCCTGGGAAAATGTGCATCTGAAAAATACGCTGACCGGATTCCGGGAGAAGAAACAGATCAGGGAATGGTTTGAAATGCTGGGAATTGCGGACAAATGGGACCAGCCGGTAGGGCGGATGTCATTCGGGCAGCAGCAGCGCGTGGCATTTATCCGGGCGCTTTGTCAGCCGGCTGATTTTATCTTCCTGGACGAGCCGGTCAGTCACCTGGACGATGTCAATGCGGGCATTATGGGACGCATGCTCAGGGAGGAAGTCACGCAGCGGGGAGTCGGAATCATTGTGACCTCAGTAGGAAGACAGTTGCCTATGGAGTACAACCGGGTGCTTTCGCTGTAAAAAGTATGTTTGAAGATCATAAATAATTGTGTGATGGTTTGGAAATTATTGAAACAGCATATCAGTAAGGCACAGCTGGCCGGCTTTTTTCTGGCCAATCTGTGCGGTACGGTCATTATCCTGCTCAGCGTACAGTTCTATCAGGACGTGAAACCGCTTTTTATGGGCGGCGACAGTTTCATGAGTAAGGACTATATCATTGTCTGCAAGAAGGTCAGTGCTCTGGGCTCACTGGTGGGCCGGGGTACCAGTTTTTCGGAAGCAGAAGTGGACGAGATGCGTGCCCAGCCGTTTGCCGAAGCGGTGGGAGTATTCAAGCCGGCCCGGTTTAACGTGTCGGCAGGGATGGGACTTCAGGGAATCAGTTTTTCTACCGCCATGTTTTTTGAGGCGGTACCTGATGCTTTCCTGGATGTGCGTCCCGAAGAATGGAAATACGAGGAAGGACAGGAGGAAATTCCGATTATCCTGCCCCGTAATTATTTGAATCTGTACAACTTCGGTTTTGCGAAAAGCCGCAGCCTGCCTCAGTTGTCCGAAGGAATGCTGGGAATGGTGGCCTTGGATGTGCGCATCAGCGGAAGGGGGCAGGTCAAACTGCTGAAAGGCCGTATTGTCGGTTTTTCGAACCGCCTGAACACCATACTTGTGCCGGAGTCGTTCATTGATTGGGGAAATCGTCTGTATGGAGAAGACAAGGAACTGCAGACTTCCCGCCTGATTGTGGAAGTCGACAATCCTGCCGATGAACGCATCGTGCAGTTCATGCAAAAGAACGGATATGAAGTGGAGGGAGACAAACTGGATACGGGAAAGACTGCCTGGTTCCTGAAGCTGATTATCGGGGTGGTAATATCGGTCGGTGCCTTGATCAGTGTGCTCTCGCTGTACATTCTCATGCTGAGCATTTATTTGCTGCTGCAGAAAAATACGGTCAAACTCGAGAACCTGCTGCTGATCGGATACAGTCCGGCAAGGGTGGCACGCCCTTACCAGGGGCTGACGGTTGCCTTGAACTTTGTCATACTGGCATTGGGACTGTGGGCCGTGAAAATGATCAGGGATGCTTATCTGGATACGCTGGGCGCCTTGCTTCCGGGAGCAGGAGACGGTAACCTGTGGGTGGCGGTAGGAGCAGGACTGGTGTTGTTCCTGTTCGCATCACTTCTGAATGTCTGGGTGATCCGTCATAAAATCAACTCCATCTGGAAGCGTGAGTGACGGCTTTCCGAAGAATAGGACTGCCGGATTGAGACCGCAGATATCAGGAAAAACAGGACTCTTACAAAAAATAGTTGAATGGAAATAAAACAAGTAGCCTTTACACTGAAGCCTCGTAAGCGTGGCTTTCATCTGATTACGCAAGAAATACTTGCCAATCTGCCGGCTTTGCCCCAGGCAGGTTTGCTGAACCTGTTTGTAAAGCATACCAGTTGCGCACTGAGCATCAATGAGAACTACGATCCCAGTGTAAGAACGGATATGGAATATATTTATAACCGTCTGGTGCCGGAAAACGACGCCCGGTACATTCATACCGATGAAGGGGCAGATGACATGCCCAGTCATGCGAAATCAAGCCTGACAGGCGTTTCACTGGTGATTCCGATAACGGATGGAAAACTGAATCTGGGAACCTGGCAGGGAATTTATCTGTGCGAGTTCCGCGATTATGGAGGCCCCAGAAAGATAGTAGCCACCATTATGGGATAGGAAGAAAAACAGGAACCGGTTCCGGCATTTTGCTGAAACCGGTTTTTGTCGTTAAACGGGCCTCCTGATACAATGTGAAATTATCTGTATTAATCTGTCGCAATGTTAATCGGTTTGGGAAATTTCTCTTGATTTATGTCTAAAAACATAAGAATTGGGATAAAAAATGTTATCTTGGTGTACACCTTTGGGACTTTATTGGCTAAATTTGCGTTACCTGATTAGTCAAACATTAAACAGTTAGAGTGTGAACTTTGAGGGTTAGATGTAATAGAAAAAAGAATCTGTTTTAATAAAAATTAAGCTTATGTCAAAAATCGTTGGACATATTTCGCAAGTAATCGGTCCGGTTGTCGATGTACATTTCAAATTCGACGGACAGGATGCTGAATATGCGCTGCCAAAAATACACGATGCGTTGACAATCCTTCGTAAAGATGGTCGTACGCTTGTGGTGGAGGTACAGCAGCATATCGGTGAAGATACCGTGCGTACAGTTGCCATGGACAGTACAGACGGATTACAGCGCGGAATGGAGGTGGTTCCTACCGGACAGGCAATTACCATGCCTGTGGGGGCTCAAATTAAGGGACGTGTAATGAACGTTGTCGGTGAAACTATTGACGGTATGAAGGAATTGGACAAGACGGATGGCTTTCCGATTCACCGTGAACCGCCTAAATTTGAAGACCTGGCAACGACTCAGGAAGTCTTGTTTACAGGAATCAAGGTAATCGATTTGCTGGAGCCGTACCTGAAAGGTGGAAAAATCGGACTTTTCGGTGGTGCGGGTGTTGGTAAGACCGTATTGATTAAAGAGCTTATCAATAATATCGCCAAGAAGCACAACGGATTTTCTGTATTCGCCGGAGTCGGTGAGCGTACCCGTGAGGGAAACGACTTGCTGCGTGAGATGATTGAATCTGGCGTTATCCGCTACGGTGAGGAGTTCCTGAAGAGTATGGAAGAAGGTAAATGGGATTTGTCGAAGGTTGATTATTCAGAAATCGAAAAGTCGCAGGTTGCCATGGTGTTCGGACAGATGAACGAACCTCCTGGAGCACGTCAGTCAGTGGCGCTTTCCGGACTGACACTGGCAGAGTCGTTCCGTGACCGCCAGAACGGAGAGAATGCTCCGCGCGACATCCTGTTTTTCATTGATAACATTTTCCGTTTCACGCAGGCCGGTTCTGAGGTTTCCGCGTTGTTGGGACGAATGCCTTCTGCCGTAGGTTACCAGCCGACACTGGCGACTGAAATGGGTCAGATGCAGGAACGTATTACTTCTACCAAGAACGGATCTATCACCTCAGTTCAGGCGGTTTATGTGCCTGCCGATGACTTGACCGACCCGGCACCTGCCACTACCTTTACTCACTTGGATGCCACTACGGTATTGAGCCGTAAGATTACCGAGCTGGGTATTTATCCGGCAGTGGATCCGCTGGAGTCTACTTCGCGTATCCTTGATCCGCTGATTGTAGGAAAGGAACATTACGAGACTGCTCAGCGCGTAAAGCAGATCCTGCAGCGTAACAAGGAACTTCAGGATATTATTTCTATCCTGGGTATGGATGAATTGTCCGATGAAGACCGTCTGACAGTAAACCGTGCGCGTCGTGTACAGCGTTTCCTGTCTCAGCCGTTTGCCGTAGCCGAACAGTTTACCGGTGTACCGGGTGTAATGGTATCCATCGAAGATACAATCAAAGGCTTCAAGATGATTCTGGACGGTGAAGTGGATGACTTGCCGGAACAGGCTTTCCTGAACGTCGGTACGATTGAAGATGCCATCGAGAAAGGTAAGAAACTGCTTGAGGCTGCGAAAGGGTGATTGTGCGTTGAAATAGAAAACAAAGAATATGAAAGAAATGCATTTAGTGATTGTTTCACCAGAGCGTATGGTTTTCGACGGAGAGGTGTCGCAGGTGACGCTGCCGGGGCAGGTAGGAGAGTTTCAGATTCTGAAGAATCATGCTCCTCTTATTTCCGCACTGGCGGCCGGAAAGCTGACTTATACGTCGGGAACGGAAATGCAGAGCCTGAATATCTCAGGCGGTTTCGTGGAAGTGAGTAATAATCAGATTTCTGTCTGTGCCGAACTTTGAGAAAAGTGAAGCAGGCGATTGAACCTTAGCATGTTTTGGTTGTTTTACAGGTTTTAAAACAACACGATACTATGTTTTTGTTGACCGTAAGAAAAGTTTTTATTCGAGAGCTGACTCTCATTGGTGTGGTGTTGACGGCCCTGGTAGCCGTAGTATATCATATGTTTATACCCGAAAGGTATTTCCTGTGGTTTCCGGCCATACCTATATTCTTTTATCTTTTCGGTCTGCTGTACATAGCCATGTTTTCGTTCTTTTATCGTCTGGGACTGGAAAAACTGATTATGTGCTACATGATATGCAAAGTGCTGAAGTTTACGTTAAGCGCCATTGTGCTGATGTTTTATGCATTGGTCATAGGGCATGAGATTCTGGCTTTCATGCTGACGTTTATCTTCTTCTTCTTTGCCTTCCTGATTTTTGAAACCCGTTTCTTTCTGCGCTTTGAGGCAAAACTGAAGAACAGTAAAAAAAAGAACTGATGAAAAAATTAAAATCAATCGTATTGCTTTTGCTCTTACTGGTAAGCGTTCCTGGAATGCTGAATGCACAGCAGGCAGACTCTCTTTCCGTAGCAGCGGCCGCCCCTTCTGAGGAAGAAGAGGTGAATGTAAGTGAACTGGTATTCGGACATATCGGGGATGCTTATGAATGGCATATTGCTACACTGGGAGGTAAAGAATGGAGCATTCCTCTTCCTGTGATTGTGCATAGCAGTACCGGATGGCATGTGTTCTCTTCTTCTCACTTGAAAGAGGGGGAATATGAAGGACTGTATATTGCTTCTCAAGGCACGAACGAAGGTAAGATTGTGGAACGCAATGCAGCTGGCGAGGAAGTGCGTCCGTTTGATATTTCCATTACGAAAAATGTACTGGGACTGTTCATCAACAGTGCGGTCTTGTTACTGATTCTGATGAGTTGTGTCAGATGGTATAAGAAACATCCGGTAGAAGAAGGGGCTCCCCGGGGGGGAGTAGGAATGGTAGAAGCCATGGTGCTGATGATCTATGAAGATGTGATCAAAGGTTGTATCGGAGAAGATTACAAGCGCTACGCTCCTTATTTGCTGACGGCATTTTTCTTTGTCCTGGTCAACAACCTGATGGGACTGATTCCGATTTTCCCGGGTGGTGCCAACGTAACCGGAAACATAGCCGTAACACTGGTCTTGGCGGTTTGTACGTTCATACTGACCAATGTGTATGGTTCCAAAGAGTACTGGAAAGAAATTTTCTGGCCGGAGGTTCCGGTGTGGCTGAAAGTGCCGATACCGATGATGCCGGTAATCGAACTGTTTGGAATTTTCACTAAGCCTTTTGCTTTGATGATCCGTTTGTTTGCCAATATTATGGCGGGACACGCTGCCATCCTGAGTCTGATAGCCATCATCTTTATTACCGTTAAGGCGGGTGCGGTTATCAATGGTTCTATGACTGCGGTTGCTGTATTATTCGGTATTTTCATGGATGCATTGGAGGTACTGGTCGCATTCATTCAGGCGTATGTATTTACCATGCTTTCTGCCGTGTTTATCGGACTTTCCAGAGTAAAAGGATCTGAAGAATAATTAAAGAATTAATTTAAAGATAAAGTATAACCATTTAAAAATAAGAAGATTATGTTAATGTCAATTTTATTACAAGCTATTGCGGGTGCAGGTATTGGTAAGTTAGGTGCAGCTATTGGTGCTGGTATTGCAGTACTTGGTGCAGGTATAGGTATTGGTAAAATCGGTAGCTCTGCCATGGAAGGTATCGCACGTCAGCCGGAAGCTTCCGGAGACATTCGTATGAACATGATTATTGCAGCTGCCTTGGTAGAAGGTGTTGCATTGATTGCGATCGTAGTTTGTTTGCTGACATTGTTCTTGTAATTAAAAAATCTGGAAAGCATAGGAAAGGCAGCCTTGTTCTGCCTTCCTTGAACTTTCCTGTAAAAGGTTTGAAATATGGGATTATTAACACCAGATCCGGGGTTGCTTTTCTGGATGATCATTGTGTTTGGAGCCGTGTTCTTTATTCTTGCGAAATACGGTTTCCCAGTAATCATCAAGATGGTGGACGACCGGAAAGCATATATTGACAATTCGCTGAAATCGGCGCGTGAGGCAAATGAACGCCTTGCCAATATCAAAAAGGAAAGCGAGCAGATATTGGCAGAAGCTCATGATGAGCAGGCAAGAATTCTGACTCAGGCTGCAGAAACTGCCGACCGTATCGTGAAAGCGGCTCAGGAACGTGCCTTTGCCGAAGGAGAACGGTTGATGGGAGAAATGAAGAAGCAGATCGAAACCGAGAAAGAAAGTGCAATCCGCGACATTCGCCGTCAGGTTGCCGTGCTCTCGGTAGGAATTGCTGAAAAGATTATGCGTAACAAACTGGCCGATACCCAGGAACAGCAAGAACTGATTGACCGTATGCTGGACGAAATGCTGGAATCGGCAAAAAAATAATCATGAAGTATGGATATAGGAGTCGTTTCGAAGCGTTATGCGAAAGCCTTACTGGCCTATGCGAAGGCGCAAGGGAAGGAGGATACTGTATACAATGAAGTGCGGTTGCTGGCCGGTCATCTTATGGCTGTTCCCGAATTGCGGCGTGCTTTGGAAAATCCGATACTTGATGTACAGCGGAAAATGGCACTGTTGTGCGAAGCGGCAGGAGGTACGTCTGTAAGCGAGGAACTGCAGCGTTTCTTCCAGTTGGTACTGGAGGCAAAACGGGAAAAGTTCCTGCAATTCATGGCATGGTCGTATATCGACCTGTATCGTGAAGACAAACATATCTTCAGTGGCCGTCTGATTACAGCCGTTCCTTCCGAGCGCCTGGTGAAACACCTGTCGGAACTGATAGGCGAGCGTACGCATGGAACTGTGGAAATCGAAGCGCGTACGGATGAAAGCCTTATTGGCGGATATATTATCGAGCTCGATGGATTCCGTCTGGATGCGAGCGTGCAGAATCAGTTGAAACGGGTACGCCAGCAGTTTTTAGCGAGAAACAAAAGAATTGTTTAAATTAAAATTGAGTAGTTATGCCAAATACTATAAAACCCAGTGAAGTGTCTGAAGTATTGCTCAGTCAGCTTCAAGGCATTGATACTTCGCTGAAATTTGATGAGGTGGGTACCGTGCTGCAGGTCAGCGATGGGGTAGCGCGCATTTATGGCTTGCGGAATGCGGAGGCCAACGAACTTCTTCAGTTTGAAAACGGTATCATGGGTACTGTGATGAACCTGGAGGAGGACAATGTGGGTGCCGTATTGTTGGGACCGACCGATCAGATTAAGGAAGGAATGATTGTGAAACGTACCAAGCGTATTGCTTCTATCAACGTAGGAGAAAGCATGCTGGGACGTGTAATTGACCCGTTGGGAGTTCCTTTGGACGGACGCGGTGAAATCGGTGGTGAACTCTTTGAGATGCCTTTGGAACGTAAGGCGCCGGGAGTGATCTTCCGTCAGCCGGTAACTGAGCCTCTTCAGACCGGATTGAAGGCCATTGACGCCATGATTCCGATCGGACGCGGACAGCGTGAGCTGATCATCGGTGACCGTCAGACCGGTAAGACTGCCATTGCCATTGATACCATCATCAACCAGCGTGCCAACTACGAAGCCGGCAATCCGGTTTACTGTATCTATGTAGCCGTCGGACAGAAAGGATCTACGGTGGCTGCCCTGGTCAATGCCCTGCGTGAAAAGGGAGCGATGGATTACACGGTAGTCGTTGCGGCTACTGCTTCCGACCCTGCTGCCATGCAGTATTTTGCTCCGTTTGCAGGTGCCGCCATCGGCGAATACTTCCGTGATACCGGCCGACATGCTCTTGTGGTGTACGATGACTTGTCGAAGCAGGCCGTTGCTTACCGTGAGGTATCTTTGATTTTGCGTCGTCCTTCCGGCCGTGAAGCTTATCCGGGTGATATCTTCTATTTGCACTCACGACTGCTGGAGCGTGCTGCGAAAATCATCAGCCAGCAGGAAGTGGCAGAGCAGATGAATGACCTTCCGCCCAGCCTGAAGGGAAAAGTAAAAGCCGGAGGTTCACTGACTGCCTTGCCGATTATCGAAACACAGGCGGGTGACGTTTCTGCCTACATTCCTACCAACGTAATCTCCATTACCGACGGACAGATATTCCTTGAAACCGACTTGTTCAACCAGGGATTCCGTCCTGCCATCAATGTAGGTATTTCGGTATCCCGTGTTGGAGGTAGCGCGCAGATCAAAAGTATGAAGAAAGTGGCCGGAACATTGAAAATCGACCAGGCTCAGTACCGTGAACTGGAAGCATTCTCCAAGTTCAGCAGTGACATGGATCCGGTAACTGCCATGGCCATCGACCGCGGACGAAAGAACAATCAGCTGCTGATCCAGCCTCAGTATTCTCCGATGCCGGTAGGTGAGCAGGTAGCCATACTTTACTGTGGAACCCACGGACTGATGCGTGATATTCCTATCAGCAAGGTACGCGATTTCCAGAAGGCCTTCCTCAACAATATGCGTGCCGATCATAAGGCCGATGTACTGGATGTGCTGGCAAGCGGAAAAATCAATGAAGAGGTTACTGCGATTATTGAGAAAGTGGCAGCCCAGACAATTGTACAGTTTAAAGATAAATAAGAATCATGGCATCACTGAAGGAAGTAAAAGGAAGGATCAATTCGATCAATGGAACGCTGAAAATCACTTCAGCGATGAAGATGGTAGCCTCCTCCAAGCTGCATAAGGCACAGGAGGCGATAGAAAATATGCTTCCTTATGAACGCAGGCTCTATCATATGCTGACGAATTTCCTGAAATCGGACGTCAGTGTAGAGTCACCTTTCATTGTGAAGCGTGAGGTGAAAAAGGTTGCAATTGTTGTCTTTGCTTCAAACAGCAGTCTCTGTGGCGGATTCAATGCCAATGTGATCCGCCACCTGACGGAGATGATCAACCAGTATGCGGGCCAGGTCGGAAAGGAGAATATTCTTGTCTATCCGGTGGGACGTAAAGTGGCTGATGCAGTCAAGAAATTGGACATTGTTCCCGAAGGCGATTATCAGCATATGAGCGGAAAACCTAATTTCCAGGAGGCTTCCGAGCTGGCATCTGCCCTGATGACCCGTTTTCTCTCGGGAGAGATCCAGCAGGTAGAGTTGCTTTACAATCACTTTAAGTCGACTTCTACTCAGGTACTTACCCGTGAGACCTATTTGCCGATTGACCTGAGCAAGACTAAGGAAATGGCCGATGCAGGTAACGGCGAAATGCAGTCCGACTACATCGTGGAACCTTCTGTCGAAACCGTGGTAAGCGAATTGCTGCCGAAAGTGCTTCGCATGAAGATATACACCGTATTGCTGGATTCGGTAGCGGCAGAGCATGCTGCGAGAACCATGGCCATGCAGATTGCTACGGACAATGCCAATGATTTGATTCAGGAACTGACCCTGCTGTACAACAAGAGCCGTCAGCAGGCCATTACCAACGAGTTGCTGGATATTATCGGTGGTACCATGTCCTGACCGGATTGTGGAAAAGGCTTGACAATGTCGTAAGAAAAGATAAAAGTGGATTTCAAGGTCGGTTTGTTCTGAGAAACTGTCACCTGAAATCCACTTTTGTTTGTATGTACTTCTCTCTTCAATCTTTTTTCATTAGATTTGCACGTTACTTTTCAAAAAATAGAAATGGAAGAAATAGTTGCAGATAATGTATTAAACCGGAATAAAAGTCTGATTAACCGGAAAATGATCCTGAAAATTTTGGGCATCCTGCTTTTCTTGGAAGGAATCATGTTCTTAATCTGTACCGGAGTCTCCTTGAGTTATAACGAACCCGATTATATCTATTTTATTTATTCTACTCTTATTGCTGTCGTGGTGGGAGGGCTCTTCCTGATATTAGGCAAGGGAGCCGAAAATAAATTGTCACGGCGCGACGGATATTGTATTGTAGCTTTTACCTGGGTGCTGTTTACCGCCTTCGGCATGCTGCCTTTCTACATCAGTGGGGAGATACCTTCCGTAGCAGATGCTTTTTTTGAAACGATGTCGGGATTTACTACCACTGGAGCCACTATATTGGATGATATTGAGTCACTGCCGTATGGAATGCTTTTCTGGCGCAGTTTCACGCAGTGGATAGGGGGATTGGGTATTGTTTTCTTTACCATTGCCGTCCTGCCTATTTTCGGGGTCGGCAATCAGGTGCTGTTCTCTGCCGAGGCTACGGGGGTCACTCACGACAAGATCCATCCGAAAATCAGCATCATGGCCAAATGGCTTTGGACCGTATACCTGATACTGACGGTTACCGAGACAGCGTTGCTGATGTGTGGAGGCATGAACCTGTTTGATGCTGTCTGCCACTCTTTCACCACCACGGCTACCGGAGGATATTCTACCAAGCAGAGCAGCGTGGCTTATTGGAACTCCCCGTTTATTGAGTACGTCATTGCCATTTTCATGATTCTTTCCAGTCTGAACTTTGCACTGTATTTCATGTGTCTGAAAGGACGCTTCATGACCCTGTTCAAGGACGATGAATTCAAATATTTCCTCTCGTCTGTGGGAGCCGTCACCCTTCTGATCAGTATCTCGCTGGTTTACCATAATAATTACGAGATAGAGGAGGCCTTCCGGAAGGCCTTGTTTCAGGTCGCTTCCGTTCATTCCTCCTGCGGATTCGCGACGGATGACTATTCTTACTGGGCACCCTTTACGTGGCTGTTGCTGATTTATACCATGTTTGCCGGAGGATGTACCGGATCTACGGGCGGTGGTATCAAGAGCATGCGTCTGCTGATTGTGTTGCGTAATGCCAAAAACGAATTCAACCGTCTGATTCATCCCCGTGCCGTATTGCCGGTAAAGGTGAACCGTCAGACAGTGCCTTCTTCTACGGTTTCTACCGTAATCACGTTTGTGCTGTTTTACCTGATTGTGGTTTTTGTAAGTTGGCTGCTACTGATGTTCCTGGGAATCGATTTCATGGAATCGTTCAGTCTGGTCGTATCCAGTCTGGGTAATGTGGGCCCTGGACTCGGAGCCTTCGGACCTGCTTTCAGTTGGAGTGCCCTGCCCGATCTGGTGAAATGGATCTTGTCTTTCCTGATGCTGATCGGTCGTCTGGAACTCTTCGGCGTACTGTTGATCTTCGTTCCTGGATTCTGGAACAAGAACTGATGACAGTACCGATGAAATACATTTCAGGCATCCTTCGGTTTATCGGTTTCCCGATGTGTCCGGAGGATGCCTGATTTTTTAATACACCGGTTTCAGTACAACCGGTACATCGTCTATCCGGCACTCCATGTCATAGCCTCTCGGATAGATATCATCGATATAGGAAGCCTTTCCTCTGAAATACATGCACAGGCTGGTGTAAGAGTGATTGCGCCATTCCCATTCCATGTACACCGTACTCTTTTCCATTACGCGGCCGTATTCGTCCTCTACATAGGTATAGATTTCACCGGTTCCGTCGGGGAAAAATACCAGTTCCCGGTAATGGTAACACCGGTAGGTATCTACCCATTCATCCATCCAGGGATTGTTGCATAAAAAACGGCTGTTCTCATAATATCCGTTGTCGTTGCCAATGATTTCAATATCGCATGAAGTGAACGCCAGCATGCTGACGAGCAGGATAATCACGTACTGACATTTTATACGAATGGCTTTCATAATGCCCTCCTTTCTTTTATGAATCATTATTTGTTTTGTTTTCTTGTTTGAGACAAAAGTACACAATCGGGCACATTACAGCGAAGATTTTCACCTAAAAGAACAGAGGGAGAACCCTATTGTTTCATAGGGTTTTCCCTCTGTGAAGGACATGGTTCTTGAAATCCCTGTCCGAAATACGTAGCAAATCCGTGTACCGGATAAACTTCCGGTACAGGCGGATCAGATCTTTTTCCGGCTCCAGTTGCCTTTATACAGATACAGATAACTGGCTATTCCGATGCAAAGAGCATAAAGATGTTCGGCAAACCAGCAGATGGCCACATCAGCCTTTAAAATCAGTATGACTACCGAGATGAAAATGAGGTAAATCATCAGGGCCGCCAGTTCCAGTTTGAATGCCATCTGGGTATTTCCCGTACCCGAAACCGACTGGAAATAAATATTCCCCGGAATCAGTATGAAGTATGCGGAACAAAGCACCCAAAGGGTCGGGATGGAAGCTTCCACGAGTTCCGGAATATCCGTATAGATTCTCAGTACACCGTGCGGGAACAAGGCAATCAGGGCAATGACCGGCAGTACGATGCAGGTGCACAGCCGGATGTGACGGCCAATCAGACGGAGCACCTCCTCCGGATGGCCGGCGCCGATACGGTTGCTGACCAGTGAGCCGCAGGTCGAAGCAAATGCCATGACCGTCATGAAAGGCAGGCTGGATACGCTTCGGATAATGTTTGAGATGGCCAGCGGGCGTTCTCCCAGATGCTCTATGAAAAGGAAGAACAGGAACCACGTGGAAAGTGAGATGAAATTCTGTATCATGGTCCAGAGAGAGATGCTCATGATGTGTTTCAGCTCCTTGATCCGGATACCCGGAACGTGATTGAGTCCGTATTTCCTGTAGTCGACTTTCCTCCACGTATACGTAATGAAGAAGATGACGGAAACGAGTTCGGCCAGTGAAGAACCGATAGCCGCTCCGGCAATGCCCATGGCCGGGAATCCGAATTTTCCGAAAATCAAGGTATAGTTGAATAAAATGTTCGACAGGACCATGACTACCGAATTCAGGGTCAGCGTCCTTGTCTGCGTGGTACCTACGAAAAAGGCCCGGAACATGGCACCCGTAAACGAGAAGAAGAATCCATAGACTCTCCACTGGATATAATCGGTGGCTGCATCAATAATGTGGGGAGAGGCGATAAGGCTCCCCAGTATCTGCTCCGAGAAAAGCTGTGAAAGCGTAAAAATCACCGCACTGACCAGCATCAGGAAATAGATACCCTGGTAGAATATGTTTCCGATGGTACGGTAATTTCCCTCTCCGTTGCGGCGGGCAATCAGAATCTGAGACCCGACCGTAAAGCCGAAGCCGATCATGAAAATGGCAAGGTAGTATACTCCGGCAATGGCCGATGCTCCCAACTCAACTTCTCCGACTCGTCCCAGAAAGGCCGTATCGGTGATTCCGATCATCTGTTCCATGATCAGACTGATGAGGATGGGGTAGGCGATGAGCCAGATTTCCTTGTAGCTATAGGTCTTATTTTGCTCGAGCGGTTTTGTGTCGGTTGATTCCATATAAGGGTTCGGTGCGTAGATTAAAACTTGTTTTTGGTTTTTGCGCTGATTTCTTCGATATCCAGGCGGATGATTTCCGTACGGTGGAACGACTTGGCGGCATAGTCCATGCCGATCATCTTATGGTCGGGACAGTATTTGCCCAGAAAGAGCGAGAGTGCCGACATCCGTTCTGCCTCATGAAGGCTGTGATGGGCCGTGCAGCGCAGTACCACACTTTCGTAGGCTGTCGTGAATTGCGAAGGAATCACCCGGGTGCGGCCTACCACACAAAACGATACGGAGGCACATGCATCAATACAGTCCAGTTTCTTTCCCACCGGGGCACAGTGGATGTAGATAGAGTTTCCTCTGTCCCATACATAACTGAGCGGAATCCCGTAGGCACCGCTCTTGTCGGGAGTGCACATTGATAAAACGCCATATTCTCCCTGCTTCAAAATTTCGTATGCCCGCTCTTCGTCCATCAGACGGTCCTGGCGGCGTACGGATCCATTGTCGAATTTCATTGGTTCAATTATGATTTAGTGATATAGGGTTATTAATTGGAATGCTTCTGCCAAAATGTTAGAAACCTTTGTAACATACTGCAAAGTTATAGATTTTTTAGTATCTTTGTGCGCCTAAAAATTTAAAATATTTATGAAATCGGACATAGAAATAGCTCGCAGTATTGAATTGACCAAGATTAAGCAGGTTGCACGTGATTATGATATTCCCGTTGAAGAAATTCACAATTATGGTCGTTATATAGCCAAAGTTCCCGAAACACTGATCGATGAAGAGAAAGTAAAGCAGAGTAATCTGATTCTGGTTACCGCCATCACGCCTACCAAGGCAGGTATCGGTAAGACCACGGTATCTATCGGTCTGGCACTGGGATTGAACCGTATCGGCAAGAAGGCGATTTGTGCGTTGCGAGAACCGTCACTGGGCCCTTGCTTCGGTATGAAGGGAGGAGCTGCCGGAGGTGGATATGCACAGGTATTGCCGATGGAGAAAATCAATCTTCATTTTACCGGCGACTTCCATGCCATCACTTCTGCGCATAACATGATTGCTGCCTTGCTGGACAATTACATGTATCAGAACCAGGACAACGGTTTTGCACTGAAAGAAGTGCTGTGGAACCGTGTGCTGGACGTAAATGACCGCGGATTGCGTTATATCATTACCGGTCTGGGAGGAAAGACCAACGGTATTACCCGTGAATCAGGCTTCGACATTACTCCGGCTTCTGAAATCATGGCCATTTTGTGTCTGGCCAAGGATGAGGCCGACCTGCGTCGCCGCATTGAGAACATCCTGCTGGGATTTACGGTAGACAACAAACCGTTTACGGTGAAAGACCTGGGAGTGGCCGGAGCCATTACCGTGTTGCTGAAGGATGCCATTTCTCCGAACCTGGTACAGACTACCGAGCATACGGCTGCCTTTGTACACGGAGGTCCGTTCGCGAACATTGCTCACGGATGTAACTCTGTACTGGCTACCAAACTGGCGATGACATTTGGTGATTATGTCATCACCGAAGCCGGTTTCGGTGCCGACCTGGGAGCTGAAAAATTCTATGATATCAAGTGCCGCAAGTCGGGACTGCAGCCTAAGCTGACTATTATTGTGGCTACTGCACAGGGACTGAAGATGCACGGGGGCGTGAGTCTGGATAAGATCAAGGAACCGGATCTGGAAGGCTTGCGTGCGGGACTTGCCAATTTGGACAAGCATATCCAGAACCTCCGTTCGTTCGGACAGACGGTGGTGGTGGCTTTCAACAAGTATGCCAATGATACCCAGGAAGAGATTGACCTGGTACGTACGCACTGCCAGGAGATGGGCATCGGCTTTGCTGTCAACAACGCATTTGTGGAAGGTGGAGCCGGAGCGGTTGAACTGGCTAACCTGGTAGTGGATACTATCAAGAAACAGCCTTCTCAGCCTTTGCACTTTGCTTATGACGATACAGACAGTATCGAGGACAAGATTTCGAAAGTGGCTTGCGGACAGTATGGCGCGAGCATGATTACTTACAGTGCTACGGCGAAGAAGAAAATCAAACTGGCACAGGAACTGGGATATACTCACTTCCCGATCTGTATTGCCAAGACCCAATATTCATTCTCTACCGATGCGAAACTGTACGGGGTAGCCAAGGACTTTGAATTCCATGTGCGTGACATCGTGCTGAACGCAGGAGCAGAAATGCTGGTAGTGATTGCCGGTGAAATCATGCGTATGCCTGGTCTGCCTAAAGTGCCTCAGGCAATGCACATCGATATCGTCAACGGAGAAATTGAGGGCTTGTCGTAAGCTTTTCCGGTAAGCGGCGGCTCAAGGTGCGCCGGGTACGCCTGTTGCAGAGAAGCGTTCCCCATTGAGTATCAGCCGGTAACCGTTCGATATAGAGAGCCATGATATCTTGAAAGGATGTCACGGCTCTTTTTTTTTGTGCCGCATAGTTCTTTGCCTTATTGTCGGATATTTCGCATAAAATCTCTGAGTATAGAAAGAATATATATGCGTTCTTCAACAAATTGTTCATATATTTTGTTATTTAAAGAAATAATGAATAAGATTTCAGATGAAATCAGCTATCTTTAATAACCGGTTGAATGACTGACATGCCTCAGAATCATCTGCTTTTGAGATGCCGATGGGCAGCTTGGACACGATTCCGGGCTTTTTTGAATATAGGATATTGATGGGAGATTTTAGCGATGAGTGCAACTAAACATTTGTATGCGATTAAAGGAGTGGTAGATGAACTGGCGGACCAGTCTTCTTTCCCCGAACTGTTCAGCAAATATGAAGACGGTGACCCGATTCCTTCGGGAAAGGTATTGTATGAGATTATAGAATTATGCCGTTCGGTATTGTTCCCCGGATATTTCGGTAATCCGACGATCAACAATCAGACCCTCAGCTATCATCTGGGTGTCACCATAGAGCGGCTTCTGCATTTGCTGATCAAGCAGATTCAGGCGGGCTTGCTTTTTGGCTGTGAGAACCTGGAACGACAGAGCGGGCGTCATCCGCAAGGGGAGGCTGCCAAGGAAAAGGCGGTGAAGTTCATTGAGACTTTGCCCGAACTGAGGCGGGTGCTGGCCACGGATATTCAGGCTACTTACAACAGTGATCCGGCTGCTACCTGTATCGGCGAGATTATCTCCTGCTATCCGGCCATCCGGGCCATTTCCAACTACCGCATAGCGCATGAACTTTATAAACTGGATATTCCGCTCATTCCGCGTATCATTACCGAAATGGCACATTCCGAGACGGGAATTGACATTCATCCCGGAGCCGAAATCGGGGAGTATTTCTCTATTGACCACGGTACGGGTATCGTCATCGGGCAGACTTGTATCATCGGTAATCACGTAAGCTTGTACCAGGGAGTGACCCTCGGTGCCAAAAGTTTTCCGACAGATGCCGACGGAAATCCGATCAAGGGAATTCCACGTCATCCTATCCTGGAAGATGAGGTGACGGTCTATTCGAATGCCACGATTCTGGGGCGCATAACCATCGGAAAGGGGGCCGTCATCGGCGGTAATATCTGGGTGACAGAGGATGTGGAGCCTTATGGACGGAGAATACAGAAAAGATAAGCCAGCTTTGTGTGCAGGTAAGATTAAGGTTGTATGGAATGATAAATATAATATGAAGTGATCAACATTAAAAACAAAAACTGATATGGACCGAATAAACGATAATTTGTTGCAGCTGATAGGACGTACGCCACTGGTACGTCTGGCAAAAGTATTCCAGGATGATTATGGAACACAGGTCATTGCCAAGGTGGAAGCCTTCAATCCGGGAGGCAGCGTGAAGGACAGGGCTGCACGCTATATGATTGAGGAGGCAGAGCGCCGGGGTGCACTGAAACCGGGTGGAACGATCATTGAGCCGACCAGCGGAAATACGGGGATTGGCATGTCGTGGATTGCTGCCATCAAGGGTTACCGGGTGATATTGACCATGCCGGAAACCATGAGCGTGGAGCGGCGGTCCTTGTTGAAGGCTTATGGTGCCCAACTGGAACTGACTCCGGGGGCCTTGGGTATGAAAGGGGCTATTGCGCGTGCAGAGGAACTGTGTGCTTCGATACCGGGGGCAATTATTTTACAGCAGTTTGCCAATGCGGCCAATCCGATGGCGCACGAACAGACGACGGCCGTAGAGATTATGGACGATACGGACGGGCAACTGGATGTGTTTGTGGCTTGTGTCGGTACGGGAGGTACGGTATCGGGTACGGGTCGGAAACTGAAGTCGCTGAAACCGGGAATAGAGGTGGTTGCTGTTGAGCCGGATGCTTCTCCAGTGCTGTCAGGAGGCAGTCCCGGACCGCATAAGATTCAGGGTATCGGTGCCGGATTTGTTCCGGAAAATTACGATGCCCGTGTGGTGGACCGTATCGTGCGGATTACCAATGAAGAGGCGTTCGAGATGATGCGTCAGCTGGCACGGAAGGAGGGTTTGCTGGTGGGAATCTCTTCGGGAGCTGCGGTGGCTGCTGCTGTTTCCTTGGCCCGTGAGCCTCATTTCCGGGGAAAGAAACTGGTTGTCCTACTGCCGGATACCGGAGAAAGATACCTCTCATCCGGAGTCTTTGAGTGAGAAGCGGTAAACCGGATTGCTGAGGCAAAGACCGGTCCGTCCGTCTGTTTGTCAGACCTTTAATTTCAGACCGCCGTATAGGGAATTCATTTCCTTATACGGCGGTTTTTTGTAGCATCAATTTGTATGATTTGATTATTTATTATATATTCGCCACAATATTTTGGTAATTTTTATGAGATTATGGGGTATTCTCGTGGGGAAAATAAAGAATTTGAAGCTCTTTTCCGTTCCATGTATCCGAAGGTAAAGGCTTTTGCGCAAGGCATACTGCAGTCGGAGGACGATGCTGAGGATATTGCCCAGGATGTCTTTGTCAAGTTGCTGAACTATCCTCAAGCGTGGGAGAATCCGGAAACGCGCAACAGCTACATATTAATGGCTGTTGGAACATGCTCAGGACACTTTGCGGTATCAGCTGTAAGGCTGGGATGTGAGAGAAGATTGCCGGATTAAATATTCTCAATTATTTGTAGTTGAATAATGTATGTTTCCGTTTTAATAACGGTAATATGTATATATCTGTTTTGCAGTTGTCTCCGATGTTTTAATAATCAGCGGCGTGGATTATATAAACTGCGTTTGAATTTATATGATTCACGTAGCTGATTATTATTCTTTTCATGTAATATTTGAAATGCGATATAATTGTTTGCATTTATAGAAGTCGTTTTTGTAATTTGTAACCGGTTGATTATGTGTAATTTATTTCTTTTATTAGAAGCCTCGAAAAAGGAAAAATATTTTTTTAAAGATGATATTTTCGTTGAATTCCGGAACATTGCTGTTGTATCCTGAAAAATTTGTGGGGAGTGCACGAATTGTGTTTTTAGTAGGTGAGGCGAGTTTCTGGTAAAGAAAAAAATGAGCAACCTTTTATGATTCATTTTGGAACCAACTTTTTGCACTGATGTTAGGTCAGGTTAGTAATCGTGAAAGTTTACGCGATGTAGTCGTGCTTTTTCCATGATTGTTTGATTATTATTAATTTCTCCCGATTTTAACGGAACACTAATGCATTGTCTTGAATCAAATTATCACATGGAGTGAAGAATATAACTTGATGCATCCAAATAACTAAATAATAGGTTAGAATAATAAACTTTAATTCTGAACACTCTTCTGAAAAAAAAGTAATTTAAAACTTTGATTAATAGTATTTTATATAATGATTTGTTATGCCGAAAGATTCACTTAACTTAGTGTTGCTAATAAAAGTTCATAAATCTTCATCAGACATGACTAAAGTATAAATAAAATTCAAGAAAGTTACATCCTTTAGGCGGAATATTTTCAATTATGGAGCAATTTGATCTTTTCGTTGATTATATATGATTAAAAAGATGATTTAGAATTTAATCCCATTTTTTATGGAGGATATTCAAACAGTCAATTTATAATTTAATAACGAATATTTTTATATTTTTGTTGAGTGTACGCTGGGGGTTAGTTGTCATATATATGAGACGTAAAATACGGTAATCATTTCCTGTATATTCAAGAGTGCAAATGTTCATGGGGAAACTTATAATTAATTGATGTACTTTGAGGGAAAGTAAATGTTTGGTTTTGTACATTTAGGAAAGAAACTGATTATCCGGATAAATAAAACCTAATATATTAAATCTATGAGAAACAATAAATCAAAGAATTGGTTTCTGGCAGGTGCTATGGCTATATTTTTATGTGCTTCATGCAGACAGCAGAAGGCTATTACCGGTGAATATATCTTTAAGGCAGAACCTGTACAGCTTTCTGTCAGATCATCAGAAAAGGGGCGAATGGCAGAAGGGTTCTCAGCCTTTCAGCTTTCAGACCATTTTGTCTGGGGAGCCTCTGTGACGCAGGCAGAAGATGGAAAATATTATATGATTTATTCGGCACCGGAAACCGGGGTATATCCGTTTAATAATGCCTGGGTCTTTGGCTCTAAAATGGGTCTGGCTGTGTCGGACTGTCCGGATGGAGGATTCCGGCAACTGGGTTTTTTCCTCAATCAGGATGGATTTGCCGAAGATAAGTCCTCCTGGGATGCGCAGAGTACCTCTAATCCTCATGTCCGCAAGTTTGGTGACCGTTATTATCTGTATTATGCAGCTACGGTAGATCCGGGGAATGCACATGTAAAAGCGGAGGGGGATACTTTACCCAGAAGAGACCGGATTCAGCAGAACCAGCAGATTGGGGTAATTGTTTTCAAATCATTCCGGGATTTGCTGAAAGGGGAGTTTACGCATTTTGAACAGCCGTTGCTGAGTCCTCGCACGCGGGTGAAACCGGACAATGTGGTTAACCCTTCACCGGAAGGAACTGTGGCGAAGCCGGATAATCTGATCGTGGTGAATCCTTCGGTGGTTTACCGCCCGTCGGACGGGAAATATCTGTTGTATTTTAAAGGTAATGTGTATGATCCTCATTGGAGAGGAGTGCACGGGGTGGCTCTGAGTGACAGTCCTACCGGACCGTTTACTGCTTTAGACGAACCGGTGTTTCACATAGAAGGGGCTTCCGGGGAACTCTCGGCAGAGGATCCGTATGTGTGGTATCATCAGGGTGACCGGTGTTTTTATGCCATATTCAAGGACTTTAACGGTCAGTTTACAAAGAGGGAACCTTGTCTGGCGATTATGGCATCGCAGGATGGTATCCACTGGAATCTTCCGGAACATTCAATGTTTATGAAGAAACAGCTGATACTTCAGGATGGAACCCCAGTAGAGGTGAAGCGATTGGAACGACCGCAATTGCTGCTGGACGAAGAGGGGAATCCGGAAGTGCTGTATGCGGCCTGTGCCATTGATGATGTGAATCCCAGAATAGACGGAGGATCGTTTAATGTACAGATAAAAATAAATGCAGAAAAAATCAAATAATCGGAAAAATATTAAATTGAAAATAGGATGAAATTGAATTGGCTTGCAGCTTTGGGAGGTATGGCCTTGACGGCTTGTACTTCGGATGGCGATAAGGTAACAGATAAGCCCCTGAATATCGTACTGATCAACCTGGATGATGCCGGTAACGGTGATTTTTCTTTCAAGGGGGCAGTGGGTTATGAGACTCCGAATATCGACTGTCTGGCAGCAGAGGGAATGTCGATGACTAATTTTTATGCGGTGCAGCCTATCAGCGGGGCTTCGCGTGCGGGACTGATGACGGGGTGCTACCCGAACCGTATCGGATTTGCTTATGCGCCGAACCCGAATGCAAAGACGGGTATTTCCGACAAGGAGGAAACCATTGCGGAACTGTTGAAGGCTAAGGGGTATGGAACGGCCATTTTCGGAAAGTGGCACCTGGGGGACGCCCGTAAGTTCCTGCCGTTGCAGCATGGGTTTGATGAGTACTACGGTCTGCCGTATTCGAACGATATGTGGCCGTATCATCCGCAGTATGAGTTCCCGGATCTGCCTTTGATTGAGGGAAATGAAATCATTGGATACAATACGGACCAGACTCGGTTGACAACGGATTATACGACTCATGCAGTGGACTTTATCCGACGTAAGACGGAGGCTGGGCAACCGTTCCTCCTGTATCTGGCTCATTCCATGCCGCATGTGCCGCTGGCTGTGTCTGATAAGTTTAAGGGCAAGAGCAAGCAGGGGCTGTATGGCGATGTGATGATGGAACTCGACTGGAGTGTGGGTGAGGTGATGAAGACGCTGAGAGAGCAGGGTGTTGAGGAAAACACGCTGGTGGTGCTGACTTCCGACAATGGTCCGTGGGCCAACTATGGTAATCATGCGGGTTCTTCGGGGGGATTGCGTGAGGCGAAGGCAACTACCTTCAACGGGGGAATGCGGGTGCCTTGTGTGTTCTACTGGAAGGGAAAGATTGCGGCAGGCAGTGTATGTAATGACCTGATGTCGAATATCGACCTGCTGCCTACTTTTGTGGAACTGGCGGGTGCGAAGATGCCTGAACTGCCGATTGACGGTCTGAGCATGGTTCCGGTTTTGAACGGGGAAAACAAGGAGCCTGTCCGTAAGTCGCTGTGCATTTATTACCACAAGAATTCATTGGAGGCGGTTACGGACGGAATGTATAAGTTGATTTTCCCGCACAAGTATGTGTCGTATGAATCGCAGGTGCCGGGAAACGACGGTCAGCCGGGTGAACTGGGCAGTCGTGAGGTGAAGGAATGTGAACTGTACGACTTGCGGCGTGATCCGGGTGAACGGGTGAATGTCATCAGTCAGCATCCGGATGTGGCAGAGCGACTGAAGAAGATTGCGGATGCATGCCGGGAGGATTTGGGGGATGATCTGACGGGCCAGCCGGGCAAGAATCGCCGCGAACCGGGTAAAATCGATGAATAATGAATGAAAAAGAATAAATGGAAAAGGAGAATATCATGAAAACATATACTTCTTGGTTGTTGGCAGGGCTGTTCTGCAGTACGGCATTGTGGCAGACGTCCTGTACGGAGAATACTTCGGATGCAGGATATATCAATTTGCCGGAGGCAGTCAGCTTTGAACAGGCTGCTTCGGGTAAGGGTTTTGTGCTGGAGCATTGCAAAGGGATTGCCTGCGACCGGAAAGACAGTCTGCTGGTGGCAAAAGCGGAATGGCTGGCTTCAGAAATTACGGCCAGTACCGGTTTGCGGTTGCCGTTGGTGGAAACCGGCGGACAGGAAGACGGATTGATTTGTCTGGCTTATTCCAAGGACTTGCCATCGGAAGGTTTCCAGGTGAAAGTGGAAGAAAACCGGGTACGGATTGAGGCTGCCGATGCGTCCGGATTGTTTTATGGCGGCCAGTGGCTGTTGCAGTCTTTGGCTTTGCAGGATGCCGGTTATGCTTGGCCGGCCTGTGCGGTAAAGGACTTTCCGCAACTGCAGTACCGCGGGGCTATGCTGGATGTCAGCCGCAACTTCTTCTCGGTGGAGGAGGTGAAGCGCTTTATCGATATGCTTGCCGTACATCGTCTGAACTATTTCCACTGGCACCTGACAGACGATCAGGGATGGAGAATCGAGATTTCGGAATATCCCCGGCTGACGGAAATCGGAGCCTGGCGTGGAGAGGGCAGTCAGAAGACAGGCGGATTCTATACGCAGGATGAAATCCGGGAAGTGGTACGTTATGCGGCTGCACAGGGAATTACGGTAGTGCCGGAGATTGACTTGCCGGGACACTCGTCGGCGGTACTGGCTGCTTATCCGGAACTGGGCTGTACGGGCGGTCCTTATCGGGTAGCCATGGAATCGGGAGGAGTTCACAAGGATGTGCTCTGTCTGGGAAATGAAAAAGCCTATCAGTTTGCCCGGGAGGTACTGAAGGAGGTGGCTGCTTTGTTTCCTTCGCCTTATGTGCATATCGGAGGTGATGAGGTGCCTCGTACGCGTTGGGAGGCCTGTCCGAAATGCCAGAAGGCCATTGCCCGTTACGGTTTGAAGGATACGGAGGGACATTCAGCCGAAGATCTGTTGCAGGGAGAGTTCAACCGTCAGATGGCCGGATACCTGAAGACGTTGGGGAAGAAGATGGTCGGATGGGACGAGGTGTTGTCGGATAACATCGACCGGGAGACGGTGGTGATGTCCTGGAGAGGTTTGGAACGGGGAATTAAGGCCCTGAAGGCTGGGCATCCGGTGATTTTCTCTTCAAACGGACATTTCTACTTCAATAATTATCAGGTGGAGGATGTGACGAATGAGCCGGTGGCCACCGGAAGTCTGGTGGAAATGCAGAAAGTGTACGAGGCCGACTGGAATGCGGCGGCATTGCCGGCCGGTGAACGGGAGCGTATATTGGGGGCTGAGGCTTGTCTTTGGACGTCTTACGTGGATAATGAGGAGATTTTGGAATACATGATGTTGCCTCGTCTGGCAGCCTTTGCGGAGGTGGCCTGGACCGGTGACCGCCGTGGGGATTATACGGACTTCTTGAACCGTCTGCCGCAGATGTTGCGTCTGTATCAGAAAATGGGCTGGAACGTGGCTCCCCATTATTTTAAGGTGGAGGCAGGTTATTCTTCCAGTATGGAAAAGAAGCAGCTGGAAATTGAACTGAAGAGTCTGAAGGATGCGGAGATTTATTATACCTTAGACGGTACGGCGCCGTCGAAGGCTTCGCTGAAGTATGTGCAGCCGGTCGGACTGTCGGAAGATGCGCGTCTCACGGCGGTGGCTTATTTGCCGTGCGGACTGGTTTCGGATACGTTCCGTACGGAAATTAAGATCAGCAAGGCAAGCTTCTGCCCGATTGAATTGCGTACGTCTCCTTCGGAAAGATATCCGGGCGAAGGTGGCAGGGTGCTGGTTGACGGTGCCCGCAGCAAGGCTTTCCATACTACCGGTATGTGGGTAGGATATTTCGGCGAACCGATGGATGTGGTGGTCGATCTGGGAACTTCGCAGCAATGTGCACAGGTGGTGGTTTCTTCACTGACGGATATGGGGGCTTATATCATGGGCATCCAGCGTCTGGAAGTGCAGGTCTCTGCAGATGGAAAGGATTTTGTGAAGGTGGGCGAACGGGAGTTTCCGGAGCCGCCGGTACAGATGGAAGGAAAACGGACCGATTGCCTGAAGGTGGATTTCACACCGGTTGAGGCCCGCTATGTGAGGGTTATCGGTCAGGGATTCCCGGCATTGCCGTCCTGGCATTCCGGGGCGGGAGAGACGCCTTTTGTCTTTGTGGATGAGGTTAGTGTGTATTAAAACAGAAAATATACTATGAATTATTTTAAAACATTTGTTTCTGCTTCTTTGGCGGCTGCAACGCTGAGCGGGTGCCAGAAAGAACAACCGGAAAAGACGAATATTCTGTTTATTCTGGTCGATGACATGCAGAGTGATGCCATTGCGGCACTGGGGAATAGGGATACTTATACGCCGAATATCGACCGGTTGATTAACGGGGGAATGGCTTTTACACGTACTTATACGAACGGGGCGCTGTGCGGAGCGTTGTCAATGCCCAGCCGGGCCATGCTGATGACGGGACGTGGGGTGTTCGAAGTACAGAGTGACGGCATGAAAATTCCGTCTTCGCAGGTGACACTGCCGGAGCATCTCCGGAAGAACGGTTACCGGACGTTTGCTACGGGAAAATGGCATGCCGACCGGGCGTCGTTCGCACGTTCTTTCAGCGAGGGGGAGAATATCTTTTTCGGGGGAATGCATCCGTATGAGCAGAACGGGCATTGTGCGCCTCGCCTGTATCATTTTGATCCCTCGGGAAAGTATGAGGAGGAGGCTTTTGTCGGTCAGAACTTCTCGTCTGAGATGTATGCGGACGCGGCTGTCGACTTTCTGAAATCGACGGAGGAAGATGAACGTCCGTTCATGGCGTTTGTTTCGTTTACTTCTCCGCACGATCCGCGCAATGCGTTGCCGGATTATGGAAAGAAGTATAGTCCGGCCGATTTGTCGGTGCCTGATAATTTCTTGCCGGAACATCCGTTTGACAACGGGGAACTGAATATCCGTGATGAACAGTTGTTGCCGACTCCTCGCACACCGGAGCAATTGAAAAAAGAATTATCTTTGTATTATGGAATGGTCAGTGAGGTCGACCTGCAGATTGGCCGGGTGCTGGATGCGTTGGAAGAAAGCGGCAACCTGGATCATACCATTGTGGTGTTTGCTTCGGATAACGGACTGGCAATGGGGCAGAATGGACTGATCGGCAAGCAGAGCCTGTATGAGCACAGTGTGGGGGTACCGATGGCGATTGTTACGCCGGAGGGTTTGTCGGCAGGAAAGCGTTCGGAAGCGTTGTGTTATCTGTACGATTTGTATCCGACTTTGTGTGAGCTGGTGCAGGTGGAGACTCCTGCATCGGTGACCGGAAAGTCGCTGGTCCCGGTATTGGAGGGAGAGGAGAAGGACGTGCGCGATTGTGTGTTCCTGGCTTATTCCAATCAGCAGCGGGCCGTGGTATCGGGCGACTATAAATACATTATTTATAATGTGGAGGGTAAGATTACGGAACAGTTGTTTAACCTGAAGCAGGATCCGGGTGAGTTGGTGAACCTCGCAGCTGTGGAGGTGGAAAAGAAGGAGGAACTGCACAAACTGTTGCAGCAGCAGATGAAGGAGAATCATGACTTCTGTGACTTGTCGCAGCCTTTGTGGTGGAAGGACGGCCATAAGCTGACTTGGGATGAACTGATTAACTTGTATGTGTTTGAATAGTTCCGGATTCCTTCCGGGGCGGTTGGGTGCTCCGGAAGGAATGGAACAGAATATTGAATTTACGCTCAAATCTTTTATACTATGAACTGGAAACTGATAGGGGCAGGTCTGTTGGCTGGCGGAGTCTTTCCGTTGCAGGCTGTGGCAGAGGATGCCGGGGATAACCGCCCGAATATTTTGTTTATTCTGAGTGATGACCATACTTCTCAGACGTGGGGAGTGTATGGGGGAATATTGTCGGAGTATGCGCAGACGGAGAATATCCGTCGGATAGCGGCAGAGGGGGCCGTACTGGACAATTGTTTTTGTACGAATTCCATTTCTACGCCGAGCCGTGCGGCGATTCTGACGGGACGGTACAGCCATTGTAATGGGGTGTATACGCTGGACGATACGCTGGATGTGGCGTTGCCGACGTTTGCCAAGGAACTTCAGAAAGCAGGGTATCATACCGGACTGGTAGGCAAGTGGCACCTGAAATCGCAGCCGCAGGGATTCGGTTATTATTCGGTTTTTCATGACCAGGGGGAATATCGGGATCCGACTTTCAAAAACAGTGAGGATCCTTGGCCGGGTCAGCGGAATTTCGGCGAGCGGGTGCATGGTTTTTCTACGGATATTGTGACAGAAAAGGCCATCCGGTGGATGAAGGCGCAGGATAAGAGCAAGCCGTTTCTGATGTGCTGTCATTTTAAGGCTACACACGAGCCGTATGATTTTCCGGAGCGGATGCGCCATCTGTATGACGGGGTGACTTTTCCGGAACCGGAGAATCTGTTGGACTGGGGGCCTGAGACGAACGGACGTACTTTTGCCGGACAGAAATTGGAAACCATCGGCCGCAACTGGGAGGTGGCTTCTGCCGATCCTGACAAATGGTGGTGCCGTTATCCGGAATTGCCTTTCAGTACGCAGGGCATGAGCCGGGTGGCAAAGCGTAAGGCAATCTATCAGAAACTGATCCGGGATTACTTGCGTTGTGCGGCTACGGTGGATGATAATATCGGAAAATTACTGGCGGCTCTGGATGAGATGGGCATTGCGGAGAATACGATAGTGGTTTACGTGGCCGACCAGGGGTATTTCTTGGGTGAGCATGGTTTTTATGATAAGCGGATGTTTTATGAGGAATCGGCGAGAATGCCTTTTGTAATCCGCTATCCGAAACGGATTCCGGTAGGGAAGCGGGTAAAGGAACTGGTGCTGAATGTCGACTTTGCGGCTACGCTGACTGACTTTGCGGGGGTGAAGGCTCCGGAGGGAACTCAGGGAAGAAGTTTCCGGCCGTTGCTCGAAGGACAGGCTCCGGACGACTGGCGGAAGAGTATTTATTACCGCTACTGGACGCAGCATGATATCCGTCCGGCGCATATCGGTGTACGCAACGAACGCTATAAATTGATTTTCCTTTATGGGGACCGCCTGAATATGACGGGCTCATCGGATTATAAGTCGGTGCCTTCGTGGGAGTTTTATGACTTGCAGGAAGATCCGAAGGAGAATCACAATGCTTATGGTGAAAAGCGGTATGCTCCCATCATCAAGGAGATGAAAAAGGAAATGATGCGCCTGCGGAAAGAGGTGAAGGATACGGATGAGGGCTCTGCCCGCATGTGGGAGATATTGAAGAACGAGGGTCTGTAGTCCGGTATGGTTCCTGGACGGGCGGATAAGGATTTATTACTCCTTGACAGGAAGGGCCGTGTGAAAGCCGATGGGTTTTGACACGGCCCTTTTGCCGTTCAGAGGGCGTGTCACCGCTTGTTTTATGGGCGGCAAGCATACTTTTATTTGTCAAACGGGATACTTACATGATATAAAAACATTATCTTTGTCCCACTAAAATGAAATGAAATGGCAGAACCGAAAAGAATGACGCGCGTCGCCAAAACGACGAAAGTGAAGCCTGTAGATGAGTACGGACATCTGCAGCCTCAGGCTCCGGAACTGGAGGAAGTGGTTTTGGGCGCCTTGATGATAGAAAAGGATGCTTATCCTCAGGTGAGTGAGATCCTCCGGCCTGAGTCGTTTTATGAGCATCGCCACCAGTTGATATATGCGGCGATTACCGACCTGGCCATTCAGCAGAAACCGATAGACATTCTTACGGTGGCTGAGCAGTTGCGCCTGAGGGGGGAACTGGAGGAGGCCGGCGGACCTTTTTATATTACTCAGCTGAGTGGAAAGGTGGCTTCGTCTGCGCATATTGAATATCATGCCCGGATTATCGCACAGAAATTCCTGGCTCGTGAATTGATTTCGTTTACCAGTAACATACAGACCAAGGCGTTTGATGAAACGCAGGATGTGGATGACCTGATGCAGGAGGCGGAAGGCCGTCTGTTCGAGATTTCGCAGCAGAACCTGAAGAAGGATTATACGCAGATCAATCCGGTGATTCAGGAGGCTTATGAGATGCTTCAGAAGGCTGCGGCGCGTGCCGATGGTCTGAGCGGACTGGAGAGTGGTTTCCATCAGTTGGATAAGATGACTTCGGGATGGCAGAATTCGGACCTGATCATCATTGCAGCCCGTCCGGCGATGGGTAAAACGGCTTTTGTCTTGTCGATGGCGAAGAACATGGCGGTTACCAATAAGGTACCGGTAGCGTTGTTCTCGCTGGAAATGAGTAACGTGCAGCTGGTCAACCGTCTGATTGTGAACGTCTGTGAGATTCCGGGTGAGAAAATCAAGAGCGGTCAGCTGGCACCGTATGAGTGGGGACAGTTGGACTACAAGATCAAGGAACTGTACGATGCCCCGCTTTATGTGGATGATACGCCTTCCTTGTCGGTCTTTGAACTGCGTACCAAGGCCCGCCGTCTGGTGAGGGAGCATGATGTGAAGATCATTATCATCGACTACCTCCAGCTGATGAATGCGAGCGGTATGTCCTTCGGTAGCCGTCAGGAAGAGGTCAGTACCATTTCCCGTTCGTTGAAGGGACTTGCCAAGGAACTGAATATTCCGATCATTGCCCTGAGTCAGTTGAACCGTGGTGTGGAGAACCGTGAAGGTATCGACGGTAAGCGGCCGCAGCTGAGTGACCTGCGTGAATCGGGTGCCATTGAGCAGGATGCCGATATGGTATGTTTCATCCATCGTCCGGAGTATTATAAGATTTATCAGGATGAAAAGGGAAATGACCTGCACGGCATGGCCGAAATCATTATTGCCAAGCATCGTAACGGTGCGGTAGGGGATGTCCTGCTGCGTTTCCGCGGCGAATACGCACGCTTCCAGAATCCGGATGACGAGATGATTGTTCCGGGACCGGGAGAAGAGAGTGCGGCTCCGGTGTTGCGGTCTAAGATCAACAACGGGGGCGGACAGGGATATGTACCTCCTCCACCACCTCCAAGTGATATGGCGCCTGCCGATAATCCGTTGGGGGCACCGATTCCGGATGTGCCGTTCTAAGTAGGAAGGAGATGGGAGAGAGGGGATTCTGTAAAAATCCTGTGATGTACTTCTTCTTTACAAAATATTTGTATTAACTTTGCGTATTGGAACTGGAAAATTATAAAACTTACACTATATGAATATTTCGTATAACTGGCTGAAAGAATATGTCGATTTCGACTTGACACCTGAAGAGGTGGCAGCCGCACTTACCTCTATCGGACTGGAAACAGGTGGGGTAGAGGAAGTTCAGACTATTAAAGGAGGACTTGAAGGACTGGTTGTCGGTGAGGTGCTGACTTGTGAACCGCATCCTAATTCTGACCATATGCATATCACAACCGTTAATCTGGGACAGGGCGAACCGGTACAGATTGTTTGTGGAGCCGCTAATGTGGCTGCCGGACAGAAGGTGATTGTGGCTACGCTGGGTACTAAACTGTATGACGGGGATGAGTGCTTTACCATCAAGAAGTCAAAACTGCGTGGAGTGGAATCCAACGGTATGATTTGTGCCGAGGATGAAATTGGTGTCGGTACCAGCCACGACGGTATCATCGTATTGCCGGATGATGTGGTTCCGGGTACGCTGGCAAAGGATTATTACGACATCAAGAGCGAATATGTGCTCGAAGTGGACATCACTCCGAACCGTGCGGATGCCTGCTCACACTATGGTGTGGCTCGCGACCTCTATGCATGGTTGGTACAGAACGGTCGCAAGGCTACTCTGAAGCGTCCGTCAGTGGAAGATTTCCATGTAGACAATCATGATATGGATATCGAGGTGGCTGTGGAAAATGCAGAAGCTTGTCCTCGTTATGCCGGTGTAACCATCAAGGGAGTAACCGTAAAGGAAAGTCCGGAATGGTTGCAGAATAAGTTGCACCTGATCGGGGTACGTCCGATTAACAACATTGTCGATATCACCAATTACATTCTTCATGCATATGGCCAGCCGATGCACTGCTTTGATGCAGATAAGATCAAGGGTGGCAAAATCGTAGTGAGAACCTGTGCCGAAGGTACCAAGTTCGTGACACTGGATGAGGCTGAGCGTACGTTGTCGGAACGCGACCTGATGATCTGTAATGCCGAAGAACCGATGTGTATCGCAGGTGTGTTCGGTGGTCTGGATTCAGGTACTACTGAGTCTACCAAGGATGTGTTCCTGGAAAGTGCTTACTTCCATCCGACATGGGTGCGTAAGACTGCACGCCGTCACGGTCTGAGCACAGACTCTTCTTTCCGTTTCGAACGCGGTATTGATCCGAATGGTGTCATCTATGCCCTGAAGGCTGCGGCTTTACTGGTCAAAGAACTGGCAGGTGGAGAAATCGCTTCTGAAATCAAGGATGTGTATCCCTCTCCGATTGCAGACTTCAACGTGGAACTGCCGTTTGCTTATGTAAACTCGCTGATCGGTAAGGAAATTCCTAGAGAAACGGTCAAGAACATTGTTTCCAGCCTGGAAATGAAGATCGTGGAAGAAACAGATGAGGCTTTGTCACTGCAGGTTCCTCCATATCGTGTAGATGTACAGCGTCCTTGTGATGTGGTAGAGGATATTCTCCGTATTTACGGATATAATAATGTAGAGATTCCGACTTCTGTCAAGTCTTGTCTGAGTGTGAAAGGGGATGTAGACAAGTCTGTCAAACTGCAGAACCTGGTGTCTGAACAACTGGTAGGCTGCGGCTTCAATGAAATCTTGAACAATTCACTGACTGCGGCTGCTTACTACGAAGGACTTGAAAGCTATAAGCCGGAGAATCTGGTACACCTGATGAACCCGTTGAGCAACGACCTGAATGTAATGCGCGGTACGCTGCTGTTCGGTGGATTGGAAAGCATCCAGCACAATGCCAACCGTAAGAATGCCGATCTGCGCTTCTTCGAGTTCGGTAACTGCTATCATTTCCATGCAGAAAAGAAGAACCCTGAAAAGGTATTGGCAGCTTATTCTGAAGAACTGCACCTGGGTATGTGGATTACCGGTAAGCGGGTAAGCAATTCATGGGCACATGCAGATGAAAATGCATCGGTATATGAACTGAAGGCTTATGTGCTGAACATCTTCCGTCGTCTGGGAGTGAACTTCGGTGGTCTGGTATTCGGCAATCTGGCAGATGACATTTATTCGGTAGCAGTGTCTGTTCACACTCGTGGCGGTAAACTGCTGGCTACTTTCGGTGTCATCAGCAAGAAGATTCAGAAGGCTTTCGACCTGGATAATGAGGTATATTATGCCGATCTGAACTGGAAGGAACTGATGAAGGCCATCAAGGGCAATGCGGTGACTTACCGTGAAATTTCCAAGTATCCGGCTGTGAAACGCGACCTTGCCTTGCTGCTTGACAAGAAGGTACAGTTTGTGGAAATCGAGAAGATTGCTTTCGAAACCGACAAGAAACTGCTGAAGTCTGTAGAACTGTTCGACGTATACGAGGGCAAGAACCTGGAACCGGGCAAGAAGAGCTATGCGGTCAGCTTCATGCTGCAGGATGAAAATGCGACCTTGAACGACAAGCAGATTGATAAGTTCATGCAGAAACTGATCAAGAATCTTGAAACCAAACTGGAAGCAAAATTGAGATAATACAGTATGACTTGGCCGGATACGAGACTGTATCCGGCTTGTGTCGTATGAAACAGATAGATATATTTTAAAACAACATATTAAAACAATAATCCAATGGGAAGAGCGTTTGAATATAGAAAAGCAACCAAATTGAAGAGATGGGGCCACATGGCCAAGACATTTACACGTCTGGGTAAACAAATTGCTATTGCAGTAAAAGCAGGTGGTCCTGAACCTGAAAATAACCCGTCTTTGCGTTCTATCATCGCAGTTTGTAAGCGTGAGAACATGCCGAAGGACAATATCGAGCGTGCTATCAAGAATGCAATGGGTAAAGACCAGAGCGACTACAAGAGCATGACGTACGAAGGATACGGTCCTCACGGAGTTGCTGTATTTGTAGATACACTGACTGACAATACTACACGTACAGTAGCGGATGTTCGTTCGGTATTCAACAAGTTCTCTGGAAACTTGGGTACTACAGGTTCTCTGGCTTTCTTGTTCGATCATAAATGTGTGTTCACTTTCAAGAAGAAAGAGGGAGTAGACATGGAAGAACTGATTCTGGACCTGATCGACTACAACGTAGAAGATGAATACGACGAAGATCCGGAAGAAGGAACTATTACAATCTACGGTGATCCGAAGAGCTATTCACTGATCCAGAAACACCTGGAAGAATGTGGCTTCGAGGATGTCGGTGGTGAGTTCACTTATGTACCGAACGACCTGAAGGAGGTAACTCCTGAACAGCGTGAAACCATCGAAAAGATGATTGAACGTCTGGAAGAGTTTGATGATGTACAGACTGTTTATACCAACATGAAGCCGGAAGAATGATATCCGGAAGCATAGGAGTGTAATATAGAAAGTGCCATTCTGCAACGGAACGATGTGGAATGGCGCTTTTTTAATCGGTTGTACCAGAACAGGTAATTGAATGGCTAACTATAAAGAAGAAATTTAGATATGAAGATTACGTATACGACTCAGGGTACTTGCAGCAAATTGATAGAGGCAGAAGTGGAAGATGGAATCGTAAAGGAGGTTACTTTCTATGGCGGATGCAACGGTAATCTGCAGGGTATTTCCGCCCTGGTAAAGGGAATGAAGGTAGAAGAGGTGCTCGAACGCCTGGAAGGAATCCATTGCGGAGCGCGTCCGACTTCTTGTCCAGATCAGCTATGCAAGGCCTTGCGTACATCGCTCAAGGAGTAATTTGATTTTTGGAGTATTTCAGAAGGGGCTGTACCGGTTTTCCGGTACAGCCCTTTCTGTTTTTTATATCGCTCCATTGAAGTCTGCATATATTTTTTCATAAATTATATTGTATATAAACAAATATTATTTGAATATTCTTTATATATTTGGAGTTGAATAGGTGATTTAAAAGATAAATACACGTTAATAGCAATTTTTATAGACTTAAAATATATTATAAAACATCTTTTATAGTTAAATATTGAAAACAATAATTCCTTTTAGTTAAATATTTGAGGAGTTTGTCATATTTGGATTTTTTTCTTTTAATTTGACAGATATTAGAATATCGTTAATATTTTTATGTTTGTACTGGTTGGAAATATTATTACATCTCTATTAGGGGCTTTGTTGATATCTGTAGTAGCAGTAATTGTATTGTTGCTGATTATTCATTGGCTGTTCCCGGATTATCTGGCCGGCTCAATCCTGTTCAGTGCTTTTTTGTCCATCGTACTGATGGCAGTAATCGGGGTACAGGCGTTTTTAGGTCTGGGTGCATCTAAAGTAAAAGAGTACGTGGTATCCGCCGAGCAATCCCTGATGACGGTGGCACAAGTCATACAGCAGACAAAAGATCCGCAAGAGCGGCAGACAGCAATACAGAATATCTTGGAAAAGGAAGTCCCTCTGGGGGGAAGAAAACTGGTGAAAAAATACATCGACCAGTTGGATGTGGAGCAAGTGAGCCGGCAGCCGGAAGTCCTGGCAGCCGGAATCAAGTCATACCTTTCGGGCTATATCGTACGGCGCTGGATCTGGGGAATTGTAGTCTGGCTGTCGGTTGCGGCTGTATTGGGCTTTAAGGCCTATCAGGAGCAGCAGCGCATGGACCGTTTGCGTTATCGGAATATGATGAATATGTAATCTTATAAATTTTAAAAGTATGAGTGTAAAAGGACAAGAAAACCATATCCTGGTAGGGTTGGGAGGAACAGGTGGAAAAGTACTGAAAGCATTTCGTAAACGTCTGTTCCAGGAATATTCTTCTGAAGAACGTTCAAAGTTATCCATTGGTTATGTATATGTCGACTCTACCCGAGAGATGATGCAGCCTAATGATGTTACCTTCCGTGTGTTGGGACAGGACGCATCCTTCGGTGAGAGCGAATTTGTATATGTGCGCGGAGTAGAACTGAGCAGTGTATTTGCAAACCCCAGCGGTTTCCCCGGTCTGAAAGGATTTATCGGTGATCCGGAAGTGATGCAGAAAACCATCGGTAGTGTAGAGACAGCTGCCGGTCAGAAGCGTCGTGCAGGACGTATCCTGTTCGGTTCTTCTATCCAGAATTACCTGAGTACTTTGCGTGCACAGTACCGGAAGGCACAGTCAATCAGCGGTAAGGTACCTTTGAACGTACACATCTTTGCCGGACTGGCAGGAGGTACCGGTTCCGGTTCTGTCATCGACGTACTGGCTCAGACCCGTGCGGAATATCCGGAAGCTCATATTGTGTTGTATGCCATGGTTCCGGAACCGACCGTTCCTATGGGATGTGATGCCGGACGTTATCAGGCCAACGGTTATGCCGCACTGGTGGAACTGAATGCCTTAATGGCCAAAAAATACATGCCGGTGGATGTAACCGGACGTTATGACCGTGTGCCGCTGGAAAATGTGAAGGCTGTGGTAGACAACTGTATCCTGTATACTAATGAAAACGAAAACGGACTGACCATCGACTCGCACAAGCAGTTGCCTTTGGTGGTGGCCGACTTTCTTTATAATTACGTATTCCTGGAACAGAACGATAATACGGAAGAATTCATCCGTACTTATTCGCTGGAAAATATCGATGACTGGAGACAGGAATTGAATGAAAAGGCGAAGGAAGGCGTTGTGGATCCTGTCCGCTCCAAGAAATACAGTTCATTCGGTATCAAGCGCGTTGTGATTCCGGAAGAAGAAATCATTGAATATTTTACATTCTCGTTCGGACGTCAGGCATTGCTCCAGCTCCGTTACAACAACTGGAACGATGACATGGGCTTCCGCGATACACCGGCCAATATCGACTTCCATTCGTTTGTAAGCGAAGCCGAAAATCTGGAACGCTGGCGCATGACCGACAAGCACCTGATGCTGGATAAGCCGATTCTGGATTCCGACCAGAAGAAATGGACCAGTTTCGCAGAATACTGGGGCAGTGTCATTCCGGTATGGACACAGGAAGCCAGCAAGCAGAAGATGCCGTTGAATGACCTCGAAAAATTGTGTGCCGACGGTTATGAGAAGTTCTTCCGCAAAGTGGGTGTGAAGAATTTCTTTGAAGGCAAGACACAGGCCCGGGATGAACATGCCAGCGAGATCTGCACATTGATTGAAGAATACATGTACGACAAGTGGAGCTCCGGCGACTTGTCATTGTACAACCTCCTGCAGCTGATTGACCGTATCGTGGATGCGGTAGATATCAAGCGCAAGGAATTTGAAGGACGGATTACCACTTGCAACCAGCAGTTGGAACAGCTCGAAAAAGCCAAGGCGTTGAATCAGCTCGACTGGTCAAGCAAGGGTATCATCATGGGACTGCTTTCAAAGAATAAACTGATTCAGGCACATGCTACCATCATGCAGCAGCTTTATGTAAAGAAGACTGAACTGGAAGGAATGCACTTTGCAGTGAGCATGCTTTCTGTATTGCTGAACAAGGTGAACGGGCTGCGCGGTCATATCGAACGTTTCGTGTATATTATCAATGAGGCGCTCGAGAATGCAGACAAGCAGATTGGCGTACGCTGCCAGGACGAAGCCGGTATTTCCAACCTGAAGGAAACCATTATCCGTTTCTATGACAATCAGGGAGTACAGAAATTTACCAAGAACATCATCCGCGACAAGGCTCGTCAGAAATCCATTGCCGATGAATTCCGTGGAGAGATTATCAAACTGATCGGTACTGAACGCAGTTTTGCCCGTGCCAGCTCGGCCATTTCACAGGACAGCATTTCCAACCTGTTGGATACTGTAGTCCGCAAGAAAGTGATTACCATCCACGATGAGGTGCTGATTGAGAATACCGATAAACTGATCAACCGTAACATCCTGGAACAGTTGAATGAACAGTACCGTTCAGACGATGAACTGAAGTTGTTCGCCAAGGAACTGATTGAGCAGAGTGGCGTCTTCCTTACTCTGAATCCGACTGAACTGAACCGTGCGGTCAAGAACAATCCGTTGCCGCAGGTACGTCACAATATCGACCGTAAGATTGTGCTGATCAACTTGCCGAAGGTGGAAGGCAATGACCAGGTACAGCGCTTTGCCATTAAGTTGAGAGATGCGTTGATGAACGCTGTAACGGGTGGTGTACTGGTGAAAGTGGACATGAACGGTTTGCGTAAGAACGAAATGACCATCGTTTCCATGGATTATTGCTTCCCGATCCGTGCCATGAAGGGACTGGATGCGTTGAAGATGAAATACGACTATCTGCTGAGAGATCCGAATGAGGCCCGCCAGAACCGGACTATCCTGCATACGGAAGGAACCGGCGAAAACTTCCCGGATCTGTATGTGGCCAAGGAAAAACTGCCTTCTGAGGTCCGCAAGGAATATACTCCGTATCTGATGACGGCTTATGCCTTGGGAATCATCAAGTATGGCGACCGCAACGACGGTACAGGTCTGAAGGCTTACGGAACCGTTGAGGTGGATGACTTCGGTATCGAAACCTTGAAGCCGATGGCCGACAAGTTTACGGAAATTCCTTATGCCGCTTCTTTCACTGAAGAACTGGGTAAGGCTTGGGAAGAACAGCTGCAGACTGCCTTGCGTACCGACTACCTGCATGTAGACAAGCGTAAGGAACTGGTTACGGCTATCCAGCACCTGGTGAAGGATGTGATTCTGCCGGAATGTGGAGGCAATACGGGAGCTGAATCCTTCCTCTTCTTCCGCGAAGCTGGTTTGAAGGCATTGGAAATGGTGAAATAAGAGAATAGAAAAAGGGTAATATTTTGAATTTTATTAAATGAATCTGTCCGTGCAGCCAGGGGTTGCATGGGACAGATTCCTTAAAATTTAGGGTTATGGCAAAGAATAGCTTGAATAAAAAAGGACGTTGCATGAATATCGGCAACTGTAACAAAGCAAATACAAAAGAGGTAATTGAAGTCGGTTTGGGAGAAGACTTTGTTTGTCCGGAATGTGGCGGACAGCTGGTGGAAGTACCCGGAAAAGGTCCTGTATGGCCTTACGTGGCAGGTGTAGTCGGTGCGGCAGTGGTAGCTGCAGGTATCTATTTCTTACCGGGTATGTTGTCAGGTAATGATGAACAGGTAGGTCCTGAAAAGGTCGATGGCGAAACACCTGTCGAAGTGGTCGACGGAGTGAATCCGGAAGAAGGAACCGAAACGGCGGGTGCCGAAGAAACAACGGTGGATTACAACGATGTACCGGCTCCCAAGACTCCGGTTGCCAGTGTGCAGGACGGACAGGGTACCATCGATTTCGGATATGCGAAGTACGAAGGAAGTATCTCTGGCGGAAAGGCCAATGGTCTGGGAACTCTTACCTATACTCAGAGCCGCCGTATCAGTAAGAGAGATACTAAAGACCGTGTAGCTGCTCCGGGTGATTATATCGAAGGAAGCTTCAAGGACAACGAGCCGGTAACCGTTAAATGGTACGGAGCCGACAAGAAGCTGAAAGGCGCTGTGATGATCGGTTCTAACGGACTTTAAAAACCGCTCTTATGTTTCCTTTCCGCAGTATAGGAATGGTTGTCGCCTGGTGTGCGGGCAGTTTTGTCTGCGCACAGCAGGCGACAGATTCTGGGCATCTGAGTTTGTTGCGGCAGCAGTTGGAGAAACAGCGCATTGTGCTCTCCGATACGCTGCAGCCTCTGAAAGGATGTCCTCAGAAGAAAATGTACGTGGTACCGGATGAGCAGAAAGGGGTGAAGAAAGCCGGACTGAAGATTTTTCCGGAGGAGATGAGCCGGGATTTTCATCCTGCGGTATACGATTTTATCGAACGGATTTTTCTGCACCTGGCTTTGCTGACCGAACCGTCGAAAAAGGAAGACCTGCTGAGGCAGGACCGCTTGACTTTGTCGGTAAACGGGGTGGACTACGGGAAGGCGAAGGTGGACTTCTGCAGTGTGCTGGAGGCTGTCGACCTGAAGTATCCGTTTTCTTTGAGTGCCGATTCATCCCGTTTCCGTGCTTCCTGGCAGGGAGTGGGCATGAAGATCGATCTGGTATTTCCGAAACAGTATGATTTGCTTTTGGGAAAGGACAAGTACGAGCTGACTCAGGCATGGATTGCCGGACTGGATGAACTGCGGAAAGAGGTGCCTGTCCGGAAAATGCCGAAATTCAATGAAAAGTCGTTGCAGCGGGTAAGGAGCAACGTGTATTACGATAAGGAAGGTACATTCCTGATTCCGCAGATGAAGAGCGGGGCTTATCTGACCCGTCGGAAAGAGGGGTGGAAGTACTTGCTCGACGACCGTTTCCCGGAAGAGTCCGTACTGAATCTTTTCTCGCATGCGCCTCATATGGATGCTTCGTGGACGTTTTCACTGGCGGTTAAGGGATACCGTTCCTATTCCGGAAAGGACGTATCACTGGCGGCTCTCGTCGCTCAGATGACCGGAGAAGGCTGTCGTCCTTACGTGGGAATGGAAACGGTTGATAAGGAACAGATTACGGGAACCGTAATTTATCTGAACCGTGATCTGATGTATCAGCATCTTCTTTATTTTCAACTTCCGCGGAAGGCCCTCGAGAAGGGAGGAAAAGGGGTGAAAGCGGTGTTGTATCCTTATATTCCATTGAATAATCTTTCTAATTTATACGCCGACGAGTCTCCTTCCGCAGTCATTCAGTCGGTGAAATTTTCACATTAAACGGGGTGAATCATGAAAAAACTGATTTTATGTTGTCTGCTGGGATGCCTGCTTCCGGTAAGTCTCACCGCTCAGGTGGCTTATATGGAAGAAAAGGCCAAGGTAAATAAAATTAAGCGAAGTTCGCAGTACCTGTACGGAGAAGGGGTTGCTGCCACGGTGGAAGAGGCTACCGCAATGGCCGAGACGAGTCTGAAGAATGCCATTCTTGCCGAGATGGGCGACAACAAGGAACTGCAGGGAGCCGACCAGATTCTGATTAATTCCATCAAGAAGCATTCCGAGAAGATTCAGTTGAAACGGGGAGCGATGGAGCGTGTCTTCCTCTTCGTGGAGAAAAAGAATCTGCTTTCCTCCGAGAAGGTAGTGGTACTGGATGTGGCTTCGTCTACCGCAGCTGTACAACCGGCGGTTGCCCCAGCACCTGAGGTGAAGCAGGAAGTGGCTGCCAAACCGGTGGAACCGAAGAAAAGTGTAAAGAAAAATACAACTCAGAAGGCTTCGACGGTTACGGATGAGGTCAACCTGGAGGCCATGGCTGCGGAACCGGTTGAAGCTCCGGCTCCCAAACAGTCGAATGTCTTTACTCCTGTTTCCGGACAGGTACCCTCACTGGGCAGTCCGGTGGCCGTAGACTCTCCTTTGCTGAAGGAACTGCTGGCCTTGAAAGGCAGTGCGGAACTGGAGCGGTTCATGCGTGCCCGCAAAGATGAGCATAAACTGATGTGGGGAAACGTGAAGTCTTCGGTGAACCCTGCCTGGTATGTGGTTGTCTTTTCGGATACGGCCATCAAGGCGGTGTTCGACAAGGAGAAGAACGGAGCAAGGGTGAACCTGCTGAACGGAAAGTCGGAAAGTCTTTCCCAGTATGCTGCGGATAATAAGGTCTGGTTTATTTTATACGAATAAAAATAACACGAATATGAAGAAATTTATTGCTTTAGGAATTGGCTTGTTCATGACGGTCTGGGCGCATGCTCAGTATGAAACGACACTGGAAGTGACAGATGCTCCGAGTGCGGCGGTCAAGGCAAGCATGGAACAGAATGGTACGAAACTTCTGACAGAGCTGAACAATGCCCAGGGTGAGAACCGGACGTTGTCGCTGGCCGGAATCAACATCAACAATCAGGCAGCGGAGTCGCTGATGATTATGTGGGAGGTATGTCCTTTCCGTTGTGACGAAGTGGAAATCATCGAGCGTTGTCTGCACATCGGCAACAATCAGGGACTGCAGGTACGTAATATTCCGGTTATCATGGAACCGCGTGCCGGGGAGCGTTTCGAGGAAGACCAGTATCAGGAAATTGTACTGAATTTTGACAATAGCGGACAGATTACCAACCTTTGTTTTTCTATCGCACAGAACCTGTACAGTCAGGTGATGAGAAGCAACCTGGAGGTGACCGACCTGCGCCGCCGTTCGCTGGTGCTGGATTTTGTGGAGCAGTTCCGTACGGCATACAACCGGAAGGATATGGCTTTCCTGGAAGATATCTTCAGTGACGATGCGCTGATCATTACCGGTTCGGTAAGAAAGCGTGTGAGCAACGACGGGGTACAGTTTGTATCGGGCGTTTCCTATAAGGTACAGGACAAGCGGACTTACCTGAGCAACCTTGCAGGAGTGTTCCGGCGGAATGCCCGCATCAACGTGGTGTTCGATGATGTAAAGGTCATGAAGCACCGTCAGAAGGATTATATCTACGGAGTCAAACTGGTGCAGCACTGGAATGCCGACAGCTACAGCGACAAGGGTTACCTGTTCCTGCTGTGGGATTTCAAGGATGAGGCAAATCCGAAGATTCACGTACGTACCTGGCAGCCGTATGAAGCCACTCCGGAAAAGGAAGTGTTTGGGTTGAATTCATTTAATGTGTCTAAGTTATGAGAAACGTAATCAGGAAAGGAATCGCTCTGTTGTTGCTGGCCGGCGCAGGTGCCTGGGCAGTACCGGCAGCGGCTCAGGATATCCGCATTACCCGCGGGGCGGACAAGACATATGCGGAACAGTATATGGCCAAGATTGAGTTTGTTTCAGACTGTGACAAACTGGAGTTCAGCGAAAATACGGGAGTAACGATGTCGGCGCCTCAGAAGATCAATGGCAAGTACGTGTACTCGGCTACCCTGGATGTGGCCGACGGCGGTAGCCTGAGCTTCATGGTCTGGAGAAGAGGAAGTGTCGACAAGAAGCAGCTGGATGTGTCGCTGGAAGAGAATATGTGGGCTTCTTTCAACGTAGAGGTGACAGAACTTCCGCTGAAGATTGAAAGCATTGAAGTGACTGCTCCGCACATGACACATGCTACGGCACAGATGGCGCTGGTTTCGGTGGTAAGTAACAATGACGGACTGCACCTGGAACTTCTGAAGGACGGGGCGAAGGCAACGAATGCCAAGATGGACAATGTGCTGCAGAAACAGGACGGTTCGTTCGAATACCTGTTTCATGTAGACCTGAACGGGGTACCGGCTACGGCTTCCTATTCAATGAACCTGTCGGTTGGCGACAATCCGGAAGTCAAGGCCTTTGCCATCGGTACACTGGCCCAGAAAGACGGAATGGAACTTACGGTCAGTGTGAAGCAGGAAGCATCTTGTTTCCAGCACAGTGAGAGTTTGGCCGAGAATGCGTTCATCAACGGTTTGTACCGCGATGCTTACTTTGCCTACAAGGATGCCTTGGAATGCAAGGACAAGCAGGATGTGGCGATAATCGAGAAGAAGATGAGAAACTCAGCCATTCTGGCCAATGCCAAGAAGCGTGTCATGGAACACGTGGAAAAGGCGGAGACCTTCCGTCAGTCAGGACAGATGGACAGTTGTATGTTCTACTACCAGGATGCCAACCAGTATGCGGCTGCCATTCTGAAAATGAACTCCAACGACTCGTATTGTACGAAGCTGCGCCGTGATTTCTCACGCATCCGTCAGGATCTGCCGCGTGTGGTTTCCGGTAAAGTGGTCGACCGTGCGAAACTTGACTTGAACAAGAAGAATCTTCCGATGGCCAACGTCTACGTGGTTTTGTGCAAATATGCGATAAAAGACAAGAAGGTGATGAAAGTACAGGTGTACGAGCCGGATATGGGTAAGATCGTTGATACCAAGACACTGGCAAAGACCGATGCCGACGGACGGTTTGAGGTATTCGTACCCCGGAATACGGACTATGCCTTCTATGGCCTGCATTTCGTAGCTGATGAGAGTGAAGTGGGAATCACCGGACTGAAATCGGCCCGTTACATACCTACAAATGCCGACATCCAGCAGGGAGTGGTAGTATATTTCGTCCCTCACCGGAGTATTAACCGGAATTGATCATGCTTATATATTTATTAAACATTTAAATCTTAAATTATGAAAAGAAATTTTGTAAGTGCAGTGTTGCTGGCTCTCGTGGCCATGTTCTGTTTTGGCTCAATTGCTCAGGCAAAGGAGAAGAAGAAAAAGAAAGAAAAGAAAGAGTTTGTATGGCAGCTGCCGGAAAAGATGACGGACATCAAGGATTTTGATGAATACCTGCTGACTTGTGATTCGTTGTGGAACCGTATTACGACTTACCGTGACTCGATTCATTTCTTCAAGATTGACAGTGTGCTGGTACAGGACAAGGAAACCGGTGTGGTATATTATGATATTCAGATCCGCGACGAGAACGGAACCAAGAGAAGTTGGGCACAGTCTATCCAGCAGGGTGCCGACATGATCTTCACCGGTACGGATATTGTATTGGACGTTGCCAACATTTCATTGATGACCGTTACTGCCGGTGCTTCTCTTACCGAAAATCCGTTGCTGGCATTCTCTTATGGCAAGTACCTGAAAGCCGGTCCGAAGATTGTGGCATTGGCTTATCAGGAAGTACGCGAGATTGTGAACCGTACCAAGCAGCAGATGCGTACCATGAAGCAGATTCATCAGAACAAGGTGGATAAGTCGACCGATACAGACTACCTGGTAGAGGTTCCGGAAGGTACTGAAATCAACCTGGAAGAATGTGTGGATTTGGCTACTATCGATCTGGGAACTTCTGCAGCTCAGGATCTGCCGCCTATCCTGGATGGCATGGATCTGGAGAACGATCTGGAAGAACCGGAAGAAAAGAAGGCTTGAGTTCCGGGACGGGTATAACTGCCGTATGAAGAATGGCATACAGAGAGGTTTCTTTGTATGCCATTTTTTTGTGTCTTCTGTGGCTGTCCGGGGGAATTGGGGAAATAAAAAACGGAAGCCAGGGTTCGGAATCGCTCTGAAAAATCGTATCTTTGTCTCACAGACCGGCCGGTTAAGGCGCGGTTCCGGAATTTTCGTGTATATATAATTCATTGCATATCCATTCATCAAACAGCATGTCTATGAAAAATGCGCATCCATCCAGCATATTAGTTGTCGGTGCCAACGGGTTTACCGGGCGCTACATTCTCCGTGCCCTCGCCGGCAAGGAATCTTATCAGGTAACGGGAGTTTCTCTTCATCCGGACATTCTTCCCGCTTCGGGAGATTACCGGTTTGTGGAAATGGACATGACCTGTCCGGAAACCTTGACACAGGTATTTGAGGAGGTTCGTCCGGATTGTGTCATCAATACGGCAGCCCTGTCGGCTCCGGATTATTGTGAACTTCATCCCGGGGAAGCCGACCGACTGAATGTGCAGGCAGTGGCGGCGCTGGCCGAAAACTGCAACCGCTATGAAAGCCGTCTCATCCATCTGTCTACCGATTTTGTCTTCGGAGGCACCTCCCGGCAGTTGTATACCGAAGAGGATATTCCGGCTCCGGTCAACTACTACGGGTGTACCAAACTGGAGAGCGAACGGGTGGTGGCCGCCTTGTGCCCCAGTTATGCCATTGCCCGGATAGTGGTGGTATACGGCAATTCCTTCCCCGGACAGCACGGGAACATCGTGCAACTGGTGGCCGGCCGTCTGCAGAAAGGAGAAACCGTAAAGGTGGTGAGCGACCAGTGGCGGACACCTACGTTTGTGGAAGATGTGGCCTGGGGTGTCGAGAGATTGATGGCGCATCCCGCTAACGGCATCTACCATCTTTGCGGAGGAGAGTGTGTCAGTATTGCCGACCTGGCTTACCGGGTAGCGGATGTGCTGCAGCTGGACCGTTCCCTGATTCTTCCGGTGACGACGGAGGAAATGCAGGAGAAGACACCACGTCCCTGTTTCAGCGGGCTCAGTATCGGGAAGGCCCGGCACGAACTGGGATACTGTCCGCATTCGCTCGAAGAAGGCATCCGGAAAATGTACGAGTCTATCCTGTAACGGAAGGTAATCCGTTCCCTTTCGGTGTTTGAGGCAGCCTTTCATTATGGGATAAGGAAAAGGCCGCGAGCTTCTGACCAGAAACTCGCGGCCTTTTTGAAAAAGATGGCGGTCTTTTCTCCCGCGCATAAAGGTGCGTTTCCTTTTATTTCATTATGCATGCCGGTAACCGACGTGAGGACAGTATGGCTTTTATGTGATTGTCATCACCTGATACTGATTTTTCAGAAAGAAACGCTATCTTTACAGATTGGAAGGGAACAATATATCCAGCATGAAAGGAACACGGGGTATCCCTGAACGGTTTGTTCTGAACTTGTTTGTTTTTATTACCCGTCCTTGCGCGGTCCTTGTACGATATATGGATGACCAGCCAGGGATACTTGCATGTACTTGGTTGGAGCATAAAATTATATCAAAGCTATGAAAAATAAACTGTTATTGATAAATTTTTTGTGGGGAAGAATCCGGCTTTTTATTGATATTGGGATGAATTGTTCCAATCAAATTCTTAAAGGAATCATTGTCTTGTTAGTTTTATTTTGGCCGTTGAAGCTGAATCGGGTGGTGGCATGCACTTCTACTAAACCGGATATTAAAACTTCGTGTGACATTATGGAAAGAAAAGGAAAAAGTATAATACATTTTAGGCATTGATAAGAGGGTATGAAAAAACGGAATTTTTTTTAGTGGCAGGATGGCTTTTTCATCTTGCCGTGTGGGGACAGGCTGCAGAGCAGATGGACCTGTCCGGAATCTGGCGCTTTCAACTGGATCCGATGGGGTTCGGGAAGACTCCGGGCTCGGAACTGTATTTGAGCAAACTGACGGAGACCATTGCATTGCCGGGTTCTACGGATGAAGGGGGTAAGGGGATACAGAATTTTGTGGCGCACGTCGACCGACTTTCACGTAAGTTCGAGTATTGCGGACAGGCATGGTATCAGCGTGAGGTGGTCATTCCGGAATCCTGGAGAGAGAAGGACATTGTGCTGTCGCTCGAGAGATGTCACTGGGAAACGACGGTATATGTCGACGGCAGTCTGGTGGGGGCAGATGAGCGCCTTTCTACTCCCAACCGTTTTGTGGTTGCTGGTCAGCTGACACCGGGACTTCATACGCTGACCGTTTGTGTGGACAACCGGCTGAAATATCCGATGGACCAGTGGAACCACGGTACTACGGAATATACTCAGACCAACTGGAACGGGATGGTGGGGCAATTGAAACTGGAGGCTTATCCGGCATGTGCGATTCGTGGAATGCGGGTGGATACCGACATCGACAGTAAGAAGGTAATGGTGAGATTACGGACGGGTAAGGCAAAGGAGGTTCCGGCTACGCTGGAACTTCGGGTGAAGGATAAGACCGGAAAAGTGGTGGGAGCCCCTACCTCATCGGTAGTGATAAATGGCAGTACGCTGGTACAGGAATGTCCGGTGAAGGGCGACATGGTACTGTGGAATGAGTTTACGCCGGAACTGTATACCTTGGAGGCTGCACTTACCGTAGAGGGCGAGACGTATATGGAAAAGACTTTTTTCGGCTTCCGCAAGGTTGAACAGGGAAAGCATCACATTCGTCTGAATGGCAGAAACATTCATCTGCGGGGAGTGCTCGACTGTGCGGTGTTTCCCAGAACCGGTTATCCGGCAACCGATGTGGCAAGCTGGGCTAAGATATTCCGCACGGTCAAAGAATACGGTATGAATCACGTGCGTTTCCATTCATGGTGTCCGCCTGAGGCCGCTTTCTTTGCTGCCGACAGCCTGGGACTGTCTGACTTTCCGGGTCAGGGAAGTGCCTTTGTAGGTATCCTGGAAGCTTTCTGGGAAAGCAAGGGACTGGTTACGCCTGAGAAATTCCGTGAGTCGTGTGCGCCTGTGGTACTGCTGGCTCGCTTTCCAAAACGTACGTATCTGAATAACGAGGTGCTGAGAATAAAACTGGGAGTGTATCAGTTTGCAGACAAGGCTATCAAAGGCGGCGCACTGCAGTGGAGTCTGGAGGACGAAGGTCAGCATGCGGTTGCGGAAGGGAAACTGAGGCACGGAACCTTGTCGGTCGGTACGGTTGATTCACTGGGTGCGGTAGCGGTTGATCTGAAGGCGGTTGCCCGCACTGGGAAATATACGTTCAGACTCCGTATGGGGGATGAAGTGAAGAATGAATGGGATTTCTGGGTATATGCAGAGGACGAAATCAACCGCTACCAGGAGTTCCGGTATGTAAGGAATTGGGAGGAGGCGAGAGACAGACTCTTGCAGGGGGAAAGCGTATTGTTCGTACCGGAAAAGACGAACGGACGGAAAACGCGTTTTACCGGTCATTTTTGGAATCCGGTCATGTTTAATTGGGACCCGATGATTGTGGGTACGTGGATTGATCAGTCGCATCCGGCATTGGATCTGTTTCCGACGTCTTATTATGCCGATTGGCAGTGGTGGGATATTCTGAATTACGGACAGGCAGTCGACCTGACAGAACTGAGGGAACTGCAGCCGGTCATTCAGAGTGTCGACACCTACGAAGTCAACCGTAAACTGGGGATTTCGTTTGAGGCAAAGGTGGGTATGGGAAAACTGTTTGTCTTGTGTCTCGACATGGATAAGGGTATTCACCAGCGCCTGGCGATGAAACAATTGCTGACATCGGTGGGCAGTTATGTCTTTTCCGACCGTTTTGTCCCCCGGTGCAGCGTACCGGTCTACCGGTTGGATGAGGTCTTTTCGCTGGAGAAAGAAGGAGAAACTGTCAATAAGGATAATGCAGCGGTGCGGCAGTTGCTGAACCAATAAGAAGGGAGGAAGATACATCACCACGGGCGAGTACCTTCCTTTTTTTATCTATCTGCCGTTTTTATCATGCCTGCAGCGGCAGGAAAAGCGGAGCAATCTGCAAGGATAGTGCGTAGGGCCGAATATACCTAAAAGTGGGGATTGTATACTTGTACGGAGGCTCTTATCTTTGCAACATCAAATCATAGGCATTTCTGCCGGCTGACCAGATGAGGGCGGGCGGAACTCCGGCCAATATATTATGTACAAAAATCAGCGAAACATACATAGGATTTCAGGAGGCTTCCTGTTGGGACTGTTCGTACTGTACTGGTGCGGCATTACGCTGTTCATGCACTCTCATGTGGTGAACGGGGTGGTGGTCGTGCATTCGCATCCCTTCAAGGCGGAACATTCACATACGAAATCCCAGCTGGAAACTATCTTTTATTTATCCATACTTCAGACTTCGGGCAGCGTGGATGCGGAAGTGGTATTGCCTTTGTGGCTCGTCCCCTTGGCGGTAATCGTTTCCGGATATCTCTGTGCCCTTTCTTTCCGTCCGAATCCGGACGTCTGTACGCGGGGACCTCCTGCTAGGGTGATTGAATATTGACAGATGCAGTTGTAACCTGTATGTCGGAACAAATGCGGCATGCGGGTTTTCGACTGGAAGATGAGCGGTCCTGTTACGGACAACAGGCGGTTGCGGCAGCGGTATGCTGCGGCCTGGGAACCTGTTGCCGGAAGGATAGCGGTAACCTAATCAATAACCCTAAAAAGAAAAACAAGGATGAAAATAATTTATATGTGTATGCTGGGAGTGGCATTGTCGTCTCTCTCAGCCAGGGCTTTTGCAAATGCAAATGAATGGATGGATACGGAAGTGAATGTAAGAGATACCGATGCCAACATTGTCGGTCATGTAACGGACAAGGATACCGGGGAACACCTGCCTTATGTATCGGTGCTACTGAAGGGGACTACCCTGGGGACGACAACCGATGCAACGGGACATTATTTCCTGAAGAATCTTCCGGAAGGGACGTTTACCCTGGAAGTGAGTTCGGTAGGATACAAGACGGAAAGCCGGACGGTCCGTGTGAAAAAGGGACAGACCCTGGAACTCAATTTTGAGATAGCGGAAGACCGGGTGGCCCTCGACGGGGTGGTGGTTTCGGCCAACCGCAATGAGACGACCCGGAGAATGGCTCCTACGCTGGTCAATGTGGTGTCGATGAAGACATTCGAGAATACCAATTCTACCTGTCTGGCACAGGGACTGAACTTCCAGCCGGGGGTACGGGTGGAGAACAACTGTCAGAACTGCGGTTTCCAGCAGGTGCGCATCAACGGACTGGACGGTCCGTATACGCAGATTCTGATTGACTCGCGTCCGATATTCAGTGCCCTTTCCGGAGTTTACGGACTGGAGCAGATTCCGGCAAACATGATCGACCGCGTGGAGGTGATGCGGGGTGGAGGTTCGGCCCTGTTCGGGTCGTCTGCCATTGCGGGTACCATCAATATCATTACGAAGGAGCCGGTACGTAATTCGGCACAGTTCTCGCATACGCTGACGGGCATCGGGGTGACTTCGGCCTTCGACAATACGACGACGGTGAATGCCTCGCTGGTATCCGACAATCATAAACTGGGACTGGCGGTCTTCGGACAGAACCGTGAACGGGCGGGGTACGACCATGACGGAGACGGTTTTACGGAACTTCCGGAACTGAAGAATCAGACGCTGGGTTTCCGTTCGTACCTGAAGACGGGAGATTACTCCAAACTGACGCTGGAGTATCATCACCTTCAGGAGTATCGCCGGGGCGGTGACCAGTTGCGGCGTCCGGCGCACGAAGCCCTGATTGCCGAGCAGCTGAAGCACAGCATCAATACGGGAGGAGTCAAGTTCGATTTGTTCTCTCCGGATGAAAAGCACCGTCTGGGGGCTTATCTGTCGGCACAGCATGTAGACCGTGACAGTTATTATGGCGGCGGAGAAGACATGGAAGAGAAACTGAAGTCGTACGGACACACTACCGACATGACGTGGGTGGCCGGCGTACAGTACAGTTACAATTTCGGGCGTTGTCTTTTCATGCCGGCAACCCTGACGGTGGGTTCGGAGTACAACCAGGATAATCTGAAGGACAATATGTGGGGACGGGGACGGTATATCGACCAGAAGGTCCGTACCGTCAGTGCCTTTGCGCAGAACGAGTGGAAAAACCGGAAGTGGAGTTTCCTGCTGGGAGGACGACTGGATAAGCACAGTCTGCTTTCCAAACCGATTTTCAGTCCGCGTGCCAACCTGCGTTTTAATCCGACAGACAATGTCAATCTCCGTGCCAGCTACTCGTTTGGCTTCCGGGCGCCTCAGGCCTTTGACGAGGACCTGCATGTGGATAATGTGGGAGGAACGGTGGCCGTCATCCGTCTGGCCGATGACCTGAAAGAGGAAAAATCGCAGAGTTTCAGTCTTTCTGCCGACCTGTATCATGCCTGGGAGGACTGGCAGGCGAATTTGTTGGTGGAAGGATTTTATACCGATATCTCGGATGTATTTGCCCTGACTAAAATCGGAAAGGATGAGAATGGGGTGATTATCAAGGAGCGTGGTAACGAGCGGGGAGCCTCAGTGTATGGATGTACCGTAGAAGGTAAGCTGGCATGGAAGAAATACTGGCAGCTTCAGGCGGGTGTGACCTTGCAGAAAGCTGCATATAAGGATGCACGCTCCTGGAACGAGGATGATCCGACGGTGCCGCTGGAAAAACGAATGTTCCGTACGCCCGATGTGTATGGCTATTTTACGATGACCTATACTCCTGTGCGTGCTTTATCCCTGGCTTTGTCGGGTACGTATACGGGCAGTATGCTGGTGGAGCATCATGCCGGGTATATTTCCCAGAACCGGACGGAGACCACGCGTCGTTTCTGGGACATAGGCATCAAGGCAGGCTATGATTTTCAGTTGTACAAGAGCATCACCCTGCAGTTGAATGCCGGGGTACAGAATATCTGGAATGCCTATCAGAATGACTTTGACAGAGGGACCGACCGTGACTCGGGGTATATTTACGGTCCGGGAATGCCTCGGTCGGTATACGCCGGTCTGAAACTGAGTTATTGACCGTAAAAGGATATTTTTCGCCCTTGCTTAAAGGGAAATTTTTCTTCATGTTTCTGTTGAATCGGGCTGTCTGGGGCGGATTTTCGCCGCTCCGGATGGCCTGATCTTTTTGTAAATTTCGGTGAAAAGGAAAGCGAAAATCAGAGGTGAGGCAAAGGGGGATAAGGACTGTTTGCAAGATGGATATTGCTGATATTCTTCTGAATAGATAATGCTATGATTGTTGTGTTTTATTTGCATAAACATGAAAATACCTATTTGTGGGTATTGACATATACCCGATTGACTGTATAAATTTGCAGAAAAATGACAAAATGAAAAGACTTAACAGATTATTACCACTGATCATTGTATTATTATTCACGACTGTGGTAGATGCCGGAGCGCAGCACGGACAGGCGGAAGTGTCCGGGGGCTGGTGGCTGAAAGGCATGGTGACAGATGGGCATGGTGAACCTCTGGTGGGGGCGACTGTCCGTGAGGCCCGGACATTCAAAGGGACGGTATCGGATATCGACGGTAAATTTTCTATTCAGGTACGTAAAGGGCAGATCTTGTTGTTTGACTATGTGGGTATGAAGCAGCAGAAACTGCAGGTAAATACGGACAAGTTCGTCAAAATCGTAATGGAGTCTTCCGACAATTCATTGGAAGAGGTGGTGGTGACCGGTTATCACCAGGTCAACAGCCGGATATTTGTCGGCTCGGCGGCCAAGGTGTCTACCAAGGATTTCGCTTTCTCACCGCAGGCCGATTTCTCGCGGCTGCTGGAGGGTAAGGCTCCGGGACTGAATATTTCTTCTGCTTCGAGTGCGTTTGGTTCAGCTCCTAAGATGAATATCCGTGGAGGAGGTTCTATCAACGGGAGTGTGCAACCGCTGTGGGTGGTTGACGGGGCAGTACTGGAGGACTTTGCCTCGCTCGATACGGAGCAGTTGCTTTCGGGAGATGCCATAACCCTGATCAGTTCCAATATCGCCGGACTGAATCCGGCGGATATTGAAAGCATCGAAGTTCTGAAAGATGCTTCAGCCACTTCTCTCTACGGGGCCAGAGGAATGAACGGGGTGATTATTGTGACGACAAAGTCGGGAGAAAGAGGAAAGGGACTGAGCCTTTCGTACAACCTGACGCTCTCTAAAAGATTCAAACCCAGTTACCGGCAGTTTGACATGATGGACTCCCGGGAGACCATGGAGGTGTACCGGGAAATGGAGAACAAGGGATATTTTACCATGAACGAGGCACTCTATGCCCGCAGGGGCGGGGTATTCACACAGTGGTATGAGCGCATTACGGATTTCGACGGGGCCGGTTTCGGACTTACGAATACCGAGGCGGAAAAGGAGGGTTTCCTGGACCGGGCAGCCGGGTACAATACCGACTGGTTCGACCGGATCTATACGGATGCGCTGACGCAGAATCACTCGTTGTCTCTGGCATACGGCGGTGAGAAAAGTACGACGTATGCTTCCCTGAGTTATTATCACGATCCGGGAGAGACGGTGGTCGACCGTACCCGGAGGGCAACTCTGAACCTGAAGAACAGCCTGTATCTTTCGGAAAAAGTAAAAACAGTGATCGGGGTGCAAGCGAGCTTCAGGGACCAGTATGCTCCGGGGACTTTCCCGAGAATCCGGAACCTGGAGGCGGGGGCTTACAAGCGTGACTTTGACATCAATCCTTTCTTCTATGCTCTGAATACGCCACGGACACTGAGACCGTATAATGAGGAGGGAGCATATGAATATTACCGCAACGACTGGGCGCCTTTCAACATCATGGAGGAATATCAGCAGAACCGTATGCAGATCAAGATGAACGAATTCCGTTTCTTTTTGCAGGGAAACTGGAATCCGGTGAGTGAACTGCACATTTCGGCTTTGCTGAATGCCCGGCATGCCGTGACACACCTGATGCATCACATCGGAGAGCGGTCGAACGTAATCGGTGCGCATCGGGCGGATGGAAACGGGGTGTTCCGCAGGGACAATATTTATCTGTACAGGGACCCCGTGAGCGGGACGGCGCGGGTGGCTCTTCCGATGGGAGGCGTATACGATAAGACTACCCGTTCGCTGCAAAGCTATATGGCACGTCTTTCCGGTGATTACGGACACAGCTTCGGTGAGCATCATCTGAAGGTATTTTCCTTTGCCGAGATGAAGATGTCGGACAATGATATCGACCAGTTCAAGGGGTATGGCATTGCTTTCGACAAAGCCAACAGTGTTTCTGCCAGTCCGGATATTTTCAGAAAGACGATTGGTGAGGGACAGGAGTATTTCGGCCTTCAGCATACGTATGACAGAGGGATTGTCTTTTCCGGTTCGTTGACGTATAGTTACCGGAACCGGTATGTGCTGAACCTGGTAGGCAACTATGAGGGCTCGAATCTTTCGGGAACGAGTGACCGGGTAAGGTGGCTGCCTACCTGGAACATCGGTGGAAGATGGAACCTCAGCGAGGAAGAGTTTTTCAGTCGGGCAAGCAAGGTATGCAACAGACTGGCATTGCGTGCCAGCTATGGACTGGTAGCGAAGATGAATCCGCAGGCCATTAATTCGGTCAGTGTGTTCGACAGCAAGGTGACCTTCCGTCCGGATGTGCAGAGCCGGGAGTATGCCATTTATCTGAAGCACCTGGAAAACCGTGACCTGACGTGGGAGAAGATGTATGAGCTGAATGTGGGACTGGATGCCGGGTTGTGGAACAACCGGGTGTCGGCGACCCTGGATGTGTACCGGCGGAATTCGTTTGACCTGATTGACCTGGTCCGGACTGCAGGCATCGGCGGGGAGTATCAGAAGTGGGCTAATTTCGGTGATATGACTACGACGGGCTTCGACTGGAGCCTGCAGACGGTGAACGTGAAGGGCAAGCATTTCAGCTGGAGCACGGTGTTCAATTTTTCGTATTACAAGCAGCGGATTACACGTCTGGTCAATACGCCGTCTACTTTCGATCTGGTATCGGGTACCGGTCGTGGAAACCTGGAAGGCTTTCCGCGTGGGGCGTTGTATTCGTTTGAATTTGCGGGACTGAACGACAGGGGACTGCCTTCGTTTTATTGGGGCGACCTGCCGCTGGAGTCGGATGAACTGTCGCGGTTGTCGGGAGCGAACTTCTATGATACCCGGTACAACCGGTCTTATCTGGTGTACAACGGTCCGGTGGATCCGTATATTACCACTGGCTTGTCGAATGTCATTCAGTTCAAGAACTGGGAACTGGCTGTTTTCCTTTCCGGACAAATCGGTAATAAGGTGCGGCTGGCTCCTACTTTCGACCCTGAGTACGGTGACTTGAATGTGTTCACTACCCGCTATCGTGAAAGATGGCTGACAAAGGGAGATGAAAACCGTACCCATATACCGGTCATTCCGGGAACCGACCTGATTGGGCTGGTGGGACGGCAGAATATTGAGCGGGCTTATAATGCGTATAACTATTCGGATGTCAATGTGGTTGACGGCAGTTTTATTCGCATGAAGAGCATCTCCCTGACGTACCGGATTCCGGTGAAGGTCTGTGAGCGGCTGAGCCTGAAATCGGCCTCGGTCAATGTGCAGTTGCAGAATCCTTTTCTGATTTATGCGGACAGGAAACTGAACGGCAGAGACCCTGAGTTTGTAAGTTCCGGAGGAGTGGCCACTCCGATACAGCGTACTTACAGTTTATCTATCAATACGACTTTCTAATGGATGTATTATGAAACGATTTGTAAAAAAATACCTGTTGGTAATGGTGGTGTCGTTGAGTTCCTGCCAGTTCCTGGAGAAATTTCCGGATTCCAATGCGGATGTGCGCATTGATACGAAGGAGAAGGTTCAGGAACTGCTGACCGGAGCGTATCCGCAGGCATCGTATTTCCGGTTTCTGGAAATGAGGACGGATAATGTGGGAGACAAGAGAAATACCCTGGAAGCGCCTCGTCTGGACGAGGCCATGTACTATTGGAAGGATTATGATGAAGAGGAGCCGGATTCACCGAAGGCTTACTGGATGGAGTGCTATCGGGGGATTGCGCAGGCCAACAAGGCACTGGAGGCTCTGGCCGGGTTTGCCGACAAGCAGGATCCGCAGGTACAGGCCCTGTATGCCGAGGCTTTGCTGATACGGGCTTATCTGCATTTTATGGTTGCTAATATTTGGGCGCCGGTTTATGAGGGAGAGGAGGAATCGAAGCAACTTCCGGGAATCGTGTATGTCGAAACTCCCGAGAAACATGCGCTGGTGAAGTATAAGATGGAGAATCTGGCGGATACGTACCGGAAGATAGAGCGTGACCTGAGGCTGGGACTTGCCTGGGTCAGGGATGATTACTATGCACAGCCGAAATTCCATTTCAATAAGAAGGCTGCCTATGCTTTTGCAGTACGCTTTTTCAGTTATACGGGGCAGTGGCAGGAGGTAGTGGATTACAGTGCGTACGTACTCGGTACACAACCGGCGAAGGCGATTACGTCCTTTCTGGATGTGAGTGAGCAGCGTGCGGAGGAGAGAATGGCTTATTATGCCTCGGAGCAGAATCCGAGCAACCTGCTGATGACGGTTACCGAGTCGTTGTGGTATAAGTATTACATCGACGGAAGGTTTGGACTGGATGAACCTACTTTTCAGAAGGTGGTGTGGAGAATCGGGGCAAAGACCTTGTATCAGATTGCGGGCTATCAAAGGATGGCGCAGCATAACCGGCTGAATACGGCGTATTTTCCGAAGTTCTCGCATTTCAGAAATGCGGAAGGGTTATTGAACAGCCAGCGTGGGCATTTTTGCATGAACGTGCTGTTTACTACGGAGGAGGTGCTCTTGCATCGGGCAGAGGCATATGCCATGCTGGACAACAAGGAGCTGGCGCTGAATGATATTGTGACGTTTTTCCTCGCCAAGCACATTATTGCGAAGGGGGTGGGTGAGGCTCCTGAAAGAGAGGAACTCGACTTCATTCCGACTTCCGACCGTGACCGGATCCAGCCTTATTATCGTCCGTTGTCTGCCAGTCAGGCGTCGTTGCTGTACGTGATATCGGAAATGAGCCGGCAGCAGTTCATGCACGAAGGAATGAGGTGGTTCGATTTGCGGCGCTATCACATGAGTGTGGACCGTAACCGGACGGGAGAGGCGCGCAACGTGAATTGGGTGTTGAGACCGGAGGACAACCGGAAGGTGTTGCCGTTCCCGAATGAGGCGATTAATTATATTGAAAAAATAGTTGACAATGAATAAGTTTTTTAAGTGTGTGTTAATGGGGCTTCCCGGCCTGTTGCTGTTGGCTGGATGCAAGTCGGAAATCAGTGACTTGCGGCAGGAGGCCCCGGCGGTTGAAACGCAGCTTACTGAGTTGGACCGTTGGCTGTTGGAGGAGTTTGAGACTCCGTATAACATAAGGGTGGTATACAGGCAGATGCCGTTCCGGGATCCGGTGGCTCCGGGCAACCGTTCGGTGCAGTTGGCACGGGTCAAGCCTTTCCTGAAAGCGTACAAGGAACTGTGGATTGATCATCTGGAGAAACTTTTCGGAAAGGAGTTTATCCGTCGATATCATCCGAAGGAAATCCGGTTGTACGGGGCTCCGAACTTCGACAGCCGGATGGTGGAGGGAATGGACACTCCGGGATTGGGTACGCAGGTCATGCCGCTCTATCAGGTGAATGCCTTTGAGCCTACCCGTCCGGAAGCCGTATACCGGATGATGAGGGAGGCAACCTTCTGTTTTGCCAAGAACCTGATTGAGCTGAGGCCGGTCGACCTTCCTACGTTTTCCGGGTATAATATAGTGAGGTACAGTCAATGGACCGACAATGAACTGCAGGGAGAGTACACGGACCGTTCCGACCTGATGGCTCCCTTCGGGTATTTTACGAAGGCTGCACAAGGCGGACCGGTGGTAGACTTTGCCGAAACCTTCAGCCTCCTGCTCTGCCGGTTGCCGAAACAGGTGAATGCCCTGATGCAGGTTGACGAATTCGAGACGCCTCTACCTTATAAACTGGTGCTTCAGAAAAAGGTGGCTTTCGTCGATAAGTACCTGCTCGAAAATTTCGGAATCAAGCGTGCCTCTGATTTGTCGCGCGTATTGCCCCGCCTGATTGAGCAATATCCGAAGAAGTATGCGGAAGGGGCGGCTTCCGGTGAAACAGTGGAACCTTAATATTTTCAGACCATGATGAGAAACAATGATATCAGACCGAGCCGTAGTATTCTGAAAGGAATGTTGATGATCGTCTTGCTGGCCGGACTGCCTGCCTGTCGTGAACGTACGGATGAACACATCGGTACGGTTACCGAAAGGCAGCAGCAGAGAATCGACGAACTGAAATCGGTACTTTGCAGCGCTCCCAACGGGTGGAGGATGAAGTATTTCCCGAATCTTAACTCCCGCTTGAATACGGACATCACGGAAAATTACAAGACAGAGGCGCATTCGCTGACCGATGTGTACCTGCAGCGGCGGATGGGGGCCGGCGGATATAATCTTTTCCTGAAGTTTCGGGAAGGAGGAGAGATGGATGTGCTGACCGACATTGCGTATGCGCCTGCAGATGTGAAGAGTCATTACCAGCCGGTCTATCAGCCGGAAATCGGGCAGGCACAGTACGGTATTTCCGTTTCCGACGACCTGACGCTGTTTTTCCGTACGGGTACCATGCTGGAAGAACTGTATCCGTTTCAGATCAATGCGACGGCTAAATTCCTGCCGGTGCTGGTTTCTCCCGAACGGATATTGCTCAGGACGATGAATTATCCGGAACCTGGGAGAGAGTGGATTGAGATGACTCCGCTGGAAGTGCCGGAGGAGCAGTGGGCGGAGAAGATGAATCGGATTATCCGGGAAAAGGAGGAGTTCCGGACACGCTCTTACAAGGCTTTGCGACAGAATCTGAAAGAAGACCGGGACTGCGTGCTGCGGATAATGGTGACAGATACCCGGAAGGTGGTGTATGAGACTTCCTACGACTTTGGCCAGCAGATGATGCAGTACAGGTTGTCGGCTTCGTATTCGAAGGATTGGCAGTCGCACCGGAAAGTGGCCCGGTACGACCGGATGCAGTATGAACTGTTTCTGAAAAATGAGCAGCCTAACCTGACGGTACACGGATTCGACGGAAGTACGTATTATACCGGACTGGGTTCGGGGTATCTTGCTACAGAGAACGGACTTGAATTTCGACCGGGATTTAAGTTTGATGAAGGAGTGGTGTTTTCCGAATTCACGCATACGGAAGGCAAGAAAGAGTGGGTGAGTACAAGCGGCATTTATACCGCATACATCACTTTTGCAGAGAAGAACAAACAATGATTCATAGAAGCGTATGATGAAAAAATATTTTACATTTTATCTAGCGGCCGGGATGGCATGGATGGGATTTTCGCTTGCCTCCTGTGCCCGGGAAGAGGTGGAAGACAGGGTAGAAAACCTGTCGGATTTCATCCGCCTGAAACCGGCAGAACGTGTTCCGCACGAGACGGGAGTGCCTTTCAACTGCTTTCCGAAGGAGGTGGGAGATTTGGGCTTTACCAACAGTGAGGAGGGTTCTTCCGATGAATATCGGGAGAGTTATCAGGTCTCACTGTCCGTCGATGTGATGGCCAATTATTACGGAAGTTTCGACAAGCAGAATCTTTCGATTGTGATTTTGCAGTATCTGGATGAAAACAATGAGTTGAAGGTAGATACCATCATGGACGGACATAACGTGATTGAGAAAGACAAACAAGGACGGTTCAAGCCCTATTTTTCGGAGGTCGAACCGGTGTCCATCACCAAACGTTCGGGCGATCCGGTCTACTTTGCCGTGTTTTACAGTCCCTATGCTTATTTCGACATGACTGTGAGTCTGACGGCGGAGACGGCAGACGGCTCGGAGACGCTTCCGGAACTGAGCCATCGTTACAGCCGGACCCTGGAGTCCTTCCATATCGCTGAGATAGGCAAGAATTACAATATATATTCTCAGGCAATGTACCTTCCGTAAGGAGGATGATGAATGATACAGAAACTAAAATAGATTTGACAATGAAAAAAAGTATTATTGGATTGGTTTTGATAGTGAGTGTGTGTGTAAATGGTACCGGTTGCAGTAAGCAGGAAATCCGAAGGGAGGATCCGCCGGCAGGTCAGACCCCGTCTTCGGAGGGCTATGAAACCGATTACCGGTTTTTCAGAAACGGACTCTCGAGTGTGGATATTGGTGAGGCAAGAAAGGTGTTGCTTGATTTCCGCAACTTCAATAACGGTATCAATGCAAAAGTGCTGACGAACCTCGAAGGGAAGAGGCAGGATTACCGCAATGGACTGGCTTCGCACATAGGGGTAGGATTTAAGGAGCAGGAAAAGGCCCGGAATATACTGGAGACTTTCCTCGATGAACTGACGGAGGCTTCGAAGAATCCTTCGGCCGGTGCGTTTGCCCGCGAAGGAAAAATCGGCATCGTGCAGGTGAGTCACGATGAACAGCGGCTGGTGAATGAAAAGGGAGTGGAACTGGGGCAGGTCATCCAGAAAATGATGATAGGGGCGTTACAGGTTGCCAACATCGAACACTTCCTGATGAAATCTCTGGAAGCCGATAACCAGGCGGTGATGGAAGGAGGCAACAGCACGGCGATGGAACATTACTGGGACATTGCCTGGGGATACCTGGGCAGCATCAATGCCGATCCAGACCGTATCTCTCCTTTGTTCTTAGCCAATTATATCGAGAAGGAGGCTGTCGGAATGAAGGGATTGGAAAACATCAACGTAGCTGTCTATCATGCGTTTCAGGCTGGAAGAAAGGCGATTGTCGGAAACCGGACGGATGAGGTGAGGAAACAGGTGGGAGAGATTCGTGGACTGCTCTCCAAGATGCTTGTTCTCCGAACCATGTTTTATCTGAACGAGAGTTCCAAGATCCTGAGACAGAAGAGTGGAAACGAACTCAACGAGCAGTATTTCCATCACATGGGTGAGGCACTGGGATTCATCCTGGCCTTGCCGTTTGTCAAGAATGCAAATGGTGACTATTTCATTACGATGGACCAGGCGAAGGAACTGTATGATGCCCTGACACAGGGTGAAAAAGGTATCTGGGACAAGGAACGGATTGAAGGTAATCAGGCGGGATCCATCATTGAAGTAAACAAGAAAATCAAAGCGTATTACCATATATGAGAAAGCGTTGTATAGGACAGATCGGGGCAATGATGCTCGGACTGTTGCTGGTGCTGACAGGATGTGTATATACACCGGTAAAGGGACATTCGGAGAAAAGAACCGTGAAGGAAGATTATCTGACGTTCTGGTACAAGCGGCAGATACTACCCGCTTTTGTGGCTTACCGTGAGAAGACAGATGAACTGACTCGGGCAGCTTATGCGGTGAGGGATGCTCAGGAAGGGGCCGGAAAGGAAGCGGCAGTGGAGCAGTTGAAGGCTCTGTATAAGGAGACTTTTCTCTGCCTGCAGGATGTCATCCTGTTTGATAATGCGCTGTTCCATAGCGGTATCAGCGGATTGTATGAACTGGCGGGGACCTCGCAGGTCAACAAGGGACTGGTTAAATCGGGTATCGGGAACGGCCGTATCACTGCCGATGAGATGGTCCGGGAACTGGAAGAAGGACTGAACCAGCCTAATGCGGCAGGATTTGCAGCCTTGGATTACATCCTATTCAGTGGAGAGATTGCCCTCGATGCGGCCAGTATCCGATATGTGTGTACGGTCTGCGAAGTCATCGGTCATTATGCGAAGGAGGCAGAGAGACATTATAAGGAAAATGAGGAGGCATTCCTGGCGCACAACGATTTTTCGGCGGGAAGCAGCCTCAGTACCCTGGTCAATACCTTGATGAAGCAGTATGAGATTTATGTACGTACCATTAAGGTGGGGATTCCCATCGGCATATACGGTGCAGCCATCGTACAGAAAAGGGCGGCTCCCCAGACGGTGGAGGGATATTATTGCGGAGGGGGACTGTCTACACGGCTTCTTCACAGGAGCATCCTGTCGCTGAAGCATTTTTACGACGGGGTTCCTTATGGAGAGTCTGCTCCCTTGACGGCTTACAGTTTCGGACATTTTCTGGAAGAACAGTTGGCGGTGACGGGACAGGGAGAGGACCTGGTGAACCAGTTGCGGGAGACTCTTTACCTGCTGGAACGTAAAATCGGGAAACTGGAGGGAGATATTGCCGTACTGGCCGACAGTACGGACGGACTGGAACGTTTGACCGATGTGTACCGCGAGTTGCAGAAGATTGTGGGTATCCTGAAGGCGAAAATCATTGTGGAACTGAAACTGACGATTACCTATAGTGACGGAGAGGAAGGAGATTGAAGTGATGAAGAAGAAAAACAACCTGTTACTGCTGATGTGGCTGCCCGGTATCGCATACGGGCAGTTGCCGGCAGACAGCAGTATGAACCACAAAGAAGTGGTGCTCGATGAAGTATATATCTACAGCAGTCAGGAGAAGTCGGTAAACAAGTCCCGCTTCATGCGTGATGTCGAAGGTACCCAGATCTTCGCAGGAAAGAAAAGTACGGTGACCCTGCTTGAGAATATGTTGCTGAACAAGGCCGCCAACAATACCCGGCAGATGTTCCGGAACGTATCGGGTATTGTCATTCACGAGGGAAGTGACGGCGGACTGCAGTTGAACATCGGTTCCAGGGGACTGAATCCGAACCGTTCAGCCAATTTCAACATGCGGCAGAACGGTTATGACATCAGTGCGGACCCGTTGGGTTATCCTGAGAGTTATTACACCCCGAATGCGGATGACATCAAGGAAATACAGGTACTGCGGGGAGCATCTGCCCTCCAGTACGGTTCTCAGTTTGGGGGAATGATCAACTTTAAACTGGCCACTCCTCCCGAAGATAAGAAAATTGACATCCGCCAGCACCTGTCGGCCGGGAGTTACGGCTTTCTGGGAGGTTATACCCGGGTCTCGGGTACACTGGGGAAGTTTTCCTATTACCTCTCTACCACCTTGAAACGGGGAGACGGTTACCGGGAGAACTCGGACTACAAGAGCTACAATGTCTTGTCGCAGCTGAGATACCGTTCCGGCGAGAATGTCTGGGGGCTCGACTGGCTGAAGTATCATTATCTGGAGCATCAGCCCGGGGGACTGACCGATGTCATGTTTCTGGAAAACCCCAAGCAGAGTAACCGGAGCCGGAACTGGTTCCTGATCGACTGGAACATTCTCTCTTTCTCTTATCACAGGGAGATGCCGGGTATCCGTGCGAGTCTGGATGCCAGAATGATGGGGCTGTATGCCGACCGGTTTGCACTGGGATATCGTGACAAGCGGGTGGGAACGCCAGATCCGGGGAATACGGAACGGGACTTGCAGAAAGGGACGTTCAGAAACTGGGGAGCGGAAGTCGGCTTCCTGAAACGGTTTAACCTGGGAGGCAATGCCGTTCCTTCTTCGTGGGCAGTTGGCGTCAAGTATTATCAGGCCGACAACCTGAGTCAGCAGGGAGCCGGAACGACAGGGGCGGATGCGGATTTTACACTGGTGGAACCGGTGCTGTCGGGAGGGCATTTCCGTCAGAATAAGATTCCGTACCGTTCTTCGTACCGCCTTCCCAACCTGAACGTGGCACTCTTTTCGGAAGTCAACCTGCGGCTGGGGGAGCGGTGGAGCCTGGTCCCGGGGATACGTATGGAGCATATCCGGACGGATATCCGTGGACAGAGAAGTTTCTACAGCATTGACTATGCTACCGAAGGTTATCCCCTGGAAGAGGATGTCCTGACGGATGACAAGACCCATTCCCGGCAGATTGTGCTGGCAGGTCTGGCCTTGTCGTACAAGGCTCCCCGGGCAGAGATGTATGCGAATGTCACCCGGAATTACCGGGCCATTACGTTCAATGACATGCGTACGGTTTCCCCTGCACTGGAGGTGAATCCGGACTTGAAGGACGAAACCGGTTTTTCTTCGGATATCGGTATCCGTTCCCGGGGAAACCGCTTGCTGACCTATGACGTGAGTCTGTTTTTCTTGTATTACGGAGACCGTATCGGAGAGTATTTCCGCGAGAATCCCAAGGTGCCGGGTACGTACCACAGGTACAGGGACAACATCGGTAACGGTATCAGTTACGGGATGGAGGGCATGTGCAATTACGACCTGCAGCGGCTGACCGCCTGGCTGAATCTGCCGGAGCTGAAGGTCAGTCTGTTTGGTAACTGGGCCATTACGGGTTCCAGGTACCTGAAGAGTAAGGCGGGATACCATATTGAAGGCAACCAGATGGAGTTTGTGCCGCTGTATAACCTGAAGGGGGGATTTACCGCACAGTACAGAAAGTGGTCGATGGCTTTGCAGGCGGGTTTTACATCCTTCCAGTTTACGGATGCGGCCAACGAACCGATGGATCCGGATGATGCCGTTTACGGTATCTATGGGGCGATTCCGGGGTATTGTGTGGTGGACCTGAATCTGGATTATCGGCTGAACAAGTACCTGAACCTGGTACTGTCGTTCCAGAATCTTACCAACCGCATCTACATGACCCGAAGGGCCACGGGCTATCCCGGTCCGGGAATTATCCCTTCTGCCCCGTTCAACTGTATGGGTACTTTGATGTTTCACTTGTAAATTGAATGACGATGTTGGAAAGTATCGAATATCTGTTCCAGAAAGGAATTGTTGATCCGGTCATGTACCTGTTTGATCCGGGGAGACGGATTGCATGGATTTATCTGCTCGTGGCCGGGATACTGGCTTGTGGGTGGTACATGATTTTTCTGAGACTCTCGCTGAAGGACAGTCTGAAGGAGATACTGAGGAAGGAATACTGGTGGAGCCGTTCGGCAAAGACGGACTACTGGCTGTTTCTGATCTGTGGTGTCTGCAAGGCGGTCTTTGTCCTCCCGTATCTGGTGACCGGGAACATGCTGGCGTATTGGCTGAGCATGAAACTGACCGAGTGGACGGGCCCGTCTGCCTTGAGGATACCGGCCTATGCAGCCATATACCTCTATCCGCTGGTCTTGTTTCTGGTAAAGGACTTTTTTATTTACGTGACGCACTATCTGCTGCACCGCAACAGGTATTTGTGGGAGTTTCACAAGGTACACCATTCGGCAGATACGATGAATCCGTTCACGCTGTACCGGATGCACCCAGTGGAAATGGTGCTGCAGAATCTTCAGGGACTGCTTGCCTTTGCCCTGGTGACGGGAGGGTTCTATTATTTCAATCACACTGTGCTGTTTCAGGCAACCATCCTGGGGGTGAATGCCTTCAGTTTTGTGTTCTTTATGGCAGGGGCCAACCTGCGGCATTCTCACGTTCCGCTCCGGTATCCCAAATGCCTGGAACGCATTTTCATGAGTCCCTATCAGCATCAGATGCATCACGACCGGAAAGGGAAGTTCTGTCACAGCAACTACGGTTCCCGGCTTGCGCTCTGGGATTATCTCTTCGGAACGCTGCATACCTCCGATGAACTGCCTTTGGAGAAGCGCCGTTTCGGCTTGCCGGAAAAGGCATTGCACCGCCCCAATCATTTGTGGGGCAACCTGGTCTCGCCTTTTGTGGGTTGCCTGCGCCAGTTGAAAAGGCAGTTCTCCCTCTGAAGTCAGAAAAACTCTTTTTTCACCCCTGAACGTGTTACGGTATGCAACTGCCGTATGCGTTCAGGGATATTTTTATGGACGGTATTTCTCTACAACATACAGAGTGACTCCCGGAAACGAGCCGGCTGTCTTTTCGATGACTTCCTTCACGTCCTTCCATTCCAGTTTTCCGAGTCCTGCACCGATGGCGGGCAGGCCTATTTTCTGCACTCCTGTACGGGAAGCCATTTCCAGCATCCGTGACAAGGCTTTTTCGATGAATTCCAGTCTGGCTCCCTGCCGCCAGGTCAGTTCCGTTGCCAGGTTATAGACCCATCCCTTGCCGTAGGAATAGGCAAAGACCTCTCCCGGAGTGAACTTTCCCTGCCGGCACAAGTCGCGGTACTGATGATACATTTCCGGAAATTTCTCCTTGAACTGTAAGGCAATGCCTTTTCCCATGGCTCCCTCGCAGTTACATCCGTGTGCATAACTGCTGACATGCTCCAGTGTAAACAAGTTTCCTTCGCTGATATAAACGGTCATAATTGTATGTATATGATGGAAATGAATAATATTTTTCAGTCTTCTTATCTTCGCTTCTCATTGAACCGGAAACCGATGCCGAGCATCAGGTTGTTCGGGTCCTTGAAACGGTATAGCTGATACCCCGTATGCAGGAAGAAGCGTTTGGAAAGGTTTGTCTTCAGGACAAAGACCTGATAAAAAGAACGGGTATCTTTGCCGTGGTAGATAAAGTTCTTTCCGATACCTAAGTTGATGGAGAAGATAGGCATGACAATTTCGGTACGCAGCGACAAGCCCACCGAGAACTGATCCTTGAACGGAGGTCTGTAGAATTTCAGTTCGTCCGACTGTGAAGGAATCTCCTCATTGGCAATGTGTTCAAGGATGTTGGCACTTTCGTCGTACTGTGCATCCAGCGAGAGACCCGCCCGGAAATACTTGTTGAAGTTATACAGCGGATTGAAGTTCATTCCTCCGATGGCAAAAATACCCGGCACCAGCATGCCTCTGTGAGCTTCGGGGAAGATACCCTTTTTCCGTGTGGCCCCGTAGAAAATCAGGTCGTAATTGAAGTAGGGCTTGAACGGATGCCGGTGTCTGTAGCCTGCCCCTTCTTTTCCGGGAGTGAGGTGCTGTTCCTCCTGTCCAAAAGTCCGGATGAATCCGATGGACGCTTCGACGGTATTGACCCCTGCATTGGGATAGTTGCTGTTGCCGTTGGAATAATGCGACACACCGACCCCTGCCCGCAGGTAAGAATGAGCCGCCAGTTGCCAGTTCAGCAAGAACTCCAGGTGGATATAGGCATTGATGGGAGAGCCTACCACGATGTTGTACGGGTTGGTCGTCTCGTTGTATTCCTTCCATCCGAAGGACGCACCGAAATTCCATTCGTAATCCAGGGACAGGCGGGGAGCCAGTCTGGCAATCCGGGAACTCTGAAAGACATATACCGACAAGGGATTTCCCAGTTCCTGACGATTGTGGAAGGTGTTATACCCGATACCGATTCCCTGAATGGCATAGGGATACCGTTTGCCGAAATACGTCTCGGGCGTAAACCGGAAACCGTATTTCAGGTGGCCGGAGAGCATCTGGCGGATGGGCTGCTGCGAGGCGTTTTCACCTTTGAAAAAAGCATGGGTCTGAAAAACGTTCCCCGGTCTGAAGTCGGCTTCCAGCAGGTGCACGACTTTCCAGGTCCGGTCCTTATGGTCAGCGGCATGGAGGCCGAAGGTGTTTCCCATGGATAGCAGGCTGGTCAATATGGCGAGTGAGAATCTGTTCATAGTCTGTCTGTATGCAATACATGCTCTGCCTGTCTGTAAAGGTTTTCTGATGATTGCCTCGCAAAGTAAAAAAATCTTTTTAAAACTTCGGTATAAAATCCGTGATTCTTTGTCCGGCAGGTACATTCTTCTTCCTGCAGATGGAATAACCTGTCGCATCATTGACTATATTTGTATCCGGGGATATTGATGGAAGACCTTATTGAAAACCTTAACTGAATCACATACCATGAGCCGATTTTTATATTTAACACAGAGGGTTTCGGTGGTAATATGGATTTCTGTGATAATTTTAATATATTTGTGTATTAAAATAAACTTATTGATGAATGATATGAAAGAATTGTCTATTGCCAAAGTAAATTTCCCGGAGATAACATCTGCAGAGCTGGTTCCCGGAATCCTGGACCAATGTCACATTCCTTTTCAGGAGATAGCGTGTGTAAACTGGAAAGATTATCCGTATCAGCCGGCTGTGCGCTTTCGTGCGGCTCATACCGGTGATGCGATTCTGCTGAACTATAGAATTACGGAAAAGAGTGTACGCGCTGTTGCCTCGGAAGATAACGGCAGTGTGTGGGAGGACGCTTGTGCCGAATTCTTTATCCAGTTGCCGGGTGATAAGAAAGAGAATTATTATAATTTCGAATGCAATTGTGCCGGAAAACTGCTGATCGGTTACGGCAAGCAGGGCGACCGTACGCATGCCGGCAGTGAACCGCTTGCGGGGGTAAAGAGATGGAGCTCGCTGGGCAACCAGCCGTTCGAGGAACGGATGGGCGAGTGCAGTTGGGAACTGGCGCTGGTTATTCCGGCTTCTTCGTTCTTCGCACATCAGCTGAAGGACTTCAGCCACATGGAAGCTACCGGCAACTTCTACAAGTGCGGTGACAAACTGGAGACTCCTCATTTCCTCTCCTGGGCACCGATTGACCTGCCTGCACCTTGTTTCCACTGTCCGGATTTCTTTGGAAAACTGCATTTTGAATAATCTTGTCAGTAAGACCTGTTCGGTGGATACTCGGTCCGGACAGGTCTTTTGTGTATGAATACGGTATATGGGTGGCTTAGTGAAACTGAAGCATATAAGACTGAAATAATAGACTGAAAACATGAAAGGTAAAATTGTATTGATTACGGGGGCGACCAGCGGTATCGGGGAAGCTTGTGCCCGGAAATTCGCTGCCATGGGGGCCAGCGTGATTCTTAACGGAAGAAACGTGGAAAAACTGAATGCGCTCAGAGACGAACTGACGGCTTCGGGAACAGAGGTGCTTACGCTGCCCTTCGACGTAAGAGACCGTGCTGCCATGCGGCATGCGGTGGATTCCCTGCAGGGAAAATGGAGCGAAGTGGATATTCTGATCAACAATGCGGGACTGGTCATCGGGGTGGACAAGGAGTTTGAAGGCAATCTGGATGAATGGGATATCGTATTGGATACCAATATCAAGGCCCTTCTTTCCATGACACGCATGATTGTGCCGGGAATGGTGGCACGCGGAAGAGGACACATCATCAACATCGGCTCTATTGCCGGGGATGCCGCCTATCCGGGAGGAAGCGTGTATTGTGCGACCAAGGCGGCGGTGAAGGCGTTGTCCGACGGACTGCGCATTGACCTGGTGGATACTCCGCTCAGGGTTACCAACATCAAGCCGGGTATGGTAGAGACCAACTTTACGGTGACCCGTTACCGGGGAGACAAGAAGCGGGCAGACGATTTCTATAAGGGTATTCGTCCTTTGGTGGGCGAAGACATTGCAGAGGTGGTCTATTATGCTGCTTCCGTACCTCCTCACATACAGATAGCCGAGGTCCTGGTGATGCCGACGCATCAGGCTACCGGAACCATCAGTTACCGGGAAAAGGAATAAGGACCGAGGACAAAAGCATTACGGAAAACCGGACGGTTGCCACGGAGGCAGCGTCCGGTTTTTTGTCTGTATTTTTTGCTTATGATCTTTTGTTCGTGATTTTGGTTTCCGGTGGCTTTATTTACAGGTGGGCTGTAGCAGACCGGGTCCTGAATTCGTTGGGAGTACATCCCACAATCCGCTTGAACATCCGGCTCATGTGCTGCGGATACTGGAAGCCCAGGCTGTATGCAATCTCGCTCATCGATTTGGAGGAAGAAAGCAGTTCCTCCTTCGCTCTTTCAATCAGTTTTCCCTGAATGTGCTCCGTGACCGTCTGACCGGTCTGCTTGCTGATCATGTCGCCGAAATAGTTCGGGGAAAGGAAGACCTTCTCTGCAAAATACCTTACAGACGGCAGGCCGATTTCCTGCGGAGCCTCGCTGTCGAAGTATTCGTCGAGCAGTCGCTCGAAGCGTGAGATGATGTCCTTGTTCGAGGCCTCACGGGTAGTGAACTGCCGTTCGTAGAAACGCATGCAGTAGTCGAGCAGCAAACCGATATTGGCCGTAATCAGCCGGCGGCTGTGCTTGTCGATGGCATGCTCCACCTCCATCGTAATCTTGCGGAAGCAGTCCATGATAATCCCGCGCTCTTCCTCGGAGATGTGCAATGCCTCGCGGGTCTCATAAGAGAAAAACGAATACTTCTTTATCTCCTGACCGAGTGGAGTGCCGTGAATGAAATCCGGATGAAACAGTATCCCGTGTGCCGAAGGACGGACATCCGCCTGCATCTCTGTTTCCGCCACCTGACCGGGAGCAAAGCAGACGATGGTTCCTTCCTGGTAATCGTACGGCTGGCGGCCGTACGTGATGTCTCCGCATCGGGTATCTTTCAGAAAGAGGGCATATACTCCGTAATTGATCTTGAAGTGCGTGGGCCATCGGGTAGCTTTCGACAGGTCGACGACTGCCACCATCGGGTGCAAGGTCTCGAGTCCGAACAATTTGTTGTATTTGTCGACATGATCCAGTTTGATTATTTCTACCATCGCTATATTCCGTTTGTTTATCACAAATGTAATGTAAAAGATGCACATAACGTACCCCTTGGGAGGAAAAACGAGGATTGGGGTACAAATATCCGTAAATCGGGGCAGACTTCCTCAGTGGGCCGGAAAGGCCCCCCTGAAAATCCGTTATTCGGGTAAAAACATCTGAGATTTGTATACAATGTAATCGTATGGAATGGGATATTTTTGCAGTAGGTTAAAAAGGAAAGTATTTGAATCGATAAATTGTAACATTATGAAACTTAAATGGATGCTTACGTTTGCGGTATTGGCGCTGAATGCCTCTTTGCTTACCGCACAGGAGAAAGTCAAACAGACGGCGGGACGTGACCAGCTTGGAACCTTCGCCCCTCAGTTTGCCGCACTGAACGATGACGTGCTTTTCGGAGAAGTCTGGAGCCGGACGGACAAGCTGGGACTGCGCGACCGCAGTCTGGTGACCATTACCTCCCTGATCAGTCAGGGAATTATCGACTCGTCCCTGATTTACCACCTTCAGTCGGCCCGGCAGAACGGCATTACCCGTACCGAGATTTCCGAGATCCTCACACACATTGCCTTTTATGCCGGATGGCCGAAGGCATGGGCCGCCTTCCGCCTGGCGAAGGATGTCTGGTCGGAAGATACAGCCGGTGAAGATGCCAAGGCAGCCTTCCAGCGCAGCATGATTTTCCCGATAGGCGAGCCCAATACGGCTTATTCCGCTTATTTTACGGGCAATAGTTACCTGGCTCCGATATCCAAAGAACAGGTAGCCGTTTCCAATGTCACCTTCGAACCGGGATGCCGCAATCACTGGCATATCCACCGGGCCAGAAAAGGAGGAGGTCAGATGCTTATCGGTGTGGCCGGACAAGGATGGTACCAGGAAGAAGGCAAGCCAGCCGTGAAGATCCTGCCGGGTACCGTCATCCACATCCCTGCGAATGTAAAGCATTGGCACGGGGCTGCGGCCGACAGCTGGTTTGCACATCTGGCCTTTGAGATAGCGGGAGAAGGCACCTCCAATGAATGGCTGGAGCCGGTAACCGATGAAATATACAGTCACCTGAAATAATAAACGCATGATGATGGCACGGTTGTTTTTAATTTCACTGACGCTGGTGGCAGCATTGGTCACAGCGTGCGGAAAGAACGATGCGCCGGAACTGCCCGGCAATCCCCAGTCACCGGGAATCACTACTGGAGAAGGAGACAATAACGATCAAAACGAAGACAATATGGAAAATCAAGTAATCAGACTGACCGTCAACGGTCGCTCGTTTACTGCCACGTTGGCAAAGAACTCATCGGCAGAAGCCTTGAGAGACCGGCTGAAGCAGGGAAATGTCAGTGTCCGTATGAGCGACTACGGCAACATGGAGAAAGTAGGTTCCTTGGGCTTTTCACTGCCGAGGAACGATGCACAGACCACCACAGGTCCGGGCGACCTGATATTGTATCAGGGAAACTCGTTCGTCATTTATTATGACACCAATTCCTGGGGCTTTACCCGGTTGGGCAAGGTAGACGGCGTATCTACCCGAAGCAAAATGCTCGAACTTTTGGAAGGCCCGGGAGAAGTCATCGTTACCCTTTCGCTAGAATAAGGCGTAGGTACAGCATGAAAACAGAGGTTCCCAGTTCCGGCCTGCATGAAAAAACAGGCTGGGCCGGGAACCTCTGTCATCGGCAGTGCCGGTTGTCCTTACCGGCGGATCAGATACCGGATAATGAAGTATCCTCCGAATACCTGAAGCAGCATACCCGGAATACCGATGCGGAAATCTTGTGCCGCCAGGTAGAAATCCCCTGTGAAAAGCCATTCTCCCAGTGTGCCGAGTACCTGATAGCTCAATACCACAGCCGCTGCCATGCCGATGGATATTCTCTGGAATCTGTGTGCCATGTATCCGGCCGCTCCGGCAAGCAGTACCGACTTCAGCAGGATGGAAGGAAGGACAGCCGGGGCAGGCATTCCGAAGAAAAGGGAATTGAGGCATGGAGAGGCAAGGGCAGTAAGCAGACCTACCCGCCAGCCGTATTTATAGGTACCCACCAGTGTGAACAGGTAGATAGGCAGCCAGGTAGGGCCTCCCATCTTCACCGTGTGGCAGAGTTGAGGAAAAATGATATTTCCCGCAATGAACAGTACAGCCATCAGATAAGTCTGTACCTCGCGGTATTCAAGTGAATAAAGTTTGACAGTTGCTTTCATAGACAGTTATTTTAAATTTCAATTTATCCGTTTGTCGGGCCACAGCCCATATCCGCAGCAGCAAATGCCCGGCCTGTTCAGTCCGCCGCAATCTGTGCATAGAACTCCTTGATCTGACGGTAACACGCCTCAGGAGTCTCACAGGGGAAACACCGGGTTTCCAGCGGGCACCATCCGCTCTTTGTCCGGTTCATGATGTGCGGCACCAGTATGCGGTACTCCGAAGTGATTCCACAGGCAGTCAGCAGGTCGAGAGCCGGTTGACTGATCACGTCCGTGTACAGCTCTTTGATCTGCCCCAGCGCCATCAGGGAGGCAGCAGCCTTACCTACCACCTTGTCAGCAATGCTGGCTCCGGAAAGAAAGTCCGGATGACTTTCAAACAGTCGATACAAGTTCATGACTCCCCGGTTGTCGAATGTCCGGATTTCCCTATTGGCGACCACCAGTGTATGTTTTCCATCGTGTAACAGTTGAATTAGCTCCTTCATACGTCGGTTGTTATAGTTGAATCAGTTGCTGCAAAAATACGAAATATTCTTGGAGAATTGCCGCATCCCTCCGGTTCATTTTGCAGTTTGCCGGTTGCAACTGTCAGACCGGGAAAGCCGGCCGGTGCTTTCCGTCGGCCCCTGTCGTGCCTGTCTGTCGCGACGTTCTTTCAGGGTGAATGGCGGATACCGATGCAAGAGGAATCGGCTGAGACATGCATTCTTGTCTGGATGGCGTTGGAAAACCGGATTCACCCATTTTGTTAATTCCCTCTATTTTGTTGCAGGTTTTACCCGGTTGTGGTGTGTGTTCAATCCACGCCGCGAATGGAATAATCCGCGACGTGGATTATAAAATCAAGGCCGTGGATTATCATTTGAAAAACGATGCAGGAAAGATAGGAACGTCGTGTTTCTGAGAAAATGCGAAGAGAGATACACTTATTGGCATAGTCCGACAGAATCGTGCATTGAATGAGGTGCTGCAGATTCCATGGAGAGTAAATCGGTGCCTGACGTCACTTCCCCGTTTGAATCAGTAATAGGGGTATATACTTCGAGGATTTGTATACTGCCGGGCTTTTTGTCATTCCCTACCTTTGTCTCAGTAAATAAATCATAAACCGTTGCATGAAAAAGGAGGTCCCAATGAAAAAGATGTTACTATTTCCACTGATGTTTTTTGCCTTCATTCTGTTGGCAGTATGTGCCCCTTCCCGCAGGCAACCGTCTGCTTCCGGGACATCGGGTGCTCAAGAAAGTTCCGGAACGGCAGGTACGGACGGGGAGCACTCTTCCGGTTCCGCAACCCTTGTTTCGGGAAGTAACGGGCGCTACCTGGTATTGTTTGCCTCACGCAGCGGGAATACCGGACGTGTGGCCGATGAAATCCGTCGGCAGTTGGATTGCGACATGCTGGAAGTAGTGCCTTCTGTGGCATATGCGTCCGACTATCACGATATGCTTGACCAGGCGAGGGGGGAACTGGAGGCGATACGGAAAGGAACGTATCCTTCTGTCGGAACCACCGTAAAGCGTTTTGATGATTACGAAATCGTATTTGTGGGTTACCCTATCTGGTTCGGTTCCATGGCAACTCCCATGCAGGCTTTTCTGCACCTGCATCAGTCCGGACTGGCAGGAAAGCGCATCGCCCTTTTTGCGACAAGCGGAAGCAGCGGCATGTCGGTTTCGGTCGGCGAGGCCAGAAGACTCTGCCCGGAGTCGGAGGTACTTGACCAGATACTGCTGCTGACCTCTTCTGCGTTGTCTCAGACAGAAAACCGGGTGGGTGCGTGGCTCCGGGCAGTCGGGGCGGAGCGGCAGGTGCCGGCACATGCCGTAAGAAACGGGAATCACAGGAAATGAAACCGATATATTCCGTGAACAGCAAGATGACCGTAAAGACAATTACCCAATGGGACAGCCTGCTTTCGGTGAAGACACCTAACCCCTTGGTCAACCTGATCCAGCTGTCGGAGGCAACGGGGCTTCCGGAGTGTTTTCAACTTGGATTCCATACCTTGTGGCTGGGGCAATGGGGCGGACAGACGTCTGCCTGCCTTGGCTGCCGGGAATGCGATTTCAACGAAAAGACGCTGGTGGCCCTGCCGTCGGGAAAATGCGTGGACAGGAACCTGGGGCATTGCCTGTCCGGAAAGCCGGAGGGACTGCTGTTGTGCTTCCATTCTTCGGTCTTTCATCCTTTGAAGGGCGGAAAGGAGGGCGGCGACTATTCGTTTTTCAGGTATAAGACGTCGGAAAGTCTCCATCTGTCTTTGCGTGAGCAGATAATTCTGGAAAGGGAAATGTCGGGGATCGAAGCTGAACTTCACTGGGGAATTGACGAATATACCTATACGATTCTGGCAGAGAGAATCCGGCTGCTCCTGGACTATGTTTCCCGGTTTTACAAGCGCCAGTTTATTCTTCGGCACGATGAGAATCAGAGAATAGTGAACGAGACCGACAAGCAGCTGGAGGACTTTTTCAGTTCCGGCAGTGCCCGCTATGTTCCCTTGCCCGCTTTGTCGGATCTTGCCGCACAGTTCGGTTGCTCTGCGGCATATCTCGACGATTTGTTCCGGCACGAAACAGGGAAGGGAACCGAAGATTACATCAATCTCAAGCGGATTTCCATGGCCGGACGCATGCTGAAGCAATCGTCCATGAGCGTGGAGGAAACGGCGGCTGTCCTGGGATTTCCTACCACCCAAGAGTTCTGTGCCTTATTCCGGAAACTCAAGGGAGAGGAGTCCCTGAAAAGACTCTGCCAGTAAAGGAGAATTTCAGATTATCATTGTCAACAGCTTCTGATGTTAAATTCAATGCCATGATTTCAACGTATAAGAAATCACGAATATCCTTTTGTGGTGTGGGGATTCTCAACCTCTTGGATTAAATTATCGGTTTCATGCTTTTATATCTCTAGAAATTTTGCGATATTGCATATCAGTTGTACGTATGATATTTGGTTTTTAAAAGTTGGTTGCCTTTTGTTTATAAGGAATCAGTTGTTTGCGCAGTTTTTCATTCGCAATTTTTCGCTGCTTTAATAATGGTTTCCTGCGTAGGTCAGATATCAGAAGTGTAGTTAAATAAGCAAACCGATGTAACAATGATTGATCATATTATGAAGTCAACGAAACTGTTGTTTTTAATGTTTTTTATTCTACTGTCAATTTCTGTTCAGGCACAATCCAAGATAAAATCAGTAAATACGTTAGAGGACAAAATTTATGGATTAAGTCTCCTATGGTCTGAAGTCAAGTATAATTTTGTAAACATAGACCGTCTGGATTTTAATTTGGATAGTCTTTACCGGGCTACGCTGGAGCGTGTGATAAAGACGGAGGATGATGTGGCGTATTACAAGGAGATTTCATGTTTTCTGAACCGATTGAATGACGCTCATACCAGTTTGTTCGACATTCCTGACTTCGGTTGTGAAGAAACAGACTATCCCAATTACGGCACCAAGCGTATAGATGGTAAATATTATTTTATCAAGTACAAGAAGGACTGTCCTTATTCTGATCCCGACCTGCTTGGGGCTGAAATCGTGGAGATTGACGGATTGCCTACCGAGCAGTATGTCGAAAAACGTGTGTTGCCCTATATCTCCGGTTCCACATTAAAATATAGGTTGAACCAGGCAGGCCGTATTTTATTGAATGGCTTGCTCGGCAGTTCTGTCAGCGGAAAGGCAAGAGGCATGGATGGCCGCATGAAGACTTTCAATATCGTACGTAATGGGGAGGCCATCCGCAGGGACGATGATATATGGTTGCCTGAGGACGAGTATTCCTTTCATACCAGTGAGGCAGTAATGTTGGATTGGAAAGAGGATATTGCCATATTGAATATCCGTCGTTTCATACCTCTATCAGTAAGCAACGACATTGATAAGGCTATGGCTGAAATCAATGCACGTCAGTGCCGTGGTGTAATCATAGACCTGAGAGGTAATGGCGGTGGAATAACAGATGTGGCATGGAGATTGCAGATGTACCTGACTCAAGCAGATACAATACGCTCTTTCGGTGCTCAGACAAGAATGAACTCTGGTTATGGTCGTGCCCAGGGAAATTACAGGAAGGAATATGAAGACTTTTACCTGTATAAAGCTTATAAGAATGAACCTCCCGAATTGATAGCAAGACCGCATGGAATAAAGGCTTTAAGTTGTCCTGTCGTAATATTGATAGACAATAACAGTTTTTCTGCATGTGAAGATTTTCTGATAAATATTTATGAGATGCCTGACAGACCCATTCTGATTGGAGAAGAAACTGCAGGGTCTACAGGAGCTCCGCTTGTTATTGAACTGCCTCATGGTGCTGTAGCCCGTATATGCACCATTAGACCACTATTCCCATACAGTATGAAACTGTTTATAAACGAGGGTATTATTCCTGATATTGAGGTTACACCCACTTTACAGGATGTATTAGGAGGCAAAGATATAGTACTGGAAAAAGCTTTATATTATTTTCGGCATAAGAGTGAATAAGTATGTTTTTATGTTTTTTAAAAACAGTCCGCAAAACTCTGCTTCCGGATGTAAAATTCTTGCTGTTTTTTTATTATTTTTACATGAGGTTTACCGCTTGTAGTTGTAGACCGACATAAAAATCACATTAGGACATCCGCTTATGACACCACCGAATATAGAAAATTCAACCCCGGAAGAACGCCGGGCCTTTGTCCTGGAGGCATGGAAATGCCTGCACGATTGTGAAGCGTGTGGAAAGTGCCGCATTCTGAAAGGCAAGGACCCCGAAACCTTGTATGCCGATTACATTGAAGGCAAACGGTCGTATATAGACGTTACCTTGTCCATCAGAAACAACAGCTATTGAATCTTCGGAGCAGGGTAGTGGACAGGCTTGAGGCTGGAATCATTGCCAATGACTTGGCTGAACACCACCGGTGGAATTTACCCGCCGGCACCACGGTTTCATCCGGGTTAGATGATTCCCAGCTCCTTGGCGATGCGGCAGGCTTCGATGGAATTCTTTACCTGGAGCTTGCCCAAGATTTCCTGCCGGTGTCGGCTGACGGTATTGACACTGATGGAGAGCAGTCCGGCAATGTCCTTGCTTGTCTGACCTTTGTCAATCAGCCTCAACACCTGTTTTTCTCTTTCCGACAAGATCCGGGTATTGTGCTGCTTTTCCAGTTCGATGGTCTGACCGTTTATGGAATTTACAATCAGGCACTGGGACAGGTCGAATGACAGCGGACTGTAAAGGCACAGGGCTAGCCATAAGGTATCGTTCGAGGGGAGAGGGATGTAGAACATGCGGTGCAGTACCGGAATGTAGCCCTTTGAGGCACTTTTCATCCGCATCTTGCTCATCAGGTAATAATGGGTCCGCCTACTCTTGCACTGGCGCTTGATGAAGTGAAAGAAACAAAGTTCCTGTAGGTGCTTGCGGGCCAGGTCGTCGGGATGGACCAGACGGAATATCTCTTCCTCCCAGATAGACGGCAGTTTACAGTCCTGAGTGGGATGATTCAGTCCCAGCATCTGCGAAAATCCTCCATAATACACATAGCTCACGTTGGTCCGCAAATCGCTCAGTACGGCTACGGCATTTTCAATCCGTGCATAATTGCAGGCAATGTCTTTATACGTCTGCAACAGTTCCAAAGGCGGTTGCCCGGCAGTAAAATCCTGTGCCGAAAATTCTTTACTCAGTATATCTGCAGTATCCATCCGTGTATAAGAAAATGGTTATTTTTAATCATTGTATGATAACTCACAACTACTTACCTTTGCAAAAGTAAACAAAAATAATGGTTACTTAATTATAAAGGAAAGAAGATGAAGAAAATCGTATTATTATGGGGCCTACTGATGGCGGCCTACAGCACTGGCATGGCACAGTCGCTGGAGAAGATGCAATGGTTCAACGAACCCGAACAATGGGAAATAAAGGATAACAAGGTGCTGACGATGTCCGTCACTCCGCAGAGTGATTACTGGAGAATCTCACATTACGGATTTACCGTAGACGACGCACCGTTTTATTATGCCACTTACGGAGGCGAGTTTGAGGTGAAAGTCAAGGTTACCGGAGAATATAAGGAGCGCTTTGACCAGGCAGGTCTGATGTTGCGCATTGACCATGAAAACTACATCAAGACCGGAATCGAGTTTGTAGACGGCAAATACAATCTGAGTACGGTGGTGACGCATAAGACTTCGGACTGGAGCGTGATTACCCTTGAAAAACCGGTGCCGTATATCTGGATTAAGGCGATAAGAAGACTTGACGCAGTGGAAATCTTTTACTCTTTTGATGACAAGGAATATACGATGATGAGAAATGCCTGGCTGCAGGACAATACTCCCGTTCAGGTGGGACTGATGGCTGCCTGTCCTGACGGTCATGGATTTAATGTGACTTTCGAAAATTTCAAAGTGAAGCATCTTCCCGACTTGAGAAGACTGGAATGGCTGAAGAAGAATGCGGAATAGTATAAAGGATTTACAGTGAGCAATCATCCTGTCCCTGTGCCTTCGTTGGTTGCGAGGTGCAGGGACAGTGTTTTATATATCCACGTAATTTATATATCCATGTAATTTATATATCCATGTAATTTATATATCTACCTGTCTACGTATTTACGTATCTACTTATCTACATATAGAAGGCAGATACAGTTGCCAGAGTTTTCCTATTTAAGCAGCTTCTCATATGTCTTTTCAGAAAGACCGGGCAATATCTGTCTGAAGTGTGTCACCATCCGTTCGTACGATTCCTGTGGGGTACGTCCGGGGTGGCAGTTCTCCCGTCCAAAGAGGTTTTCAGGGGTAGTGAGCAGTGACCATCCCCAGCCATATTCCCGTCCGTGCTGGTCGCGAGGATAAACGAAATCCTCCGTAACGATATAACCGCCCATTTGCAGGCGTGTTACGTATGCGTCGAAGCGGCTGCGCATGTTGGGGCCTGTGAATCCGCATGCCACACGTAGCTCCCGGGTAATGAGGCTGCCCTCGCTCTTCAGGGTCGTGAGAATGGCTTCTTCAATGCTTCCTTCTTCGGGATAAGGATACAGGCTACGGCGGTAGTTGCAGAAATCCGGCCACCACTCTCTGCTGATGAATGCAGCCTTGCGGTTGAAGAACTTGCCGTATGCGCAACCGCTTTCCTGCAGGATGTCTCCTTTCCATTCCCAAAGCGGCCATTCCCATCCTCCGTCGGGAAGACGGGTGTACTGGCAATCCTCGTCGACAACTTCTTCTGCCGACCATCCGGGAATGCCCATGGAAAGCAGAGGAAGGAAGCCGGTTTCATTGATGTAGTCAATCAACTCGGGACAGGAATGTATGAATGCTGTTTTCATTTTCCAATTTCTCCAATTATCTGTTTCTTAATAATGAAATGTGCAGGAAATAAAAGTTTATGTCGAATTGGCGGCATATTTCTTGAAAAATATGAGAGGACATGAAAGACGGCATATAGCACATTCGTCTATGTGCCGTCTTTTGTGTGACTTTATAAAGACTGTTACATTTTCTCAGGCAATGCCGAACAGTTCGATTTCGAAAATAAGGGTGGAACCGCCCGGGATGCCGGGCTGTGAGAATTTGCCGTATCCCATTTCAGCCGGAATATAGACTTCCCATTTGTCGCCCACACACATCTGCTGCATGGCAATAATCCATCCGTCAATCAGGTCGCTGAGACGGAAGGCTACGGGGGCCCCGCTGCGGCTGCTGTCAAACTTCTTGCCGTTGATGGTCCATCCGGTATAATGTGCGGTGACAATGCTCCGTGGAGTAGGGTGCTTGCCGTCGTTCTTTCCCGTGGCCAGCACTTTGTAATAAATACCCTTCGGAAGTGCCATGACTCCCTCTTCCTTCGCTTTTTCAGCCAGCCAGTCTTTGTTGGCCTGCATGTATTCTTTCTTTCCCATTTGTTTTGTATTTTGGGGTAAAGATACGGATTTTTCGGGAGACTTAAAACAATGGGCCTGTCCAATTCCATGGTTGGGCAGCAGGGAAAACTGACCGGTGGCATCGTTTACTGACAGTCTGCTGCCGGTCGGTTATTGCCGAAAATACCGGTGGAAAGAAACAGACGGGGGAGGATTTCAGGCAGGGCTATTTCCTGTAGATATATTTTGCCAGTCCATATAGGTATCTCCGGAATCCCGGACGGTATCGGAGCAGGCGGTCGAACCATCCTAAGTGATGACTGATGATGCGGACTCCCCATCCGACGTAATACATGGCAAATAAGGTACCTATACCAATGATGTGCCACTGCCATTTCCCGAAAAATACATAGCAGAAGAGGATACCGAGAAGGACAAGTGATATGTCAACCATTATCTTGACTTTGGGAGATTCCATTCCCGTCGATTTGCTGATGGCAACGGGAAAACCTTCTCCCGGCATGGTGACACTGCCGCATCTGACTTCCAGTGCAATGCCTGCAGCCAGAATGGTACATCCGGCAAATTGGGCAATGGCTTTTTCCCATACGGCCGTCGGCTGCAGCCAAGAGACAAGGTACATGTTCAGGTCGATCAGCATGCCAAATACGAAACCGATCAGCAACTGGAAGAGCTGGAGAGGGTCAAATTGGCGGCGAAGCACTCCCAGCTGGCCAAGTACCAGTACCCCGTTCATGATAAAGGTATATTGTCCGATGGTCAGTTTGGGAGTCATTCCGTGGATACCTGCATCTTGAAATACGTATGGCAATACGCTGATGACACTCGAGCCCAGCATGCTCTTTACGCAGGTGGCCACACCCAGGGTCATGATGTACAAGGCGATAAGGAGCAAGAGATGCTGCCAGGCAAAGGATATGATTTTTTCTTTCTTCGTCATTTTATTGTGTTTTGTGAAATCGTTTTATTGGGAGGTGTCCGATACAATAATCCGCATTTTGTACTTGTTGTTTCCCGGGAGCGGACTTATCTCATGAAAGGATCAAGGGTAGCCAGCAGTTCCGCTTTAGGCATCACGCCGCTTGTTCTCCAGAGTACTTCTCCTTTGCGGAACAGCATGAGCGTAGGAACAGACTGAATCTGATATTGCCGGGATAATGTTTCGTGTGTGTCCACGTCAATCTTGATGATACGGATACGGTCGCCCAGTACGTCTTTCACTTCTTTCAGAATAGGGTGCATCATTTTACAAGGCTGGCACCAGGTGGCAAAGAAATCCACCAATACAAGCTGGTCGCTTGCGATTACGTCATAAAAAGTTTCCATTGCTTCTTCTATTTTAATGTTCTTTCCTGATACTCATCTACGGTATATGTAAAAGGCTACCTCTCGAAAGAAATAGCCCGGGTGTGTATTCGATACGTGTAAATTTCAGGCAAAGTTACTAAAACTTGATGAATGCCCTATGGATAATCGTGAGAATTTGGAGGAAGATATACTTGTTGAAATGATTCTGATTCAGTTGTATGGGATGACCATAGGCTGGAACCGATGTATGCAGTATTTAACGGACAATTGCCGCCGTAAAGTGCGATTTCGTTTTCTTTTAAAAAACTTTATTCGGGTGAATACCCTAATATGATAATCCGTATCTTTGCACGACTTTTTTAAGGTAAGAGGAAAAACAATGGATGCAATCGTTACACAGATGATTATCCTGTTTATTCTGGTAATCATCGGTTACTATTTGAGTAAGAAAAAAATGATGGATGCGGATTTTGACCGCAAACTTTCCGGACTGGTGATTCACGTAATGTGTCCCAGCCTGATACTTTCATCGGTGATGGGAGATACGCTTCCCGACAAGCACTTGATTCTGCCTTTGCTCATAGTGGGCTTTGCTACGTATGCGGTCCTTATCGGGCTCGCCTTTCTGCTTCCTCGTTATCTGCCGGTCTTGCCTTCCGACCGGGGTATTTACAGTTTCATGCTGGCGTTTGGAAATGTCGGTTTCATAGGTTATCCGATTGTCGCTTCCATTTTTGGTGCCAGTGCGGTATTCTATGCCAGTATTCTCAATTTTCCCAGCACCCTGCTGATTTTCGTGTTTGGTACTCTGTTTATCTCCGGTGATCAGGGAAAGATGCGTTTCGACTGGCGTACTCTCTATTGTCCTGCCATGATTGCATCGTATCTTTCTATTCTGATTGTGGTAACCGGCTGGGTGCCTCCCCGGGTTATCAGTAGCCCGTTTGTGCTATTGGGCAATGTTACGGTGCCTGCAGCTCTGCTCATTATCGGTTCGTCTATAGCACAGGTCCCTGTTCGAAGAATGTTGAGCAATACGGCTATTTATCTGATGGCCGCCTGTCGCCTGATGCTGGTTCCACTGCTCATCCTTTTTCTCTCGCGATTTCTGCAGGTAGATGAAACCATTGCTAATATAAATGTGGTACTGGCTGCCATGCCTGTAGCTTCATATGGCACGTTGTTTTGCATTCAGTACCAGAAAGGGGAAGTTGTCATGGCAGAGGGTACTTTTCTTACCACCTTGCTGTCCGTGCTGAGTATTCCATTGCTGACCATGTTTCTGTAGTCATCGAATACATGGATGAAGCCTGGTAAATTGATTCCCCCTTCAGACGGCATTGCCTGATGTGCCGTTTGAAGGGGGAGTGTGCCTGGAAACTTATTTTTGTATGGTGTCCGAATTTTGGTTATAAGCCTTGGCCACACATTTCCATTCTCCATTTATTTTCATCAGCAGGAGGTAATCGGTGAAATTGATGTGTCCGCCCCAGTTTTCTTCCAATACACGGACAACGGCAACGGTCTCTTCCACATCAAGTACATCTATACGTGACTTGAAGCGGTTGTCTGGTCCTACGGTATCTACGTTCTGGTAAAACTGTTCAATACTGCCGTGTTCCAGTTGTCCGTTCAGGTAACCGAACAAAACGGCTTCGTCTACAAATAGTTCTTTTGCATGTTGGCTGTTGCCGGTGGCTACGCTTTGCACAAATTTCAGGGCAGCATCTTCTACGGCTCTGTACTCTTCAATGTTTGCTCTCATAGTTATCGTTTATTTAAAAGTTATTTTTCATCTGCAAATGTACGGGTTAGTCAGGCTGTAGGCAAGTAGCGAAAAATTATTCATGTACTGAAAAATTATTCGGTGTGCACCTATTTTAAACCTTTATTCTTATTTTTGTATAATAGTCATTTAAGCATGAATGAAATTATGTATGAAAGAAAGATACCGGTCGACCTGGGGTGTCCGTTGAGGCTGACAATGAGTTTGATTGATTCAAAATGGAAATCCTGTATTTTGGATGAGTTGCGTAATAAAGTACTGCGTCCGAGTGAACTTCATAAAATATTTCCTGAAGCAACTCCCCGGGTGCTTGATTTACAGTTGAAGGAGCTGGTAGAGGACGGACTGGTCTCAAAAACGGTATATCCAGAACTGCCACCCCGTTCGGAATATGCTATTACAGCTTTGGGGCAGACACTGATACCTATCATTGATGCCATGATTGAGTGGAGAAATCAACATACGGATTTGTTTATGAGAAAATATGGCTCAGGCATGAAATGACGTCAGCTTTTGAAAGAACAAAAGCGCATATCGGAATAAATGAAATTAAAAAAACGGAGGAATTAATGATGAATGTATATGAAATATATTTCAGTCCGACAGGAGGTACCCGAAAAGTTGCCGCATTTCTTGCTCAAGAAATGAACACGGAACCCGGACAAATTGATTTGTCGGATAATAGAACCGACTTTCACGGCATTGCTCTTACCAGTGAGGATGTGGCAGTAATAGCAGTGCCCTCATATAGTGGACGAGTGCCGGTGCCTGCCGTTGAGCGTATCATGCAGATTCGGGGGAATGGAGCAAAAGCCATTCTGGTTTGTGTCTATGGAAACCGGGCTTATGAAGATACCCTGATAGAACTTCAGGACTGTGTACAGCAAACCGGATTTTCAGTCGTCGCAGCAGTTGCGGCTGTTGCGGAGCATTCAATCGCACGACGGTATGCGGCAAACAGGCCGGACCAGGAGGATTACAGGCAACTGAAAGAGTTTGCCGGGAAAATTCTTGATAAATTGAATCACGGAGACACTGCCATGCCGGTAATACCTGGCAACAGACCGTATCGGAAGGCTGGAAATGTAGGGTTAATACCGGGGATAACGAAACAATGCACAAAGTGTGGGTTGTGTGCGTCTAAATGTCCCGTAGGGGCTATCAATAAAGAAAATCCGGCGCAGGTGAATAAAAAAGTCTGTATTTCTTGTATGCGCTGTGTGGCAATTTGTCCGCATCATGCCCGAAAAATCAACGGCTTCCTTTTGTTTATTGTCAACCGGATGCTAAAAAAAGTATGTGCTGCAAGAAAAGAATGTGAACTGTATCTTTGATGACGTATGGAAATTGCGGATAGAGGATAAGAAAAAAGCTTTGTTCCGGCAGAGATTCTTTCTTAACTTTGGCAAGAAAACAAGAAAAAGAAAATTCATATGCCCGTAATAGAAATTACTTCCCTTGAACACCCTGGGGTGGAGATATTTGGAACTTTGACCGAAGCCCAGTTGCGTAACCGTATTGATCCGGAAAGAGGTCTCTTCATCGCTGAGAGTCCGAAGGTTATCCGTGTGGCACTCAATGCCGGATATGAGCCTCTGGCAATGCTTTGTGAGAAAAAACATATCGAAGGTGATGCGGCAGACATCATTTCCCGTATCGGGGATGTACCTGTTTATACTGGAAATCGGGAATTGCTGGCGCAACTTACCGGTTATACGCTGACCCGCGGTGTGCTGTGTGCCATGCGACGTCCTGTGTTGCGTACTCCTGAGGAAGTCTGCCGTGATGCGCGTCGGGTTGCGGTGATTCACGGTGTGGTCGACACGACCAATATCGGTGCTATTTTCCGTTCAGCTGCCGCTCTGGGCATTGACGCAATGCTTCTTTCACCCGACTCTTGTGACCCCTTGAACCGTCGGGCCGTACGTGTGTCGATGGGAGCTGTTTTTCTGGTTCCCTGGACATGGGTCCCCTGTCCTGTATCTTCATTGCGTGAAATGGGATTCTGTACGGTGGCTATGGCGTTGACTGACCGTTCCGTTTCCATTGACCATCCTGCACTGAAAGAGATTTCTCGTCTGGCCATCGTGATGGGGACAGAAGGCGACGGACTCCCTGACGAAGTGCTTGCGGAAGCTGATTACGTGGCACGCATTCCAATGTGGCATGGGGTCGACTCACTGAATGTAGCGGCAGCCTCTGCTGTGGCATTTTGGGAACTGAGAGCACGTTGACAGAAAAAAATAAGGGGGCTATGAATGCCCCCTTTTCTTAATCCGTTTTTTTTACTTGCCAATATCCATCAGCCATTTGCCGTCAACCTTGGCCATTTTCTGAGTATCTTCCTTGACACTTCCGTCACCGTAGTGCTGTTTGAAAGTTACGACTGCTGAGTTTCCGTCTTCTGCGATTTCTTCAGAAACAATTTCAATTTCCTTGAGTCCGCCCTTTTCATCAAGGGTCTTGGCTCCCTTTTCCTTGATCATTGCAACCAGCCCATCACGTGCCTCTTGTGCCTTAGCGGCATCTGTTTCAGAGAGTTTTACTCCTTCTACGAACTCTTCATAGTCTTTGTCGCTGAGTGCTGACATGTAATGTTTCAGTGCAGCTCCAGGTGTGCTCGGAGTACAAGATACCATGGCAAGAACCGCTACCAGCATCAATCCTAAACGAATCAGTTGTTTCATCATAATGTTTACGTTTTAAAGTTAATAGATATAAAAGATAAAAAAATAGAAGGTCTGAATTTACGGAAAAGCATATTGTATTTTCAACCGTTTGTTAGCGACAATATCGTCGGGCATCAGGTAGGTCCCGCTCATTGAAGGGACATTAATCTGTGTGCGCCTGCCTTCCGAAAGGCAGATACCTGCTTTCTGGTAAGCAAACTCTACAAGTTCGGTACAATACATCCGTAACGTATCGTTCAGGTTGTAGTCATGGTCAAAAAGAATTCCTTTTTGTGACATCTCCCAGGCGATGCGTGCAGCCTTTGAAGCGGCGAGGGTATCTTCCGTGACTCGTGCAATGATGCCGCGAACGGCTCGGTCGTTGGCAAAGAAGCGTGATAGCGAGTCCGCCTTGACACGGTCAACGTCCCCCTCGAAATCAGGTTCGTCGGGAACTGCATGGATGACGAACCATTCATTGTCAATCTTTTTCAGTATTCCCACATGCGAATACGTCCCGTCGTTGCTGGCAGTGGTTACGATATGGCTCAGGATTCCGGTGCCGCGCCGAAATGCGAGATCTCCGTCCGCCAGTATTCCGACAGGTATCATCCGCTTGCTCTTTACCTTCGTATCGTTACAGGATACGCATAAATAGGGGGCAAGTAGAGTGAGAAATATGTGAATTAGTGTTTTCATATATGAGCAAAGGTAATCATTTAATTTTTTTATCAAAATCTGATAGCTGATTTTGTTTATCTTTTTTATGTATGATGCACTGATTCTTTTGTCTGATGACGGGCAGATTGATGGGCTTTAACGTACTTGTCGGTCCTTGGTTTTATTGAATTTATAGTCTGACTCCTCAGTATTTGGATAGCTTGCTTTGTCCGATTGTGTTGTATGTTTTGTATGAAATCGTGATTGCTTGTCGTGAAATTTTAGAATCGTAACTTCTATTTCTTTCTGTGCGGAGAATGACCCATAACGGAGGCAGCTATAGAATATGTTTTATATGGAAGTGGATAAGGGAGACTATTTATCAGACGAAATGAGTGCATAGCCATTCTGCATCTCTTCTGCTGCCATGAGCATGTCCTCCTCTTCGTTTATGGAGTAGCTGACCGTATGGTCTTTCAAATAAATATGATTAAGCGTATATTCCAGCGAAATAAGAGTTTGTTCTCTTTTTTGAGGTTTTAAATCACATTCCCATATTGTAATGCAGTGCCATCCCATTTGGGCAAGTTCTTTTTGTACTCTTTCATCGCGTGCAATATTACGATTGATTTTGTTTGTCCAGAACTCTGTATTCGATTTGGGGATAACGTAATATTTACACCCTTTATGTCCGTGCCAGAAACAGCCGTTGACGAAAATACAAGTGTGATATTTCCTTAAAACAATATCCGGACGGCCGGGAAGGCGTGGATGGTTCAGCCGGTATCTGAATCCATGGGAAAACAAATACTTTCTGACTATCATTTCCGGTTTAGTGTTGGCTGAGTGTATGGCAGCCATGTTTTTATGTCGCTGGTCTTTAGAAAGAATATCCATCGGGCTATGTTTACTCCTTATTCAGATTTATGGTTATTGTTTCTTATGTTCCTGCTGGTCTTTTTTAACATAATATCTGATTAATGGGTAAATATAGCGATTATTTGTCTGATATAAAGAAAAATCCTGTTTTTATTAAATGAAGAGATCTTTTGTGTCTGCTGGATGTTATGGTTGAATTTACTTCAGCACGAACGTAATAAGTTTTTGTTTTGTTTGGTGGATGTTTCTCGTTATTCCTTGAAGATTGGAATGTCTAAAAATTCTAATGGTTAGAAACTTTGCCGCAGTTACTTTGCTTATACAAGAAAAATGATTCTGATGTAAGCACGGACAACTGCGGTAAAGTTTTCTTATATTTACATAGGTGTTGGATTTTCTGACGGTTACCGGCATATCAGTTTGTTTTCAAGGCACGCATGGCATTGAAAACGGCCAGTACGGTAACCCCTACGTCTGCAAATACCGCCATCCACATTGTACCGAGTCCGACGGAGGCGAGCACTAGAATGGCAATCTTAATGCCAATGGCAAATCCTACATTTTCACGGGCTATACGTATTGTGCGGCGTGAGATACTGATGGCTGAGGCTATCTTGGAAGGGTTGTCATCCATCAGTACGATGTCGGCTGCTTCTATGGCTGCGTCACTGCCGAGTGCACCCATGGCAATACCGATATCTGCACGTTTCAGTACAGGGGCATCGTTGATGCCGTCACCTACAAAAGCAAGGGCCTTGCCCGTACGATTTTCTGCAAGCAGCTGTTCTACGTATTTTACTTTATCTGCAGGCAATAACTCTGCGTACCATCTGTCTATTCCCAGTTTCTCAGCTACATTGGCCGCAACCTCTTTTCTGTCTCCGGTGAGCATGACGGTCTGTTCCACTCCCAGCTTTTTGAGTGAGGGTATTGTCTGAAAACTCTCATCTTTGATGCGGTCGTTGATTACGATATGGCCTGCATATTTCCCGTCGATGGCTACATGAATAATGGTTCCTACACAAGAACAGTTTTTCCATTTTATTCCGATGCGGTTCATCATCTTCGTATTGCCCACATATACGGCTCGTCCGGCTACATTGGCCTTGATGCCTTCGCCGGCGATTTCTTCCACTTCCGTCACTTTGCATCCATCGTTCTTTTCGTCGGGGAATGCCGAGCGGAGAGCTTCTCCGATGGGATGAGTAGAGTAATGCTCTACGTGCGCCGTAAGATGCAGCAGTTCTTTTTCATTGAAATCTTCCGGATGTACGGCTTCTACGGCAAATTCTCCGTGGGTGAGCGTACCGGTCTTGTCGAATACCACGGTGTTTACTTTCGCGAGCACATCCATGTAACTGCTTCCTTTAATGAGAATACCTTCGCGCGAGGCGCCACCCAGTCCGCCGAAGAAAGTGAGAGGTACACTGATGACCAGGGCACAGGGACATGACACAATCAGAAAAATCAGTGCACGGTGCAGCCAGACGGGGAAAACATCCATGAAGGCTGCTGATGTGCATAACGGGGGAACGAGAGCAAGCAACAGGGCGGCAATTACCACAATCGGGGTATATATTCGGGCGAAGCGGGTGATGAATGATTCGCTTCTTGATTTCCGGGCATCGGCATGCTCTATCAGACCGATGATTTTCGATACGGTACTTTCTCCGAAACTCTTGGTGGTTCTTACGCGGATGACACCGCTCAGGTTGATGCATCCGGACATGACCTCGTCATCGGTTTCTACCATACGCGGCATGCTTTCTCCGGTCAGCGCAATGGTATTCAGCGAAGAACTGCCTTCTGTTATTACTCCGTCCAGTGGAATCTTTTCTCCGGGGCGGACAACGATGTTTTCTCCTACCTTGACTTCATCGGGAGAGACGGTGAGGAGGCTTCCATTCCGTTCTACGTGGGCTGTATCCGGGCGGATGTCCATCAGATGGGAGATGCTGTCACGGCTTCTGCCTTCTGCATAGTCTTCGAACAGTTCACCAATCTGAAAGAAAAGCATGACAAACACGGCCTCGGGAAATTCCGTTTCAGCCCCTGGGAGAAAACCGATGCAAAGGGCACCGACGGTGGCCAGGGACATCAGGAAATGCTCATTGAACCAATTGCCTTTGGCGATGCCTTCGCCGGCTTCTCTCAGGGTGTTGTAACCGACAAGTAAATAAGGAACCAGATAGACAGGCAACAATTGCAGGGCTGTCAGGTTACTGTTTTTCTCTATCAGGATTGCTCCCGTAAGCAATAAGGCTGCAACGGCTATGAGCATAATCTTTCCTTTTGATCCGCCATGGCTGTGGTGATGAGTATGGCCATGTGTGTGACGATGATTTTCTGCCATGATTCAATGCTTTAATTGTTTTCTGAGGCAAAGGTAGGATTATCCTCTTGCAACCGGGTTGCAGAAATCTCCGTGTTATATGATGTTACTCTCCTCCATTTAATGAATTTATTTGGTCTATAGAGGGCGATTTTAGAGGGTATTTGTGATACGGAAATACAGAAATTATTTATTTTTGCGTTTGTATTAATACTGGTTTTCTCCGGACTTTTACAGTTGATGAAAAACAGGGAGTCAGTACATTGGGGAATATGGTCTGGAAGTACGGAAACATTGTGACCGTCATACAAACGGCTCGGGGCTTCCGGAAGATCATTAATGAATACAGACTAAGTTTATAAGATATATTTTATCATTATGCTACGAAAAATAAGATTGACATTGGCTGTCCTCTTTTTTCTGGGAGTCACATTGTTGTTTCTGGATTTCTCCGGAAGCATACATGCGTGGCTGGGATGGATGGCCAAGATTCAGTTCCTGCCTGCTATACTGGCGCTGAACGTGGGAGTTGTCTTGGCACTTGTGGTATTGACTCTTGTGCTGGGACGTGTATATTGTTCGGTTATCTGTCCGCTTGGAGTGATGCAGGATATCATTTCATGGATAAGCGGGAAAAGAAAAAAGAAACAGTACCGCTTTTCTTATTCGCCTGAAAAGAAGGTTTTGCGATATGGCATGTTGGGCGTGTTTGTCGTAGCCTTGCTCTCGGGAGTCGGTTCACTTGCAGCCTTGCTTGCTCCATACAGTTCTTATGGGCGTATTGTACAGAATCTTCTGTCTCCGGTTTATCAATGGGGAAATAACCTGCTTGCCTGTTTTGCCGAGAGAATGGACAGTTATGCATTTTATGAGACCGATGTCTGGATGCGCAGTCTGCCGACCTTTGTCATTGCAGCCATTACTTTCATACTTCTTGCAATATTGGCCTGGAGAAACGGTCGGACGTATTGTAATACAATCTGTCCGGTAGGTACGGTCCTCGGCTTTTTGTCACGGTTTTCTTTATTTCGAATCACGATAGACGAAAGCAAATGCAATGCCTGCGGCTTATGTTCACGGAAATGCAAGGCGGCATGTATTGATGGCAAGGAACATCGGGTAGACTACAGCCGTTGTGTGGCATGTATGGACTGTATTGATACCTGCCGGCATCAGGCTATCACTTATCGGTGGGTGAGAAAGAATGAAAAAAATGTGGAAACTGGAAAGAACAATCGGGTAAATACCGGTGGAATAGATGAAACGCGCCGCTCGTTCTTTGCGGTTACTGCCGCATTGGCCACTACAGCTGCCTTGAAGGCTCAGGAAAAGAAAGTGGACGGTGGTCTGGCGGTAATCGAAGATAAGAAAATTCCCGAACGGGCTACTGCGATTGTTCCTCCGGGAGCATTGAGTGCCCGCAGTTTTGCTCAGCATTGTACCGCGTGCCAGTTGTGCGTTTCGGTTTGTCCTAATGGCGTACTGCGTCCATCAACTGACTTGACTAAGCTGATGCAGCCTGAAATGTCTTATGAACGCGGTTATTGCCGGCCCGAATGTACCAAATGCAGTGAGGTCTGTCCGGCGGGAGCCATACGTCCCATTACTGTGGCTGAGAAATCATCGATACAAATCGGTCATGCGGTATGGGTAAAAGAAAACTGTGTACCGTTGACTGATGGGGTTGAATGCGGAAACTGTGCCCGTCATTGTCCTACAGGAGCCATACAGATGGTTGCTTCCGATCCTTCGAATTCAGAATCTCTGAAAATTCCGGTGGTTAATACCGAACGTTGCATTGGTTGCGGTGCTTGTGAGAACCTTTGCCCGGCACGTCCTTTTAGTGCGATTTATGTGGAAGGCCATGAGGCGCATCGTATTGTCTGATTAAAAAGATTTGTATATGGAAAAAGATAAGCATAAAGAAATGTCCCGTCGGGATTTTTTCAAAATAGTGGGAAGCGCCGGACTGGTTATATCTGGGCTTACTGGCTGTAACGGAAAAAAGAGTACGGACGATAAGGCTTCAAAGGCCCAACTGGGGGAGATGACGTATCGTACGAATCCTAAGACTGGGGACAAAGTTTCTCTCCTTGGATATGGGTGTATGCGCTGGCCGACCCTTCCGGGAGGGGATGAGCCTATGGATCAGGAAACCATTAATGCGCTGGTGGATCATGCCATTGCACATGGAGTGAATTATTTTGATACATCTCCTGCTTATTGCAAGGGACGTTCGGAACGGGCGACCGGTATTGCTCTTGCCCGCCACCCGCGTGACACGTATTTTATCGCTACCAAACTTTCTAACTTTGCTCCTTCCACCTGGAGTCGGGAGGCGTCGATTGCGATGTACCGGAACTCCTTTAAGGAGTTGCAGACGGATTATATTGACTATCTGCTCTTGCATGGAGTCGGTATGGGGGATGATGGGATGGAGACCTTGCGTGCCAGATATATTGATAACGGGGTGCTTGATTTCTTGCTTGAGGAACGTCGGGCAGGCCGGATCCGTAATCTGGGATTCTCTTATCACGGGGACATAAGGGTGTTTGACTATCTCCTTTCCAAGCAAGAGGAATATCAGTGGGATTTCGTACAGATTCAGCTTAATTATCTGGACTGGCAACATGCAAAGGAGATTAATCCTCGCAACACGAATGCAGAGTACCTGTATGGGGAACTGGCAAAGAGGAATATTCCTGCCATTATTATGGAACCGTTATTGGGAGGACGTTTGTCTAAAGTGCATGATCATATTGTGGCCAGACTCAAGCAGCGGGAACCGGACAGGAGTGTGGCCTCCTGGGCTTTTCGTTTTGCAGGGACGTTCCCCGGGGTGCTGACTGTCTTGAGTGGCATGACATACATGGAGCACCTGCAGGATAACTTGAGCAGTTTTTGTCCGTTGCAGCCGCTAACAAGGGAGGAAATGCAGTTCTTGTATGATACGGCTGATTTGATGATGCAGTTTCCTACTATTCCTTGCAATGACTGTAAGTATTGCATGCCTTGTCCTTATGGTATCGATATTCCGTCCATATTGTTGCATTATAACAAATGTGTGAATGAGGGTCATATGCCGGAGAGTCGTCAGGCTGAAAATTATCGTGAGGCGCGCCGTGCTTTTCTGATCGGGTATGACAGAAGTGTTCCCCGGCTGCGCCAGGCTAACCATTGCATCGGTTGTAACCAGTGTGTTCCTCATTGCCCCCAGAATATTCAGATTCCGGAGGAACTGCATCGGATTGATCAGTTTGTAGAAAAATTAAAACAAGGTACGTTGTAAATATGAGGTGAAGCCGGGAACTTAAGTGTCCCGGCTTTTTTCATAATGTGGAAAAACAGGATTTTTGGAAAGCATCCTTAATAGCATCTTAAGTTTCAAATAGAGAAGAATAATATAATAAATAGCTGTGTTAAAATTTTCTGTCGCTGTACGTTGCACATTGATTTGTATTATTTTTGAATTCTATTTATTATTAAGTTTAAATTTATATACCCAATGAAAGCAAGTAGTTTTTTGCAAGATTTTAAGGCATTTGCCATGAAAGGAAATGTGATTGATATGGCTGTCGGTGTTATCATCGGTGGAGCTTTCGGAAAAATCGTTTCTTCAATCGTGGCGGATATAATTATGCCTGTGGTTGGTCTGTTGGTAGGAGGAGTGAATTTCGCAGATTTGAAATTGGTGCTGAAACCGGCCGAAGTGGTTGATGGTGTTGAAAAAGCTGCGGTAACATTGAACTATGGGAATTTCCTGCAAGTGACATTTGATTTCGTCGTTATTGCATTTTCCATTTTTTTTGTTTGTCAGACTTATTTCAAACTTGAATCGAAAGAAGAAAGCCACTGAAGCCCCTGCACCGGCTCCGGCACCAAGTAAAGAAGTGCTTTTATTATCTGAAATCAGGGACTTATTGAAACAAAATGTTGTAGATAAACAGTCTGCTGATAATCAATAGTATATTCTTTGATCACAGACTTGTCCTGCATACAGTCGAGTATACTTGACTGTATGCAGGATTTCTATAGTATGTACTTTATTGTTCTAAAGTTGTATTACACAAACTTTGTACAGATTTTATTACGTAACTTTGTGGAATCTTTTCCTGTTCCAATCTCCAGTTGTGGCTTTTAATTGTCTGATAAGTTATCTGCTCCTCCTCTGTCAGGTTTAAATCAATCGATACATTGCTTTTAGTCCCTTCGTCATTCTCAAAGAAAAGTTTAAATGTCTTACTGTCCATCATCAGACTTTGTGTATGCGGAAAATAACCTCTGAACTGTGAGAGAATTTCGAATCCTTGTGCATCTAGGTCTCCCCAATAATATAGTCGGGTGTGTGGAAGGAAAACCGAATTTCTCAGATTAGCTACTCCATATCCATGCCCCCAAATGATGATAGCATTTTTAACGGGTGGAAAAGTAAGAAAATTTACCTTGTTTTCCGCAATGAATACAGATTCAACGTCCCAATTTAGGGCACAAAACTCACTAGCAGTGAGGCTGATGTCTTTCAGACCAGCTCCCAAACGGTGGGAGAGTGCCTCATCCAAAAAACGAATGCGGATTAACTCTTCATCGTATTTTAAATTATAACGAGCTTCAAAACGTTTTTCATCTTTCTTCACATAATCGGAAATAAGAATGTCCAGCAATTCTTTAAGTATATCCTTGTGCTGTTCCACAAATTTGGTGTGAACCATAATCGGCAGTTCACGAATGTACAGATTGGGCTGCGGAGTCTGACTGAAATAAGCCAAGACTTTCAGCAAATCAGGCCATTCAGGGGAGTTTGCCACTATTTTAAGAGGATATTTTTTTGCCCATTCCATCAGGATAGGAAAGGCTGTCAGGAGTTCACAGATGTCTTTTCTGAATTGTTGTACTTCCGACTCTTTTCTGATGAATTTCAGCAAATCACTTTCTGTGTCAAAAGAAATCTCTTGAGGCAACCCTTGTTTTGCCAGTACTTTGTGCTTTGCTGTTTTCCAGTTGATTGTATATCCGTAGCCCCGCTTTTCCTTTGATGCGGCGGTGAGATCTGCTATTTCCTTTTGGAAGGTTGAGAAATCATTGCTGGGCGTTTTGTCACATGGAATTACGATTCTTTCGAAGGGAATGCCAGCAACAATATGCTGTAAATGTTTTGGATACTTTTTCTCTGCTTTGTTCTTAATTTCTGATGCGTTAATCATGGTGTTCTGCTTTTTTTATGTTCTTCCTTATATTCCATAATTGGCATGTTGTAGAGTACGGATCTGTTTCCTTGGCGCTCTACATAATGTACAAATGAGATATAATTCTCTACGATGTGGATATTGTCACTGGGAGTAACTACCAGAAGTTGCAGGTGCAATTGGTTACAGAGTTCCAGCAGATAGCGGGCCTTATCCTCATCCTGTGCCTTGAAAGCTTCATCAATGGCTATGAACCGGAAAGACGACTCCAGTCCGCTTTTGGTAAAGCCAAACTGATAGGCAATGGCTGAGCCCAGGATGGTATAAGTGAGCTGTGCCTTTTCTCCACCGGACAATTGCCCCATACTCTCGTAGGTCTTATATTTCTTTTCATTCGTCTGATAGAATTCTTCTGCCCTATAGGTAAACCAGGAACGTACATCGGTTACTCTGGTACGCCATAATTCGTTTTCAAGTTTATCCATGAAGGGCTTGATATGTGTCTCAAAATGATGCTGGCGCCCGTCAATGGTAGTGTCAATTTCGTGCAGGTTGGGAATAGCCTGTCTGAGCAAGTCATAGAAATCCTTAGCTTCTGTACTTGGTTTTCTGATGGCTGTGAGTTGAATGTAAGTGCCTTGGTCCTTATTGAACACAATTCCTTTAAGTGATTGGTTCAAATGCTCTATTGCTTTGTTAATGGCTCTTTCCCAATTGTCAAAGAATATTTTATAAGAGTTTACATTATTGTAGATGGTTTCCTGCAAGTATTGATTGAATTCCTTTTCGTAGCTTATCAAATCTTCTGCCTTCAGTCGTTCGTAGAATTTCTGGTACTCTTCAATCAATTCTGTATTTTCCGGATCGGGCAAACTGCTGACATCCGAATACCAATCTTTGTATTTCTCGGCCAATTCTTTTCCCGGGTGTTTTAATGCATAGGTCAATTTTCGGGCTTGCTCGGTCAGTTTTCTCTTGATTTCATCTTTTGCTTTTAAAGACTGTTCCAGTTTGTTTTGGAAATCGGAACGCTCTCTTTCCAGTTGCTGTAAGGGAATGCCAAGCAATTCGGGATGCTGCTGCTCTAATTGACTTGTATTTACATCTCCTGCATGACGTATGAGTTCCTGATTGGACCATATTTTCCCAGTTAGTTCTTCTTGGTCTTTTTCTATGTCATGAATTATAATATTGGTATTATCTTTTTTATCTTCAGATTTCTTTATCTCACCATTTACTACTTTCAACTGTTCCTGAAGTGCTTGAATTTTGTTGCTTGTAGCCATCAACTCCTTTCTCTGTTCCTCATATCCTCTTATTGCTTGGGCGCAAGACATCCAGTCTATGCTTTCATAATCTTCAAAACGTTTCAATAAGTCACCCCAACATTCTTTCAGTTGTTTGTAATTCTTTTCGTGCTTTTCGATCGTGTTGATTTTTTCTTGGCTTTCTTTTTGTTTGTCCTGAAGAAGTCGTACTTCGTTACGGAGGAAAGTAATTTTTTCCTTATTGTCCCATCCCAATACATAGTTATTTCTACTGAGTGTTTCTTTCCTGTCGTCTTTTTCGTGCTTGTTCCCTACCGATTTAATTAACCCCTCTTTTGTTACAGCCTTTTCGGAATAGGTGTCGAATTCGCTCAGGCTATCTACGCACGCATAGTTATATCTGTGATAAATTTCATTCTCTATCCAGGCCGTATATCGATGATCTGGCTTAAACTCAATCTTCTGAAGCAGGCGCTTCTCATCTTTCTCCCATCCCTCCATCTCCTTGAGAGAGGTGAAATCATGGTAGTGCTGATACACTATTCTGCCATTGAGATTATGTGAGTTGACATACTCATTAACCTTCCGGTAATATTTATCAGGGACAATCAGTCGTAAGGCAAAATTATGAAGAATACGTTCGATAGACGACTCCCATTCATACTCACTTTTTTTAATGCGGATTAATTCACCGATGAATGGAATTTCCTCAGGGGTAGCTCCTACATGTTGCAGGATTTCGTTCCGGATTTCAGATACACGTCCTGAGATGTTATTTTTGTTGTTTTCTAACTCTTTAATCCTTTTGATATTCTCTTCAATAAGATTTTCAATACCTTCACCAGTGTTTTTCTCTCTACGCAACTTTTCGGACAGGTCTTCCAATGCCGACTGTAACAGACTGTTTTCGACTGTAGCTTTCTCACGGTTTTGCCTGAAATCTTCTTTTAAAGGATCAGAAGGAAGACCCAGGATGAGAGCCAGTTTGTTGTATTCTTCCGACTTTGCTTTTCTTCTATTTCGTTCTTCTGTAGTATTCTTAATGTGGCCAGACAATTCTGCAATCTGTCTGCCTGCTTCATCGTGGTCAATATCCGATTTAATTCTTGCCCAACGTTCTTTCAATGCATTCAGCTGCATTTGCAATTTGTTGAGTTCTTCTTTTTGTATCCGAAGCGTTGTCTCGTTGAGCGATTTTTTTTCTTCCGACAAGAAGATAATTCGTGAAGCAAACCAATAGGCTGCTATCTCTTTCTCATGCTCCAGCTGACGAATTTCTTGATTAACGTGTTGCAGGTTTCTGGCTGCCGTGTCAATCGAAGTGAGTAAGTTGATTTGCTCTTTTGTCTTGTCGATGTTGTTTTTGGCTTCCATTAAATTCTGGAAGTTATTGTGTAGTTCGATATATTGTGCTTCTGCAGCCTGTTCATCCAGCATATGGTGACGGATAAAGTTGTCGAGATCATCCAGTACCTTTACACCTACTATCTGATTGAACAAGGCCAATGCGTTATCGGAGCGCATATTGAATAACAGACGGATTTGAGAGGCATACTCCGATGGTCCATTGTAAAAATCAATGACTTTTTTTACTGAGTTTGAGTTATAATACTTATTCAAACGCTTATGCCAATCACCACGTGTATCGAACTCTGCAAAGTCTGTTTTTATTTCAAGTTTTGTCTTGGCAATACCGTAGACAACTTTTAATTCTGAACCGCTGAAGTAACGTACTTGGAACAAAGTGATTACCTTGTGGTCTGCATTACGGAATGATGCCAATAATACCGAACGGCTCTTTTTGTCGCGCAGCTTCATTGTAGTAGTGCCAATACTTCCTTCTTCCTGTTGGGTTCCATAATACCCTAGGAAATAAGACTCCTCTGTACGTGCACCTTTTTTCTCTGCACCCGATGACTGGTTGTAAAAGCGTTGTCTTTTCAATGGTACAAGTAAAGTGAGCAATGCATCTATAAGCGTACTTTTGCCCGATGCATTGGCGCCAGTGAGCAGTGAATTGCATCCTTGGGGGCTGATACGATAGATTTCATTATCGAATGTTCCCCAATTGTAAATCTCCATGTAGTCGAGACGATACCCGGATTTTTCAGGAGTCGTATTAAATAGATTCATCTGTTGTATCATAGTCATTCAGCTTGTTTTTGAAATCATTCAAGGCATCCAGTGTTATTTTTTCTTTAATAATCCGGTGTATCTTATAGCGTGTTTCTGTACCGGTGTCGGTTTGCTTAGAGGCTACCAGGAAACCTAAATCAATTACTTTTGAAATATAGTTGTCTAAATCTTGCTTGAATTTTATTTGGTTGAACCTGGAAGGTAAAAAAAGCTCAACCTCATCTTTTATTTGTGAGGGAGTGACATATTTTTCGTCTGCTTGTGAATCGGTAGGGTTCATTTCAAAATCTTCAAGCATTTGTCTCAGTATGATCAGGATGACAGATACTTCAAACCCAAGCTGGCGGCGTGTAACCAAATTGAGGGTCTTTTCGTCATCCAAAACGGCTTGTTTAACAAATGCAAATCCCTCATCTTTCTTTACAATAAGATTCAAGCCGATTACGCTGAGATAATTTTGAATGTCAGACTGGTATATCAGAATATCGTTCCAGACTGGATCGTTGTATTCTACAATGCCTTTCAGTAATTTTACGATGGCTTTTGAATAGGGTTTTATATTGGATATATTCATTTTCGGATAATAATTATTTCGGGTATTATAATTTGTTTTCTGTTCTCTTTATCGAATGTAATGTTTTGAGTCTTTCCTTTATTTATAACTGTATAATATTCTTTTAATACGCTAAGGTATCCAAAGACTTCCGTCAGTCCTTTGGTGATTCCTGAAGCATGTTCAATCACTTCGCCGAGGGTGGTCTGAGATTTCTGTCTTAATACTTCTTCAATATATTTCCGCAGTATATCACGGTCCACATAATATGGGTTATAAAGTAGCTCCAATCGGTTCAGGTCGTTTATACTTAACTGTGCATCTACCGGTCGGTCTTTATATTCTATTGCTGTATTAGGTTCAAGAGTCAGCGGTCGTTCCAGCGGAAGTTTGATTTCGATCTCTTCAATTTCAAAACCTAAATTTGGAGTTGTTCCTTGGTTGCTTACTCTGATGAGTGATTGTTTGATATGGTTGATTGTTCGTCGGGTGATTTCAGCATTTGACTGCTCATGCTGACGGATAATACGGCTCAGTTTTTCGGCCATACGGTCATTTGTCTTATATACTCTTTGTCCTGCATTGAATAAATGAAGTTTGACATCTTTTAAAAAACAGTCGTCCATATTAATCTGTCTGCCATTTAATGACTCAAATAAATTTTGTGTCAGTATGTCCCATTCTTTTTGTAAATGAGGTGACAGTAAGAATTCCCAAAAAGCGTAAAAACTTTTTCCTTGTGATGAGTTTTTCAATTCACTATAAGCATCGAAAAAATAATGTAAAATTTCTTTTTTCTGCAAGTTCTCTGTCTGTTGCTGATAGATCTGCCTGATGATGGTTTTAAAATTATTGTCTACTTCTTTAAAATCGGATAGTAGTTCTTTGGCTATCCTGTTGAGGTTGTTGTAGCGGGGAATAATCTCAAATTCTTCGAACACCTTTACATCTTCTCCCATTTCGAGACATTGAATCTGATGCTCGATTTCCAGTTTCTTATATCTCAGTAATTCGAGACGTTTGTTGCGGTCTTCATTTGTAAATTCAACTAATTCCTTGAGTTGATTAAAAAGAGATTTGAATTTAGATTCCGTACCGATATATTCTTCTTTCTTCAGACTATTGTCTATCCAGTCGAATACTTTATTTGTATAAGAGGAAAGTTCATACATAACTTCTCCTAATTCATTCTGATAGTTGGTGAGAAAGCCTTTGTTGGCCCAGTCCAGTATCCAGCGTTTTGCTTTTTCTTCATTCGTTTCTATCGTAGCAAGTTGTTCTTCTTCTTCCAATGCGTCTTCTTCCATTTCATCTAGTCGATTGACCAATCTTTGATGGAGGTACTCCCAAGATACCGCTGTTTGTTCTTCGAATATCTCAAGCAGAAACACGAGGAAAAACTTCAGATTTTCAGGCCTCATCTTCAGTAATTTGATACTTGGAGAATTGTCTAAGATATCTATTAACTGTGTCTTTTCCATAAATACTGCAAGTTAGTCATTACGGATGATTCTTTTTGGATTTAAGGTTTATTTCATATTCTAGGCATTCATATACTATAGAATACACAGCTAAAATACAAGCATTATTTTAAATATTCAAACTTGTAGGAATAAAATTTTGTAGTTCGACTGTGAATTGATAAAATAGAAGTATTGAAGAACTTTGTAGGTATTTTGTAAGATTATTAGTACTTTAGCGGATAAACTGTTGTCATGGGGCTAGTGTATAAGTGAAAAAGGAAGTTAAATGCTGTGTATTAATGCATTATTCCTTTTTGTGATTACGGGCTTTGCCTACCTGGCTGATAAAATAGTGGAGACAGTAAAATAAAAATTATGCGATGAATCTTAAGGGAAAAATCTTATGTTTAAACTTATAGATAAAGACACATGGAAAAGAAAACCGTATTTTGATCATTATTTCAGTCAGATACGATGTACATATAGCATTACGGTAAATATTGATATCTCTGAAATCATAGCGTTTAAATATAAAAATCATACGAAGCTTTATCCTCTTTTAATCTATGTATTGACCAAGGTGGTAAATAATCATGATGAGTTTCGGACTGCGATTAATGAACAAGGGGAATTGGGAGTGTGGGATACCCTTTTGCCGTGCTATACCGTTTTTCATAAGGAGAATGAAACCTTTTCCAATTTGTGGACAGAATGGGATGATGATCTGATGACTTTTCTGTCAAATTACGAACGGGACATTGAGATGTTTGGCTGTAATTATGGTATTGATGCCAAACCGGATACTCCTGCCAATACTTTTCCAATATCTTCATTACCTTGGGCTGCGTTTACAGGTTTCAATCTGAATATATTTGCAGATGGGAGCTATTTGTTGCCGATTTTTACTTATGGAAAATATTTTCAGCAAGGTGACAGTTATCTTATCCCTCTTTCCATTCAGGTACATCATGCCGTTTGTGACGGATTTCATGTGTCAAGATTCATTAATGAAGTTCAGCAAATATGTAGTAAGATAAACATGAATATTTGAATGGAACCTGATGTGTAAACAATGTATTGAAAATAGAATAGAAATATCTTATAAATAAAAAATGAAAAGAAGTATGAAAAAAATAAGTTCATTTGTTTTGTGCGCTTTGCTGATGTCTTGTTCTTTCAGCAAAAATGAGAAAGGTGGTGTATCTGATACTGCGGTCAAAGAAGAGGCTGATACTCTCAGGCAGGAGATGGGGCTCAGCAGGAATTTGACATATCCTGGAAGCAAGATTTCCTTTAAGGTAGAAACAAAAGGGGATAGTCTTATTATTCAACCTTCCGGTCTGAGTGTGTCCAACGAAGTTTTATATCATGATATTACCGGATATACGGTCATCAATGCTGAAATTGGAGATTTGAATGTTGACAGCTATCCGGAAGTATTTGTTTATTTGGTTTCGGATGGTAGTGGAAGTTACGGAAAACTTATCGGATACTCTGTAAATAATGGGAAATCGGTAAGTCAGGTGTACTTGCCTGAAATCTCGGAAAATAATGAGGTAAACAAAGGATATATGGGGCATGATGAGATGGCTATTGTAGAAAACACCTTCTGTCAGCGTTTCCCGATTTATAAAGAAGGAGACAGTAATGCCAATCCGACAGGAGGTACTCGGCAGATACAGTATAAACTGGTGGATGGAGAAAGTGGCAGAATATTGAAAATCGATAAGGTAATGGATTTTTAAATGTGAATCTGAACGTAAATGTCTTAATTGGTTAATATATAATGGTATTATTCTATACTTGTCGGGAATACCTACGTTTTCCCGACAAGTATTTTGCTATTTGAACTTTTCCGGAAGGAGTCTTATGTGTCTTCACAGATTCAATAATTTCATAAATGCTGATATCGATTGCGGACGTTCCTCCCTATTAAAACTTATGGCTTTGCCAATGGCATTCCAGGTGGTTTCTGACACTTCATCGGGGCATTTTTCATCTTCGAATTTAAAAGTCGTAGAAGGGGCATCTCCGACCAGCATAAAATACAGGATGGCCCCTAAGGAGTAAATGTCAAAGGCAGGGGAAAAGTCGTGCAGGCTCTGTATCTCGGGAGGGGTATAGCCGTTACTGCGTACCAGCAATAAGCTTGTCTCCGACTTTTCATCCTCATGAAACAAATGTGCCGTACCGAAATCAATTAATACGGCGCGGTTGTCGTTGTCTTCGTCAATCATGATGTTTGAGGGTTTTACATCCAGATGATTCATGTGGTTTTGGTGCATTATATCCAGTGCCGAGGCAATCTGTGATATGATTTTTAATGATTCTTTCTCGTCCAAGGTGCAAGACTCGGTCCGTTCCACATACTCTTCGAGTGTACATCCTTCTATGTATTCCATCACATAATAACATGTCTTATGCTCATCAAAGGCATCGTACACATTTACGATATGCGGGGAATCTGTAAATTCCTTTATCCGGTTTGCCTCACCCATGAATTTCCGGAGAGCCTTGCTGATTTCTTCGGTATGATCCAGGGGAGTGATGACATCCAACGTGTTTTCATCACGTTTCTGTATGTTTTTTAAAAAGAATTCTTTGACGGCTACTTTGGTCTTGATTGTTTTCCGGCTGTCCTGGAGATACCAGGTAGCTCTGTAGGTTTTTCCGAAACCTCCTGATGACAAACTTGATTTTATTTGGTAGGTATGCTCTTTCAGCCAGCATCCCTCCGGTAAAAAGGTCGCTTTGCTTTGCGATAGCAAATCTGGATCATATCCATACGACAGGACCTCATTGCGTATTCTTTTTCTTTTCTCTTCATCGTATAATATTTTCTGGCGTGCAAGGGTCGTTTCATTGTCCGGGACCAGTATATATAGCGAGAGAAACATATTTACGGCATCGAGTGGGGAGTCAAAGTAATTAAAAGAGCTCAGGGGAAAAATCTGCCTGATAAAATAATCCTTATGTAACTCATTTGCCAGATAGCAACTGTCTACCAGAAGGTTGTTGATGTCAAAAGTTTCTCCCAGTTCATAATGCGGCTGTTCCTTCGCTGAAACTCTGTAAAGGCATGGCTGAAATTCATGCTTATTACTCAGATTAGCCACCAGCATATCTTCTCCCTTTTCTCTTGTGGAATTGTTTATGTATGGATTTTTTAAAGGATTATATCTTGTCCAATGTGGTGAAACAAGGTTGGGGGCTGTGTAGTCTAACGGATGATAAGTCAAGATCTCTTTTAATCTTACGAGTCTCATCCCTTTGGTTGCTGAAGGGCGGTACTTTTTACGGAATTCCTCAGCTAAGTCGAGCCGATAATCTTTTTCTTTCAGTTTGTCTGTGTCGAATGTGTATATTCTTGAACTGTTGCGTATGTATTTCTGTAAATCTGGGAGTTTGATCGGTATGTCGTGCATGTCTACCAGCCTGACCATGCTGCTCCACTTTCTTGCCTTATCTATTAATAGCAAAGATTTATTACTTGATAGAATCACGACTCTGTCTACATATCCACTTTTGAAAAGTTGCTCCTTGGTCTCTTTATATACGTTGTAATACCAAAAACCGTTAGAAATGATGCAGGCTGCTTTTCCTTTGTTCTTCAGAAGATCCAGCAAGTCAACAAACACTTTCTTGTAATCTGTTCTTTTACGGGCCGTAATGGCCTGATAGCTTAATACGTCATTCTTAAAATTGGAGGAGAAGTCTTCGCACCAGATAAGAAACTGGAAGTTTTTAACTTCGGGATATTCCTCCGGGTAGAGAGCATGTGCTGCTTCACTGTGTGCCCAAAGTAGTTGGAACAGATGCAAGTTGATTTTATCACTACTTCCACCTACGAAGGTGCAATTTTCTGGGAGGAAAGAAGGGAAAGCATGAAATCCCAACATTGGATTAAATATGCTGCCATTAGGCTTCATCCAGTTAAGAATAAATTGCAGCAGTACCAGCCGGTCATTATTGCACATCCGGTCGTTCTTGAATATGTCGTTAAACAATTTCTCATTGTGCAGGAGTAATAAACAGAAGTCCTGATAGTATGCTTTCCCGGCAGTCTGGTACAGGCTATTCAACAGGTGAATAATGTGCCTTTCATCTTCCAACAATCTGTCAGTTACCTCTTCGTTGTCATAGATAAATCTGTTTCTTAACGTTTTAAAATACAGTACAGCATCCATACAAGGAAGGGTTGTGCTGGAATAATATTCTTCTTTCTTGATAGAGGCATTGTCCAGTTTCTCTTCCGATGCCAAATACCATAGGGATATTATATAGCATAGTGCTTCTTTTTTCCGTTCGGTATTGGACAGGTATGAATTGATGTTCTTGAACAACTGTAAGAGAAGGTATTGGATGTCAAGATTAGTTGGGGCAAGTTTATTATCATTGTTTATCATAGTTGTCTATTTGTTAATAAGCGACACGAAGTTACAATTTAATTTAGAATATTGCCTTTTATAGGAAATTTTTATGAATTCAGTTGAACGTATGTGTATGAAATTAATGGCATTTTATCTTTCCAATGGTTAATTTTGTACAATAAATCAGGAAATTAACCTTACAATTCAATGTTCTGTAAATGATATTAGAGATGAGCCATCCGGCAGTTGCAGGCAAAAGTACTACGAAGGCTTGACTCTGTTTAGAAGATTCTATATATTTAATAAACCTTTGTAGTAGCGGCAGCGTGTTTTTCTTGATGTCATCAAACAGACTACAAGATATCTGATTCATTTTATTGCATGAATTGTATAGATATTTTAATGGTTTATCACTTAGAGCCTGTTTAAATTTTGCTTAGTAACATTCTTATCACCGCCAGTTTCACCATTTCCTCAGCTGAATCGAACGTGAATTCGTAGTTCCGACAG
>OGGG01000016.1_pt1 | contig 197575 bp, 200 predicted proteins | sample 1571201 | NCBI WGS metagenome assembly OGGG01 (sample SAMEA2581946, study PRJEB24529) | metagenome | biome: Human gut stool | place: China | collected 2011 | reverse complement strand
GCCCCATAAAGCTGCTTCAGCGAGCCATGGCGCAGAACGGGATACTCCTTCCGCAGGAAAATTGCTGCCTTATGGAAGGCAATCAGCTCCATATCCTCCCTGCCCCAAGGATAGGTGCGGCGGTTATCGGGGTCTGTCCAGCCTGTTACGCCTGCTTCATCCCCGTAATATACGGCCGGCGCACCGCTCCATGTCATTTGCAGCAAAACGGCTTCGCGCAGCACTGCTTTTTCCACATTTGCATCCGCCGCGGCACTGCCCTCTGTTTCCACTCTGCCGATTTGGCGATTGGTGCGCGTGAGAAAGCGGGAATGGTCATGATTGGAAAGCTGATTCATGGCAACAGAAATCGCCTGCGACGGCAGCTTCCCCATCTGATAGCTCATGGTTCCCCAGAACACATCCGCATTATTATACATATCCTCACGCTTTTCGGTGCTATGCTTGGAAACCCCCGTCAGAAACCATGTGACAGGCTCCATGAAGGCATCGTAATTCATAATGGAATCCCATTGATTGCCCGTCAGCCAAGGGGCGGCATCGCCGTAATGCTCCGCCAGAATCAGCTTATCGGGAGAAACCCCCTTGACCGCAGTGCGGAACATCCGCCAGAAGGCATGGTTGAATTCCTCTGTTTTTCCTAAATCCGCGGCAACATCCAGCCGCCAGCCATCCGCATCAAACGGCGGCGAAACCCAACGCCTTGCAATCGCAAGAAGCTCCTCTCGGAGCGCCGCACAGCCCTCCACATTCAGCTTCGGATGGTTTTCATAGCCCCACCAGCCCTCGTAGGTACCATCCTCGTTCCAGTAAAAATAATCATGATAGGGGCTATCCGCATGCCGATATGCGCCGCGCAGCTTGCCCCTGTAAAGTCCCTCTCTGTCGAGCCATTTATGAAAGGCTCCGCAATGGTTAAAAACGCCGTCCAGAATGACGCGCATCCCTCTTGCGTGCGCCTGCTGTATCAGCTCTGCGAAAAGTGCATCCGAGGCGGCAAGGTTTTCGTCCGCTGTTGTGCGAGCGGCATAAAGCGATGCGGTTTCATTCGTTTTGGCATCTGCCGCCAGAACAGAACCGCTTTCTCTGACGATTTTCCCGAAATGGGGGTCGATATGCCAATAATCCTGCGTATCGTATTTATGATTGCTTGGCGAAACAAAAAGCGGATTGAAATAGAGCACCTCTACGCCCAGTTCCGCCAGATAGTCCAGTTTGTTGAGCACACCCTGCAAATCGCCGCCGTAAAAACGGTTGATATCGCTTGCAGCAGGCAGGCTGCTCCAATCCGTGACCTGCTCGGTTTTCTGCTTCAGATAAATATATTCATTCGTTTTCACATCATTGGAGACATCCCCATCTATGTGGCATTTGACAGTGCCGATACCTGGGCAAACCCGAAGCTGTTCCAGCTGGATAAGGAAGGCCGGCCCATCGGAGTGGCGGGATGTCCACCCGATTGTTTCTCCGAGACCGGACAGTTATGGGGCAATCCGCTCTACGACTGGAAGTATCATAAGAAGACCGGTTACGAGTGGTGGATGCAGCGGATCGCTTATTGCTATCAGCTGTACGATGTGCTTCGTATCGATCATTTTCGGGGATTTGATGAATACTGGTTCGTTCCTTACGGAGATCCGACGGCGGAGAACGGCCATTGGGAAAAGGGTCCCGGTTACGAACTGTTCGATGTCATGAAGAAGAAACTGGGCAGGAAGAAAGTGATCGCGGAAGATCTGGGATTTCTGACTCCCAGCGTGATCCGTCTGGTGAAGAAGACCGGGTATCCCGGAATGAAGATTCTTCAGTTTGCTTTTGATGCCGGGAGTGACAGTGAATATCTGCCGCACAATTATGACAAGAACTGTGTGGTCTATACCGGAACCCACGATAACGATACTACGGTGGGCTTCTTACAGAATATGCCGGAGAAGGACAAGAAATTTGCAAAGAAATATCTGGGACATAAGAAGGACAGGAAGCTTTGCTTTGAGATCATCCGGGCAGCATTGTCCAGCTGTGCGGATACCGCAATCATTCCCATGCAGGATTATCTGGAGCTGGACAGCAGCGCCAGGATCAACACTCCCTCCACTCTGGGATGCAACTGGAAATGGCGTATGGATAAGGATGCTTTGGATCCGAAGCTTGCGAAAAAGATTTATAAGATGGCAAAATTATACGGAAGACTGTAAAGTGTGCCGTGTAGCGTAAGGCACATTGTAAGAATACGGAAGGGATAGTTTCCTTTCCGTATTTTTTGTGGACAAATCATAAATATTTGCATGCATGAAAATGGGGATAACTATGGCAGGTAGCATTTTTTAGTGCATTTTTGTCAAAACAAGAGGATTTTTTTGTGGTCTTATGGAAAAAGCCACGTTATTATGGTATGGTTATCTATATTGGGCGGAGTCTGCAATCGGATTTCTGCGAGAGAGAGGGGAAACATGAGCCGTACTACTGACAGAGCAGGCCGTAATAAGGGACAATGGATCGTCATTGGGTTTATGGCTTTTGCTATCATAGTCATTTCGATATGCACAGTAATCTTTCGTTCCTATGTGCGGGGATTTCATAAAGTAACAGACAGAGAAAAATATGACCGGTATTATGTGATGATCACAGAAGACCGCAAATCGGATTTCTGGCAGTCCGTATACCGCGGAGCTTTTGAACGCGGACAGGAAGAGAATGTATATGTGGATCTGCTGGGCGAGCATCTGTCTCAGGAGTATACGAGGGCAGAGCTTATGCGGATCGCCATGTCCTCCGGTGTAGACGGTATTTTTGTAGAATCGGATGAAAGCGACGAGATGTCACAGATGATCGACGAAGCAGTAGAACGGGGCATCCCTGTGGTGACGCTGTATGGTGACAATACGCACAGTGCACGCTGCAGCTTTGTCGGTGTAGGAAGCTATAATCTGGGCAGGGAATACGGACGACAGGTATTGAAGCTGGCTTCTGTCAGTGAGAGTACCGCGCCCATGACGGTAGCGGTACTGGTGAATGCCCATGCACTGAACTCGGCACAAAATATTGTCTGCTCCGGGATTCAGGACGCACTGGAACAGGAGAAAATCCGGGGACCGGAGATAGAACTTTCCTTAATTACAGTGGACGATACGAATACTTTTTCCGTGGAGGAATCTATCCGGGATATTTTTATGAATGAAAAACTGCCGGATATCATTATCTGCCTGAACGAACTGAGTACTACCTGTGTCTACCAGGCGGTAGTGGATTACAACTGCGTGGGCGAGGTCGCAATTTTAGGGTATTATGATACTGATACGATACTCAAAGCAATCGAGCGAAATGTAGTCAATGCAACGATCTCGATAGACACGGAGCAGATGGGAGCTTTCTGCGTGGATGCTTTGTAGGAGTACTATCGTTTTGGCTATACCAGCCAGTATTTTACGGCGGATGTCACAATTATTGATCAGAATAACGTGGGTGAATATTTACAAGCGCAGGAAGCGACAGAGTGAGGTACGCATGAGGAAAAAATTTCGACAGCTGTCTCTTCAGGCGAAGATGAGCAGCATTTTTGTATTGGCGAATCTGGTAGTATTTGCAGTGACGGTGATATTGCTTCTGGGAATCAACAGCATGTCTTCGGAGATCGATAAGGTCTATCAGGGGAATCTGCGGCTGAACGAAGTATCTGATGCATTGATGGCGGTGCAGGACAGTATGACGGATTATCTGAATTCCAAGACCAGTGATTCCCTGGAGGAATTTTACCGGAATGAACAGACATATTCCCAACTGGTGCAGGATATGAGCGATGAGGTGACGGGAGCCACCTTTCAGAGAATGGAACGCAGTATCCGGCATATGTCGGAAGAATACCTGGACCTCGTAAGTCAGACGATTGAGGCAAAGCGTGGGAGAAATGTAGAGAAATACCGCGTCCGGTACGAGAACGCGACACAGATGTATGAATATATCAATACCTATATTTACAGTCTGAACAACGAACAGTTCCGCAGCAACTCCGAGAACTACAGCCGTCTGTCGGCTGCTTTCCGTAATTTCGAAATGGTCAGTGTGATTGCATTATCCATCGTCATTGTGGTCAGCGTATCTATAGTAGTAAAGCTTACCGGGGAGATCATCAGTCCGTTAAAGGATCTGGCGGTAACCGCTGACGAAGTAGCAGGCGGAAACTTTGATACCGAACTGTTACAAGTACAGTCGGAGGATGAGATCGGCGTGGTAACGGGAGCATTTAACCAGATGCTGATCAGTATCAGACAGTATCTGGAAAGCCTGCGCGAGAGCATGGAAATCCGGCGTTCCTTAATGGAAAAAGAGCTTTTGATGGAAGCACACTTAAAGGATGCACAGCTAAAGTATCTGCAGGCGCAGATCAATCCCCACTTCTTATTCAATACGTTAAATGCGGGAGCACAGCTGGCCATGATGGAAGGCGCCGACCGGACCTATGAATATGTACAGAATGTGGCGGAATTTTTCCGCTATAATGTAAAAAAGAGTAATGATATCGTGACGGTCAGAGAAGAGCTGGAACTGGTGGATCATTACATTTATATTCTGAATGTCCGCTTTTCTGGGGATATCCATTATGGGAAAGAAATTGAAGAGGATCTGCTGGACAGCTGCATGCCAAGCATGATCTTACAGCCGATCGTGGAAAATTCCGTAAATCACGGCATCAGAGAGATGAACGGAGAGGGAAAGATCCGGCTGAAGGTATACCATGTGGATGGAGATACGCTGGGGATCAGTATCCGGGATAACGGCATCGGAATGGACCGGGATACGATAGAAAAAGTACTTGGCGGCAATTATCACGAAGAGCAGTCAGGCGGCGGTTCCAATGGTATTGCAATGGGGAACATTATCGCAAGATTAAAACTTTTCACGCAAAACGAAGATGTAATGACGATTTTAAGTGACGGGAAAAATCAAGGAACGGAAGTAATCCTGTATCTTCCGATAAAAGAGAGGGAAAAGACGGATGTATAAGATCATGCTGGCGGATGACGAAGGAATCGTGATCGATTCCCTGAAATTCATCATCGAAAAAGAATTCAAGGATACCTGTGAGGTGCAGTATGCCAAGACCGGCAGAAGTGTGATTGAACTGGCAGAGAGCTTCCGCCCGGACGTTGCGGTCATGGATATCCAGATGCCGGGAATCAACGGCATCGATGCTATGAAAGAGATCCGGAGAAGCAATAATCATACAGTGTTTATCGTAATGTCAGCTTATGACAAATTTGATTATGCGAAAGAAGCTATCAAACTTGGAGTCATGGAGTACATTACCAAGCCGATGGAGAAGACCCGGATCATTGCAGCATTGCAGAAGGCAATGGAGCGAATCGATGCAGAGCGCCTGAAACGCAAAAATGAGTTGTTGATCAAGGAAAAACTGGAGACAGTCGTACCGATTATTGAAAGCGGTCTGATCCACAATATCTTATTACAGGAGCATTTCCGCGAGGATATTGAGAATTACCGGTCAATTTTAGGAATCACGCTGCAATATGCCTACATGATTGCTGTGATATGCGGAGATGAACAGCAGGGAAACCACATGACAAATGCGGTGGGAAGCAGTGTCAGAATGCAGAAGCATTATCAGGAGGTCAGGGACTGTCTGAAAGAAAATTTTGACTGTATTGTGGGTACCGTCATGGCAAACAAACTGGCAGTGCTGGTGCCTTATGAGAAAGATGTGATGGACTATAATGAGCGTATCGAACTCATTGAAAAAGCCAGAGAACTCACCAGATATCTGCGCAAGAGAACGGATATCAGCTTCCGCATCGGCATCGGAGAACCGAAAGATTTTCTGATGGCTTCGGAATCTTATACGGAGGCGCTGAATGCACTGGTGGCGACCACCGGCAGTGTGGCACATGTGGATGACCTGCCGATCAAATGCGAATACGGTGGAAATTATCCGGTGAAGCTGGAGAAAAAACTTTTTGCGGAAGTCGAGGACGGTGACATTGACAATGCTTCCGCATCGGCATCGGCATTTTTTGACTGGATGGTGGAGAGCGGTTCCGATCTGATGAATATGAGGCTTAAGGTGCTGGAATTTGTCCTGTGGTCAGAGCACATTGCCTATGAAAAAGGCGGTATGATCTATCAGCTCAATTCCCGTGCGGAGTATCTGCCGCAGGTGATGCAAATGGCGGAACCAGCGGCCATGAAAACATGGTTCCTGGAAAAAGTGAAGGAAGCCTGCCGGAACGTTCTGAATAAAAGGGAAGAAAAGACGGGCAGTATTATCGAAACAGCAAAGAATTATATTAAGAATAACTATCACAAAGATATTTCCCTGGATGATGTATCCAGAGAGGTAAATATCAGCCCGTATTATTTCAGTAAACTATTCAAAGAAACTACCGGGGAAAACTTTATCGAGTACCTGACCAATTTAAGGATGGACAAGGCAAAGGAACTGCTGCAGACGACGGAGTGCTCCATGAAGGAGATCTGTGTCAAAACCGGATATTCGGATCCCAACTATTTCAGCCGCAGTTTTAAGAAAAATGTGGGTGTGACGCCGACAGAGTATAAGGAAAACCGGGGAAAGGGACAGGAACAAGGCAGTGTATAAGAAAAAGAGACGGATATGTGTTGCGTGGCTTCTGGGGATGATGTTATTGCTTTGTGCCTGCGGAAATCTGGAAACCGGAAAAGATCAGGGAGAAGTCGCGGAAAATGATAAAATTCAGATCGGCATGAGCTTTGATTCTTTTGTCATTGAAAGATGGCAGAGGGATCGTGACATTTTCGTCTCAACGGCAAAGGAGTTGGGAGCGGAAGTGAATGTCCAGAATGCGAACGGTGATCTGGAGCAGCAGAAAAAGCAGATCAATTACTTCATCGATAAAGGAATGGACGTGATCGTTGTGATATGCATTGACTCCAAAGGATTAACAGAGGAAGTGCAGAGGGCGAAAGATGCCGGCATTAAGATCATTGCTTATGACAGACTGCTGCAGAATACAGATATTGACCTGTATATCTCATTTGACAACGAAAGAGTAGGTACCATGATGGGAGAGGCACTGGTGGAAAACGGTCTGGCCGGCGGAAATGTGCTGATGCTGGGAGGCTCTGCCGTGGACAGCAACGTTGCTATGGTGGAAAAGGGCTTTCGCAAGGTCATGGAGGACAATCAGGTGACGATCTTAGATTCTATGCATGCGGATGGCTGGAAAGCAGAACTGGCGGGGACGTATATCTATGATCATATGGATATTGTCTCGGAGGCGGATGCCATTATGTGCGGCAATGATGATCTTGCAAGCAAAGTGGTACATGCCCTGAAAGAAAAGAGACTGGCAGGAGATATTATGGTAGTGGGGCAGGATGCCGACCTGGAAGCGTGCCAGCGCATTGTCGAGGGGACACAGGTCATGACGGTCTACAAACCGGTGGAAAAAATGTCGCAGAAGGCAGCGGAGTGTGCGGTACTTCTGGCAAAGGGAGAGCCGTTGCCGGAAGGAGATACGGTAACCATAGAGAATGGAAAATATGAAGTTCCGTACATTGGTCTGGAACCGATCAGTGTGGATAAAAACAATATGAATGATGTGATCATCGGAAGCGGATTTCACTTAAAAGAGGATGTCTATCTGAACATTCCCTCGGAAATGCCCAAATAATATTGGATTTACTTTGAAAATGGGGAAAAGAGATAGATTCTAAAAACACAATAGGAAAAATTTGGTGACAAGGCTGTGCTGGCAGACAAGATATTGCTAGCACAGCCTTGATTTTGTCAGGAGAGAGGATGGAAAAGTGCAGAAGGTCATAAAATCATGCTATAGGATTTGTGATATTCTCTATTTAGCAACAAAAACAAACCAAACAAGGGAGGTTACTTTTTATGAGGAAGAAATTATTAAGCACACTTCTGGCAACAGCCATGGCTGTTACAATGCTTGCAGGATGTGGATCCAATGGGGGACAGCAGGCAACCACACCGGCAACGGACAATAAGACAGAAACATCTGCAGAAGCAAAGACAGATGCTTCCACTACTACCACAACAGGTGGCGGTAAGATTGGTGTAGCAATGCCGACCAAGGATCTGCAGAGATGGAACCAGGATGGTACCAACATGGAAGCCCAGCTGAAGGAAGCCGGCTACGAAGTGGATCTGCAGTACGCATCCAACGATATTCCCACACAGGTATCCCAGATCGAGAATATGATCAACTCCGGATGCCAGATGTTAGTTATCGCATCTATCGATGGTGATTCCCTCGGAACTGTTCTGGAGCAGGCTAAGGAAAAAGACATTCCTGTTATTGCTTATGACCGTCTGATCATGAACTCCGATGCAGTTACCTATTATGCAACCTTTGATAACTACATGGTAGGTACCAAACAGGGCGAATACATCAGAGACCAGCTGGATCTGGATAACGCAGCAGGACCTTTCAATATTGAGTTAGTAACCGGTGACCCCGGCGACAACAATGCAAGATTCTTCTTCGGTGGTGCGATGGATGTTCTGCAGCCCTACATTGATGCAGGCAAGCTGGTAGTAAAATCCGGACAGACCGATTTCGAAACCGTTGCAACCGCTAACTGGTCTACTGAGACCGCTCAGTCCAGAATGGATGCTATCATTTCCGCAAACTATGCAGACGGAACCAAGCTGGATGCAGTGCTGTGCTCCAACGACTCTACCGCACTTGGTGTTACCAACTCTCTGGAAGCTAACTATACCGGCGAGTGGCCCATCATTACCGGTCAGGACTGCGATAAGCCCAACGTTAAGAACATGATCTCCGGTAAGCAGTCCATGTCCATCTTCAAGGATACCCGTACTCTGGCATCCAAGGTTGTAGAGATGGTAGACGCTGTTATGAAGGGCGGCGAGGCACCTGTCAACGATACCACAACTTACGACAATGGTACCGGCGTTATTCCTTCCTATCTGTGTGAGCCCGTATTCGCTGATGCAAGCAACTACAAAGAACTGCTCATCGATTCCGGTTACTATACAGAGGCAGATTTACAGTAATTTATAATAACACGGATCTGTAAGGATCCTTACGGCAGGCGGGCGTTTCCCGCCTGCTGTATTCATGGGTAAAGCAAGAATAAGATTTTAAATGTTTGATTAGATAATGTGGAAACAAGACTTGGGAGGGATACCATTGGCAAAGATATTACTGGAAATGAAAAATATAACCAAAACATTCCCCGGTGTAAAAGCACTTGACAATGTAAACCTGCAGGTGGAAGAAGGAGAGATCCATGCCCTTGTAGGCGAGAACGGCGCAGGAAAGTCCACACTTATGAATGTACTGAGCGGTATTTATCCGTACGGATCTTATGAAGGCGATATCATCTATAATGGTGAGATCTGCAAATTCGACAAGATCAAGGACAGTGAGGAAAAAGGTATCGTTATTATTCATCAGGAACTTGCGCTGATCCCCTATATGACCATCGGGGAGAATATGTTCCTTGGCAATGAACGGGGACATAAGTACAAAATCAACTGGAATGAAACCAATGCCAGGGCGGCGGAACTGTTAAAGACCGTAGGCCTGAAGGAAGGCCCCCAGACATTGATAAAAGATATCGGTGTAGGTAAGCAGCAGCTGGTAGAGATTGCAAAGGCGTTGGCAAAGAACGCTAAATTGCTGATTCTGGATGAGCCTACAGCATCTTTAAACGAGACAGATTCCAAAGCACTGTTAGATTTGATGCTGGAACTCAAGAAAAAGGGAATGACATCCATCATCATCTCTCATAAGCTGAATGAGATTTCTTATGTGGCAGATAAGATCACAGTCATTCGTGACGGATCTACCATCGAAACGCTTGTGAAGGGAAAAGATGATATTACCGAGAGCCGGATCATCAAAGGAATGGTAGGAAGAGAGATCGCTGACCGATTCCCGAAGAGAGAGCCGAAGATCGGAGAGGTCCTGATGGAAGTAAAAGACTGGACGGTACATCATCCGCTGTACTCAGACCGTAAGGTAGTGGATAACGTTAACCTCAATGTCAGAAAAGGCGAAGTAGTAGGTATCTCTGGACTGATGGGTGCGGGCCGTACGGAACTGGCAATGAGCCTGTTCGGAAAAAGCTATGGCTCCAATATCAGCGGCGAACTGTATATCAACGGCAAAAAAGTACAGCTGAATACTGTACAGGAAGCCATCAAAAATCATCTGGCATATGTGACGGAGGATCGAAAGGGCAACGGACTGATTCTGAGCAACCCGATCAAGATTAATACAACTCTGGCAAATCTGGATGCCATCAGCAGACATACTGTTATTGATAAAGACAAAGAGTACAATGTGGCGGTAGACTACAAGAACAAACTGAATACGAAATGTCCAACTGTGGAGCAGAATGTAGGAAACTTAAGCGGCGGTAATCAACAGAAGGTACTTTTGGCAAAATGGATGTTCACAGATCCGGATATCCTGATCCTGGATGAGCCGACGAGAGGTATTGATGTTGGTGCAAAATACGAAATCTACTGCATCATTAACCAACTGGTGGCAGAAGGAAAATCGGTTCTCATGATCTCCTCGGAGCTGCCTGAGATCCTTGGCATGTGTGACCGGATCTATGTAATGAACGAAGGAAAAATAGTAGGAGAACTGGCGGGCAGTGAGGCAACACAGGAGCTTATCATGTCCAAGATATTATCAGCCGGTAAGAAAGGAGCATTGGCATGAATAAAACAAAGGGCCTCGATTTTATAAAAAGATATACCATGATCCTCGTACTGATCGTGGTTACGGCATTTTTTGCATGGAGAACCGGAGGAGCAATCCTGCTTCCCATGAATGTCAGCAGTCTGATCTCGCAGAACGCATATGTGTTTATTCTGGCAACCGGTATGCTGTTATGTATCCTGACCGGCGGTAACATCGATCTGTCCGTTGGATCTGTTGTATGTTTCGTCGGTGCCATCGGAGCGGTACTCATGGTCAACATGAAAATGAACATGTGGCTGGCTATTCTGATCATGTTTGCTATCGGTACACTGATCGGTGCTTTCCAGGGTTTCTGGATCGCTTATGTGAGAATCCCGCCTTTCATCGTGACATTGGCCGGCATGCTGGCTTTTCGAGGATTAAGCAACGTAGTCCTGCAGGGTATGACCGTATCCATTAAGGACTGCACTACATTCGTAAATCTGTTCGGTGGCGGTGCTGACTGTTATATTCCCGATTTCTTCGGTAATGGTCCCATCAATCTGACCTGTGTATTTGCCGGTGTGATCGCTGCAGTGATCTTTGCAGTGTTACAGCTGAAGAATAGAGCCGACAAGGTGAAAAAAGGATACGAAGCTCCCAGCATGGGTTCCACGATCGGCAAAATCGTAGTGATCGCTGCAGTGATCCTGGCATTCAGCTATCGTCTGGCACAGCACAAAGGTATTCCCAGCGTATTGATCTGGGTACTGATTGTTATCATGGTATATGGTTACATCACTTCCAACACTACTGTGGGACGTTATTTCTACGCAGTGGGCGGTAATGAGAAGGCCACCAAATTATCCGGTATCAATACCAACAAGGTTTATTTCCTGGCTTATATGAACATGGGATTCCTGGCAGCGTTAGCTGGTATGGTAACCATTGCACGTATGACTTCCGCACAGCCGACATACGGACAGAACTATGAAATGGATGCCATCGGTTCCTGCTTCATCGGCGGTGCTTCCGCATACGGCGGAACCGGAACTGTACCCGGAGTTATCGTAGGTGCTGTACTGATGGGTGTTATTAACCTGGGTATGTCTCTGATGGGTGTCGATCAGAATATGCAGAAGGTAGTCAAGGGTCTGGTACTTCTGGCAGCAGTTATCTTCGATGTTGTATCCAAACGTGGTGGAAAATTAATTGCCAAGAATTAATTTCTACATATCTAATCAAAAGGGCCCGGTGCATATGCGCTGCAGGCCCTTTTGATGGTATTGGGCGGAGGAGAAGAGCATGAATAAGGGAAAAGAACGGAAGAAGCGGGAAGGAAAGCAGAAAAAAGGAGTCGGGATCGGAGTCAAGATCGTGACGCTTTTACTGCTGCTGGCAGTTGCTGCACTCAGCTGTATGGGAGTGCTGGTGCAGACACTGCAATCGGTCATTGTAACCAACGATGAAATCGTGGCCGGTCAGGTGGCTGAACAGGAGAAAATCTCGGAGCTTTCCAGACAGTTTACTTACATTAACGGGCAGGTGCTGACCCATGTCATGACCACCAACAGTGTGACAATGGATAATTTGTCGGATAAGATCCTGCAGGAGATCACTGATATGGAACAACAGATGACGGAGTTCGAAGGACTGCTGTCTGAGGGGGATGCCCGGAGAGAGGCGTTTGACAGTGCTTCTGCGGAACTGGCAAAATACAAAAAGACCGTGGAGAGTCTGCTGGTCACCAGTGCAGAGAATAAGACGCAGGCCTATGTGTCCGCCACATCGAATCTGCCGATGTTCAATGAACATATTGAAAGTTATATGAATCAGATGCTGGAGATCACCGGAGAGCAGATGGCACAGGCACAGGGACAGATGGAGCAGCGTGCGGCCAGAGTGCCCATGATTGTGGCGGTGGCAAGTCTGGTACTGCTTGCAGTAGTCGTGGTGATCATGCTGGGATTGCGGATCTGGGTCATCGGTCCGGTGAAATATGCTACGAGGCAGGTGGATGAACTGGTGGAGGGCATTCGCAATAACAGAGGTGACATCACCAGACGGATCCGGGTGAAATCGGGGGATGAAGTCGGCAGATTATCCATGGCCATCAATGATCTGGTGGCGCAGATGCAGACCATCATAAGGGCGATTACCGAGAGCTGCGGACATATGGAGGAAAAACAGACCGGTATTATCTCCAATGTGGAAAAGGTAAATGCCACCGCGGAGGACACCACCAAGAAGCTGGGAGTGATGGCTGGTGGCATGCAGTCTGTCACGGAGGCTATCGGAGGGGTGCAACAGGATACCGGGGTGCTGGATACCACGGTGGAGAACATGCTGGAGGTGGCACAGGATGGACGCAATTATGCGGCGGATATCAAGGATAGGGCCGGAAAAATGAAGGCAACGGCGGTGGCGAGTAAGCAGGAGGCAACCCGGGTGATGAAGGAGATCGACACGGCAATGACGGAGTCCATCGCCAACAGCAGGCAGATCCACAAGATCACGGAACTGACGGAAGAAATCCTGGGAATTGCTGGAACAACGAATCTGCTGGCACTGAATGCGTCTATCGAGGCTGCCAGAGCAGGAGAAGCAGGCCGGGGATTCGCAGTCGTGGCGGAGGAGATCCGCAAGCTCGCAGACAGCTCCAGAGAGTCAGCCAATAATATCCAGGAGATAAGTAACCGGGTAGTGGAAAGCGTGGAAGAACTTTCCGAAAATGCTACAAAACTTTTGGATTTTATGAATACCAGAGTCATGAGAGATTACGATGCTCTGGAGGATACGGGCACAAATTATCATGAGGCTGCGGATCATGTGGATGAGATGATGAATGAATTCCGACAGAAGATCGATGAACTGTTGTCGGTACTGCAGAATGTCAATAGTGCTAACTCACAGATGGAAGCAACCGTGGAGGACAGTACGGAAAAGCTGGCGGTGGTAAAGAACAACAACCGGGGATTACAGCAGGAGATGAAGGATATTTCCTATGCGGTGGATGATCTGACCGGTGCAGTGGGACAGTTGAAAGAAAGTATCCGCTGTTTTACAGTGGTATAGACAGAAAAAATAAAATGCACGGGATTCCCGATGGGGAATTACCGTGCATTTTGAATGACTGCAGTTACATTTTAGGAATTTTCCGGAGCGTGATGCAGCTCCAGAGCCAGATAGGAATTGTGGTATTCCTTGCAGTAGGTGACATCTTTGTCAAACCATGCGGGAGGGACGAAAGCCTCTGCTGCTTCTTTACTTCCAAACTCCACTTCTGCCATGATCAGAGGGGCGAAGGGGGCATCAAAAACATCCAGCTCGATGGTCAGGGAATAATCTGCCGGAGGAGTGGGAAAGCCTTCTTTGAATCCGGGATGCTCCAGAGGGATCAGATAGCGTCTTTTGGAGATTACGCTGCCATCGGCTTTTTCCCGTAAATGATAATAAGATGCCTCGTTCAGCGGAAGATTGCTCTCATCTCTGGCCATCATGCCGCTGCCTTTGTAAGTGAGATAATATTCATCGTCCTGTTTTCTGGCTCTGACCACAGGATTATAATTCAGATATACCTGCTCGATATGATGAGAAGGATAGCTTTCCAGATTGGCGGGTAAGGATTTCAGGGTAAACTTTCGCTCGATTTCCATAGTATTAATGCCTCGCTTCTGTAATTAAGACTTAAAAACACTTCTTTAGTATAACATGATTTTCCTTGAAAATACAGTGAAATCTGCAAATATCTGCCCATGGGAATTGAATTACGCTTCCAAATTGTGTATACTAATCATAACTGTGCAAAGTCAGAGTATATGACTTGCAAATGAGACAGAAAACAAAACGGAAAGCGAGGGAAAACCATGAGTAAGATAGCGATTTTTCTGGCAAATGGGTTTGAAGAAATAGAAGGTCTGACGGTAGTGGATATCTGCCGCAGATGCGGACTGACCATTGATATGGTGTCCATTACGGAAGAAAAACAGGTGATGGGATCACATAAGATTCCGGTGACTGCGGATATGACATTGTCCCAGGTGAATTTTGAGGAATATGATTGTCTGGTATTGCCCGGTGGCGGACAGGGAACGAAGAATCTGGAGGCCTGTGAGCCCCTGATGCAGCAGATCGATGCTTTTTATGCATCGGGAAAATACATTGCGGCAATCTGTGCGGCTCCCAGTATCTTCGGACACAGAGGAATCCTGAAGGGAAAGAGAGCATGCGCCTATCCCTGCTTCGAGGATCATCTGGAAGGTGCGGCTGTGACTGCAGGCCCCGTGGAAGTGGACGGTAACGTGATCACTTCCCGCGGAATGGGGACTTCCATCCCCTTCGGACTGGCGATCGCCGGTGTATTCTGTGGACAGGATAAGGCAGATGCCTGCGCCCACGCTATTGTATTTCAGCCGTAAGCAGCTGAAGAGAAAGACGAGGACAAAGAATGAAAAAAGCATTAATTACAGGAATTACCGGACAGGACGGCTCTTATCTGGCAGAGTTCCTGCTGGAAAAAGGATATGAAGTGCATGGACTGATCCGCAGATCTTCCATCAGCAATACCGGTCGTATCGACCATCTGATCCGGGAGGATAAGATCGTTCTCCACGGTGGAGATATGACGGATTCTACCAGTCTGGTACGTATCATCGGAGAAGTCAGACCGGATGAGATCTACAATCTGGGAGCGCAGAGCCATGTACAGGTAAGCTTTGAGGCACCGGAATATGCCGGAGATGTAGATGCACTGGGCGTGCTGCGGATTCTGGAGGCTGTGCGTATGGTGGGACTGGCCGAGACCTGCCGTATTTATCAGGCATCCACATCCGAACTCTATGGCCGAGTGGAAGAAGTGCCTCAGAATGAGAACACCCCGTTCCATCCCTACAGCCCCTATGCGGTGGCAAAACAGTACGGCTTCTGGATCGTGAAGGAATACAGAGAAGCGTATCATATGTTCGCAGTCAACGGCATTCTGTTCAACCATGAATCCGAGCGCCGGGGAGAGACTTTCGTTACCCGTAAGATCACACTGGCAGCCGGCAGAATCGCCTGCGGTATCCAGGATAAACTCTATCTGGGCAATCTGGATTCCAAGAGAGACTGGGGCTATGCGAAGGACTATGTGGAATGCATGTGGCTGATGCTACAGCATGACAAGCCGGAGGACTTCGTTATTGCCACCGGTGTACAGCATACCGTAAGAGAATTTACCACACTGGCATTCCATTATGTGGGAATCGAACTGGAATGGCAGGGCAGCGGTATCCATGAAAAAGGAATCAACAAGGCCAACGGCAAGGTGGTGGTGGAGGTCAGCGAGGCCTTTTACCGTCCCACGGATGTGGTCAATCTGTGGGGAGATCCGACGAAGGCCCGCACGGTGCTGGGATGGAATCCCCAGAGAACCAGCTACGAGGAACTGTGCCGTCTGATGGCAGAGCACGATCTGAAGCAGGCAAAGGCTGAAGCGGTAGTGTTGAAGGAAACCGCGGAATAACAGGAGAAATAAAGAGAGGAAGTACTGTAATATCATGGAAAAAGACGCAAAAATATATGTAGCCGGCCACAAGGGTATGGTAGGAAGTGCTATTTGTAGAGCACTCCAGAGAAACGGATATACCAATATCATCACCCGCAGCCATAAGGAACTGGATCTGTGCAGACAGGTTGCCGTGGAGGAATTCTTTTCCAGGGAGAAGCCGGACTATGTGTTCCTGGCCGCAGCCAAGGTGGGCGGCATCATGGCCAACAGTGAGGCACTGGCGGATTTCATGTATGAAAATATGATCCTGGAGATGAATGTGATCCATGCGGCATGGCAGAACAACTGCAAGAAGCTGATGTTTTTGGGCAGCAGCTGTATCTATCCCCGTATGGCACCGCAGCCCATGAAGGAGAGCTGCCTGTTGACTTCTGAGCTGGAGAAAACCAATGAGGCATATGCACTGGCGAAGATCTCCGGACTGAAATACTGCGAGTTCCTGAACAGACAGTACGGAACCGATTATATCAGTGTCATGCCCACGAATCTGTACGGGCCCAACGACAATTATCATCCCACCCACAGCCATGTGCTTCCGGCGCTGATCCGCCGCTTCCATGAGGCAAAAGTATCCGGCGCAAAGGAAGTAGTCTGCTGGGGAACAGGAACCCCACTGCGGGAATTTCTCTATGTGGATGATCTGGCAGATGCCTGCGTGTATCTGATGAATACCTACAGCGGCGATGAGACAGTGAATCTGGGAACCGGCAAGGAACTGACCATCCGGGAACTGACGGAACTGGTAGCGAAGGTAGTAGGTTATACTGGGGAGATCAAATGGGATCCCAGCAAGCCGGATGGAACTCCCAGAAAGCTTCTGGATGTCAGCAAACTGGAAAGCCTGGGCTACCATTATACGACGGAGCTGGAAGAAGGTATCCGTCTGACTTATGAGGATTTCCTCAATAATCCCATGCGTGCGGAACGCTAATGGTTCCGGGCACGAACAGCGCAGGCAGACAGACGGCCCGGGAAAGGATGAAGTGAACAGAATGAATGATTTTCGGAAGACAGCACAGGAGATGCTGGAATTTATAAGAATAAGTCCTACCTGTTTTCATGCAGTGGCCAATATCGGAAGGATGCTGGAGGCAGCAGGCTTTCAGCAGTTACAGGAAAAGGAAGAATGGAAACTGGAAAAGGGCGGACGGTATTATACGGAGCGCAATGATTCTTCCGTTATTGCGTTTGTGATTCCGGAAAAGGAGGTCGGCATCAGGGGCTTTCATATGGCAGCAGCCCACAGTGATTCCCCCTGCTTTAAGATCAAAGAGAAGCCGGAATTGACCGTGGAGGAGCATTATCTGCGTCTGAACACCGAAAAATACGGCGGCATGATCTTGTCCACCTGGTTGGACAGGCCGCTCTCCATTGCCGGGAGACTGGCTGTGAAGAACGGGAACGGTATCGAGGGCAGACTGGTGAATATCGACAGAGATCTCTGCGTGATCCCCAATGTGGCCATCCATATGAACCGGGAAATGAACAAGGGTGTGGAGTACAATCCCCAGGTGGATCTGCTGCCTTTGCTTGCGGACGTATCATTTGACGAATATGATACACATACTGCACACGATGCACAGACCGCATCGGAGAATGCGGAGGAACAGCCGGAAACAGTAGAGAAGCTCACACTGGCAGCGCTGGCAGCAGAAGCGGCAGGCGTGGACGCTGAGACGATTCTCGGAGAAGACCTGTTCCTGTACACCAGACAGGAAGGAAAAATGATAGGAGCAAAGGGAGAATTCGTGTTGTCTCCCAGACTGGATGATCTGCAGAGCGCTTTTGCCCTGACAAAAGCTTTTACGGAGAGTACACCTGCAGAATATATCAATCTCTGTGCAGTATTTGATAATGAAGAAGTAGGAAGCGGTACCAGACAGGGCGCCGATTCCACTTTTCTGGAAGATACTTTACAGCGGATCACAGAGGGACTGCAGGAGGGGCACAGCACCTATCTGCGCTGGGTGGCAGACAGCTTCCTGATCTCTGCGGACAATGCCCATGCGGTACATCCCAACCATCCGGAAAAAGCAGACCCTGCCAACCGCCCGTATCTAAACGGCGGAATCGTCATTAAATATCATGGCAGCCAGAAATACACCACTGACGGTATTTCGGCAGCAAAGATGAAGGATTACTGCGAACGGGCGAAGGTACCTTACCAGACTTATGCCAACCGCTCCGACATTGCGGGAGGTTCCACTCTCGGCAATATTTCCACCGCACATGTATCAGTGTCCAGCGTGGATATCGGACTGCCTCAGCTGGCCATGCATTCCGCTGTGGAGACAGCAGGTATGAAGGATACGGAATATGCGGTCCGGGCGCTGAAGGAATTCTGGGGCGAATGATTTTGGCAGCGGGAATTCTTAAAAAAGTATAAAAAGCGTGGAAGCACTTGAAAGTTCTGCACGAAAAGTGCATATTTAGGATACAGGAAAAGATACAAAAAAGATACGAAAGAAGGCTGAAGTTATGTTTGAAATGAAACCGGAATACTATATTGGAATTGACATGATCGATCAGGAGCATAAACAGTTGTTTGACTATGCCAGTGAAGCATACGAACTGCTGCAAGAGGAATTTACTCCGGATAAGTACGATCACATTGACGCAATTTTACAGAAGCTGCGCGACTATACCGCAAAGCATTTTGCGGATGAAGAAGCGTATATGGAATCCATCCAGTACAAAAAGATTTTTACCCAGAAGATTCAGCATCAGGAATTTATCAACAAACTGGATGAATTTATTGATCAGCATGAGAAAGATGAAGAAAATCAGGATGAGCAGATCATGGATATTCTGAATTACCTGACAGACTGGCTGATCAACCATATCCTTCATGTGGATGGACAGATTCCGAAAGAGGCGTAAGACCTGACTTTTCCGGAATGATTTCCCACATGGGACATAAGATGTAAGAAGCGGAAGTAATGGGGAGTGCCCATGGACCAGAAACTGGAAAACATCCTGAATCTTGCATTGGAGACCCCGGAGGAAGAACGGGAACAGACGGAAAGTCTGAATGTCGGTTACAGTGCGGAGAGCCGCAGCTGGGAGCTGATCGTAAAATATCATGGCAGTCTGGACGGACTGCGGGAACAGAATATTGTGGTGGAAGAGCTGATTGCCGGATATGCGATCCTTACGGTACCGGAGACACTGGTAGATACCGTATCGGAGACTCCGGAGATCGAGTATGTGGAGAAGCCTAAGCGGTTTTACTATCAGCAGACAGATCCGGACGGCGCATCCTGCTTTCCACCGGTGACAAGAAGAACGCCTTTTCTGAATGGAAGGGGCGTTCTTTTGGCTGTATTGGATTCCGGGATCACCTGGGATCTGGAGGTGTTCCGCAAGGCAGATGGCAGTACGAGGATACGGTATCTATGGGATCAGACGATACCATGGGATCAGACGATTCCGGGAGCACAGGAGATACCACAGGAGAGGGAAGCGTCTCAGGATCAGGAAATGTCTGAGGAAACGGGTGGCACGGGAACCGATGGGAAGGCTCCGGAAGGGTTTTCTCTCGGAACAGAATATACAGAGGAGGAAATCGATGAGGCGTTGCACAGCAGTGTATTGGAGCGTTACCGCCTGATCCCCAGCAGGGATCTGACCGGCCACGGAACGGCAGTGGCAGGGATTGCCGCCGGGAGAAGTGCGGACGGTCTCTATACCGGGGCAGCCCCGGAGGCGGAACTGATCATCGTGAAACTGGGACTTCCCAGGGAGGAAGGTTTTCCCCGGACCACGGAGATTATGCGAGGCGTTACTTATGCGCTGCGGAAAGCAAGACAGTTAAATATGCCTCTTGTCATCAATTTGAGCTTCGGCAACAGCTACGGTTCCCACGATGGAAGTTCTCTGTTGGAGAGGTTCCTGGACAATGCTTCGGAGATCGGCAGGACGGTGATATGCGTGGGCAGCGGCAACGAAGGAGCCGCCAGAGGACATTTTGCCGGCAATATAACAAGGGACGGCCGCGTGGAACTGGCTGTGGGCAATTATGAGAGAAACCTGAATATACAGCTATGGAAAAATTACAGCGATGTGTTCCGGATAAGACTGCAGGCCCCGGGAGGTGAGGAAGCAGAATTGTCCACAAATATCCAGGGAGGAAAATACACGCTGGAATTGGAACAGACTAGAATACTGGTTTATCTGGGAGAGCCTCTGCCCTATGCGGTGGCACAGGAAATCTATCTGGACATGATCCCGGCAGAGGGAAGCTACATCAATGCAGGGATCTGGACAATCCGGCTGGAACCGGTAGTGACTGTGACAGGACAATATTATCTGTATCTCCCAGCGGGAAGCGGAATCGGGGAGAGTACCGGATTCTACCGTGCCACACCCCAGGTGACACTGACCATTCCGTCTACCGCAGCCAAGGTGATCACCGTGGGAGCCTATGACCAGGTCTATGATACCTATGCCGATTTCTCCGGCAGAGGCTATGCGGATAGCACAAGAACCATTGGTGTGGCTGCTGCGGGACTGACCAAGCCGGATCTTGTGGCTCCCGGTGTGAATATCCAGGCTCCGGATGTCTACGGCAGTTTTACTCCCGTGACCGGCACCTCCTTCGCAGCGCCCATTGTTAGTGGTGCGGCAGCGCTTTTGATGGAATGGGGGATCGTGCAGGGGAATGATCCCTTCCTCTACGGAGAAAAGGTCAAAGCCTGTCTCAGAAAAGGCGCAAGACCCCTGCGGGGAGAGATAGAATACCCCAATGACCGGGTGGGGTATGGGAAACTGTGCGTGGCGGATAGCTTTCCTGAAAATTAGCACAATTAGAAAAAATGGAAACAGTTCCGGAACTGGATCCCTGTAAAATAGCTTTAATAACTTCAGAAAAACCTGCCCTTTTGTAACTATTGTATAGAAATAAAAAGGGAATTTGTGTAAAAAGGTGCATTGAAAGCCACATCTTAAGATGCTACTATAAACATGAACAATCGTTTGCGCATAAAATGGCAATAAAAAGATATGAAAAAAACAGATTGCGCAAAGGATGGGGAGAATAGTGTGTCTGCAATCCGAGGATTGCAGGTCACGGAAAGGCGTGACTTGATATGAACAATCATTCAGAGAATGACAAGGCGATGACGATTCATGATGTAGCGAGAGAACTGGGGGTGTCTGCCAGCACGGTTTCCAGGGCAATCTCAGGGAAAGGCCGTATTGGGGCCGCTACCAGAGACCGGATTCTCGACTACATAGAAGAACATGGCTTTTATCCCAATGCGGCAGCACAGAGCCTGGCACAGTCCAAGACCAATAATATCGCAATTATCCTGCCGGAGGTCAATACCCTAGTGGATATCCCCTTTTTCCATACCTGTATGTACGGTGTGGAAGAGGTGGCGCAGGCCAATGACTACGATATTATCGTGGTGACGACGAATGGAAACGATACCAGACAGCTGGAGCGGCTGATCAAAAACCGGAAAGTGGACGGAATGATCCTTACCAGGACCTATGAGAACGATAAATATGTAAAATTCCTGAAACAGAAGCAGATTCCTTTCGTTGCAGTGGGAAAAATCCCTGACGATGATGTGGTACAGGTGGACCACGACAATGTGGGAGCCTGCAGAGAACTGGTGACGGTACTGTTTGCCAAGGGCATACAGAATATTGCATATCTGGGCAGTGATATGGATCAGATGGTCAACCGTTGCAGATATCAGGGCTATGAGGAAGCTTACCGCAAAGGCAAACGCAAGCTGAATCCGGATCTGGTCTACACGGACTTGAGCAGCAAGGCTATGGTGGAAAAGGCCGTGGAAGAGCTGAAAAAGAGCGGTGTGGAGTGTATTTTGTGCCAGGATGACTACATCTGCGATGAGGTGGTAAGAAAGCTTTCTCACATGGGTGTGCGGATCCCGGATCAGATGAAAGTGGCATCCTGCCATTACAGTCGTATCCTGGAGAACTATCCCGTTACAGTGACTTCCCTGAAATTCAATATCACAGAGCTAGGCAGGAGATCCTGTCAGGTGCTGCTGGACATGATTCACGGGAAAACGGTTCCGGACAAGACACTTCTGGACTATGAGATCATCTTGAAAGAGTCTACGAAGGGCTGAGTTTGATGCGGAAAGCCATGACTTAGAAAAACGTTTTCCTAAATTTCTCCCCAAAAATGAAGAGAAAAACTACTTTTTACAAAAAAACAGGTATGCAGAAAACCCTGTAAAATCAAGGGTTTCAAAGCACATTTGTGCAAAATATACAATTTTAGATCTCAATATCAGTCATTATTATAAATTGACAACATAAGGAAATGTTGCTAAACTATTATTGTAGACAAGCGGTTGCGCAATACGCACAAACTTGCAAAACAAAACAGGAGGATAACAAAATGAAAAAGTTAGTCGCTTTAGCAATGTCACTGACTATGGCATTCTCTCTGGTAGCTTGTGGAAACTCTGATGCTTCTGCAAATGCCGGAACAGATACCACAGCAACTTCTGCAGCAGCAACCACCACCGAGGCTGCACAGCAGACCGCTCCCGCTGAGAAGCAGGACGTTACCCTGAGAATCTGGGGTGCTGAGGAAGATCAGACCATGTTACAGGGCATGATCGATTCCTTCAAGGAGCATTATGCAGATTATGCAAACTTCGATATCCAGCTTGGTACCGAATCCGAGTCCACAGCTAAGGATACTGTTTTAGCCGATATTGAGGCTGCTGCTGATGTGTATGCTTTCGCATCTGATCAGCTGATCGATCTGGTAAATGCAGGTGCCCTGCAGTCCGTTGATGAAATGGATGCAGCTCTGGAAGCTTATGCAGGCAAGAGCGTAGCTGATGTTAAGAGCGCAAATGCTCCCGGTTCTGTAGATGCAGCAACCAAGGACGGCACACTGTATGCATTCCCTATGAGTGCTGATAACGGTTATTTCTTATATTACAATTCCACTTTAGTAACTCCCGAAGATGCACAGAGCTGGGATACCTTACTTGCAGCAGCTGATAAGGCTGGCAAGAAGGTTGGTATGACTCTTGCTTCCGGTTGGTATAACGCTTCCTTCTTCTATGGTGCAGGCTTCACTACCGCACTGAATGATGACGGCAGCACTGCTATGGACTGGAACGGCACCAGCGCTGATGGCGTTACCGGTGTACAGGTGGTACAGGCTATGCTGAACATCACCGGCAACAGCGCATTCCTTCCGATCGCTGATGGTGACGTATCTAACCAGATCGCTTCCGGTGATCTGTGTGCAGTAGTTTCCGGTACCTGGGATGCAACCGCAGCTCAGACCGCTTTTGGTGATGGCTACGCAGCTACCAAGCTTCCTACCTATACCTGTGGCGACAAGCAGATCCAGCAGGGCTCTGTAGCAGGCTTCAAACTGGTAGGTGTTAACAAGTATTCTGCAAATGCAGGCTGGGCAACTCTGCTGGCTGACTGGATCACCAACGAAGACAACCAGGCAGTACGTTTCGCAGAGAGAGAGATCGGACCTTCCAATATCAACGTAGCAGGTTCCGAGGAAGTTTCTTCCAATACCGCTATCGCAGCTCTGGCTGAGCAGTCCGCTTATGGTGTAGTTCAGATCGTCGGTGGCAAGTACTGGGATCCTACCGCTACCTTCGGTGAGAAAGTAGCTCAGGGTCAGCTGAAGGCTGATGATGAAGCTGGTATCCAGGCAGCACTGGATGAGCTGGTAGAAGGTGTTTCCGTACCCGCTGAATAAGTTTGGGAAGATGATCTGTTCCGGTTCTGTTACAAATGAATGATGAAAACGTTCTGGTGCAGAACGAATACAGAGAATAGAAAGGCGTCCTGAAGCTATGAACAATAATACGTAGTGGAGGGATGCCTTTTTTACAGGAAACGTTTCCGGTAAGTGGGTTCGACTCCTGCCTGCCGGGTTATGTAACTAGTCAGATGAATGCGGGAAGGTGTTCCAAATAGTTACTAAATTATTTATTTTAATATTAAGAAAGGAGAGGGCAGAGAATGAAGAAGAAAAAGAGCGGAATCGGCGGATTCTTCAAGGAGTTCGGTGAGGCAGTCGTAAAAGGAGATCTGTTCGTAAAATTATCCCTGGTCTGGATGGGAGCAGGATATATCCGCAGAAAACAAATTATCAAAGGTATTTTAATGACTCTGCTCGAAGTGGCAGTCATTGTATTTACCTTTGGCTTTGCCACAGAGTATGTACGTGATTTTGGAACTTTGGGAACTGTTCAGCAGGAGACGGTTTTCAACATTGTAACCATGCAGAATGAATTCAACGATTATGACAACTCGTTTATGATCTTGTTGTTCTCCGTAGTTTCATTTGTTATCTGGTTTACATTTCTGGTGATCTGGTTTAAGAATGAGGTGACTGTTTACCGGCTTCAGAAAAAAGCACAGGCAGGAGAACATATCAATACGTTTGTAGAGGATCTGCAGCAGTTCAAGAATGACAAATTCTATATCACACTGCTGGCACTTCCCGTCATGGGGGTCGTTATTTTCACGATCGTTCCTCTGTTGATCCTGATCGCTGTCGCATTTACAAACTATGATCAGGGACATATGCCTCCTTCCGCTTTGTTTACCTGGGTGGGATTTACCAATTTCAAGAATCTGTTCTCCAACGGTGGAATGACCATTACCTTCGGTTATGCTTTCCGTAAGATTTTGATCTGGACACTGGTATGGGCACTGTTCGCAACCTTTACCACTTACCTTGGCGGTATCCTGTTGTCCTTGCTGATCAATAATAAGAGAACGAAGCTGCCGAAGCTGTGGAGAACGCTGTTCATTGTAACGATCGCAGTTCCCCAGTTCGTTTCCTTGCTTCTGGTACGTAACTTCTTCGCTAACAACGGTATCATGAACACAATCTGTGCCAATGCGGGAATTACCCAGTGGCTGAGAGATATCGGCGCGATCAGCACCAGTTATATTCCGTTTTTGTCCGCTCCCGGATGGGCACACGTAATGATCATCCTGATCAATATCTGGATCGGTATTCCTTACCAGATGCTGATCGCTACCGGTGTGCTGATGAATATTCCTTCTGACCAGCTGGAGAGTGCGAAGATTGACGGAGCTACTCCTCTGCAGAGCTTTATTCATATCACCATGCCGTATATGCTGTTCGTCACCGGACCTTCTCTGGTAACGGATTTTGTCAAGAATATTAATAACTTTAACGTAATCTATCTGTTGACCCAGGGTGTATATACCACCACCAATCAGGCCATGGCGAATTCCCAGGCGAAGGAAGTGGACCTGCTGATCACCTGGCTGTTCAATCTGACACAGAGTTATTACAATTACAAGATGGCATCCGCCATCGGTATTATCGTGTTTATCCTTTGTGCGGTATTTACCCTCATTGCCTTCAGCAGATTCCTGAAGGGTGACAGAGAGGAGGCGTTCCGTTAATGAAGAGATTTATTAAGACTTTATTACATAACCTGTTACTGGCGTTTTTGGCATTTGTCTGGCTGGTGCCCATCGTATGGCTGGTGGTCACCTCCTTCAGTGCATACACCGGCATGAATACCAGCACCTTTTTCCCGAAGGAATGGAGCCTGGTCAATTATAAGAACCTGTTGTTTTCCGCAGACAGTGTGGCACAGTTCCCGAACTGGTTCAAGAACACCTTCATCATTGCATGTGTGGTATGTGTGATCTCCACTGCTTTTGTACTGATGGTGGCCTATGCGACCTCCTGCATGCGTTTCCCGGCACGTAAGCCGCTGATGAACGCCGCAGTTATTGTGAATCTGTTCCCCGGTGTATTGTCCATGATCGCAGTATATTTCATTCTGAAGACTCTGAACCTGACCAATACGCACCTCGGACTGATCCTGGTATATTCTGCCGGTTCCGGTCTGGGTTACCTGATTGCAAAGGGCTTCTTCGATACGATCCCGAATTCCCTGCGCGAGGCCGCTTATCTGGATGGAGCCAGTGAGGCTACGATCTTCTGGAAGGTTGTTATCCCCATGAGCCGTCCCATCATTGTATATACAGTTATCAGCTCCTTCCTGTCCCCCTGGATGGATTTCGTATATGCTAAGCTGATGTTGAATTCCGGTATTTCTTCCCAGTGGACTGTTGCTATCGGTCTGTACAATATGCTGGATAAGAGCCTGATCAATACTTACTTTGGTCAGTTCTGTGCAGGTGGTGTACTGGTATCCATTCCCATCTCTGTATTGTTTGTCATCATGCAGAAGTTCTATGTGGAAGGTATTACCGGTGGTGCCGTGAAGGGTTAAACTGCTTCGGCGGTTTAACCTGGGAGAATCCATGGAATGGATTCTTTAGGATAAACGTATGACATGGAGACAAAGAGTTAAATTTATGGATAAATTTATCAAAGGTATGGATGTATCGAGTCTGCCGGAGGAGACAGCTCTCGGTGCAAGGTTTTATGACGAAGGCAAAGAGGGGGACGCACTGGAGATCCTGAAAAAATACGGTGCCAACTCTCTGCGCATCCGTCTCTGGAATGATCCTTACAGTGAGGACGGCAAGCCTTACGGAGCCGGTACCAGTGACTTTACAAAACTGGTGGCACTGGCTTCCGCAGGCAAAAAGCTGGGTTACAGCTATCTGCTGGATCTGCATTACAGTGATTTCTGGGCAGATCCCGGCAAACAGTTCCCACCCAAGGAGTGGGCATACGCAGATGCGGATGCACTGGAGAAGCATGTGTATGACTACACAAAGGATGTGCTTTTGAAATTAAAGCGTCTCGATCTGCTTCCGGAGATGGTACAGGTGGGGAATGAGATCACCAATGGTCTGATGTGGCCCCACGGAAAATGGGACAACGTTGACAATATTGCAAGATTCATCAGTGCTGGCATCCGTGCGGTGAGAGAAGTATCACCGGACAGCAGAGTGATGCTTCATCTGGACTGCGGCGGCAACAATGCCCGCTGCAGAGAATGGTTTGATGCCTATGTACAGAGAGGAGAGGACTTCAATGTCATCGGACTGTCCTATTATCCCTTCTGGCACGGAACCATTGATGACCTGACCAATAATATGAACGATCTCTCTCAGAGATATCAGAAGGATGTCATTGTGGCAGAGGTATCCATGGGCTTCACCATGGAGGACTATGCAGACAGGGAAAAGCTGTCACCGGAACAGCGCAAGGGCATAGCGACCAAGCCCCACCTTGCAGAGGCGGTGGAGTATCCTATGACACCGGAAGGACAGGCTGCATTTATGCAGAAGGTCATGGAACGCATTGCGCAGGTTCCGGATGGCAGAGGAAAAGGTTTCTACTACTGGGAGCCGGCATGGATCCCAATGCCCGGTTGTGGCTGGGCCAACGAGGAATCCCTGAACTATATTCAGGATCCCGGTCCGGGCGGAAACGAGTGGGCCAATCAGGCACTGTTCGATTATGATGGAAATGCACTGCCCGCGTTGAAAGTGATCAGAGACTTTCAGAAGTAATGTGATATTCGTTCCCGCAATGCGGGGAGGATGATATAATGAAGCAAAATCACTTGCTTGCAAGTGTGATTTTGCGAAATGCATTGAGTGAGCTATGCTCACGATATAAGATGCCAAATGGCGAGATGGAGGAAAAGATGGATAAGTTTATCGTGAATATCATTCACCGTCCGGAGATGGTTCCCGAGTATGCGGAAAAAGTAACCGGACACGGCAAAGAAGAGGATCTGGGCAGAAAAGCACTGCTGACAGAATCTCTGGATATTTTCAAGTTTCAGCAGGAAACTGCGCATAAGAATGGTTTGAAGACTACCATTCAGATGACCTATGCTTCCCTGTTCAATGACGAAGCGGTAGCACTGGCTAAGGCAGATCACGAGAAGTACGGTGATGAGATCGCACTGTCTCTGTTAGGTCTGCCCTGCACAGAGTTCCGTGAGAAGTACAAGACCAAGGATTTCTGTATCTGGATGTTCTCCATGGAAGACAAAAAGTCTATCGTGGATGATGTGTTCGGCAAGTTCCATGAGAAGTTCGGATTCTATCCCGAATCCACCGGATCTTACTACATGGATGCAGATCTGACCAATTATATCAAAGCAACCTATCCTACCGTAAAATGTGCGGTAGCAACCTGTTGGGAGGAAGGCCCCAAGGCATATCATACCTGCAACAACTCCTGGTATACCTTCATGGATGGCGGCCCCTGGGCACCTTGGATCCCTTCCAAGCAGAATACCCATGCACCTGCAGCCAACGAAGCTGAGGACAGCGGTGTAGTAGCAATCCCTCACCTGTCCAGAGACCTGCTGGCATGCTATGACGGCAATGGCTCCAACTTCGGAACCCATCCTCAGAACGTATTGCGTGGTATGATCTATGACACCAAGACCTGGGAGTATCCTTATCTGTACAACCTGATCGATCAGTATCGTTCCCTGGAGAAGTACAACAACGGATACGCATACAACATGATGTTCGTAGGACCCGGCTGGCTGAACAAAATGGGCCGTTGGGAGCAGCCTTACGAACTGTTGAAGAAGAGTTATGAAGACGGTATGAAGTATTACGGCGACCTGAAGAAGGAAGGCAAGCTTACCGATATGACCATGGCGGAGTTCGCTGATTACTATCGTCAGAAGAAGACCTACACCGAGCCTGAGTGTGCTCTGTGGAGAGATATTTTGTACGGTTCCGACAAGCAGTTGTTCTGGTACTGTGATCCCTTCATGCGTGCCTGCGTAAATATGGATCAGGGCGGTGCTATCGTAGACCTGCGCCCTTACGCTGCAAAGCTGGAGTGGCCGGTAGGTATCGGCACCAAGCATGTGACCGATGCTTCCTATCCTTTCCTGATCCAGGAGAAGTACCGTGCAGGTTACTTCACACATTATGCAGGAGAAGGTACCGTTAGAAGTGCCAAGTTAAAACACAACGGTGAAGAAGTGGATTTGTGCCTGTGCCGTACCAAGGCTCATTTCTCTCAGGAAGGCAGCACCAGAATCCTGACATTGGATCCCGTAGATATCGAGTTCTATGATCTGACCGTAAAATTACAGACCATCGTTTCCTTCGAGGAAGGCAGCTCAGCAATCAAGATCGAGCGTAAGATCCTGGAGATGAGCGATCCGAACGCAGAAGTAGAACTGAACGAGTACATCGTAGCATGCTATGGTACCACTGAGTACTCTGAGGACATGCTGGGTATCACCCTGAGCACCAAAAAGGGTGACGAGGTAGAGACTCTGGATTACGAGTACAAGTGCCGTGAGATGGAGAAGGCAGAGGCTGACGAAGTAAGAGCTGTCATTCCTCAGATCGAGACCGCAGTATCCATGAGCACCAATGCAGAAGGCGCTGTCGGATATGTGAAGGAAGGATATGCATTCTCCCCGATGTTTACACTGGGTTACAATTCCAAAATCAAGGATAAGGAGGTCGTTGCAACATGGCTCAAGCTGGAAAAGGCAAATTAAACTACAGATGTCCCTCTTGCTTCATGAGAGATATCGATATGGATATGTTCTACGATAAGGATAAGAAGGAATACTACTGCCTGCGTTGTCAGTACAGGGGATCCGAGGAAGATGTCCTCAAGAAAAATGAAATGGCAAGATTCCGTTATGGCGCTATGTATGAGCGTTACACCAAATTCGATTTTGATTGAGAAAACGGATAAAGCGATTGCATAAGAGCATTGAAAAAAGGGGCTGTATTACAGCTCCTTTTTCATATATTCATATATGAAAAGAAATGAAAAATACCTTTTGTAAAATCAATCTGTACAATGGGAGAATGTGTTACATGCCTTATGATAAAGCAGAGCAAGAACAGAATTCCAATCGCAAAAGCCCCATGATCGATCCATTTGTCCGATAAGTGAAGAAGCCGGAATTTCCAAAGAGGAAAAATAATAAAAATTCCCAATACTACAGGCCAGAGAGGATGATAATAAAAGGCTGTTGTAAGATCACCGCTTAATAGGCATAAAAATGCTCTGGTCATTCCACAGAAAGGGCATGGAATGCCAAAAAAGAATAGTAAAGGGCATTGATATCCTGAGAACCACAGGAAAAGCAGGAGTAGTGCAATAATAGAAATAAGAAATATAGTTTGTTTTATGTTTTTATTCATGATCAGCAACCTATAAAAAGAAAAAAGCTTTTGTCGTCTCCGGCAAAAGCTTTTTTTATCCTGTGATTATGCTGTATATTTACCGTCTACGAATACAACTTCTTCGGAACCGGCATAAGCAGCACCGTATGCCTTGGTAAGAGCAATGATCCAGTCGACCAGGCTCCATACTCCGCAGCCACCGGCAGTGAGAAGCTTCAAAATTCCGAGACCAACCTGACCTCTGACGAATCTATCAACACCCAACTCACCAAGTAAAAAGCAGAAAACCCAGGCAAATACATGCTTGTTAACACGCTTTTCCATTAGAAAGCCCCTCCTTTGTATTAAATGATATCATCATTATGATCCGTTAGTGAGAAAAAATCAATCAATAAACGAAAAAAACATAAAATTATGTGCTTTAAGGGTCTATAAATAGTTATTAGAGGAACGTTTTAAAATAAAGCGCACATTGTATCCGGATTCGTCACAGATCCCGCGGACGATCTCTTCCGCAGCATCCTTGACATTGTCGTTGATGCAGATGATGCAGGCATCTTTTTTGCGGCTGAAGAAGGAAGCCTTCGGCCAGCGGATATAATAAGAAATCCGGTTTTTCAGCAATGCTCTTTCGATGAGCTGCTTGCAATCGGGATCGGATACTTCGCACAATTCAATCTCATTATTAACTTTCAGAGTGGTATATAGCGGCTGCATGATGTCACCTCCAATAGTATTACAAGGCGATTATAGCACAGATTCTTTGAAATGCGCAAGTAGCGCTTATACTTGACGCGGTATCCGGAAGAAGGTACAATAATACACACGGAATATGGAAACCGAAACAGCCCGGACGGGAAGGACAGACAGATCCAAAGTGCGGGCGGTAGGAAGAGAAAGGAGATCATACGATGGATATTATAGAGAAGATCGGTGATACCATCACCGAAAAGGGAAAAGTAGCGGCAGACAAAGCAAAAGAACTGGCAGCCATTGCTAATCTGAAGAGCCAGATCTCTACCTGCGAGGAAGTCATGAAGAAGAACTATCTGGAGATCGGCAAGATCTATTTTGAACAGTACAGCGATATGCCGGAGCCTCCTTTTGAGAAGCAGTGCGAGACCATTAAGAACAGCCAGAGAGCCATTGCAGATTTACAGGAAAAGATCGAACAGCTGAAAACAAAATAAAACGAAATGACGAAAATAAAAACAGGGTTGACAGCAATCCTGTTTTTATTTATAATGCAGACATAACAATGTTATGTGAACGAGTGAACATATGATAGAATAAACTCTTCCATAGAAAACATACCTGACTGCTTGCAGGCAGGGGATGCTTTCTATGAGAGGAGTATTATTCCCGAAGGAGATCGCAATGCCCTTAAAACAGGAAACGCAAAATGAGAATAAAGAAACCAGGCAGCACCTTCTGGAATGTGCCAAAAGGGAGTTCCTGGAAAAAGGATATATGAAAGCTTCCCTGCGGAATATCTGTAAAGAGGCCGGAGTGACCACAGGGGCGCTGTATTTTTTCTTCAAGGATAAGGAAGATCTGCTGGCAGCACTGGTGGAAGAGCCGTTGCGGCAGCTGTATGCAATAATGGAAGAACATTATGCCACAGAGATGCACAACGAGGATCAGGTGGCACAGCTGGATATTGCGGATGACGGGGATCTGGAAGCATCCAGACAGATCATCCGGCAGATGTATGCGAACCGGGAGGCCTTTCTGCTGCTTCTGACGAAATCTCAGGGGTCCCGATTTGAAAATTGTCTGGATGAGGTCGTGGATATCTCGGAGCAACAGTACCGCAGATTATGCGATATGGTGACGAATGCCACCGGAAGACCGCGGGTCGATGATTACATGACACACTGGATGGCCCACATTATGGTAGATACTTTTGTACACCTGTTTCTGCATGAGACAGAAGAGAGAGTGGCATTGAAGCATGTGGATGCCTTGACGATGTATCTGGTGCGCGGATGGATGGGCATAATGACAGAAAGCTAAAATACAATGCACCCCAAGGAAGTTTGGACTTTGCAGGGGTGCTGTTTCAGAGCATTAACATAACAGCGTTATGTTAATGAAAATCATTATCATTAGTGATGAGGAGGCAGGATATGTATCTGGAAGTGAAGGATCTGAAGAAGAGCTATGGAGAAGGCGGCGGTTATGTACAGGTATTAAAGGGAATCACCGCAGGAGTGGAAAAAGGTGAAATGTGTGTCATCCAGGGCACCAGCGGTTCCGGAAAATCCACGCTGCTCAACTGCATCGGAGGACTGGATACCGTGGATTCCGGTTCCATCGTAGTGGATGGACAGGAGGTGGCGGGGCTTAACAGTAAAGCACTTTCCAATTACCGTCGGGAGAAGCTGGGTTTTATTTTCCAGTTTTATAATCTGGTGCCGAATCTGACGGTGAAGGAAAATATCCAGGTCTGCCAGTATCTGACGAAGAATCCTTTGAATATGGAGGAACTGTTGCAGGTACTGGGACTGACGGAACATCAGAACAAGTTCCCGGCACAACTTTCCGGCGGACAACAGCAACGCTGTGCCATCGCCAGAGCCTTGATCAAGAATCCGAGCCTTCTGTTATGCGATGAGCCTACGGGTAGTGTCACATTAGTACAACACTACCCAAAAACAACACCCGTGATATTCTGGTCATTATCAATTCTAATTTCTTTAATGACAGAACGCCAAAGCGTGCGTTTTTCTTCACGGGTCAAATTCTCATAAATTGTTTTGAAATCATTATCAAGGAGCCTGCGGACGGCTGCGAAGTCTGGCGGCGGTTCAATGCTGGGTTCCGGTATCTGTTTAAGTGCAGCAGTATATATTTGATAGTCCCTTTTGTAGTCCTCAATGTCTATTAAGTCATTCACATATAATTCTTTTAACTTGGTCAGCTTCCGTTTCAGTGCTGCTTTATCAGTGCGGGCAACGGACGCTTTCTTTTTGGCTGCGGCAACTTCCCATTCCAGCTGGCAGCGTTCCAGTTCCTCTGCCAGATGTTCAAACAGCCACTTTTCCACGACGTCTTCACGGGCTGAATGATTATGAGAGCAGCGCCCACGCTGGAAATGCTGGTTGCAGCGGTAATAATAATAATCACTTGACTTGTACCCGACCAGTTTATGCCCACATTCAGCGCAAGCCAGAATGGAAGTGAAAATATATACCTTGCCAGACGGAACAGAACGTGCGTTGCGTTCCAGAAGCGCTTGCACACGGTCAAACTGCTGCTTGCTGATGATTGCCGGGCAGAAATGGTCATTGAACCTGCCGCCCCGGTCATACACCCCAGTATACAGCTTTTCTTTCAGCATACGCCGGAAAGTGGCGTCACACCAGTTCACGCCGTAGGTTTCCCGGATATAGCGGACAGTAGCACGCTGGGAAATCGAAGTTTCAAAGTAGTTGAAAGCGTCTTGCACAATGGCTGCGTCTTCTGGCACAACTTCCAGCCGCTTTCCCTCATTAACACGGAAGCCAAAGGGGGCAGAGCCGGAAACAACGGTGCCGTGGGCAATCTTACTGTCAAATACAACGTCTATTCGTTCCCCGTCAATGTCCGCTTCATTCTGGGCAATGGACAGCTTCACGTTAATATACAGACGCCCGTTTGCGGTTGTGGTGTCATATTCTTCATCAGTGGTTTTCCAGTCGCAGTTGTGCGCTTCCAGAACTTCCATGATTTTATAATAATCTGCCACGGAACGAAACCAGCGGTCAAGGCGGCAGAAAAGCAGAATATCCACTTCATCACGCTTCACACTGTCCATCATGCGTTGAAAGTCGGTTCTTTTATGAATGTTCTTTCTGGCGGTCTTGGCAGCGTCAATGTAAATTCCAACAATGACCCAGCCACGCTCCCTTGCGTATGCTTCCAGTCGTTCTTGCTGGGCTTCCAGTGACAGACCTTTTATTTTCTGTTCTTCCCCGGAAACCCTTATATATAAAGCAACCCGGACAAGTTCCGGGCTTAAATCAATCTTTTTCACTATTGTATCACCTGCATTTCCTTTCATTTCCCGCCTGCTGGTGATATAATCAAAATTGCAGACGGTATTGTTGTATCTGGTATGACATATCTTTGCACGCCCCGGAAGTGTTCCCAGCACGACCGGGGCATTTTGTTTTATTAGTCTTTCAGAATGTCGTCTGTAAAGGCTGTTATTTTCTGACTTACAAAAGAAGAATAGTTTTCTAAATCCTGTTTAGGGTTATCACCTTGCAGCATGACAAATTCAGATAAAGCAACAATCTGATTTTGTACGTCAATCAAGGCTTGACCGTAGTATGAAACGTCTGGACCGAAGCCAACGGAAGAAACCTGCTCATAATGCCACGCAGCACGCTTCTTTAAATCCACCAGAACAGGAACGGACGCTTTTTGCAGCTGGGAAACGGTCTTTGCGTCGGAGTGTACCAGCTGCCCCCAGCGTGTCAGCTGTTCTTCCGTGATGTATCGTGGGTCTTCCGGGTGTCGCTTTATGTGTATAAAGCTATACAGACAGAAGATACCGAACAGGGCGGCAACAACTGAAAAAATAACATGAGAAGAAGCAAAGAGGAACACGGCACCAGCCAGAGCAACGACGCCGAACACAACAAAGCTGGCGTCTGGTCTTTCCTGCAAAACTGCCGTGGTCTTTGGCGGCTTCTCTTTTGGCTGCGCAGCTGCTTTCTGAACTTTAGCAGGAGCAGGAGAGGAAGCAGAGGAACTGGCGGCGGCAGCAGTGGAAGAAACACGGCTGCTGACTGCCTTTTTCTTTTTGCTTTTCAAATTCTCGGTCTTAACGTAAGAAACACCAGTGCCGGGAACCCCTATGCTGGTTGTGACCCTGCCGCTGCTGTTTATACTTTTACGATACCCCTTGACGCCTGCACTTATACCAACGCTTTTCTTGCTGATGTTAAGACGGACGCCGGGGGCAATTTTCACGCTTTTTCTGAAACGTAAACCCATATAAAACCACCTTTCTTGCGAATATCCACAAAAACATAGAAATTATAATAGTGAGTGCGCCCAGCCTTGCCACGCTGGAAAGGTGGTCACACATGATAAAAAAATATATACACTGGTATGATTGCAGAGTGTACGCAATCTATTACAGCAGCATAAACACTATTTATTATAATTTAGATTTCAATGGAGCAACGCAACTTATAATTTGTAAATAGCGGGGGACGCTGGGTGCGTTATCACCCGGCGTCTGTCCCGGAAACACTGCCAGTGTCAACGGGCGGGCACTGGGCTTCTAAATCTTCTGGATTGTCTGGAACTAACAATGCAGGGTCCGCAGCAACAGCAGCAACAAGCCTGCGTTTGAAAAATTCCACGGCAGTTCTTCTAATTTCTGGGTCAAGTTCAAAGTACGTCTTTATGATTTCCAATTCAAGACCCGTGGCACCTTTAGACTTCACGAAGTCGTCAAGGCTGAATGTGTCCGGCTGTATATACATTTCACCAGAACCAGTGCGCAACCATTCTTCATTCACATTATAAAGAAGACAGATTGCCTTGATTGTCTGGTCAGTGACGGTTGAGCCGTCCCGTTCCATGTAGCTGACGCCAGTTTGCTTCATTCCCAGACTTACTGCAAATTCAGTCTGGCTGATGTGCAAAACATCTTTTCTAAAATGCTTCACACGTTCATTGATAGTCATTTGACTTCACCGCCTTTCTTTTATGTTTAAAGAATAGCAGTAACCGCTACAAAAGTCAATATTAAAAACGGAAAAAGGGTTGACAAATAGCAGTAACCGCTATAATATATAGTTAAACAAGCAGTAACCGCTACAACAGAAGCGTTTACCGCTTGCGAAACCACACAGCATGAAAGGAGGAACAGACCATGACAGAAGTTAAAAACATGGAAACCATGATTGCAACTGAAAACCAGCAGGAAGCAACAGAGGTCATGGCTTTTCTGGGGGAACTTGAACCGCAGGAAAAGAAAGACTTTCTGGTGTTCATGCAGGGCATAAGATTTGCAAAGGGCATGGCACAGAAAATTGCGCCGCGGTCCGTATAAAGGAGGGCGCAGGAATGGAAGTACAAGGAACATTCAATGCCCAGCGCTTTTTTGAAACGCTGGCGCTGATTATATCCCAGCGGGAGGGCGTGAAAGTCACCGTGACAGTGACACAGCCAGAGCCGGAGAAGAAAGAAAAGCAGTCAGCGTGAGCGCCGGGCAGCAGCAGAAACAAAGGTTTTTCAAAAGTCAATAGCAGTGAATAGCAGCAAGGCTGTTCAAATAAAAATCATACCAGATACAAGGAGGAAAGCCACAAAATGAAAGAATTTGTGAAGAAAAAAGCAGTCATTGTCATGGACAGTGCAGGACTGCCAAACTACATGACCATGTTTTATATGGAGCCGGGGACCTATGAGCCGGAGGACGTGCCGGAACTGTTCAAAATCAGAAACAAGATTGTTCCTGCGGTTCTGGTGTCGCAGTTCACCAACACCATGATTAAGGGCGTCCCGGCGTCCTTACCTTACCAGCAGCCAAAACACACTATCAGTTATGATGAAGCGGCGGCAGCCTGCGGAAGAAAAGGCAAGGGCTGGCACCTTATGACAAATACAGAGTTTGTCTATCTACTGCATGAAGCAGAGGAACTGGGGCACACAATCGGCGGTAATACAAACTACGGCAGCAACTCGAAGAATGAGCAGGAAAGCGGCGTGAGATACGACAGCGCCGGACGCACGCTGACCGGGTGCGACCCCCTCACATGGTCCCATGACGGAACAGCAGACGGCGTGTTTGGTCTTTGCGGTAATTTCTGGGAATGGGTCACGGGCTTGCGTCTGCACAAAGGCGTTGTGGAATACACGCCGAACAACGACGCAGCAGTTGAGGGCTACACAGAGAAGCCAGACTGGACCGTTGCAGAGGTGAACGGCAGACCGTTGAAGCTGTACGGCAACAGTGCTGGTGATGTGGTAATGTCCGTTGCGGAAGAAATCGAAGAAAACTGGGAGGGCTGCCACATGGCAGACTTGCAGCTGGAAGAACTGGACGAAGTGCCGGAAATTGCGTACAAGCTGGGAATTGTACCGCATGACTGGAAGCATGAAACAGCTGGACTTTGGGCAGACAGCGAACTTGAAGAAAGCGTGCCTTTCCGGGGTTCGGGTTACAACAGCACTTCCAACGGTGGTGCTGGTGCGCTGAGCTTGAGCAACCCTCGTTCTAACGTCAGCTACAGCGTTTCGTTCCGTTCCGCTTTGTTCTTGGAAGACTGGGAACTGGTAACTGAATTACTGAAAGCGGGTGCGACAGCGCACGCATAAAGAACAGATGTTCTGACATTTGACCCATGAAAAAGGGCAAGCAAAAAGCCTTTGAAGATGTGCCGGAAACACAAAATCAAAGGCTTTTCAAAAGTCAATATGTAATAATTCAATACACGTTTATTATACCATATTGGCGGCTACAAGTCAAACATTTTAGAGGGCGAAAGCCTTTGAAAATAGCGGGTTTCAAACCTGTTAAACGGGCTTGTATGGGGTATTAACATTCCTACGAAATATATAAATATATATACGCTGTATGGATAATGAACAGGAGGGATAAGAGGGAGAAGAAGAACCCCACCCCACTTCTGGTATACCCTTATACGCTTAAAACGGTATAGGACAGAAAAGGAAGTGCAGTGGTGTTCATAAGGGAGAAGAAGATAGACTGCGCAGAGTATAGAGAAGTGGATATAATACCACGAACAGAAGCAGCAGAGCAGGCAAGCAGAGGAAAGAGGGGTAAGAAAAGAAAGGTTAATGCCCCAAAGCAAAAGGACTTGAACGACAAGAACGCTAAACGCTATCTGGTACAGTTGGGAAATGGCAACTTCCACATAGGGGACCTGCATACAAGTTGCACATATAGCGCAGAGAACCTGCCGGGAACGGTAGAGGAAGCAGAAAACATTGTGACAAACTACCTGCGGAGAATAGCATACCGCAGAAAGAAGCTGGGGTTAGAACCCCTTAAATACATACTGGTAACAGAATACAAGTACAGCAAGGATGGTCAGTGTCTTAAAAGAATACATCACCATATCATTATGAACGGTGGTTTAGACCGTGACGACGTGGAATTGATGTGGACGAAAGACCGTATCAACTGGAAGAAGACAGACGACCCAGAGTATAGAGCCAGTATAAAGCAGCTGGGCTGGGTTAATGCAGACCGCCTGCAAATGAATGAGAACGGCATAGAGGGACTTTGCAAGTATATTGTGAAAGACCCGCAGGGAAAGAAACGCTATTCAAGCAGCAGGAACCTTGACCGCCCGGAAACAACCAGAGAGGACGGAGGGGAAAAGCAGCAGCGTGACCAGAACCACTGGAAGTATAGCCGAAATCTGACAGCACCGGAAGAAAAGTGCAATGATTTTAAATACAGCAAACGCAAAGTGGAACAGCTGGCAAAGTCACCAGACGGCGGGCTGGAAGAGTTCAAGAAGATATACAGCAATTACAATATCGTATCTTGCGAACCTGTCTACTATGAGCAGACCGGGTGGCATATTTACTTGAAGATGTGGAAAAAGGAAAAGCCAAAGGGCAGAACAGGAGGAAAGAAGCGTGAGAGGAAGAACACCGCAGATAAGCCGCATATTAAGGCGAAAGAGGATAAAAAGGGCAATTAAGGCATACGGCAATTACATTGCAGCAGGACTGCTGGCAGTGGTTGTGATTGTGTTTACAGTAGGGGCAGCAGTCAAGCCAGCTGCAAACAGTCTGCCGGAAGATACCAAAGAGCCGGAACCGACACAGCCGACCACGGAAGCAGTGCAGCAGGAACCGTACCCGTTCAACCTTATGTCCCTTGACTGGTCTGGTGAGGAATTAGAGGGTTGGACACGCTATGAAGTGCCGGAGGACTACGCAGACAACGGCGGGTATTTGCCAGAATGTATGCAGCAGTACACATACATAATTTGCAAGCAATATGGCGTTGAATATACGCTGGTGCTGGCAATTATAGAGATAGAAAGCGGGTACAGATGGGACGCAAGCTGCAAAGAGGGTTCAACCGGATATATGCAGGTATTACCGAAGTGGCACGAAGAGCGTATGCACAGACTGAATGTGGACAATGTGGAAAACCCATATTTCAACGTGCTTGTCGGTGTAGATTATCTGGCAGAATTGCAAGAGAGGTTCGGCACAGAAGCAGAAGTGCTGACAGCCTACAACTACGGCGTGACGGGTGCATATCAGCACGTATGGAACAAAGGACTGACAGACACAGAGTATTCAAGAGAAGTGCAGCAGGCGAAAGAAAGAATTGAAAGAAGAATGAGGGGCGAATGGTAATGGAAAATGAAATCAGACTGGGCGACATTCTGGACAAGCTGACGCCCAGTGACAGACTGGTGATATACAACGCAGCCAGACAGGTTGTTTACCGTGGATATGCAGCAAACGCAGTGCATGGAACAGTGAACCCACAGCGACGCATAAAGAAAATGGGGCTGGGCATGGAAACATACAGAGCAACAGAACAGATATGGGACTGGGAAAAGACAGACAGACTGCCGGAACAGATACCAGTTGAGCAGTTCAGCAAATACCGGGTGGAAGACCTGCAACACATTCTGTATATCAGAATTGAACTGAAAAGCGAATTTGAACAGTGAGGGTCAGAACATGAAGTGTAAATTTTGCGGGGCAGAAGTAAAACTGGGCGAACGGTGCCAGTATTGCGGGTCAGTCGCAGAAGCGTTCTACTACAAGCCAGAGGAACCACCGGAGGTTGTAGGGAAAAACTTAACAGACCAGAAAGAATATACAGTGCAAAAGGGTGACAGTCTTTGGAGAATTGCGCAGAGGTTCTACGGAAACGGTGCCGCCTGCTACGCACTGGCACACAGAAACGGCATTAAGAACCCAGATTTGATATATCCGGGGCAGGTATTGAAGATTTAGGAGGAAAAGAGCATGAAGCAGCAATGGGAACCACCGGAACTGGAAGAAATGCAAGTGGTCATATTATCACTGCACCAGAAATGGTGGCAGAAAATGGCAGCAGGTGAAAAGGTTCTGGAACTGCGGAAGACAAAACCGCAATGCAAAGCACCGTTCCGGGTACTGGTATACGTGACAGGCGGTGCCGGGGTGATGGGTGAATTTATTTGCCCAGAGGTTTTGGAAATCAAGAACTTTGAAGAAGCAGAGAAGAAAAGCAAGGTTCCTGCACATGATATTCACAATTATGCAGCAGGGAGCCGCAACAAGGTTTACGGCTGGGAAGTCGCAGACGTGAAAGAGTACCCACGGGCAGTGACGCTGGAAGAACTGGGAATTAAAAGAGCGCCGCAGTCGTGGCAGTATATGAGGTGAGAACATGGACCAGATACAACATGACAAAATCAAAGAAAAACTGGCAAAGATAAAAGCCCTTGCAGAACGTGGCGTAGGTGGAGAGAAAGAAACCGCAATGCGTATGTATGAGGAATTAAAAGCCAGATACGAAATTGAGGACGAAGAAATAACGCTGGACGAAGTGACGCTGCACTGGTTCAGCTACAAGAACGACTTAGAAGAAGACCTGCTGACGCAGATTTTCTACATGGTAACAGGAAGCGCCAGTTATCGCAGATACACCGGAAGTTATAGCCGCAGAAAAAAGCGTGGCTGCGATTGCACAGAGGTTGAAGCGGCAGAAATCACACTGTATTTCAATTTCTACAAAGAGGAACTAAAACGGGAAATGGAAGCGTTCATGGCAGGTTTTAAGTTCAAAAACAACCTATTCCCGGACGAAAACGCCCGTTGCTATCAAGAACATAAGGGCGAAGAACGGGAAAGAACAGACGAAGAAAACAGAATGTTGAAAAAGGCTGCTTTCTTTGCGGGCTTCATGGACGGCAACCAGCCGCCACGGGCACTGATAGGAGAACCGGAGGAAGAAGACTGATGGAAAATAGACAGAAAATCATTGAAAAGCTGGTGAAAATAAAAGCGCTGGCAGAACGTGGCATAGGCGGGGAGCAGCAGACGGCGCAGGTGATGTATGCCACATTGAAAGAGAAATACAAAGTCACAGACGCAGAAATTGAAAAGGCGGCAGCAGTTCCGGTGGATATTTCAGAAATTGACTTGAAGAAATTCTGGGGCATAGCTTTTCAACTGGCAGCAGTCGCAAAGACGTTGCAGGAAGAAACAGATATTTGTACAGCCTGCCCGTATACATACACAGACGAACAATGCACGGGCTGCGGTACATACTGGAATATGCGGGACTTGCGGCTGGACTTTGAAGCAATACAGCAAAGATTGATAAAAGCGGCAACGGAGGGGTAAGGCATGGCAGAGGGAAGAAAAGCAATATCAAAGGCAATGCGGCAGCAGGTGTATGACAGCTTGAACGGTCACTGCGGGTATTGCGGCTGCAAAATCACAATCAAAGAAATGCAGGTTGACCACATAGAAGCCGTGTACTTGCACGAAAAGGAATTAAAAGCCGGAAAAGTGCCAGAGATAAACAGCATTGAAAATTATATGCCAGCGTGCCGGGCGTGCAATTTCTATAAGTCAACAATGAGCATTGAGAAATTCAGAAAGCAGCTGGAAACACTACCGGAACGGCTGGAAAAAGTATTCATATACAGACTGGCGAAAAAGTACGGAATTGTGAAAGAAAATTGCGAAAAAGTAAAGTTTTACTTTGAGAATATAAAGACAGGAGGTGAAAACGAAGCAAATGAGTAGAGCATATTACAGAAAGCGCAGTGAAGCCACAGAGCAGGAAAGAGTTATAAACTGGGCGACGTTCTACGCAAAGGACTTCCCAGAACTGGAATTGCTGCACCATATCCCAAACGGCGGCAGCAGGAACCAGCTTGAAGCGGCAAACCTTAAACGGCAGGGAGTAAAAGCAGGTGTACCGGACTTATGCTTGCCAGTAGCCAGAAACGGCAAACACGGGCTTTACGTTGAAATGAAGTGGGGAAAGAACAAAACCACAGACAAGCAGGACTGGTGGCTGGAACAGCTGCGGCAGCAGGGATATGAAACGGCGGTTTGCTGGTCAGCAGAAGAAGCAATGGACGCAATAGCGGCTTATCTGGGAGTTATGGAGCAGACAGGAAGAAAGGTGGAAGAGTAAATGGGAGCAATGGACCACACATTGAAACAGACAGTGCCATATTACAGCACCATGAAGCGTGCAGGGGCGTTCAGACAGCCCCAGAAGCCACAGAAGCGGCAGAAGAGAACGACACTGACGGAATACAGCCAGAACGGGCAGAAAGCCATATTAAAACCACACGTCACAGTCAATCAAGCCGCAAAGAAGCTGTACGACTACGAACAAACCGGATTGTCACCACATGAGGTTGCAAACCTTGTTGAGCAGGTGCAGAACTTGACAAGGCGTGTGAAGAAATACGAAAGCTGGGAAGAATGAACGACGTTGACCGCTGCTTGATATGCGGTGAGATTATCCCGGAGGGTTCGCAGGTCTGCACCGCCTGCCGCAATAAATACGACATTGTGACCGGGGAAACAGAGGAAATGGCACAAGAACTGCGGGACGTAGCAGACGTGCTGAAAATCACAGAGGGCACAGACACAAACATTAGAAAGTCAATGGAAAGCATACTGCGGATAGCAGACAGACTGGAAAGGACAAGCAATGGCAAGAAAAGAAGATAAACAGCCACAGTATTTGCCGTTAATCGTAAAAGCAAAGTTACATACTGGCGGCAGGGACTATGAGAAAATCAAAGAGGAATTAAAGGGGCAGGGCTTCACCTGCAAGCAAATGAAAGGCATGGTGCGTGAGGGTAACTACTTTGACGGAATAGTGCTGTATTTATCAAAGTGGAACTGGGACAACCACGAAAGCTGGCACCTTTACAACTGGGACGACAAGGACGAAAAAGAAGTTATGCTGGGCATATATGAAGCCGAACAGTACCACCCACAGGCACCGTATAGATACAGAGATAATTTTGAGAAGTTCCAGAAAGACTGGACAAGTGGAGAGTATGACCCCGGTATGACATTCACTTTCAAGGACAGTGAAGTTGAAGTGCTGGAAGTCCTGCAAGAAGAGATTGACAACATAGACCATGAAGCAGTCAAAAAGCAGGTTGCAGCAGCGGAAGACGCAAAGTTTCAGAAGCACAGGAAGCAGCGCCAAAGAAGAAAACAGAGCGCCAGCAAGGGCAGCAGATACCAGAAAAAGTTTTATTGATGGAGGAATAGGACATGGCAGGAAACAAGAAGAGAAAGAAGAGCCGCAAGAAGCATTGCAACAGCAAGCGTGAAGTATTTCAGATGGTCCAGGACCATATCAATGAGAAGCACCCACAGCAAAGCAGAAATATAATGGCGCAGAAGTTGCAGACAATCAACCGATTGAAGCCAGTGTTGCAGGCTACAAGGGAAAACATGAGGAAGCAGGGAAAGACAGTGCTTGTGCCAGACGCAGAAAAGTTCTTCCCGGAAGCAGGAGGGCAGCAGGAATGGCACAGATATTTCAAGTAGTTTGGGAAACAGTCAAAGTGATTGCTGGGTCAATATTATTTCTTGTGATAGTTGGCGTAATACTTCTAATGCTTCTGGTAATACGTGAAGCAGGGTGGTACATAAGGCAGCAGAACAAAAAGAAATTGGAAGAACAGCAGGAGGAAGAAAAGAAATGAAAGCAGAATTTTTTCACGCAGTATGCCCGTTGGAAATCGGGGACACAGTAGCAATCAAGCTGGATAACAAGGCACAGCAGACAGAAGCAATGCCAGAAGCACTTTATATACCGCCACACGCAACAGTATTGGTCGGCGGCAAGGATATTCACATTGCAACTGTCACCGACATTGCAACAATGCACTATCTGAAATCCGGGAAAACACAGTTTTTGTATGAACTGGACGGCAAGGGGTCATATAAGCCCATGAAAGTGACAATGCCAGTACAGATGTTTGACAAGGAACTGAAAAAGCGTGGCAGATAATAGTTGAATACTTACGGAAGTATACAAAATAAACAAATATACTTCCGTAAGATTGTAAGAAATGTCAATAGATTTTATACTTCCGTAAGTATATAATAAAGACAATCAAGAAAAACAAACGGAGGTACAGAAAATGAAGTTTACAGAACACGGATACAAAATGCACGACGAGAAACACCAGCGTTTCTACTGCATGACAATGGCAGATTTAAAAATTGATTTAATACAGTACATGACCAGAAAAGAAAAGACAGACTTAAAAATAAGACTGGTTGATTGCAAAGCCGGAGAAGTCACAGAATACGCAAATACAAAAGAATTTCTTATGACAGACTTAAACAATGGCTGGGAAATTGAATTGCTGGACGTTCACGCAGTACACATGAACACAACAAACGAAGATATTATTGTCGTTTGCTTCCGTGATGATGAAACAAACTGGGAATAGCAAGCACGGGTGGCGCAATGGATAGCGCAGCAGCCACCGAAGCTGCCGGGTGCGGGTTCAAGTCCCGCCCCGTGTATTACTGGGAAAGCAACTATAAATTCATACCAGATACAAGGAGGAATACCACATGAAAGTATTATCAATTATCAACTTAAAAGGCGGTGTAGCGAAGACCATTTCAAGCGTAAACATGGCGCACATTCTGGCAGCAGTCCACGGCTTCAAAGTCCTGCTGATTGACAATGACAAGCAGGGCAACGCAAGCAAGATTATGAACCGCCACAGCTATGACCACAAGGGAACAGCAGAAGTAATGACCCAGCGGGGTATTGACCCGGCAGAGGTTATCCAGCACACGGACTTTGAGGGTTTAGACATTATCACAGCGAACATGAATTTGCTTACAGCAAACCTTGAAGTCATGCTGGACCAGTCAAGACCGCAACAGACACGCTTCAAAAAGTTTCTGGACGGTTTACAGAATGAATATGACTACTGCATTATTGACAACGCCCCAGACATTAACATTTCAACCATAAATGCGCTGGTAGCTTCACAAGACGTCATGGTGCCTATAACCATTGATGATTTTGCAATAGATGGGCTGGCAGAACTGAAAGAACAGATTGACAACACCCGTGAGGACTTAAACCCACAGTTGCGCTTCTGCGGCTGCTTTGTCACACAGTACGACAGAACCAATGAAGCAGACACACAGGGCGAAGAGTTCTTGAAGACGCTTGAATATCCGGTGTTTGAAACACATATCAGAAAGACACCAAAAATGAAGCCCAGCACATTTGAAAGATTACCAATCATTTTATATTCCCCACGCTGCGGCGCAAGTGCCGACTATAAAGCGTTAGTGGAAGAATGGTTGAGAATGTGACCAATTCGGACACGTTAGGAGGGAAAGACAATGGCAGGAGCAGCAAAGAAATTCAACTTGACAGAGTTATTAAACCAGCGGTCAAAGGAAGCTGGGGAGCAGCAGAAAACAGAACAGCAGCAGGCGGCAGCAGGCACAGAGGTTGTCACGTCCGAAGAGGGCGTGAGCAGCACCGCCGATATTTACGACCTTATACCGTCAAAGGGCAATTTTTACAGCGTGGAAGACGTGCAGGACTTAAAACAGTCTATTGAACTTCTGGGAGTGTTGCAACCACTTCTGGTGACTGATGAAGAGGAAGACGGCAAGCGCCGTATCATTGCAGGGCACAGAAGACGGCTGGCGGTCATGCAGCTGGTGGACGAAGGAAAAGAGCGTTTCAGACGGGTTCCAATCTTAATCAAGCCGAAGAAAAACGCAATTCTGGACAGACTGGCACTGATTATGGCAAACCGTTTCCGTGAGAAGACAGACTGGGAACGCATGACAGAAGCGCTGGAAACAGAAAAACTGGTACTGGAATTAAAAGAAAGCATGAACATTCCGGGCAGAACCCGTGATTTACTGGCAGAGATTATAGAAACGTCCCCGGCGCAGGTTGGAAGATACAAGGCAATCTATAACAATATCATTCCAGAACTGATGGCAGAATTTAAGGCAAACAGAATTGTTGTATCTGTCATTTATGAAGCGTCCGGGTTGCCGGAAGATTACCAGAAGCAGGCGGCAGAGGTATTCCGGGAAAATGAAGTGCTGACATTATCGGACATTAAGCAGTTAAAGAAGAGCTGGGAAGCGTCGCAGCAGATACCGGGACAGATGGACATTAGCCAGATGGAAGAGAAACAGGAAGCCGCAGGAACGGCAGAAAGTGCCACAGGCAATGAAACAGACCAGCAGCAGGAAGAAGCAGACACAGAGGGAGCAGGAGAAGCCACAGAGGGCACAGAGGACGCAACCGGGCAGCAGTCAGAATATGTTGACCCGCAGCCGGAGCAGATAACGTCACTTTGTTACAGCTGCACACACTATGAGGACTGCCACGACAAGACAGCAACCGTGACCAGCTGCAATGCTTATGAGAACCGCAGAGAAGCCCAGAAGACGGACGAAGAGAGATACAACGAAGAGCAGGCAGCTATTGACAGAGAAACACAAAAGAAACTGCGTGAAATGCAGCAGGAAGAGAAAATGCAGCATTTGCCGTCTGATGAAAGAAAAGAAAAAACAATCAGAGTATCACCGGACAAAATGAAAGCCGTTGCAATCGACCATACAAGACCATACATGATTTTGAAAAATGACGGTTACAGAGAGGGCGACACAGTGAAGCTGATTGAGTTTGCAGAGGGCAGAGCAACCGGGAACACGGCAGACATGAAAATTATCTGCATGGACGACGACACGACCAGCAGCGCACTTGAAGAGGGTTATTGTGTAATAGCGTTGCAGGAGGTGTAGACGTGGTACAGATTTTAGAACTATTTGGGGGAATTGGTTCCCCCAGATGTGCTTTGCGAAATTTGAACATTCCAACAAAAGCCATTGACTATGTGGAAATAGACGAAAACGCCGTAAGGTCATACAATGCAATGTTTGCGGAAGAATTAGAGTATAAAACACAATCAGTGGTGGGCTGGAACCTCAAACCAGATATTCTGATACACGGCAGCCCGTGTCAAGATATGAGCATTGCGGGACATCAAGGAAAAGCAACTGCGGAAGCAGGGAGGATAAACAGAGGAAAAGGGGCAGACAAAGGAAGCGGCACCCGGTCAAGTCTGATGTGGGAAACAATACACATTATTCAAAATATGGGCGAATGGAAGCCAAAATATGTTATCTGGGAAAACGTGAAAAATGTATTAAACGGCTACAACAAGAAGAACTTTGAACAATACATAGCAGAAATGGAAAAGCTGGGATATACAAGCAATTATCAAATATTAGACGCAAGGGACTTTGGATTGCCACAGGCACGGGAAAGGGTTTTCACGGTATCGGTACTGAATGGTGAAAAGTTCGACTTTTCAGACTTAATCAGAACGCCAATGAAAGACATATCAGAATTTCTTCTGAACAACGACGAAGTGCCGCCAGTGTATGACGTGACGCAACCGAGCGTGTACAGTGTGATTGGAGAAAAAGGCATAAGAAGAGCAACAGTAATAAAAGATTTTGCATACACAATCACGACCAGACAGGACAGAACACCAGCACAGGTGATTGACTGCGGAAACGGGCGTTATAGATATTTAACAGAACGGGAGTGCTGGCGCCTGCAAGGATATACAGACAAGGACTATGAAAGGGCAAAAGCAGTCCAGAAGCGTTCTGGAAGATACAGAATGGCGCTATACAAGCAGGCTGGAAACAGCATTGCAGTTCCGATATTTGAAAGTATGTTCAGAAAGATAATTTTACATGAAACAGCATAGGAGGTGCGGAAAATGCCAATAAACATGACAGATTATAGAATGATTATCAACGAAAGAGTATACAACGTATTGCAAATTATGATTGATTTTGCAGGACCGTTAGAAGAGGGGGAACCACCAAAGCCGAAGTTTATTGACGCAGTATACATTGACGAAGACGGAACAATAAAAACCATGCGTGATGAAGCGTGGTGCTTCCAGTTTGTGAGAAGAAACGGAGGTGCAGCAGATGGAAAGACCAATAATAATGCTTAATACAGACAATATGCCCGTATTTTGCCGAAACCAGTGCGCAAATACAAAATGCGCAAAGCACATTTCAAAAGCCTATGAGTGCGGCGGTTCATGTTCAATGCGGTTATTGAGAGGGGAACCGGAGTGCGCAGGGTACATATCACGGAGGAAGCACAAATGAAAGAAAATGTTTGCGTTGACTGCAAACACTATGAAAGCTGCAAAAAGCCGGAAAGATACATGAAGTGTATGGGGTACGAAGAGAAAGAACGGCAGCAGGCAGCAGGAGAAAACGCAGTTGACGTGCAAGACGGATAGAAGCCGGGAAAGACTGGCAAAAACAAAGAATGGAGGAAAAGCAAATGGCGCAGGCAATGGAAAAAGGCAGGGTTATTGAATTGCTGGAATATTACAAAGACATAGACGGGGAGGTGAGTATATACAGAAAGATAATAAGTGACTTAACGGACCAATACTACAATCCCATTGGCGCTATACAATGCGACGGTCTACCAAAAGGAAAAAATAATATATCACGACAAACAGAAAATATGGCGCTTAATATTCCAGATTATGTCAGCGGCGAAATCAGAGAGTATGAAGCAAAGGTGCAGCAGTTGCAAGCCTTAAAGGCGCAGATTTTGCAGGAAGTTTCAAGGCTGAAACTGAAAGAAAAGCGCATTATTTTTGATTTTTACATGCACAACCTCAAATGGGAACAAGTAGCGGTACGCAATTCATACAGTGAAAGACAGTGTAAGAATATCAGAGATACAGCACTTGAAACACTTTCACAGAGGTTTGAAAAGAACCAGATTATTTCACAATTTCAGAGGATTGCATAAGCAATCATTGCCCGCCATTGCCTGCGTTTTACTGGTATAATTTAAGCCAGTGAAGCAGGCTTTAAGCCGTTATATTTGCACGTTGGCAATAGTGGGCTTTGGTGATTTTTTGAATTTACAAAGCCCATAATTTTTTATACTTCCGTAAACTGGAAGAGTTGGAAAGAATGAAAACGAACGAAAAGAGGTGAGAAGATGGGAAGACCACGGAACCCGGAACGGGACAAGTCAATGCAACGCTATCTGGACGCAGACGGCAAGATTGAAACAGCGGAACTGGCGAAGCTGGCAGGGGTGCCAGAAGTGCGGATAAGAAAATGGAAGTCAGAAGACAGCTGGGACGAAGCACTGAAAAATAAGCCGAAAAAAAGAGGGGGTCAAAAAGGCAACAAAAATGCTGCCGGAAAAACCCCAGCAAAAAAAGGTAATAAAAATGCTGTCACGCATGGCGCATTTGCGCAGGCGGGATATGAAGACATAGACCCGGAGCAGGCGGCAGCCATACAGAACATGGGCACACCGTCCGCAATGTCACAAATGATGGAGGAATTGCAGGCACTATATCTGCGCAAAGCCTATCTGGAAAGCCTATTGAAAGAGTATGAAAGCCCAGAAGCAGGCGGCTTTTACACAGATAAAATAGTACACATGATTGTACCAAAGAGCATGGAGGAAAGACAGCAGGAAGAGGACTGCGGCATGGAACACCAGCAGTGCGCAGACCCAGAGGGAAGCAAGACAGAAACATATAAAACAGCCATGAAGTCTGTCATTAAGTCCAGCCCATTTGAACGGGCAATGAAAGTGGAAGCCGAACTAAACAAGCTGCATGGGCGTATCATCAAGCAGCTGGATAGTATCAAGGCGTATGAGTTGGAGGACAGACGCTTGACGCTTGCCGAAAAGCAACTTGAACTTAACAAACAGAAGCTAACGGGTGAATTTGAGATTGACCCGGATGGAAGCGCCGACAGTGACGAAATCACAGACGTTGTGGACGACGTTTGATAGGTTCTTCCGGCAGTCTGGAAGCGCTGCGGGTACGGCGACGCCCAAAACCTGCCCAGATATAATTTTGAAAATTTCATTTCCGCTTCCGACCCGGTAAAAAATAAAGGGGGTAGGGGCTAAAAAAGAAAAAAATGTGACCAATTCGGACACAAAAGAAAGGGGGTGCGGTTTTTTGAAAGCGTACACTTCAAAGGCGGTTGCCGCTTGGCTGGATATTTCAGAACGCAGAGTGCGCCAGCTGCGTGACGAAAAGGTTATAACGGAAATCAGACCGGGGCTGTACGACTTGAAGACCGTAAACCACCAGTACATAAATTATTTGCGCAAAAACAACCCGGAAAGTGAAAGTGCAATAGATTACAACGCAGAACGTGCAAAGCTGGTCAGAGCAAAAAGAGAAGCACAAGAACTGGAATTGCAGCTGCGCAGAAATGAGGTACACACCACAGAGGACGTGGAACAGGTAATGACAGACACACTTGTTAGGTTCAAAACAAGGCTTATGGCTATACCTGCAAAGTTAAGCCCCATTTTATCAAAGAAAAAGGACCAGACAGAAATATTTAAGCTGCTGAAAAGCGCCATTGATGAAGTGCTGGAAGAACTTTCAGACTTTCAGACAGTGTTTGGGTATGGTGTAGACAATGAAGAAAAACACAGTTGATATGTTTACACGGATTTTCAAAGTGCTGCAACCACCGCCGGAAATGACACTCTCACAGTGGGCAGATAAGTTCCGCAGACTGTCTGCCGGGTCTTCCGCAGAGCCGGGACACTGGAAGACGGCAAAGGCGCCGTATCAAAAAGAGATTATGGACGCCATAACAGATATTACAATAAAAAAAGTCGTGATTATGTCAGCAGCGCAGGTGGGAAAGACAGACGCAATGGTATTGAACCCTATTGGATATTATGTGCATTATGACCCGTCACCGATTATGGTTATACAGCCGACAATAGACATGGCAGAGAAGTTTTCAAAAGAAAAGCTGTCACCTATGTTGCGCGATACACCCGTACTGGCTGACCGTATCAATGAGAAGAGCCGCAACAGCGGTAACACAATCATGCAAAAGATATTTCCGGGCGGCTTCATAACGATTGCAGGCGCAAACAGCCCAACGGGACTGCGAAGCCACACAATCAGAATATTGCTTGCAGACGAGATAGACGCATACCCAGCCAGTGCAGGAAAAGAGGGTGACCCACTTTTACTGGCTTCAAAGCGTCAGACAACATTCTGGAATAAAAAGCAGGTGGACATTTCAACACCGACAGTAAAAGGGGCTTCCAGAATAGAAGTGGAGTACGAAAACAGCAGCCGGGGAGAATGGAACGCACCGTGCCCGTGCTGCGGAGAACTGCAACCGCTGGTCTGGTCAAATGTTGTGTTCGACAAAAACGACCTATCAGAAATCAGATACGCTTGCAGCAAGTGCGGCGTCATATCCAGTGAAGCAGAATGGAAAGAACACTTTATTGACGGAACCTTTGTGCATGAAGACCCAGACAACCCCGTGCGTGGGTTCCACTTGAACACGCTTGCTTCCACGTTGACCACATGGCAAGAAGTTGTTGAAAAGTTTCTGACGGCAAATGACCAGATGAAAAAAGGCAACGTGGAACTGATGAAAGTATGGACTAATACCGAAATGGGGCAAACGTGGGAAGAAGACGGGGAAACCATAGAAGACGACGAACTGATGAAACGCCGGGAGAAATACAAGTGTGAAGTGCCAGAAGAAGTGCTGTACTTGACAGCTGGCGTAGATACGCAGGACGACAGATTTGAAATTGAAGTTGTGGGCTGGGGTCCAGAATATGAAAGCTGGGGGATTAGGTATGCGGCAATATACGGCGACAATTCAGACATCAACAATCAAGTCTGGCAAGACCTTGACACATTCTTATTGCAGACCTTTGAAAAACCAGACGGAACGAAAATGAAGCTGTCATGCGTCTGCATTGATAGTGGAGGACACAGAACCAATCAAGTATATAAATTCTGCAAAGCCCGGTTCAATCGCAGAGTATTTGCAATCAAAGGTTCAAACGATAGCGCCGCAGCGTATATCCAGAAGCCGTCAAAAAGCAACCGTGAGGGCGCATATCTTTTCACGCTGGGAGTTGATACCGGAAAAAGCCTGCTTATGGACAGACTAAAGCTGGAGGAAGAGGGACCCGGTTTTTGCCATTTTCCAAAAGAAGAGGGCAAGGGATATGACGAAAAGTATTTCAAGGGCTTAACGTCAGAAAAAAAGGTAATGCGTTACAAGATGGGCAGACCATATTTTGCATGGGAACTGAAAGACAAAGGCGAACACAAACGAAATGAAGCGCTGGACTGCCGAAACTACGCAACGGCAGCTATTGAAATTATCAACGTACCATTGAAAAAACCAGACAAAAAGAAAGACGCCACACAAGCAAAGAAAATTGTAAAACGTGGCAGAAGAAGAAGTGGAGGAATTTTATAAATGGCAGGAATTACACTGGAAACAGCAAAAAGACACCTTGACGCATGGCTGGAAGCGGAACTGACAGTGACAAACGCCCAGTCATACACGATAGGTAGCAGGACCATGACAAAAGCCAATCTGACCGAAATTAGAAAGTCTATTGAATATTGGCAAGGGAAAGTCACTGCGCTTGAAAATGCAGCAAAATATGGCGGCAGGAACCGTGCAAAACGATTTGTACCACGGGATTTATAAAACATTGCCCGTGATTGCCCGTTTTGGGGCTTTATTTCCCCCCATTGCCCGCAAAAATGGGGTAATATTGTAGCGTGAATAAGTGAGAAAAGACAAAAAGCACCCGTGAAAAGGTGCTTTTTTCATGCAATAAAGGAGGTGAAAGCGTGGGAATTGCAGCGGGAATTGATAAGGCAATAGCAGTCATAGCACCGCAAGCAGCACTGAAAAGAACGGTTGCAAGGCAGAAAATGCAGATTTTAGACAGTGGGTATGGTAATTATGGCGCCAGCGTCACAAAGAAATCACTTGCAGGCTGGCTTCATGCAGGCGGCAGCAGTCGTGAGGACATAGAAGACAATGTATCTATATTGCGCCAGCGTACCCGTGATTTATACATGGGCGTGCCACTGGCAAACGGGGCAGTCAAAACCATGCGCACCAACGTTGTTGGACGTGGGCTGCGGTTGAAATCGACCATTGACGCAGAAACGCTGGGAATTTCACCAGAAGAACGCCGGAACCTTGAAAAAAAGATTGAAAAAGAGTGGTCTATCTGGGCTGAAAGCAATGATTGCGATATGTCAAGGATAGACAACTTTTACGAGTTGCAGCAGTTGGCTTTTATGAACTGGCTTATTTCTGGGGATTGTCTGGCGGTATTGCCAGTCAAACCACGAATAAACCAGCCGTATGACCTGCGTGTGCAGCTGATAGAAGCAGACAGACTTTGCAGCCCGGACGACTGCGACACCATAGACAACAAGATTGTTGGAGGCGTAGAGGTTGACAAGTCCGGGGAAGTGATAGCGTATCACATAGCGAACCACCACCCGTTGTCATACGCATACAATGACATAAGCTGGCAGAGGGTTGAAGCATACGGACAAAAGACAGGAAGAAGAAACGTGCTTCACATGATGAACCGGGAAAGAATAGGACAGCGCAGGGGCGTTCCGTTCCTTGCGCCAGTCATTGAAAGTTTGAAACAGCTTGGAAGATACACGGACGCAGAGCTTGTGGCTGCGGTTGTGTCTGGTATGTTTACCATTTTCATTGAAAAGGCAGACGCCAGCGCAGAAGACGCCATAGGAAGTATGCTGCCGGAAGAAGTGCAGGTGGACGCAGAAGACGAAAGCACCATTGAACTTGCGCCGGGCGCCGTTATCGACTTAAACGAGGGCGAGAAAGCACACGACACGAACCCCGGAAGACCAAACGCCAATTTTGGCGGCTTTGTAGAAGCAATATGCCAGCAGATAGGCGCAGCACTTGAAATTCCGTATGAATTACTTGTGAAGCGTTTTAATTCCAGCTATACAGCCAGCAAAGGTGCGCTGGAAGAAGCATGGAAAATGTTTAATATGTACCGTAACTGGCTATCAACGGACTTTTGCCAGCCAGTATATGAAGAATGGCTGACGGAAGCAGTAGCAAAAGGACGTATCAAAGCACCGGGCTTTTTTACTGACCCGGCAATAAGAAAAGCATATTGCGGGGCAAAGTGGAACGGACCTGCAAAAGGTATGCTTGACCCGGTAAAAGAGGTTACAGCCGCAGAAAAGAGAGTGTCAAACGGCTTTAGCACCAGAAGTGATGAAGCAATGCAAATGACGGGAAGCAACTTTTATAACAATGTCGAACAGTTGAAACACGAAGAAAAAGAACTGAAAGAGGTGAAGAAAATTGCCAATGGAACCACAAACAAACAGAACACCCCAGCAGAACCCGCAGACAATGCCGGGAATGAACCAGCAGCAGGACAGCAGAACACCGGGCAATCCTTACGGGGTGACGACAAATAAATTCTGGGACTTTATCCCGGCAACAGGGGACAAGCCGCCAGAACTGCTTTTATACGGCGCAATAAGCAGCCAGCAGTCATGGTGGGAAGACAGGGTGACACCACAGCAATTCAATCAAGAACTTGCGGCGCTTGGTGATGTGCCAGAAATTATCGTGCGCATTAACAGCGGCGGCGGTGATGTGTTCGCAGCAAATGCGATTTTTACGAGATTGAAAGATTGTTCAGCGAAAGTGACAGTCAAAATTGATGGCTGGGCAGCTTCCGCAGCCACAATCATTGCTATGGCAGGCGACACAATCAAGATTGCCAGAAATGGTGTATTTATGATACATGACCCCGCAATGACAGTCTGGGACACTTTCAGAGCAGAAGACTTTTTGAAGATGGCTGATGAACTGAAAGTGATTAAACAAAGCATTGTCAATACATACGCCAGTAAGACTGGCAAAAAGACAGAGGACATAGAACAGCTTATGTCAAATGAAACATGGTGGACGGGCGACATTGCCGTTGAAAACGGCTTTTGTGATGAATTGATGTTTGAAGACAGCACAACAGTTGTTGAAAATTCTTCAAAAATCGTTGTCAATTCAGTGCCTATTGACGTTTCCATGTTCAAGAGTATTCCAACCCAGTTATTAAACAGCCCGCACAATCAAAATCCGGGTAGTTTAGTAAATAGTGCAACAGAACCTATCAACAAGCCACAGGAAAAGGATGAACCACAAATGGCAGCACCAGAAAACAAAATCACAACGGTTGACGCACTAAAAGCCGCATACCCGGATTTAGTAGCGACAATCCAGAATGAAGCAGCAGCCGCAGAACGTGCCAGAATTAAAGGCATTGAAGACTTGGCAAACGGCAACTATGACGCAATCGCAAAGGACGCAAAGTTTGACAACCCTATTTCTGCACAGGAAATGGCAGTTAAAATCATTTCAGAGCAGAACAAAGCGGGCGGCAACTACATTCAGAACCGCCAGCAGGACGCAGAAAACAGCGGTGCAAACGGCGTGCAGGGAGCAGCACCGGAGGACAACGCAGGAGAGAACGGCAAGAACGTGTTTGACGCCGCTATTGACAAGTTGTTTCCAGACGAGAAATAAGGAGGTACAAGCAAATGGGTGAATATGCAGTAGAAAAAAGAGAAATCACACCGAAGAACTTTTTTGCTGGTGATTTTCCAACAGTACCGGAAACCGGAACAGCAAATGCAGCTATCAAGGAATATGCACCAGTAATGATTGACACTGCGAATGACAACAAGATTATTCCAGTTGCAAAAGGAAGCGAAGCAAGCGCAATCGGTATTGCTGCTGCGGCAGCAGGAAACGGCGAACCAGTAACATATTACATGACAGGTGAGTTTTTTGCTGACGCATTAGCACTTGAAGCCGGGGCAGATTTAGCAAAAATCAAAGAAGCGCTGCGCAAAGTATCAATCTTTTTGAGATAAGGAGGAAGAACAACAATGGCAAACGAAGTATCTATTTACGAACCACGAACAATGGGCAGAGTGGTTCAGAAGTTACCGCCCGTGTGTACTTTTTTTAGAAGTACATTTTTCAGACACGAAGAAACATTCACAACAAAGGACGTTGACGTTGACTTTAGAAAGGGCAGCAGAAAGGTTGCACCGTTCGTCAGCAGATTAGTTGGTGGAAAGGTAGTGCCAAACACTGGCTATCAGACAAAGACATATACACCGCCTTTAGTTGCACCGGAGAAAGTGACAACCGTTGATGATTTGTTAATCAGAAGACCGGGCGAAAGTCTTTATTCTGGAAGAACACCTGCGGAACGTGCCGTACTTAAAATGGCAGATGACTTCAAGGAGTTAAGAGAGCAGATTTTAAGACGTGAAGAACTGATGTGCGCACAGACAATCTTCACTGGCGCAATCCCTATCATTGGCGACGGAGTGAATGAAGTAATTGATTTTTCTTTTACAAACAAAGAAACTATTTCAGTTGCAAAAAACAAGTGGACTGCTGACACTTCCGACCCTATCGCAGATATTAAACGCTGGCACGAAACAGTACAGAAGAAAGGTTTTGTGAACTGCGACATTTGCGTAATGGGAAGTGACGTTGCAAATGCGTTTGTAAATCACCCAAAGGTGCAGAAAATGCTTGATGTGAAAAACTTCAATCTTGCAGTTATCCAGCCTAAGCAGTTACCGAACGGCGTCACATACATTGGCACAATTCACGAACTGGGACTTGATATTTACAAGTACAACGAGTGGTATCTTGACGACTGGACAAACCCGGACGCACCGGAGGACAAGCCGCTTGTACCTGCGGACAGTTTAGCACTGTTAAGCACAAATGCTGATTATTCCATGTACTATGGAGCAATCACACTTATTAAGGAACCAGACGGCAACTTTGTGACCGTAGAGGGTAAATATGTACCGGACACATGGACAAAGCGCAAGCCTGCCCGCCGCTTCCTCAATCTGTCTTCTGCACCGTTATGCGTTCCGCATGATGTAGACAGCTGGTTTGTTGCAACACCTATCTAATGGACTTCAAAGCACAGCTTGCCAGTGACATGAAAGTGTTTCACAACTGCGGAGAAATGGCAACTATGACTGATATATGGTATCAAGGCAAGAAACACTATTTGCCCATAATCATTGACCACACGGCAGCCGACGAACGGCAGAGAGGAAACGGGGACAATGCAGAGGGCATAAACCGTGCTTCCTGTCTGGTCTATATGTCATTATATGATTTTGGTTGCGTTCCCAAAAAAGGACGCCAGCTTGAAATTGACGAAGCCGGGGCAATCAATATGTATAACATTTCAAAAGCAGACTGCGAGGACGGGGAAATAATTCTTGAATTGGAGATGTTGGAAGAATGATTGAAATAACATCTGACGCAATAGAAAGAGTGGGAACCCTGCTGGCAGACGTTCCAAAAGGTGCAGAAAGAGTATTTGCCAGCGCTATGAACCGTGGCATTTCCAGAGTGAAGACACAGGCAATAAAGCAGGTAAAAACCGTATATGCCGTAAATGGCGCAGCACTGACGAAAGCAACCAGAATAAATATAACCAAAGCCAGCACGGGAAACCTTGCGGGCTTTGTTTCGTTTTCTGGCGTGAAAATACCGCTGTACAAATTCAAAGTAACGCCGACGAAGCCCGGAACTGGAAAGCAGGTGCGGGCAGCAGTTAAAAAAGGCGGTAGCGGGACGCCATTTGAAGACGCTTTTATTGCAGAAATGAAAAGCAATGGTCACACCGGAGTATTTGAGAGGACAGGGCGCAAGCGTTTTCCGATTGAAGAAAAAATGGGACTATCAGCAGCACAGATGGTGGGAAACGAAGATATTATAGACGGGCTGGAAAAGGAAGCACAAGAACTGGTAAACGAAAGAATTATACACGAAATGAACAGGATTTTGAATGGTTATGGAGGGTAAAGAATTATGACACCAGTTTTTTTGTTGGAAGAATTGCAGAAATTCATTAGTTCCAAAACGTCTGACATTATTTTGCCAGTGCGAACCAGAACGGGAAGCAGCGAAGAAAAAGAAAGAGCAGCAGCAGTTTATAAAATGGGGCTGCCGGAAGCAGACGACGTACAACAGAAAGTGCCATACATTCTGTTAAAGTTCCTAACAGGGACGGACGACAAGAAAGCAGGCGAACCAGAGGAAGACAGCTGCAAAGTAAGAATAATATTTGCGGTGTATTCAGAAGATGGGCAGGACGGACCGCTGGCACTTCTCAATCTGATTTTGAGAGTGCGCAGCGAATTGAAGAAAGCCGGGACAATCGGAGGCGGTCAATTTGCTTTGGAACTGCCGCTGGAATATATCGTATATCAAGACACCACGCCGCCATACTACATGGGCGAAATGGTGACAAATTGGAGTATGCCAGTCACGCAACGTGATGTGGCAGAGATTTTGCACAATTTATAGACAGGAGGAAGACAAAATGGCAAAAGCGACCACAGCAAGCGCCACAGCAGCCGAAAAGGACACTGAAAAGGTGCAGGCGGTAGAAAATACCACAACAGAAGAAAAAGCCGTAAAAACGGCAAATACGCAGTCGGAAACAGTAAAGCTGATTTACATTGGACCGAACCTGCCAAAAGCAATGCTGCCATGCAACAAGATTTTTGAGGGAACAGACAAAGAGATTGAAGAAGAACTTTCTTTCATTCTTGAAAAGTTCCCACTTGTAAGAAAAATGCTGGTTCCTATTTCCGAACTGGCAGACAAGAAAGACAAGGTGAAGACAACCGGGAATGTATACAACAAGTATTATTCAGACTTAAAGGCTGCCGCCCTTGCATACGCAGAACAGGAGGTATAACAAATGAGTGACGTATCACATGGAGTAAACGCCAGCAAGACAAACAATGGCGCAATCACGCCCGTGTCCGTAGATACTGGCGTGCATTTTGTGGTTGGAACAGCACCCGTGCAGATGGTAAACGGAAAAGTAAATGAAGTCATTATGGCTTCAAGCTACAAAGAAGCAGTGCAGGCGTTGGGATATTCCGACGACTGGAAGAAATACAGTCTTTGCGAAGAGATTTACACAGTGTTTACATTGTTCAATTCTGCGCAGGTGTTCTTTGTAAATGTTCTTGACCCTAAGAAGCACAAGAAAACAGTTGATGAAACACAGATAGACGTTGTAGACGGTCAGATTGTATTACCTGCGGAAGCAATCGCAGGCAGTGTGGAAATCACAGGAAAGACAGCCGGGGAAGATTACGAAGTATTTTACAGTGACACAAACTGCGTTGTGGAGTTCTTAAAAGAAACCACGGGCAAACTTACCGTGAAATATGACGCCGTGGACGCTTCACAGGTCACAAAAAGTGATATTATCGGCGGTTACAGCGTAAGCACACACAAGACAACCGGACTTGAACTGATTAACAATGTATTTCCGCTTTATACAAAGGTTCCAGACCTTATTTTGTGTCCGAATTGGTCACATGACGCAGAGGTTGCAGCTGTAATGTCTGCAAAAGCAGAGAATATCAACGGACTGTTTGAGGGTGAAGCAATTCTGGACATTGACTGCACAGCAGAAACCGGGGCGACATACTACACGGAAGTGCCAGCATGGAAGAAACAGAAAAACTTCACAAAAAGAACAGAAGTTGTCTGCTTCCCTAAAGTTGCGCTGGGAGATAGAGTTTTCAATCTTTCAACACAGCTTGCAGCCAGTATGTCAGCCGTAGACAATGCGGAAGAGTACGGCGGCGGCACACCTTGCGAAAGTGCTTCAAACAAGGGTATACAGGCAGACAGAATGGTTACTGCGGACGGTTCGGAAGTAGTCATGGATATTCAGCAGGCAAACTACTTGAATGAAAACGGCGTTGTGACCGCACTTAATTTCTTTAATGGCTTTGTAAGCTGGGGAAATTATACGGCTTGTTATCCTGCCAACACAGACGTGACGGACTATTTCTACTGTATCAACCGTATGTTCAAGTGGGTTGCAAAGACGCTTATTTTGACGTACTGGAACTACATTGACAGAGGAATTAAAAGACGTCTGATTGACGCAGTTGTGCAGTCAATCAATGATTGGCTGGCAAGCCTTGCAACTGATGAAAAAATCATTGGTGGACGTGTGGAGTTCAACGAAAGCGAAAACAGCACAAGCCAGCTTGCAGCAGGAATTGTGCGTTTTCACATTTATATGACGCCGCCATCACCAATGCAGAAAATGGACTTTGTGCTTGAATATGACTTGTCATATCTTGCAGCACTGGTGGCAGCATAACAGGAGGTGAAACAGAATGTCAAAAGTTGACGAATTAGTTATTAACTATGCGATTTACGAAGACGCCGTAGAGTATCTGGGAACCACAGAAGTGACACTGCCAGACTTGGAGTACATGACGGAAGAGTTGAGCGGCGCAGGCATTGCGGGAAATATCGAAGAAATCATTATCGGTCACTTAAATGCAATGTCAACAACTTTCAATTTCCGAACTGTCACAGCGGCAGCAGTCAAGCTGATGGAACCACGGGTACACAGAATTGACCTGCGAGTTGCGCAGCAGAGAATGAACCTGCGCACAAGCGCAAACGAAGTGTCCGGCGTTAAGCACATTATGAAAGTAAAGCCGAAGAAGACAGCACTTGGAAAAGTTGCGGCAGCTTCAACAGCTGATGTAAGCGGTGAATATGCCGTTTCATACTATGCAATGTACTTGGACGGTTCAAAGGTAACGGAAATTGACCCGTTAAACTTTGTGTGCATTATCAATGGCAAAGATTACTTAAAGGACGTCAGAAAAGCATTAGGCAAGTAAAAAAGACAGCAGGAGCCAGCGGGAAGACCGCTGGTTTTTTCCTGCCTAAAATCAAAGATATGGAGGAATAAACAATGTCAGATACAACAAACACAACTGAAAACATGGAGCAGGTAACAGAGCAGGAAAAGGAAATGCAGGAAGCGCAGGCAAGCGGCGTGGTCAATTTTGACGACAAGAAGAAAGACAAGGAAGAAGACGGCAGCTTGAATTATACACACACATTCAAGAAGCCCAGAGAAATTGAGGGAAAGAAGTATACAAAATTAACTTTCTATTTTGACAATCTGACTGGTGAAGACATTGAAGCAGTAGAACAGGAACTTGCGGACCAGAACAAATACGCACTTTCACCGGAAATTTCTTCTGCGTTCCAGTGTATTCTTGCGGCAAAGGCTGCGGGGGTTGCTTCTGATGAAATCAGACGTCTTCCGGTAGGTGATTACATGAAGATTAAGAACAAAGCAAGGGATTTTTTAATTGCTGCGGGCTATTAAAAATTAAAGAACCCGCAAAGTTCATAAGAAAGCAGATATACAAAATGTCAAGGGCTTCACATACGCCCGTCCCGTTCTGGCTGCAAATGCCTATACGCAGACTTTTTGCATGGATTGAAACCATAAATGAAGTGGAAAAAGAAGAAGCGGAAGAGCAGAAACAGAACAGCAATAATGCGTAGGGAGGTGAAACAGCTTGGCAGGGTCACAAAAGGAATTTGAACTGCTTTTTAAGCTGAAAGCGTCGCTGGGTGGCAATTTTAACAGCACATTCAAAAGCGCAATTAACACCAATAACCAGTTACGGGACAGCTTAAAAAATGTCAATTCCCTGCAATCAAAGATTGACGGCTACACAAAGCAGTCTGCCGCTATTGATAAGAACAAAGAACGGCTGGCGCAGCTTAACGCAGAGCATGACCGATTACAGCAGGAATTGCAGCAGACAGGCGAACCCACAGAAGCACTGCGGAAGAAGCTTGAAAAGAATGAAAACCAGATACAACAGACCACTGCCAAAATCGAAGAACAGGAAAAACAATTAAACAGTTATGCCGACGAACTGAAAGCAGCCGGAGTAAATACGGATAATCTGGAAGAAGCCAACGGAAGACTGCAAAAGTCTTATGAAAAGCTGCAAACTTCACAGCAGACGTTGCAAAAACTGAATGACAAGCAACAGCAGGTAGAACAGAGCATTTCAAAGACAAAAGGGCAACTGCTGGGAACTATTGGCGCAATTAGTGCCGTAGCCGCCGCAGTGTATGCAGGACCCGTGCAGGCAGCGCAGCAGTACGAAAAAGCAATAGCAAAGGTGGGAACCATTGCAGATACGCAGGAAGTCCCACTGGGCACATTGTCACAACAGATAATGGAACTGTCAAACAAGACAGGAATTGCAGCCAATGCCATTGCTGATGATGTGTACAACGCTATATCTGCCGGACAGAAGACAGGTGACGCCGTAAACTTTGTTACAAACAGTACGAAGTTAGCAAAAGCCGGATTTGCGGAAAGTTCGCAAACGCTGGACGTATTAACAACCGTATTGAACGCATACGGCATGAGTGCGGACAAAGTAAGCACGGTATCAGATATGCTGGTACAGACGCAGAACAAAGGTAAAGTGACAGTAGGAGAACTGGCAAGCAGTATGGGTAAAATCATACCGACTGCAAACGCCAGCAATGTTTCACTGGAACAGTTATGCGCCGGATATGCAATAATGACCAGCAAAGGTATTGCAGCCGCAGAAACGACAACATACATGAACAGTATGTTAAATGAGTTGTCAAAGTCTGGAAGTACGACAGACAAGCTATTGCGGCAGAAGATGGGCGGCAGCTTTGCAGAATTGATGGCAAGCGGTAAATCACTTGGGGAAATTCTGGGAGGTATACAGGAAGAAGCCAGCAAGTCTGGTCTTGCCCTATCTGATATGTTCAGCAGTTCAGAAGCCGGAAAAGCGGCAATGTCGCTTCTGTCAAACGGAGTTGACGGCTTCAATTCAAGCGTACAAGACATGGTAAACAGCGTTGGGGCAACAGACAGCGCATTTGCCAAAATGGAAGACACCACAGAAGCCAAAATGGAAAAGGCAAAGAACAGCATTGCGAACTTGGGCATTGTTCTTGGTCAAAACCTACTACCGATTGTCGGAAATCTGGCAGACAAAGTGGCGGTTGTGGTCACTAAAGTTTCAGAATTTGCAGCAGCAAACCCAAAATTAGTGCAAACAGCCCTAAAGGTAGCAGCGGGGCTGGCAGCATTGAAAGTGGGAATGTTGACAACAAAGCTGGTTACATTATCAGCGCAAGACGGCATATTGTCACTGGCAAAAAAGCTGGTGGGACTGCGTGCCGGATTTATTGAAAACGCAGCAACAAGCGTAAGTTTTGCGGAAAAGCTGAAAACAGCCGGAAGCGGTATATTGTCATATTTTGGCAATGTAAAAGGCGCTATGGGCGGCGTAGGTTCTGCAATAGGTAATATATTCAGTGGCAACAGAGTTGTTGGAGCAGTAACGGGCTTTATGGGCGGCGTGAAGCAGTCCATTGTCAGCGGCTTTTTAGGAATTGCAGGAAAAGCAAGCGGAGCATTGACAGGAGCCGGGACAAAAATGCTGGGACTTATGCTGAAACCATTTTCACTAATTGGCGGCAAGCTGGGTCCGATACTTGGAACGGTAGGCAGTGCGATTGCAAACAGCCCACTTGGAAAAGTAGGCGGCTTCATAACAAAGGGAATTACAGGAGCATTTAGCAAGGCAACAACACTGATTGCACCACTGGGAAATGCGGTAAAAACGGTGCTGGGTCCTATTGGAAACCTTGCAAAAACAGCACTGGGACCGCTTGGAGGTATTGCAGGAAAGATACTGCCAGTTGTGGGCGTTATCACAACAATTATTACAGTAATACAGCTTGTAAAGAACCATCTTGAAGAGATAAGGGGATTTATACAGCGGACTTTTGGTGATGAAGCACTGGCAGTCTTTGACAAGATTGTTTCAGTCATTACCAACATAGGCGACACCATAAAGAATGTGTTTTCTGATGGGAACATAGGTGCAGCCCGTGACAAGATACAAGAGTTGTTCGGAGATAAAGGCGCAGCAGTCTTTGACACGTTCGTAAATGTACTGGGAACAGTCAAGAATGCAGTTTCAGAGGTTGTGGGCTTTATAACCACATACGTTGTGCCGGTTGCAGAACAGGTATTGCAGGTGATTGTTACACAGGTAATACCGGGGATTGTTAGCTTTATTCAAGCGGCAGCCCCAACCATTATGCAGATTATACAAAGCATTGCTGATTTTATCGGCGCAATTATTCCAGTGATAGGAAGTTTCATTGCTGGTCTTATGCCGATTATTTCAGAAATAATCACATTCATTTCAACTTATGTTTTGCCGATTATTTCAGAATTATTCAGTTTTATTTGTAGCACGGTACTTCCGGCAATTTCCGCAGCAATTCAAGCAATTTTACCAGTGGTAACAAATGTATTGCAAACGCTTTTACCTGCGATACAAACAGCACTGACAACAATCTGGAACATAGTTTCACCAATAATTCAAGGAATTTTAGCAGCAATACAATTTGCAATGCCAACAATCCAGTCTATCGTACAAAGCGGAGTTCAAGCAATTTCCGGTGTAATTTCTGGAATTGCAACCGTACTGAATGGAATTATCACTTTCATAACTGGTGTATTTTCCGGGAACTGGCGGCAGGCTTGGGAGGGCATAAAGCAAATATTTTCTGGAATTTGGCAGGGTATCAAGTCAGTGTGTACGGGCGTTATCAACGGCATTATATCTGCGGTCAACACGGTTATACGTGGATTGAACAAAGTAAAAGTGCCAGACTGGGTGCCGGGCGTAGGTGGAAAGGGTATAAACATATCTGAAATACCTATGCTGGCGAAAGGTTCCAAAAACACACCAGACACGTTCATTGCTGGCGAAGCGGGACCAGAGTTAATCACGAACGCACCGGGGCGCACGGTGTTTACAGCAGACCAGACAAGAAACATTCTGGCTGCGCAGAATACGGCAGCCACAACAGCGGCAGCAGTAGCGCCAACAACAGCACAGACAACAACGGCACCGCAGACGGTGAACAACTACAACACAGCGCCAGAGGTAGCAGCGGGCGCAGGAAGCGGCGGTGGAAGTGCAAACAATGTAACTATCAACAACAGTCCAACAATCGTTATCAACGGGGACAAGCCGGAAGACTTGGACGCAAAACTGGAAGAGAACAACAGAAAGTTGCTGCGTGACGTTGAAGACCTACTGGACGAAAAAGAAGACAAGGAGAAGCGGCAGAAATATGACTAAAAGCTACACAACCATATCTGGGGATATGTGGGACAAGATAGCATTTGAACAAATGGGAAGTGTCCTGCATACAGATAAGCTGATGAAAGCCAATGTCAAGTACGCCAGCACCTACGTTTTCCCTGCCGGGGTTGTATTAACAATCCCGGAAGTGGAAGACGAAGAAGACTTGGAACTGCCACCGTGGAAAAGGGGGCTGCTGACGTAGAATGAGCGCAAAAGACATGGCACGCCGGGTGGAACTGCGGTTGAAATTTCAAAACGTAAAAGTCCCGGCAAATATAAATAAATATTTAAGCAGCCTTACTTTCACTGACGAAGACGAAGACAACGCAGACGATTTGCAGCTTGCGTTTGATGATAGAGAAAGAAAGTGGCTGGGAAGCTGGCTGGAAGTAAAGCCGACTTTTATTAAGACCACAACGACGGTGCAAAAGCAGGTTGAAGCCGCAAGCGTTGTCAATTATGTGGTCAAAAAAGGTGATACGCTTTGGGCTATTGCCAAAAAGTATCTGGGAAGCGGTACAAAATACCCGCAGATTGCTTCTGAAAACAATATTAAAAACCCTAACTTAATATATCCGGGGCAGGTTTTCAAAATTACAACGGGTGGTACAGCAACACAGACGGTCACAGAAACGAAAGAAACAACAAAGAAAGTGTCTGACCCTAAATTGATAACAGCAACGATTGTTCAGAAGAACTGGCACGACAACGGTAAAGACGCCGTGCTGGATTGCGGGACATTTGAACTGGACAGCGTAGACGCCAGCGGACCGCCAACAAAAATCACACTAAAGGGCACGTCAATTCCTTATACTTCCAAAATGAGAGTAGAAAGAAAATCAAAGGCGTGGGAAAACACCAATTTGAAAGTGATTGCGGAGCAGATAGCGTCTGAAAGCAACTTGAAACTGATGTACATTGCGGACAACATACCGAAGTACAAAAGAAAAGAGCAGGTACAGACGTCGGACATTGTGTTTTTGCAGAAATTATGCAAAGCGGCAGGGCTTGCACTGAAAGTAACCACAATGAATGTGGCTATCTACGACGCCGCAGAGTATGACAGCAAGCCACCCATAAAAACCATAAAATATGGCAGCGGTGATTATATTTCATACAAGCTGGGAACCAGCCTGCATGATACAGCATACACCAGCTGCCATGTTTCATATACGGACCCGGACAGCAAAGAAACGATTGAAAGCACATACACGGCAGACAGCACAGAGGGAACCGGGCAAACGCTTGAAGTCAACGAAAAGGTCAGAAGCACAAATGAAGCATACGAACTGGCAAAAAAACGACTACGTGAAAAGAACACACAGCAGTTTACAGCAAGTTTCACAATGCTTGGTGATGTGCAGCTGGTGGCAGGTGCCACAGTCAAATTAAAAGGCTTCCAGAAGTTTGACAGAAAGTACAAGATTACCAAAGCAACCCACAAATTGACGGGAGGATATACAACACAGATTGAATTACAACAGGTATTGGAGGGCTACTAATGGCAGACATGACAGAGTTAAAAAACATAGTGCGGCTTGGCACCGTGCAGAGTGTGAACGCCAGCAAAATGACAGCCCGTGTGAAATTCAAGGACAAAGGCGGTATAACTTCCGGTGATTTAAGAATTATAAAACGTCCCGTGTATGTTGTGCCAGCAATGGAAAGCGGCGCAGAGGGACAGACGGCAAAAACAACGCTGAAATATGACTACAACGGGCAAATGTTAAAGGAAGTAAGCCACAGCCATGAAGCATTTGTGACAGAGTGGACGCCGGGCGTTAATGATATGGTGCTTTGCATAATGGTTCCAGATGGCGACGGGGACGGCTTCATAATAGGGGAGGTGTAGAGCATGGCAAAAATAGGAAGTCTGGGAAGTCTGGTTTTTTCAGTTTCAGAAAATACCGTGCGCACCTTTGATGAATTAAGCTGGAAAGTGTCTGCAAAGTACGCAACGCATGACAGACACATTAAGCGTGACGTATTGGAGTTTTTAGGACCGGAACCCGGAACAATCAGTTTCAAAATGGCGTTCAGTGTATTTCACGGAACAAACCCACTGAATGAAATTAAGAAATTAAACAAAATGTGCAATAAGGGCAATATTTCAACACTGGTTTTAGGCGGCAAGAAATACGGTTCCTATAAGTGGGTGATAACAGGCGTTAGCAGCACATTAAAACGCTATGACAACAAAGGCAACTGCTGGGCTGCAACAGCAGACGTGACATTGAAAGAATATCCAAAGAGGTGATAAAGCATGGACGTGATAAGGGGCGACGGGTCACTATTGACAGAAATTGACCTTGCACCAGCAAATGACCATCAAGCAGTCATACAAAATATTGCGGTTATTCTGGACACGGTGCAGGGGTCCTGCCCTATGTTCCGTGATTTTGGATTGCCCGGCAGCCTATACGGAAGACCGCAACCAGTAGTTGAAAATATACTGGTGGGCTATCTGTACGACCAGATAGAAGAATTTGAACCACGGGCGCAGGTTGCAGACATTACATTTGAACACGACGCAGCCACAGGGCGCACAATACCTATTATTTATTTGGAGGAGGTGGAAACAGACAATGAGTGACAGAAAATACCCAGACATTGACTTTGTGGAAACCGACACAGAAACGATAGAAAGCAATCTAATTGCGCTGTATGAAAATATGGTGCAGCAGGTGCCGGGGCGCGAACGCTACAAGGTGTACCCGGCGTCACCGGAAAGACTTTTTATTGCATGGGTTGCAAATATCATTGTGCAACAGCGTGTCATTATCAATGAAACAGCAAAAAAGAACGTGCCACGCTATGCGGACGGTGAATACTTGGACAGCTTGGCAGAATTATTCAAGGACTTGGAAAGACTGCCAGCAAGTCCGGCGTCTGCAATGTTCCGCTTTTATATTTCAGAAGCACAGAAACAATCAGTGATTATTCCTGCGGGCACCAGAATTTCTTTTGATGGTGCCATCTTATTTGAAACAAAAGAAAATCTGGAAATAAAAGCCGGGCAGACATACGGGGACGTTGAGGGAATTTGCACAACAGCGGGCGACGTTGGAAACAATCTGGCAGCAGGGCAGGTCAAAGAACTGGTTGACCTATACGACTACTACCAGAAAGCAGAGAACATCACGGCAACCAGCGGCGGCGCAGAAGAAGAGGACGACGCCAGTTATTATGAGCGTATGCGTGAGAGTATGGAGAGTTTCAGCACGGCGGGTCCTATTAACGGGTACATATACTGGACAAAGAGCGTATCACCAGCCGTGGCAGACGTGGCAGTGACAAGCCCGGAACCTTGCGTTGTAGACGTCCGGGTGCTTTTGCAGAATGGACAGCAGGCAACGTCCGGGGTGCTGAAAGAGATTGAAGACGCCTTGAACGCTTCCGACATTAGACCACTGACCGACAAAGTGACGGTATCTGCACCGGAAACGGTAGCATTTGACGTTGACGTGACCTTTTATATTCCACAGCCAGACGCAGCCAGCGCCACAGTCATTGCGGCGGCAGCAACACAGGCGGTGGAAGAGTACGTGACATGGCAGACAAGCAAAATGGGGCGGGATATTAACCCGTCATACCTAACAGCAAAGCTGATGGAAGCAGGCGTGAAACGTGTTGAAGTCAGAAAGCCAGTATTCACGGTTGTTGATGATATAAAGGTTGCAAAGCTGGGAAACAAAAGCGTTCTGAATGGAGGTATTGAAAATGTCTAAAACAATTTACAATGCCGATTATTCAGAGTGCTTGCCGGAAGCACTAAAGAAAGACCCCAAAATGGTTGCACTGGCAAACGCCACGGCAGCAGCACTGCTGGACACTTCCGGGATAATTGACAATGTGCTGATATATTCCAGATTTGACGAACTGCCAGAAGAACTGGTGGACATTCTGGCATACGACCTGCACGTTGACTGGTACGACTACAATTACCCACTGGAAGCAAAACGGGATTTAGTGAAAAACAGTGTCAAGGTTCATAAGAAAATGGGCACAAAATATGCCATTGAAACAGCGCTGGGCAGCTTATTTCCAGAAAGTGAAGTGGAAGAGTGGTTCCAGTATGAGGGAGAACCCGGACACTTTCATATTGTGCTTGATGTGACCAACCAGAGAATAACGGCAGACTACGCAGCTATTATCCGGGCAGTGAAAATATATAAAAGATTATCTGCACACATGGACGAATTGACCTATCAAGGACAGGTCCACGGCGTCATATACACCCACGGGGAGTATTTCAGATATAAAACACCGCTGACCGGAAGACTTAACACCGGAACATACCCACAGAGAAACACAAAAGCCGGGATAGGCGCTGCAACCTATATTGTGGGAACGGAAGCAGCAGGCTTCATATTCACGGCACCAGCAGCAGGCACAAAGCCATATAGAAACACGGTATTTTCACAGCAGGCGGCGCATATCGACGCAGACACGGCGTTGAATACGTTTGGCTATACAAATACACCAGCAGGACGGATAAAAGCCGGAGAACAGCCACAGAGGAACACCAGAGGGCAGACAAGCGGTGCCACGGTCACGGCAAGTGACAGAATGGAAGCACACCGCTTCACAGTCCCGGCAGCAGGAACCGTCCCGGAAAGAAGCACGGTGCAGCAGACACAGGGCGGCGCCGTGGGGACAAGCACGCAGGCAATGGGGTTTTCATACGGCGTCAAGCCGTGCGGAAGCCACAGGAAGCTATAAAGGAGGTGAAAAGCCATGTTGACAACAGACGCAATCAATGATTTCAAAGATTTCATTGACAATATCATTGCCTATGCAAAAGTAACCGTCAACGGCGTTTCTGAAAAAAAGGTGATACACCGCCGGGAACGTCTGAAAGACGGCAGGGTTGCTGTATATGTACAGATTACCCCGCAGGTAAGCGGAACAGCCACAGTGCAGAGGGTGCAGCTTTACAACAAGAACAACAAATTGTGGGCTGACAAAGCGGTAAATATTCCGCTGAACAATGTACAAGAGGGCGTTTTGTACCGCTTTACTTTTGATTTTACAGAAAAGGAGGTGTAAAGATGTACGAACAGAAATTATGGCAGGACCATGTAACAGAGTTTGAAGACCGCTACACGGAAAGCAGAAATGATGATGGAACTATCACACACACACCAGTTGAGGGGGAAATCATTCAGCAGGGCACACCGCAGAACGCAACCAACTTCAACCACATGGAAAACGGTATTTCCAATGCAACGGAAACAGCAGCGCTTATGGCGCTTTCCACAATCCACCACCAGCAGGCAATAGCTGACTTGCAGGGAGAAACAGCAACGGTGACTTTGAAGAATACGCAGCAGTACCCGTTCAACAATTCTACACAGTCAGTTGCGCTGAAGACTGAAAGAAACCACATGGACTACACCGTGGAAACAGAAATAGTGGACTACACGGGCGGTTTTCCGGGCGACATTGTTATTACAGAAAAGTTGCTGAATGGTTTTAAGATGGCACACACCGGAAGCGCAAAAAGCGTGACCGTAAAAGTTTATGTGAAAGGTGGGTTTTACTAATGGCAGCAGGTGTGATTATTAAGACAGAGGAACGCAGACAGCACGAAGAAGCGGTTATGCGTTCTTTTGGCGTGCAGGGCAGCGGGACAGCAGCACAGAGAGAAGCAGCGGAGGTTATCGCAGCCAGAAGCAGCGAGGTAGTAAGAAACCAGAATGGAGGTAGAAAGTATTATGGCTACTAATAAAATCAATGTAGTTGAAAAAACACCGGGCACACATATTGAATATGCACTGTCTGGCGGTAAAAAAATCACGTTCGGTGATGATGAATTAACAATCAATCTTGCCAGCCGTGAAAGAGATTTTGAAGTGTCACTGGACATTTGCATTGACGAAGAAGACGGCGTGGTGATTGGCACCGGAGGACGTGCGCAGAAGTACGCTGCGCAGATTGTTATTCCTGCCAGACGCTATGATGTTATCGAAGACGGAGAGGACGAAAACGGAGAACCGAAAGAAATTCCAGTGCCTATCCCATTTGATATGTCGCTTTGCACACTTATTCTTTGGGGATTGGAGGTATAAAGAATTATGTCTAATTTTGATGATTTAGCAATGGCGGTTGCTTCCTTTGGGGGCAACAATGCAGTAAAGTTTGATGATTTGGGTATGCCGTCAATTATGGTGGGTATTCCAAAAATGAAGTATTCCGACATTATCACCGGAGGAACACAGGAAACATTGCCGTGGTGGATTGTGGACGGAGTAGAAAAAGAAGTTATCTGGGTATCGAAGTATATTAACGTCGTGGTCAACGACCGTGCATACTCACTGCCAATGAAAGACCCTAAAGCATACATTGACTTTGACACAGCGCTTGCAGTATGCCGCAGAAAGGGTGAGGGCTGGCACCTTAACCAGAACGGCGTATTTGCTGCAATCAACCTTTGGTGTATGAAAAACGGCTTCACACCCCGTGGAAACACAAACTGGGACAGAAGCTATGAAAAGGGATATGAAAAGGGTATCAACACATACATTGACGGTTCACACGGCGGCGGCAGAACCGCAACTGGTTCTGGTCCGGTAACTTGGAACCATGACGGCAGCCCGGCTGGAATTGCCGACCTTTGCGGCAACTGCTGGGAGTGGGTATCTGGTATGCGCATTGTAGATGGTGAAATTCAGATTATCCCATACGGAAACGCCATGAAGTCTGACTGCAACATGGGTGCAAAAAGTACAGAGTGGAAAGCAATTAAGCCGGACGGCACACTTGTAGCACCGGGAACGGTTGGAACATTAAAGATTGACAGAACCAGTGCGAGTGACGCAACGCTGCGTATCAACACAAGTGTCACAACACAGACAACAGACAGCAATGACACAAGCGTGCCATTCAAAGACACAAAGGCAGTAAGCGGCGTAACCATTCCGCAAATTTTGATTGCGTCGGGCTTATATCCAGACGCAGGACAGACGACGCCGGGCAGATTTTGGGCAAGAAATAACGGCGAAAGACTGCCTTTCCGGGGTTCGAGTTTCTACCACACTTCCAACGGTGGTGCTGGTGCGCTGATCTTGTCCAACCCTCGATCTAACGTCCACTACGACGTTTCGTTCCGTTCCGCTTTATATGAATAACTGGAAACTGGGAACTGATAAACTGCGGGGCTTACGGCAGTAAGCCCCATACTACAAAAATACAATAAAGGTGGTTTAAGAAATGCCGGAAAACACAACAGAAGAAAGACCGCCGCAGCTGGACAATGTGCGAGATAACGCCACACAGGAAGACTTCAAAATGAAAAATAAAGTGTGGGAAATGCTGGAATATGCAGGACCACAGCTTGAAGAATTTCCCAGAGCAAAAAGAGGGCTTGCACAGAAGATAGACGGAACCATGCTGGATATTTTGGAATTGGTCATAATGCTTGAAAACAAGCACTATAAGAAAACGACACTTGGAGAACTGGACACGAAAGTTGATGTGCTGCGGCATTTGATAAGACTTGCGGCGAGTACAAAATACACACGTAGCGGCAAACCGTGTCTGCCAATGAAGAAATATGAAATGATGGCAAGATATATCAATGAAATAGGCTGCATGGTGGGCGGCTATTATAAATCACTGAACGGCAGCACTTCCGGGAATGGGAGTGCTGCAAAATAAGACTGGTAAAAGGCAGGGTAACACCTGCTTTTTATATTATGGGAATAAGCCGTTAATAGAGGACTTGCCGTGCCTATCCGGGGTTCGAGTTTCAACAACACTTCCAACGGTGGTGCTGGTGCGCTGAACTTGAACAACCCTCGTTCTAACGTCAACAACAACGTTTCGTTCCGTTCCGCTTCACCCCATTTCTGCCAGCAGTCGTGCCCACAAGTGGACACGTCCAGTGCATTTGGGTTAAAGGGGTTTATTTCCATTCCAAAGGCTGCCAGCCGGGAGCCGTAGGAAAAAGATTGAATAGCCGTAAAGATAGTTAGTAAGCCGCAGGGCTGAAAGTCAGAGCCGGAAAGACTGGCACTGAATGTATATATCACGTTTGGGCTGCGGAAGAACCGCAGTTTGATTTGTACGGCAGATTTTAACAACAGGAGGGAAAAGAAATTGCACAAAATCAAAAACATTTTCCCTATGATTTACGACTTTGAAAATCTTTTCAATGCGTACAAAGCCGGGATAAAGTGCAAGAGGTACAGACCAGATGTGATGGCGTACACGGATAAGCTGGAAGAGAACTTGATTAAATTACAGAATGAATTTATCTGGCAGACCTACACCGTGGGGCGCTACAACATATTTTATGTTTATGAGCCGAAAAAGCGCATGATTATGTCACTCACTTTCAAAGACCGGGTGGCGCAGCACGCTATATATAGCCAGCTGAACCCGTATTTTGAAAAGCAGTTCATTTCTGACAGCTACGCTTGCAGAGTAGGCAGGGGAACACACAAAGCAGTCAACCGCCTGCATGATTGGTTGAAGCAGACTGACCGGAAGCCGCAGCGTTTCTATTATTTGAAACTGGATATTGCAAAGTATTTTTACAGAATAGACCATGAAGTATTGATGGACATTTTGCGGAAGAAGATTGCTGATGAAGATTTGTTGCACGTCTTGTCAGTAATAATAAACTGCGAAGACACAAACTTTGGTCTGCCGCTGGGTGCCGACATTGGCGACGTGGCGTTTGATGAATTGCTGGGAGAAGTTGGGCTGCCTATTGGCAATCTGACTTCACAAATGTTTGCGAATTTGTATTTGAACGAACTTGACCAGTTCTGCAAACACAAACTGCACCTGCATTATTACATACGCTATATGGACGACATTATAATTTTACACCCAGACAAAAAGTATCTGGAAAAGATAAAGAATAAGATTGCGGACTTTCTGGGAAACAAGCTGCATTTACAGCTTAACAAGAAAACCTGCATAAGACCAACCAGCATGGGTATTGAGTTTGTGGGCTTCCGTATTTGGTCAACACACGTAAAATTGCGCAAGAAGACGGCAAAGAAGCTAAAACGTAGATTGAAATATATGTTTGCAGCATATCACGCCGGAGAGATTGACAAAGATACACTGGATAGGTCCGTTGCTTCATACCGGGGCATATTGCAGCACTTCAACAGTTACGGTATGCGCCAGAGCCTAAACGAACTGTACTTGCAGGAAATGGGCAAGCCATATCCAGAACCGGAGAAGAAACCAGACAGCAAATGTGGTCTATTCTGCGGATATTACGGCAGCACTGATGATTATATCAAGCAGCCAGAAGAAAAGGAGGTGACGGACAGTGGAAGCAATACAGACGCTTAACCCAGCGGACGTCTGGGAAATGGTACAGAAAGCTATTGTGTGGCTTGCGGGAATTGGGATTGTTATTGACATAACGCCGGGAATTAAAGTACAGCCCGTGCGTTGGTTGATTAAACAGCTGGGAAATCTTATGAACCACGACATGAAAGAACAACTGGACCAGCTGCAAAAAGATTTTACAGACCACAAGGTTGACAGCTGGCGCATGGAAATTCTGGAATTTCAGAGCAGTTGCATAAATCACAGACGCCATACAAAAGAAGAGTTCGACCATATCATTGACATACTGGCAAAGTATGACAAGTACATCAAAGACCGCAAGTTGACTAATGGGCAAGTTGATGTTGCGCATGAATACATACTGGAAATATACAAAGAGTGTATGCGCACAAATGATTTTGCTTTGTCAAAGCCGGAAGAACCATAGGAGGTACAAAACAGCAACATGAAAAGTTTAATATTTTTTATCATTGGATTTGCACTGGCATTAGCAGTGCTTTTTTTATGGAATTTACAGTATTTCAGACAGCGCAGGAAGAAGAGAAAAGAAGAATTGCAGGAACACCCGGAGAGAAAGACCAGCGCAACAAAAATCATTATCTTTTCAATTCTGGTGACTTACTACATAGCATTTGCCGTGGGCGTGTGGGTAGTGGTCACAAAGGATTTTTACCAGTTATCAGTCCTTTTGACGTTCGTTGGCGGGGTAACTGCTGCCGCAGTAGCGTTCTACTGCTGGAAAGCAAAGGCAGAAAACCTGCTGAAAATCAAAGCTGCATACCCGGAGTTGTCCGGCACGCTGTCTGACTTTTCAAGTATGACGCAGTAGCGCCGGGGAGGTATAAGACGTGGGACTAATAGGAAAAACAACACCAGAAAAGATTTGGAATTTTTTGAAATCAAAAGGGCTGTCCAGTTGTGGGGCAGCCGGATTGATGGGGAACCTATATGCAGAAAGCGGGCTGAACCCGCAGAACTTGCAGAACAGCTATGAAAAGAAGCTGGGACATACTGACGCAAGCTACACAGCAGCCGTGGACAACGGCAGCTATGGAAACTTTGCAAGGGACGGCGCAGGCTATGGGCTGGCGCAGTGGACATACCACACCAGAAAAGCCGCTTTGCTGGAATATGCAAAAGCCGCCGGGAAGTCTATTGGCGACCTTGAAACACAGCTGGGGTTCCTTATGAAAGAATTGACAGAGGGCTACAAAGCCACACTGTCAGTATTAAAGAGCGCACAGACCGTCATTGTTGCTTCAAATGCAGTGCTGACACAGTTTGAGCGCCCGGCAGACCAGAGCGACACGGTGAAGACAAAGCGTGCAGGATATGGGCAGAAATACTATAACCAGTACGCAGCCGGAGCCGTTAGCAATAAAAAGAATGGAGGTACAAGCAATATGAACGTATCAGAAGCAAGAAAGAACTTTGCTGCGAAAGCAGCAGCACACATGGGAGCCAGAGAGGGCACAGCGGCGCATAAAGCAATCATTGACCGTTACAATGAACACAAGCCACTTGCGCAGGGGTACAAAGTGACCTATACGGACGCATGGTGCGCAACCTTTGCCAGTGAAATTGCCATTGAAGCAGGCTACACGGATATTATTCCTACTGAATGTAGCTGCAACCGCCAGATTAAGTTGTGGCAGCAGATGGGGCGCTGGTGTGAGAATGACGCAAAGGTGCCGGAACCGGGCGACTATATCTATTATGACTGGGACGACAACGGCGTTGGTGACTGCACAGGCAGCGCAGAACATGTGGGCATTGTAGAAAGCTGCAACGGTAACACTATCACAGTTATTGAGGGCAACAAGTCCAATGCCGTTGGAAGAAGAACGCTGGAAGTCAACGGGCGCTATATCAGAGGTTACGGAGTGCCGGACTTCTCAAAGAAAGCAACCAGCGAACCTGCAAAGCCTGCGGCACCTGCACAGCCAGCACAGGGAACAGCCGGGGAACAGGTATACACCGTGCAGAGAGGTGACACACTTTCTGGCATTGCTGCAAAGTATGGCACCACATACCAGAAATTAGCAAGCTACAACGGCATTGCAAACCCTAACGTCATTAGCGTTGGGCAGAAAATCAAAATTCCGGGAAGTGGCGTGCGTACATACACCGTGAAAGCTGGTGACAGCCTTTGGGCTATTGCAGCAAACCAGCTGGGCGACGGTTCCAGATACAATGAAATTAAGACCATGAACGGTCTTACAAGCAACACCATTTACGCTGGGCAGACATTGAAGCTGCCTGCATAATCAACAGGAGGAAAAGAACATGAATGAAGTTATTTATGCAGCTGTATATTTTGCCGTAACACTGGGAGCGTTCCTGCTTGGCAAGTACGTTTTCCCAAACATTCCGAAGAGTGTAGCAGACAAACTGGGCGAACTGTCAGAGTGGGCAGCAAAGTTTGTGGAATGGGCAAAAGAGTTCAAAAAGGATAAGACCGGGGAAGAGAAGATGGCGGCAGTTGTGGAGCAGTTGAAGAAGATTGCTGATGAAGCCGGGCTGAATGTCACAGAAGACCAGCTGAAAGCCATTGCACAGACGGCATACAATGCCATGAAAGCCGGAGAGAAAGAAAGCAACACCGCAGAACCGTTGGAAGCACTCACAGCCACACCAGCTGCAACGGTAGTGATTAACACCACGGCACCAGTGACAACAACAGAGAAAGTGGCTATTGCCACAGACAATGTGCCGGAGGGTGCCACGGAAACCAACGCAGACGGCACAGTGAACCTTTACGACGCAGCCGGGAACATTACCGGGAGCGTGACAAAGGAAGAAGCAGAGAAGATGGCGGCAGAAGTCACGAAGATTGTTGACGAAAAGGGAAACACGCTGGCAGACCTTAAATAATGCCGCTGACGCTTTGCAGAATAAGCCAGAATGAGAAGAAAAGACCGTAAGTGGAGAAATACACCACTTGCGGTCTTTTTACGTTTACGGGGCAAATACGGCGTTATATTGTTTTATATGTGTACTCAATCCCGCTTTCAGTTGCAGTGATTGTGTCCAGCTGGTCTTTATAGCAGCCACGGGCAGCAGTCGCACGTGCTTTTCTGACGGCTTCATTTTGGCTTCTGGCGCTTATGTGCAGCCAGTCAATGCGGACACCATCATTGTTCATAATGGATATTGCAAAGGATTTGTGAGCAATGCGCTTCACAGAACCTTTGCCGTTGCACTGGTAGCAAGGACCAGTCATGCCGGATTTGTAAATGAATTTACCGGAACCATTGCACTTGCTACAAGTAATTATATCAGACATATTCACACCCCCCTACATTGTGCCGATAAAATCAGAACTGGTAAGCGCCCAGAACTGGGCTGCGTGTATAGTTGGAAACTTTGGTATTTCCCATGTAATATTGTCATACACAATCTTGTATATGCCGTCTTTGTTTACTGTCAGATAGTATTTATCAGTATCACTTTTCCGGTCTGCCGGGTGCGTGTCCTGCACAATGAACGAAAGCCCGTTCTTTCTGAAACGTCTATTATAAGATTTTCCCATATATTATCACCTTTCTTTCTGGCTGGCTGCTATGCAATAGCAACCAGTCTTTCTGCACCCATCTTTCTTTCACGAATAACACCATCTTGATTGCTTTTCAGCATACAAGTGATTGTCTTTCCGGTCTTGCTTGGGATAAGGTCAACAACCGTGCTTGTATATCCATAGTTCCAAACGATAACGTCCCCGGTCTTTAATTCCTTGGCTGCCTTTGCTGCCTGCTGATTGTATATTCCTTGAAGTTTAATTGTCATTGCTTTGCCCTCCGTGTTCTGTACTTCTTTAACTGTCTTTATTATATACTTACGGAAGTATAAAAGCAATGGGCAAAATAAACAAATATACTTCCGTAAGTTTGTATAATATGTATACTTCCGTAAGATAAAAGAAAAGCCCCAGCAAATGCCGGGGCAGGAATTAAGCTACACCATACAAGCGGGAAGACTTGCGGAAAGTCTTATGGACGCCGCCCGGTGTGCCGTCTGGCTTGACGGTCCAGTGCTGCTGGAAGCTGGAAAAGTCGCTGCAAAGACGAACGGTGATTGTTTTTGGTGTTTCCTTTATGATTTCCACAACGTCCCACAAGAAGCCGTCTGCTTCTGCAAGCTGTGTTCCAATTTTGATTTGTTCTGCCTTAATAATATTCATAGTGCATGACCTCCATAATTTTGATAATGTGGGGCAGCAGTGCTGCCCCCCCAGATATATTAGCCACGGAAGACCGGGCAAGACTGACCACGAAACATGGTCAAGCGGATTGCGTGTGACAGCTGGGCTTCTGTCATATAGTCAGTGTCAAGGGACTTGCAAAAGTCGATTGCCCACTTGATACCCTGCAAGGTCTGACGGTCAAGTATGGCACGCTTTACGCCCTCACTGGTAGCGGCTGCGTATCTTGCAAGTGTGTTCTCACAAGAGAAAATGAAGTTTGCTGGAATATTGATTGATAATGCGTTCATGGTTTGTACCTCCGTATATTTGAAATATTGTTGTTGCTTCCTTAACTGTCTTTATTATATACTTACGGAAGTATAAAAGCAATCGGCAAAATACACAAATATACTTCCGTAAGATTGTATAAAATGTATACTTCCGTAAGAAAACAAAGTGTGATATACTGATTAAAAACCATAGGAGGTGCAGAAAATGCCAGATACAACAGAAAAGAAGACCATACCAAGAGGACCAGCAGCCACGGCAGCAAAAAATAAATACCGTGACAGCAATTATGACCGCATGGAACTTGCAGTGCCAAAAGGAATGAAAGCACGCATAAAAGAGATTGCAAAGCAGCAGGGCTATTCCTCACAGAATAACTATGTTGTGGAAGCAGTAAAAGAGAAGTACCAGCGGGACACCGGGGAGGAATTGACGTGGCAGAAAGAATGATTATAGAGCCAGTGGAGAGGATAGAAGAAAATTATCTGGAAACCAGAAACAAGGTGATTGAAAACTGCTGGTACATGATAGTTGGGAACGACACGCCAAAGCAGGAAGACGGCTGGCTTGAAGTAATGAACGATAGACAGACGAAAAACGGGATTGCTAATATATACAACTTTATATATAAAGGGGAAAAAGCACTGACACTGGAAGAAGTACAAGGGTACGGGGCAAACAGGTATTTTATCAGTAGCAAGGAATATACGCTGGCAGATTATATGAGAGCAGTGCAAAATAATTCTGAAAAACTGTGAAAAAACCATTGACTTTATACTTCCGTAAGTATATAATAAAGATAGTTAAAGAAGCAACAATACTTTAACGAATACGGCAAGAGAAAGGAGAAAACATGGCAGACAATATGACAGATAAACAGTTTGAAAAAATCTTGAAAATGGTTGAAATGATTTTGGACGGCTGCAAAGACCTTGACGAAGCGAAAGCAAAGGTAAAGGAACTTACAGAAGACCAGAAAAAAGAAAAGTCGGCAGAATAGCCGACAGGGTACAAACAGAGGGGCGGCGGGCTTGCCACCAAAGCCCCAAACTGTTTATATAGATATAATATCAAGAAAACGTGGCAAGGTCAATACAATTCAATACGGAGGAAAACGGAATGGAAACTGAAATGGAAAGTAGAATTGCAGACCCGTTCAGCTGGGACGGACACGAAGCAGAAACACTGCTTGTTTGCGAAAGTGGAAGCGGAAGAGCAAAAGAACTGGTGGCAGTTGTGATAGTAAAGACAGAGGGAAGACCAGAAGCATTTTACAGAGTGAGAGAAGCAGGAGAAAAAGACGTTGACTTTGAAAGCTGGCTTGAAGCGGTAGACTATTACAACTGCATTGGAGTAGAGAGCCACCCGGCAACACCGGACACCGGAATTGCAAAAACAGAGTTGCAGGACGAAGACTGGAAAACAGCAATAGCACAGAAAAAACCAACAATCCCGGCAGGCGCAGTGGTAAAGATAACTGGAACACTGCAAAATATGTATGGGGACTTTGTGAAAGTGGAGTACAACGGCGTAAAGTACACGGTTGAGCCACGCAAACTGGATATGCCAAAGACGCTGGAAGAGCAGAAACAGGCAATCAGAAAAGCAGCACTGGCAGCAGGCGCAAAGATAATTGAAAATAATTAAAAAACCTATTGACAATATACTTACGGAAGTATACAATAAAGACAGTTAAAGCAATAGTGCTTAACACAAATAGTCAATATGGTTCAATACGGAGGGAATAGCAATGTTAAATGAAATCACAAAGAAAGAATTTGAAGAGAGATACCCGGAGGTAAGCACATACGGTCTGGAAGCATACAGCCCAGTATATCTGGAAAACGGCGTGGTTCTGATTGATAAGGAATGGAACGGCGAAGTTTACACAGTCAAGGACGAAGAGGGAAAAGAAAGAACATACAGACCAGTGCAGGAGCCAGACGAAGTGGACAACGACGGCGAAGTTTTACAGTGGAAAACAACTGGCTACGAAGAAGAGTTTTAGAAAAGAAGAACCCCAGCAGACCGCACATTTGCTGGGGTTCTTTATATTGTACTAATTGAACACAGCCCACGGGTGCGCTGGATTCCAGGACTTCCCGGGACATCCTGATACTGCTGGAGGATATCAACAGACAGTATGGCACTACGATGCTTATTGTTACGCATAATAATTCCATTAAAAACATGGTACATCAGGTCATTATGATCAAGGACGGACAGATCAGCAAGAACTACCGGAACGAGAAACGTGTTCCTGCGGCAGAACTGGAGGATTTGTAGGATGCAGAGGATATTAAGCAAACGAGTACTTCGGGATATCCGGGAAAACCTGCTTCGGTATCTGGCACTGTTTTTCCTGGTGGCACTGGTCATGTATATGGTGGTGGCTATTGTGGGAGCTGCCGAGACTATTATGCAGGGGACGAAGGAGAGCGGACGTGTCCATCACAGAGAGGACGGACAGTTTGGCGTTTTTGTTCCGCTGACCGAAAAAGAGACTGCACAGATCACGGAAAAAGGTGTGACACTGCAGATGGATTTTTCCCTGGATTTTCATCTGGGACAGTCAACGTTTCGTGTCTATCAGGCAAGAGAATCGGTAGATCTGTTCGTTCCAGCAGAAGGGGAGGAAATTCCGGCACAGGGAGAGATCCTGTTGGAACAGCATTATGCGGAAAAACATGAGCTGCAATTAGGAGATATCTTTATCGTTGGGGGAAAAGAGTTCACCGTTGCCGGAATCGGCAGCACGCCGGATTACGATGCTGCTTTTGAGAAAACGTCAGATACCACTGTAGACAGCAATCTGTTTGGCTTCGGATTTGTCACGGCAGAGGATTATGAAGCTCTGAAAGCAGGCGGACAGAATTTCCGGACGGAGGATTACACTTACACCTATCTGTTGAATGATACCATGACGGATCAGGAACTGAAGGAACTGTTACAATCCTTCGAACTGGACCGCAGTAAGGTGACGGATACTTATTTTCTGGAAATGCTGGCAGATGCGGAAGAGACGAAGAACGATATTCAGGATGGTATCCAGGAACTTCTGGATGGCGTGGATGAGCTGGTGGACGGTGTGGATGAACTGGCGGATCATAATACAGAACTGACGGATGCGGCGGATGAGTTGTTTGATGCCATGCTGGAACAGGTGAATGACAGCCTGAAGGATGCCGGAGTGGAAGTGACACTGACTTCAGGCAATTATGAACAACAGCTGAATGCCATGATCGCTAATCCTCATGCCTACACCGCATCCCTGCGGCAGAACCTGCAGGACGCGAAAAAGTCTCTGGAAGATCTGCAGGAGTTCCGGGATGGTGTGAAATCTTACACGGACGGAGTTAATGCAGCTTCTGCCGGCGGCGGAGCACTGGTGGGCGGTATGAGTCAGATCACGGAAAACAGTGCTGCGTTGAATCAGGGAGCTGATGCAATTTTTAATGCCATTCTGGGCATGGTGAATGAACAGCTCCAGGCAGAGTTGGAACCTTATGCGGCATACGGGATCAGCTTTCCGGGACTGACGGCTGGCGGTTACGGAGAGCAGCTGGAGCAGCTGGCAACTGTCTTTACACAGATGGGGGCATCCCAGGCAGCGGGGCAGCTGTCTGCAGTGAAAAGTCAGCTGGACACCGTGGCACAGTTTCGGGATGGGGTGAAAGCCTATACCGCCGGTGTCGGAGAAGCAGCCGGAGGATCCCAGGAGCTGTTTCAGGGTCTGAGCGTGCTTTATACCGCCAGTGAGCCTCTGGTAGACGGCACAGATGCCGTGGTGGATGCACTGATGGATATGGTGGAGGCACAGCTGGAAGAAAGTGATATTCAGGTAGAACTGACTGCCGACAATTATAAGGAAGAGCTGGACCGGCTGATGGCAGAGGGCAGCAGTGTGGATGCCAGGCTGCGGGATTCCTTGAAGGACGCGAAGGATACTTTGGCGGATCTGGAGGATTTCCGGGAAGGAATCATCGATTATACGGATGCCGTGGATGAGATTGCGGATGGCAGCAGGGAACTGCGGGACGGTGTGCAGGAACTGCAGGATGAAGCCAATGATATGATCGATGAGTATTTTACTTTCGATATCGACAATCTGACACAGTTTCTGGTGGCAGGGGATAATCCCAGAATCGATGCCGCCAGCGGGGATGTGATCATCAATAAATATGCCGGTATGGTATCCGGTATTATCCTGATGGTCATGTTCACTTACGTGATCTCCGTATTTGTGGTACATAATATTGAAAAAGAGAGCAGCGTCATCGGTGCGCTGTACGCTTTGGGTGTGACGCGAGGGCAGCTTTTGTTCCATTATCTGCTCAATCCCATGATGATCTCCTTCTTAGGAGGTGCGGTCGGCTGTGTCCTGGGCTTTTCGGAGTATGGTACCGGCTGGCAGATGCAGGACAGTATCGTGTATTTTTCCCTGCCACCCATGGAAATCGTGACTCCGGCCTATCTGCTGGTCTACAGTCTGGTCATGCCGCCGGTGACGGCCGCATTGGTAAACTGTCTGGTGATCAGCAAGAAGTTGAAGCGCACGGCACTGTCTCTGCTTCGAAATGAACAGACCGCAGGCAGGGCCGGGAAGATACAAGATGTAAATCTGGGAAATATGAAGTTCCTTCACAGATTCCAGGTCCGTCAGCTCCTTCGGGAGATGCGTTCTGCCGTGGCAGTGGTGATTGGTATGTTTATCTGCCTGCTGGTACTTTTGATCTCTGCAGACTGCTATGTTCTGTGTAAGAACTTTGGAGACGCCTGCCTGGATGAGACGACCTATGCTTATATGTATACTTACAAATATCCCACGGAGGATGTGCCGGAGGATGGTACTCCGGCTTATGTGGAGAGTCTGAAAAAAGAGGCTTACGGTTATAATCTGGATGTGACGGTACTGGGAATCGATAAGGATAATCCATATTTTCCGGTGGAGACCAGCAATAAGAAAAATGAGATCGTGATCTCCAGCGCCGCAGCACAGAAATTTGGCGTGAAGGTCGGTGACAAACTGGTGCTTTCCGATGAAGTGAACGAGAGAGATTATGCGTTTACTGTCAAAGATATCGTTCATTTTGCCTCCGGCGTTTATGTATTTTTAGACCGGGATGCCATGCAGGAACTGTTCGATCAGGAAGACGACTATTATAATGTAGTATTCGCCGATCATGCACTGGACATCGACAACGGCAGACTGTATTCTACGGTATCCAGAGAAAACGTGGAGGAAAGCTCTCAGATATTTACGGATATGATGGGACCTATGGTCAGCATGCTGGCGGCCATCTCCGCACTGATCTTCATGATCGTCATGTATCTGATGATGAAGGTCATGATCGACCGTTCTGCATTCTCTATTTCCCTGATGAAAGTATTCGGCTACCGAAAGGGAGAGATCCGCAGACTGTATCTGGACGGGAACTTCTATATTATAATGTTGGGAGCATTGTTGGGAGTACCGTTGGCAAAATGGTCCATGGATCTGATCTTCCCGTATTTTATTTCCAATGTGGCCATCGGAATGGATTTACAGTTCCCGCCGCAGTTGTACGGCATGATCTACGGAGGCATCCTGATCTGCTATCTGGTGATCAACTTCCTGCTGGTTGGCAGACTGAACAAGCTGGTGCCTGCGGAAGTATTGAAGAATAGAGAGTAAATAAGTAAGTAAATATAGGTAACAGTTCAGCCATGAACATATCTGAGCTGTTACCTAACTTTTTTGCATAAATGCATACTAACCCTATTGACAAACTAGGAAATATAAGGTAATATCATCTAAAACATAGAAAACATATAGACTTACTATGATATAAAAGACGAGGAGGATGACACCGTGGCAGCAACCTTTGATACGACAGAACAGAGAATCCTTAAGATCATAGATGACAACCGGGAGACCATCGTAGAGTTCGCAAGAGATATTTACGATCATGCAGAGCTGGGCTACAAGGAATTCCGCACTTCGAAAAAGTTCGTGGATTTTATGAAGAGCTTACAGCTGCCGGTACAGACAGATCTGGCCATCACCGGAGCAAAAGCCTATTTAAAAAAAGAAAAGGCCGGAAATGCATCCCTGGCATTGATCGGAGAACTGGATGCCCTGAGGATTCCGCAGCATGCACATGCAAATCAGGAGACACAGGCAGCTCACTGCTGTGGACATCACGCACAACTGGCAGGAGTCATCGGAGCGGCGCTGGCACTTACGGATGCAGAGGTGGCACAGAAGCTGGATGGACAGGTGATCTTCTTCGCCACACCGGCGGAAGAGTACGGTGAGATCGAATTCAAGAATCAGCTGATCGCTGATGGCAAGATCGCTTACGGTGGTGGAAAATGTGAACTGATCCGCATCGGTGCTTTCGATGATGTGGATGTGGCACTGGCGCATCATATTTCCTTAGAGGGAATCCGGCTGGGAAGTAACAGTGGCAATGGTTTTGTATCCAAGGTGATCCGTATCAAAGGAAAAGCAGCCCATGCGGCGGGATGTCCGGAAAAAGGTGTCAACGCCTTATCGGCAGCAAGCCTGGGGTTACAGGCACTGGCACTGAACCGTGAGACCTTCCGGGATGAGGATTGCGTGAGGGTTCATCCGATCCTGACCAAGGGCGGAGATCTGGTCAATGTAGTTCCCAACGAAGCGGTGCTGGAGACACTGGTAAGAGGCAAGACCCTGGAGGCTTTCGCAGATGCATCCGTCAAGACAGATCGTTCCTTTAAGGCAGGAGCACTTGCCATGGGAGCAGGGTATCGTATCGAGACTATGCCGGGCTATCTTCCTTCCCTCTGGCAGCCAGCACCGGAAGAGATGGCCGATGCGGTGAAAGCACTGGCAGGAGAAAAAACGGTATACGAGGTCAGACCGGAGGAACACAGCGGAGGATCCACAGATGTGGGAGATGTACAGCATCTGCTTCCTGTGATCACTTTCAATACCGGTGGTGCCGTCGGTGGTTTACATCAGGTGGATTTCGATATTGTGGATGAGGAAGAAGCTTATGTGTTGACCGCAAAAATATTTGCCCTGAGTGCTTACCGAATGTTGAAGGACGGCGCGGAAGTGACGAAGCGGACCAAACAGGAATATCATCCGAGATTCGCAGATAAGCAGGAATACATAGCCTTTATGGACAGCTTTAATAAGGTGGAGGAAGCGGACATTGAGTAAAGCAGATTATAAAATAGAAGGAACGGTTCCCAGAGAACTGTTGGTAAGTGAAGTGAGAAAGGCCGCAAGACAGTTCGCCATGCAGTTCTTCCATTTCAGTAAAGTATTATATGACCAGTTCGGACTGGAGAAGACCAAAGATATCGTGAGACAGACCGTATTCGAACTGGCAGTGGACCGGTCGGATCAGCTGCGGGAAAAGGCACTGGCGCAAGGCCTGAAGGCAGATTCCGTAGAAGACTTTATGAGTGTTATCGACCTTCCCTTCACCGGATGGATCCCGGAATGGGGAGAAGATCACTGTCCCTATGCGGAAGTGTGGAGAACTTATTTTGACAAATATCCCTGGTTCCGAGAGATCGCACCGTTTTACTGTGACGTGATCGATACCACCACCATTGAGAATTTTTCCAAATGTCTCTCCCACAGGATCACACAGAATGTCATCCTGGAAGGTACCTGTTGTAAGAGAGAGTACTTTGAAAGCGATAAGGTGAAGCGAGGAGAATACACTTATGGAAAAAAAGAAGAAAACTAAGAATAAGAAACGTTTTACCTGGGTGAATCTGGCACAGCTGCTCACCGTGGCGGCACTGCTTCTGTGGATGCAATGGGCAGTAGATTCCGGCAGGGTGCTTACGATCTTCGTGGCGTCCCCGACTTCCATCGTGGAAGAGGGCATTAAGATCATTACAGACGGAACCTTATGGCCTCACTTATTGCTGACGATCCAGGAGGCACTGGCAGGTTACCTGTCCGCAGTGGTAGTCGGTATTGCGGTAGGTCTGTTGTGGACATTGTTTCCGGTATCGGAGAAGTACATGAATGTATTCTGTTCGGCAATCATGGCAGTTCCGAAAGTAGCAATCCTGCCGCTGTTGATCCTGTGGTTTGGCATCGGCTTTCAGTCCAAGGCGTTTCTGGTATTTTTGTTCTCGGTATTTACAATTCTGTATAACACAGTGACCGGAGCCAAGGAGTGTAAAAAGGAATACCTGAAGGTGGCAAGGGTCTTTCGGGCCAACCGTTTCCAGACCGTATTTCTGGTCATCATTCCGGCGGCACTGCCGTCGATCTTCAACGGATTGAAGCTGGCAGCGGCAACGGCACTGACCGGTGTATTGTTCTCGGAAATGCAGTCGGCGAGAGCGGGACTCGGCTATCTGCTGACAGAATCCCAGAACCTGTTGAACACCCCGAGGATGTTCTTCCTGATCATCCTGATCACCTTATTATCTGTAGGCGCAGTGAAACTGATCGATGCCATCGAATATGCTATCAGCTATCGATGGAGACATGTATAAGCAAATAAATTTTTTCAATAGACGAGGAGGAAAATGTTATGAAAAAGAAAGTATTCAGCGTATTACTGACTGTGGCACTGGCAACCGGAGTACTGGCAGGCTGCGGCAGCAGTGCAGCAACCGGCAACAATGCAGCAACCGGAGCCGCACAGAATGAGGGAAGCCAGACAGCAAGTGCAACTACCGCAGGAGAGGAATCCGGAGACGCCATCGTGATCCGTTCCTGCTTCGCTACCGGAATGACCGGTGCGGTGAACCGTTTTGCCATTGAAAAGGGTCTGTATAAAGAGCTTGGTATTGAGTTCGAAAACGTAGAGGCCAGCGCCGATACCAACTCCACAGTAATGTCCCTGATCACCAGAGGAGAGATCGATGTGGCAGACGGAGATCCCAGTTCTTATATCCCCGGTATCTACAACGGTGTGCCTGCCAAGCTGGTAGGAAATATGTGGAGATACTCCGGATGCTACTGGCTGGTGGCAAACAATGATATACAGGATTTCTCCGATCTGGAAGGCAAAAAAGTCGGTACCGCAGGAGCTTCCGGCGGAATGAGACTTTCCGTATTGAAGATGTTGGAGAAGAACGGTGTCAGCACGGATAACGTGGATCTGATCGCCAACGGCGTATACCAGACCGCTTATGCATCCCTGACTTCCGGCGAAGTGGACGCTACGATCATTCACAACCCGTATGCGGCACTGGCTGAGGCAGACGGCACCGGACATATCCTGGGAAGAGCCTGGGACTACATCCCCGACTACTATACCGGAACGATCATCGCAAGCAACAGCTTTATTGAAAATGAGCCGGAGAAGCTGCAGCGCTTCCTGACCGCTTATTATCAGGTACATGAAGAAGTTAAGAATGACTATTTCGACGAATTTGTTGCATGGGCAGCAAAAGAGATGAATACTTCCGAAGAGGTTATGAGAAAGGCCATCGAGTCGGAAATCGATGTATGGCTGGATTATCCGGTAATCCCCGAAGATCGTCTGGCTACCACCTTTGAATATCTGAAGGAGTACGGCTGGGTAGATGAAAATGTCAGCTACGAAGGAACCTACACCAACGAATTCGCGCAGGTAGCTGCAGATACCCTGGGAATGACCGACCCGGAAGCAAAATAATTGAGAATGCTCTGAAAATAAGAGACACAGGAAACGGAGGTAATGGAAATGCCCGCAATATCCATTAAAAATATCAACAAAACCTATATCGATCAGGATGGAAACGAAGTACAGGCACTGCATGACATCAATCTTGATGTGGCAGAAGGTGAATTCGTCTGCATCGTAGGTCCCAGCGGATGCGGTAAGAGTACCCTGTTAGAGATCGTGGCGGGCCTGCTGGATGCTACAAGCGGCGAAGTATTGCTGGATGGACAGCCGGTACACGGTACCAGCAGAGATATTGGCGTGGTATTCCAGGATGCCTCCCTGTTTCCCTGGAGAACCGTACGGAAAAATGTGGCATTCGGACTGGAGATCGCCGGAGTACCCAGGGAAGAGAGAGAAGAACGGTTAAAGCGTTATATCTCCATGGTCAGCCTGAACGGTTTTGAGAACAAATATCCGGCACAGCTGTCCGGCGGTATGCGGCAGAGAGCCGGCATCGCCAGAACCCTTGCCATGAATCCCAAGGTCATCCTCATGGATGAGCCCTTCAGTGCCGTGGATCATCTGACCAAATGCACTCTGCAGGAGGAACTGATCAATATCAGACAGGCAGAGAACAAGACGGTATTGTTCGTCACCCATGATATCAACGAAGCGGTATTTCTGGCAGACAGAGTCGTGCTGTTAAGCCCAAGACCCAGTACGATCCAGAAGATCTACGAGATTCCGCTGGAGCAGAAGAGAGGACGCAGTGATCCTCTGCTGTTAAAGATCGCAGCGGAAATTGCCAAAGATATTAACAGTGGCGGACAGGATATTCCCAACAACTATTGGGGCAACTTATAGGCGGAGAATACAGAGAATAAGGAGGCAGCAGTATGTTTCGTGACACCAGTATGGATTACCTTTCCAGAGATGAAGTACTTGAGATCTGGAATCACAATATGCGTCTGACAGACGAGCAGCTTTTAGCCATGGATGAGACAGAATTCCGGGCAAGAGTGAGAGAACGTTCCCATCATACCCTGGAGATCCAGTTATATGCCACCGCATATCGCCACCAGAAATTAAAGCCCAACCAGGCAGATTATACGAAGCATCTGCTGGAACTGTGGGAGAAAAGAGGATTGGGAAAAGATCTGCCGGAATATCGGTATGCCTCTTTCCTGATCGATGCAGCGGAGAAACTGGTAAAGGGGGAAGACGTGGATCTCACACCTTACAAACCTACGCCGGTGACGGAACAGATGGAGAAAGACTTTTTCACGATTGTAAAGGAACGCAGAAGCGTCCGGGAATTCAAGGACAAGGAAGTACCGGATGAACTGATCGATAAGATCCTGGAAGCGGGGCTTTGGGCTGCTCACGGCTGTAATGTACAGTCCATCCGCTATGTGGTGGTACGGGAGAAAAACGAGCCGGGACTGTTCCACGGCAGTGACGTGCCGGGAGGTCCGGTGCATCTGGTGATCTTACAGGATATGAGATGCTACAGAGCCAACTCCTTTACCCCGGTGAGAAACCAGCTGCTGGATGCCGGAGCCGCCGGACAGAATATCGTTCTGGCAGCCCACGCCGTAGGACTGGAAGGTGTCTGGCTGACTTTCCCCGGAGAAGAATTTTGTGACAGACTGCGGAAACGCTTCAATCTGCCGGATTATATCCGCCTGGTGACCTATGTGGATGTAGGATACGGTGACCAGACCCCTTACCCGCCGCAGAGATGGGATGTGAAGGATACGATCCTCGGAAGATACTAGGAAGAAGGAGAGCGGCGCATGAATATTGTGATCATTGGTGGCAGCCGCATCGTACTCATCGGTTCCACTTCGGGAATCCGCAGAGACAGGGGCGGCACCTTTACCGAGACCAGAAAGAAATCCTCCGAAGAGGACAGGTCACTTTTAGAGACCTCCGACCTCGGAAAAGTCATCGCCCTGACCTTCCGTCTGTCCCCACAGGCAGTACTGGAGGAAGTGAATATCCGACCTTTACAGGGAGATACCTATTAGGCAGTCGATGGACTGCCTTTTTTCTTCCCAAGGAAACTCATTGAATGTTAAAAAAAAGTATGGTATGATAAAGGGCAGAACTGAAAAAGATACGTTAGTCACGGAGGTTTTTAGATACAATGGAACAGTACAAGCAGGAATTTATTGAATTCATGGTGGATTGTCAGGCGTTGAAGTTTGGCGAGTTTACCTTAAAGAGTGGCAGAAAGTCTCCTTTCTTCATGAACGCAGGTGCGTATGTCACCGGTTCTCAGCTGATGAAGCTGGGCGAGAGCTATGCGAAAGCAATTCACGATACCTATGGTGACGATTTTGATGTATTGTTCGGACCTGCCTATAAGGGCATTCCCATCAGTGTTGTAACCGCAGTGGCTTACAGCAAATTATACGGCAAAGAGATTCGTTACTGTTCCGACCGCAAGGAAGAGAAGGATCATGGCGCAGATAAGGGAAGCTTCCTGGGAAGCTCCTTAAAAGATGGCGACAGAGTCATCATGATCGAGGATGTTACTACTTCCGGCAAATCTATGGAAGAGACCGTTCCCAAGGTAAGAGGAGCAGCCAATGTAGAGATCGTTGGTCTGATGGTATCCCTGAACCGTATGGAAAAGGGTCTGGGCGGCAAGGTCAGCGCACTGGAAGAGATCAAGGAAAAGTACGGATTTGATGCACATGCCATCGTAACCATGCAGGATGTCATCGATCATCTGTACAACAAGCCTTACAAGGGACAGGTATACATTGATGATACTCTGAAGAAGGCAATCGACGAATATTATGCTGTATACGGTGCTTAAGCAGACGGCTTCGAAAGTTTTGGATAGAAGACAGGAGGATTCCATGGAAGAGAAAATCTATAAGATCATGCGTGGAGCAGGTGCTCTGAATATTGTACTGGGAGTCATTTCCCTGGTAGTCGGAATCGCGGCAGGTGTGTTGCTGATCATCAGTGGCGGCAAGCTGGTCTCCGGCAAATCACGTATTCTGTTCTGATCACAAATAAGAAGGAAAACGTCGTCAGGGCGTGAAAATTGGGCATTTCCATACCGGAAGTGCCCTTTTCGGGTTCCATGGGGGGATTGCAGGTTACTGAAAGGCTTGAAAATAGTATGCGGAAAAAGAACTACATTTTTACGAATAAAAAACATTCCAACAGGGCGATCATGTCGACCATCCTGGGGGGCATCAGTCTGGTGTCCCTGGGGATCGTGACGTATCTGTCCTACAGTCAGGGCGGCGTGATGCACGGTGGATACGGTGTTACCGGTGTGTTGGCCACCATCTATTCCCTGATCGGACTGATCCTGGGAATACTGACCCTTCGGGAAAAAGATATCTATCGTATCTTTCCCGTGCTGGGAACAATATTAAATGTTGTTGCCCTTGGAGGTGTCAGCTTTTTGCTGTATCTGGGAAGCCGTCTGTAACGGATATTCTGGAACAGAAGCATTGGATCACACAGCAGTTATTTAGATAAAAGGAGCAATCAGATCTATGGAAGAAAGAGAATTATTACTGGAACGTCTGGAACTGGCCTTAGACCGGATCCGGGAGATCCCCGGGGAGGACTGGCAGGAAGAAAGCCTGCAGCACTGGAAAGAATATTTTACAGCGGTAGCAAAATTTTTACTGCTGATCGAGGATACCAGACAGTTCCTGGAGCAGGGAAAACAGAATACTGCCACTTTGGAAGAGCTGAAACAGCGTAACCATGCCCTGTATGAAGATATTTTACCGGAAAATTATGAGAACAGCTTTGTTAATCCTGCGGTAGCTGTAAAGTGTCTGGGAGAAGAATTCGGCGCACTGGCCGCCTTCCTTTATACGGAAATGCGGAGCCTGATCGGTTTTACCTATGAGGGAAGACTGGACGAACTGGTGATCCGTATGGAACTGTTTTCTGAGGTATATGCGGCATTTGTATATGAGGAGCAGGAGAATCACAGACTTCCGTCTTATGCGTCCATCCGTGAGATCCTTTACTGGTTCGTCAGCGATTACGCGGATGTGGCGGCGGAAGCACGGGTACGGGAACTGGTATGCCCGGGGAATAATTTTGCGGCAGACATTATCCGAAGGGCGGAACTGACCGATCTGCGTTATCTCTATGCCTATGGAGAATACGTGGGGGAAAATGAACTGGCAATGGCGAAATTCCTGAATTCCCTGCCGGAAGAGACCATAAATACCATGGCAGACACTTATACCGAGGGGTACCGCATCGGTTTTGAAGTGACCGGCAAGGATCTGTCGAAAAAAGCTGCGGTGGATGTCCGTTATCAGCTGGGCTTCGAACGCATGATGCGGAGAGCTCTGGAGAATTTTGACAAAATGGGATTGCAGCCTGTGATCTACCGTGCAGCTGCCAGTATTTTATATAATCCCTCCATTTATAAAAACGGCTTCTACAGTGTCAGCCCCAACAGACAGTATGAGTTCGATCACAAGGATGACAAGGCACTGTTCTTGGATAAAATGTATTGCAGCCGGAAACTGGAAGTCATGCATACCGCTTTTGAAAAATATAAGACAGAGGCCAGAGGCTATGCGGGCCCGGCCGTGGTGGAGACCTTCGGTGAGAAAGATTTCGCACCGGTGAACAAGCCGGAAGCGGTGAAAATGACGGATGAGCAGAGCACTCTTATGGTGGAGCACCGCACCCAGATGGGACAGCTGCAGAGACAGTATATTATTGAGGAAGAGCGCAGCTTTACGATTATTGCGTTCCCCATCCCGGAGGTAGGGGACTGCTTTGAAGAACTTTTCCGGGAGACTATTCGGATCAACACCCTGGATTATAAAAAATATCAGAGGATCCAGCAGACCATCATCGATGCGCTGGATCAGGCAGACCACTGTGAGGTGAAGGGCTGTAACGGTAATCACACGGATATCACAGTGAATCTGTGGAAGCTCAAAGATCCTGCCAAAGAAACTATTTTTGAAAACTGCGTGGCAGACGTGAATATTCCCGTGGGAGAAGTATTTACCTCTCCGGTGCTGGAAGGCACAAACGGTGTGCTGCATGTGACAAAAGTGTTCCTGAACGGCTTGGAATATAAGAATCTGGAGATCACCTTCGAAAACGGCAGGATTAAAAACTACAACTGTGCTAATTTTGCCACGGAGGAAGAGAACAAGGCATTCATTAAGGAAAATATCCTGTTCCGCCATAAGACACTGCCGCTGGGAGAATTTGCCATCGGTACCAACACCACGGCTTATGTGGCGGCAAAGCGTCTGGGCGTGGAAGCCAGGATGCCGATCCTGATCGCGGAGAAGATGGGACCGCATTTTGCAGTGGGCGATACCTGCTATTCCCATGCGGAAGAGGTGAAGGTATACAATCCCGACGGTAAAGAGATCGTGGCCAGAGACAATGAGGTGGCCGCCCTTCGCAGTGTGAACCCTTCCAAGGCTTATTTTAACTGCCATACGGACATTACCATTCCTTACGATGAACTGGCAGAGCTGACCGCAGTGAAAAAGGACGGCGGGCGGATCCCCATTATTGCGAATGGCAGATTTGTCCTTCCCGGAACGGAAGAACTGAATGAGCCGCTGCGGGAGTTGGATTAAAACTATTCAGCAAGCATTTGCAGAAAGCAATTTTGCATGGCTCTGAATAGTTATCATAAGATTTCATAAAACCATTGCATCATTGAAAAGATTTTAGTAAGATAAAATATATATGGATAAAATCGGTGCAACCGATATATGAGGAGGACATTATGGCAAATACAGAGAATTGCCCTAAGGTTGGCATTGTAATGGGTAGTGATTCCGATATGCCTGTGATGGCGAAAGCCGCAGACATTCTGGAAGAACTGGGCATCCCTTATGAGATGACCGTGATCAGCGCTCACAGAGAGCCGGATGTGTTTTTTGAGTATGCAAAAAGTGCGGAGGAAAAAGGCTTCAAGGTGATCATTGCCGGAGCTGGTATGGCAGCGCATCTGCCCGGCATGTGTGCCGCTATTTTCCCTATGCCCGTCATCGGAATCCCGATGCACACCACTTCCCTGGGAGGCAGAGATTCTCTGTATTCCATCGTTCAGATGCCCTCCGGCATCCCGGTTGCCACAGTAGCCATTAACGGCGGCGCCAATGCAGGACTTCTGGCAGCCAAGATCCTGGCTACTTCCGACGCAGAACTTCTCGGAAAGTTAAAAGCATACAGCACCAAATTAAAAGAACAGGTAGAAGCCAAAGATGCAAAACTGCAGGAGATCGGCTATAAAGCATATCTGGAAGGCATGAAAAAATAAGAAGATAAGACAGAGAATCCGGGACCTCTTAAGAGGCTGTCCCACTAAATAAAACGAAAGAGCCCCTGCGGCGGAAATGAGGAGAAAATGGATTACAAGAAAGCTGGAGTAGACATCGAAGCAGGCTACAAGTCTGTAGAACTGATGAAGAAGTACGTGAAGGAGACAATGCGTCCCGAAGTAATGGGCGGCATCGGTGGTTTCTCCGGAGCATTTTCCTTAAGTGCCATCAAAGATATGGAGGATCCCGTGCTCCTGTCCGGAACCGATGGTGTAGGCACCAAGCTGAAGCTGGCATTTTTAATGGACAAGCATGATACCATCGGTATCGACTGTGTGGCCATGTGTGTGAACGATGTGGCATGTGCAGGCGGTGAACCTTTATTTTTCCTGGATTATATCGCATGCGGACGCAATATTCCCGAGAAGATCGCTACCATCGTAAAGGGCGTGGCAGAGGGCTGTAAGCAGTCTGACGCAGCACTGGTAGGCGGTGAGACCGCAGAGCATCCCGGACTGATGCCTGAGGATGAGTACGATCTGGCCGGATTTGCAGTAGGTGTGGTAGAGCGTAAGGATCTGATCACCGGCGAGAACATCAAGCCCGGTGATGTACTGGTGGGAATCACTTCCTCCGGTGTACATTCCAACGGTTTCTCCCTGGTGAGAAAGGTATTCGATATGACCAAAGAGAGCCTGGATACCTATTATGACGAACTGGGCAAGACTCTGGGTGAAGCACTGCTTGCTCCCACCAGAATCTATGTGAAGGCTATGAAGTCTGTGAAGAACGCAGGCGTTAAGGTAAAGGGCTGCAGCCATATTACCGGCGGCGGTTTCTATGAGAATATTCCCAGAATGCTTCCTGACGGCATCCGCGCAGTTGTGAAGAAGGACAGCTACGAAGTACCCGCTATTTTCCGTCTGATGCAGAAAAAGGGCAACATTGCTGACGAGATGATGTACAACACCTACAACATGGGTCTTGGTATGGTGCTGGCACTGGATCCCGCAGATGTGGACAAGACTCTGGAAGCACTGAAGGCAGCAGGGGAGACCGCTTACGTGGTAGGTACCTGCGAAGCCGGTGAAAAGGGTGTGACCCTATGTTAAGAGTAGTCGTACTGGTATCCGGCGGCGGAACGAATCTGCAGGCGATCATTGATGCTATCGCAGCGGGCAAGGTCACCAATGCGCAGATCGTCGGTGTCATCAGCAACAACAAGACGGTGAAGAGCCTGGAGAGAGCACGTAATGCAGGAATTCCTGCGGTATGTGTGTCTCCGAAGGATTATGAGAGCAGAGAAGTATTTAACGATGCGTTGCTTGCAAAGGTGAAGGAATTTACCCCGGATCTGATCGTGCTGGCAGGCTTCCTGGTGAAGATCCCGGAGGCTATGGTGCATGAATACAGTAATCGTATCATCAATATTCATCCGTCTCTGATCCCCTCTTTCTGTGGTGTGGGATACTATGGACTTCATGTGCATGAAAAGGCACTGGAGCGCGGTGTGAAGGTCACCGGAGCCACCGTGCATTTTGTGAATGAAGGCATGGATGAAGGCCCTATCATTGCACAGAAAGCAGTGGCAGTGGAAGATGATGACACCCCGGAAATCTTACAGAGACGTGTCATGGAACAGGCTGAGTGGCTGCTTCTGCCTCAGGCGGTGGATGACATTGCCAACGGACGGATCTGCGTCGTAGACGGCAAAGTAAAGCATAACAAATGAGTAACTATTCAGAGCCAATGGGCGAAGTAATCACCATGAGCAAATAGCATACAAACATGTTATTCAGGAAAGCCTCGCAGAGGCGGTTTTGCAAATGGGGGTGAATAGTTACGGAATAAGGAGAAACATAATATGGGTATGAAAGTATTGATCGTAGGTGGCGGTGGCAGAGAGCATGCCATTGCAACCTGTGTTGCAAAGAGTCCTAAGGTAGATAAGATCTATTGTGCTCCGGGCAATGCCGGAATCGGTCAGATCGCAGAATGTGTTCCCATCGGAGCCATGGAATTTGACAAGATCGTTGCTTTTGCGAAGGAACAGGCCATTGACCTGACCATCGTAGGTATGGACGATCCTCTGGTAGGCGGACTGGTAGATGCACTGGAGGCAGAGGGCCTGCGTGCTTTCGGACCCCGTAAAAATGCAGCAATCCTGGAGGGCAGCAAGGCTTTTTCCAAGGATCTTATGAAAAAATATAATATTCCTACCGCAGCCTATGAGAATTTCGATAATGCGGAGGATGCCATCAAATATCTGAAGGAGCAGGCAAGTTTCCCTATCGTGCTGAAGGCAGATGGCCTGGCACTGGGAAAAGGCGTACTGATCTGCAATACGTTGGAGGAAGCTCTGGCAGGCGTGGATGAGATCATGCTGGACAAGAAATTCGGTGCGGCTGGTAATCGTATGGTCATCGAAGAGTTTATGACCGGAAGAGAAGTCAGTGTACTTTCCTTTGTAGATGGCAAGACCATCCGGATCATGACTTCTGCACAAGATCACAAGAGAGCGAAGGACGGCGATCAGGGACTGAATACCGGCGGTATGGGAACCTTTTCTCCCAGCCCGTTCTATACCGAAGAAGTGGATGCATTCTGCAAGAAATATATTTACCAGGCTACGGTGGATGCCATGGCAGCGGAAGGCAGACCTTTCAAAGGCGTTATTTTCTTCGGACTGATGCTGACACCGAACGGCCCCAAAGTACTGGAGTACAATGCAAGATTCGGTGACCCGGAGGCACAGGTGGTACTGCCCCGCATGAAGAACGATATTATCGAGGTCATGGAGGCTTGTGTGGACGGTACTCTGGATCAGATCGATCTGCAGTTTGAAGACAATGCTGCAGTCTGTGTGGTTCTGGCCAGTGATGGCTATCCGGTATCCTATGAGAAGGGTTATGTGATAAACGGACTGGAGAAGTTCAACGGAAAAGACGGCTATTATTGTTTCCATGCGGGAACGAAGCTCACAGACAAGGGAATCGTGACAAACGGCGGACGTGTTCTGGGAGTGACAGCCAAGGGAGCTACCCTGAAGGAGGCCCGTGCCAATGCCTATGCGGCAACGGAATGGATCACCTTCGAGAACAAATACATGCGTCATGACATTGGCAAGGCAATCGATGAAGCGTAAGACATGTCAGGATACAGAAGGAGTTGCAGATGAAAAAGACAGTACAGAGAACAAGTAAATTCAAGGCTTTCTGGGGAATGATTGCATTGGTGCTTGTGCTGGGAGCAGGACTTTTTGCCGAGAATCTGGCGTTTGTCAGCCATGCGGAAAGCGCAGCCAAGGTAACAGCATCCAGTGCAAAGATCCGTAAGAGCGCGGATTCTTCCAGTGAAGTCATCGGCAGTGCGGCAAAGGATAAGACCATTTCCATCAAGAGCCAGACCAAGGGAGCGGATGGCTATACCTGGTATGAGGTATATGTGGATGCGAATACGCTGGGATATATTCGTTCCGATCTGGTAAGCATTACCGACGGATCTACCCCGCCGTCTTCTTCAACTACGACCACTACGACAACTACAACGACGACTACCACAGCAACACCGGCTCCGGCAGTGAATGAAACACCGGTGGATGTCACAGCGGTGGAGCCTGTAAGTGCTACCGTGACGGGCGGACAGTCGGTGCGTGTGCGCAGCAATGCATCTACCACGAGCCAGATCGTAACCACAGCAGAGAACGGAATGGCTCTGACCGTCACCGGACAGGCTACCGGTACGGACGGCAATACCTGGTATCAGGTGAATTTCATCGCCAACAATACCGAAGTGACCGGATTTATCCGTTCCGATTATGTGGCGTTATCCGGAGAACTGCAGGCACCTTCCACAGAGCAGCCTGCGGAAGAACAGCCTTCGGAAGAACAGCCCGCCGAGGATACACAGACCACTTCCAAGGACTGGGATACCCAGTTGCAGGGAGATGCATGGTATCTGTTAGATATGGTAGGACAGAAACAATACAAGATCGATGATCTGTTCAGCTCTATTGACCAGATTACTGAGATCAATGCGCAGTTTGAGACCAATCAGAAGAAGATCACCAGTCAGAAGGTCGTGATCATTATTCTTGTCATTCTTCTGGTGGCAGCGGCGGCAGCAGTCACTCTGCTGATCTTCAAGATCAAGGATATGACGGATGCGGCTGATTTCTCTGATGCGGAGGAAGCAGCACTTCGCAGAAGAAGAGTGGACAGACCCCAGACCGGCAGAGGTCAGGGTGGAAGACCGGCACCTCAGGGCGGCAGAACCCAGGGTGGCCAGAAAGTGATGCATGAAGTGGGAGCAGAGAGACGTCCCGCAGGAAAGCCCACCGGACAGGGCGGCAGACCGGTGCAGGGACAGAGACCGGCAGGCCAGCAGGCAAGACCCGCGACACAGGGAGCCAGACCTACGGCACCCCAGACCGGAAGACCCGCACCGCAGGGAACCAGACCTGCAGCACCCCAGACCGGAAGACCCGCGCCGCAGGGAACCAGACCTGCAGCACCCCAGACCGGAAGACCCGCACCGCAAGTAGACAGACCGGTAAAACCGGCACAGAATAACGGTAATCCGCAGGATCCCGGCTGGAAGTCCAAGAACTTCATGTCCGATGATGACGAGTTCGAATTCGAATTCCTGAACTGGGACGGCGACGAAGAACAATAGGAATAAAAAGACCGGAAACGGCATCTTACGAGAGTGGGATGCCGCTTTCTTTTTAAAATTTTGATAAACTTTCCCGGTCTGCAGTTGACAGCACCGCCCTCACTGTTATAATAGACGTATAACAATCGGTGACAGTGGGAAGGGAGTGATTTTGATGATAATAGAGATAGATTTCAATAGTGATGAAGCGCTCTATATGCAACTGCGCAATCAGATCATCATGGGAATTGCCACGTCACAGTTTCATGAGGGAGATTCCCTGCCGAGTGTACGGCAGCTGGCGGATACCATCGGGATCAATATGCATACTGTAAATAAGGCCTATACGGTTCTGAAGCAGGAGGGCTATGTCAAGGTCGACAGGCGAAAGGGAGCCGTGATCGCTCTGGATGTGGACCGTATGCGTGCGGTGGATGAATTGCGGAAGGAACTGCAGGTAATACTTGCTAAGAGCAGCTGCAAAAATATTTCCAGGCAGGAAGTACATGAATTGATTGATGAAATTTATGAAGAATATGGAGGACTGAATTGATGCAGTCACAGTTTACGGATAAAGCGCAGAATGCGCTTGCCCAGGCCGGCAGATGTGCCAGAGGCCTGAAACAGGGCTATATCGGGACCGAACACATTCTGGTGGGACTCCTGAAGGAAGATACCGGTGTAGCCGCAAAAGTGTTGGCGGATAACGGAGTAGAAGTGGATCAGGTCATGGAAATGATCCGGGATCTGATCGCCTTTGAAAACGGTGTGGCCGTGAAGGACAAAGAGGGATATTCTCCCAGAGCTGCCCGGATTCTGGAAGAGGCACACCGCCAGGCTGCCCGTTTCGGACAGAAGCAGACCGGCACGGAGCATCTGCTTCTTGCACTGATCAAAGAGGGCGAGAATGTTGCTGTGCGTCTGCTGAACACGTTGGGAGCCAATGTGCAGAAGATCTATGTAGATACCCTGATCGCCATCGGACAGGACGGCAATCTGTACAAGGAAGATCTGGGGAAAAAGGGAGACCGCAAGGCGAAGCAGTCTACACTGGAACAATACAGCAGAGACCTGACGGCTCTGGCCAGAGAAGGAAAATTGGATCCTGTGGTAGGCAGAGAAGAAGAGATCCGCAGAGTAGTGCAGATCTTAAGTCGCCGCACGAAGAACAATCCCTGTCTCGTCGGAGAACCCGGTGTAGGTAAGACCGCCGTGGTAGAAGGTCTGGCAGCCCGCATTGTGGCAGGAGACGTACCTTTTACCGTGCAGAATAAGAGAGTACTGACACTAGATTTGTCGGGAATGGTGGCAGGAAGTAAGTACCGTGGCGAGTTCGAGGAACGTATCAAGAAGGTATTGAAGGAAGTGACGGAGGACGGGAATATTATTTTATTCCTGGATGAACTTCATACGATCATTGGTGCCGGAGGTGCGGAAGGCGCCATTGACGCTTCCAATATCATGAAGCCTTCCCTGGCCCGTGGAGAGATCCAGCTGATTGGTGCCACCACCATTGCGGAATACCGCAAGTATATTGAGAAGGATGCGGCCCTGGAGCGCAGATTCCAGCCGGTGACTGTGGAAGAACCTACAGAGGAAGAGGCGGTCCGTATTCTGGAGGGCATCAAAGGAAAATATGAGGATCATCACCATGTGCAGATCACCCCGGAGGCCATTGAGGCTGCTGTCAGATTGTCCAGCCGTTATATCAATGACAGAAATCTGCCGGATAAGGCCATCGATCTGATCGATGAAGCTTCGGCAAGCGCAAGACTGAGTGCATTGGATGCCCCGGATAAAGCGAAGGAGATCGCTGACCGTATCCACGAGATGGATCAGGAGATGGAGAGAGCTATCCGCATGGAAGCATTTGACCAGATGGCAGAGATCAAGAAGCAGCAGGATGCGCTGGTGAAAAAATATGACCGCCTGATGAAAAAGCGGGAGAAACAGGAAGCGGGCAATGTTATCAGTATCGGTGAGAATGAGATCGCCGAGGTCGTTGCCCAGTGGACCAAGATCCCCGTACAGAAGCTGGCGGAAAAAGAGAGCGAACGACTGTTAAAACTGGAGAAGACGCTGCATAAGCGTGTCATCGGCCAGGAGGAAGCAGTGACCGCAGTGGCCAGGGCCATGCGCAGAGGCCGTGTGGGTCTGAAGGATCCAAACCGTCCCATCGGCTCCTTCCTGTTCTTAGGTCCTACCGGTGTTGGTAAGACGGAACTGTCCAAGGCATTGGCAGAAGCTATGTTCGGCTCTGAAGATGCCATGATCCGTGTTGATATGTCCGAATACATGGAAGGCCATTCGGTCTCCAAGATGATCGGATCACCGCCGGGATATGTAGGCTTTGAAGAAGGCGGACAGCTGAGCGAGAAGGTTCGCCGTAATCCCTACTCTGTTGTTCTGTTTGACGAGATCGAGAAAGCGCATCCGGATGTATTTAATGTTCTTTTGCAGGTACTGGATGACGGTCATATCACGGACTCCAAGGGACGCAAGGTCAGCTTCAAGAACACTGTGCTGATCATGACTTCCAATGCGGGTGCACAGCGTATCGTGGATCCCAAGAATCTGGGCTTTGCCACAGAGAAGAGCGAGACAAAGGATTACGAGAAGATGAAATCCAATGTCATGGAAGAAGTAAAGCGCAGCTTCAAGCCGGAATTTATCAACCGTATTGATGATATTATCGTGTTCCACCAGCTGAACAATGAGAACATGAAGGAGATCGTGAATCTTCTGGCATCCAATCTGTACAAGAGATGTGAGGATCAGCTGGGGATCCATCTGACCATCACAGCAGCGCTGAAGGAGCATCTGGTATCCAAATATGCGGATAACAAGATGGGAGCAAGACCCTTGAAGCGTGCGATCCAGTCCGTGGTAGAGGATGCTCTGGCAGAGGAGATCCTGCAGAAAAAGGTGGTACCGGGAGATAAGGTATCCGCCGGATTCAAGGATGGAAAAGTTGTATTTACCGTGAAAAATTAAGTATTTGTAACTATTCAGTCACTCAATTTGCAAAATCGCTCTTGCAGAGCGTTCCTTTTGCTCATTGAGGTTACTTCGTCCTATAAATTACGTCAAAGGTTCTTACGAATGCAGGCATTCGACGTACCTATGACACAATTTACATGACTCTGAATAGTTACAAAATAAATAAAACTTTTTGTAGAAAAACAGGGTGAGATATATTATACTGTAACTATTCAAACCCCATTCGCAAAGAACGAAAGAGAAAGATGTATTGCGGATGCAGTTACTTTCAGGAGGACAGACAGATGGCAGTAGTGGAAGAAATACTTCGCAGTGAAGCAGACGGATCTATCAGCTTTGGTAATCACAAGCTGGCCAAGAAGGCAAAAGTGGAAGATTATGAGCATGCAGGAGATCTGCTGAAGGTTAAGACCTACAATGAGATGACAAAGCTGGAAAAGAACGGCATGTTTTTATATGAATCTGTTCCCGGAACCAGTGTACTGGAGTTCAAGGAAGCTGACAACAGTGTGGAGTTCATCGTAGAAGGTGACGAGGATTCCCAGATCACTGTAGGACTGAAGGACGATACCGAGTACGAAGTATTTATCGGCGGTAAGAACGTAGGAACCATGAAAACCGGACTTGGCGGCAAACTGAGCCTGAGCGTAGAACTGGAAGCAGCAGGTGAAGTACCTGTTAAGATCGTAGAGGCGTAAGGACGCACTGCAAAGGAGTCCAGGCACGGAGGATATTGTAGTACTTCGTGACTGGGCTTTTTTTTAATATTCAGAGTTTCCGGAGGCGGTTTTGCGGGGGCTGAATAGGTATTACAATGATTGAGGAGAGAGCATGGCAAAAGGAAAGACGGCCACTGTATTTTTCTGTCAGAACTGTGGCTATGAATCCACGAAATGGCTGGGACAATGTCCCGGCTGCAGAGAGTGGAATACTTTCGTGGAAGAGACGATAGATAAAACGGAATTGAAAAATACCGGAAACGGTGCAAAGAGAGACAGGAGAGAGGCTTCGGAGCCCTGTGTGCTGTCGGAGATCGCTATCCGGGAGGAAAATAAGACTCTCACCGGAATTAAGGAACTGGACCGGGTGCTGGGAGGCGGCATTGTGCAGGGATCTCTGACGCTGGTAGGCGGAGACCCCGGTATCGGTAAATCCACACTGTTATTGCAGGTCTGCCATAACTTATCCACGGCGGGACATAAAGTATTGTATATTTCCGGTGAGGAATCCAAGGTACAGATCAAGATGCGGGCGGACCGTCTGGGGGCTTTTTCGGAGCATATGCTGCTACTGTGTGAGACGAATCTGGATATCATCAGTGAAGTGATCCGCAAGAGCAAGCCGGAGGTCGTGATCATCGACTCCATACAGACCATGTACAACGAGAACGTGTCGGCGGCGCCAGGAAGCGTGTCTCAGGTGCGGGAATCCACCGGTATTTTGCTGCAGCTGGCAAAGGGACTGGGAATCTCAATCTTCATTGTAGGCCATGTGACCAAGGAAGGTACGGTGGCAGGTCCCAGAGTGCTGGAACATATGGTGGATACCGTTCTTTATTTTGAAGGGGACAGACATGCGTCCTACCGTATTCTGCGGGGGGTGAAGAACCGGTTTGGATCTACGAACGAGATCGGTGTTTTCGAGATGCGGGAAACGGGACTGGCAGAGGTCAAGAATCCTTCGGAATATATGCTGAACGGACGGCCGGAGAATGCCAGCGGCTCTGTGGTGGCGTGTACCATGGAGGGCACCAGACCGCTTCTGATCGAATTGCAGGCACTGGTGTGCCACAGTAATTTCGGCATCCCCAGAAGACAGACCACCGGTACGGATTTCAACCGTGTGAACCTGCTGATGGCGGTATTGGAGAAGAGATCGGGAGTGCAGCTGTCCTCCTGCGATGCCTACGTGAATATTACGGGAGGTATCAAGATCCAGGAGCCGGCCATTGATCTGGGAATCGTGCTGGCGATTCTGTCCAGCTTCCGGAATAAGGCATTGAATCCGAAAATGGTAGCTTTTGGAGAAGTGGGATTAAGCGGCGAAGTCCGCGCGGTCAGCATGGCAAAACAGCGTGTGGCGGAGGCGGAGAAACTGGGCTTCGAGGAATGCGTGGTGCCCTACGTGTCACTGGAAGAGTGCAAAAAAGGAAGCAAAATCCGTGTCATCGGCGTCAGCTCCGTGCAGGATGCCATGGACCGATTGTTCTAAAGAAGCTTTTTAGCATTTCATTATGAGGAGGACAAAGATATGGCCGTAAGAATAGGAATTGATATCGGCAGCAGTACCACCAAGATCGTAGCTTTTGAAGGTGAACATATGCTTCCGCCCATGGCAGTCAAGGCAGACAGCCAGGTGGCATCCCTCTACGGTGCTTTCGGAAGATATCTGTATGAGAATAATCTGCAGCTTTTAGATGTGGAAGGTGTCTATATCACCGGCGTTGGAAGCAAATATGTGGAGAAAGCGGTATACGACCGCCCGACCTATAAGGTAGATGAATTCGTTGCCACAGGAACCGGAGGCTATTATCTGACGGATAAAAAGGAAGTTATCGTTATCAGTATGGGAACCGGAAGCTTTTTCGTCAAGGTGACGGAGAATGAGATGAAGCATTTAGGTGGTGTCGGCCTCGGTGGCGGAACCATCTGCGGACTGTCCTCGATCATACTGAATACCGGGGACATCCATGAGATCGTCCCTCTGTCCCGGAAAGGTGATGTGGCAAAGATCGACTTGCGGATCGGCGATCTGGCCAAGGAAAAGCTCCCCGGCCTGAACCTGGACGTGACTGCGTCCAACTTCGGCAAAGCGGATGCCCAGTCCAAGCCCGAAGACATCGCGGCTGGTATCGTCCATATGGTCATCGAGAACATCTGCCAGGCCGGAATCCTGGCCTCCCGGAACACCGGCATCAAGGATTATATCCTCATCGGCGGCCTGACCAAATTCTTCGAGTGCCGCCAGATCATCGAAGACTTCAAGAGCCTGTGGGATGTGAAGGTCACTATTCCGGAGTACTCCGATTATGCTACCGCTATTGGGGCGGTGATTGCGCCGGATGCGGAGAAAGAGGAGATTTGAGAAATAAAAAAGTAAGAGGGATTGATTTCTCAATCCCTCTTGGTGTATAATCTATTTAGAAAGTAAGTCGGAGGTGAAAATTCCGATTTGCCCTCAGTAAAATACTAGAAAAGAAATAGCATCTACTTTGGCGAGGGGATGCTATTTCTTTTTGTTATTATCGTCACCATGTCTGTCAATGTATGATAAAGCTGCAAAGACAACTAACAACAGAGTAAGTACTTCCATCGTATTCATGGGCATCACCCTCCTTTGTAAGACTAGAGGGCATCTAACAATCGCATCCGCTTTCTGTTCGATTACACAAATACAGTATAACATAAATCGAACGTATGTTCAATATCATGATGAAAAACATTCCTGTTAATTCACATTAAAATAACACCCCATCATGGCGTGATTCTTCAGATCGCGCCATGGTGAGGTAAAAAGTGTTACCAAAACAGAAAATAAAAAAAGCCGATAACATCGACTTTTGAAAGCAGGGGAAGAGGGGATCGAACCCCCGTTAACGGTTTTGGAGACCGCCGCACTACCGCTGTACTATTCCCCTATGAAATTGTATCAGCTGAATCACTGACGAAAGCTATTATAGCATAGATGTTTATCATTTAGCAAGTGAAAATTTTAAATTTTTGCAAAAACTTTTGCAATTCCGGGGAAAACCACAAAGAATACCTTATAACACAATTAAAGCAGCCGCAGGCGGGAAACCTGCAGCCACTTTAATTGTGTAAAAGGGGAATTCTTCCGGAAATCTACTTATATAAGCGGTTCGGCTCTCGCCGAACATCCTAAGTATATTACACATTTCGGCTTTTGTCTACTATTTTTTTGCATAAATTTTACAAAAAAAGATTGTGTTATGACAAAAACGGTGAGAGGAAATGTATATAATCAGATACATAGGGGGAAAAGCTTGATTCCCGCCGCAGATTTCGTGTAATATAGGTAGTAAATGAGTATGAGAAAGTACGGCAGATAAGGGCTGTACGGAAATGAGGGAAAATATGGAACAGCATTTTAATACCCCGGCAGAAGTCATTGATAATAACATGAAGGCCGGAGAGGGCAAGGCACATCTTCCTCTGGGCAAGATGATCCTGTTAGGCATTATGGCAGGTGCTTTCATTGCACTGGGCGGAGCTACCAGCAGTACTGCGGCGCATGCTATTGACAACGTAGGTCTGGCCCGATTCGTAGCCGGTATCATCTTCCCTGTGGGACTGATGATCATTGTATTTGTAGGTGGAGAACTTTTCACCGGCAACTGCCTGATCGTCATGGACGTGGTAGGCAAAAAGGTGACCTGGTTCGAATGTATCCGCAATCTGATCGTGGTATATTTCAGCAACCTGATCGGCGCGCTGATCATTGATACCCTGATCTACTTTTCCGGAAATCTGGACTACACCGGCGGATTGCTGGGGGCTTATGCCATCAAAGTGGCAGTCGGCAAGGTAGGCATTTCTCCGCTGAAAGGAATTACCTCCGGTATCCTGTGTAACATTCTGGTATGTATTGCGATCCTGATGGCAGCGGCAGCTACGGATATCGTCGGTAAGATCTGGGCGATCTTCTTCCCGATCATGGCCTTCGTAGTCGGCGGTTTCGAGCACTGTGTTGCAAATATGTTCTACATTCCCGTAGGCATGATGGCTGCACAGAATCCCGCGTATGTTGCAAAGGCACAGGAAGCATACGACCTGACCGCAGAGCAGATCCAGGGACTGACAGTACTGCACAGCCTGAACAACTTTATTCCCGTTACCATCGGCAATATCTTAGGCGGAATGGTATTCGTAGGAATCCCCTGCTACTTTATTTATAAGAAGAAGTGGCAGAAATGGCATGAGGAATCCAAGAACGCATAGGACGGGAAAGTAAATACAGAGCGGAACAGAAGCAGCTTGGGATAATGATAAGATCCCCGGCTGCTTTTTGCTTATACGATGTAACCGGTATAGCTTTATGTCTGCACAGGAGTTTGCAAGGGATGAACCGGATATGGATTTTCAGAATTATAAACGAAATATTAAATCGCATTTTTACACATGTAATATAAAAACATTAGAAAAACGGAGATAAAACGAGAAAATAAAAGAAATAGTTATTTAAATAACGGTGAATGCGTTTGAAAAACTCGGCATATAAAACTAATATAAACTATAGAAATTAGCACTCGATAAAAATGAGTGCTAACAAATGAAAAAGAGTAATATGATATTTAAATAGTTATAAGGAGGCAGTTGTCATGAGTTTGAAACCTTTAGGTGACAGAGTAGTATTAAAACAGTTAGTTGCAGAGGAGACTACCAAGTCCGGTATCGTGCTCCCCGGTCAGAATAAGGAAAAGCCCCAGCAGGCAGAAGTTGTTGCTGTCGGCCCCGGCGGTGTCGTAGACGGTAAGGAAGTAAAGATGGAAGTTAAGGTTGGCGATCAGGTCATCTATTCCAAATACTCAGGAACCGAAGTAAAGCTGGATGATGAAGAGTACATCATCGTAAAGCAGAGCGACATCCTTGCAATCATTCAGTAATTGCAAACCTAAAAAGAAATTAAGACTAAGAACAAATAAATTGGAGGCTGATTATTATGGCAAAAGAGATTAAATACGGCGCAGAAGCCCGTGCAGCATTAGAGGCTGGTGTAAACCAGCTGGCAGATACCGTAAGAGTAACCTTAGGACCCAAAGGAAGAAACGTAGTACTGGATAAGTCCTTCGGCGCACCCCTGATCACCAACGATGGTGTTACCATTGCAAAAGAGATCGAGCTGGAAGATGCATTCGAGAACATGGGTGCACAGCTGGTAAAGGAAGTAGCTACCAAGACCAACGATGTAGCCGGTGATGGTACTACCACCGCAACCGTTCTGGCACAGGCTATGGTAAATGCAGGGATGAAGAACCTGGCAGCAGGTGCTAACCCCATCATCCTGAGAAAAGGTATGAAGAAAGCAACCGCATGTGCAGTAGAAGCCATCGGTAAGATGAGCCAGAAAGTAAACGGCAAGGAGCACATCGCAAGAGTAGCTGCAATCTCCGCAGGGGATGAGGCTGTAGGACAGCTGGTTGCAGATGCTATGGAGAAGGTAAGCAACAACGGTGTTATCACCATTGAAGAGTCCAAGACCATGCAGACCGAACTGGATCTGGTAGAAGGTATGCAGTTCGACAGAGGTTATATTTCCGCTTACATGGCAACCGATATGGATAAGATGGAAGCTGTTCTGGATAACCCTTATATCCTGATCACTGACAAGAAGATCTCCAATATTCAGGAGATCCTGCCTCTGTTAGAGCAGATCGTTCAGTCCGGCGCTAAGCTGCTGATCATCGCTGAGGATGTAGAGGGCGAGGCACTGACCACCCTGATCGTTAACAAGCTGCGTGGTACTTTCAACGTAGTAGCTGTTAAGGCTCCCGGCTATGGTGACAGAAGAAAAGCTATGCTGGAGGATATCGCAATCCTGACCGGTGGTACCGTGATCAGCTCCGAGCTTGGTTATGAACTGAAAGATACCACAATGGATATGCTGGGTCGTGCAAAATCCGTTAAGGTACAGAAAGAGAACACCGTGATCGTAGACGGTGAAGGCGATAAGGAAGCATTACAGTCCAGAATCGCACAGATCAAGAAGCAGATCGAAGAGACCACTTCTGATTTCGACAGAGAGAAATTACAGGAGAGACTGGCTAAGCTGTCCGGTGGTGTTGCAGTTATCCGTGTAGGTGCTGCTACCGAGACCGAGATGAAGGAAGCTAAGCTTCGTCTGGAAGATGCTCTGGCAGCTACCAGAGCAGCCGTAGAGGAAGGTATCATCTGTGGTGGCGGTTCCGCATACATTCATGCATCCAAGGAAGTTGCCAAACTGGCAGCAAGTCTGGAAGGTGATGAGAAGACCGGTGCAGGCATTGTCCTGAAAGCACTGGAAGCACCTCTGTATCACATCGCAGCAAACGCAGGACTGGAAGGCAGCGTTATCATCAACAAGGTACGTGAGTCTGAGGTCGGTGTCGGTTTCGATGCTCTGAAAGAGGAATATGTAGATATGGTAAGCGCAGGCATCCTGGATCCCGCTAAGGTTACCAGAAGCGCTCTGCAGAACGCTACCAGCGTAGCAAGCACACTACTTACTACCGAAAGCGTTGTAGCTAATATCAAAGAAGACACCCCTGCAATGCCCGCCGGCGGCGCAGGCATGGGCGGAATGATGTAAGCGTCAGGACCGCTTCGACGCAGCCGTGCTAAAAAGAGAGCACACTATGCAAGCTAGCTTGCAATAGTGCGCTTCTTTTTTAGTGCGGATATGGCGAAGTCCAGCGGATATCGCATGAATTGCGAAGCAATTTATGCGATAAGACGCTGCTGCGTCAGATCCTCTTGACTCTCCCCCAAAAACCTCTTAAACTTATCTCAAACACATCAAAGAAAGAGGTATACCCCTATGAATCGTTTTGAATACATCGTAGAAAGCATTGACGGCGATTATGCCCATCTTCGCAGAACAGACATTGAATCCGATGAATTAAAGCTGGTGGCCCGCGCGCTGCTTCCGCCCGAGATCATGGAGGGCACGAAGCTGTTATACGAGTGGATGCAGTATTCCATTATGGAATAATTATGCCAAATTTTGAAATGTCCGGAGAAAACGCAATATTTGTCATAAAATAAAAGGGAAACTGGCACGACAGGAGAGTTGGTAAAGAATACACTTATAGTATGAGCGTGGTACACGCAGCTTTGCGCAAATAGAAAGACTAATACATGTAAAAAGGAGACTCCCTATGAGTGAACCTAGAACTTATCATAACCCTGTACAACGCGGTTTTTTCCCGGATCCTTCGGTGATCCGTGTCGGTGACGATTATTATATGGTGAATTCCAGCTTCCAGTATTTTCCGGCAATTCCCATTTCCCATTCCCGGGATATGGTGCACTGGCATATCATCGGCCATGCCATCACGAACCCGGAATGGCTGGACATCAGTGACATCCGGGATTCCCACGGAATCTGGGCACCGGATATCGAATATGTGGACGGAAAATACTATATCTATGTAACCTTGCGTCTGAATGCGGATGGCAAGCGTGACAATAACGTGATGCGCAGACAGCTAGTGATGGTATCTGACAAGCCGGAAGGACCCTACAGCAAGCCGGTATGTCTGGAAGTGGATGATATCGACCCCTCACTTTTTGTGGATGATGACGGCAGCAGATATATGATCATAGCCAAGGCGGCACAGGCGGTTCCTCTGACTGCGGACGGACTGGCGGTGGCTGGTCCTGCGAAGACTGCATGGGAAGGCACAGGCGAGCGCTGTTCCGAAGGCCCCCATATCATGAAAAAAGACGGTTACTATTACGCTATCGTGGCTGAGGGTGGTACCGGCTACGGTCATGGAATCAATGTGGGAAGAAGTAAGAATTTCTATGGCCCCTATGAATGTTCTCCCTACAATCCGGTCATGCGTCAGAAGGATCCCACAGCCCCCATCCAGAGAGCCGGACACGGCAAACTGGTACAGGATCAGAACGGTCAGTGGTGGTGTTATTATCTCTGCGGAAGACCTAACGAGGGCAACTATACTACCGTAGGCAGAGAGTCTGCTCTGGATCCCGTACAGTGGACGGAGGACGGCTGGTTTACCGTCAACGAAGGAAAAGGTCCCAGCCTGACACAGATCGCACCGGATCTGCCGGAGTGTATTTATGAGAGAAATCTGTTCGACGATTTTAACGATACAAAGCTGAATCTGGAATGGGAGTTCGTCCGCAACCCGGATAACGGTTCCTGGTCTCTGACCGAGCACCCCGGATATTTCCGGATCTGGACCAGAGATGGACAGCTGAATGAGATCCGGGCGAAAAATACGTTGCTGCGCAGAGAACAGGAATTGTCCTACGTGGCAGAGACGAAGCTGGAGTTCTACCCGGATAAGGACGGAGAACAGGCGGGTCTGACCTGCTATTACAGTACTGCTACTTATGCCAGATGCTCCCTGTGTTATGAAGGCGGACGAAAGATCCAACTGGTCATCAACCGCAACCACGGTGAGGAATTGATAGCGGAAGTGGATAATGTGAAGGAGACCCCGGTGTATCTGAAGGTAGTGGTGGAGAAGCTGACCAGAACTTTCTATTACAGCTATGATGGTCAAAAATGGGAAAAGGTCGGAGCTCTGGAGAACTGTATTTACCTCTGCGACGAGGGCGTGCCCGACGATCCCAAGCGTCACACTGGTACGCTGGTAGGCATCTATGCCAACAACGGAGGCTGCGGAAGCCGCAAAGCCGCAGATTTTGATTACTTTAAATATGAGGATTAGACAAAAAAGAAGTCCTGGTTTTGGCTAAAAGTGCGAAAAAGTCGCAACTGTAAGAAATCTGTTTGCCAAATAGTCGAAATAATGGTAAAATGATTATGATCCGAAATGTAAGAGCTTACATTTTTGAATCGACAGGAACACATGCAACGCATAGTTTCATACATCTCTTTTCAAAGGATCCCGGGTGAGCAACCCGGGATTTTTTGTGTATCCGAAGCAGCCGGGAAGAATTACCCGGGAAGAATTACCCGATCCGCAGGTGAAACTTTTTGCAAAGATACAGCGTCAAAATAGTATGATGCCAGGGTGCTATGTGCCAGTGGCACATGTCTAGCACGGACCGGAGCGGAGAAGCGGGAGTGCGTAGCACGGAGCAATCAGTAGGCAGCAAAGTCGTTTTTTTTTGACTAAGACATAAAAAGCAAGATGTGTTACAATGAACACTGGATAAAATCATTGCATGCAATTTTCATAAAGAGAGGAAAGGATATATGTCGGACAGAAAAAAAGAACAGGCGGTGGAGCGTGCCCTGACGGAAGGATATGAGAAGTATTACCGTCTTGCCTATAGTTATGTACATAATGAAGCGGACGCGCTGGATATTGTACAGGAAGCAGCCTATAAAGCAATCCTGAAAAGTGACAGCCTGAAGGAACCACAATATGTGGAGACCTGGGTATACCGGATCGTAGTCAACGAGGCCTGCAGCTTCCTGCGGAGCCGGAAGGAGAGCACAGATGTGGACGAGATCCAGGCGGCAAGTGAAGATACCTATGAGAATATTGATTTGAAACGGGCCATAGAAAATCTGGATCCCAAGGATCGTGCCATCGTTGTTTTACGATTCTTTGAGGACAGGCAGCTGGAGGAAATCGCGAGGATCCTGGATGAAAATCTGAGCACAGTAAAGAGCAGACTGTACCGGGTGATGAAAAAGCTGCGGCTGAATCTTGAAGGCAGCACGGGGTGATCCCTAAGGCTGTTGCCATAGACATTCGCAGGATGCAGATGGATATAGGATATAGATAAGATATAGGAAGAGATAGCATGGCCGGTTCCAGGAGACCGGACAGATGGAGAATAGATATGACAGAACAGGAACAATTGAGACAGTTAAAAGAGGAGTATGAGAATATGACAATACCCGAGGCGGGACGGGAACGGCTGCAGGCAGGCATCGACAGAGCCCGGATGGAGAAAAAAAGAGCAGAGCGGGCCAGAAGACGTTCCACGTGGACTGCAGTAGCGGCGGCAGCGGTTGTGCTGATCACTCTGCCCAATACCAATGGACAGATTGCCTATGCCATGGAAAATATTCCCGTGTTGGGAGGTTTCTTCCGACTGGTGACGGTGCGGCAGTACAATTACAGTGATGAAAACCATGATGCGGAGATTGAACTGGCACAGATCACCTATGGAGAGGATACGGGGGAAGGTATTCCCGCGGGAGAAGGTTCTCCAGTAGGAGAAATGGCAGTGGGAGCAGCGGCTCCGGAAGGAATGGATGCCGGAAGTACGGAAGGCACCGGGAAGGAGGCCGCCACGGCAAAACTGTCGGAGGACGGTGTGCAGGAGATCAATCAGGATATGGAGACCACGGTAGACGAGCTGATCCGCCAGTTCGAGGATACCTTATCAGAGGAAGGGTATCATGGATTGCATGTGTCTCAGGAGGTTGTTACGGATAATGCACAGTATTACACTGTAAAATTGAGCGCTCTGGAGACGGAAGCCAGCGGCTACGAGCATAATCAGTTTTATACGATCGATAAACAGACAGGAAATGTGGTGGCACTGGCGGATTTGTTTGCAGAGGGAAGCGATTATATCTCCGTGATCAGTGAGAATATTAAGACCCAGATGCGGGAGCAGATGGTGGCGGACGAAGGTGTGATCTATTTTCTGGATGATGAAGACATGCCGGAATTCAACTTCCAGAGTATTACGGAGCAGACGAATTTTTATTTTAATGAAAGTGGAGAACTGGTCATTGCCTTTGACGAATACGAGGTGGCTCCCGGTTATATGGGAGCCCCGGAATTTGTGATCCCGCAGAAAGTGACGGCAGGACTTTTAAAGTAGACAAAAGAATATCTAAAAGGGAAAACTCCCGCATATCATGAAACAAAAAGATATGCGGGAGTTTTTTATGCCATTGATCGTGTTGGATGCGGGTCACGGTGGTGCGAACCCGGGGGCCACATATAATGGAAGAAAGGAAAGCGAGGATGTTCTGGCGCTGACACTGGCGGTGGGGAGTATTTTGGAGGAAAATGGAGTGGATGTGTATTATACCAGAACCACGGATGTCTACGAGTCCCCGTACCAGAAAGCACAGGAGGGAAACGAGGTGGGAGGAGACTATTTTGTCTCGATCCATCGGAATTCCAGTCCTTATCCGAACCAGTACAGTGGCGTGGAGAGTCTGGTCTACAACCGCTACGGGGCGGCGGCCCGGATGGCGTACAATATCAATGCCAGACTGGAACAGGCGGGGTTCGTGAATCTGGGAGTAAACGAGCGGCCGAATCTGGTGGTGTTGAACAGCACGAATATGCCGGCGGTGCTGGTGGAGGTTGGATTTATCAATACGGATGCAGACAACGAACTCTTCGACAGCCGGTTCGATGAGATCGCCCGTGCCATTGCTGATGGAATTCTGGAGAGTGTTCAGCCCACACTACATTCATAAAAGCGTCTGCTGCGCAGCCGGCGCCGCTTTGGCGGCTCACCTTTTATTTCATTTGCGTGGAGCTCCGCTCATAGAATACCACAAACGAGACTTAGAATGCGAGCATCCTAAGTCTTGTCTGCGGCATCCTATGGCTGAACTTTTTACCTAAACCTTACAAATATCTTACCGTACTGCGATATTATGTGAATTTCCTTCATGCTAGGATAAATACGTAATCGAGAGAAAGAAAACAAACAACATGGAGGAGAATTATTATGAGAGTAAGACACAGCAAATTATTGGCTCTGGTAGGAGCAGGAATATTGGCAATCACAACACTGGTTGCCTGTGGTAACAGCGATACAGCCGCTACAGCAGAATCTTCTGCAGCAAGCACCCAAGCTGAGAGCAGCGTGGCAGCAAGCACCGAGGCACCTTCCACAGAAGCAGCTGCAGATCTGTCCGGCAGCATTTCCATGGTAGGAAGTACTTCTATGGAGAAATTAGCCAATGCACTGAGCGAAGCTTTCATGGAAGAATATCCCGATGTAACCGTAACCGCTGAGTTCGTGGGATCCGGCGCGGGCATCGAAGCAGTAACCAATGGAACCGCAGATATCGGTAACTCTTCCAGAAGCTTAAAGGATGAAGAAAAGGCAGCAGGCGTTGTAGAGAACGTAGTAGCTATCGATGGTATTGCAGTATGTGTAGACCCTGCTAACGAAGTAGCAGATCTGACCAAAGAGCAGTTGACCAACATTTACAATGGCACAGTTACCAACTGGAAAGAAGTTGGCGGTGCAGATGAGCCTATCATCGTGATCGGTCGTGAGGCAGGTTCCGGTACCAGAGGCGCTTTCGAAGAGCTGGTTGATCTGGTAGACGGCTGCAAATATGCAAACGAACTGGATAGCACCGGTGCAGTAATCGCAAAAGTAGCATCTACGCCCGGAGCTATCGGATATGCTTCCCTGGATGCTTTGGATGACAGCGTTAAGGCACTTTCCCTGGAAGGCGTAGAAGCTACCGCAGAAAACATCAAGGCCGGCAACTACTTCTTAAGCAGACCCTTCGTAATGGCTACTAAGGGTGAGATCTCCGAGCAGAACGATCTGGTACAGGCATGGTTCGACTTTGTACTGGGTGACGAAGGACAGCAGGTTGCTTCCGAAGTTGGTCTGATCACTGTAAAGTAAAAGCCTCACGCAGAAAAAGGAAAAAAGCGATGAATAGTGGAACACACGCTTCCGTAATGGGAAACAGAAAAAATAAAGCGGTCGTGGAAACTGTGGCACAAATAGTATTTACCATTTGTGCCTTCTTCGCCGTACTGGCGGTAGTTTCTATCACCTTATATATGATCATCAGCGGTACCCCCGCTATTATGAAAGTAGGTCTGGGAGAGATCCTGTTCGGCACGGAATGGATGCCAACGGCGGCAGATCCGAAATTCGGTATTCTGTGGGTTATCCTGACTTCCATCGTCGGTACGACGCTGGCTATCCTGCTGGGTGTGCCCATCGGCGTGCTGACGGCAGTATTCCTGGCAGAGGTGGCACCCAGACCCTTAGCTGCCATTGTAAAGCCTGCGGTAGAGCTGTTAGCCGGCATCCCTTCCGTTATCTACGGACTGTTAGGAATCTACTTACTGAATCCTCTCATGTATAAATTAGAAAGACTGATCTTCCAGGGATCCACGACACACCAGTTCACCGGCGGTGCAAACCTGCTGTCAGCCGTGATCGTACTGGCGATCATGATCCTGCCCACTGTGATCAATATCAGTGAGACTTCCATCCGGGCGGTTCCTGCAGGGATCAAATCCTCCTCTCTGGCCCTGGGAGCCTCCCATGTACAGACTATTTTCCGCTCCATCCTTCCGGCAGCAAAATCCGGTATCGTGACGGCTATCGTTCTGGGAGTGGGACGTGCCATCGGCGAGGCTATGGCGATCACACTGGTATCCGGTAGCAGCGTCAATGTGCCGTTGCCATTTAACTCCGTGCGATTCCTGACCACAGCTATTGTCAGCGAGATGGGATATTCTTCCGGACTGCACAGACAGGTGCTGTTCACCATCGGACTGGTGCTGTTTGTATTTATTATGATCATCAATATCGTACTGAATAAAATACTGAAAAAGGGGGCGGATGACAATGAATAAGGACACCTTATATGTAAAAAGAAAACGCCCCACAGACATGCTTTTGCTGGCAGCCATTTATGTCTCTGCCACACTGGCGGTGGCACTTTTACTGGGAATTATCCTGTATGTCTTCGTAAAAGGCATCCGCACCGTTAACTGGGCATTTTTAACGACGGTGACCAGTGCCAGAAAGCAGACCACCGGTATTGCGGGCAACCTGTTGAATACCCTGTACATCATCGTGATCACTCTGTTGATCGCGACCCCCATCGGCGTGGGAAGTGCCATTTACCTGAATGAATATGCAAAACCCGGCAAGCTGGTCTCCATCATTGAGTTCACCACGGAGACACTGTCTGGTATTCCTTCTATTATTTTCGGCCTGTTCGGTATGATCTTTTTCGGAGAGACTTTGGGCTTCGGCTATTCACTGCTCACCGGTTCCTTTACCCTGACACTGATGGTACTGCCCCTGATCACAAGAAATACACAGGAAGCATTGCGCACCGTGCCGGACAGTTATCGCACCGGTGCGTTGGGAATGGGATCCACGAAATGGCATATGATCCGGACGATCCTTCTGCCGTCTTCCATGCCAGGTATCGTCACCGGTATCATTCTGGCACTGGGACGTATCGTGGGAGAGTCTGCGGCCCTGTTGTTCACTGCGGGAAGCGACTACAAGCTGCCGAAGTTCACCGGAGTTTTCGGAGATAATCTGGCAAAGCTGGCTCACAAGGCCATGGAGTCTGGTGGTACCCTGACCATCGAATTGTATTTACAGATGCAGAAGGGACAGTATGATAATGCTTTCGGTATCGGTTGTGTTCTGATCATTATCGTATTGATCCTGAACCTCCTGACCAAGCTGGCGGCGAATAAGCTGAGACGAGAGTAAGAGAAATCACAAGAAGGAGAAAACATATGGCTAACAGTAAAATATCCGTGGAAAACTTAAATCTCCATTATGGAGAGAACCACGCACTGAAAGATGTAAATATGGAGATCGCAGACCACGCCATTACCGCATTTATCGGTCCCAGCGGCTGCGGCAAATCTACTTTTCTACGTTGCCTGAACCGGATGAATGACCTGGTGGACGGCTGCAGAGTCGAAGGAAAAGTAATTCTGGATGGAGAGGACATTTACGATAAGCGGGTGGATACCACACTGCTTCGTAAAAAGGTCGGCATGGTATTCCAGCAGCCCAACCCTTTTCCCATGTCCATTTATGACAACATCGCCTACGGTCCCAGACTGCACGGCATCAAGAATAAAAAGGAACTGGATGAGATCGTGGAGCGTTCTCTGCAGGGTGCCGCTATCTTTGAAGAGGTAAAGGATCGCCTGCACAAATCCGCGTTGGGACTGTCCGGTGGACAGCAGCAGAGACTGTGTATTGCCAGAGCACTGGCAGTATCTCCGGAGGTACTTTTGATGGATGAACCCACCTCCGCACTGGACCCGATCTCCACGCTAAAGATCGAGGAACTGATGGAGACACTGAAGAAAAAATACACCGTGGTCATCGTAACCCACAATATGCAGCAGGCAGCCCGTGTGTCGGATGACACCGCATTTTTCCTGGTAGGGGAAGTCATAGAGAAAAATGCAACCTCCGAGATCTTTGCAAGACCTCAGGACAAACGGACAGAAGACTACATCACCGGACGGTTTGGATGATTTTGGATGAGAAGATAGGAGGAATGGGAGATGTCACCCAGAGTATTATTTGAACAGGATCTTGAGACTTTGAAAAATAAAGTATCTGAGATGGGAGAGCATGCGGAGATCAGTTATGACCGTATGGTGTATGGAATTCGTGAGAACAAAGAAGACATTCTGAAGACACTGTTGAATACAGATCATACCATGGTGGATATGCAGCGAAGTATAGAAGCTATGTGTCTGAGCCTGCTGACCAGACAGCAGCCGGTGGCCAGAGATATGCGTCTGGTATCCGCAGCGCTGAAAGTGGTACCGGATATTGAGCGGATCGGAGACCATGTGGCAGATATTGTGGAACTGTACCTGCGTATGGGCAACATGAATCCCGAAGGAAAACAGGAACATCTGTTGCTGGAGATGATGGAAGAAGCCAAGGAGATGATCCACAATTCGGTGGAGGCATTTGTGGAAGGTGATGAGGCAAATGCAAGAAAAGTAGTAGAACATGATGATGTGGTAGATGATCTCTTCAACGAAGTCAAAACGGAAATGATGCAGGCTATCAGAGAGCAGAACCTGGATGCGGATCGTGTGGTGGATTATCTGATGATGGCAAAGTATCTGGAAAAAGTGGGTGACCATGCGGTAAATATCGCAGAGTGGGCCATCTTCCGCATGACCGGAGATATGGGAGGTGCGAGATTGTATTAGGATTCGATAATCCCGGTAACGATGCAGAGCCCCAATTCGCAAAACTGCTCCTGCGGAGCGTTCCTTTTGCTCATTGAGGCTTGCTCGCCAAAGAACTATTGTCATATGCTCTTACAGATGCCAGCATCTGACGAGCATAGAACAATAGTTCATGGCTCTGCATCGTTACAACTTTACATAAATTTTACATTCACTGGTAACGCATTTTACATAAGCAAGATAAAGTGTAGATAGAAACCGAAAATGTAAAGTATGTTATGTAAAATGAGAGGATTAAAGTATGAGCTTTTTTGATTTACTGAAGATGGTAGGAGGACTTGCATTATTCCTGTATGGAATGAATCTGTTGGGTGACGGATTGTCCCGGGCATCCGGCGGACGATTAGAACGCATTCTGGAGAAACTGACTAACAACCCGTTAAAGGCAGTGCTCATGGGGGCGGTGGTCACCGGTGTAATCCAGTCCTCCTCCGCTACCACTGTTATGGTAGTCGGATTTGTCAATTCCGGTATTATGAGCCTGAAACAGGCAGTAGGTATCATCATGGGTGCCAACATCGGTACCACGGTGACCTCCTGGATCTTAAGTCTGACGGGCATTGAGAGCGATGCTTTCTGGATCCGTATGCTCAAGCCCAGTTCTTTTTCCCCGATTTTAGCGATCGTGGGTGTGGGTATTTTACTGTTTTCCCATAAAGACAAATTAAAAAATGCGGCAACCATCCTGGTGGGCTTTGCAATTCTGATGTTTGGCATGGATTCCATGAGCGCGGCAGTTTCACCGCTGGCAGAGGTACCGGAGTTTACCAATCTGCTGATCGAGTTCCAAAATCCCGTATTCGGTGTGCTGGCAGGACTCATTCTCACAGCGGTGATCCAGTCTTCTTCCGCATCCGTAGGTATTTTGCAGGCACTGTGCATGACCGGAGCGGTAAGCTTTGGCGCAGCAGTTCCCATTATCATGGGACAGAATATCGGTACCTGTGTTACCGCCATGATCTCCGGTATCGGTGCTTCCCGCAATGCAAAACGTGCGGCTCTGATTCATCTGTATTTTAATATTATCGGAACGATCCTGTTCCTGGGAGTGTTCTATACGGTCAATGCCATTCATCCCTTTGCTTTTCTGGGAGAAGTGGCAACACCTTTTGGAATCGCAGTAGTTCACAGCTGCTTCAATATCGCGGCTACGCTGGTATTGCTTCCCTTCTCCAACGGTCTGGTGAAGCTAGCCTGCCTGACGCTGCCGACCCATGAGGACGTGAAGGAAATGTCCGAGACAGACAAGACTTTAAGCTTACTGGATGTACGTTTCCTGGAGAAGCCTGCCTATGCCGTAGAGCAGAGCAGACTGGTGGCTTCTGTGATGGCGGATAAGTCCATGGAAGCCATGGATCTGGCTATGGAGCTGCTGCATAATTTCGATGAGGCGAAAGCAGAGCAGGTGGCACAGATGGAGACGGATGTGGACCGCTTCGAGGATGAACTGGGAACCTATCTGGTGAAATTGAGTTCCAAACAGCTTTCCAATAAGGATAGTGAGACTTTAAATACGATTCTGCACTGCATCGGCGATTTTGAGAGAATTTCCGATCATGCCCGCAACATCAAGGAAGCGGCACAGGAGATGCATGACAAGCAGCTGGTATTCTCCGAGAAGGCGCAGGAGGAACTGAAGGTATTCGAGAGAGCGGTACACGATGTGCTGGATCTTACCATGACCAGTTTTAAGAACGGAAATCTGAATCTGGCAAGACAGGTGGAGCCGTTGGAGGAAGTCATCGATGGACTGAGCCTGGATGTGAAGCAGCGCCATGTACGCAGACTCCGTAAGGGAAAATGTACCATTGAACTGGGCTTCATCTTATCCGATGTCATTACGAACTTTGAGCGTGTCAGCGATCACTGCTCCAATATTGCAGTCTGTCTGGTACAGGTGAATGAGGATGAATTCGATACCCACGCTTACCTGGATGAACTGCGCCAGGAAGATAACAAGGACTTCCAGAGCAAAGTGCTGGCATGCCGTGAGAAATACCAGTTACCGCCCACAAAGCAGGAACGTCTTGCGGAAAAGAATGCAAAACTGCTTGCGGAGTGAGGATTTACCGAGGTATAGTTAAGAAGAGAAAGCACAGTCAGAGAGGAGTGCTGTGAGATGGCTTTGATCTATGTAGTAGAGGATGACAAAAATATTCAGGAGATCGAGACCTTTGCCCTGGCCAATGTGGGCTATGAGGTAAAAGGTTTTGATTCCGCCATGGATTTCTATGAGGCGCTGAATGATACCACACCGGATCTGATTTTATTAGACATCATGCTGCCGGACGAGGATGGTCTGAGCATTGTGAAAAAGCTGCGTACCAGACAGGACACGGTGCTGGTGCCGGTGATCATGGTCACGGCGAAGACCACGGAGATCGACAAGGTCAAGGGACTGGATCTGGGGGCAGATGATTATATTACGAAGCCCTTCGGTGTCATGGAACTGATTTCCCGGGTAAAGGCAATGCTCAGGAGAAGTCAGAAGAGTCAGGAAAAAGATAAGGTGCTGAAGCTGGGGAACATTGTGCTGGACCGAGAGAAACATTCTGTCACGGTAGGCAAGGAACCTGTGGAGTTGACCTACAAAGAATATGAGCTGTTAAAGCTTCTGATGACCAATGCGGGCATTGTGACCACCAGAGAACTGATCCTGGACCGCGTCTGGGGGATCGATTTTGAGGGAGAATCCCGGACGTTGGACATGCATATCAAGACGCTGCGGCAGAAACTGAAGGAAGAGGGCAGTCTGATCAAGACCGTGCGTAATGTGGGATACATTATGAACGGCGAGAAAGCGTAACAGAAGATGAAGAAAAAGATTAACAAAATGATGATCCTCATTGCCACGGTAACGATTTTGCTTACCATGGTACTGATCACAGTCGTGTATTATGATCTGTTCCGCAGACAGGTGCTGGAGGATCTGAAAAGCTATGGTTCCCTGTTAAAAAGCTGTTCTTCGGTAGAAGAGATCAAGGAAAACGGAGTGCCGGTGGAATCGGATCTGCGATTGACGCTGATCGGCAGTGACGGACAGGTATTGTATGATAATGAGGCAGATTCTGTGGCCATGGGGAATCACGCTTCCCGTCCGGAGATCCAGGAAGCCATGCGGGACGGCGAAGGTGAAGCAGTCCGGAATTCCGAGACCTTGTCCCAGTCCACCTTTTATTATGCCATCCGCCTGGAAGATGGCAGCATCCTGCGACTGTCCAAGGATGCCAGAAGCATTTACAGCATTTTCAGTCAGGCGCTGCCCATGATGGTGGGGATCTTTGTGGTGCTGCTGGTGCTGTGCATGGTGGCGGCCAGAGTGCTGACCACGAAGCTGGTGGCTCCCATTGAGAAACTGGCACAGAATATCGGGGAATGTACAGAGATGCAGACCTATGAGGAACTGACACCGTTCATGACCATGATCCGCAAACAGCACGAGGACATTATGAAAAACGCCAGAATGCGTCAGGAATTCAGTGCAAATGTATCTCACGAACTGAAGACTCCGCTGACATCCATCTCAGGATATGCGGAGCTGATTGAGACCGGAATGGCCTCCGAACAGGATACGGTGCGTTTTGCTCACGGGATTCATAACAGCGCAAATCGTCTACTTACATTGATCAATGATATTATTCGTTTGTCAGAGCTGGATGGCACGGAAGAGGAAGCGGATATGGAACTTCTGAATCTGCATGAGATGGCGAAAAATTGTGTGGAAATGCTGAAAATGAGTGCAGAGAAACACAATGTGACCATAGCGCTGAACGGCACGGAATGCTATGTGACAGCCAATCGCCAGATGATGGAAGAACTTTTATATAATCTGTGTGATAACGCGATCCGGTATAACAATCCGGGAGGAAGTGTGGATGTACAGACCTACTCCAGAGAAGGACATACCAATCTCGTGGTAAAAGACACCGGCATCGGCATCTCCAAGGAGCATCAGGAGAGGATCTTCGAGCGCTTCTACCGTGTGGACAAGAGCCGCTCCAAATCCACCGGCGGCACGGGACTGGGCCTTGCTATCGTAAAACATATCATCGCCAAGAGCCACGCTGAACTGGAACTGGAGAGCGAACCCGGAAAAGGAACGACGATACGGGTGATTTTCTGAGAACTTCGAGTTCAAATTTTCTAAGACTTCATTCGAGAGAGTGGAGTCTTTTTTACGCATGATATTCCGCCAGCAGCTGTTTCGCATAAGCAACACAGTCTCTGTGCAGAGCAAATTTTTTGCCATCGCACATGATGACTTTGCGGAAGCCTAGCTTCTCCATGTATCTGCCGTTAAGGATCGTCTTGACGGTGGGAGCGAAGAAGGTAGGGTGGTTCTCTATCTGGGAGAACAAATTGATAGCGGTGGTGGCTACTTTTACGGTGCGACCGTCCTTCAGGGTGACGATGACATTCCGGCCTTCTTCTTCGGCGTAGAGGATGTCCGGTTCGGTGACATAGACGGTATCTTCATCCTCTCGAAGCTCTATGAGAGGAACTGCCTTAGACATAATATCCAGAGCATGGTCAATACTCTGTCCCAGTTCCGCTACTTTGATGGGCTTGTCCAGAAAAATAACATTTTCCGGATAGGACTGTGCTCTGTAATTGATCTTGGAACAGCACATGACGATGGGTGCGTTCACCCCCTGGGCAATCAGCGCATTTGCCACTTCTGTGCCGGTGATGCCTTCCGTCAGACACATATCAATATAGAAGGCATCGTATTGCATGGGATTGGACAGCAGTGAGGTAGAATTACCGAAAGAATCGGTATAAATGATACCCGTAGACGCTGCTCTTTTGTCGGATTCCCGCTTTAACAGACGCTCCAGCTGCTTTCTGTCGGCTACATTATCATCACACACTGCTATATGCATATCGATACCTCCCAGACTTTATCTCATATAAAAGAAGTATAGCATATTTCCTATTTGAATAAAAGGGCAAAAAGCAGTACCTGTACCACCAGGATCGCCGGCATTCCGTACTTGAAATACCAGTGCTTCGTCTTATGACGGAAGTGCTGCATTCCCAGAATACATCCCAGACTGCCACCCAAAAGCGCCGTGAAAAAAAGAGAAGCCTCCGAGATGCGCCAGGCACCCCGGATGGCTCTTTTTTTATCGACACCCATGATCACATATCCCACAACATTGATGATCACCAGATACAGGATCACCACAGTAATTATAGTCTGTGCAGTTATCATAGACACCTCATTATTTTAATTCTTAGTTACCAAGTTTCTTCTCGTTCTCCTGTAACTTCATGGCACGAACCTTCAGGGACAGACCGAACAGATTGATGAAGCCTTCTGCATCGTGATGGTCGTACAGGTCACCGGTGGTAAAGGATGCCAGGTTCTCATTGTACAGAGAGTAAGGAGAAGTGGTTCCGGCTTTGATGATGTTGCCCTTGTAGAGCTTGAATTTCACTTCACCGGTTACATATTCCTGGGTCTTCTCGATGAATGCCTGCTCAGCCTCACGGAGAGGAGTGAACCATTTGCCTTCGTATACCAGACTTGCGAACTTTGCACCCATTTCTTTTTCGAATGCGTAGGTGTCACGGTCAAGGATCAGCTCTTCCAACTGCTGGTGGGCCTCCATCAGGATGGTACCGCCGGGAGTCTCATAGACACCACGGGACTTCATGCCAACGACACGGTTCTCTACGATATCTACGATACCGATACCGTGCTTACCGCCCAGCTTGTTCAGGGTACGGATGATATCGGAGACCTTCATCTTCTCACCGTTAACGGAAGTGGGAACACCCTTTTCAAAGGTCATGGTCACATATTCACCCTCATCGGGAGCCTTCTCGGGAGTCACACCAAGTACCAGCAGATGCTCATAGTTAGGCTCGTTGCCAGGATCTTCCAGTTCCAGACCTTCGTGGCTGATGTGCCAGATGTTACGGTCACGGCTGTAGGAAGAATCGGTGGAGAAAGGAAGATGAATGCCATGAGCCTTGCAGTATTCGATCTCGGATTCACGGGAGTCCATGTTCCATTTGTCGCTTCTCCAGGGAGCGATGATCTTGATATCGGGAGCCAGAGCCTTGATGCCCAGCTCGAAACGGATCTGGTCGTTACCTTTACCGGTTGCACCGTGGCAGATGGCTACAGCGCCTTCTTTTCTGGCAATCTCTACCAGTTTCTTGGCGATCAGGGGTCTTGCCATGGAAGTACCTAACAGATACTTGTTCTCGTATACGGCATGAGCCTGTACACAGGGAACAATATAATCATCACAGAATTCATCGATAACGTCTTCAATATACAGCTTGGAAGCGCCGCAAGCCTTTGCTCTCTCTTCCAGACCGTCCAGCTCCTCTGCCTGTCCGCAGTTTACACAGACGCAGATAACTTCATAGTCAAAATTCTCCTTCAGCCAGGGAATGATAGCGGTAGTATCCAGACCGCCGGAATAAGCCAAAACTACTTTTTCCTTCATGATAAAATCCTCCGTTTTATAGTGTGTATGATGCCAGGGGCAAAAGCCCTGAAAATGCGATGTGCAAAGCACGAAGCAATCTGTAAGTATCAGATGCCAGGATCGTGTGTTACGCTCTGACAATTACTATACAACATTATAATCGCAAAAGCAAGCAGAAAAGTTGCATAAATAAATCAAAAATATGAATAAAACAAATTAAAATATGCACATAAATGCATAGAATGAAAAATATACAGTATATTTATGCATAAAATATGCTATCTGATGCATAGTACGGTAACGACCATATAAGATGCGCCGGAATCGTCAAAAGTCAGTCGCTGATCTTTTCAATTCCGGAGATATCGCTGTCGATCATCAGAGAGTAGTTCGTATAATAGACCACGAAGCCAGGCTTGGCACCGGCCGGCTTTTTGACCTGTTTTTTCTGGACATAGTCGATCTCCACCTTTTCCTGATCCCTGCCCTTGGAATAGTAGGCAGCAAGCCGGCCGGCCTCTTCAAAAGTCCGGTCCGGCAGTTCCTTCCCTTCGGTCTTTACCACTACATGGGAGCCGGGAATACCTTTGGCATGGAACCACCAGTCATTTCCGTTGGCGAATTTGAAGGTCAGTTCATCGTTCTGGAAATTATTTTTTCCCACATAAATATGAAATCCGTCGCTGCTCAGATAATGGAAGGGCTTGCTGGTGATCTTTGCTTTTTTCGTGCCGCCCTTTCTGCGGATGTAGCCGCTCTGGGTCAGTTCCTCCTTGATCTCCACCAGATCTTCCTCTTTCAGGGCGATATCCAGGGCCGTGCTGATGGTCTCCAAGTGGTCGATCTCTTCTTTTACCTGAGTAGTCAGTTCGGACAATGCTTCATAAGTACGCTTTAGCTTTCCGTATTTGTCAAAATATTTCTTCGCATTTTCCGTAGCGGAAAGAGTAGGATCCAGGGGGATCGTCACCGGTTCGTTGGTATAGTAATTTACCGCCGTGAGAGATTTGTCACCGGGCTTTGCACTGTAACCGTAAGTATTCAACAGTTCTCCGTAGATCCGGTATTTTTCCCGCTTCTCCGTATCCTTCATCTGGGCCAGCTGCAGATCGTATTTTTTAATATCCCGTTCCAGAGCGGTCTGCACGATACGGCGCAGGTCAGAAGATTTCTGACGGATCCTGGTCAGGGTATTTTTCTCCGCATAAAAATGCTCCAACAGGGCGGACATGGAGGTGTAGGATTCCAGATGATCCGCTCCGGTGCTGTACATGGTCAGGGGAACCGCCGCGTATTCCACGGGGCGGGTGCCGGTGTAAGCGATGCAGGGGGAGAAAGTTTCTTCCTTGATAGAAGTGACCATTTTGGAGAAAACTTCATACAGGGCATGATGATTCTCTGCCGTCAATGCCGCGGTAGGGCGTTCCCCGTCGATGCCTGCCTCGTGGCACAGTTCCTGTGCCAGTACCGGGGAGATACCGGTGAAGCTTCCGTAGATTGCCTTGAAGACCGATTGAGGCTTGGCGGCAAGGGTTTCCCGGAAAGTAGTCTCGTCGCAGGTCAGGGCATCCAGTTTATCCTGGGTGTGGGCGATGAAGTAGGGCTTGCCGGGCAGGACTTCCCGGACACTGCTGACTGCGGCGGATACCCGCTTGATACTGTCAATGATGGTATTGTCATCGTTGCAGAAGATCAGGTTACTGTGTTTGCCCATCAGCTCCATGACCAGCGTCTTGTGGCGCAGATCCCCCATTTCATCCAGATGCTCAATATCGATATGCACGATACGCTCCAGCCCCGGCTGGGAAATGTTCACGATACGGCCGTTTTGTAAGTGCTTGCGCAGCAGCATACAGAAGTTGGGGGCCGTCATGGGACTGGGTTTGTTGCTCTCCGTCAGATAGATCAGGGGCAGGGAAGCGCTGGCGGACAGAAGCAGTCTCTTTTGTCCGGTGGGCTGCTTGATGGTCAACAGCAGTTCGTCGTTTTCCGGCTGGGCGATCTTATATAATCGTCCGCCGATAAGTTCTTTTTTTAATTCTGATATTACACAGGCAATGGTAACGCCGTCAAAAGCCATAATTTCCTCATTTCTGCTCTTTGGATCCGGGAAAAACAGACCATAAAGAGCCACAAAATAGATATGCTGCAAACGAAAGTACAGCATAGTTATTGTAACAGATTTTTATAGGAAAGAAAAGTACGCGGAAAACAGAATGAATATTATTCCACCATAATGCATAAAACCATAAAAATAGTATGAATATATGCATAAATATACACAACAATCCGAGAAACGTGCATAAAAATGAAAAAAGTAGTAGACATTTAGACAAAAAGTGGTATCATGGTGTCAGGGTCAAAAGGTCGAAAAGCCGTTCATGCTTGCATGATAAGGCTTTTGAACTTGTGACCCGCTAAACATGAGGAAGTAGCGATTTGCGTAGCAAATCAGCGGATTCCGAATGTTTACAGAATTGCGTGAGCAGCTTGCTGCGAAGCAATTCGTTGACACAAGTATGGCGGCGACAGAAGCAATTCGTTGACACAAGTATCGCGGTGACAGAAATAAAAAACGATGACATAAACAAGAGAGGTAGAAAAATGATCAGAGTAGGAATCATCGGAGCAACCGGTTATGCCGGAGGAGAACTGGTAAGGATCCTGTTAAACCACAAGGATGCCAAAATCGTATGGTACGGTTCCCGAAGCTATATAGATAAGAAGTATTATCAGGTATACCAGAACATGTTCCAGCTGGTGGAGGATATCTGCAAGGATGACAATCTGGAAGAACTGGCGAAGCAGGTAGATGTGATCTTTACCGCAACCCCTCAGGGATTTCTGGCGGGCCTTTTGACAGAGGAGATTCTCTCTCAGGTGAAGATCGTGGATCTGTCTGCTGATTACCGGATCAAGGATGTGGCCACCTATGAAAAATGGTACGGCATCGAGCACAAATCTCCTCAGTTCATTGAGGAAGCAGTATACGGACTCTGCGAGATCAATCGTGACAAGATCACGGAGAAGACCAGATTGGTAGCCAACCCCGGCTGCTACACCACCTGTTCGATCCTGACGGCCTATCCCATGGTCAAGGAAGGCATGATTGATGTGAACACCCTGATCGTGGATGCCAAGTCCGGTACCTCCGGTGCAGGAAGAGGCGCCAAGGTGCCCAACCTGTTCTGCGAAGTGAACGAGAACATGAAAGCCTACGGCGTGGCAAGCCACAGACATACCCCCGAGATCGAGGAGCAGTTAGGCTATGCGGGCAACTGCCAGGTGACCATTAATTTTACCCCGCACCTCGTACCCATGAACAGAGGAATTCTGGCAACCGAGTATGCAACACTGAAGAGAAAACCGGACGGTACACTTCCTACCTATGAGGAAGTAAAAGCTGTCTATGATAAATATTATGCAAACGAGAAATTCGTCCGTGTGCTGGATAAGGGCAGCTGCCCCGAGACCAAGTGGGTGGAAGGCAGCAACTATGTGGACATCAATTTTGTCATTGATGAGCGTACCGGCCGTATCATTATGATGGGTGCACTGGATAACCTCGTAAAGGGTGCCGCAGGACAGGCGGTACAGAACATGAACCTGCTGTTCGGGCTTCCTGAGAGCGAAGGCCTGGAGCTGGTTCCCTGCTTCCCTTAAAGCAGATACGGAAAGGATTAGAAAGGATAAAACACATACATGAACAAACAGTTTACGATCAAACCCATGACCATAGAAGATTATGACGGTCTGCATGCCCTCTGGATGACCATTCACGGCTTCGGTATCCGGAGCATCGATGATTCCAGAGAAGGTGTGGAACGTTTTATCAACCGGAATCCCGGCACCAGTGTGGTAGCCATCGGGGAGGATGGAGCCGTAGTGGGCGGCATCCTCTGCGGCCATGACGGACGACGAGGCTGTCTGTACCATGTATGTGTCAGAGAAGATTACCGAAGACTTGGCATTGGCAAAGCCATGGTCGTCCACTGCATGAATGCTCTGAAAGCGGAACATATCAACAAGGTCAGCCTGATCGCTTTTACCCAGAATGACATCGGAAACGCTTTCTGGAAATGCATTGGATGGACAAAGCGGGAAGACTTGAACTACTACGACTTTACTTTGAATGAAGAGAACATTACGGCGTTTAATAAATAGATGCCAGGATTGTGGAAGTGCGTAGCACGAAGCAATCCGTAGGCATCAAAGTCGGGGGCTTTTGACCCCGACATCATAAATAAAACGGAAGCGAAAGGAGATTATTCCAACATGAAACAGATCCAGGGCGGTGTCACCGCAGCAAAAGGCTTTGAGGCAGCAGGTGTGGAGGCTGCCATTAAATATCAGAATCGTAAGGATATGGCACTGATCGTGAGTAAGGCACCTTGTACCGTAGCCGGTACTTTTACCTCCAATGTGGTAAAGGCGGCTCCTGTACTGTGGGATAAGCAGATCGTGGAACATTCTGCATTTGCACAGGCAGTGGTAGTCAATTCGGGAATCGCCAATGCCTGCACCGGCAAACAGGGACTGGACTGCTGTGAAGCAGAAGCGAAATGTGCCGGAGAACTGTTGGGCGTGCCCACCGATGCCGTACTGGTTGCATCCACCGGTGTCATCGGTATGCAGATTCCCGTAGACAAGATCACCGCCGGCATCGAGAAACTGGTGGCAGCCAAGGCAGATACTCTGGAGGCTGGCTCCGATGCAGCCCATGCCATCATGACCACCGATACCATTTCCAAGGAGATCGCCATCGAGACACAGATCGGTGGCAAGACTGTGACTCTGGGCGGTATGTGCAAGGGTTCCGGTATGATCCATCCGAATATGTGCACGATGTTAGGTTTTGTAACCACAGATGTGAAAATTTCCAAGGAGATGCTGCAGAAGTGCGTCAGCGCAGATGTAGTGGATTCCTTCAACATGATCTCCGTGGATGGCGATACTTCCACCAATGATACACTGCTGGTGCTGGCCAACGGTATGGCTGGCAACGAGGAGATTACCGCAGAGGGCGAGGATTACGACAACTTCTGCAAGGCACTGCATGAGATCACCACATTCCTGGCAAAGAAAATGGCAGGAGATGGCGAAGGCGCCACAGCACTGTTCGAGACCAAAGTAATAAATGCAGTCAGCAAGGAAGATGCCAGAACTCTGGCAAAATCCGTGATCTGTTCTTCTCTGACCAAGGCAGCTATCTTCGGACATGATGCCAACTGGGGACGTATCCTCTGTGCACTGGGTTATTCCGGAGCCAAATTCGACCCGGAAAATGTGGATCTGTATTTTGAGAGCAAGAGCGGCAAGATTCATATCTTCGGTAATGGTGTGGCATGTGATTACAGCGAGGAAGAGGCCACGAAGATCCTCTCCGATCCGGAAGTTACCGCACTGGTGGATATGCATATGGGTGAGGCAGAAGCTACCGCATGGGGCTGTGATTTAAGCTATGATTATGTGAAGATCAATGCGGACTATCGTTCCTAAAAAAAGAACGACCGGAAAGATAAATGACAGGCGGATCACGGTATCTGCGGAAATGAGGATAAAAATGGAAAAAGATATGGAACAGGTAATGAAAAAAGCAGAGGTGCTGATCGAGGCGCTTCCTTACATACAGAAATTCAACCGTAAGATCATCGTGGTAAAATACGGCGGCAGCGCCATGAGCAATGAGGAATTGCAGAAAAACGTCATCAAGGACGTAACGCTGTTGAAACTGGTAGGTTTCAAGCCCATCATCGTTCACGGCGGCGGTAAGGAGATCAGCCGCTGGGTCGGCAAGGTCGGAAAAGAGGCAAAGTTCGTCAACGGTCTGCGTGTCACCGATGAGGAGACGATGGAGATCGCGGAAATGGTACTGAACAAGGTAAATAAGAGCCTTGTGACCATGGTGGAAGAGCTGGGCGTGAAAGCAGTAGGTGTCAGCGGTAAAGACGGCGGCCTGCTTCAGGTAGAGAAAAAATATTCCAACGGTCAGGACATCGGTTATGTGGGTGAGATCACCGGCGTGAATCCGGATATTCTCTTTGACATGCTGGAGAAGGATTACCTGCCCATCATCGCTCCCATTGGACTGGACAAGGATTATCACACCTACAATATCAATGCGGATGATGCGGCCTGCGCTATCGCAAAAGCAGTACATGCGGAGAAACTGGCATTTCTGACGGATATCGAGGGATTGTACAAGGACATCAATGACAAGTCCACATTTATTTCCAGACTGACAGCTTCCGAAGCAGAGGGACTGATCCACGATGGTTACATCGGCGGTGGTATGCTGCCGAAGCTGAACAACTGTACTTCTGCGATCCGCAACGGTGTAAACCGTGTGCATATTCTGGATGGACGTCTGGCACACTGCCTGTTGCTGGAGATCTTCACCAATCAGGGTATCGGAACTGCGATCGTATCCGATGAGGAGTGAAAAAAGTGTGCAGAATAAGCCTGGCAGCTTATTCCGCACCCGGCTATTTGTGCCGCAGGCGTCACAAAGTAGCCATTATCGCAAAACCAAATTAGAAATTTGGTTTGCGTTTCCTTGACGAAAAGAACGTCTGCGGAATGGAGAGGAAAAATGAGCGACACCATGAAAGAATATATTGCAGAGGCGGAAAAAGACCTGCTGCATACCTATAACCGGTATCAGATCGTTCTGGATAAGGGCGAAGGCGTACATCTGTATGACACCGATGGGAAAAAATATCTGGATTTCGTAGCGGGAATCGCTGTATTTGCCCTGGGCTATCAGAACAAGGCATACAACGATGCGCTAAAAGCGCAGATCGACAAGGTGATCCACACCTCCAATTATTATTACAACGTGCCTGCCATCGAGGCGGCTCGTAAGATCAAAAAAGTATCCGGCATGGATCGTGTCTTTTTCACCAATTCCGGTGCGGAAGCAGTGGAAGGTGCCATTAAGGCTGCCAGAAAATATGCGTATCTGAAGGATGGCTGTACCGACCATGAGATCATTGCCATGAATCACTCCTTCCACGGCAGAACCATGGGGGCTTTGTCAGTAACGGGCAATCCCAAGTATCGTGAGGCGTTCCAGCCCATGATCGGACATATCAAATTTGCAGAACTGAATGATTTCCAGAGTGTGCGGGATCAGGTGACAGACAAGACCTGTGCCATCATTATGGAGACTGTACAGGGCGAGGGCGGACTGCGTCCCGCTAATGAAGAGTTCTTAAAACAGGTTCGTGATCTGTGCGATGAGCGGGATATCCTGCTGATTCTGGATGAGATCCAGTGCGGCATGGGACGTACCGGTTACATGTATGCATGGCAGCGTTTCGGCGTGAAGCCGGACATCATGACTTCTGCCAAGGCACTGGGCTGCGGTGTACCGGTAGGTGCATTTATGATGACGGAGAAAGTAGCACAGCATTCTCTGACAGCGGGAGATCACGGAACCACCTACGGCGGTAACCCCTTAGCCTGCGCAGCAGTGGAAAAAGTGCTTGATTTATTCGAAGAGGACCATATAATAGAACATGTGAGAGAGGTGGCTCCCTATCTGGAACAGCGTCTGAACGAACTGGCAGACAAGTATGACTGTATCAAAGAACACCGTGGTGTGGGACTGATGCAGGGACTGGTATTTGACCATCCGGTAGGAGACATTATTAACGGAGCATTGGAGAAGGGATTAATTCTGATCAATGCCGGTGCGGACATTATCCGCTTCGTACCGCCTCTCGTGATTACCCGGGAAAATGTGGACGAAATGATTGCTATTTTGGACACCTGTATCGAATAAGAGGTTTAGGTGAATTTATGTTTTTGAAAAAAAGAATTATCGCTACAGCAGCTGTGATCGCCATGGCTGCTGCAGCTGTTTACGGAAGTACGCAGGAGATGAGTCAGACACAGGAGAGCGGAAGCGGACTGCAACTGTTTCGAGGAAAGGAGACAATCTATTGCTGGTATTCCGATGAGGCATTGTCCGGTTATATCAATGCGGCAGCAGTATCCTTCGGAGAACAGAACAGTGGAGTCCGTGTGATTCCCGTACTTACTTCTGACAGTGAATATCTGGAAGCTATCAATCAGGAGACCCTGCATTCCGATCAGATACCGGATATCTACCTGTTGAGCAGTGACTCTCTGGAAAAGGCTTATCTGGCAGGACTGGCATCGAAAGTGCCTGACACTGTGGGAATCTGCAATACAGACCATTTTTCCCAGGCGGCTCTGTCTGCGGTAACCTATGATCAGAAGCTGATCGGTTACCCGGTTTATTTTGATACCAGTGCGTTGGTATATAATGAAGATTATCTTCGAACCTGGGCAACCCAGCAGGCGGAGAAGGAACTGGCGGGAAGCAGTGAGAATGATGAACCCATAGGGGAAGGAGAAGAGATCATCGAGGAAGATTCTCTTCCGGAAGACCAGACCACGGAACAGGTGACAGCGGATGAGGCAGCGGTAAATGCGCTGGCAGAGCAGTATTTTGCGGAAGCACTTCCCTCCACAGTGGATGATCTGCTGAATATTGCAGATACCTTTGATGCACCGGAAGGTGTGGAAGGTGTCATGAAATGGGACGTGAACAATATTTTCTACAACTACTGGATCGTAGGCAACTACATGATCGTAGGCGGTGATCCCGGGGATGACAGAAATGATATTGATATCAATAATCCGGAGACCATTCAATGTCTGGAAGTGTACAAGGCACTGAACCAGTTCTTCTTTATTGAATCCGATACGGTGACTTATGATTCTGTGATCCAGGACTTTATCGATGGCAAGACCATGTTCACCATCGGAACCACGGATGTGGTCAAACGGCTGGAAGAGGCAAAAGCGGACGGCAGCCTTGCATTTAATTACGGAATTGCCCGTATGCCGGATGTCAGCGCCGAACTGCAGAGCAGATCTTTGTCTGTTACGGGAGCGGCAGTCATCAACGGCTATTCGGAACACAAAGAACTGGCGGACTGCTTCGCAGCGTATCTGGCAGAAGGATATGCGGACGGCCTGTATGAACGCTCCGGCAAAATGCCGGCAAGTCTTCAGGCGGCAGAGAATGCAGACAACGGTGCACTTATGATCTTTGCCGATGAGTATGCGGACAGTGTGTCATTGCCGAAGATGCTAGAGACGGGAAATTTCTGGATGCAGCTGGAAGTACTGTTTTCCAAGGTATGGAACGGTGACGACGTGACTACTCTGGTACAGCAGCTGGACGAGACCATAGCCGGACAGGTAGGTGGTACAGAGAACTAAAACTGTTACAATAAAATATGAATGAACGAACCGGTCACAGGATAGACTACTACTAAAAAGAAAAGGTGGTAGAATCCTATGATCGGTTTTTTGATTGCTTTAGTTTCCGGTGCGCTGATGAGCATCCAGGGAGTGTTCAACACCCAGGTGACGAAATCCACCGGCATCTGGACCGCCAGTGCATTTGTGCAGTTTACAGCATTGCTGGTATGTCTGGGGGCATGGCTGTGTACGGAGCGGACTTCATTCTTGAAGATAGCGCAGGTGGAGCCCAGATATATGCTTTTGGGAGGGGCTATCGGAGCCTTTATCACCTACACTGTGATCCGCAGTATGGATGCCCTGGGACCGGCCAAAGCGGTAATGCTTATTGTGGTCGCTCAGCTTGCTGTAGCATATATTATCGAACTGTTCGGATGGTTCGGTGTGGAGAAGCAGCCCTGGGAGTGGCGGAAAGCCATCGGCATGGCCGTGGCGATTGTGGGTATTGTGATTTTCAAGTGGAAATGATCCAGAGCTATCCTCGTAGCGGCAATTTTGCGAAGGGGTTCTGAATCGTTACCACAAATGCGAAAACGGCTTGTAAATTCCGTGCGATTCCAGTACAATGAAAGTTAACAGCATAGAGAGGCAATCCCCTGAAATTTTGTGAAGGAATCAGGAAAATGGAAAGGGGACTATGATGTTTTCGATAAGGTTTTTTAAAACAAAATATGCAGGTTTGATCGGAATGTTTTTCAGTCTGGTGATGTTCATGACCGGCTGTCAGAGGAAGGATGAGGCCATTGTGCTGATTCCATCCGGAGAAGATGTGGCGGAATTTCCCTCACTGGAAGCGGTGGAACAGGCAGCGGAGCCTGCAGGCAGCAGCGTGACAGTGCAGGAACCGGCAAAGGCTGAACCGCAGATGATATATGTCTATGTCTGCGGCGCAGTGCGGGATCCCGGAGTCGTGGAAGTGCCGGAGGGCAGCAGAGCGGAGGAAGCCCTGCGACTGGTCGGAGGTATGACAGCGGAGGCGGATCCTTTTTATGTGAATCTGGCAGAAACGGTGACGGATGGTCAGAAGCTGTATTTTCCAACGTTGGAGGAAGCGGAGACTCTGGAAGCCGAGGTAAAAGCGACGGCGGAGGGACTTGTGAATATCAACACGGCATCTGCGGAGGAATTGTGTGCGCTGCCGGGGATCGGAGCTTCCCGGGCGGCAGATATTGTGCGCTACCGGGAGCAAAACGGAGCCTTTCAGACGAAGGAAGACATTATGAAGGTATGCGGGATCAAACAGAACGCGTATGACAAATTGTGTGATAAGATCACGGTACAATGAGGGCTTATGCCGGGACCGTGAAGAGAAAAGTAAGGGATAGAGAGGTTAAGGAAAGATGGCAGGCAAGAAAGTGCTGGTAGTGGATGATGAGAAGCTGATCGTGAAGGGAATCCGTTTCAGTCTGGAACAGGACAACATGGAAGTGGATTGTGCTTATGACGGTGAGGAAGCATTGCAGATGGCGCATAACAAGGAATATGACATCATATTACTGGACGTCATGCTGCCGAAGCTGACCGGCTTTGAGGTCTGCCAGCAGATCCGCGAATTTTCCAATGTACCGGTGATCATGTTGACCGCCAAGGGTGATGACATGGATAAGATCCTGGGACTGGAATACGGCGCGGACGATTACATAACCAAGCCTTTTAACATTCTGGAAGTGAAAGCCCGGATCAAAGCTATCTTCCGCAGAATGGAGCCGAAAAAAGGAACCACAGAGAACACCGGTATTCTGGAAAGCGGCGATATGAAGCTGGATCGTGACGGCAAAAGAGCCTACATCCAGGGCAGGGAGATCGGACTGACGGCCAAGGAGTTCGAAGTGCTGGAACTTCTGATGCTGAATCCCGACAAGGTATACAGCAGGGAGAATTTGTTGAAGCTGGTATGGGGTACGGATTATCCCGGTGATGTGCGTACAGTGGATGTACATATCCGGAGACTGCGTGAGAAGATCGAGTCCAATCCCAGCGAGCCCAGATACGTGCATACCAAATGGGGCGTCGGGTACTACTTTAATAATAAGTGAGACTATGAGAACCGGCAAAGATAAGAGGAAATGATTCGCCATGCTTGCATGTAAGAATCAATTTCTCTTATCTTTGAAGGTGGCTCGAATAGAGCCACCGCCACGCAAATGAACAAAAGTAGCTGCGAAGCAGCGGAGAGCACGATTTATCGTGCGGTTTTGTGAATGGCGTGGAGAGGTTCGGAACTGAGGTTTTTATACTGTGAAAAAATGGAATAAAGAACGTTTCGCAACTATATGGGAAAAGCTGGAGAGCATGATCGCGCTTCGAAGTCTGCGGGCGAGGATCTTCCTGCTGACGCTGGTGATCGGCCTGGTGCCTTGTATTGCCATGCGCCACGGTATCGTGAGCAATTACGAGGATCTGGCGGTGGAACAGCGGACCACAGTGGTACAGAACCAGTTGATGATCCTGGCCAATCATCTGATCAGCAACAATTATTTAAGCAGCCATGGTGTCAGAGAGGACACCGGCAATTCCAGAGAAGTCATCAATGCGGAACTGGAGATGCTGTCCAATCTGTATGAAGGCCGCGTTATGATCATCAACAAGAATTTCAAGGTGGAAAAAGATACCTACGGCATCAGTGAAGGAAAGACCATCATTTCCGAGGAGGTCATCAAATGTTTTCAGGGGGAAAACATTTCCCATTATGACCCGGAGCACGGTTACATAGAAATGACCACTCCCATCATGGATACCACGGCAAACACTACGGACGAAAACGGAAAAAGGAATCCGGATGCCATCCGGGGCGTTATGCTGACCAGCATTTCCAATGACAGTATCGTAAATGCCAAGGAAGTGCTGAATCGTAAGGCGTACATTCTGGAAGTGATCATGATGGTGGCAATCCTGGCACTGGCTATCATACTGTCCAGAGCTTTGACGAGACCTTTCAACAGAGTCACACAGGCCATCAATGCGGTAAAGGAAGGCTTCAGTGATGAGACGATCTCTGTGCCAGATTATGTGGAGACCGTACATATCGTAGATGCGTTCAACCAGTTGTTGAAGCGGATGAAGGCATTGGACGATTCCCGACAGGAATTTGTGGCAAATGTGTCCCACGAGTTGAAAACACCCATGACATCCATCAAGGTATTGTCGGATTCCCTGCTAGCACAGGAAAATGTACCGGCGGAGCTGTATCGAGAATTCATGGAAGACATTGCTTCCGAGATTGACAGAGAGAACCAGATCATTACGGATCTGTTGGCACTGGTAAAAATGGATAAAAAGGTACAGGATCTGAATATTGTATCGTTGAACATCAATGATCTGACGGAACTGATCTTAAAGAGACTGCGGCCCATCGCCCGGAAGAAGGATGTGGAAGTAGTATTTGAAAGCGTCCGTCCTGTGGTGGCAGAGGTGGATGAAGTCAAGATGACCCTGATCATGACGAATCTGGTGGAGAATGCCATCAAATACAATAAGGATCATGGCTGGGTGAAGGTGATACTGGATGCGGATCATCAGTATTTTACCTTTGAAGTCAGTGATTCCGGAATCGGTATCCCGGAGGAGGCTCTGGCACATATCTGCGAGAGATTCTATCGTGTGGACAAGTCTCATTCCAGAGAGATCGGCGGAACGGGACTGGGACTGGCGATCACCAAGAGCGCCGTCCTGATGCACAAGGGATCCCTTACGGTGACGAGTACCGAGGGGCAGGGCTCCTGTTTCCTGGTGAAGATCCCGCTGACATATATCGCCTCTTAGACGGAGCTGTTGTAAGAAAGATTGTGTAGTTATGAAGAGAGTTAAAAAATATGTTTTGACCGGTATGTTTCTGATGTTACTGGCAGTCCTGACCGGCTGTGGCACGAGAGAGCCGGAGACCGGCAAAAAGATATCGGTGTATTATGTAAATACCGCAGAGACGAAGGTTGAGGTTCATGACCAGTATCTGAACACCAAGACACCGGAGGAACAGTTGGAAGAGACCATGACATTTCTCTCCACCACCCCGGAAAAGCTGGAATATAAGGCGCCTTTTGACATGGGATTTCAGGTTCTGGATTATGAAGTGGAAGACGGAAAACTTGTGATCAATGTGGATAAGGCATATTCCGAACTTTCGGTCACCACAGAAGTACTGGTGCGGGCGGCCGTTGTAAGGACACTGACGCAGCTGTCCAATGTGAAATATGTGACGATTACCGTGGAAGGCAGTCAGTTATATGACAATGCAGGGGAATTGGTAGGCTGGATGAATGCCGAGCAGTTCATCAATAATGACGGTAACGAGATCAACACCTATGAACTGGTGAAGGTAAAGCTGTATTTTGCCAATGCAGACGGTGATAAGCTGATCGCGGCCTACAGAGAAAAGCATTATTCCACCAATACTCCGTTGGAGCGATTCGTGGTGGAGGAACTGATCGCGGGACCCAGCGGACAGATTGAGGGTCTGTACCCGGTGATCAATCCGGAGACCAAGATCATCAATATCCTGACCAAAGATGGAATCTGCTATGTGAATCTGGATTCCAGCTTCCTGACCGTGGTGAACAATGTTTCCACGGAGGTAGCAGTTTACTCCATCGTGAATTCCCTGGTGGAACTGGATAATATCAATAAAGTACAGATTCTGGTCAACGGCGAAGTGCCATCTACCTTCAGCAATTCCACTTTTGAACGGAATCTGGATTATGTAACGACTTTGGAACAGTAAATTTTGAATTTATGCGGGACAGGACTGTTTTTGCGTTGGACTGTCGGAACAGTCCTGACTGTGGGCAGGCGGGATTGCCTGCGGAAGGGAGCTTAATGAGACGACCGCTTTTTATGGCGTGTCTGTGTCTCGTGATAGTGCTCGCCATAGGAAGAATACTGACGGGGGCAGACACCGGGGATGCCGGCGTACTGCCGCCTGACGGAAGTCCGGTGAGGATCACGGGACGGATAGACACAAGAACTTCTGAAACGATTATTCTGAAATCAATTTCTATTATTCAAAACGATCTAAAATATTCCTATTCTGGAAAATTACAATGTGAGTTGACAAACACGCAGGAGGTACAGAGCCTGAGACTGGGCCAGCATATTGTTCTGGAAGGCGTTTTTTCGCACTTCGATGCTGCGACCAATCACGGGGAATTTGACGTGCGGGCCTATTCTGCGGGAAAGGGCATCGGTGGCAGAGTGCGGAAAGCACAGGTTCTGGCAGCGGAGGAGGACTATAGCTTTTTGAGAGAAAAGTTGTTTGCCTTTCGAAGGAGATTACACGACAGACTGGCAAAGGTATTCCCGGAGAAAGAGGCTTCCGTTATGCAGACATTACTGCTGGGGGAGAAGGAAGAACTGGATGCGGAGGTAAAGGCGCTGTACCAGAGGAATGGGATCGCCCATATCTTAAGCATTTCGGGGCTACATATTACTTTGCTTGGGATGGGATGCTACCGGCTGCTTAAGAGACTGGGGGCTCCGGTCAGAGTGGCAGCAGCGGGAGGTGCCATGACACTGCTTCTGTACGGTATGATGGTGGGCATGAGTGTATCCGCCAGCCGTGCCATAGGAATGTATCTGCTGCAGATGTTGGGGATATTCGTGGGAAGGACTTACGATATGCTGACAGGTGTGGGGCTGTTGGCGGCATTGCTGGTGTTGCAGCAACCGGAGCGGCTTGGGGATGTGAGCTTTTTGATGTCTTTTGGGGCGGTGCTGGGGATCTGCTTGTTGACACCGGTGTTTGCCGGGGATGGTAGGGAAGATAATGCCGGTGTGGAAACGGCCAGTGGCGTGGTGGCAGGGCTTCTGACCGTGACAGATATTCTGGGTGATTCCGCTTACGAGAGGAACAAGTACCGGGAAGGCTGGCGGAAGGTGGTGTATGAAAGGCTTTGGCACATGGTGTCAGCACTTAAAAGCGGTTTTGCCGCCAGTGCCGGAGTTATTCTTTTTACGCTGCCCATACAGCTCTGGTTCTTTTATGAGATCCCTGTCTACTCGGTATTATTGAACCTGCTGGTGTTGCCCTTTATGAGCGTGGTGATGGCAGGGGGAATCCTGTCATTGATCCCGGGACTGGGAATTGCAGGGACGGTGGATTGTCTGATCCTGTGGTGGTATGAATGGATCTGCGAACGGTTCGGAGAACTGCCGGGAGCGGTATGGTGCGTGGGCCGCCCGGCAAAGTGGCAGATGATCGTTTATTATAGTGGGCTATTTGTGTTGATCATTGGCAGGAATTATGCGGAAAAATGGAAGCGACAAAGACTTTATGCAGCTTATGTGGCGGAAAATAATCATGGAGACGGACACCGCGCTGAAAGAGAAAGGCAGCGTCGGGAAACACGCGGAGTGGATGATAGCGGTAGGGGTAGAAAAAGAGAGAGTAACAGAAAAAAGATGCAGCACTCTGACAGGTACTCTGAAATATGTACCACCAGATGGCGGCATGTTTTAGCAAATTTTTGGTATACATGGCAGGGAGTGATGACATATAGGAGCGGAGTTATGTGCCGAATTGTAGCCGCAATGATTTTGGTATTAATAGTTGGTTTACTGACCGGCAATTTTGATCGGGGAAGCCGTGTGACTTTTCTGGACGTGGGACAGGGAGACGGTATCGTGGTGGAGACCGGGCAGGGGGCATATCTTTTTGACTGCGGCAGTACCAGTCGGAGGAAAATCGGTGAATATGTGTTGAAGCCTTATCTCAAGAGCCGGGGAATCCAGTCTCTACGCGGTGTGTTTGTATCGCACCCAGATGAAGACCATATGAATGGCATATTGGAACTGCTGGAGAACGGTGGAGAATGGGGAATTACCGTGGAGCAGATGTTTCTGCCTGCGATTACGGAAGCGGAGCGCAGGGAGGCTTTTGAAAAATTGCTTGTTGCCGCGGAATATGCCGGAGTACCGGTAAGTTACATAAAATGTGGCGATGAGATCAGGGATAGTCGACTCCGGCTGCGGTGTCTGCACCCGGAGGAGAATACGACCCTTGCGGATGCCAATGCCTATTCGGAATGCTTCTACGTGGAGGTATTTGCGAAAGCAGTGAAGTGGGGCGCGGCAGAGGGCATGGAAGTAAGTGGAGAGGGCGGAAGAGCTGCTAGCGAAGTTTACGGTGAGAACGGCAGCTTTGCTGCCGGAGTTACTGGTGAGAGAACCGGTCATGGTGATACCGGTGAAAGGAAAAACTTCGGCGTGGGTGCCGGGAAGCTAAGCATTCTCCTGACAGGGGATGTGGAAGGCGAAGGGGAGCAGCAGCTGACACAGGAATTGCAGACGTTGAAGACGTTACAGGAAGCGAAGACGTTACGGGCAGCGCAGGAATCACAGGCTTTGCAGAATGCGCAGAAATTGCAGGAACCGCGAGAACAGCAGGAGTTGTGGGAATCACGGAGACAAGAGGGCTTCAAGGTAGACATCCTGAAGGTAGCGCATCACGGCTCAGGCTATTCCACCAGTTCTGAGTTCCTTGCCGCCGCCGGCCCCGCTGCCGCCATTATCTCCTGTGGTCGTAACAATTCCTATGGCCATCCCCATGCTGCGACGCTACAGCGCCTGGAAGATGCTAAGGTCCCCTGGTACCTCACCACTGACTATGGAGCCCTGACAGTAACCGTCGATAGTCACGGAAACCGGCTGCAAGGGTATCTGAGAAGAAAATAAGCCGTTGGGGTTCTAGGTAGTTGGGGCGTGAGAGGAAGAAAAGTAAGAATAAGCCCCGGGGAAGTCAAGAATCCGGGGCGTGAGAGGAAGAAAAGTAAGAATAAGCCCCGGGGAAGTCAAGAAGCCGGGGCGTAGGAAAAAGAAAAGTAGAAATAAGCCCCGGGGAAATCAAGAAGCCGGGGCGTAGGAGAAAGAAAAGTAAGAATAAGCCCCAGAGAAGTCAAGAAGCCGGGGCGTGAGAGGAAGAAAAGTAAGAATAAGCCCCGGAGAAGTCAAGAAGCCGGGGCATGAGAGGAAGAAAAGTAAGAATAAGCCCCGGGGAAGTCAAGAAGTTGGGGCGTAGGAAAAAGAAAAGTAAGAATAAGCCCCGGGGAAATCGAGAAGCCGGGGCGTAGGAGGAAGAAAAGTAAGAATAAGCCCTGGAGAAGTCAAGAAGCCGGGGCGTAGGAGAAAGAAAAGTAAGAATAAGCCCCGGAGAAGTCAAGAAGCCGGGGCGTGAGAGGAAGAAAAGTAAGAACAAGCCCTGGGGAAGTCAAGAAGCTGGGGCGTAGGAGAAAGAAAAGTAAGAATAAGCCCCGGAGAAGTCAAGAAGCCAGTGTGCAGAAGGAGGAAAAGTGAAAACTACACGCGAAAATATAAAAAACAGAATAGAAGAAATTAATAAGGAATTAGAAAAGATAACAAAATTGGACAAAAAATTTCCGCAAGGAGAATTGCAATGCTTCAAAAATGAAAACCGCTACAAATGGAAAGTAAAAGAGGAAAATGGAATACGCTATCTTCCGAAAACCGAAAGAAATCAGGCAGAAATACTGGCATTGAAGAAATACTATGAGTATAGAAAAAAGGAATTGGAGAGTGAAGCAGCGGGATGGGAAGCCTACTTGAAGAAGACAGACAAGATGAAAATAAACTCCGAACATCTATTAAATCATCCGGAATATGGAAAATTGCTGGCTAAGAATTTCAGACCATTGGATAAGGAACTGGAGCGGTGGCAGGAGGAACCCTATGAAAAATGTACAAAGCATCCGGAAAATTTATTGGTACAAGGAACGCATGGGAAGATGTTGCGGTCTAAATCAGAAGCAATTATTGACAGAATGCTATATCAAAATAAAATACCGTTTCACTATGAAGAAAAACTGGTTTTGGATGGAATAATTTTATATCCAGATTTCGTGATACGACATCCCTTTACGGGACAATATTTCTATTGGGAGCACTTTGGGATGATGGATAATCCGGATTATTGCAATCATGCTTGTGACAAAATAAAGCTATATTGCCGACATGGTATCATTCCTTCGGTAAATCTGATTCTCACCTATGAAACAAAGCAGTGTCCTCTGAATGCAGACAAAGTAGAAATGATCTTGCAGGAATATTTTGGTTGTAGCAAATGGGATGCCGTGGTAGGATAAAACATATCAGTAATAGTAAAATAAGGGGGATATGCAAAATGAAGCACCTGATCATTGTAAAATTTAAAGATAATATATGGAACCGGGAGGATGCGGCGAGCAGGGAGATGCTTGCGGACATCAAGAAGATCTTCAATCGGACGAAGCAGATAGAAGGCGTTCATACGGTGAACATTTATGAAAATGTGACACCGAGACCGAACCGGCATGACCTGATGATCGAAATGGAGATGGATCCGGAGGCACTGCCTGTGTACGATGCTTCTGCGACCCATCAGGAATGGAAGGCAAAATACGGAGATGCTATTCAGTCCAAGACTATCTTTGATTATGAATAAAATTTGTAATCTTGCGAAGGGGAGGCAGCTATGGAAGAATTTGATATCAGAGAAGCTACACCGGAAGATGCGGAGAAGATCATCGCATATTTAGCGCAGGTAGGTGGAGAGACAGATTATCTGTCCTTTGGAAAAGAAGGGCTTCCTATTTCGACAGAAGAGGAAGAGAAATTTATACAGAATATAAATAAGGAGGAACATTCCGTTCTCTATGTAGTATGGAAAAATGGAGAGATTATCGGAGATGCCAGTCTAAGCGGATTTTCCAGAAGGATGAGCCACCGCGCCGAATTCGGAATCTCTGTGGTCAAGTCGGAATGGGGGCAGGGAATTGGCAGGGCGCTGTTACAAAAATGCATTATGTATGCAAAAGAACATACGATAGAACTGATCAATCTGGAAGTTCGAAGCGATAATATACGAGCTATTCATGTCTATGAGAAATATGGCTTCCGGAAAATCGGGACCTCGCCGGCATATTTTAAGATCGACGGCGAATACTACGATTTTGATTTGATGGTATTAGACCTTAGAAGGGAAAGACAGTAGCTATCGATATCGCTGCGGTCATCATCGCACAGACCATCGAAGGAGCAGGCGGCAATATCGGAGCAGAACTTCGTACAATGGCAGTACAGATGAATTAACACAAAAATATAGAGGACTACAAAGAGACCCAAAGAAACCCAAAGAAACCCAAAGCAACCCAAGGTGACCAAAAGAAACCCAGAGGACTACAAAGAAACGCAAAGAAACACAAAGGAGCCATAACACCATGGAATTTTTTGACATCGTAGATGAAAAAGGCATTCCCACAGGGGAGACCATAGAACGCACACAGGCACATAAAAAGGGTGTCCGCCACAGAACCGCCCATATCTGGATCATAAGAGAACAGGATGGGAAGGCACAGTTGTTATTGCAGAAACGCTCCGCTGAGAAAGACAGTTTTCCGGGGCGGTTCGATACCTCTTCTGCCGGACATATTCAGGCGGGGGATGAGCCGGAAGAGTCCGCAATCCGGGAACTTCACGAAGAACTGGGAATCCAGGCATCTAAAGAGGAGCTGCAATTCGCCGGATGCTTTGATATTCAATACGAAAAGGAATTTCATGGAAAAATGTTTCGGGACAACGAGGTTGCATTCGTCTATATGTACACTAAGCCGGTAGATGCTGCGAAGCTTATCCTGCAAAAAGAGGAAGTGGAGAGTGTGGAGTGGTTCGATATGGAGGAACTGGATGCCGCATTGCAGCCGCCTAGAGATCAGCGATTCTGCGTTCCCATGGAGGGATTCCAAATCGCGAAACAATGGCTGGAGAGCAGAAAATAAAGGTTGATCGCTTCGCATAGATAGTAGAGCCAGAGAAGGAGATCGCTGAGACGCTGATGGAGGCAGAAGAATTCCGACAGGCAGAGAGAAGATAGGTATGCGCAGGTGTACCTGGCAACAGATAAGTAAAGCATATAAGTGGACAATAAAAAAGAACTGTCTTCCTGGGAAGCCAGTTCTTTTTATTGCCAATATAGCTTAATATCTGATGAAATTACTTCACAGTCACGGAAGTGATGTGAGGGTTCACACCTTCGTACCAGTACAGGAAACCTTCCATATCGATGGTGTCACCGATCTTTAAGTTCTTTACTGCGTTGTAAACATCGGTGGTGTTGTCGCACAGATAAGACTCAACGGTGAAGGTATAGGTCTGACCATTCAGAGAAACGTTGAAGTACAGGTCGTTACCGTCTTCGCCGGAACCATCCCAGTTGTACAGGAAAGCAACATCGTTGCCGTCAGCATCCTGACCTGCAGCTTCTACAGTCATACCCTTGAAAGCTACGAACTGGTTCTGGTAGTTGATCAGATCATCGGTGCCTAACAGATCGGTCACATCGGTAACGGGAGCGATGTAGCTGCCCTCTTCGATCTCGAAGGTAGCACCTTCAGCAATCTCTACTTCACCGGACCACTCGGTCTTATAACCGGTTACTTTGATCTTGGTACCGGGTACCAGCTTAGCATAATCCTCTTCGGAACATACGGAATTGTAGATGAAGTAAGCACCATCCTGATCCTGGGTGTACAGGGTAGCCTTATCTTCCCACCAGGACTGTTTCGCCTGAACATAAGCCTCGATCACAACTTCGGAATCGAGATCAGCAGCCATGTACTCTTCGTAGGTCATAACACCCTCGGACTTCTCATCAGCAACAGCTTCAGCAGCCTCGGTAGAAGCTTCCGTAGCAGCGGCTTCGGTAGTAGCAGCTTCGGTAGTAGCAGCCTCGGTGGTGGCAGCAGCGGTAGATTCAGCAGCAACGTCTGCATTGCTGTTTCCACATGCAGCGAGAGACAGAACCAGAGCCATAGCCATGGTTAATGCAAGTGTCTTCTTTTTCATAATAATCCTCCATTCCTGCGCTTGTGGCGCATATGGGTCTGTGCAGATACACAGACATCTCCTCAATTTATCCGGCGCATTCAGACACCGAACAGTTCCATTATACCTGAAATGCAAGATAAATCAAGATTTTTTGCAAAAAGAGCCCCATGCGCAGGAAAATACCACCAGATATTATCTTACGAATGGGGCTGAAAAATTACTTCTTTCTGTTTTTTAAATATTCCCGCCCTACATACAGGAGGATCAGAACCCAGGTGACTGCAAGTGTGCTTAACAGGATCACGGAAGCCCGGGGCATGGCACCCAGTTCCTTTTTGCCGAAGAAGGCATCACTTCCCTGACCGAGACGGTACAGGCTTTCTACATCGCTGTAAAGCTTTTGCATGTAGGTATCATCCACAGTCTCTTTTCTGCGGGTGGACTTCACCACGTTTTCAATCAACTGTCCGGAAGCATCACGTAAGGATGCGGAACCGTTAAATACAGGTGTAACGAAGGTGTTGTCTACGTTGTCAAGCAACAGTTTGGAAGCCTCAATTTTCACCGCATAATGCGTACCGTTATCCGCACCGCATTCGGACAGATACTCCTGATACTCTGCGGAGTTCTGTGCCTTAGAGGTTACAGGTACATAGCCTTCTGTCTCGGAATAAGCAATCTGCACATCGTTGGTGAGCAGATACTGGGCAAACAGCCAGGATGCCAGTACTTCCTGGGAGTCTGATTTATTGAAGACGCAGACGGAAGGACCCTGGGAGATCATTTCGGGATGTTCCGGGTCAAACTGGGGAATCATCCGCACGGCGGTCTCAAACTGCACCAGAGAATCCTCGCTGATATCCGACAGCGGAGCGTCCGTACCCATCCAGGTGGCTCCGGCGGTGGAATCAATGGCAAAAATACATTGCCCGGCATTCAGGAAGTTCGCAGGATAACCGGAGATCTTGAAGGTGGAAAAGGCACCGCTTTTTACATGTCCGGCAATACCATACAGGAGATCCGTGGTAGTATCGTTGAAAAGTTCAATGCTGCCGTCAGCCGTGGAATATCCTGCGTTCTTTTGCTTTAACATCTGGATCATCATGTTGTCGGTGGACTTGTAGATAAACGGGATCAGTACATTCTGCCCATTGACTACATAGGTGCCGTCCGCATTTTGTACGGTGGCAGCCTCGGAGACCTCCCAGATGAAATCCCAGGTCAGTACATCCGGCAGAGTATATCCAAGATTTTCCACGTAGGTCTTATTCACGTAGCAGGCCTCGGTGGAACGCATGTAAGGAACGGCATAGTAATGACCGTCGATGGAGCATTCATTCAAAAACTGAGGAATGACTTCTTCTCTGGCAGGACCGTCATAGGCAAGCTCCGTGCCGCCCAGACCGTATTTTTCATCGGCAAACAGGTCATCCAGAGGAACTACGGTATTCTGCCCGGTGAGGTAGGTGGCAATGTGATCCGGGTAGGTGATGCAGACATTGGGTGTCGTATTGGTGGAAATATTGGTAATGACATCGTTGTAAATTTTGCCGTAATCCGTGTATAGATTCAGGTTCACCGTGATATTGGGATACAGGGCTTCAAAATCCGCAATGGCTTTCTTGTAGATTTCCGTCTGGGTTTTGTTGGTATCATTTTTCGCCCAGAAGGTGATCTCATAGTTCCTGGAAGTATCGAATTCCTCCGGAACGGTGAATTCCGGCAGGCCTTTCGAACCATGGCAGCCGGTCAGGGACAGAGACAGAGTGCCCACGGCACATAATAATGCCAGTTTTTTGCTGAATCGACTCATCCTTTGGTACCTCCTCTGGCAACGCCTGCCATGACTTTTTTACGGAATACGAGGAACAACACCACCAGAGGAACGGAAATCACGACCACCGCAGCCATCATGGCGGGGATGTTCTCTCTGCCGAAACCATTCTCACGGATCTCCTGGATACCGTTGGATACCAGATAGTAATCCGGATCATCGGTGATCAGTCTGGGCCACACATAGGAGTTCCAGCATTCAATAACCTTCAGGATCACGATGGTGATCAGCGTGGGTTTGCAGATGGGCACCATGACCTTGCGCAGATATCGCAGATCGGAAGTACCGTCTACCTTGGCGGCATAATACAGCTCGTCCGGAATCTGTGCGAAATTCTCCCGCAGCAGATAGATATAAAATACGCTAGTCACGGAAGGCAGGATCAGACCGGTGAAGGTATTGCGCAGATCCAGATTCGTGATGGTGGTGAAATTCGTAATGACCACCAGTTCATTGGGAATCATCATCAGAGATAAAAATAACGTAAAGATCAGATCTTTTCCGGCAAAGTTCAACCTTGCAAAGGCGAAGGCTGCCAGGGTGATGACCACCAGCATGATGGCAGTGGTGACCACGGTGAAAAACAAAGTGTTCCACAGGTATCTTCCCAGAGAAACAGTGGTAAAAGCGTCCACGTAGTTCTGCAAAGTGGGAGACAAGGTGAAAAACTTCGGAATATATTCTGCATTATAGGAGCCGTAGCTTTTTACGGAGGTCAGTACCATCCAGTAAAAAGGGAACAGTACGATCAGTGCCCACAGACACAGAAAAAAGTAGACGATCCCATTGCGGATATTGCCGCGGATCCGGGTGCGTTTCTCGATTTTTTCATAATCAGATGTAACATCAGACATCACAAAGACCTCCTTTCTTATACATAGTGGACATGCTTTTTGCTGACCAGCAGATTGATGCAGGTGATGGTCAGGACGATGGCAAACAGCAGGATCGCCGCTGCGGAAGCATAGGAAGGATAGCCGCCGCTGTCACCGTAGAGCATATCGTAGACGTAGCCGACAATGGTATTCATCTCTGCGGCATTTAAGTTCGTGCCGAACAGCGCCACGGCATCACTGTAGGCTTTGAATGCGCCGATAAAGCCGGTGATGATCAGGTAGAATACCATGGGGGAAATCATGGGCAGTGTGATCTTCGTGAACATCCGGAACCGGGAAGTGCCGTCCACTCTTGCCGCATTGTAATACATGGGGTTCACACTGGCGAGAGCACTGGTCAGGATCAGGATCTTAAAGGGCATAACGATCCAGATGGTGTAAAAGCACAGCACGAACATTTTCGCCCAGTAGGGTCCGTCGATGAAATCCACGGAGCTGCCGCCGAAAAACTGGATCAGCAGATTGATCAGACCGTCGGAGTAAGGAGTTTTTTTGAAAAGAATCATGAAGACCAGACCGACCGCCAGAGTATTGGTCACATAGGGCAGGAAAAATATGGTCTGGAACAGATCCCGCAGCGGTTTGATGGAGCTTAAAGCAGCGGAGATCAAAAGCGCCAGTCCGGTGGAGACCGGAACGGTGATGATGACCAGAATAAAGGTATTTTTCAATGCCTGTAAAAAGTACGGATCGTGGAGCACATAGGAGTAATTGTATATGCCTACGCCGTAAAAGGTCTGGGATGCGGAATTGTAACCCTCTTCAAAGGAGTACACGAATACGTCGATCAGAGGATAGATCATAAAAGCACCCAGAAACAGGAATGCCGGCAATAGATAGAGCCAGGCTTTCAGATTTTGTTTTTCCATAAGAAACCTCAATTCTTTCTGCAGCCCATGAATAGCGCCGGACTACAGAATCGGATAAAATATTAAAAGCGGATGCGTTCTTCGGTGTCGGTGCAAAAGAGGAATACTTTTGTGGGTTTTAAGGCGAAATGCACTTTTCCGGTGGGAAGAGATTTCCCTTCGTCGGCATCAATAATGGAACGGATGGTAGCGTTCTGGGACTTTTCATGGGTGGAAACAATGCTCACATCCCGGCCCATGACCTCCAGACGCACCAGATCGCAGGAGAGCGGTCCGTCCTCTTTTAAGATGAAGCCTTCCGGGCGGATGCCGACATGCACGGGCTGGTCCGCTACTCCGGGAGTGGACAGGACAGCCTCGGAGCCAATGTATAACTGCTCATTTTTTACCTCACCGGAAAATACATTGATGGGAGGCGTGCCGAGGAACTTTGCAACGAACAGATTCACGGGATCATCGTATACGTTCTGGGGCTTGCCGATCTGCTGTACGATACCGTCCTTCATCACGACGATCATATCGGAGATGCTCATGGCTTCGTCCTGATCGTGGGTAACGAAGATGGTGGTGATCTGTGTCTCCTGCTGGATCCGGCGGATCTCTTCTCTGGTCTGGAGACGGAGTCTGGCATCCAGATTTGAGAGGGGCTCATCCAAAAGAAGAACGCGAGGCAGCTTGACTAAGGCTCTGGCGATGGCAACACGCTGCTGCTGACCGCCGGAGAGCTCATTGGGTTTGCGCTCTAACAGGTGGTCGATCTGTACCAGCTTTGCTGCTTCCAGCACGCGCTTGCTCATCTCTTCTTTGGAAAGCTTGTCAGCACCCTTCAGGTTCTCTAAGGGGAACTGAATATTTTTCTCCACAGTGAGGTGGGGGTAGAGGGCATAGTTCTGGAACACCATGCCGACACCGCGGTTCTCGGGAGGAAGTCCGGTGACATCATCTTCGCCGAAAAAGATTTTGCCATCGGTGGGTTTCAGCAGACCGCAGATCAGATTCAGGGCAGTACTTTTGCCACAGCCGGAGGGACCTAAGAGTCCGATCAGCTTGCCGTCGGGGATCTCGAAGTCGAAGTCATTCACGGCAATGACATCCTCGCGGTTCTTCCTGCCGCGGACAGGACCGCGGGCGGGGAATTTCTTGGTCAGATGCTGTAATACGATTTTCATGTGTATATTTCCTTTCTTATAATGAATTCAAAATAAGTCGAACAGTTCAGTCCGCGCCATTCGCAAAGCCGCGTTATCACGCTTTTACGTCACTTCGTGACTGCCTTTGCTCATAAATTGGCGCTCTGTGCATGAATATATTCGTTCACAAAATCATGCGAGCATGATTTATGTTCTCGGATATATTCATGACTGAACTGTTGCGCTAAATCCCATAGGAGTCCTTCAAAATCGCAAATGATTTTCAGATTCCATAGGAATCTTTCAAATCATTCGATATATGATCCAGGTCGGGGTATACGAAGCTTTCGGAGATGCCGAATACCCGCAGGCTTTCAATAAAGTATTGTTTCCGCCCGGAGGGAATAATGATCTTATACAGCATATTTTCATCGCAGATGTCTTCCAGACGTTCCAGAGAGTTATGTACGGTGAAGTTGGAGTACTGGGAATACATGCGGAGGTTGTTTTCCGTGGAGCTGCAAGCCAGGATCTTGTTTTTCAATTCCGGATTGTGGTGGTTGTGTTTGAAGGCGGGCAGCAGCATTTCCTGGGTGGTGTCCGCATCAATGGGATAGATGCAGTTGCCGAAGCCTTCCTTCTCGTTCAACAGACCCGGTGTCAGTACCCAGACGCAGGCATCGGTGTCCGGAGTCTCCCGGTAAGTCTCCGTGGCGAAAAATACGGCGATCAGGGGAGACTGAGTCCAGTCTAACATTCTCGTGGGCAGACCGTAGTGCTGCATCAGGGAGACCCAGCCGGCGTAATTGTGTTTGTCGGGAGGATTGTCCAGGATCTGTCTCGCCCGGATATAGAAATCATTGGCAATATAGCGTTCGGAGTCCAGTCTTTTCTGGCTTCGTTGGATGGAAGGGATCAGAGTCAGATCCGCGTTCTCTTCCCCGCGGAACCAGAGGCGGACGCCGTGCTTTTGGCGTAACGTACTGACGAACTGCAGGAGTTCATCGATGGTGCTTACTTTTTGTGTTAACATGATAGACCTCGTTCTTATTTTATCCTAGTTGGATGCCTGCGGATTGTTTTGTGCTATTCGCATATCGGGGCATCAAGCTACTTTATTATAGATGGTTTTTCTCAGTTGTACAAGTATCCATTCTGTGGTATGGTAAAAGAAAGAATACGGAAAACGTTTTTATAATAAAAATAAAGCACACAGGAAGGAGTACACTATGGCAAAATGGCTTGATAATGCAATCTTTTATGAAATTTATCCCCAGTCTTTTCTGGATACCAATGGTGACGGTATCGGTGATTTTCAGGGTATCATAGAAAAACTGGATTATATTAAGGAACTGGGATGTAATGCGATCTGGATGAATCCCTGTTTTGCATCCCCCTTCGGAGACGCAGGCTATGATGTGGCGGACTACTATCAGGCAGCTCCCAGATACGGCACCAATGCGGACCTGAAGCGCCTGTTTAACGAAGTACACAAGCGGAATATGCATATCCTGTTAGACCTGGTGCCGGGACATACATCTGTGGCACATCCCTGGTTTAAGGAGTCCTGTAAGGCAGATCGTAATGAATTTACTGATCGTTATATCTGGACCGACAGCACCTGGGGACAGCTGGAAAACATGGGAAGTCTGTGCGGTATCTCCGAGAGAGAGGGCTCAGTGATCGTGAACTTTTTCGCACACCAGCCGGCACTCAATTACGGATTTTATAAAAAGACACAGGACTGGCAGCAGGATCCCGATGATCCGGGTCCTAAGGCGACGCTTGCAGAGATGGAAAATGTCATGCGGTTCTGGATCGGCATGGGCTGTGACGGCTTCCGTGTGGATATGGCAGGTTCTCTGGTGAAAAATGATGAGGACAGCAAGGGAAACATTGCTCTGTGGAGAAAGGTAAGAGCGTTCCTGGATGCAGAGTTCCCCGAGGCAGTGCTGGTATCCGAATGGGGAGAACCGGACAAGTCCCTGCAGGGCGGCTTCCATATGGACTTTTTACTTCATTTTGGACCGTCTCATTATAACGATCTGTTCCGCTGCGAGGAGCCTTTCTTCTCCGGAAGAGGTAAAGGCGATGTGGCAGCCTTCGTGGAGAAATATAAGGAAAATTATGAAAAGGCACAGCGCAAGGGTCTGATCTGTATTCCCTCCGGCAACCATGATATGGATCGTCTGGCGAGAAGCATTCATGGGGAGGAATTAAAGGTGGCATTTGCATTCCTTCTGTCCATGCCAGGTGCACCGTTCCTGTATTACGGTGATGAGATTGGTATGCGCTATGTGGAAAATCTGCACTCCGTAGAGGGCGGTTACGGACGCACCGGTTCCCGCTCGCCCATGCAGTGGGATCATACCACCAACGCCGGTTTCAGCGCAGCACCGAAGGAAAAGCTCTATGTCAAACAAGATGAATCTGCAGACCGTCCCACGGTGGAAGCGCAGATGGCAGATCCGGATTCCCTGTATCATGAGATTCAGAAATTAATTAACATCCGTCAGGCGCACAGCGCATTGCAGAGCCGTGGAGAGATCGAGTTTGTCTATGCCGAGGAAAAACAATATCCTCTGGCGTATCTGCGCAGTGACGACAAGGAGAAGATTCTGGTCATCATCAATCCGGCGGACAGAGAGGTCAGCTTCGACGGAGACTATGCGGTAAAGGAAGCATTGTATACCTTCGGAAGGGAAGCTGCATTTGCAGGCGGAAAGGTTACTGTGCCCGGGGGCAGCGCCGGATTTTATCTGTTGTAGTTGGTGGAATGTATTTTAAAAGAAGTGGATGATCAGTCTGGCGTAGCGGAGGAGCTTTCGAAAAAATGATTGCGGCATCTCTAAAAAAATATGCTATAATGAGCGTAATGCTAGAGTATAAATGAAAAGAGAACCGTATGAATCAGGTAAATTATCAGAAAGAATTAGAGAAAATTTTAAATACCTTACAGGAGAAGGGCGAGGCAGCGTCGGATTACCGACCGCCCCGCCTGTTTCTGCATAGCTGCTGTGCACCGTGCAGCAGTTATTGTCTGGAATATCTGTGCCGTTATTTTTTGATCACGGTATTTTATTATAATCCCAATATTTCGTTTTCGGAAGAATATCAGAAGCGTGTGGCGGAGCAGAAGCGCCTGATCGCCGCTTATAATAAAGAAGAAAAAGGATGGCCCATCGACATCGTGGAGGGAGATTATGAACCGGAGCGTTTTTATGAGATGTCGAAGGGGTACGAGAACTGTCCCGAAGGAGGAGAGCGGTGTTTCCGCTGCTTCGATCTGCGACTGCGTAAGACTGCGGAGCTGGCGGCAGATGGCGGTTATGACTATTTTGCCACGACCCTGACCATCAGCCCTCTGAAAAATGCGGCGAAGATCAATGAGATCGGGCAGGCACTGTCCGGGGAATATGGTATCCCCTGGCTGCCCTCGGATTTCAAGAAAAAGAACGGGTATAAGAGATCCATCGAACTGTCCGCAGAGTATGAGCTGTACCGGCAGAATTACTGCGGCTGTGCCTTTTCCAAGGCGGAGCGGGAAGCACAGATTGCAAATGCGTAATTGCGTCTTGCGGGATGAGGAATTTTAGGATATAGTAGAAATATTGAAAACAGCGCAGAAGCGTGAGAGATAGAAATTGTGACTGCACAAGATATTCCGGTACATTACAGGAAGTAACGGAATACCGGCAGATTACTGAAAGGTATGAGGATTGACTGACATGAAGAAATTTTTAGAAATGCTGACAGAGGAAATGCAGCAGGCATTTACCGCAGCAGGCTATGACGGAAGCTTAGGAAAAGTAATGCTTTCCAACCGTCCTGACCTGTGCGAATATCAGTGTAACGGCGCCATGGCGGGAGCCAAGCTGTATAAAAAAGCCCCCATCATGATCGCAAACGACGTGGCAGAGCAGTTAAAAGACAGCAAGGTATTTTCCGAAGTGGTGGCAGTAGCCCCCGGATTCCTGAACCTGAAGGTCAGTGAGGCATTTTTGCTCACCTATTTACAGGGCATGGAGGCAAATGAAAAATTCGGTCTGGAGAAGCCCGAACATCCCAAGAAGATCATTATCGACTACGGCGGCCCCAACGTGGCAAAACCTCTGCATGTGGGACATTTACGTTCCGCAGTGATCGGTGAGAGCGTAAAACGCATCAGCCGCTATGTGGGACATGAGGTTATCGGTGATGTGCATCTGGGTGACTGGGGATTACAGATGGGTCTGGTCATCACCGGTTTACAGGAGAGACAGCCGGAACTGGTATATTTTGATGAGAACTACGCCGGGGAATATCCCGAGGAAGCTCCGTTTACCATCAGTGAACTGGAGGAAATCTATCCCGCAGCCAGCGCCAAGTCCAAGGAAGATCCCGAGTACAAGGCAAAGGCCATGGAAGCAACCTTCAAATTACAGAGCGGTGTCAGAGGATATCGTGCTCTGTGGAAGCACATTATCAATGTGTCTGTGAACGACCTGAAGAAGAATTATTCCAAATTAAACGTAGAATTCGATCTGTGGAAGGGAGAGAGCGATGTCCATGACATCATCCCGGAGATGGTCGCTTATATGAAGGACAACGGCTATGCACACTTAAGTGAGGGTGCGTTGGTAGTGGATGTCAAGGAAGATACCGACACCAAGGAGATCCCTCCCTGCATGATCTTAAAGTCCGACGGGGCCTCTCTGTACAATACCACAGACCTGGCTACTATTATGGAGCGTATGAAGCTGTATCATCCCGACGAGCTGATCTACGTGGTGGACAAGCGTCAGGAATTGTACTTCGAGCAGGTATTCCGCTGTGCCCGCAAGACGAAATTGGTAGAACCCGAGACCGAGCTGAAGTTCTTGGGCTTCGGTACCATGAACGGCAAGGATGGCAAACCCTTCAAGACCAGACAGGGCGGTGTTATGCGTCTCGAGAACCTGATCAAGGATACCCAGGATGAGATGTACAAAAAGATCAAGGAAGGCCGCGATATGGAAGATGCCGAGGCGAGAAAGGTAGCGGACGTGGTAGCTATCTCCGCGTTAAAATACGGTGATCTGTCCAATCAGGCATCCAAGGATTATGTTTTTGATATCGACCGTTTCACCTCCTTCGAGGGAGATACCGGCCCCTACATCCTGTATACCATTGTGCGAATCAAGTCTATTTTGAATAAATACAAGGAGCAGGGCGGAGACCTGACCGCTGTAAAATTACAGCAGCCCGGTAATGCGTCCGAGAAAGAGCTTGCCATGGAACTGGCACAGTTCAATACCATGATCGCTACCGCTGGAGAAGAACTGGCACCCCATAAGGTATGTGCCTATATTTACGATCTTGCCAATGCGTTCAACCACTTCTACCATGAGACCAAGATCTTAGGTGAAGAGAATGAGGAGCGTAAGCAGGGACTGGTAGCACTTTTAGTGCTGACCAGAGATATCCTGGAGACCTGTATTGATATGCTGGGATTCGAAGCTCCGGAGAAAATGTAATAAAAATAATATCTATTTAGTAAACCCGCTGAAAAACGGGGACACAAAGCCAGATGGGTCTAAGGTCTGAACATAGAGAAAAATCAGACTATGACAGCCGGTTGCAGCAGATTCCTGAGTGTAGGGGAGTATGTTTATCGTGAGCCGTCTGTCAGTGCACATTTTTGGCAGACGGCTTTTATTGTGCCGTAGAAGGGGAAAACGATGTCTTTAAACTATGAGCAGAACGAAAATGACATCCTGAATAAATTATTGCCGGAATATAGACAGCATTCTGTACAAAGAAAAAGCAATCCAGAAGCAGTTACAGGACACATTGGAGAAAGTGAAGCTGAGTAACGAGATCATTTCCTCCATCGCCAGAACTTACCAGTATATTTCACGGATCGATATTCAGGCAGATTATTTCGAAGAGATCAATAACCGGGATACCGAGCATCTGAAGTTCACGAAATCGGGAAAGCTGTCGGAAAGCAATGAAAAGGTATGCAGACAATACGTGGCGGAGGAGTATCAGGAGGCATTTTTCAAATTTGTGGATCTGAAGACCCTGCCGGAACGCATGAAGAATGAAGAGACGTTAGTCCTAGAATACCGGATGAAGGATGGCGACTGGCACAGACTCCGTTTTGTGGAAAAAAAGAGAGACGAAAACGGTGTACTGACCCATGTGCTCTGCCTGATCCGCAGCATCAGCGATACCAAGAAGTGGGAACATGAACTGATGTATCAGGTGGAGGAAGCCAGGAAGGCAGCAGCTTTGAAGGCCCGTTTCCTGTCAAATATGAGTCATGATATCCGGACACCCATGAATGGCATTATCGGCACGCTGAATCTGGCAAACCGTTATCCGGATGATCTGGAGGTACAGAGAAAGTGCCGGGAACAGATCATGACTTCATCGAAGTATCTGGTCTCTATCGTGAATGATATTCTGGATATGAACAAACTGGAGTCGGGAGGTGTAGTGGAACAGGAGATTCCGTTTAATCTGGCAGAACTGCTGAACCGGGTTAACCTCGGCAAGCAGAAGCAGGCGGCAGAAAAGAATGTGGAATATATTGTTGACTGGGAACAGAGTGATATCCGCCATATGGATCTGGCAGGGAATCCAATCTATGTGGAGAGACTGCTGACCAATATTTCTGATAATGCGGTTAAATTTACCGGACCGGGCGGCAGTGTGCGTGTCTGGTGTGCAGAAAAATATGCGGACGAGGAGCGGGTAGTCTATGAATTCGGCTGTGCCGATACTGGTATCGGCATGAGTGAAACCTTTCTGGAACATGCTTTTGAACCGTTCACGCAGGAGAATGAGACCAGCAGATCCAGGTACGAAGGCACAGGACTGGGACTTGCCATTGCAAAGAAAATCGTGGACAGGCTGGATGGAGACATTGCCATAGAGAGTAAAAAAGGCGTCGGAACTACTGTGACCATGACACTTCCGTTCAAAATCGGGGAACCGGTGGAGAAGGAGAAGAACGTAAACTATGAGGAAATCCCGGTGGAAGGTCTGCGGGCGCTGTTAGCAGAGGACAATGAACTCAACATGGAGATCACAAAATTCATGCTGGAGGATTACGGGATCCACGTAGAGTGCGCTGCAGACGGAGAAGAGGCGGTACAAAAGTTCAAAAATCTGAGCTGGGATATTACGATGTGATCTTCATGGACATTATGATGCCGAAGCTAAATGGCTGGGATGCCACCCGCAGGATCCGGTCCATGAAACGGTCGGATGCCGGAAATGTCCCCATCATTGCCATGAGCGCCAATGCCTTTGCGGAAGACATTATCAACAGCCGATGGATGAAAAGAAGCTGTTGGAAACAGTGAAGGAATGCATTATGTTCCGGGACCATTCCTGAAGAAACAGCATAGAAACAGCCTAGAAAAGGGCAGAGGATATCCTCTGTCCTTTTCCTATATTAGGATGACTTATCGTGCAACATTACGTACTGAAAATGGTGGGACAACCGGATATAATAGCTACAAAGACAGGAGTTTTTTCTGTGAAGCATGTGGCCTACATTATGGAAAGGAGAAAAATTATGATTTCATTTATATTGTGTCTGTTGCTGTTAACCATTTTATTCGGAATCGCATATAAGATTACCGGGGCAATTTTAAAGGCCTGTGTGTGGCTGCTGATCCTGTTGCCCATCGGCCTCATCCTGTCGGGCGTGGGAGTGATCTTCTGCTGTACAATCATTTTAATACCGGTAGGGATCGGAATTATCAAGGCCGGGATCCGGATGATATTGCCGGGGTAAAGAAATAAAATGATAACAGACTGCCTGATGTGTGGTAAAATAAAGTTATCGCATATCAGGCAGTTTCATTATTATTGATATATAGTATTGATAAATCAGGAAAGGTGATGGCATATGGAGATCAAAAGTATACTGATCAAAGATACAACGAGAGAAGAGCGGATCCGCATTATACAGGAGGGTTTGAACCAGTGCGGTGGAGCCTGTGACTTCTGCAACGGTTGTGATAATCTGGGCGGTGGTTCCGTGGATACATTTTATGAACCGTACATTAACGGGGAGAAGGAACTGCGGCAGCTGAATGAGGAATACAGAAGCAACATGGGACTGGTGAGATAGGAGACGGGCTATGTTTTTCATACCGTGTATTAAGTGGAATAAGCACTATTATGTGCGGACAAGCTGCTGTAATACGCTGTATGAACTGGATCCGGAGATGGGAAAGGCCATTGCCCGGGGAGAGCAGGTACTGATTCGCCCGGAGCATTTGCAGAGAATTTCAAAAGTGACCTATGGGTATAACTATAAACATTGCAATTACTGTGGGTATGAGACAGCAGAAAATTTTGAGTATTGCCCAAAGTGCGGTAAGAAATTTTAAAAGCGAGAGGGGACGTGAATCTGTCTCGATTTCAAAAGGGAGTGTTACTCACAAGGACCATTGTCTTTCCAGGCACCTTTCCATTTTGGTTTTTCTGTGGAACGTTTTGGTAGATTCATAGTGTTCATCAGGCGGTCCACTCTGCCGAGACTGATGTTTATGCCATAATCACGTTCTAATACACGACGGATCTTGTAAGCACCAAGAGAGTTATCGTAATCAGTATAGATTTGTAAAAGGTGCTTACGAATCAACGGATTTTCTTTTGTACGAGGTGCTAAATCTGAATAAAAGTGCTTGTAATAAGTACTGCGATTTATGCGAAGAACTCGACAAAGAGTTTTGATATCGTATTGATGACGCAGCTTATGCACGGCATCTAATCGTTGCTTGAGTGTGGCGTGAATATGGCAATCGCTTTTTTTAGTATTTGGTTTTCTTCTTCCAGCTGAGCCATACGTTTTTGAAGCTCTTTCACCTGCTTTGCAGTAAGAACTTCACCGTCATCAGTTTCAACAGTTGAATACTGTTTGACCCATCTGGAAAGAGCAGTTTGAGATACGCCGTACTCTTTGATAAGAGAGGCCTGAGTTTTACCATTGTGGTAAAGCTCAACGAGGGTTCGTTTGAAATCCTCATCGTAATGTTGTTTTGTGGACATAAAAGATACCTCCTTTTGGTGTCTATGTTAATAGTAAGTCTATTTAACCAATGTGTCCACTTTTATAAGTATAATGCAGGTAGTACACATGATAAGAATTGCTGTTTGTGATGATGAAAATGTAATTGTGAATCAGATAGAGCATATAATTTCTGAAGTATGCAAGCGGGAAAGCATTCCCGTGAATATTGATGTTTTTTACAGTGGTAGGGAACTCAAAAGGCAGGTTACATCAGGAACAAAGTATGACATCATCTTTTTGGATATTCAGATGAAGGGTGGCGATGGCATCACTGCGGCTGAAAATATACGGAAGGTGGATGATAATGTACTTCTGATTTATGTATCAGGCTATGATAAATATATGATGGAATTGTTCCGGTTGGATGTATTTGGATTTATAAAGAAACCAATCGATGAGGAGATATTGACAAAGACATTTCTGGAAACTTATCAGAGAGTCTGCAGTAAAATGGTCTATTTTACCTTTTCTTATAAGCATGAAGAATATAAAATTCTATGTAAAGAGATTTTATACTTTGAAAGCAATGTCAGGAAAGTTACAATATATACGCAAAACGGGGAGCATTACACATTTAACGGGAAACTGTCAGAGATAGAACAAAAAATGTCAGATGGAAAAATACCTTTTTTGAGAGTACATCAGTCTTATCTGGTAAATTATTATTTGATTAGATCAAGGACAAAAATAGAAATAACGTTGGTAAATGGGAAGAAACTGCCTATAAGCGAAGAACGGCAGAAATACTTTAACCAACAATACAGCCATCTTCTGGGAGGGGAAATCAATGTATAATCAAATAGAAGATATTCTATTAAATATTTCTATTGTTATCGCAACCGTATGGATTGTAAAAAGATTTTGGGGAAGCTTTTTTGAAGAAAAGCAGAATAGTATACTTTCTGTTTCTCTGTGGATTGTTTATTGCATATTCCAATTTTTCTTTGGTTATCATAATGGGCGCCTGCAAATTTTTGCAACCATTCTGAACATTTTACTGATTCTGTCCATAGCGATGGTTGCCTACCAAAGCCGTGGAAAGGAAAAATACTTTTTATTGGCTACATTCTATGCAGGCTGGTCGTTGATTGAGGTCTTTGTCTTTTCCCTAATCAATAGCTTTGACATAGGGGAAAGCCAGCAAAGGGATATTATTGGGTTGGTATTATCGAACATCCTGATGATCCTTTCTGTATATGCACTGTCGATGGTGGCAGAAAAAAGAAAGGAGAGTCCGGTACCGGGAAAATATTATTTTTTTCTCCTGTTGGTGCCAGTGGGAAGCATAGTCATTGCAATCAATGAATTTTGCTCAGAAGGAAAGTCCTTTTTTGCTGTTATCACTATCAGCATTCTTATCTTATTTAATGTCATTATTTTTGAATTGTATGTAAAAATAAATAAAGTTTTTGCTTATGAAAAAGAACATACAGTTTATGCCCAGCAATTTGATATGATCGAAAAAATTACGGTATCGCAAAAAAAGATGTTGGAGGAATTTTATGAGGACAGGCACAATCTGCTGAATAAACTTATTGTTTTAAAAAACAGCGTTGAAAACAGTGATAAAGAGTCTGTAATCAGAAACCTGAATCAGATTATCAAAAACAGCAATATTTCCGAAAACATTTCCAATACCGGCAACAGTACCATTGATTGTCTGATTAATTTCAAATATGCCGTTGCTAAGGAATACGGGATTACATTTCAGTTAAAAATATTTATTCCAGAGGAGCTTTCCATGGAACCATGTGATATTGGCATAGCACTGGGAAATGCACTGGATAATGCAATAGAAGCTGTCCGGGACTGCAGGCAGCACCAAAAGGTGATAGAAATATCCATGGGAGTGAAAAAGCAGGCGCTGGTCATGCTGATAAAGAATCCATATGAGCATGTCTTAAAAAACGACAGAAGCGGAAAATATCAATCCACAAAAACAGAAAGCGGCAGACATGGATATGGATTAAATTCCATAGCAAGAATTGCAGAAAAGTACCAGGGCGAAATTCTAGTGGAAGCACAGGATTCTGTATTTTGCCTGACCGTTGTTATGAATTTGCCGGAAAATTGACAGCTATTGCCGTATTTTTGACATATTAGGGATTATTTTGAGGGGAATATGATACCTGACTTTGGGAGTTGAATCTTAAAATATGGTGCTAAGCCACGGATTAAAACCTGTGGCTTAGCATTTTTTCTGATGTCTCCGTCGTTTAAAAAGTAGGAACTTAACGGCAGGCCGATAAGTGCTGAAAATTCTTTTATAAATTTAGAACCCCGTGCAAGGTTGATATACTTTCGGTCTGATATTTTACAACTCGGAACTCATGGATAAAATTAAAGATATCCTAAAGACGGATGACCGTTGTCATGAATCTACTGGAAAATTGACAGCTATTGCCGTATTTTTGACATATTAGTGATTATCTTGCGGGGAATATGATATGATTACAAAAATAGTTCATTAAGGGGGTATACATAATGAAGAAAAATGAAAAGAAAACTGTATTAGCAAAAGCATTAACATCCGTTGCTGATGGAATGTTATCAAAAGCTGCAAACAGCAGATGTGCACTCATATACCATCAGCCTAAACAGCCGGAAGAAGTGAGGAAATTCAGGAAAAACAAATAAATGAGAAAAGTAGCAAAGTTGTTGACAGATTATGTTATCAAAAAGAGCATGGTTGATGAAGCAGATCGGGAAGTCTATGAATATGGATTTGTCATAACCTTGGAAGTTGGGTTATTTTTGGTTGCAAGCTTGTTCATCGCACTGAAACTCGATATGGTCTTAGAAGGGATATTTTTCTTTGTGATTTTCTCACCATTGCGTTCCTATGCAGGTGGTTTGCATTTGGAAAAATTCTGGATATGCTTTGTTTTGTCATGCTTAACATATATTACTACTCTGCTTGTAGTTAAGAATCTCTGTTTACATGAATTTGTTTCACTTATTGTATTATTCGCCCTGGAAGTATTTGTGTATGTGTTATATCCAGTTGAGAACAGAAACAGGGAGATAAACGAAGAAGAGAACAAGTGTTTTAAAATAAAGCTGATGAAATATTTATGCTTGGATTTTTTTATCGGAATAGTTTGCACTATATTTGAAAAGGATAGCTACTTCTTGGAGCTAAATATAATATTTTTAATAGTTGTAATCACAATGCTGATAGGGAAATGCAGAAATCATTTGAAAAATGTATGTAAAAGCTATGTTCCAGGAAAAGGTCTCTGGTAGCTGGGTCAATGTGGAATCATGGGAAGATTCGAGCAATACCATAACAGCATCTGGCTTGGAAATATATCTGGTTTCCAGAGGTACATATCGAGTTACAATGACGTGTAGTGTTAATGGAGAAATTAAAACGGCAACATCGGCAGAAAAGAATTATCAGTTTGTAGAAAAATGTAATGTGTATTGCAGGTGGGGAAATCTGCTTTGCAACTATGGATGGGAGTGGTGCCCATGAAGAGTCTATAATGGCGAGAAATTTGAGAAGTGAAACGGAGGAGATTTTGAATGAAAATATTGACAAAAGTTATGGATTTACTTGCATTATCGGTTATCTTGTCTTTTATGATTTTGATGTTTTCAGGATGCCAGATGGCTTCCGGTACTCTTTCCGAAAAGGAAATTACTGTGTTTAACACAGAATTTTTCAATGGTGACATAACGAACATGAACAATATGCTGTTATCCAGCGAGTATAGTCAACCAGATGAAATTAACTTGTTTGAGTTATTTTATAATGGCGTTGGAGGAGCGTTTGGCGAAGTATCGGAGGATGAACTGTCAATGCTGACAGAGTTATGTAGTGATGCCCCGTATTTGGATATCATAAAAATCACAGCAAATGAAATGGATGCTTTTTTGCAGGAAAAAATGGGAATAAGTCTGGCGGAGACAAAAAAGACAGGCTTGGACAGTTTCTATTATTTGGAGCAATATGACAGTTACTATCTGATTATGGGAGACTCGAATTTTGATTGGTGTATGGTTACTTCCGGAACTTGGGAGTCAAATAACAAACTCATACTGAAATACGAAAAAGAGTATGAGGGGGGGCAATGGGTGGTCATTTTACAAAAGACGGATGATGGTTATTTGTTTATTTCTAACCAGAAGGCAGATTAAACAAGTTCAGACGAGAAAGAGAGGTATTTTATGAAGAGAAAAGAGGAAGCAATGAAAAAGTATATTGTATGCGCTGAGTGTTTATTCGAATCATTCGGGTAAAGATTATAAGGTTTGCTCATCTTCTTGTTGTCAGGTATATGATCCTACTAAGGTTACCGAGGAGGCAATAGATGCAACGGCAAATATTTTTTATACTTCTGGAGGTAAATCTAAAACGGATATTGTAATGTATAAACCATCATCTACAACTTATGATTATATTTGGGGTGCCTTTTTCTCAAGCTGTAGTGGTAATGGAACAAAAGATCATTCTACGCAGCCTGCTTTGAAAGCTGTAAGTTGCACAGATATTGCAACTGGTGCGGGAGGACATCGTTACGGGCTATGTCAAATGGGTGCCGCATTGCGTGCAAAAAATGGTGATTCCGCATCGAATATTTTGTTGTATTATTACACTGATTGCAGGATCATATCCTGCACATTAAAATAGAAAATGTGCCAGAAAGAGATTAAGACGAGTATGGGTAAGATGAAAAATAAGGTTTTGCCGGTCTCTGTTCTTGTGTTGTTTATGCTGATGTGCATCAATGCGTGTGGAATATCGAAATCCAGGGATAGTGCTGATATGGTCTCAGAGCTTAATAACAGGATTATAGAAAAGGTAGCAGAGAATTACGAAGAAGGTAACATCAGTGCATTAGATATTGTTATAGTTCGGATTGATTTTGGTTCTTTCTCGCAAGATAATGCCAGTGAAATATTCGTGTTATGCAAGATTTTGAATACCCCTCATGTTGCAGGATTGGATAAAACGGTGGGTATCCTTTTAGATGCTGATTCATTAGAAATGGTAGCATATAAGGAGTTTGCGGCTGATAAAGTAGTTATAAACTGTATTCAAGCGAGTGACGGACAAAGCAGAATATTGGTATCAAAAACCACAACATATCAAGGAATATCAACACAGGAAATTCAGCTTTTAGCTGTCGAAGGCAGTCAATGGGTAGAAATTCCGATAGATGCGCTAAAGATCATTGGAGATGAATCTTTTTATTATATGGATATAGTAGATGATTTGATTATTGTGGCATCTGAGGATAAATTGATAAGTTCTGAAGAAATCGTAGCAGTATTAAAGTGGAACCCTGAGACAGAGCAGTTTGTTTTGGAACAGTAACGGGTTTGGCGGTGTGCAAGTCCAAATTATTAAATAACAATGTGCATAAAGAAAAGCGGAAATCTGGCTATATTAGATGAAATCACCATGACCACTAATTCCTTTGTCTATCAGAATGCTGAAAGCGGTGATGCTAAAGTTTAATTTTTATTTAAAACCGTATTTTCCAAAGAGGGAAGAAGTTCGGCAACCGTAACTTTTTCCACGGAGTCAGCTTTCGTACCTTTTGTTTTAGGCTTCTTAACCCTGGTTTTAAGAGGAGAAAACCGGCGCATTTTAAACTCTGGTTTAACCATTATCACCGTCAGAAATCCAGAAGTAAACAAAAGTAAACATATTATTTGATACTTTGAGAAATCAAAAAAATCGGAAACGCTGTATTTATCAGCATTTCCGACCCTTTTAACCTAATAGCGAGAGGGGGATTCGAACCCTCGACACTGCGGGTATGAACCGCATGCTCTAGCCAACTGAGCTATCTCGCCATATGACCAACCGAAGTTGGAATGGAACCTATAGGGCTCGAACCTATGACCCTCTGCTTGTAAGGCAGATGCTCTCCCAGCTGAGCTAAGATTCCATTTCGTTGCTCTCGCAACTGACTTGTTAAGTATACAATGGGTACATCGCTTTGTCAACAAGTTTTTTGCTATTTTTGTAAAAATTTTGTATGCAATTAAAACAATAATAGATGATGAGCATATTTTCAACATGGAGTTACAAAGTATGATATAATGAGCCTCAGAGAAAACCAAGCGGCTGCGAAGCAGACATTTGGTTTTCTGGGCTCATTAGCGAACGAATAATCACGCGAAGCGGGATGTGAAGTGCGAAAGCACGAATTCGTGAGCTTATGATATAATGAGCGCAAGAGAGTCAACACGCTTGCGTGATTGGCGAACGGCGAATTGAATCATGAATTCATGAACTTAACACATAATGTAGACGGGGGAAACTATGAAAAAAAAATTAATTGCGCTACTGCTTTTTAGTACCATGCTGTTTACTTCCTGTGGGCAGAAAAATACCTCGGAAAAAACAGAAAACACAGAATTTCGTGAGGAGGCAGTCGCAGAAAGTACAACAGAAGATACCTCTACACAGGTAGAGGTCGTGACGGAGCCGGAAGACACAAACCGCACGGAGTACTGGCTGGAAGAGCAAAGCAACGTTTCTGTATGTTTAGACCGGGAGCAAGATAACTATGTCATTGTGGACGGAGAACAAGAGATTCCGTTTCAACTTGACGGTCATCCCCTGACGCCTCTGGAGATCGTTGGAGCGTATAAGATGGATGTGGACGGAGACCAGAAGGAAGAGTACGCAGTTACCTTTTGCGATGGGAGAGGCACCGGGATATATCTGATGGGACTTGCCGTCATAGAAGAAGGAAATGAACAACCGGTATTCTATCTGTCCTCTGATGACATCGCAGAAAATATCGACGGAAGGATTACCTACAAGTACGATGCCAAATACCGGATGCTTAGTATATACACGGGGAATGAAAAGAATGAGAAACCGGCTTGGCAGGCTTGTCTGCAGACAGAGGAAGAAGAGTGTGGGGGCAGATTTGAGAGCACCTGCTTTGGTTCGCATGTCTATATAGAATATAAGGAAGGGGAGTTCTGGATTCATGGTACTCTGCCATTATTTTTCCAGGGCCGTGCGATAGAGTATGGACCAGCGCCCGGTGTTTCTGCACCGCTCACTTTTTCGGAAGGATATGAGTATTCTATAGGTAAAATAGGTGTACAGGCACCATATGAGAATGCGGAATATGGGAAGCCGATAGCGTATAGTGAGGTGTTGGCACAGTTTTCGGCAGATATTACCCATGACGGACAGAAGAACACGATTCTTCTTACCGTTCCGGAAGGTGCTACGCTACAAGATGTAATGGATGGAAGAACTGCATTCGGACAGTTCTATGTATCAGCCGAACAGCATTATTTGGCAGAAGAAGGGGAGGGTGATTTTTCTGAAATCTACGCTTTCGTAAACAGAGAGTTTTCTCCTACACATGTGGGAAATGGGCAGATGTTTGTTACGACAGTAGAGGGAAAAGACTATCTGATCCAGACAAATTTCTGGAGCGGAATGGATACACTTACTTACCAATATGAGGTCTTCTTTGAAGATCGTAATGCAAAATACGAAGTGGAATCAGCGAAAATAGAAATGGGAGAGAGCAGTTCCAAAGAGGATATTTCAGAATTTTTCAGCAATTTAAATACATGGGTCAATGATTCGACCTATGTTGTGTATGTCGCGGATATCGATTATGAACCGAATCTGTTCTATTCTACGGAGGATCACAAGATATCCCCCGCAGAATACCTGACTGAAAAAGAAAAACAATGGCTGGAAGCACTGGAATCCTTATAATGCCTTTTTAACCGAGATTGCCTTCATGGGGCACATTTCCTGACAGCAGAAGCAGGAGATGCAGCCTTTTCTACGGAACTTTGCCTTGCGGTTTTCAATCTTAATTACATGAGCCGGGCAGCTTTCCGCACATTTTCCGCAGCCCACGCATTTCTCCGCATTGAGCTGGGGATAGGACTTTAACAGTCTGGATGCAACGAAGGCAAACGGTTTTCGTAAAAATCGTGGGACTCCGTTCGTGAAATCCAGCTTGATGGTATCCGGCTTCCGGAAGGGAGACAACCCTTCGGGAACCGAGTCGCCGACAAGCTCCAGTTCTTTTGGATGCGCCAGTCCTTTTTCCACGGCTTGTCGCAGCATGACGATTCCCATGGGATCCAGCCCCATGAGTCCGGCGGCAAAGCAGTCCTGGGTGTAGAAATCTCTGGCAGCCAACAGCATGTGCAGCGGATGGGAGGTACCGCCGGTGGGACCGTTGCCTTCCATGGCATCGATGGCATCAATGACGGTAAGCTGCGGTGCTACAGTCTGCGCCAGCTCTAAGAGCATGTTGGAGAAATCTTCAATCTCGGGCCAGCGATAGTGCATCTGCGGCTTTTCCAGACCGGGAATCGTACCGAAGAGATTCTTGATGCCGCCGGAATAACCGGTCATGGCGTGGGTTTTCAATTTACAGATATTGATAATGTAATCTGCTTCCACGATGGGTGTGATCAGGTGAAAACTGTGGTTCTTGAATCCGGAGGGACAGTTGACGGTCTGCGCGGAAAAATCCATATTCAGCTCGGCTTCCGGACTAAGCGCATCCATGCCACAGACATGGTAGACATGCTTCATGGCTTCGGCATTGTAGAGACCGCCGGAACTCTCGGCGATGGTGATATGCTGCATGCCCTGTTCCTTAAGCCAGCGGATCACGGCTTTTACCACCAACGGATGCGTGGTAGCCGGAAAATCGGGGGACTTTGCCATGACCATGTTCGGCTTGATGACGATCTTCATCTCCGGACGCAGGTCTGCCGCAATGTTTAAAGCCTCCATGCTTTTACAGATGGCGGGATAGATCAGGTCTTCGTTATATTCGGGTACAATGTGTAATGTCTGTATCATAAAAATCTCCATGCCTTTCAGAAAGTTCAAGTTTTTATTCTATAGTAAAGGAAATTACTTGTTTTTTCAATGCTTCCATGCTATACTACGAAATGTTGTTGAGATTTGATGGAAGAAATCAGAAGCGCATCGCAATGATTTCTTTTTTTGTGCAACAATTCAGAACCAAGGTTATTTTCATAAATGCACGTGAAATGCTTGCATTTCAAAGGGCATTTTTGAAAATGACTTTGGTGAGAACCCAGACATTCGCAAAAGGAAAGTCTCAAAGAGACGATTTTGCGAATGCGGTTCTGAATTGTTGTGTGGAGTTAATTAAAAGGAGCATTCAGTGAGTTATTTTTTGGAAAATGAAGAAGCAGTAAAGGAACAGGAAATTTTGCAGGACGAGACAAGCGTGCAGCAGGAAAATGAGCAGGACGGCATCGCCTCCATCGAGCCGTTATTGGACAACCGCATTGTGCGCGCTATCCGTGAGATGGGATTCGAGAAGCTGTCTCCGATCCAGGAGCAGGCGATTCCTTATTTATTACAGGGCGAGGACATCATCGGACAGGCACAGACCGGTACCGGCAAGACCGCAGCATTCGGTATCCCTGCCATTCAGCATATCAATCCGGACGTGAAAAAATTACAGACGATCATCCTGTGCCCGACCAGAGAGCTGGCGATCCAGGCAGCGGAAGAACTGCGTAAAATAGCAAAATATATGCACGGGATCAAAGTGCTTCCCGTATACGGCGGACAGGACATCAGCCGCCAGATCGCGGGTCTGCGGGGTGTGCAGATCATCGTAGGCACTCCGGGACGTGTCATGGATCACATGCGCAGACATACGATCAAGCTGGATCTGGTCAACATGGTGGTACTGGACGAAGCGGACGAAATGCTGAACATGGGCTTCCGTGAGGACATGGAGCTGATCCTGGGACAGATTCCCGGAGAGCACCAGACCGCACTGTTTTCCGCGACGATGCCGAAGCCGATCCTCGAGATCACCGATCGTTTCCAGAAGGATGCCAAACTGGTAAAAGTAGCGGCAAAAGAATTGACGATCCCACTGGTATCCCAGAAATTTTATCGTGTAAAAAATCAGGACAAGGATGCAGCCTGCGTGAGACTGCTGGAATATTATCAGCCGAAGCTGACACTGATCTTCTGTAATACGAAGAAGAAGGTGGACGAGCTGGCGGATCTGCTGAAGCAGCAGGGCTTCCAGGCAGAAGGACTGCACGGCGACCTGTCCCAGGCGCAGCGTGATGTGGCTATGAACCGTTTTCGTAACGGCGGAGCCAGCATTCTGATCGCTACCGATGTGGCAGCCAGAGGTATTGATGTGGATGATGTGGAAGCTGTCATTAATTACGATATTCCGCAGGATATCGAGTACTATGTGCACCGTATCGGCAGAACCGGCCGTGCCGGAAGAAAGGGCAGATCCTTTACCTTTGCCAACAGTAGGGAGATCGGTAAGATCCGCGAGATCGAGAGAGTCTGTCATACCACTATTACCGAGAAAAAGCTTCCCGGCGCAGCAAAGGTTCTGAAAGCGAAAGCGGATAAATATCTGAACAAGGCGTGGGAACTGCATGAGCACGAAGACGTTGAACTGATGAAGAGCTTTTTACAGCGGAAAATGGAAGAGGAAGGCTGCGATGCACTGGATCTGGCGGCAGCCATGCTGAAATATCAGGTCGGCGACAAGGGCGAGGAGATCGCCGCAGATGATTATGTACAGCGCCGCGGACGGTTCGGAGAGAAGGGACGTTTCGGCAGAAACGATGGCGAAGGCCGTGGTTTCGGCAGAGGAGACGGCAGACGGAGGTACAGCCGCGAAGACGGGGACCACAGAAGATTCGGCCGCAGTGACAGAGACCGCAGAGATGATGGCAGCACTGGTTCCGGCGAGGACAGAAGACGCCGCAGAGACGAGAACCGCGAGGACGGAAGAAAATGGGGCGGCCGTGACAGAAAGGCAGCGGACCGTAAATACTCCGGGGACAGAGCGGAGAGAGAAGTAAAAAAGAGAAAGAAGCGGGAAGAGCCGGGCATCGGCAACAGCTTCCCCAAGAGAAAAAAACTTAAGTAGATGAGGAATTTTATGTATTTGCCGCAAAAGCCGCAGTTGTGCTTTCGCGGCAAATCGTGTATAGTTAGGGAAGAATGCATAGGCACTAACAGAAAGGTCTGCGGTATGAAAACACTGAAAAAACAGATACCATATATTTTGCTGGGAGCGACGCTTTTGCTCCTGCTTAGCCTAAATATCATCAGCCAGGATCACTGGCTGGATTCCGATATGGCGGCGGAGATGATCTTTTCCCGGATCCTATCCGAAGAACACCACATTTTTTCCACGACAAACTGGTATTATTCCACGGAATTTCGCGTGTTGTATACACAGCTGATCATGGGACCGCTGTTCCGGATCTGCAACAACTGGCATGTGATCCGCACGATCACGAATCTGGTGTTTTACGGGCTGATGCTGGCTTCCTATTATTATTTTATGAAGCCGTTAAAGGTATCCAGAGGGCTTACGGTGTTAAGCTCCTGTCTGTTGCTTCTGCCTTTTTCCGAGACCATGATGACACACATGCAAATGGGCAATACCTACATGTCCCATGTGATTCTGGTGTTGTGGTTCTTCGGTATGTATCTGCGGCTGTGCAGTGGAGAATACAGTACAAAACGCAACGTCAGCCTGTGGATATTCTATGTGTTGCTTGCTATCGTCTGTGGAATGTCCGGCGTGCGTTACCTGCTGGCATTACAGTGCCCGCTGGTACTGACTTCCTTTTTCTATCTGTTGAGTGGAGAGAAGTTCCAGGGTTTCCGGGGAGAGATGACAAAGGAGCGTTTTCGTGCCTTGCTGCCTACGACCCGGATGAAATATTTTCTCTACAGTGTAGTGGGAGCGTTTTTCGCAGTAGCGGGCTACGGCATTAATGTGGTATGGATCAGCCATAAATATGTGTTCCAGACCTACGGTGCCACGAATTTCATCGCTCTGTACCACGGGGTGCTGTTTGACCGGATCCAGAATGCAGTAGGCTGTCTGTTAATGCTTTTTGGTTATATTCCCGACAAGGGCTTTTTATCCCTGCGTGGTATTGTGACGATGGCAGCCTTCGTGATGCTGGGCATCTACGGATATGTTACGGTGAAGAACGGAAAGATAAAGCAGAGTACAGGATTTCGCAGCCTGATCACACTTTTCCTGAAAGTCAGCTTTGTCCTAAATCTGTTTGTGTTTATTTTCACCACCAGCACCATGGTGCCGCGGTATTATATTACGATTTTTATTTTTGCACTGCCGGTATTGTGCTTTTATCTGGAAGAGGAGAAAATGCCATTTGACCGTCTGGCGGTGACGGCGCTGCTTACAATCTGTCTGATCCTTGGAACGGGCAAAACGGTGATGTCTTTCCTGACGGTGGACAAGAACGAAACGAAGCGTCCCGTGGCGCAGTTCCTTGCGGAAAACGGGTATGATTTTGGCTTTGCTACTTATAATAATGCCAATATCATTACAGAGCTTACCAATGGCGAAGTGGAGATCGGCAACATCGGAGATCCCGAACATCTGGAATATTTCAAGTGGTCTTCTCCCATGAAATATTATGAGGAAGGGTATCATACCGGGGAGACATTCCTGCTTCTGACGTCGGAGGAATGCGCGGAATATGCATCGGCGCCTGCGCTGAAACAGGGCAAAAAGGTGTATGAGGACGGCAGTTATACGGTCTATGTATTTGACAGTACGGAGGATCTGATGGACTGTGCTGTGGCGAGAAAATAAGGACAGAATTTTAGAATATTGCAGACGATATTGACACCCGGCACCGTCCGGATCCGGGCATAGAGACCTGGAAATTGTCCGGTTGGAAAATTTGGTAAGACGATGGGACCGGTGGTTTTTGAAAACAGATAGCGTCTGCGGAAAGGTTGTAAGTATGAGAATCGGAATGGGATATGATGTACATCGTCTGGTGGAGGGAAGAGACCTGATCATCGGCGGCGTGAAAATACCTTATGAAAAGGGGCTCCTGGGACATTCGGATGCGGATGTCCTGATCCATGCCATCATGGATGCACTGTTGGGAGCAGCGGCACTGGGAGATATCGGAAAGCATTTTCCGGATACGGATCCCGCGTACAAGGGCATTTCTTCTATAAAATTGTTGGAAAAAGTGGGAGAACTGCTGGAAGAGAATCATGTGTTTATTGAAAATATTGATGCAACGATCATCGCGCAGGCACCGAAGATGCGCCCCCACATTGATACCATGCGGGAAAATATTGCCAAGGCTCTGTTGATTGATGTGGGGCAGGTCAATGTGAAAGCCACTACCGAGGAAGGACTGGGATTTACCGGAAGTGGAGAGGGAATCTCCTCTCAGGCAATCTGTCTGGTGACTACGCCGTTTGATCTTACGGCACAGGCGATGCAGGGCGGCTGCGGAAGCTGCAGCGGATGCCCGAAGAGCTGATAATTTCGGAAAATAAGAACTTGACAAATGGGTCGATAGGATATAGACTTTGATTAGAACAAGGTCTGTATCCTATCGACCTTTTATAATGTGATGAGTGCAGAAAAGCCAATAGGATTGCATAATTGGCAAGTGCTGGATTAAGAAGGATACAAGGAGGAATGGGAATGTATCAGATGACGGAGACAGAATATAAATTTGCAGAGCTGATCTGGGAGGAGGAACCCATCGGTTCCGGAGAACTGGTAAAACAGTGCGCGGAGAAGTTCGGCTGGAAGAAATCCACTACCTATACGTTTATTAAAAAGCTTTGTGAGAACGGTATTTTCAAAAATGAGAATGCCATCGTATCTTCCGTATTGAATAAGGAGGAATACCACAGAGCCCAGGGGGAGGCTTTCGTGGAGAAGGCTTACGGCGGTTCGCTGCCGAAGATGATAGCCGCATTTATCCAGAGCAAGAAGCTCAGCGCGGCCCAGATCGCCGAGATCGAAGCTATGATCGAGGATTATAAGAGCTGACGGAGAAAACAGCTGCGGCACCGGAGGGGCAGTGGGTGCTTTTGGAAGAATAAAATACTATTGTGATTACAAAGGTTCTATGCTAATATAAATGGCATAGGGCCTTTTTCTATTATCAGATCTGTTTTCTATTAGAATCCAATGTCGGAGAAATTTTCCAATCCATTGAAATTAGGTAGAAAATATGCTTTTAACTTCATTCTTGCAACTAAAAACAGTTGCAAAAAGCAAGCAGAAAAAATATAATATAATTAACAAGGGGTATAAATGGGACAAAAGGAAAAACTAATTGAACAGTTAAAAAGCAGACCGAAGACATTTACCTTTCATGATGCGGAAGTTTTATTGGATTATCTGGAATTTACGAAATCCAATAAGGGGAAAACCAGCGGTTCCAGAGTGATGTTTACCAGTGAGGAGCATGGGAGTATATTACTACATAAGCCGCATCCGCAAAAGGAATTGAAAGCATACCAGGTCAGACAATTATGTGATCTGTTGGAACAGGAGGGATTGATTTGAAAAATACGATGGAATATAAAGGGTATATCGGAAGTGTAGAATTTTCAGAGGGAGATGGTATCTTTTTCGGAAAAGTAATGGGAATACGGTCTTTGATATCTTATGAGGGAACCGATGCCAGGAGTCTGGTAGAGGATTTTCATGGGGCGGTAGATGATTATCTGCAACTGTGTGAAGGACAGGGGAAAGCTCCGGAAAAAGCATACAAGGGAAGCTTTAATATCCGGATCGCGCCTGAGACTCATAAGCAGCTTGTGATCCATGCAACTGCATGCCAGATGTCACTGAATGAATATGTGAGGGAAACGTTGGAAAAAGCAGTGATGTAGAAAACTCCGGGGTTGACAAACCCCTCATTTTTGCATATCTTATTTAGTAGGAAAATACATTATATCAAAGGCATAGAACAGGAAAAGTACTTTTCCGCAAGGTGTCAGAGAGAGGCTGCGGATGCTGTGAGCAGCTTTCACCGGAAGAAAAGGAAGTGCGCCTGTGAGCTGATCCGGGGAATGGGACGGTAAGTCAGTATCCGGATCCGGTGAGCACCCGTTATGTGCGTGACGCCATAGGCGTAAGAGTGAAGGGCATCGTCCCTTAAGTAGAGTGGAACCGCGGATAAATTCGTCTCTAAGAGAAGAGTTTGTCTGCGGTATTTTTTTGAGACGATTCAAATATCAATTTGCAAAAGATGTCTGAATAGTCGAAGTATATTTCGAGGTGAGAACATGGGCATCATCAAAAATTTAAAAGAAGAAGTCCGTATTATCAGGGAGCGTGACCCGGCGATCCATTCTTCCATGGAGGTACTTTTGTATCCCAGTTTCAAGGTCATGATCCATTACCGGCTGGCTCACAAGCTATATGTGAGCGGGCATTATTTCTGGGCCAGATATATTTCCCAGCGTGGTGTACGTAAGACGGGCATTGAGATCCATCCCGGCGCGCAGATCGGCAAGGGATTTTTCATTGATCACGGCAACGGTGTCATCATTGGTGAGACTACCATTATCGGCGATAATGTGACCCTGTATCAGGGAGTGACACTGGGAGGAACTGGCAAGGAGCACGGCAAGCGTCATCCGACCATCGGCAACAACGTCATGATCAGTGCGGGTGCGAAAGTACTGGGTTCCTTTACCATCGGAGATAATTCGAAGATCGGTGCCGGAAGCGTGGTCTTAAGTGAAGTGCCCCCCGGATCCACGGTCGTGGGTGTACCGGGACGCGTAGTAAAGCGTAACAACGCAAGCCTCCCCCAGGAGACCATGAACCAGACAGATCTCCCCGATCCGGTGCGGGAAGATATCACGGTATTGCAGCGTGAAAACTCCGAACTGACCAACCGCGTGCTGGAGATGGAAGATGAACTGAAACAGTTGCGCAGGCTGGTGGTAATGAGCGAAGAAGCGAAAACTGATAATACAGTTAAGACAGGAAAGGATAAATCATGAGTATTCAAATCTACAACACTTTAAGCAAGAGAAAAGAAGAATTTAAGCCCCTGGAGCCGGGAAAGGTAAAAATGTATGTCTGCGGACCTACCGTATACAACCTGATCCACATCGGCAATGCCCGCCCCATGATCGTATTTGATACGGTGCGCCGTTACATGGAATACAAGGGTTACGAAGTAAACTATGTATCCAACTTCACAGATGTGGATGACAAGATCATCAAGAAGGCCAATGAAGAGGGTGTGGAGCCCAGCGTGATCTCCGAGCGCTATATCGCAGAGTGCAAAAAAGACATGGAGGGAATGAATATCAAGCCCGCTACCAAGAACCCTAAGGCTACCGAGGAGATTGGCGGCATGCTGGATATGATCCAGACACTGATCGACAAGGGGCATGCGTATCCCGCAGCGGATGGTACGGTATATTTCCGGACCAGAAGCTTCAAGGACTACGGCAAGTTGTCTCACAAGAACCTGGACGATCTGCAGGGCGGTAACCGTTCCCTGTTAGTCTCCGGTGAAGATCAGAAGGAAGATCCCCTGGATTTCGTATTGTGGAAGCCGAAGAAAGAAGGCGAGCCTTACTGGGATTCCTGCTGGTGTCAGGGCCGTCCCGGCTGGCACATCGAGTGCTCTGTTATGAGTAAGCGTTATCTGGGTGAGGAGATAGATATTCATGCCGGTGGCGAAGATCTGATCTTCCCTCATCACGAGAATGAGATCGCACAGTCCGAGGCAGCCAATGACAAGCCTTTTGCAAGATACTGGATGCACAATGCCTTCCTGAACATTGACAATCGCAAGATGTCCAAGTCTCTGGGCAACTTCTTTACTGTTCGTGAGATCTCCGAAAAATATGATCTGCAGGTACTTCGTTTCTTCATGCTGTCCGCACATTACAGAAGCCCGCTGAATTTCAGTGCCGATCTGATGGAAGCAGCAAAGAACGGCTACGAGAGAATCGTTACTAGCGTGGATAACCTGAAGTTCCTGCTGGAAAAGGCAGCAGATGCCGAAATGTCCGAAGAAGAAAAGCAGTTAGTTACCGAGGCACAGGGCTTTGAGACCAAATTCGATGAAGCTATGGACGATGATTTCAACACTGCGGATGCACTGGCAGCTATCTTCGAGCTGGTAAAATTCGTCAACTCCAATGCGAAAGCAGATAGCAGCAAGGCATTTCTGGAGGCTCTGAAACAGGAAATCGTGACTCTGTCCGATATCTGTGGACTGATCGTAGACAAGAAAGCGGAAATGTTGGACAGCGATATCGAGGCACTGATTGAAGAGCGTCAGGCAGCCAGAAAGGCGAAGAATTTCGCAAGAGCCGACGAGATCCGTGACGAGCTGTTAGCCAAAGGCATTGTGCTGGAAGATACCAGAGAGGGTGTAAAATGGAAGAGAGCATAACCCTTCTTACGAAAATAAAGGAAGCATTTGCTTGCGAAGGACAGGATGTCCGGGCGTATTCTCCGCTGACCCTGGCCTATATCGGAGACGGGATTTATGAGCTGGTGATCCGCAGCGTGGTGGTGGAGAGAGCTAACCGTTCCGCCAATGATCTGCATAAAAAGACGACACGTTATGTAAAGGCACCGGCGCAGTCTGCCATGATCGAGGCACTGCTTCCGGAACTGACGGAGGAAGAGGAAGCGGTGTACCGCAGAGGACGCAACGCCAAATCATACACCACCGCGAAAAACGCTTCCGTGGCAGATTACCGCAGAGCTACCGGTTTTGAAGCATTGATGGGCTATCTGTACCTGACGGGACAGATCGACCGGATGTTGCAGTTGATCAAAGACGGCATCCGTCTGGCAGGCATGGAACTGTAATAAAAATTCACAATAGAAAGGACAAACATGGGATATCAGGAATTTACCATAGAAGGCAGAAATGCCGTGATCGAGGCCTATCGTGCGGGCAAACCCATTGACAAGTTATTCATTCTGGATGGCTGTCAGGATGGCCCCATGATGACCATTAAAAGAGAAGCAAAAAAGCATGATACATTAGTAAAATATGTGACCAAGGAGCGTCTGGACCAGTTATCCGAGACCGGAAAGCATCAGGGAGTCATTGCCTATGCGGCAGCTTATGAGTACGCGGAGGTGGATGATATTCTGGAAGGCGCAAGAAAAAAAGGGGAACCGCCTTTTATTTTCCTGTTGGATAACATTGAGGATCCCCACAATCTGGGAGCCATCATCCGTACCGCCAATCTGGCCGGAGCCCACGGAGTCATCATTCCGAAGAACCGTGCGGCGGGACTGACCGCGACGGTGGCAAGGACTTCCGCCGGAGCATTGAATTATACGCCGGTAGCCAAGGTGACGAATCTAGCCAAGACCATTGAAGAATTGAAAAAGGACGGTCTGTGGTTCGTGTGTGCGGATATGGGAGGCACCACCATGTATGATCTGAATCTGAAAGGCCCGATCGGTCTGGTCATCGGTAACGAGGGCGAGGGCGTAGGACGTCTGGTGAAGGAAAAATGCGATATGGTGGCATCCATTCCCATGAAGGGGGATATCGATTCCCTCAATGCTTCCGTGGCAGCAGGCGTACTGGCTTATGAGATCGTGCGTCAGAGATTACAGGCGTAATATAGGAGTGGAAAAAAAGGGGAAAGCATGGCTGAGCATTTCAAATATGAAGAGATGACGGATGAAGAACTCATCGACCAGCTGCGGGAAGGTGACAGACAGGTGATGGATTACATCTGCGACAAGTATAAAAATCTGGTGCGAAGCAAGGCAAAATCCATGTATATTCTGGGCGGAGACAGCGAAGATCTGATCCAGGAAGGGATGATCGGGCTGTTCAAGGCAGTGCGGGATTATGACTGCGGCAGAGATGCCAGCTTTTATACCTTTGCAGATCTGTGTATCAGCAGACAGATGTACACGGCAGTGCAGGCTTCCAAGCGCCTGAAGCACTCACCGCTCAACAGCTATGTATCTCTGTATGAGCGAAGCAGCGAGGGCACGGACAATGAGGAGAAAAATCTCATTGAGGCTCTGGCGGCCAGAACCCAGATGAGTCCGGAGGAACTGTTCCTGGACAAGGAGCGGGTGGAAGATCTGGAGAGAGCCATTGAGACAGAACTCAGCAGCTTTGAAAAACAGGTGCTGGATTTGTACCTGACGGGAATGAGCTATACCCAGATCGCCAAGGTGCTGGGAAGAGACGAAAAGTCTACGGACAATGCCTTACAGCGTCTGAAGAGCAAAATCCGGAAACTGGTGTGATGCAAAATAATGAGAGAAGAGAACACATTCTTGAAAAAAATTTTCAGGAATGTGTTTTTTATAGTTTTTTAATAGAATCTGCAGAGTTGGAATATTGACTTAAAACCCGGCATAGGAGTATACTGCAAATGCTGACCGACCGGCCGGTCGGTTAATAAAGCAAATACATATTCATAACTATTCAGAACCACATTCGCAAAACCGCCTCTGCGAGGCTGTACTGAATAACATGCCTGCATGTTATTTGCTCATGGTGGTTACTTTCGATGGTTACTTTCGCCCATTGGCTCTGAATAGTTACACATATTTCAGAAAGGCGAAAAGATCATGCACAATACATGGAAAAGAAATTGCAGCGTCGGAATGGCGTTGTTGATGGGAGGCAGTCTGTTGCTCGGAGGCTGCGGCAGCAATGGGGCACAGGATGCTGTGGAGACTTCTGCGGTAGTCGTGGATATGAAGCAGGCCCAGACCGGAAAACTGACCTTGCAGAACAGCTTTGTGGGAACGGTTTCTCCCCAGGAGATGGTCTATGTCATTCCCTTTGCTTCCGGTACAGTGACGGATACTTATTTTGAGGTGGGAGATCAGGTCAATGCCGGGGATGTTTTGTTCAAAATCGATGACTCTGCAGCAAAACTGCAGTTAGAACAGGCACAGCTCAGTGCGGCCAATGTAAGGCAGCAGGCAGACAGTGCCCTGACCACCCAGCAGGAATCCGCCAATATCCAGATGGATAGCAGCAGAGTGCAGGCACAGTCCGGGTATGATCAGGCACAGATCGCGTATGTCCAGGCGAAAAATGCCTATGACCAGAACTATGATGATCTTTCAGATCAGATCGACGCATGCAATGCAAATATTACACAGCTGGAGAATGCCATAAAAGCAGCGTCATCCAGTGTGAGCGGCGGAAATGCGTCAAGTGTTGTGCAGATGAAGACGCAGATCGAGACACTGAAAGGAACGAAGAAACAGCTGGAGTCCAGCAGAAATTCTCTGGTGGCCGGATTACAGCAGGCGGAATCCGCTTACAATGCAGCAAAGAGCAGCATGAATATTGTGGATCGTTCCCAGGCATTGTCCCAGGGACAGGCACTGGAGGATACGAAGAAGCAGCTATCCACCAGTGAACAGCTGGCAAATGTGGGCGTGGAAAGTGCGGAACTGGCATTATCCTACTACACTGTCAAGGCTCCCATCTCCGGTACGATCCAGAGCAAGGGAGTGGAAGTCAACGGCATTGCCGGAAGCAGCAATCCTGCGTATACTATTGCCAATGAAAATATGATGACCGTGACTTTTCAGGTCAGCGAAGCTGTGAAAAATACACTGACCATGGGGCAGGAAGTGACCGTGGAGCGGGGAACCACCAGCTACGCCGGCAGCATCACCGAAATCGGTGTGGCAGTGAATCAGCAGACCGGCCTGTTCCAGATCAAGGCAGCGGTAAATGCCAATGGCAGCGATCTGCCCAGCGGTGTATCCGTGAAGCTGACTACCGATACCTATCATACGAACGACAGTGCGGTGCTGATCCCTTATGATGCCGTGTACTATGATAATACCGGTTCTTATGTATACTTAAGTGTGGACGGCAAGGCCGTGAAGACCTATGTGACCACAGATCTGTTTGATGATACACAGATTTCTGTTACTGAGGGAATACAGCCCGAAGATACCGTCATCACCAGCTGGTCTCCCAAGCTGATGAACGGTGTGGAAGTCACCGCACCGGTGAAGGCAGAAGAGTAGGGGAGGCAGCAGAATGAATTTGACAAAGCTAGCTCTGAAAAGACCGGTATCCTGTTTCCTGGTGATCCTGGCACTGGCAGTATTCGGCATCAGCTCCATTTTCGGATTCAAGATGGAACTGACTCCCGACATTGAGATGCCTATGCTCATCGTCATGGCTACTTATCCCGGTGCAGACCCGGAGAGCGTGGATGAACTCGTGGCATCCGTTATTGAAGATTCCGGTTCCACTCTGAGCGGTGTGGATTCCGTGAATTCTTATTCCTTTGAAAATTATTGCATGGTGTTGTTTACCTATGAATACGGTGTGGATATTGATGAATGTCACAACGATCTCCGTGCGGCCATGGAGACGGCGAAGTTAAGTCTGCCGGATGACGTGGATCAGCCTACCATCATTGAGATGAACATGAACAGTATGGATGTCATGACGATCTCTGCGGTGGAAAAGGGTGATGTGGACCTGTTAAAAGTAGTCAATGAATCCGTGGTACCGGAACTGGAATCTCTGTCCAGCGTGGCACAGGTATCCGTCACCGGTGGTTCCGAGGATTATATCAAAGTAGAACTCAATGAGACCCTGATGAAGCAGTACGGTCTGACCATGTCCAGTGTGGCACAGATGCTGGGAACCGTAGACTTTACTTATCCTGCAGGCAGCGTGACCCAGGGCAGTCAGGACATCAGCGTGGCGACGTCCATGGAGTACAATACGGTACAGAAGCTGCGGGAAGTACCCCTGATGACCACCAAAGGACAGGTCATCACCTTACAGGATATTGCAAATGTTACCACAGCATCCAAGGATGCTTCCAGTATCAGCCGTTACAACGGACAGGACAATGTCAGCATCGGCATTAAGAACAAAAGTAGTGCCGGTACGGTAAATGCCTGCAAGGATGTGAAGGAAAAATTACAACAGATCCAGGCGGAGAACCCGGCCATCGAATTTGAAGTTACTTATGATGCCAGTTCCTCCATTATCAGCTCCCTGACCAGTGTAGCCGAGACCCTGTTATTGGGTGTCGTATTGACCATGGCGGTGCTGTTCCTGTTCTTCGGTGATTTCAAAGCCAGCCTGATCGTCGGAGCCTCCATGCCCATTTCCCTGTTCCTGACCCTGATCCTTATGAGTATGATGGGATTCTCCATGAACATCGTAACACTGGGCTCTCTGGTCATTGCCATCGGTATGATGGTAGACTCTTCCATCGTCGTGATCGAGAGTTGTTTCAGAAGACAGAAGAGTACGCCGGATCTGAAACAGGCAGCCTTAGAGGGAACGAAGGAAGTGATGGCTTCTATTATCGCTTCCACCATTACCACCATCGTGGTATATCTGCCGCTGGCCACTATGAAGGGCCTGTCCGGACAGATGTTTGAGCAGCTGGGATTCACCATTGTATTTGCCATGCTGGCATCCCTGATCGCAGCTATGATGCTGGTACCGTTGTTCTACACAGTATTTAAACCGAAGGAAAAAGAAAACCTGCCCATCGATAAGCTGTTGAAGAAATTTACCACATGGTATCAGAAGATCCTGCGGAAGCTGATGAAGCGCAGAAGGACCGTCGTTGGTGTGGCTGTGGCTCTGATGATCGGCACGGTTCTGCTGGCAGGAACGCTGGACATGGAGCTGATTCCTGCAGCGGATGAAGGAGTCGTGGCGGTTACGGTGAATTTCCGTTCCGGTACCACACTGGAAAAAGAGGATGAAGCACTGAAGCTGTGGGAACAGATCGCTGAAGAGGAACCGGATGTGGAATTCTATTCCGTATCCATCAGCGGCTCCAGTGCAACCCTTACCGCAGATCTCATCAAGAAGAGAACCCTGACTACAGCACAGGTAGTAGATAAATGGAATGAGATTGCAGCCGGTATGACGGATATGGATGTTACGGTAACATCTTCCGGCAGCAGTATGAGCTCCATGATGAGCACCAGCAGCTATGAGATCGATTTACAGGGTAATGACAGGGCAGAACTGGCACAGGCCGCAGAAGACCTGCAGGCAGAGATCGAGAAGATTGACGGTGTCGTAAAGACAGAAAACTCTCTAGCAAACTCTACGACGCTGGCCAAGGTAGTGGTAGATCCTCTGAAGGCAATGCAGTACGGGCTGACACCCATTCAGGTCGGCATGACCATACATAACGTATTAAGCGGTATGAATCCGTTGACGATCACCAATGATGGTTCGGAGTATGCGGTATGGCTGGAATATCCGGAAGGAAGCTATGATGATCTGAACCTGCTGATGGATCTGGGACTGGATACTTCTTTTGGCACCGTGGTACCGTTAAGAGATATTGCAGAGATCAATTACGCACAGAGTCAGGAGACCATCATGAAGCAGGACGGTCTGTATCAGGTCAGCGTGACGTCCACTATGACCTCCGAGAAGATATTTGATGCCCAGAATGCTATCAACGATCTGGTGGATCACACGGTATTCCCGGATTCTGTAACCCCGGCAGACAGTATGATGACGGGAATGATGAACGATGAGTTCCAGGCATTGTTGCAGGCAATTCTGGTAGCTACATTCCTGGTATTCCTGGTGATGGCAATGCAGTTTGAATCCCCCAGATTCTCCTTCATGGTCATGATGTGTATTCCTTTTGCACTGATCGGATCCTTCCTGCTGTTGTTCATTACGCAAAGTACCATTAGTATGGTATCCCTGATGGGATTTCTGATGTTGATGGGTATTGTGGTAAATAACGGTATTCTGTTCGTGGATTCCGCAAATATGCTGCGGGAAGAGGGAATGTCCACTGAGGATGCGCTGGTGGCTTCCGGAAGTACCCGTCTGCGTCCTATCCTGATGACGACATTGACAACGATCCTGTCCATGATCCCCATGGGACTGGGACTGGGCGATAACGGTGTCATGATGCAGGGAATGGCACTGGTTATCATCGGCGGTCTGACGGCTTCCACGATCCTGACCCTGATCCTGATCCCGACCTTCTATCTGATCTTCGATAAGCGGAGCAGACAGGAGAGAAGAGCGGCTAAGAAGCTGGCAAAATCTCAAAGATCTGGAAAAACGGGGGATGCGGAAAATGAGTAAAATAACCGGATTGGAGGCACCGAACCAGGTGCCTCCCAAGGTGACCGCCATGTACCGGGCAGTCAGCACACTTTTGCGGGAGGATAAGGATATCTCGGAAATGAGCGTGTCCATGATCACCGGGCTGGCGGGCATTGGCAAGGGAACTGCTTATGAATATTTTGATTCCAAGGAAGAGATCATTGTCTGTGCCCTGTTGTATGAAATCCGTACAGTAACGGAGCAGGCTTCCCGTCAGATTCAGACCTGTCCGGATCTGGAGACCCAGATCCACAGAATGCTTTTGCTGGTGGAAGAACATTCCCAGTGTGTGGATGCCATCATGGCGTTTCTGCATCTGCTGACGGATCATTCCAAGGAGGGAAATCTTCTGCGGCAACGGATAGCGGAACAGAAGGAAAACGGGCCGGTGGATCTTTTGGTCCGCCAGATCATAGACAGTGCACGGGCGAAAGGAGAACTGCGGGAGGACATTCCGCTGTCTTATATTACCAACGCACTGTTAGCTCGGATGATTTCCTATCTGATGTACCAGTGCCACCATATCGGTAATGATATGCCCCCAGAAGAGATGCGCAGACTGGTCACCGAAAGCATAATGAATGAATTGTGCAAAAAAAATATATAATTTAAAATAATTCTATTGACAAAGTGAGATACCTTTGATAGAATGTAACACGGTGATTGCGTTAGCAGTCACGTGATGCTGCTGTGGCTCAGTCGGTAGAGCGTCGCATTGGTAGTGCGGAGGTCACGGGTTCGATTCCCGTCAGCAGCTCTTTTGAAAAGCGTGGAAACCTTGAAAATACAAGGTTTCCACTTTTTTTGTGTGCCTGAAAGTTTACAGACGATGGTAGACAACCAGAATAAACCAGATGTACACTTGCACGGGCCAACGATTCAGCTTACAATATAAAATAGTAAATTTATGTTCGGACACAAACCAACCCGGTCAGATGAGGAAAACGTATGGGGGAACTGCACAGAGTATGTAAAAATTTCACACGTCATGACAAGAAGACCCGTACGATCCTGCTGTGCGAGATGCTGGAGTACACGAATGTATTTTTGGAGGCGGCATTCCGGGCGGAGGGGTATTCCTTCGAGACTTTAAAGAACCCGGTGAAGGACCGCACTCTGGCACTTCGCTATATCAGTAACGACTATTGCTATCCGACGGTATTGATCCTTGCACAGTTCCTGGAATATCTGGAAAGCGGGGAGCGGGATCCGGGGGAGATCGCTTTTATGGAGCCGCAGGCGGGTGGTGCCTGCAGAGCCGGGAATATCTACAATCTGCTCCAGAGAGTGTTGTACCGCATGGCGGAGCAGGGGCAGACGGAGTATGCGCAGATCCCCGTGATTTCCTTAAATCTCATGGGAGAGGAAAAACATACCGGCTTTCGTATTACTCCGGGGCTGTTGTCCGGTGGGATCGCTGCCGGATGCTATGGCGATCTGATCATGTGCCTGTACCAGCAGGTGAAGCCCTACGAACAGAATCCGGGAGAGACGGACCGCATCCGCAGTCAGGTGGAAAAGAAACTGTGCGAGAGCATTCGGAGACACAGGAACGGACGGCACACCAGAGAGAAAAATTACCGGTATGCCTGCGAAGTATTTTCGAAGGTACCGGTGAAACCCGGGAAGAAAAAGAGAGTCGGCATCACCGGTGAGATCTATATGAAATGTTCGAAACTGGGAAATGACGATATCGAAAGTTTTCTGCTCCGGCAGGGAATGGAGCCTTACAGCGGTGGTTTCGTCAACTACTGTCTGTATTTGGTGGATACAGAGCGGTATAAGGTAGAAAAGTACCAGCACAATCCCATCATGGCGAAAGCCTGTGCCTTTGTGCTCCACCGGTTGTGTGAGGCACAAAAACATCTGCTTACGGTGATCGGGGAGACAGACCGGTTCCAGACGGATCTGCCGTTCCCGGAACTGAAGGAGAAAGTGCAGGGGATTCTGGCGGAGGGCTGCAATACCGGTGACGGCTGGCTGATTGCCGCAGAGGTGATACAATATGTGGAAAAAGGCTGTGGAAGTGTGCTGATCCTGCATCCCTTCGGATGTCTGGTCAGCCATGTCTGCGAGCGGGGGATTTTGCAGCGGCTGCATGCCCGTTTTCCGGATGTCAGTATCCAGACCATAGAGTATGATTACGACCAGAGCAAGACCCTCAGAGAAAGCCGCATTTTATTGGCAATTTCCTAGGTTGGCAGCAGGTGCAGAACGTGGTACAATAAAACAGAAACTATTGCAACGTGTATTTTCAGGAGGGGAACATGAAGATAAAATGCGACTGGTGTGGCAGCTGGATCAATGATTTCGACCAGGTCTGCCCGAACTGCGGAGGAGTAAACAACAACTATAACCGTCATGCCAACGGCGTGCCTCAGACCATTGAGGAACTGAAAGCCTGGGCGAAGGAGATGAACCTTCCGCTGGAGGAAATGCGGACCTTTATCGGTGAGGATTACAAGGGAGCTAAAGCCTTCGGTATTTACAAGGATGAGACCGACGGCACTTTTGTCGTCTATAAGAACAAGGAGGATGGCACCCGGGCGGTACGCTACAAGGGATCGGACGAAGCCTATGCGGTCAACGAACTTTACCAGAAGATGAAGGAAAGGGTGGCCGTACAGAAGGCGCACCAGCAGCCGAAAGCTGCAAAGCCGGTTTCCGGGCCTACTGCTTCTGCGCAGCAAAAGCAATCGGAAAAAGCCTTGTCCAAAACCCTTTTTTCGATTTTCCTGATAGCAATAATAGCAATCATACCATTGTCCGTTATTTTTGCACTCATAGGGGAAAGCGGACCGAGTACCGGCTACTACACTTATGGAGACCAGAGCTATTACTATTATTCCGGGGACTGGTACGAGTGGGAGGATAATTCCTGGCAATACGCACCGTCGCAATCCTGGATGGACAGTGATTATGAGAATTACTACGATTCCTACAGCTATGACAGCGATGCGGAATATGAGGATTTTGAGGATTCCTCCTATTACACTCCTTATGAGTACAGCGATGATAATAACGATAGCTGGGATGATGACAGCTGGGATTCCGGATGGGATTCCAATGACAGTTGGGACTCAGGATACGATGACTGGGGCTCTGACTGGTAAAATGTGATTTAGAATACATACAAAGGAAGTCTTCGACAGGCTTCCTTTGCTTTTTCTTTTTTATGGTTTTGAACAGGAGAGAATATGAGCAGTTTACCCGGCATTACGAGGCAGGATGAGGAAAAAAGATTACAGCATACGTTAGAGATCGCACAGCGCAAGGTGGATGCCAACAGGCAGAGTGTACAGGCTCTGGCGGAAGAACTGCATGCCATGCAGGAGGAATTCGACGAGAACGACAAGGAAGCCCAGACCCTGTGGCACAATGCGGATGCCCGCTTCAAGTTCGTGAATCAGGATCTGCGCCGGGCGGAACAGGCGAGGAAAAAGCCCTACTTTGGCAGAATCGATTTCCGGGACAAAAAACTGAAAAAAGACGAGGTCTACTATATCGGCAGAAGTGTCATTGCGGATAACCCGGCAGAACCGGAGGTCATCGACTGGAGAGCACCCATTGCCAGCGTATATTACGATGCCGCTCTGGGGGATGTCTCTTATTCCGTAAAGGGGGAGGGAAAATACGACATCACCCTGTCGCGGAAGCGCACCTATGAGATCGAAAATGATGAGCTGAAGGACTTCTACGATTCGGATGTGGTGGCCAACGATGAACTGCTGACAAAATATCTGGCGCGGAACAAAAAGGCGGTGCTGGGCGAGATCATTGCCACAATCCAGCAGGAGCAGAACGAAGTCATCCGCAAAAAGCCCCAGCACAACATGATCGTACAGGGAGCGGCGGGCTCCGGCAAGACCACAGTGGCCATGCACCGTATTTCCTACATCCTGTACAACTACGAGCAGGAGTTTGCACCGGAAGATTTTTATATTGTGGGAAGCAATCAGGTGCTCTTAAACTATATAACGGGAGTGCTGCCGGAACTGAATGTTTACGGTGTCTCCCAGATGACCATGGAGCAGTTGTTCGTAAGGCTTTTGTACGAGGACTGGGACAAGTCCTGGCAGATCAAGCCGGTGGTAAAAGGTGTGACTCCGGCGGTGAAGGGAACTCTTGTCTGGTTTAAGGAGCTGGAGAATTTCTGCCTGCGTTATGAATACCGTGCGATACCCAGAGAGGACGTGGTGATCGAAAAGACTGGCAAAGTGCTGCTGGACCGGGCCACCATTGCACGCTTATTGAAAGAGACAAAGGATCTGTCCCGGGCGGACAAAATCAGCAGACTGACGGATTATCTGATGGCACGGCTGGAAAATGAGCTGAGCGGAAAATATTATTCCTATACCCAGCCGGAAAAGCAGAAGCTCAAGCATTATTATGAGACCTATTTCGGAAAAAGGGAATGGAAGGGTTCTGTGGCGGAACTCTACGAACAGTTCCTGAAGGAAGAGCAGGAGAAAGATTTCACGGTCGAGGTGCCGGAAGGTGGCTACGATGTCTATGATCTGGCGGCCATGGCCTACCTCTACAAGCGCATCAAGGAGGACACGGTGATCCGGGAGGCGGGGCATGTGGTCATTGATGAAGCCCAGGATTTCGGCATGATGGCCTATGCGTCTTTAAAATATTGTCTGAGCAAATGTACCTATACGATCATGGGAGATGTGGCCCAGAATATTTCCGACCGCTACGGTCTCAACGACTGGACGGAACTGCGGAAATTGATGCTGCCTGGAGAGTTTGATTATTTCGGCATTTTGCAGAAAAGCTACCGTAACACGGTGGAAATCTCGGAGTTTGCCACGGACATTCTGTATCACGGAAGCTTTCCGGTCTATCCGGTGGAGCCCATCATACGTCATGGGGAACCGGTCACGGTGAAAAAATGTGTGGATTTTACAGAGCAGGTGACACAGGCGGAGCAGATCATCAAAGCATGGCAGAGCAAGGGGCTGGATACCATTGCCGTAGTCTGCATTGACGAAGCGGAGGCGGAAAAAGTAACAGCAGCCTTACAGGACAGCGTGGAACTGAATACCGGAGATGCGGGAAAATGGGAGATCGGCGAGGGCGTCATGGTACTTCCGTTAAAATACACCAAAGGTCTGGAATTCGATGCAGTACTGATCTTCAACGCTTCGGAGGAAGATTACCCGGTGGAAGACGGGTATGTGAAGCAGCTGTACGTGGCAGCCACCCGAGCCCTGCATGAACTGACGGTGCTGTACCGGGGGAAACTCACCGGACTGATCGCAGATCCGGTATCCCCGGAGCAGAAGAAGAGAATGCGCCTTGCCGCAGATGCCCAGAAAAAGCCGGTGAAAACGGTGGTAAAACAGGCAGAGCCGGAGAAGACAAAAGAAGAGATATACAGACAGAGGGCACAGGAAGCGGAAAAGGAACGTGTGGCCAGAGAGCGTTACGGCCCAAAGAAGATCATCGTGACAAGAAACAGTCAGGGGACAACAGACGGCGCCACACCGAAGAAAGCAGGACAGTCAGGGGGGCCTGAATCGAGGCGGACGGGACAGCCGTCACCTGCGAAAGTATACGGGGCAGGAAACGGCAATGTTGGCAGAGCAACCGGCAGACAGGAGCCGCGGATGGTAGAAAATAACGGCGAGTACGGCGATATGCCGGATGCCAAAACACTGATGCCCGCCGGACATTCCAGGATCGACTGCGCTGTGCGCATGGTCATGAAGGGCAAGGGCTATGTGGATCTTTTGAGTAGCTACGGAACCTTGCGGATCACACCCCTTGCGGTGGATATGTTCCGGATTTGTTTTGCCAAAGGGCAGTGTCGTGAATTCCCGAAAGCGGCGGTGACGGCAGCAGGAGACCTCAGATGCACGGTGCGGGAGAATCCTTCCCTGGTGGAAATTACAGCGGGATATGCCCAGATCCGTGTGGATAAAAAGACGGGAGCATTGACATTTTTAAATACACAGGGTAAGATTCTGCTGACGGAACGAAGAAGAGAACCAAGGCAACTCGGAGAAAAAAAGAACTGGAGCTTTTTTGAATGGAAAAAGGACGAGGCTCTGATCGCCGGAGGGATTGGGGCACCGAAACCTTTGAAGATAGGTAATTCCGCTGCTTATTTTTCCTACGGAAGAGCGGATGACAGATATCCGGGGCTGGCTTCGTCCAAAGGATATGAGATGATCTTCCCTGCGGGAAGCAGGGTATTGTGCTGCAACATAGCCATGTACGGAACTTATATTTCCATGGAAGAGACAGATATCATCGATTACTATTTACGTGCAAAATGATGGGGATCATCGGTATGGGTAACAATCTGATGGTGCTCTGGATGTGAGGAGAATTATGAAGACAACAATAACCGCAGTGATATTTGATATGGACGGTGTCCTCTTTGATACCGAGAGGATGTATATGGAGTGCTGGAGAGAAGCGGCGGAGCCCAGGGGCCTTAAAAATGTGGACGAGATTTCCAAAGCCTGTATCGGAAGGACACTGCAGGGCACGAAGGAAGTGTTCGAGGCAGCGAAAGCAGAGCAGGGCATCGATGTGTCTTTTGAAGAATTGCATGAGGATTGCAGCCGGAGATTTCAGAAAAAGGAAGAACGGGAAGGCCTTCCCGAGAAGCCGGGCGTGCATGAGATCCTGGAATATCTGAAGGAGAACGAAGTTCCGGTGGCACTGGCTTCCTCTACGAGAAAGGCGGCTGTCATGGAGCATCTGAACAGAGCGGGCATCACTGGATATTTTCAGAAAATTGTCTGCGGGGACATGGTGGATCACGGAAAGCCCGCACCGGATATTTACGTGAAGGCTTGTGAAGAAATGGGCGTAAAGCCAGAGCAGGCAATGGCGGTGGAAGATTCTTTTAATGGAATCCGGTCTGCGCATGCTGCGGGATTATTTACGGTCATGGTGCCGGACCAACTGCCACCTACAGAAGAGATTCTTACCATAGTAGATAAAAAGTGTGACAGCCTGACCGAACTTCAGACACAGCTTCCGGAGCTTCTGGCGGTATGTGGGGACTGAGGATCATTCTGCTGCGGCATGGAACCACAGTACCTTACAGCAGTCACAGGAGGGATCCCGTCTGATCACATGATCTGTGTGAGCAGGTACCATAAAGGCGGTACCGGGCAGCAGAGGGATTTCTTCGCCATCGATGAGAGCATATCCTTTTCCGTCCAATACGAAGAAGCCTTCCTGATCGTCATGCTTTTGCGGCATGTGATATTCTGTGTTGCGATAGAGGGATACGCCCATACGACACCCTTTTACACACCCTTGGTCTTCATCTAACAGAGTGTGCCCGGTGCGTTCGGGCATTTGAGCTATAATGGAATCTAAAGTAGTATAAGGAATCATTTGTGTGCCTTTCTATGGATGTAATGTAACGATTCAGTTACCATATTTTTAATAACAGTGTAGCAGACTGAGAGAGGAAAAACAATAGACTGCCTGTTCTGGCAGAGTAAAGGAATATAAAAATGGAAGAAAAAGAGACAATACAGCCCATTGAGATCACATGGGAAGAACTACAGTCCCGGGACCTTGACCGATACATCCTGGTGGATACCAGAGGGGATGAAGCAGTAAACTATGGAATGATTCCCGGAGCCATTGCAATCCCCGAATGTGAACTTATAGACAGACTGGCGGCGGCAGCAGGGGATAAAAAAGTAATTTTGTATTGCAGCCGTGGACAGAACAGTAAGGTGTCCGCAGAGTATTTCAGAGAACAGGGAATGGAGGCCTACAGCTTACAGGGCGGCTATACCGGATGGCTGCTGAACCTGATGCAGAAGGAACAGCCCGGAGAAAAGGAAAATGAACGGGCAAGGGAAATTGAGAAGAGCATCCGCAAAAAGTTCCACAAAGTCCTGTTTTCCCGGTTTGCCAAAGCTATCAACGAATACGATATGATTCAGGAAAACGACAAGATCGCTGTATGCATTTCCGGCGGTAAAGATTCCATGCTGATGGCAAAACTGTTCCAGGAGCTGAAACGCCATAACAAGTTCCCCTTTGAACTGGTATTTTTAGTGATGGATCCCGGCTACAGCGAGGCAAACCGTAAGATCATTGAGAACAATGCGAAGCTGATGGATATTCCCATCACCATTTTTGAATCCCAGATATTTGATGCGGTGTATGACATAGAGGATTCCCCCTGCTATCTGTGTGCGAGAATGCGCAGAGGCTATCTGTACAGTCATGCGAAAGAGCTGGGCTGCAACAAGATCGCTCTGGGACATCATTACGATGACGTCATCGAGACGATCCTGATGGGAATGCTGTACGGTGGACAGGTACAGACCATGATGCCGAAGCTTCACAGTACGAATTTCGAGGGCATGGAGCTGATCCGCCCTATGTACCTGATCAGGGAGGATGACATCAAGCACTGGAGAGATTACAATGATCTGCATTTTATTCAGTGTGCCTGCCGGTTCACTGACACTTGTACCACTTGCCGTACCGATGGCAGCAGTCCCTCCAAGCGTATGGAGATTAAGAACCTGATCGCTTCGCTGAAACAGACTAACCCTTTTATCGAGGGGAATATTTTCAAGAGTGTGGAGAATGTAAACTTACGTACGATCATCGCCTACAAAGAGGATGGTGTGAAGCATCATTTTCTGGAGCATTACGACGAGTGGAAATAGTGTAAATAGGGCACCTGCACTTGACGGAAAGGGCATATTTATTCTATAATAGAATGAAAACCGTAAATTGCGGAAGGCATTACACGCCCTTACAACAGGAGAAGCTATGATCAAGAGTATGACGGGATTTGGCAGATGTGAAACTGCCGAGAATAACAGAAAGTTTACCGTAGAGATGAAGTCTGTGAATCATCGCTACCTTGATGTGAACATCAAAATGCCGAAGAAGTTGAATTTCTTTGAATCTGCGATCCGCAGTGAACTGAAGAATTATATTTCCAGAGGTAAAGTAGATCTGTTCATTACCTACGAGGATTTTTCCGAGAACACATCCAATGTCCGTTACAACAAGGAACTGGCGGCGGAGTATCTGGGATACCTGAAGCAGATGGCCAGTGATTTTGACTTAGACTGCGATATCCGAGTGTCCACTTTGTCCAAGTATCCGGATGTATTTGTGATGGAAGAACAGGACATCGATGAGGAAGAACTGTGGAAAGAACTTCAGAGAGCCTTGAAGGGTGCCTGCGAGATGTTTGTACAGACCAGGATCACCGAGGGCGAGCATTTAAGAGATGACTTAATTAGCAAGCTGGATGGCATGCTGAAGCTGGTGGATTTCATTACGGAACGTTCTCCCCAGATCATTGCTGAATACCGTCAGAAGCTGGAAGACCGTGTGAAGGAACTGCTGGGCGATACTACTGTAGATGAAGGAAGACTTCTGACCGAGGTGACGATCTTCGCAGATAAGGTATGCGTAGATGAGGAACTGGTGAGACTGCGCAGCCATATCGAGACCACGAAGAGTACGCTGATGGCCGGTGGCAGTATCGGAAGAAAGCTGGATTTTCTGGCACAGGAGATGAACCGCGAAGCCAACACCATCCTGTCCAAGTCCAACGATCTGGAGATCTCCAACTGTGCGATTGAGCTCAAGACCGAGATCGAAAAAGTCAGAGAGCAGATACAGAATATTGAATAACAAGCTGCGAAGCAGCGGGAAGCACGATATCGTGCGGTTATGCGAATGGGAACTGCATGGCTACGAAAGGTGATACCATGAACCGATTGATCCATATAGGATTTGGCAATATTGTAAATACGGATAAGATCATCGCCATCGTCAGCCCGGAGGCCGCACCCATCAAACGACTGGTGCAGAAGGCCAAGGAGACCGGACAGGCAATCGACGCCACACAGGGACGGAAGACGAAAGCGGTACTGGTCATGGAGAACAGTCAGGTCGTTCTGTCGGCACTGCTTCCCGAGACAATCGCGGGAAGAGCACAGGCACTGTGGCCGGAAGAGGAAAAAGAGGACAGAGAAGATGCAGAATAAGGGAATATTGATGGTGATCTCCGGATTCTCCGGAGCCGGCAAAGGAACACTGGTGAAAAAGCTGTTATCGGAATATGACAATTATGCGTTGTCCATTTCCATGACTACCAGACAGCCCAGAGAAGGCGAGGAGGACGGAAGAGAATATTTCTTCCGTACCAGAGAACAATTTGAAGAAAATATTGCAAAAAACGGATTTATCGAGTATGCTCAGTATTGCGGCAATTATTACGGAACACCGAAAGCATATGTGGAAGAGCAGATGCAGGCAGGCAAGGATGTGATCTTAGAGATCGAGATCCAGGGAGCCATGAAGATCAAAGAGCAGTTCCCGGAGAGCCTGTTACTGTTTGTTACCCCTCCCAGTGCAGAAGAACTGCAGAAGAGACTGGTGGGCAGAGGAACCGAGACAGCAGATGTCATTGCACAGAGACTGTCCCGGGCTTATGAGGAATCAGAAGGCATGGATGCCTATGATTATATAGTAGTGAACGATGATCTGGATGTGTGTGCCGCAGAAGTACAGAAGTTTGTGGAAGCGGCGAAAAATGAACCGTCCCGTCGTAGAGAATTTATCAAAGAGATCAGAGAGGAACTGAAAGGTTTCGCGAAAGGAGCAAAATAAAATGTTACATCCCTCTTATACCGATTTAATGAAAGTAGTAAACAGCGAGGTAGAACCCGGTGAAGCACCTGTAGTCAACAGCCGTTATTCTATCGTTATGGCAACTGCCAAGAGAGCAAGACAGATCATCGCAGGTGACGAGCCTCTGGTAACTGCCAAGGTGGATAAGCCTCTGTCTATCGCAGTAGAAGAGCTGAATCAGGGTAAGATTAAAATCCTTGGTGATGATGAGGAAGCATAAGACGCATGAAGATATTGTTTGTATCCCTGGGCTGTGACAAGAATCTTGTCGATTCCGAGAAGATGCTTGGCATGCTCCAGGAAAAAGGTTATACCTTCACGGACGATGAAGCAGAGGCAGATGTAGTAGTAGTAAACACCTGCTGCTTTATCGGTGATGCCAAGGAAGAAAGCATCAATACATTACTGCAGATGGGAGAACTGAAGGACAGCGGACAGGTCAAAGCACTGATCGCAGCAGGTTGTCTGGCACAGCGTTACCGTGAGGAAATCCAGAAGGAGATCCCGCAGGTGGACGCCATTATCGGAACCACTGCTATTGATGAGATCGTAGCTGCCCTGGAGGAAATCCTTGCAGGCCAGAAACAGAATCATTATGAAGATATCAATGCCGCCCCTGTGACAGAGACCAACCGTGTTGTCACTACAGGCGGACATTTTGCGTATCTGAAAATTGCAGAGGGCTGTGACAAACACTGTACCTACTGCATTATTCCGAAGGTCAGGGGCAATTACCGCAGCGTTCCCAAGGAGAGTCTGTTAAAAGAAGCCACAGAGTTGGCGGACAAGGGCGTACGGGAGCTGATCCTGGTAGCACAGGAGACCACGCTGTACGGTATGGATCTGTACGGTAAAAAGGAACTGCCCAGACTTTTGCATGAACTGGCGCAGATTCCCGGCATTTATTGGATCCGTATTTTATATTGCTATCCTGAGGAGATCACGGACGAGCTGATTGATGCAATTGCTGCAGAGCCCAAGGTCTGCAATTATCTGGATATTCCCATTCAGCATGCTTCCGACAATGTGTTAAAGCGCATGGGAAGACGTACCGACCAGGCAGAACTTCGTGCTATCATCGGTAAGCTTCGGGAGAAGATTCCCGATATCTGTTTGAGAACGACTCTGATCAGCGGATTCCCTGGAGAGACCCAGGAGGATTTCGAGGAACTGTATCGCTTTGTTAACGAGATGGAATTCGATCGTCTGGGCGTATTCCCTTATTCCCAGGAGGAAGATACTCCCGCAGCCACCATGGAAGATCAGGTGCCGCAGGAGGTCAAGGAATTTCGCAGGGATGAACTGATGGAACTGCAGCAGGCCATCGCTTTTGACAAAGCGGAGGATATGGTAGGTCGTATCCTGACTGTAATGATCGAGGGCAAGGTAGCGGACGAAGAGACCTATGTCGCAAGAACCTACAGAGATGCCCCTAATGTGGATGGCTATCTGTTTGTAAATACTTCAGCGAATCTGATGACCGGAGATTTTGTCAAGGTTCTGGTCACCGATTCCAATGAATATGATCTGATAGGAGAGATATACCATGAGTAAGATGAATCTGCCTAACAAGCTGACTATTTTCCGTGTGATCCTGATCGTGCCGTTTATTATCCTGTTGCTGGGAGGCCAGGCCGGATGGTTCGGCGATAATACCTTCGTGACGGATATGATCGCGTTGGCTATCTTCATCATCGCCAGTCTGACGGATCTGATCGACGGTAAGATCGCCAGAAAATACAATCTGATCACAGATTTCGGAAAGTTCATGGATCCGCTGGCGGATAAGCTGTTAGTATGTTCCGCCATGATCGCACTGATCGAGATGAACCGCATCCCTTCCTGGGTGGTCATCATCATTATTGCCAGAGAGTTCATCATCAGCGGTTTCCGCCTGATCGCTTCCGACAACGGTGTAGTCATCGCCGCAAGCTACTGGGGCAAGTTCAAGACCACCTTCCAGATGGTTATGATCTGTCTGATGATCGCCAACTTCCCGCAGTTACAGATCCTCACCGATATTATTATGTGGATCGCACTGATCCTCACCGTAGTATCTCTGATCGATTATCTCGTGAAGAACAAAGATGTTATGAAGGATACGAAGTAAATGGAAAGTTAGCATAGCTACGAGCCATGCAAAAATAGAACGGAATACCTCGGTGGGAGCTTGCTCACACAAGAGGTTATTTCGTTCTATTTTTATACTGTGCGTCCAACGGACACACTCGACAGCCGTCTATGAAATAAGATTGACAGCGTTCTTTGCTGACAATCTTATGAATAGGCATGGTTCGTAGCGGAGGGAGCCTTAGACCAGACGAACTCCCGAAGCGGCAGAAGGCCCTCAGGCAGATATCGGTCTCCGAGTGTGAAT